>JAESFU010000062.1_pt1 | contig 233376 bp, 204 predicted proteins | sample 9269461 | NCBI WGS metagenome assembly JAESFU01 (sample SAMN14502556, study PRJNA617107) | algae metagenome | isolation source: Stenomitos rutilans HA7619-LM2 and co-occurring heterotrophs from cave walls | place: USA: Waikapalae cave, Hawaii | collected 2009-07-28 | reverse complement strand
AAGTCAAGGCTAAACAAATCGGCCAAACCATTTATCAAGTACGAACGGCATTGTTCGCTGACTACCTCCGACACGAGTTAGCCAACCCAAGAATTCAGGCAATCACACTCTAAGCGAAAGTCCTAATTCTAATATTATTTATTTTCTTTTCGTAGTGGCTACTCGTTCGGCTATTCTGGCCATTATCAATCCACTTTCCGGTACAACATCAATTGAGCAGAAGAAGCTGCTTCAGGATGCCTTTGTCCGTCGGGCTGAAGGGCTCGACTATGCGCCCGAAGTCGTGCTGACTACCCATCCCGGCCACGCGACCGAACTGGCTGCCGAAGCCGTTCAACGGGGCGTTAACCGCGTGCTGGCGATTGGGGGCGATGGTACCATCAACGAAACAGCGCAGGCGCTCCGGCGGTCGGCAACGGCGCTGGGTATTGTACCCATTGGTTCAGGAAACGGGCTGGCGCGGCATCTGGGTATTCCGCTGAATCCGATGCAAGCTATTGAGCGAGCCTTAGAAGGACGACCTGTGGTGATTGATAGTGGAGAAATCAATGAGCATCCCTTTTTTTGTACCGCTGGATTGGGCTTTGAAGCATATGTGGCCCATGAATTTGCCCGGCAACCTGTGCGCGGGCTGCCCACCTATGTACGAACGGCGTTTCGAGCCTTTTGGGCCTATAAAACCCAGCGATTTACGCTCAATGGACAGGAAAAAGAATTATTCTCATTGACGTTTGCCAACGCCGGTCAGTTTGGTAATAATGCCTGGATGGCTCCCACCGCCAACATTGCCGATGGTCGGCTGGAGCAGTGCGAAATCCGCCCTTTTCCGGCGCAGGCTGCGGGCATGCTCACCTGGCGGCTGTTTAACAAAACACTCAACCAGTCAGGCTATTGGCGAGGACATTCAGTTACCAAAGCAGAGGTTCGGGCCGACGCTCCGTTGCTCATTCACGCCGATGGCGAACCAATTATATTGCCTACGGGAAAGGCTGAGGTGCGGGTGTTGCCGGGGAGTTTGCTGGTACTTTTATAATACCTTAAGTATGCCTGCCGCTAAACGTAAAGTCGTTGTCACGCTTGATACGTATCTAAGTATTCTGGCCGTTGTTTCCAGCTTCTGTGCTATTGGAATTACCATCTATCAGGCCTATCTGCAACGCACGCAACAGTATGCCTCGGTTATACCTGTGCTGGATTTATTCCATACCGGACGATTTGAGGATAAAACGTCAGGTTCAGCGATGACAGTGGCTAATTATGGCTTGGGGCCTGCTTTCATCGATAGTGTACAATACTATTACAAGGGAAAACGCTACGGGGACATGTACACGCTGACAAGTAAGGTTTTATCTGAAAAACACATCGTAGATTCTGCTTTAGTAATCAGCGATTTATGGAAAGATAAAGTTATTCCCCAGGGAGAGAGCTTATACCTATACCAGACTTATGACCGTAAAGCCGCCGGGCAACTATACAGTCAGCTTGGGAATATGGGCTTTGTAATCTTTTATCGGTCGGTCTATGGCGAACGTTGGGTAATTGACTCTCGTAATTTTAAGCAAGGCCGTAATCGTAAGCTTGATTAACAGTTACTTATACAATCTTTCATTCCAATCGCCCATCGACATTATATAAAGTAATTGCAGAACGTAACCCTGTAAGCCCGATATTTGCCCCGCCAAAACCATTCCCAACACTGGGCGCGTGCCCGGTGTTTCTGTAGCTGATGTCTCAACAAAAAGTAGTGCTTGCCTTTAGTGGGGGTCTGGATACCTCCTTCTGCGTTAAATATTTGTCGGAAGACCGTGGTATGGAAGTGTACTCGGTGCTGGTCGATACAGGCGGTTTTTCCGATGCCGAACTCAAGGCCATTGAAGAACGGGCCTATTCGCTGGGCGTGAAATCGCACAAAACCATCTCCAAAACCGACGATTATTACCAGCAATGCCTGAAGTTTCTGGTATTCGGTAACGTCCTGAAAAACAATACGTACCCCTTGTCGGTGAGCGCCGAACGGATTTTTCAGGCCATTGCAGCCGCCGAATACGCCCGCGAAATTGGGGCGTCGGCCATTGCTCACGGCAGTACAGGAGCCGGTAACGACCAGGTTCGGTTCGATATGGCGTTTCGGATTATTGCTCCCGATGCTGAAATCATCACGCCTATTCGCGACCTGCGGCTCTCGCGGGAAGCCGAAATCGAATACCTGAAGTCGAAAGGCGTAGACCAGGAGTGGCACAAAGCTGCCTATTCCATCAACAAAGGCTTGTGGGGAACATCGGTAGGTGGGAAAGAAACGCTGACCTCCGACCAGTTTTTGCCCGAATCGGCCTGGCCGACGCAGGTAACGAAAACCGAACCGGAAACCGTCACGCTCACCTTTCAACACGGCGAAATTAAAGCTGTAGGCGATGAGAAATTCGCTAATCCGGTGGATGCTATTCGCAAACTGACCGAACTGGCCGGGCCATTTGGCATTGGGCGCGACATTCACGTGGGCGATACCATCATCGGTATTAAAGGCCGCGTTGGGTTCGAGGCTCCGGCTCCGCTCATTCTCATTAAAGCGCACCATACGCTCGAAAAACACGTACTGGGCAAGTGGCAGTTATACTGGAAAGAGCAATTAGCCAACTGGTATGGTACGATGCTCCACGAAGGCCAGTTTATGGACCCCGTGATGCGGAACATCGAAACATTTTTGGCCGATACCCAGGCGCATGTATCGGGTAAGGTACATGTGCTGCTGGCTCCCTATCGGTTCCAGGTGCTGGGTATCGAATCGGAGCATGACCTGATGTCGTCGGCGTTTGGGTCGTATGGCGAAATGAACAACGCCTGGACCGGCGACGACGTGCGGGGCTTCTCGAAAGTGGCTTCCAATCAAGTGATGATTTTTGAGAAAATAAACAACCAGTGATTGGGAAATTCCGCAAATATTGTGCGCCCCGTAGCATCGCCTATCCGCTGCAACTGCTCGACGTGGTGGTGGATGGCTATGCGCGGGGAAGCTATAGCCAGCGGAATTATGGGCTAATAAACACCGAAACACCGGTTATTTTGCTGATGACGTCGGGGCATCTTGGCGATGCGCTGATTCTGTCCTATACTTTTCCACTTATCCGGCAACGCTACCCTAACGCCCAGATTGACGTGCTGGCCGGTAGCTGGTGCGACCCCATCTGGAAAGACAATCCCTACATTCGGCGTGTGGTTCACCTCAATCATATCGGAACCAGTCGTCGGCCGTTGTCGAAAATTCAGAAATGGCGGGAGTTTTTTCAGACGAGCCGGGCCGCCATCCGAACGCTGACCGACACAGTGTACGATTATTCGGTAGACATTCGGTTCTCTGATTCGCCCATGCATTTTTTGCTGCCGCATTTGCGCGTAAAGCAGAAAATCGGCTTTGGCACACGCGGTTTCGGCGGATTGCTGGATCACGAGTTCTTTCTGCCCGACGAAGAGGTGCATAATTTCGACCTGCTTCTCAACTTGCTGGAGCCAATGGGTGTTCAGGGCGATTTGCGGACAGTAGAACCCCGGTTTTTTCATCCACAGGAATCCCCCAGCGCGTTGTGGGACAAATTAAATCAACCGGTTCCGGCTCAGGAGCCCATTCTGATTTGCCCCGAATCGGGTGCCGACGTGCGAATGCTTTCTATTGACTTTTGGAGTCGGTTGGCTGGTCGGCTGCTGACCGAAAGCCCGAACCCGTTGCTGTTTAGTGGGCAGAACGCATTCACAACAGACTTGTATGAGCGGGTCCGGGCGGAACATCCAACTGATACTGACCGGCTGATTTCGGCGGTCGGAAAACTGACCCTTCAGGACATTGCCAGTTTCAGCGAACAGGCACGAGCGGCTTTTACGCTCGATTCGCTGCCCATGCACCTGTGCTGCTTAGGTTGCCCGACGCTGTCATTTCAGAAGAACGGCATGGGTATTCAGTTTTTCCCGATAAATAGCCAGCCTACACTGGTTCTGCACAATCATATCCTAAGCCAAAATTTGACTCTCGACCGACCCGGTTTTGACAGCGAATATGTTACAGCGTTTGACGAAAAAGTGTTGGAGCGGACGATAGAGTGGTTTCTTAGATAGAAATATGTAAAGGGATTTATTTATACTTTTGCCAGTGTGCCAGTCAGATAATGTGCAGACTGAGCTTATATCGCTTCTGGTGGATTTTCAGGGTTAAATACTTTACCTATTCATTCGTATTTTGAACATTATTCTTGATGCCAGTTCTTTAGGGATTGGGTTTTATCATCGGCAGGCAAGAACGGGAATTAGCCGGGTCATCGAGCAACTGATGATGGGCTTGCAGCAGTCCAATGAGGTCGATCTATTTCTTGCCGCGCCCACGCATCTGTCCGAAACAATGCGTTATGCCGACATTACCTTTGGCAATCGTGCTCCATTGTTCGTTAACAAGCCGGTTGAACAAATGGCGGCTAAGCTTGAGAATAGTCTGCTCCAGCCTTTTTCTACGGAGAGTTTACCGACTAAAGTAATTCGCGAAGCTGCCTATCGAACACGTCTGGCAGTGGGGCGCAAATACGCCAGCTTCGACCTGAACCGCTTGCCCAGCCAGTCGGTCTATCACGCTACTTTTTTCCCGGCCCCCGCCCGTATCCGGCGTAATGCTTCCGTGCCAACGCTGCAAACTATCTACGACCTGATCCCCATTTTCCATCCCGAATGGTTTACGAGCGGTGAGCAGACGGTGAAGCAGGTCTTGCAGTCGCTTTCGCCTGATATGTGGGTAACTACAATTTCGCAGGCGACTAAAGATGACTTCTGCACCTACATCGGGTTTGACCCGGACCGAGTGGTACCTATTTTGCTGGCAGCTTCCCCAACGCTCTTTCATCCCGTCAATGACCCAAATCGGGTGCAGGCGGTTAGAAAGCGGTTTGGCCTTGGCGACGGCCCGTATCTACTGAGTTTAGCCACGCTGGAGCCACGTAAAAACATAGCCCACCTTATCCGATGCTTCGGGCAATTGCTTGATAGTGGCTCGCTGCCGCCCGACCTTCGTCTGGTGCTGGTGGGCACAAAAGGCTGGAAGTTTGATGAGATTATGGCCGAAGCCAGCCGAAATAAAGCCCTGGCAGCCCGGCTGATTTTCACCGGATTCATTCCCGACGAGGAGTTGGCTCCGCTCTATAGCAGTGCAACGGCATTCGTCTATCCATCACTGTATGAAGGCTTTGGACTTCCCCCGCTGGAAGCCATGCAGTGCGGTCTACCAGTTATTACGTCTGACATCCCGGCAATTAAGGAAGTAGTCGGCGATGCCGCTCTGCGCGTACCACCTACCGATGCCGACGCACTCTGTCAGGCTATATTGACGGTTGTAAAGTCAACCTCAGTCCAGGCAGACCTATCGGCAAAAGCGCTTGAGCAGTCTGCTCTGTTCTCCTGGGATAAGTTCACTGCCGAACACATCGCTCTATACAAACGAATGCTTTGAGACGGTATAGGATTTGCAGGGCAATGGAATGGTTTCGGTTTCTGAAGGGTTAAAAAGCTATGACACAGACCGGGCCGCCGGAGCGGATACGCGGAGAGGCACGGAGATGCACAGAGGTTTTCTTAAATTTTTCTCTGTGCCTCTCCGCGTATCTCTGTGTAACAACTCTTTTACACATGCAAAACATAAACGTTGGTATTATTGGCGGAGCAGGCTACACGGGTGGCGAACTGCTTCGTATTCTGATTAATCACCCATTCGTGAACGTCGCTTTCACGCACAGTAATAGCCAGGCGGGGAAACCCGTGTGGGCCACGCATACCGATTTGCTCGGCGATACGGATTTGTCATTTACAGGTGGCGAAATTGCTCCACTGCTCGACGGGTTGGATGCCCTTTTTCTATGCTCAGGGCACGGTGCGTCGGTAAAGTTCATGGCCGACTATGACGTTTCAGACGACATTGCCGTGATTGACCTCAGCGCCGATTTCAGGGATGAACACGGCGATTTTGTGTATGGCCTTCCCGAACTCCAGCGCGAACGCATTCAGGAAGCGATGCTGATTGCCAACCCCGGCTGTTTTGCCACCAGCATTCAATTGGCTCTGCTGCCTTTGGCAAAAGCCGGGAAACTGACCGGCGATGTTCATGTAAGTGCCATTACGGGCAGCACCGGGGCGGGGCAGGCGCTCGTGCCAACGACGGGCTTTACATGGCGGAACAACAACGTGTCGATTTATAAAGCCTTCACCCATCAGCACTTAGCCGAAATTCGCCAGAGTCTGACTCAATTAGAACCGGAGTTTAAAGCCGCCATCAACTTTGTGCCGTACCGGGGTGATTTCACGCGGGGCATTATGGCTAACGTGTATACGCCCTTTGCTGGAACGCTGGATGAAGCTAAACAACTCTACCGCACGTATTACGAGAAACACCCGTTCACGCACTTAAGCCAAACGCCGGTGGATGTAAAACAGGTCGTCAATACCAACAAATGCCTGTTACATCTGGAAGTACATGATGGTCAACTGCTTATCAGCAGTGTCATTGACAACCTGACCAAAGGGGCATCCGGCCAGGCCGTGCAGAACATGAACCTGATTTTCGGCTTGCCGGAAGATACGGGTCTGCGGTTGAAATCGGTCGCGTTTTAGTAACGCAGCCGGGAGGCCGTAGTTGTTATTACCTGCGGTTTCCCAACCGCGTTACTATTATGCTCGAAACTAACCGCCTGCTGATCCGCCCTTTTGTCGTTGACGATGCGCCCTTCATTCTTGACCTTCTGAACACGCCCTCCTGGCTGGCGTTCATTGGCGACCGGGGTGTGCGGACCCTTGTCGACGCTCAGGAATACATTCTGAATGGGCCGCTAAAAAGCTACGAGCAATACGGGTATGGATCTTATTTAGTCAGAATTAAAGACACCAGCCTGTCTATTGGCATGTGCGGCTTGTTCAAACGCGAATCTTTGGAGCATCCTGATATTGGATTCGCTTTTCTGCCCGACTACGCTGGAAACGGCTATGGCTACGAGTCGGCGGCAGCGGTGATGGCGTATGCCCGAGACGAATTAGGGCTTTCCGTTATTCTGGGAATCACAAAACCGACGAATGGGGCTTCGATTCGGCTTCTCCAAAAACTTGGTTTACACCTGGCTGAACCTCCTTACATTAGCCTGAACGGCGAGGAAAATTTACTTTTCAGAACGCTGTAGGCTTGCCGGCGTCGTGACTATGCCAAACGTGTTTCCTATAACTTTCTGAGTTCTTCTTCCCATTGCTTAAACGCATCCCGATACGCTTTGTGCTTTACCAAATCCGGTTGGAATGTTTGACCAAAAGCTACGCGCTCGGCGGCTTCGTCTAACGTTTTGACAAGGCCAATGGCTTTCATCGTCAGTAGAATAGCGCCCATTGAGCCGCTTTCATTGCTGGCGTTGAGCCGCACGGGAACGCCCGCCATATCGGCCAGCATTTGTACCCATAGCGTGGACTGAGCAAAGCCACCATTGGCATGAATAACCCGCGCCGATCCCGTGTGATCCACCAATAATTCATTAATACTGAGTAGATTAAACAGAACGCCTTCCAGTGCTGCCCGCACGAAATGTGCCCGCGTGTGCTGCCAGTCAACGTGCAGGTAGGCGCCCCGCACAGAAGCATCCCACAGAGGGGCACGCTCGCCCTGAAGGTAGGGAAGAAACAGCAGCCCGTCGGAACCGGGTGCAATGGTTTCGGCTTCGGCAAGTACGGTTTTTGTGTCTTGCTGCGTAAGTTTTTCAGAAACCCATTCCAGCACGTTGCCGCCGTTGTTGGTAGGACCGCCAACTACATAATAGCCTTCGTCTAAATAATAGCAGAATAGTCGGCCCTGTGCGTCGCGGAGGGGTTTGCGAACGGTTTGCCGGATGGCTCCGCTGGTGCCAATCGTGAGCGTAGCCGTGCCGCGTTTGATAGCCCCCGCGCCGAGGTTAGCTAAGCACCCGTCTGACGCGCCAATCAAAAGAATGACTCCATCCGGCAGTCCCGTTGCTTCGGTATCGGGGCGGGGCTGGTAGGGGCGCTGGTGCGTGGTGGGCACGGGTGAAGAAAGCTGGTCGGGCCGAACACCGGCATACGTTGTAGCCCGTTTACTCCACTGGCGCTTTTTTTCATGGAACAGGCCGGTGGCGGTGGCTATCGAGAAATCAATTTCAAACTCGCCCGTCAATTTTTGCCACAGAAACTCTTTAATGGACCCAAACCGCGCCGTTCGATGGAGCATACGTGGGTCGTGTTCGCGGAACCAGGCCAGTTTGCAGAGCGGAATCATGGGGTGGAGGGGCGTGCCGGTTTCCTTATAAATGGCTTTTCCTACTGCTTTCTGAGTTGTACGAAGGTCGTCAGCCTGAGCTTCGGCCCGGTTGTCGGACCAGAGGATAGCATTACCCAGCGGCTTCCCGTTGGTGTCCATAGGCAGCAGGCTGTGCATAGCCGTACAGAAGGCTACGTGCGTAATGACATTCCCCTTCTTCGTTACCTCACGACTTACTTCGGCCATGACCTTTACAAACTCCGACCAGATTTCGGCTGGATCCTGTTCGGCATAACCGGGTTGGGGATGGAGGGTGGTCAGCGGGGCGGATGCATGAGCCAGAATCTGACTCAAATCCGGCGATAAGGCTAACGCCTTTACGTTGGTTGTGCCGACATCAACACCAACAAAACAGTTCATAGGCTTAGTGGTAAAGGGTTATTACACAGAGATACGCGGAGAAGACACGGAGATGTACAGAGGTTTTCTTAAATATTTCTCTGTGCATCTCCGTGTCTTCTCCGCGTATCTCTGTGTAATAACTTTTCATGCAATCAACTTGTAAAACGCCACCGCATTCTCGCCAAATACCTTTGCCCGAACCTCCTCGCCCCAGGGAGCTACATATTCTTCAACCAGGTTTTTAACCTGCGTGTAGTTAGCCGCCACTAAACAAACCGGCCAGTCGGAGCCGAACAGCAGCCGGTCGGGGCCGAACTGCTCAAAAACCACATCCAAGTAAGGAAAAAAGTCGCGCTTGCTCCAGTTGTGCCAGTCGGCTTCCGTAACCATACCCGACAGTTTGCAGCAGACGTTTTTGTGCCGGGCGAGTTCGGTCATGAAATTCGACCACCGGTTAATGGCTCCTTTTTTAATATACGGCTTAGCCAGATGGTCAATTACAAATCGTATTTCAGGAACGGCTTTCACTAATTGAAGAGCGGCTTTCAACTGACTCGGGTAAATCAGGATGTCGTAGCTTAATCCAAAATCGGCTAATTGTCGGATGCCGTCTATCACCGCTGGACGGGCCAGAAAATCGTCAGGTTCGGCCTGTGCCACATGCCGATAGCCTTTAATTTCCGGGTACTGCGAAAACTCGGTTAATCGTTGGGTGAGATTATCCGCCTGCAAATCGACCCAGCCGACCACGCCTTTCACAATGTCGTAGGTCTGAGCCATGTTGACTAAGAACCGCGTTTCGTCTTCCGACTGCGATGCCTGCACCGCCACACACCCATCAATGCCGTTCTGGACTAGAACAGGCTCTAAATCGGCAGGCAGGAAATCGCGCCGGATAATAGCCATATCCTCCGTAATCCAACTGTCGCGAACGGGGTCGTAATGCCAGAAATGCTGGTGGGCGTCGATGGTCATCTGAACCGGGATTTTTACGATTTCACTGATTTACAGGATTTATCTTCATTACTTCTACACTTAAAAATCATGTGAATCATTGAAATCATAAAAATCCCGGTTCAGAATATGATACGGCGGTTTGCTTCTGTTGCCCCAGTCCTTCAATACCCAGTTCGACTACATCGCCGGGTTTGAGGAAACGCTGGGGTTTCAGGCCCATGCCTACGCCTGCCGGAGTGCCGGTCGAAATAACGTCGCCGGGCAGTAGCGTCATAAACTGGCTGATGTAGCTCACGAGCGTTGGCACGTTGAAAATCATATCGTCGGTATTGGAATTCTGGAGTTGTTCGCCGTTGATGTTCAGCCAAAGGTTTAAGGCGTTCGGATTCGGCACATCCTCTTTCGTAACCAAGTAGGGGCCTAACGGCGCATAGGTATCGGCGCTTTTCCCTTTTACCCATTGCCCACCGCGTTCTAATTGCCAGGCGCGTTCGCTGTAATCGTTATGGACGGCATAGCCCGCAATATAATCCGTTGCTTCATCTAAGCCGACGTAACTGGCTTTTTTCCCAATAATGATGGCCAGTTCAACTTCCCAGTCCGTTTTTTCGGAGCGTTTTGGAATCACCACGTTGTCGTTAGGGCCACCGAGTGCCGTAGTGGACTTAAAAAATAGAATTGGCTCAGCGGGGCTTTGTGCTCCGGTTTCGGCCGCATGTTTGGCGTAATTCAGGCCCACACATACGATTTTGGAGGGACGCTTGATGCAGGGGCCAAACCGTTCATCCGGGCCTACTTCGGGGCAGGTGTGAGCATGGGCGGTCAGCCAGTGGGCCAGCCGTTCGGGGCCATTGCTGCTAAAAAACGATTCGTCGTAATCTTCACCAAAATGCGTTACGTCGATGTGCTGACCAGACGCCAAAACAACGCCGGGGTGTTCGTGGTCGGGCTGACCAAAGCGGAAAAGTTTCATGCGAAATCAAAAAGTATTTATCCGAAAAGCAATGGAAGGCACAAGTTTAATCATTCGGCGTCAAAAGCCCCTAAGTCCCGTAAAATAGAGAAGTTAACAAAATTGTAAGTATAACACTTAAGACTTTATACTAATGAAAAATTACTTCTCGGTTTAATGCTTATCTATAACTATTATCGAAATGAAAAACTTTACGTTGTTGCTCATTGGGATTGTACTGAGTGGCTCGTTCGTGGTCGCTCAGTCAACGACGCCCTTAGCGGCTAATGGCCGACTGAAAGTTGTCAATCGGCAACTGACCAACGAATCGGGTAGAGGGATTCAACTTCGCGGCATGAGTACGCACGGCCTGCAATGGTTCGATCAATGCTATACGCAGGCATCCGTGCAGGCGTTGGCGACTGACTGGGGGGCCGATGTACTGCGGGCCGCCATGTATGTGGACGAGGGCGGCTATTTAAACAACCAGAGCGGGTTGCGGGCCAAAATCAATCAAATTGTCGACTGGACAGGTCAGGCCGGTATGTATTGCATTATCGACTGGCACGTCCTGAATCCGGGCAATCCGAACGACAGATTATCTTACGCCATTGACTTTTTTCGGACAATGGCCCAGACACATGCCGGAAAGAAAAATGTCATTTACGAAATCTGCAACGAGCCAAATGGCGTTAGCTGGGGGCAGATAAAAAGTTATGCCGATCAGGTTATTCCCGTCATTCGGCAGTACGAACCGGAGGCTATTATTCTGGTCGGTACGCCCAACTGGTGCCAGCGTCCGCAGGATGTACTGAGCGATCCGCTCACCGGCGCCAATGCATACAACGTGATCTATACGTTCCACTACTACGCAGCTTCGCATTTTTTTCAGAGCGACATCAATTCGGTGGTTGGTTCGTTGCCATTGTTCTGCTCTGAATGGGGAACGTCGACCTATTCGGGTGGGGGGAATCTCGATTTTAACAACGCACAGGCATGGCTCAACTTAATGGCTGGGCAGAATCCGGCGGGCCAGAAAATAAGCTGGTGCAACTGGACATTCTCGGACGCGGGCGAGTCGTCGGCCGGGCTGAATTCAGGGGCCTGTAACAGCCAGCAGTGGAACAACACCAGCCAGTCGGGAACGTGGGTAAAAAATCGCATCCTGAATCCAGCCGACGATTTTGGTCCGGCAACGCCCGCCATTGCCATCACCAGTCCGGCCAATAATGTAACGGTAAACGTCGGTACGAACGTCGTCATCAACGCCAGCGTCACCAACGCCACGCCCACAAAAGTTGAATTCTATAACGGTAGCACCAGGTTGGGGGAGGATACCACTGCGCCTTATTCCTGGACAATTGGTAGCATTCAACAGGGCGTTTACTCCTTAACCGCAAAAGCGTTGCTGAGCAGCGGTAGTCTGATGTCGACGGTTGTGCAGATCACGGCGGCACCGGCTCCCAATCAGTCTCCGGCAGTAAGTATTACATCACCCACCAATAACGCTTCGTTTACCAGCCCAGCCTCTCTTACGATAACCGCCAATGCTACCGATAGCGACGGCAGCATTGCGAAGGTGGAGTTTTATACTGGGAGTACCCGGTTGGGAGAAGATACCTCATCGCCCTACACTTTTTCCTGGTCAGGCGTTACGGCCGGAACTTATACGCTCACGGCCAAAGCCACCGATAATCAGGGAGCCGCAACCACGTCATCCGGCGTTGCTATAGTCGTCAATAACCAGGGCCAGCCTAACCCAACGGCAGATATAATCGGACCGGATTGTGTGTATGCCAATGCCGTGCAGGTTTATGAGGTTAACTCAAGCCGGATGGCTAACGCAACTAATTTCTCGTGGTGGTGCAACGGTTCAACTCAGAGCATTACACCTACTCAGCCCGGCAAAGCGTCGTTTAATTTTGGGCCGTGGTTTACGGGTGGGCAGGTCTGTGTCGGCATCAATTATTCGGCTTCGCCCTGGTATGCCCAGTATTGCAAAAACGTGGCTCTCTGTGCGCCCGGTGCCCGCGCTGGCGTCGATGACATAACCGACCACATTGTGTTCCCGAACCCGACCACAGACCGATTCTCGTTTGTGGCAGAGCGGTCAATAAAGGCAATGAGCGTTGCCGACGAACTGGGACACGAACGCTTATTGTTGGGGGCAGCTAAAGCTGGTCAGACGGTTAGCTTTGGGGAGCAGTTGTCGGCAGGTGCATACCTGCTGCGAATTCAGTATGAAGCCGGAAATCGGCGCGTGCTGAAACTGCTTAAAGTGGGTAAATAGTCGGTTTTACCACCCCCAACCCCCTCCTGTTTTAGGAGGGGGTTGGGGGTGGTAAAACGACCGCAAACTCTCAGGTATTTAACTTCGTAAAGCCGCCATCTAAGGGGTAATCGCAACCGGTAGCAAAGCCCGCTTCATCGGAACAGAGATACAACGCCAGCGCCCCGATTTCGTCTGGTTTTGCCATGCGGCCGATGGGTTGCGTTTTCGAGAGCTTCTCGAACATTTCGGCCTCCTGACCGGGATAGTTTTTAGCCAGAAAACCATCCACGAAGGGGGTATGCACCCGTGCGGGCGAAATGCAGTTGCAGCGAATGTTGTCTTTCAGATAGTCTTTGGCAACCGATAAGGTCATGGTCAGCACGGCCCCTTTGCTCATCGAATAGGCAAAGCGGTCGGAGAGACCGAGTGTGGCCCCCACCGATGCCATGTTGAGGATAACCCCTCCGCCGTTCGCTTTGAGATGCGGAATAGTAGCATACAGGCAATTGTAAACGCCCTTCACGTTGATACGGAAAATTCGGTCGAAGTCGGCTTCGGTGGTCGTTTCGACCGTGCCAATATGCGACACCCCCGCGTTGTTAACCAGAATGTGAATCGGCCCCTGTTGAGCAATACCATTAATCACCTCAATGACCTGCGACTGATTCGACACATCGACGGCATGACCCTTTGCCTGACCACCGGCCTGGCGAATGTCGGCAGCCGCTTGTTCAGCCTGTTCGCCATTCAAATCAAGAATATGGACGGATGCACCCGCCAGAGCAAACGTTTTGGCAATGGCCAGCCCGATGCCGCTGGCTCCCCCCGTGATGAGGGCGGTTTTGTTTTGAAGAGAGAACATATTCGCAATGATAGAATGACTGAATGATAGAATGACCGGGCCGCCGGAGCGGTGAATATGTTTATAAGTTAGCTATTCACCGCTCCGGCGGCCCGGTCATTCTATCATTCAGTCATTCAAAATTAAAGTGAAACGCCCCGTTTCCAGGGAATGAAGTCGTCCTGGCCGAGCCGTTCGGCCTGAGTGATTAGTTCGCCGGAGGCAAGCCGGATGATGTATTCCAGCAGCGCGTCGGCGTTTTGGAGAATACTCTGCTCACCGTCGATGATGGGGCCACTGTCGAAGTCAATGACATCGGGCATCCGGTTTTTGAGTTTTGTGTTCGTCGAAATTTTAACGACCGGACAAACGGGGTTCCCTGTTGGCGTACCTAAGCCTGTTGTGAACAGAATAACGTTCGCGCCCGAACCCGCCATGCCGGTCGTAGCCTCAACGTCGTTGCCGGGCGTACAGAGTAGGTTCAAGCCCGGTGTGGTAATAGGTTCGGCATAATCCAGTACGTCGGCAACGGGAGCGGTTCCGCCTTTTTTTGCGGCCCCTGCCGATTTGATGGCATCGGTAATCAGACCATCCTTAATATTCCCCGGCGACGGGTTCATGTCGAAGCCAGACCCAACCGCTTCGGCTTGGGCTGAATACGTACTCATCAGAGTAATGAATTTTTGTGCTTTGGCTGTGTCGTTGGTGCGGTTAATGAGTTCCTGTTCTACGCCGTTTAGTTCAGGAAATTCGGCCAGCACTGTTTTGCCGCCTAACCCAACCAGTGTATCGGACAGATGCCCCAGCGTTGGATTCGCCGAAATCCCCGAAAAACCATCCGACCCTCCGCATTTTAGCCCAACCGTAAGCGCACTCAGCGGAGCGGGTTGCCGTTCGATTTTGTTGATCTCCACTAACCCGAGGAAGGTTTCTTTTACCGCCTGCGACATCAAAGCGTATTCCGTTCCGGCCTGTTGCTCAAACAGCAACAATGGTTTGTTAAACTTTGGATTTTGTCGCTTGATTTCAGCCGCAATCATGTCGGTCTGCAAATGCTGACAGCCTAAGCTCAACACCGTAGCCCCGGCCACGTTCGGATTGTTGATAAACCCGGCCAGCAGCGAACACAGATAGCCCGAATCCTGCCGGGTGCCGCCACAGCCCATTTCGTGGGTTAGAAACTTAATACCATCAATGTTTTTGAAGGGTCGGCGGGGGGAGTTAGCTGTCTGGATGAGCGTATGATTTTGAGATTCATCAACAAACGGCTGCATCTTTTTAATAATATCCATTTCGCCAGCCCTGTACAGACTAAGCAGTTCATGAACCTGTTCGCGATAGGTATCGGGTTGGGCGTAACCGAGTTCTCGCTCGAAGGCATCTTTCAGAATCAATACATTCCGATTTTCGCAGAAGACAAGCGGCACTACGAGCCAGTAGTTCCGGGTACCTACGCTGCCGTCGGCGCGATGGTAGCCCATAAACGTGCGACCCTGCCAGGCCGAAATATCGGGCGGTTGCCAGGCGTAGGGCTGCTTTTTATCAAGGCCATATTGGTCAGCATCGTGCTTCAGGTTAAACGTGGTAATAGGTTCGCCCCGACGAATAGGCTGTGTCGCCTTGCCTACCAGCACACCATACATCGTAATCGGGTCGCCGGGCTGCCGGTCTTCCGTCACAAATTTGTGTTTGGCGCTAACTGCATACGGTAACTCATACGTATTACTCTCAAACTCAATATGCTCTCCTGCTGCTAAGTCGCGCAGGGCAACAATCACATTATCGGCAGGATGAACTTTAAGGACGCGGGCAGTCATTGAGCAGCGTTTTTTATGTAAAGAGATAAATCGGGCCGTAATATACCATCGCCCGGCAAAAACTTTGTCCTGTACGGTTGCGAATGTGACGGTCAATGCTAAGTTTGGCAGTTAATTCCTTCCCTTCACTAATGCCTCACTCTTCACCCGCTCGCTCACCCGGCTTTCCTGCCGGACGCTTAATGTCGATGGATGCGTATCGGGGTTTTGTGATGACCCTGATGGCGGCCGAAATTTTACAGTTTGAGCATCTGCACGAAGCATTCCCCGCCAGTAAATTCTGGGCGTTTCTGGCTCATCATCAGAGCCATGTGGCCTGGGCGGGCTGCTCACTGCATGATTTGATTCAGCCGTCGTTTTCGTTCTTAGTGGGTGTAGCACTGCCGTATTCGATGGCCAGTCGGGCTGGGTTGGGGCAATCGTTTGGTGTTCAGTTTGGCCGTGCTCTCCGTCGGTCGCTGATTCTGATTTTGCTTGGTATCTTCCTGCGCTCTACCCACGCACCCCAAACATATTTCACGTTTGAGGATACACTCACGCAGATTGGATTGGGTTACCCATTCCTGTTTTTACTGGGCTATGCACCCGCCCGCATAGTTTGGATTGCGCTGGGCGTTATTCTGGTTGGGTATTGGCTGGCCTTTGTGGGTTATCTCGCTCCCAATACCGGATTTGATTATGCGGCCGTTGGCGTTCCGTCAAACTGGCCGGAGCATTACACAGGGCTGATGGCCCATTTCAACAAAAACAGCAATTTAGCCTGGGCTTTCGACCGGTGGTTCCTGAACCTGTTTCCCCGCGAGAAGCCCTTTCTGTTTAACGGTGGCGGCTATGCCACGCTCAGTTTTATACCCACCCTGGGAACTATGCTGCTCGGGTTGCAGGCGGGCTGGTGGCTGCGGTCGGGAGAGCCGCAAGCTACGCTGATAAAGCGGTTCCTGATAATGGGTGCCGTTGGCATTATCAGTGGACTTTTGCTTCAATTTTTGGGCATCTGTCCCGTAGTTAAACGCATCTGGACACCCGCCTGGGTGCTCTTTAGCGGAGGTTGGTGTTTCTGGCTGCTGGCCCTTTTTTATGGTATTATTGACGTAGCCGGTTATCGGCGGTGGGCGTTTCCATTAGTGGTGGTTGGTATGAACTCAATAGCCATTTACTGTTTAGTGCATCTGATTGATCGCTTCATTATTAACTCGCTCTATATACACCTCGGCCACAGACCTTTCCTGATTTTCGGCCCGGCTTACGAAGAATTACTCGTGGGAGCGGCCACGCTGGGTATTTTTTATTTGATTCTCTGGTGGATGTACCGCCGAAACATGTTTATCCGCATTTAACGTATGCTTACGGCGAATCTTCTGAACCTGTTCGATCAAACCATTTCGTACTGCACATTAACCATCGCCAATGGCCGGATTGCCCATACAGAACGGCTCGGTCGAGAGCGACCCGGCGAACCGTATGTACTGCCCGGTTTCGTAGATGCTCATGTTCACGTTGAGAGTTCACTACTAACACCGCCCCAGTTTGCGCGGCTGGCCGTCGTTCATGGCACGGTGGCAACGGTGTCGGACCCGCACGAGATCGGGAATGTACTGGGTGTGGAGGGTGTCAACTACATGATTGACGAAGCCAGGCGTGTACCGTTTAAATGTATGTTCGGCGCACCCTCCTGCGTACCGGCCACGACGTTTGAAACCGCCGGGGCGACCATCGGCGTGTCGGATGTGCGGCAGTTGCTGGCCATGAAAGAAATTGGCTATTTAGCCGAAATGATGAACTTCCCGGGCGTATTGCATCAGGACCCGGACGTGATGGCTAAAATCGCTTTAGCCAACGTATTCAACAAACCCATTGATGGTCATGCGCCCGGTCTGATAGGCGAGGAGGCCCAGCGTTATATTGATGTTGGTATCAGCACTGACCACGAATGTTTTACGTATGAAGAGGGATTAGACAAACTTCGTCGGGGCATGAAAGTGCTGATTCGGGAGGGGAGTGCCGCCCGAAACTTCGACGCGCTGATTCCGCTACTGGCTGAGTTTCCAACCAAAATCATGTTCTGCTCCGACGATAAGCACCCGGACACACTGGCCGAAGGACACATTAATCAATTGGTGGTTCGGGCGTTGGCGAAAGGGCACTCGCTCTGGAATGCACTGCGGGCGGCCTGCCTGAATCCAGTATTACACTATCGGTTGCCCGTTGGTTTGCTGCGCGAAGGCGACCCCGCCGATTACATTGTAGTGAATAACCTACAGGATTTTCAGGTTCAGCAAACAGTGATTAACGGTGAAGTCGTCGCCGAAAACGGGCATTCGCTCATCCCGGACCTGCGAAGTGAGCACGTTAATCACTTTAATTGTTCCCCAAAAATACCAGCCGATTTCGCGGTTGCCGCCAATCCTGATGTGGTCTTAATTCGGGTAATTGAGGCTTTGGATGGTCAGTTAATTACGAATGAGCTTCAGATTGCGCCCAAGATTGAGGATAATCAACTTGTGGCAGATGTTGAACGAGACATTCTCAAACTGGTAGTGGTTAATCGGTATCAGGATAGCCTCCCGGCCGTTGGGTTTATCAAAAATTTCGGGTTGAAACACGGTGCTATTGCTTCGTCGGTAGGGCACGATTCGCATAACATCACTGCCGTTGGCTGCGATGACGAGAGCATTTGTCAGGCTGTTAATTTAGTCATCGAAGCAAGAGGAGGCTTGTCGGCAGTAGCTGGAGATGGTTCACATCAGCGGGATGCCGAGCCAATTACCCGCCGTGAATTTCTACACATAACTACTACACCCGATGCACAGTTGCTTCCGTTGCCGGTTGCTGGATTGATGACCGATGCCGATGGCTACGAGGTAGCGGCTAAATATGCGGCTCTTGACCAGTTCGCCAAACAGGAACTCGGCAGTACGCTTCAAGCCCCCTTTATGACGTTATCGTTTATGGCCCTATTGGTAATTCCAACGTTAAAGTTGAGCGATAAGGGGCTATTTGATGGTAAATTATTCGCTTTTTCACCGCTCCAGGTAGCGGAATACAGGTAATTAAAAAAATTATTTAAGAACCGTTTTAAATTCTATTTTTTATGGGTAGGTTTACACACCCCAAGGCTATTCCTAACCTTTACCTCTCTATCTATCATGGCTCGCTCACGTTTGCAAACTGGCCCCGACGACGAAACCCTATGGAATTTGTTTCGCGGTGGCGATGAAAACGCGTTTGCCCGATTATATCAAAACTATGTTCAAACGCTCTACCACTATTGCGCCCATTTTGCTACGGACCGCGCCTTGATTAAAGATTGCATTCACGACCTCTTTGTTGAGCTTTGGAAACATCGCACCACCATTGGGCCAACTACTTCGGTGCGGTTCTACCTCATGGCGTCTATCAAACGCAAATTAGTGCGTCACTTAACCGCTGAACAGAAATTAGTTAGCCAGGACGACCTGATTAACGGTCGGCGGGTAGGCGACACGCTCCCTGGGGCAGATCCTTCGCACGAAAATCTGCTGATCGCCCACGAAGAAGATTCGTATATGAACGACTGTCTGCATCAGGCACTTGGTAAACTTCCCCGTCGTCAGCGCGAAGCGGTTCATCTGCGGTATTTTCAGAATATGAGTAACGAAGAGATTTCGGCCCTCATGGAAATCAATATTCAATCCGTTTATAACCTGATATTCGGAGCCATGAGTAACCTCAAACGTTACGTCACGCTCGAAAATGTGTCACTCTGACGCTGACTATTCCTTAACCTTCCTTGGCCCGGTAACTACTTGTTAGTTACCGGGTTTTTTATTAGTAGCGTGGACCTCTGGTCCGCGTAGCCGCAGGCTAAGTTGTAGCTATAATTCTTAGTCCGAGACATGTTAGCCTGCGGCTACGCGGACCAGAGGTCCACGCTACTTTCGTAACTTCGCTGAATGAATACAGACTCAACGCCCTTACCTGAGCGGGTTCGGCCCCGCACCCTTGATGAAGTAATTGGTCAACATAAACTTATTGGCCCTTCAGGTGCCTTGCGTCGGGCAGTAGATGCCGGACGACTGCCGTCCATGATTCTATGGGGACCACCGGGTGTCGGAAAAACCACGCTGGCTTTATTGCTGGCCGAAGCCGTTAAACGACCGTTTGTTGCTTTAAGCGCTATCAATTCGGGCGTTAAGGAAATTCGGGATGTGCTGAGCAGACCCAGCGGCATGTTTCCCCCAATCGTGTTTATTGACGAAATACACCGCTTTAATAAAAGCCAGCAGGATGCCTTGTTGGGGGCAGTTGAAAAAGGACAGATTACGCTGATTGGCGCGACTACCGAAAACCCGTCGTTTGAAGTGAACAGCGCGTTGTTATCTCGTTGCCAGGTGTATATTCTGGAAAGTCTCAGTCGTGAGGAACTGATTCAGGTGGTTGACCGGGCCATCGCTCAGGATGCATTTTTACAGTCAAAAAAGATCACCGTCGAGTCGTATGATGCCTTGCTCCGGCTCTCCGGGGGCGATGGGCGTAAATTGCTGAACTTGCTGGAACTGGTTGCATCAGCGCACGTATCTGCCGATCCGGGTCCCGGCGGGGAACCGCACGAAAGGCCGTTAGTCATTACCGACGAACTCGTAACGACCGTAGCTCAGCAAAATATCGCCCGCTATGACAAGTCGGGTGAGCAACATTACGACATTATTTCGGCCTTTATCAAATCCCTGCGCGGCTCTGACCCGAACGCGGCTTTGTACTGGATGGCCCGGATGATTGTAGCGGGCGAAGACCCGGTTTTTATTGCCCGGCGGATGCTGATTCTGGCGTCGGAAGATATCGGTAATGCCAACCCAACAGCTATGATTATGGCATCCGAAGCGGTGCAGGCCATTAAAGCCATCGGAATGCCCGAAGGCCGCATTATTCTGAGCCAGGTGGCGGTGTATCTGGCAACGTCGCCCAAGAGCAATGCGAGCTACGTAGCCATCAACGACGCCATTGCCTTAGCCGAGCAAACGGCTCACCTGCCGGTGCCCCTACACCTGCGGAATGCGCCTACCAAACTGATGAAGCAGATTGGCTACGGCAAAGATTACCAGTACGCCCATGTCCACGACGGCAACTTCACGCTACAGAACTTCCTGCCCGACGACCTGAAGGGCCGCAAACTCTACGAACCCGGCCAAAATGCCCGCGAAGCCGAAATCCGACGTAGCTTACAGAAATGGTGGGGGGAGTGGTATAAGTACTGAGTGTGAAATGGTTACCTTATTTAGTTGGCTGTTATGCAAACTGTTCAAACTTTTTCTTTTGAATCAAAAATGAGCATATTGTTTGAGATTCCTCGGCACCGGCCGCCCGGCTTCGTCGGAATGACAAAACAGAGCCGTTTCATCGGTCATTTTGAAAAGATTAAATAGCTTCATGTAAAAGACTAAACAGAAAAATGATGGAATCTTTAAACGTATTAGATGTAGTTGTTCTTACAACAGACTTGCCAGCAGAGAAGCTTAAAAAAGGCAGTTTAGGGACTATAGTTGAGGTATTTGAAGGCGGGACTTTTCTTGTTGAATTTGCTGACTTGAACGGTATTCCCTATGCTCTCCCCGTGCTGTTAATAGCTCAATTAACGAAAGTGTATCAGGAACCGATTGAAGCCTGACGAGCTATAGATTTAGATCGATGTTTTATTTTTCTATGTGCAGGGTTTATTGCACTCCCTCCAGAATCATCTTATAACTAAGATTATGTTATGAAAATAAAGTGAGATTTTAGATAAAATAGGTGTCGTTGAAATTCATAGAAATTTACAACTTAGCTACTTTTTGAGGTAGAGCCAGAGAACTTTCGTTCTTTATTTCTTTTCTGCTTTAAGTATTGATTTTTTCGCCCATTGTCTTAGTTCAGAGTTTGGGTCGAGGGGCTGCTCGTCAATCTCTTGCTTAGGTAACCCTTTGAAGTTTTTCTTTGTGATATGTATGCTCCGCGACATTCTATTGTAGAAGTGAATTTATGTTAAACTAATTCATCCGGACAAACTAAAACGGGCTTTCACCCGACTGAAATTACCACCGTACCTGCCCGTCGCCAACTACAATCCATTTCTCAGTTACCAACTTTTCCAGCGCGAATGGCCCACGTGCGTGGAGTTTCTGGGTCGAGATACCGATTTCGGCTCCTAAGCCAAAACAGGCTCCGTCCGTAAAGCGGGTGGATGCATTGGCATATACGGCTGCCGCGTCGACTTCGCGCAGAAATTGGTCAATTATTGGTTGGTTTTTTGATAGAATTGCTTCTGAGTGCCGCGACGAATAGGTTTGGATGTGCGACAAGGCTTCGTCTAAACCCGCTACAATTTTCACGGCAATTTTGTAATCTAAAAACTCGCGGCCAAAGTCTTCAGATTGAGCATGTTGCAGGTTCGTATAACCAGCTTTCTCGAAAATAGCATATCCCGTTTCGTCAGCGAATATCTCCACATTCCATTTATTAAAATCATTGATCAGCATCGGCAGGAAGCGTTCGGCGATGGCTTCGTCAACCAGCACGCAGTCGAGGGAGTTGCAGACCGATGGACGTGAGACACGGGCATTCACAACAATGGCGGCTGCTTTGTCTAAATCAGCGCTTTCCTCAACATAGGCATGGCAAACGCCCGCGCCCGTTTCAATGGTGGGCACTAATGAGTTTTTACGAACAAACTGAATTAGTGAGTCTGAGCCCCGTGGAATAATGATGTCCACATAGCGGGTGGCGGTCAGCAGTTCATTCACCACGGTCCGGTCGGGGGGGAGCAGCGTTACGGCGGCTTTAGGCACACCAAATTCTGCCAGTGCGCTCTGAATCAGGCTAACTAAATATCGGTTTGAGAAATCGGCCTCTTTTCCCCCTTTCAGCACACAGGCATTGCCGGAGCGTAGACAGAGCGATGCGACATCGACGGTCACATTTGGACGGGCTTCGTAAATGACGCCCACCACGCCCAGCGGCACGGCAATTTTTTTGAGTTGCAACCCCTGCTCAATCGTCCGTTCCAGAATTACTTCGCCCGCCGGATCGGGCAGCACAGCCACTTCGCGCAGACTTTTCGAGAGATCGACTACACGGTTTTCCGTTAGTTTCAGCCGGTCATATTTTGGGTCAGACTGCGGCATCCGGTCGAGGTCTTTCTGGTTCTCAGCTACAATCCCGGCGGTATGAGTGGCCAGCACATCGGCTAATCGATTCAATAAATCCGTTTTCTGAGCGGGCGTAAGTCTCCGAACGGCGGCTGCGGCTTGTTGAGCCGACTGGAGGAGGGGCGTAATGGGGGTCATTGTTATGAGTTTTTTAGCTGGCTGTGGATGTAAGTAAGTACTTCAGACAGTGTAATATCATAGCTATCCGTAACAGTCTCGGTCAATTGGCGATAATCATGTCGGTGATGCGGGAAAGAAGCTAATTTAGGAAAGTGTGGTACGTTGTCCCAACGCATCAGCCATGTATGGTCGGCTGTTTGCCACTGAAATGCGTAATTACGGGTCGTTTCATCAACATATTCTTTAGTGAAAAGCACCGACTTATCTACTAAAACAAGTCGAAGTTTTAATAGCGTTGCATCATCAAGGTCGTAATGATCCAATACATCATAATCAATAACAAGCGGGTGCTGATCCAGCCAGTTCAAAAAATCCATACACTCTTTACTAAACGGCAATTAATCAACTACTTCAATATTTCCGTTTTTAATATCCTGAATTTTGGCGTTGATCCGAATCAGAAATTCATGAGCCGCTTTCCAATCAATATAATCGTCCCACTCTTCATGAATCTCTTTTTCGGCTGTTTCAAAATGTTTCTCAAATGTTTCCAGTGCGACACCGTACTTTCGTTCAAATAGGCTAATTGTATCCTGAAAACGATGCTTTTTGGTTAGATACTCAAACATCATCCACTGTTGTACCGACTGTTTGCTTATTTGTACCATTTCAAATTGTGTTAAAAAACAAAGTTGGCAAAAATTGGCGGTCTACAAAAGTACAATATCATTGGCATTGGCGACCTCAACGTTTTGCTGGTTAAGCTGTTGGGCTAACGTTTCCGACGAAATGCGGGTTCGGGCCACCGCTATTGTTGTCTGATCTTCATCCAAAATTTCGACCATTTCGCCGGTTGCAAATTCGCCGGTTATGGTTCGGATGCCAACCGCCAGCAAACTGCGACGCTTCTGCAACGCCCGCACGGCTCCGGCATCGACCTGCACGCGCCCAACGGCTAAGCTGCCGCTACCTAACCATCGGTTTCGGGCCGAAAGGGCCGAAGGTTGTGGCATGAACTCCGTACCAATTTCACTCCGCAGGGCGCGGCTGAGGCTGTCTGGTTCGTTCAGGCCGAAAATGACCACCCGAATGCCCATGCGGGTAGCCAATTTGGCGAAGGTGAGTTTAGAAGCCATGCCTCCCAAACCCAGCGATGATTTGTCGGTTCGAACGACGCCAAACACCCGTTCGTCGAAGTCGGTTACCTGCCGGATAATCTGCCCGTTATGGTCGAGCAATCCTCCCACCGATGTGCAGAGCATAAGGGCTTCGGCCCCGAAGCCCACGGCAATCAGCGTAGCCAGCTCATCGTTATCCGAAAATTTCAGTTCACGGTTGCTAACCACGTCGTTTTCGTTGGCAATCGGGATCAGGTCGTTGGCCCATAACTCCTCATAGGTTTGCTTGAGTTGCAGAAACTGATCCCGGTTGCCAAAGTGATGGCGTTCGCACAGGCTTTGTGCGATGGAAACACCATATATCGAAAAAAAGCGGGAGTACTGATTGAGTAACAACAGATTACCCACAGCGGCTGCGGCTTTTCGCTGGGTGATATCACCCCGATAATCCCGAATCAGGGCTTTGCCCGCGCCCACCGCCCCCGACGATACCAGCACAATGCGGTAGTATGGATGGAGTGCTGCCACCTGCCGGGCAATGTCCACCATAACGGGTTCGTTCGGTTCGCCGTTGGGTTTTGTAATCGAAGCCGTGCCGAATTTTAATACAAGAACAGGTTTTGCCATGCCCGCAAAGATACACAGCCGTTGTGCATTACGGCACTATTTGCTTTTTTGCTGTTTTTTGGGCAGACTGGCCGTTTCCACAAACCGGGTTTTCAGGCGGAGGGCGGCCCGGAGTTGTTTCAGGTAATCGGCTTTGGGAATTTCGATAGCCCCGTAACGCCGAACATTATCGTTAATAAATTGTGTGTCGAGCAGGGTAAACTGTTGCTGACGTAAAATCAGAATAAGGTGATGAAAGGCCACTTTGGAGGCATTGCTGACCCGATTGAACATCGATTCGCCAAAAAAAGCGGCTCCCAGCGCCACACCATACAACCCGCCCACCAACCGATCATTTATATACGTTTCCACGCTATGGGCAAGGCCCATGTGGTGCAATTCGGTATAAGCCTGAATGATCTCCTCCGAAATCCAGACACTGTCATCTTCTGAACGAGGCACCGAACAGCCACGCATAACCTCCGTAAACGCCGTATTGATCCGAATCTCAAACTGATTCTGATTTAGCACCGGACGAAGCGATTTAGCGGGTTTATAGGTTGCAATGGGAATAACGGCACGCGGGTCGGGAGCATACCAGTACAGCGTACCGTCGGCATCGGCCATTGGGAAAATCCCGTTGATGTATCCGTAAATCAAATCGTCAGCGGATAGCTTGTCCATCAAAATAGTGGATGTCGGAAATGACAAATATAAAAAATTAAGCTGCCAATTATAAGCGGTGTTGTCAGTTGATTAGTAATCTGTTCATGAAAAAGTTAAGCAATTGGATGAAGCTATTAAACCCGAACGAAGGTGACTTTTGCGTTACGGGGCGTCCTACTCATTCGTAAAAGCCAACTTCAACAAATGGCTGCTTTTTCGTTTTACTAATTAAACCAATTATGAAAATAGTATTTTTTAGCCTATTGCTGGCGGTGGGAAGTGTAATCAGTGTAAAAGCCCAACGTAATACGCTGCTAGTGTATGGAAATGTAGGGTTCGACTCGCAGAAGGCAGGGAGCACAACCACAAACAGTTATAATTTTTCACCCGGTATTGGCTACCAGTGGAACGACCAGTGGACGGGGGGCGTAAATCTTGGGGTGGGTAGTTCTGATGCCGGAACTGGTAAATCATCCGTTTTTTCGGTGGGTCCATTCGTCCGTTACACACAGCCATTGGCCGGTATTTTTGTCATCTATGGTCAGTTAAATGCCAACTATGTGTCGAATGGAGGGGATGCACCTCATTTCAGTGGATTTAATACGGCGCTGTTTCCGGCCATTGGCGTAAACCTGAAAAACGGCTTTGCCTTGAACTTCACAGTTGGCTCGTTGAGCTTTAACTCCTATACATTTGATAAAGCGGATAACACAACCAACTCCTTTCATTTTGGGTTTGGCTCCGGGACGGGCTTTGGGATTTCTAAAAATTTTAGCTTGAAGAAGTAAATACAGTTCTGGTATATAGTACTACTCAATTGAATGATTTTCGTGGTATCTGATTTTTAGGATTTGATACTACGAAAATCGACCATAAAAATCTAATTCAAATACACCTTATAAGATTTCTGTAGTAAGAGTGACCAATGTGTTTTTTTACATTCTATTAAGATAAGATCAATAGAAATCACCCAGAATAATTACATCAAATAGGCAAATCTGTGAAAACTTTCAAATAACAGGTAAACTTTATTTTGAGGTAAGTAAGCAAATAGGTTAATTGCTGCATAATAACTACTACGTTACCCACCACTTATGTTTTCATCTTTACCCGTACAGCGCTTATGGCTGCTGATTCTGTTTGTGTGGCCCAGTGTAACCGGCCTGTTTGCCCAAAAGCCCGATAAAGAGTTCCCCGCTATTAAATTCGGTAAAATTACCCCAAATCAATTTACCCTGTCGTCTGCCGATACTACTGCCAGCGCCGAAGTACTATATGACTACGGCAAACTCTATTTCGAGGCCAGTTCGGGTGAGTTATGGATGAGTTTTACGCATCATGTCCGAACCGTTATTCGCAAAAAATCAGCCTATGACCGGGCTACTATCGAACTGCCTGTCAGACAAGGGAAGCAGGGACAACACGAATTTATTTATGAATTTGATGGCTATACTTACAATTTCGCCAATGGCGATGTGTCCATTGATCGCTTCCAGAAAGGAGGCCATTTTACGGAAAAAGTATCTGCTGATTATTGGGTCGAGAAATACACGCTTACTAATGTGCGGGAGGGGTCGATTATTGAGTATCGGTATACGATTCACACCCCGTTCAGTGTAAGCTATAACCCTCGTACCTGGCGGTTTCAGCAGGACGTGCCGGTTCATTGGAGCGAGTATCAAGTGTCGATTCCTGATTATTTCTATTACAAAATGCTACAGGGCGGTTATCTGCCGCTTTTCATCAATGAGAACAGAAGGTCTAATTTAAACTTATTGCCCGGTCAGGAGGCCGTGGGCACTTCAGATTATCGGTTTGTGGTGAAAGATGCGCCCGCCTTTCGTAACGAAGCCTATATCACCACCGATGACGATTACCTGTCGAAAATTGATTTTGAATTGGCCAGCTACCAGATACCGGGGAATATGATTAAGGATTTATCGGTGACCTGGCCTGCACTCGATCAAACTCTGCTGCGTGATACGGATTTTGGCGGACAGCTAAAACGAAATAGTTTCCTGCGCGAAACAGCGAATGCGCTGGTGAAGCAACATGCCGACACACTTGGGCGTATTGAGGCCGCTTATAATTTTATTCGGCAGAGTATAAAATGGAACGAAGAAGCCAGTATCTGGTCATTGCAGGGAATTAAAAAGGTATTCGAGAATAAAAAAGGAAATGCTGCCGACATCAACCTGATGCTGATTGCCTTGCTTCGGGAGATGAACATCGACGCCAATCCGGTTATTCTGAGCACCCGGTCGCATGGGCGAGTCAACGAAGCTTACCCACTATTGAAAAAGTTCAACTACGTGGTGGCAACTGTTATGGTCGGCGGTAAAGACCTTCTTCTGGATGCTACGGATGTTTATTTAAAACCGGGTATGTTGCCCGTTCGCTGCCTGAACGGAACCGGGCGGCTCGTGCATGATACAAACCCCCGTTTTATTTCGCTGGTACCCAACGAGCGCGACAGCGAGGTTCACACGGGTAAGTTCACGCTCGACAGTGAAGGCGACTTAACAGGCACGCTCACCCACTCGCACGGAGGATACAGCGCCTGGAGTGCCCGCAAAACATTTGCTACTGAAGGCCAGACTAAATACCTCGATGAGGTTCGTAAGAAACGCCCGGCCTGGCAAATAGACAAGGCGGAATTTCAGGGAAAAGGTATTGATGGCAACACGTTTAACGAGCTATATTCCCTGACTATTCCCGAAGCCTGCTCCCGAGCGGGCGACCGGCTTTACTTTCGGCCCATGCTAACGGAAGCGCATTCCAAAAACCCATTTAAAGACCCAGAGCGGCTCTATCCGGTAGATTTCGGCGTTGCCATTGACGAAACGTATAACGCCCGTTATGCATTACCCGAAGGTTTTCAGGTGGAGGAAACGCCAAAACCCGTGTCGGTTAGCCTGCCGAACAATGGTGGACGCTTTATTTATCAAGTTTCGGTCAGTGCGGAGAATGAATTACTGGTCACCAGTCGCATTCTTCTTCGTCAGACAATGTATTACGCAGATGATTATCCGGCGTTGCGTGAGTGGTTCGCTCAGATCGTAGCCAAACACGCCGAACAGGTCGTCCTGAAACGAGTAACCGTAGCCGCCAGTAAATAAGAGCAATGAAACACCTCCTCTGGGTGCTGCTAACCGGTCAGACCGTTTGGGCACAAATTGATTATAAGGCCGCTACCATCCCCGATGCATTGAAAGAAAATGCTCATGCAGTAGTTCGCCTGCATGAAACAACATTTGCGGTTAAGTCGGCAGGAGAGGCCGTCCAGCGGGTGCATAGCCTGATAACCGTATTAGACCAGCAGGGCGACGACCATGCGGCTATGGTAGTGGGCTATGATAAACTCTCGAAAATAACGAATCTGGAAGGCGCTCTATATGATGCCGATGGGAAGCTCATTAAGAAACTAAAGAAGGCAGACATTAACGATTATAGTACCTATACCGACTATAACCTCTTCGACGATCAGCGAATGAAATCGGCGGCCTTCCCGAAGCAGCCGACGTATCCGTACACAGTCGAATTTTTGATTGAGACAACGGAACGTAATCTTATGTTCTACCCAACCTGGGCACCGCAGGACGAGCAGCATCTGGCCCTTGAAAAAGCCACCTTTACTGTAACACTGCCGCCAGCCCTGACCCTACGTTATAAGGAACAGAATTTGCCTGCGTCAGCCGTAGTAAGCACCTCGCCCGAAGGCGAAAAAATATATACCTGGACAGTAGCTAACCAGCCAGCTTTAGAATTTGAACCCTTATCGCCCCCGATACAGGAACAGATTCCCATTGTTTATACTGCTCCAACCGATTTTGAAGTACAGAACTACAAAGGCAAACTAACCAACTGGAGCGACCTGGGCAAGTTTTATCATACCCTGAACGATGGCCGGGAGCGAATTCCTGATGAGTTACGCCAGCAAGTAACAACGCTGACCGGGAAGGAAGCGACAAAAGCTGCGAAGGCTCGGAAAATTTATCAGTTCATCCAGAATCAGACTCGTTATGTAAGCGTTCAGCTTGGTATTGGTGGCTGGCAAACCATTGAAGCCGAAAAAGTGGCTACAACTAAATATGGCGACTGCAAAGCCCTGACCAACTACACCAAAGCTCTGCTGAAAGTGGCGGGTGTGGAGGCTTATCCGGCCTTAGTGCGAGCGGGCGATAAGGAGCCGGATGTACTGACGGATTTTCCCAGTTTTCAGTTCAACCACGTTATTTTGTGTGTGCCCGATGGCCGCGATACGCTTTTTCTGGAATGCACGGATGGTCATAACCCGGCTGGGTATGTCGGTGACTTTACGGGAAGCCGCCATGCCCTGCTCGTCTTGCCTGAAGGAAGCCGGTTGATAAAAACACCTGCCTACCGCCCGACTGATAACCGTCAACAGCGTCATATAACCGTTATTCTTACGGAACAGGGCGATGCAACGGCTGCGGTCCGGACGAATTACACGGGCCTGCAACAGGATGATTACGGGCAGGCACTGCATAGTCTGAATCGGGATGAGCAGCGTAGTTGGGCCCTCAAGCGCATTTCGATTCCTGCGTTTGAGTTAACTATGTTTGCCTTTCAGGAGCGGCCAGGTGCGGTGCCTGCCGTTACTGAAACACTTTCCTTGGCCATACGCCGATGGGCTACCTCCAGTGGCACACGATTGTTTCTGCCTCTCAATCTGATGTCGGCTCTTTCGACGGCCACACCACTCACCCAGCCCCGAAAAGCAACCGTTGCGTTAGGGCCGAGTTATGATTTTGAGGATAGTGACACGATTATTTATCAGCTTCCCAAAGGCTACACCCCCGAATATAAAATACCCCCAGTTGCCATCGACTCTAAATTTGGCCGCTATACCACCCAACTGACTGTCGATGGGGAGCGGGTTACTTACATTCGGCAGGTAACGATGCATCGGGGGCGGTTTCCGGCAGCCGCTTATACAGAATGGGTGGACTTTCGCCGGAAGATTGCCAAAGCCGACCGGGCGCAGTTGGTGTTTGTGAAGGCCAATTAAACCAAACACTTTACCTACTGTCGAACGTTTATATCGAAACGATTATCATAAACAATGAAGAAAAGACTTGTTCTACTCCTGGCCGCGCTGCCGTTGTTGTTCAGCCAGTGCAGTGTCAATAAACAGATTTCGCAGGCCAAAACGCTCGGCGATTGCCGCTACACAATAGCCTCAGCCGATAGTGTTTTTCTGGCAGGAACTGATGTGCGGCAGTTTCGTAAACTTGAAGACCTAAATCCGGTAAAATTCCCTAAACTGGCAGCGGCTTTGCTCTTGCGTAATGTACCGTTGGATGCCCGGGTGAATATCGACATTACTAACCCGACCAACCGGCTGGCAGGAATTAACCAATTGGAATACCGCATTCTATTGGCCGGACAAGAACTGTTCAATGGGTTTTTGAACCAACGAATCGAAGTGCAGCCCGGTGGTGGCAAAACACGGGTGCCCATTCGGCTGAATGCCAATGCGTATCAACTGCTGACGGATGCCAAAACCCGTGATGCTTTCACGCAACTCATTCAGAACCTGTCGGGGGCGGCCAATACACAGCCATCGAAACTAACCATCCGAATCAAACCGACGCTGGATTTGCTGGGTAAACAAGTTAACTACCCCGGCTACATTACCATCGATCAGGAAGTGACCAATAAAATTCTGCTAGGTAATTAGCCTAAAGCTCTGGTTTTCTACGAGACGAGTCAGTAACATTTCAAACGCCCCGGCTTTTACATCGGGGCGTTTGTTGTTTAATCGCCTTTGTTGAATAAATCAGCTTAATACCGACCAACCTAATGCGCCAGCTATTAATTGCCAGCCTGATTTTGGGGTCCTCCTTACTAAGTCAGGCTCAATCGAATCAAATTCAACTTACGCACAATGAAACTCAGAAACGTGTTACCGTCACGGTAGATGGAAAACCGTTTACGGCTTATATCTACCCCGGACCAACCGTTCTAAAAAAGCCGGTGCTGTATCCTATTCTGTCGGTGGGGGGCAATTTCATTACGCGCGGCTGGCCGCTCGATCCGCGCCCCGGCGAGCGCATCGACCACCCGCACCATGTGGGGATGTGGTTTAACTATGGCGATGTGAACGGGCATGATTTCTGGAATAACTCTACCGAAATTGGCCCGGAGCACAAAGGCCCGTTTGGAACCATTGTTCACACAGGCGTTAAGTCGATGAAGAGTGGGAAAGACATCGCAGAACTGGTCGTTACTGCCGACTGGCTCGACAAAGATGGCAAGGTTATGCTTCAGGAAACGACGACTTATCAGTTTAAAGCCGGGGCCGATAACCGAATTATTGATCGCATCACTACCCTGAAAGCGGCTGGGAAAGACGTAGTGTTCAAAGACAACAAAGAGGGGTTGATTGCCCTGCGGCTGGCTCGTCAGCTTGAACAGCCCTCTACCAAACCCGAAGTGTTTACCGACGCACAGGGCGTTGCAACGAAAGTGCCGGTGTTGGACAATGCAGGTGTAACGGGCCTCTATCGTACCAGCGAAGGCGTGGAGGGCGATGCGGTCTGGGGAACTCGTGCCCGGTGGACCAAACTTACCGGAACGCTGGGTAATGAGGCTGTATCATTGGTTTTGATGGATAACCCCAAAAACGTTGGCTACCCAACCTATTGGCATGCCCGAGGATATGGTCTGTTTGCGGCCAACCCGTTAGGGCCGTCGGTCTTTAGCAATGCGAAAGCGCCCGCCATGAACTACACGCTCCCCGCCGGGCAATTCGTTACTTTTCAGTATCGTCTGTTGATTCAGTCCGGGAATGTATCAGACGCAGCTATGTCTCAGCTGATCAAGTAAAGGCCGGAGGAAGACTGGCATCCCAGAATCTGGCATGTTATTTGTGGAATGGGCTAACTGGTACACTAAATTGTACTGGTTTTATGACCAATAGCCACATTAGTAACTTCCTTAGCCTTAAGGGCTTGTTGCTTGCCGCCAGCGTGCTGATGTCAGGCATAGCAATAGCTCAACCTCATAAAGCCTCGCTACGGGTGCCTTTTTCTCCCTCAACAGTAGTACAGGGGGGCGTAGGTGTACAAACCATCGAAAACAGCCAGATTCGCGTTGGAATTAACCCGAATTTCGGTGGAGCAATCACTTATCTGGCTTTCAAAAGCACACATGGCGATAGCGTTAGCACCAATAATATGGTGAATAACCCCGACCTGGGTCGTCAGATACAGATTGCGCTATATAGTGGCCCGGCAGATTACCCTGGGTACCCTGGTTTGGGCTGGGACCCTATTCAGGCTGGCGACGCCTATGGCAATCCGTCGCAGGTACTTGCACTTGAACGCCAGGATAACCTGTTGTATGCCAAGACGATACCGAAGCAATTTGGTATTAATAACGAACCCGGAGAAGCCACTATCGAACACTGGATTCGCTTGGATGGCAACATTGTGAAGGTTCATGCCAAAGTAGTTATGCTTCGTTCAGACCATACGCAGTATGAAGCCCGTCAGCAGGAGTTTCCCTGTGTTTATCTGAATGGCGACTATCATAATATGTGGTTCTACCGGGATGGTGCGCCCTATACCAACCGGTCACTGCATGTAGAACGAATACAGCCGCCAAGCACCATGCTGTTCGGGGATGTGTTCCCTACAGAACCCTGGATGGCAACAACCAACGATAAGGGCTACGGCGTAGGATTGTACGTTTCCAATAATTATGAATGGAAGCGAGGCTATTTTGGAAGTGACTTAAGTGGTGATGAAACAAGTACCGTTGGGTCTTATATAGCCGCAACAAACCGTGTTCTGCTGGACCATAATCTGGTTTATGAATGGGACTACGAATTGATTCTGGGCGATCTGAACAAAATCCGCTCGTATGTCTACAGCAAACCGCGCTCTCTGCCCGGCCCCAATTACCGATTCGATACGTCGCGGCAGGGCTGGTATTATCAGAAAGCGCAGGATACAGGCTGGCCTATTCAGGGGAAACTGCATGTGAGTTTAGACGATCCAGATAATTACAAACGAATCTCGTCGCCGTATGTATTCTGGAAAGGTCGGGATAATCCGAAAATCTACCTGCGGGCTGCCTTTAATATCAAAAACAAAGACGCGAGATTTACTAAATTTCGGCTAAACTGGCGCCGAAGCGAAGACCAGACAATTTACAGAACCGGCGACCGCTTCATGGATTTTCCGATTCAGAATGACGGTAATTTTCATACATATGAAATTGACCTGAGCCGTAGAGAAGACTGGCTAAATTATAACATCGGGCAAATTCAGTTCACAACCATTACGGATAATTCTGAGGTACCCAACGCCAACGGATGGGCCGAAATAGAGTGGGTGGCTACCAGCGCTAACGGACCAACTGAACAGCAGGTGAATCCGCCTATTACTGACCCTGTAGTGGTTGCGCCTACGGACCCCGTTCCCTGCGAACCCGGATGCGTTACGATAGGTGTACAGAGGGTACGTTACGTTCAGGGAGGTCGCAGACGATAGTTAACAGCAAAAAGGGATGAAGGCCAAACCCCATAGCTTCAGGCTATGGGGTTTGGCCTTCATCCCTTTTTATGATTCTAAAAACTCAATATCTGTAAAGATTTCATTTCATAGCCTCTAATTTAAATGTACGAGTGCTGATCGATAAACCCGCCCTTCGAGCGACTCTACCCATGAACGAAGGGTCGGATTTTCAGTAGTGGCACGGCCAAGCTCACTGTCAATTTGCCGAAGCAGGAAAAACAGTTGATGAATGTGCATCCACTGAATGGCTAATCGATTGTCGACTTGCGGGCTCTGTCGGAGCTGACGAGCCTCTTGAGTTAGCTGACGCAGGCTCATTTTAAGATGGTATCGCAGAATCATCAACCGGCTGGCCATTGGCAATTCGTGCGGATTACGCTCCATATGAGAAATGCTCTTGGCCAGCACGTTATTGCGCTGTTGTAGCTGGTCGGAGACAATCATCCAGGCGTGTTCGGCCCGCAGCGATTCATACGTGACAATGTTCATGGCGTTTAGTACATATACGGTTTATGACAAATATACTAATCTGACAATTTATTTAGTTGGTCAATTCTTTATTTTATAAAATAATTAGTTGAATATAGGCGAATTAACCAACTATTAGATATGATATGTGCAAAAAAGGTTTAAGCTTATTCTAAACTTATATAGCAGATAATGCTATCTCTATTTAGGCTAAACCGGATCGATTTACGGAAAGGGAAGTAGCTTCAGGTCGGTAAGATGAATATTTAATTTGACGTTTGACTGTAAAAACTCGAACTTCAAACCCCGAACGTCAATCTTGCTCATGGACCCGATTTACCGCGCGCTCATTGTTTGTACGAACCATACCGACTACCCAACGAAGTCCCAGAAAACAGGCTTGTGGTTAAGCGAGGCTACGCATTTTTATGACGAGTTGGCGGGCCGTAATTTACCTTATGATATTGCCAGCCCCAAGGGCGGGCCAGTCCCAATTGATGAGCGGAGCATTGACCGGCGCGATACGATTAACGAAAAATGGTATAATGACCCAACATTTCGCGCTAAACTGGACAACTCCCTGCGGTTAGATGAGGTAAATCCGGCTAATTATCAGATTATCTACTTCACTGGTGGGCACGGCACGATGTGGGATTTCCCGGATAATCCAGCCCTGCAAACCATAACCCGGCAGATTTACGAAAAAGGGGGTATGGTAGCCGCTGTTTGCCACGGGGTGAGCGGTTTGCTCAATGTGACACTATCTGACGGCTCCCGGCTGATCGACAACCGACAGATAACGGGCTTCTCCAATATGGAAGAAAAACTCGTTCGGCTTGACGAAGAAGTGCCGTTCCTGCTCGAAGATGCCCTGCGCCAGAAAAATGCCCTCTATAGCAAGAGCTTAATTCCCTTCCTGCCCTACATTGAGGTAGATGAACGCTTAGTGACGGGGCAGAACCCACTTTCAGCCCGGAAGGTTGGCCGGAAAGTATTAGAAGAAATGTATGAGAAGTGATGTACGATATAGGATATATAATGTATGATGTATTGAGTGCTCATATCATACATTATATATTCTATATCACACATAAAATCATACTACCATCTGCGGAAACACTTCCCGCAGTGGTTTCAACTCCTGGTCTTTCTCCGAAACGATTGGATTGGTAACGCCCCAGTCAATGTTCAGGTCGGGGTCGTTCCAGATAATACCGGTTTCTGAAGCTTTGTTGTATACGTTGGTGCATTTATAGCTGAACACACTGTCCTCCAGCGCCACAAATCCGTGAGCAAATCCTTCGGGTATGTAGGCCATGTTAGCCAGCTTCGCATCCAGCAAAAAGGTTTCATATTGGCCAAAGGTGGGCGAATCGGGCCGTAAATCGACAGCCACATCAAGTACCTGACCACTGATAACGCGCACCAGCTTGCCTTGAGCGAAAGGTTCATTCTGCATATGAAGACCCCGTAGAACGCCTTTTACGGAAAAAGACTGATTGTCCTGCACGAAATCCATTGGCAGACCTAATGAAGCAAAAAGCGGTTTGTTGTAGGACTCAAAGAAATGGCCGCGTTCATCTTCAAAAACGCGGGGAATCAGTTCAATCAGGCCCTCAATGGCCGTTTGCCGAACTTGCATAGTGGGAGGTTGTTAGGTAAACGTTAGCGCTCTTAGAGGCAAATTTATGAAACACCCTCCGTAAGTTGTACTTTTGAACCGAATCATTTAGCGTGCGATTGATTATCCCGGCATGACATACTCGGAATTAAGCGAACAGATTAATAAAAAACAGTCTTATTTATGCGTCGGCTTAGACACCGACCTCCGCAAACTTCCCCAGCATCTGCTAACTGAACCCGACCCGGTTTTTACCTTTAACAAAGCCATCATCGACGCCACTACCGATCTGGCTGTTGCCTATAAACCCAACATTGCGTTCTACGAAGCCCAGGGTCCACGTGGGTGGGAGAGCCTGCAAAAAACGCTGGATTATATTCCCAAAGACTGTTTTACCATTGCCGACGCCAAACGGGGTGACATTGGTAATACATCTGGCCTGTATGCCCGCACCTTTTTCGACCCAATAGCGGCTGGTCTGGATTTCGATTCGGTTACGGTAGCGCCTTACATGGGCCGCGATTCGGTAATGCCGTTTCTGGAGTATGATGGCAAATGGGTGATTCTATTGGCCCTTACCTCAAACCCTGGAAGTGCCGATTTTCAGCGGCAACAGGTGGATGGCCAGGAATTGTTCGAAGTAATTATTCAAACCGCTCAGGAATGGGTTGGCCCTACTAATCACGAACGGTTGATGTTTGTGGTTGGCGCAACACAGGCGACTGAATTGGCCCGGATTCGGGCGTTAGCGCCCAAAAACGTTTTGCTTGTGCCGGGGGTAGGAGCACAGGGAGGCTCTTTAGCTGACGTGTCGAAACATGGATTGACTGTCGACGGCGGTTTATTGGTAAATGCATCGAGAAGCATTTTGTACGCATCTGACGGAACGAATTTTGCCGACCGGGCACGCGCCGAGGCTAAAACATTGCAGAGAGAAATGGCTCAACACCTGCTGGCGAATGTATAATGAACCGCACGAGCGGCCCCGAATGCACAATGAATAATTATCTGCCAATACATGTAATTGCTTGATATTGCAAATACTGTTTCATATAATTGACCATTATTCATTCTTCAATATACATTAGTCTCCTTGCCTGAATCATTTCTGTATTTCATCTGGCAGTACGGGTATTTCACGAAAAAAAACCTCACGACTACCGATGGCGAAACGTTGCAAATTCTGCATCCCGGGTTTCGGAATCACGATGCCGGGCCTGATTTCACCAACGCCCGGCTGCTGATAAACGACGTAGAGTGGGTAGGAACGGTTGAGATGCACATCCGAACGTCGGACTGGCTGGCTCATCAACATCAACACGACCGGGCCTACGATAATGTTATTCTGCACGTTGTCTGGCAGGACGACCGCATCAGCACGGGTCGTCGGGTAGACCGGTCTAATGGTACGCCCTTGCCTACGCTTGCACTCGAATCATTGACGGAGGTTGCCTTACTGGATCGCTATAAACTGCTGAGTGATTCGCCTGATATCATTCCCTGCGCCGGACTCTTTCGGTCGGTGTCGCCCCTGCGTGTAACGTCCATGCTCGACAAAGCTATGCTTCAACGGTTGGAGCGGAAGGCGTCTGGGGTTCGGGAGGTGTTTGCTCAAACGGGGAGCGATTGGGAAGAAACTGCTTACCGATTGCTGGCCGCTAACATGGGGTTTAAAATCAACGCCGATCCGATGGGCCAACTTAGTCGAGCGGTTCCGCTGAAGGTCTTGTTAAAACACCGCGATGTGTTGATGCAGGCCGAAGCGATGTTGTTCGGTACGGCAGGATTATTGGCCGATGAAGAAGCCATACCGGATGATTATCAGGCCACGCTTCAGCGAGAGTATCGCTTTCTTTCGGTTAAATATGGCTTATCCGATAAACAGGTAACCGCTCATGCCTGGAAGTGGGGGCGGCTTCGTCCGGCCAATTTTCCAACCCTGCGGCTGGCGCAATTCGCCCGATTAGTGACGCATCATGCCAGCTTATTCTCACTGTTTATAGGCAATGGCGAAGTCGAGCCCTTACTGAAAGCATTGCAGATTTCCCCGTCGGAATACTGGCAAACACACTATCGGTTTGGAAAAGAAACGGACAAAACGGTGCCTACGCTGGGACAAGCCTCCGCTGAGAATATTGTCATCAACACGGTGGTTCCCTTGCTGGCGGCTTATGCCCATCATCGGGGGCAATCGGCTTATGTTGACCGGGCCATTTCGCTGCTGGAACAGTTACCCGCCGAAAAAAACCGCCTGACCGAAGGCTGGGACACCCTCGGTCTGGGTATCCGCACAGCCTTCGATTCGCAGGCGGCTATTGAACTTTACAACGAATTCTGCTCCGTCAAAAAATGCCTCAGTTGCCAGATCGGAGCGGGAATTTTAAAATAATGATGAATGATGAATTATAAATTATGAATGTAAAAAAGCTTTTGCAAATCATTCATCATTCATCATTCATCATTCATCATTCATTTAGCTAACAATCACATCCTGCTTCGTAGCGTCCCAGGTTACGCGCTTGCCGGTGTGTAGGGCCATCGTTGCCATGATGTTGGCGACGGAGTGATTGAAGCCTACGCGGGCGGGGGCATTCGGCTCCTTACGGCTCCGTACACACTCCATCCAGTTCAGCATGTGCAGCGAAGTCATAGGGTCGCCACCCGTATTGGCGGAGGTTTCCATTTTGGCGGCTTCACCAAGCGACATGGAAGGTAGCAGGTTTGCCTGCATATTCATGTCTTTGGCATATTTGGCTTCAAGGCCACCTTCCGGCGAAATCTTGTTGGTATCGAGGTTAATCATTCCTCCATTCGAGAAATAATATTCTTTTACCCCGCCCGCTTCGTTGTTCATTCGGGAGGAATAGAGTACCTGGAATCCTTTGGTTTTGTCATTGTCCGGGCCGTAGTCGAAGACCGCCGTAAACGTATCGGCGTTGGTACGACCATCTTTCCAGCTATAGATGCCGCCATTAGCAACCACCGAGCGGGGATGATCTAAGCCGCTGAACCAGTGGACAGTATCAATCTGGTGCGACATCCACTGCCCCGGAATACCCGACGAATAAGGATAAAACAACCTGAATTCAAGGTACTTACGTGGGTCCCAGGCTGTTTTAGGCCGGTTCATTTGGTACCGGTCCCAGTCGGTGTCTTCTTTCCGAATCTCGGACACCGCTTTGGGCCGACGCCAGCGACCGGGTTGGTTAACGTTCCAGGTCATTTCAACCATCGTAATATCGCCGAACTTACCAGACCGGATGAACTCGTTAGCCGAATGGTAGTTGGGTGCCGAACGACGCTGCGATCCAATCTGCACAATCTTTTTAGAGCTTTCAACAGCTTTCAGCGCTTTGCGGGCGTCGTCCAGAGCCTCGGCAAATGGTTTTTCACAGTACACGTCGTGCCCCGATTCAACGGCAGCCGCGCAGTGCAGGGCGTGCTGGAAATCGGCCGTACTGATAATGACGGCGTCTACATCCTTACGCTCGAAGAGTTCATCGTTGTTGCGGGCCTTGAAGAAGTTGCTGTCTGTATGGGGTTTTCCTTTCAGAAACGCTTCGGCTTCGTCGCGACGGCGATTCCAGAGGTCAGAAACGCCCACGAAAGCGAAATTCTGCGTTTTGGCGTGTTCGGCGAAAGCAGGTGCCAGCGACTGCCGAAAGCGGTCGGAGAAGCCTACGATGCCTACCCGAACCCGTTCGTTCGAGCCAATGATACGCGCATAGCTACTGGCTGAAAAACTCATGCCCAGCCCAGCCAGCGCTGACTTCTTTATAAACTCACGACGATTTTCCATAATAGATTTGTTTTTAGATGCTGAAATAAAGCTTATTAGCTAAAAAGTCTAATATAAAATAGAACACGGATTTTTATGGTGATTATGATTTGCGATGATCATGATAAATCATATAGATCATAAAAATCTGCGTTCTATTTTTTATAGCGTTTTGATTTTCATATTTCGGAAGTAAACCCGGTTGCCATGATCCTGTAAGAGAATATGGCCTTTGGGTGCTTCCCCAAAACGTCCGTTGGCATTATACTCGGGTGCTTTGTACTTACTCATGGCAACCAGCTCGCGGAATTTTTCGCTACCGCGCTCATAGTCAACTACTTTTTTGCCATTCAGCCAGTGTTCAACGTGCTTGCCCTTCGAGATAACGCGGCCCGTGTTCCACTCCCCAATAGGGTTCGCCTGTTTGCCACTGGCCGGAATCAGGTCGTACAGCGAACCAACGGTGCGGTTGCCATCACGGCCCAGCTTAGCGTCGGGGTGTTTATCGTCGTCCAGCACTTGAAATTCAAGCCCAAACGCCGAGCCTTTGGGTTTCGGGCTTTGCTCCGCTACAAAATACTTGAGGCCGCTATTGGCCCCTTCGGTTAATTTGAAATCGAACATAAGGTCGAAATCACTGTATTCGCCAGTGGTGACAATGTCGCCGAAGTTGGCGGATTCTTTCCCGTCTGATTGCTGAATGGTTAGCATGCCGTCAGTCACTTCCCAGCCTTTTTCGGGAAACTTGTCTTTGTAGGCTCCCCGCCAGCCATTGGTCGTTTTGCCATCGAAGAGCAATTTCCAGCCCTCTTTTTTTTCAGCCGTTGTCAGCGTGTTGGGTGCCTGCGGGTCTTTGGCGGCTGTTAAACTCAAAACCAATAACCCAGAAATAAGCAGTTGTCTCATAATAAATGGCTCTGTGAATCCCTGTGACGCTCCGTGTATCTCTGTGTTATAACTATTTCACAGAGATACACGGAGCGTCACGGAGATTTACAGAGGGTGGTTTAGAGTTTTAGTAATGTATTCTTTATTGATTTCGGCGCACTGGGCAGCCGTTTTGTCTTTTTCTGGTACGCCATCTAATTCAACGATACCCCACCCGTTAAACTTGATTTCGTCCAACGCTTTAAATACTGCCGGAACGTTCACATTCCCCCGGCCCAATTCCACAAACTTGTAAGCTTTCGGGTCACCGGGCTTGTCGGGTAGGGGCGACATCGTGTCTTTCAGGTGCAGGGCGTGAATAATGTCTTTGTATTGCTTCACGGCCTTTTCTGGTTGTCCACCGCCCTGTTTATAGTGGGCAATATCGAGCAGGAGTTTACAATATTTTGGGTTCATCGCCTGCACAATTACATCGACTTCTTCGGGTGTTTCGCCGAACTGGTGCATGTGGTTATGATACGTTGCCTGAACGCCCAGCGCGGCTGTTTGCTTCCCGATTTCGTTCATCACAGCCGCCAGCCGTTTTAGCTCTTCGGTGGTTGGGGCCTGGTCTTTTTTTCGCAGACTGTTGGTCATTTGGAAGGCCGAGCCACCCAGAGCCTTCACAAAACTGGCGTGGGCCACATGCATATCAATCGTACTCTGCTCTTTGGTCGGGTCAATCTCTACGTTACCGCTCGAAAACATGGCCAGCGTGAGCTTATTCTGGTCGAGCAATGCCTTCAGTTCCGATGGTTTGGCTTTATAGGGCCCGAACGTATTGGCCCGAAGCTGAATACCCCGATACCCAAGGGCCGACAAATCGGCGATGGCTTGTGCATCGTTGCCGCCCCAGGTAATGGCCGAATAGGCAATTTTAAGCCCTGATGGTTTCCCGGTACGGGCAAACAAATTGTTGACTCCCGCCGATAAGGCCAGGGCCGATACCCCAGCCGTTCTAAGAAATTGCCGTCTGTTTAGCGTCTCCAGCATGAGTAAAGAGAATAGAATAATCAGTATAAGCCGGTAACTGTAGCTACTGGCGGTAAATAAAATGAGAGGAAGGCTCGATTCTACTTAAAAAGGGAGAGGGCAAAGTCTTTAATCGACGTTCACACTCTCCCTTTCTATTACTTAAAAGCCTGGATTCTGTGCGAAGCCCGCATTCTCAGTGCGGTCAATCTGCGTTTGTGGAATAGGCCGTAGATTGTGGGTTTCTTTAATGTTCGCAACAGCATCCGGGTTGTATTTTTTGACCCGTTCTACCAATACTCCCCAGCGTTTGAGGTCCATCCAGCGGGTTTGTTCACCGGCCAACTCACGGGCGCGTTCTTCGTAGATTGTCTCCATCGTCACATCGGAGACCTTAAGTTCCATAGCGGCTTCTTTGCCCGGCCAGGCCGCCCGCCGACGCACCGCGTTGATAGCGGCAGTAGCTTCGGTCGTTTTACCCGATTTCAGTTGCGCTTCGGCCAGAATCAAATACGTTTCGGCTAACCGGAAGGCGATATAATCGCGGCTGCCTTGTTCATAGGTCAGGTCAGGGCGATTGGGATCGAGGAATTTTTGCAGCGTGGGGAATAAAGCTGCCGTGTAGGCACTTGGCACCAAAACCTGATAAGGCTTAGCGGCCCGTTGCGCCATCGTCCATTCAACACCTGGGATATAGATGGCGGTGTCGCCTGCTTTTAAGGTCATCTTAGCCTTACTGTTATCAAAAGAAGTATTCAGGTTCGCGCCGGGGTTATTGCTCAGCCACGTATCCTTGAACGTTTTCTTATAGCGCGAGTCGTTTACGCGGTCTTTGAAAACGGTTTCAAGCAGGTAAACCGTTGGGCGCAGCCGCTTAAAGGGCCGGTCATTGGCAATGTCGCGCTTCATGCCGGGCTGCACATCGTACTGCATCCCGAAATACAGGTGCAGCTTGTTTCCGTCCCCGTTATTCGTGTTCGCCGTATTGATGTTGGTAAGCGGGTCCGACGTGTATTGCACGGAGAAAACAACTTCATCGTTGATTTCACCGGAGCCTTGGGAGAATACGCTGGCAAAATCTGGCAACAGTTTCAGACTGTAGTTACTAATTACGTTCTGTGCCAGTGTAGCAGCCTTGGTATAGTCATCAGCGGCTTTGGCCGACGAAGTGGCTTTGGTTAGATACACCCGGGCCAGCAAATGTTCAGCCGCCGATTTGGTAGCGCGCCCATAATCACTGGCACCCTGCGACGACGCTTTAATGGCAGGCAGGTCGGGAATAGCCGCTTCCAGGTCAGTTGTGATCTGTTTGTAGATATCGGCTTCAGATGCCCGGCTGGTTGTTTTTGTTGGCCCCAGGGTTTCTTTTAACCGCAGGTCAATCCCGCCAAACTGTTGCACCAGAATAAAATAATAATGCGCCCGCAGAAACTTCATTTCGGCTACACGCAGTTTTTTGGTAGCGTCCGAAACCGTAGCCGTCGGAGCGCGTTCAATTACAGCATTGCAAGTATTAATGCCTTTATACAATTCTTCCCACACCTGCTGGATGATGTCAACGAAACTGTTCATCTGGGTATCATAGAAATGAAACCCTTTATAGCTCCCATCAGCTCCGGCCTGGTAAATATCTGTGCCGTATTCAGTCATGGTTAGCCCACGTTCCGACGCGTAAAAATTCCGCATGGACGAATAAGCCGCTTTGCTGGCATCTTCAAAGCCTTTGGGCGTGTTGATATAATCGTTCCCAATAAGCGCGATTACTTTTTCATCCAGTATGTCCTTACAGGCCTGGCCACTCAATAAGAGGGCAGATAAGGCCAGGATACGGAATGATTTTGGCGAAAAAATTGAGTTCATATTTTTAGAAAATGTATAGTGGATAATAGACAATTTGTAATGCATACTGTTGGTCAACCAACTCATGCTGTATTACTCAGTATCCATTATTCATTGATTAAAATTTCACGTTTAAACCAAAAGTCGTAACCCGGGTAGCGGGCGTAACACCGTTGCTGACTGTGCCATCGCTTGTTTCAGGGTCAACACCGTTATACTTCGACCGGTAGCTCGAAAAGATGAACGGCTGCTGAATGCTGGTAAATAGCCGCAGCGACTGCAGTCGGAGTTTCGACGTAATACTTGCCGGGAACGTATAGCCAAAGTTGATATTCCGCACCTTCACGAACGTACCGTCGAAATAGATAATAGCCGCGTTATAGACCGGGAATTCCTGGCTTGAATTAGGCCGGGGGAATTCGTTAGTCGGGTTATTGGGCGTCCAGTAATCCACTTTAATCTGCTCGTAACGGCCCGCCAGCGCGTTGTTATCCCGGTGGAAACCGCTCAGAATCGTCTGACCAACCCGGGCGTAAATAAAGAAATTCAGGTCAAATCCTTTGTAGCTGAACCGGTTGGTAATCCCACCACTCCAGGTTGGAATATCAGAGCCTAAGAACACGCGGTCGTCGGCCGTAATTTTACCGTCGTTATTGGTGTCCTGTACTTTAATCTGGCCAACTGCACTTTGGTAGGACTTAGCTGCGTCGGCTTCGGCTGTTTGCCAGATACCTGCTTTCTTATAATCGTAGAATGCAGTCAGGGGCTTACCAATAAAGCGTTTATTACCCACGTCGTCAACCGGCCCGTTAAAGAGGGAGATGATGGCTTCGGTATTCTTGGTAAACACGATGTCGGACGTCCACTTAAAGCCGCCTTTCGTATTCACGTTTACGGTCGATATACTGAGTTCTATCCCTTTATTCTGGGTTTCGCCGATATTCTTGGTTACCGCGTTAAAACCAATCGAGGTTGGCAGCAGGTCAGACAGCAGCAGGTCGGTTGTCCGGGTGTTATACAATTCAATGGCACCCGCTACCCGACCCCGCCACAGGCTAAAATCAACCCCAATGTTAGTGGTCGTTGACGTTTCCCACCGCAAATCAGGATTGCCGATGGTTTCAGGGCGATATCCATAGGCGGGCGTAGTACCAAATGCGTACACAGTACGACCCAACAGGCCCTGCGTTTGATAGGGAGCTACCCCCTGGTTACCCACCGACCCCCGGCTAACCCGAAGTTTCAACAGGTCAACCCAGGAAGAGCCTTTCATGAAATCTTCATTGCTGATGTTCCAGCCTAAAGCGATACCCGGGAAGTTACCATATTTAGTATTTTCCCCGAACCGGCTCGACCCATCCCGACGTAGGGTGGCCGTAACTAAGTACTTGTCTTTGTAATCGTAGTTGACCCGCCCCATATAGGAGTTGATCGTCCATTGCACTAAACCACTGCCCACGCCCAGCACCGAACTGGCATTGCCTACGTTATAGAATTGCTGCGATTCGGCAGGAACCCCCTGCACGTTAATGATATTACCTTCGAAATTATCGCGCTGAATGGATTGCAGGGCGGTGATGCCAACGTTATGATCACCAAACTTTTTATTATACGTCACCACGTTCTCCAGCGTGTAGTCGAAATTAAAAGTGGTACCGTTAGACGCCTGCGGATCACCAAATTTGCGCGCGTTTGTCTGGGCGCCAATGAAGCGGCCATATCGGTTAATGCTAAAATCGGGACCAAAGTTAACCCGGTACTTCAGCCCCTCCAGAATGTTTACTTCAGCATAAATACTGTTGAAAATCCGGTATTTCTTCCGTTCTTCAATCTGGGCACCCGGCACAACTTCAGCAAGTGGATTGGTAAGCAGCGCATCGTTGGTAGGCGAGAAAATCAGGTTACCGTTATCATCGTAGGGTCTCCCGAGCGGATTTTGCTGGAGGGTAAAGTTGTACGGGTTCAGGGTCTCGCCATTACGCAGGTAATACATCATGTAGGAAGAGAGTCCTACCTTAACCACCTTATTAATTTGATGGTCGATGTTGGCCCGCAGTGAATAGCGGGTAAAATCCAGCCCCGGCATGATGCCTTTATCCTGGAAAAAACCCGCCGAAATGTAGAACTGCGTTTTTTCGTTGCCACCCTGAACACCCAATGTGTGGTTCTGCTGAAACCCCTGCTTAAGAATCAGGGATTGCCAATCAGTATTCCGATTAGCGGCAAGGCCAGCCGCTACGTTCGGGTCGCCACCCAGCACGGCTACCTTCGAGTCGGCGTAGGCATCGGCTACACCCGTCGGGACTGGATTGCCATTTGCGTCTTTATAGTTACCCGTAGTTCGGTAAGCCTCCCGAACGAACTCGGCAAATTCAGGGCCGCTGAACAGGTGAATTTTATCAAGTGCGTTCGTAACACCTACGTAGTTATCGTAGCTGATGGTCGTTTTCCCATTTTGATTACCCCGCTTGGTCGAAACCAGTACAACCCCGTTGGCACCCCGGGCACCATAGATGGCCGTTGCGGTCGCGTCCTTCAGAATTTCCATCCCGGCCACGTCGTTTGGGTTGATGTCTTCGTACTCTCGCGCAAGCGGAATTCCATCAACTACATAGAGCGGGTCGTTACCGGCATTGAACGAACGGCGACCCCGAATCCGAATCGTTGGGACGGAGCCGGGTCGGCTACCCGACTGCGCCACGTCCACCCCCGCTACCCGGCCCTGCATGGCCTGGCCAATGTTGGTAATGGGTTGTTCGGTGATTTGCTTGGGCGTTACTGACGAGATAGCGCCTGTTGTCTGACTCTTTTTCTGCGTACCGTAACCCACTACGACCACTTCGTTCAGAGCACGGGTATCCGTGGTCAGGGAGAGGTTGATAGCCGACTTATTGCCAACGGTAACCTCCTGTGAAACAAAGCCAACTGCTGAAAAGACCAGCACGGCCTGATTGCCGGGTACGGCTATGCGGTACTGACCATCCGCGTCGGTCGTTGTACCGCGGGTGGTGCCTTTCACGGCTACACTAACACCCGGCAGGGCGCTGTTATCGTCGCCCGAAAGCACTTTACCAGTGACGGTCCGTTCCTGGGCCGGATTATCGGCCAGTAGCCGGATGGTTGGGGGCGCGCTGAACGCCGGTTGACCCAGCAGTGTCAGCGCTGTTAGGCCAAGCAGAGGAAGCCACGTTCGACGTGGAGGTTGGGTAGTTGTTGTCTGCATTATAGGTTGAAGTAAAAAGTTAATAATTAGGGTAAAGATTTTTCCGAACCGGTAGGTACTTCAATCCATTCGCCCGACTGGAGCCGAATGGGATTGTGGTGTTTAATCAGTAAGTTGACCGCCCCCGAGGTCAGCGCTACCGATGTGCAGGCCGAATGTTGGCTTACCTGAAAGGCTGTACCTAATGCTTCGACAGTCAAATCGGTCGTATGAACCCGAAATAATCGCGCTGATGCCGTATCGGCCCGGTGCATCACCGAAAAGTCAGCATTGCCTTTTAACCACACAGCCCTGGGTGTTTCGTCAGTCCATCGCCGTGCATATCGAACGGTGCTGTTGGGGTGCAATGTCACCGTTGAGTTGTCGGGTAGCTGTAAGTGCCGGGTTTCGTTGGCGTGCGTCGTAATCGTCCAAACCGACTGATCCGGCCCGTATTGCATCCATAACGCCCAGCCAATCAACAGCACAACGCCCAGCATAGCCGCCACGGTCCGAAAAAAATACCACCAGCCTACCACCACCCGAACATCCGGCTGAAGTGGGCGAACGTCTTCCATTGTTTGGAGTGCTTCCCGAATTCGCCCCCAGAGAGTTGACACTTCATCGGACGACAGGGCCATAAGAGCCGGTCGGCTTCCTGTGCGAATGAGCTCACGCGCTATCTCAACCGTATCCTCTTGGTGGGGATGTTTAGAGAGCCATATCTGCCAGTAAGCGGCTACCTCTTCGTCGTCGGGGTGTTGTACCCAACGCACAAACAGGTCGTCCAGAGCGAACTCCTCGGCGCTGTAGGCAGAGTATGGCTTAGTAGACACGGGATAGACTAGTTGTGTGTAAGCCAAAGCGTCTGAAATAGGGGTTTCTACTTATTAAACATAGATTACGGTTTAGTTTAAAGAGCTTGTAGGTAGAACAAGTATAGATATGGATTATTTAGTGATTCCTTAGTGAACTATGGCTCTCCTTTTTAACAAAGGACACTTATAAGCTTCCGAAGAAAATCGGATATAAAGAAGAAATTTTCATCTTTTTTTTATGCAAGCGTTCCCGGGAACGTTGCCAAACACCGCCGTTATACTATTATAGCCAGAAAAATATAGCTTTTCGCAACGGATTAGTATGTTTTATCTTCCGTTAATACTATTTAAGCAGAGCTTAGATTATTGAATTATTTTAAGATAGATGAATATATTCAGTAGGTTGGAAGACCCCGTGCCGTACACGATCCATCCATAGTTAACTATTCATTTGTAAATGGTATATGTCAATCTATTAACAAGAAATAATTCTTGATAAATGAATGGATATCATGTTTAAATTTTGATAAAGTGCTGATAGTCAGTGAATTGTTATTGGATTTGTTTGGATTAATAAAAGACTGTAAGGCTGGAGTGGTCTTAATGACCAATCTGGCTTTAACCATTCCTGGCTTGATGAGTTATGGTGTTACAAATATGACGAACATACTGACCCAATTCTGGCAAGCGAAATCTTCTAAGCTTATATGCCTTTATATCTCAACAATGATGGCCGCTCTATCTGGTTCGGCTGGAGCTATCCCTATACAGGCAATCTCTACGGCGCAGTTAGACACTGCGCTGGCACAGTCGAACAGGCCTAAATCGCTGACATTTACAGCCTCAACCGATCAGCGGTTCTTTTTTTTTAATGACACCCGCACAGAAGATAACCGCCGGAAGCCCGTAAGCGTATATGGAATCCGGGCGGGCTTTCTCTTTCCTGCCAATCACAATCGACCCGCGCTACAAGGTGGACGGTCGGCCAGTTTTAAAGCGGGAGCCGGATTTTACTTTGTTAATCAGCGTCTCGACCGGGACGGCTTGTTGCCGAATACATCAGAATCAATTACTCGCCACCTGCGGATTGCCACGGTGTATTACGAGCGTTATCTGTTGCGTCGAAAAGCCTTTGAGGTGAGTATGCCTATTGAGTTCGGGTACGGACACTCGCGCTACGAAATCAACGATGAGCAGGCTAAAAAATATGAAATTGCCCGGGGAATTTTTCTGCCGCTTGGCCTGGGTGTTTCGGCAGCCTATCAGTTCCCAACCATTCGTTGGCTACGGCCTTTGCACTGGTTCGGGCTGAATGTGCTGACAGGCTATCGGTTCATTCTTAAAAAAGATATTCCCGAAAGCCAAATCAACTATACGGGGTTATATCTATCCGTTGGCCCGTCGTTCTTTCTCGAAAACCTGACCGCCGATATAAAATACTGGCGTCAGAAACGAAAGAAGAAACAGTAATCAGTTGATCAGTAACCAGTTGGTCAGTAGTCAGTTAGTAGACAAATACATCCCCTAACCAACTGATTACTGGCTACTGACCAACTGGTTACTGATTACTGTTCACTGTTTCTTCCCAGCGAATTTTCACGGCCTGCTCTACATCGGGATGGAGGCTAATGGCGACTGGACATGTATGGGCAATTTGCTCCAACCGGGCGCGTGTGGCTTCATCAGGAAGACCGGGTTGGCTGGTAGCGCTGCTGCTGACCTGGAGGGTCAAATCAACGTCAATCCGGGCAATGCGCCGGGGCGGCTGGCTGGTCATGATCTTGGTTACATCTAACCGGCTGCCTTTCAGGTCAATTCCTTCCCGACGGGCAAAAATAGCCATCGTGGTGATGATACAGGTTCCCAATGCATTAGCCACTAAATCGGTGGGAGAGAAAGCTTCGCCCCGCCCCTGATTGTCGGTTGGGGCATCCGTATTGATATGGGTACCCGACTGTAAATGAACACAATCGGTGCGTAGGTCGCCTAAGTAATCTATGTGAATCGTTGCCATGCAAAAAACCGTATATCGTTTGAGAAACTAAACCGACCGATGGCTAATTTGATCTACCAGTGAATAGCCAATTAGCATCAGACTGTTCAATCTAACTTAATTGGGGTTAAACATATAAATAATGATGTAGTTACGCTAATAGTGCGTTGGCTTTTGTGAAGAATAACAAAAAATAGTATTTTTATTTCAGGATTCTACGACAATGCAAACAATATACAGATTAGTCGGCTTTGCGCTAAGTGCCTTGCTCTTGTCAGGCCAGGGAAGTGTGGCACAAAATATTGATAGTGAAGATGATAACTATCCTACCATAACTACGTTTGGCATTACGACAAACACCAATTCAGGCATTGTGGGCGGGTTTGCCTTTCGGCAGTCAAGGTTATTGTCGGGCAAGTTGTTTGGCTTGCCACAGTACCGCTATCTGAGCATTGAGTTAGTCAATGTAAAACACCCCAAAGAACTTCGCTCGTCAGTAAACAGCGTTGGTTCCGGCTATCTGGATGGAAAAGAGAATTATCTTTTTGTCTTACGACCGCAATATGGCCGCGAAATCCGTCTGTTCCAGCGTAATGCCGATGAAGGCGTTGCGGTAAGCGGAATTCTGGCCGCAGGTCCTTCTATTGGCATCATCAAGCCATATTATCTTGAAGTTTCGTATGGTAATCAGACCCGCACAGTGCCCGCTTCGCAGGTAAATGGATTTGCTACCTCAAAGGGAGAAACCGTTACGGGAGCCGGTGGATTTTTTCAGGGTATCGGCGAATCGAAATTGACCGTAGGGCTGAACCTGAAGGCAGCCCTAAGCTTTGAATTGAGCGCTTTCCGCAATAATACGACTGGTATAGAAATTGGTTTTCTAACCGAAGTTTTCCCGAACAAGATCATTATTATTCCCAACCCCGACCCAAACGGCAACCGTGCCGACGGTAATCGCAGCTTCTTCACATCAGGGTATATTACACTGTTTTTCGGTAGTAAGAAATGAAAATAGTCCATAGTCGTCAGTCGATAGTCAAGTTTGGAGTTTACTCTTGACTATCGGCTAACGACTATGGACTATTATGAACTTTACGCCCGAAAAACGAATTTTGCTGGAAAGGATTGAGGAGATATGATTGAGCTACCCGTAATACCTTCCGAACAACAACGTAGAAAACGTCCCGATTGGCTGCGTGTTAAACTGCCCATCGGTCCTGAATATGCCAAAGTCCGTAAACTGGTCGATGAGCATAAGCTGCATACCATTTGCGAAAGTGGCAACTGCCCGAATATGGGCGAATGCTGGGGAGCCGGTACGGCTACCTTCATGATTTTGGGAAATGTGTGTACCCGAAGCTGTACATTCTGCGCGGTGGCGACGGGTCGGCCGAATGAGTACGACACCGACGAGCCCCGGCGCGTGGCCGAAGCCATTGTACTGATGAAGGTGAAACACGCCGTCATCACGTCTGTCAACCGCGACGAGTTAAAGGACCGGGGTGCTGAAATCTGGTATCAGACCGTGCGGCTCATTAAAGAAGCATCGCCCGCAACGACCATCGAAACGCTCATCCCCGACACAAAAGGAAACTGGGAAGCCCTCGAACGCATGATTTCGGCAGAGCAGGAGGTGGTCTCGCACAACATGGAAACCGTTGAGCGGCTGTATCGGCGGGTTCGGCCACAGGCTCGGTATGAACGTAGCTTAGAGCAGATACGCCGGACAAAAGACTACGGGCAGCGTACCAAATCGGGCATCATGCTCGGCTTAGGCGAAACCCAGGAAGAGGTGTTCAAAGCAATGGATGATCTGGCAGGCAATGGACTTGATGTGCTAACACTGGGGCAATATCTACAGCCAACCAAAATGCATCACGAAGTCATTGAATGGATTCATCCCGAAACGTTTGCCATGTATCGTGAGGAAGGGCTAAAACGAGGGCTTAAATACGTGGAATCGGGCCCTCTTGTGCGGTCGAGTTATCACGCCGAGAAGCATGTAAATGTTTGATGAATAATAGACAATGAATAATGTATAATCGGTTGGTCTTAATTATTTTACATTGTTCATTATTTAAACAATCCCGCATATTTGTTATTTAAGGAGTAGAGTCCGGGCCGGGGGTTCGGACTTTTTCTTTCCGCATGAAAAAATACGATTTCATTATTGCCGGAGGAGGCATGGCGGGTCTGAGTCTGGCCTATTACCTTAGCCAGTCACCCCTGCACGACCGGAGCATTCTGATTCTGGACCGCGAGCTGAAAAACCAGAACGACCGCACCTGGTGCTTCTGGGAGCGGCAACCCGGCCCTTTTGAATCGATTTTATTTCGGACCTGGGAAACGGTCGGTTTTCATGGAACTACCTACGCCGGACCGATCAACATGGGCGATTATCAATACAAAATGCTTCGGGGGATCGATTTCTATGAGTTTGTACAGGCGGAACTGGCCAAATTCCCTAACATTGAACGGAAACAGACCAGCATAAACCGGATTAAAGATACCCCGCAGGGCGGCTTCGTGATTGCCGATGATGAACCCTACATTGCTGATTATGTGTTTGATAGCACCTTTGCCCTAAAACTCGACCAGCCCGAAAATCACAACCTGCTTCAGCACTTTAAAGGCTGGTTTATTACGACTGAAAAACCCTGCTTTACCGCCCGTCTCCCCGAAATTATGGACTACCGGATAGAGCAACATGGCGACTGCCGGTTTGTGTATGTACTCCCCTTCGATGAGCGAACAGCCTTAGTTGAGTTTACCCTTTTTAATGATAAACTTCTGACTGACAGTGAATATGATATAGAGATACGGCGATATATAGATCAATTTTTAGATGCGGGTGCTTATCAAATCAATGATATAGAATATGGCGTTATTCCAATGTCGGACGAAGCGACGCAGGAGAATCCGTCTGAGCACATTGTCCGAATTGGTACGTCGGGAGGGTTTACTAAACCGTCGACTGGTTATACCTTTCAGCGCACCCAGCGGTATTTGCAGACTATTGTTCAGAATTTGGTCGATACGGGTAAACCGAACCGCCCTATGCCCTGGTTTAAAGGGAGATTCAAACTCTACGATAGTATTTTTTTGAATGTACTCGAAAAGCACCGGCACCCCGCCGATGATATTTTCACCCGCGTTTATGTCGAAAATCCACAGCGTGTTTTTACGTTTCTGGACGAGGACACCCGTTTCATCGACGAACTGCGTCTATTTGCTACTATGCCCTTTATGCCGTTTCTGCGGGCTTTTTTTGATGTATTACGCAAAAAGATAGTGGGATGATAAGTTTCAGATGCTGTCGATACCTTGCCACCTGCTCAGAAACTCGTAGCTTTGTGGTTTCAAACCAAGTCATACGGACAGAGCAATGCCTTATCTTTTCACTTCCGAGTCTGTTTCTGAGGGACACCCCGATAAAGTCGCCGATCAAATCTCTGATGCGCTGATTGATAATTTTCTGGCGTTCGACCCGTCCAGTAAAGTAGCCTGCGAAACGCTCGTTACTACAGGACAGGTTGTTCTGGCTGGTGAAATCAAGACCGATACCTACTTAGACGTTCAGAAAATTACCCGCGAGGTAATCCGTAAAATCGGGTATACCAAGAGCGAATACATGTTTGAATCGAACTCGTGCGGTATCTTCTCAGCCCTGCATGATCAGTCGGCAGACATTAACCAGGGCGTTGACCGTCAGGTTGATAACGACGATTTTGAAGCCAAAGCCAATGCACAGGGAGCGGGTGATCAGGGCATGATGTTTGGCTATGCTACCAACGAAACGGACAATTACATGCCGTTGCCGCTCGATCTGGCCCATGCTATTCTGCGCGAAATGTCGCATATCCGCAATAATGAAAATGCGCTAATGCCTTATCTGCGGCCTGATGCAAAATCGCAGGTGACTATCGAATACAGCGACGACCACCAGCCGATTCGCATTGATACAATTGTTGTATCGACTCAGCACGATGATTTTGCCGATGATGAAACGATGCTGGCTAAAATCAAGCACGACATTATTAATATTGTAATCCCGCGCGTGAAAGCGGCCCAGAAAGCCGAACTGCACAAACTCTTCACCGACGATATTACGTATTACATTAATCCAACGGGCAAATTCGTCATTGGCGGGCCGCACGGCGATACGGGGCTAACAGGCCGTAAAATCATCGTAGATACCTATGGCGGCAAAGGTGCTCACGGCGGTGGCGCTTTCTCAGGAAAAGACCCCTCGAAGGTGGACCGTTCGGCTGCCTATGCTACCCGCCACATTGCTAAGAACTTAGTAGCTGCCGGACTGTGCGACCAAGTGCTGGTGCAGGTCTCGTATGCCATTGGGGTGGCTAAACCCTGCGGGCTATACGTGAACACCTACAGCACTGCCAAAGTAAACATGCACGACGGCGCGATTGCCGAAAAGGTGAGCGAGATTTTCGACATGCGCCCCTACGCCATTGAGCAACGGCTCAAACTCCGCAACCCGATTTATTCGGAAACAGCAGCTTACGGACACATGGGCCGTAAGAATGAAATCGTTAAGAAAACGTTTGGATCTAACGGCCACTCGAAAGAGGTTGAAGTTGAGTTGTTCACCTGGGAAAAACTCGATTTCGTTGATCAGATTAAATCGGCCTTCGGGCTGTAAAAGTAGCGTAGGCTTCCAGCCCGCGTAGCCGTAGGCTAAGTTGTAAATAGGAATCTTTTAGCCTACGGCTACGCGGGCTGGAAGCCCACGCTACAAAAAACGCAGAACGCCACTCCGCATTGGAGTGGCGTTCTGCGTTTTAGAAACTATACAATTTATAACTCGTCGATTTCGAAGACTTCGTCTTCTGTTCGTTCTCGTAACCTGGCTTCGGCAATGGCCGGGCTGGATATGTCATTTCGTTTTTGTTTACACCTGACTAATTTGTCTTTAAGAACATCCATTACCCGGTCGGTCGCGCTCTCGAAGCTTTTGTCGTGTTCTTTCACAAATAGTTCTTTTCCGGGCAACAGCAGCCGAACTTCGACTATTTTCTCCTTAACCTTGTTGGAGTCTGCGCCCTCTAACCTCAAAAACACTTCCCCGCTAATAATGCGGTCGTGGAATGTGTCTAACTTATCGAGTTTCGCCTGGATAAAATCGAACAGGCTCTGATCTGCCGTAAACTTAACGGCGTGCATTTGTAGTCTCATTGTGTCGCATTTAAAGTGAACTGAAATAAGAACATCAATGGACTATCTAAGTTTGAGCATAGGAACCACAAAGTCAAGGCCATCTACGAAAGATGCAAGCATGTTTCACGCTGTAATAGCACTAAGTAACTTAACTGGCTGTTTAATGAGGGGTTTATAATCCGTCGTGGAACGCAGAAATGGGAAAGTTCTTTGAAAAGTATAATTACATGCTTAAATAAGCTTTGCTCGTATCGGTCGGCTGGGCCGTAGGGTAATCAGAGGTTCGGGTTTTACCAGTCGCTCATTAGCCGCTTTGAGGTCAAATTTCCGAACGAGCATGGCCAGCAGAATCTGCATTTCCATTAGGGCAAACTGATTACCAATACACAGGCGCGGCCCTCCGCCAAAGGGCAGATATGCATAAGCATGGAGCCGCTCTTTGGGCCCACCCGGTGCAAACCGTTCGGGATCGAAGCGGTTAGGATCAGGCCAGTTGTCCGGGTCGCGGTGAAGCAAATAAGGGCATACTAAGGCCGTATCGCCCGCCGGAATCCGGTAGGAACCAACCTGATCATCCTGATACGCCCGGCGGCTCATAATCCACGCTGGCGGATACAAGCGCATTGACTCCTGAATTACCTGTAATGTGTATGTCAATGAACGAAAGGCGTCGGGATGAGGTAGTTGGTCATCGCCCAACACGGCCCGGCTTTCAGCCCTAAGTCGGGTAAGCACGTCGGGGTGTTGTGTAAGCAACTGGATTGTCCAGGCCATGGAAACGGCTGTGGTTTCGTGCCCGGCTGAAAAAATAGTTACGCACTCGTCGCGCAGTTGCTTGTCCGACATTCGCTCACCCGTTTCTTCATCTTCGGCACTCAGTAACATACCCAGCAAATCGTCACGTTGTTCGGCCTCCAATGGGTGTTGCCGACGCTGATTAATAACCCCGTAGATAAACGAATCGACCAATACTACCGATTGCCGAAATCGCCGATTGGCAGGTGTCGGCCAATGCATCGGAAATCGAATAGGCGATAACAGCCGCTTGTTGGCTAAGCGATTTAGCGAATCCAGGGCCGATGAGAGGCCGTCAAGCTGATTGGCTGTGTCAGAACTAAACAGGGTTTTGCAGACAATTCGCATGGTTACGTCCATAAACGCCTGCGACATGTTAACGGGCTTTGTACGATCCAGCTTTTTCAGCTCATCTACCCAATCGGCGGTTTCAGCGATCATGGTTTGGGTAAGGGCCGCTAATTTTTGCCGGTGAAACGCAGGTTGGGCGAGCCGCCGTTGCCTGCGCCAGAAGTCACCGTCGCTGGTGAGCAGGCCGTTTCCCAGAAAAATCTTAAGCACCTCAAACGCGGGCGACCGGCCATAATTGCGGTGGTTTTCCTGTAAAATATATTTGCTGTCTTCGGGGCTGAAAACCAGATATTGATGTCGACCGCCAATGTGCAGATGCACCACACGGTCATTTCTGCGCTGCAACGTGAGCAGAACACGGAGGGGATCGCGCAGAAAAGCCAGCGTGTTGCCGATGAAAGGCAAACCCGGATGCAGGGGCGCTTCCTGAACAATTGCAGCAGTTGTTTCCATGAAAAATGCCCCACTGAACCTGTACTCAGTGGGGCTATAAAGATAACAACGAGTTAATTAAATAGCTATGAGTTTACGACCTCTCCGCCATTGATATGGATAACCTGCCCAGCGAAATACGACGCTTCTTCCGACGCCAGAAACACGTAAGCAGGAGCCAGTTCGGCGGGTTGGCCGGGACGTTCCATAGGCGTGTCTTTCCCGAATTTTCCAACTTCTTCTGGTGTTTTGGTAGCCACAATTAAGGGAGTCCAGATGGGGCCGGGCGCTACGGCATTGACACGGATGTTTCGCTCAATCAGATTTTGTGAGAGTGATCGCGTAAAGGCCGTTACCGCTCCTTTGGTCGATGCGTAGTCAATCAGGGACTCGCTGCCCCGGTAAGACACAACGGACGTAGTGTTGATAATAGAGTCGCCCGCGTTCATGTGCGGCAACAAGGCTTTTGTCAACCGGAACATGGCGAGAATATTCAACTCAAATGTTTCGCGCATCTGCTGGTCCGAAATGTCCGTAAACTCTTTTTGTTCAACGTGATTAGCCGCATTGTTGACCAGAATATGGACGCGACCGTAAGCGTCGATAATGCTATTGACCGCTTCCCGGATGAAGCTTAGTTGTTTCAAATCGCCCGGAATAAGCAGGCACTTTTGTCCTTCAATTTCAATTAGTTCTTTGGTTTTCTGCGCGTCTTCTTCCTCGCGAGGGTGATACAAAATGGCCAGATTAGCGCCTTCCCGGGCAAAGTGAATTGCCACCGCCCGGCCAATCCCCGAATCGCCCCCGGTAATAACTGCCACTTTGTTTTTCAACTTATCCGACCCCTGATAGTCATCCCGAATGTAAATCGGTTGCGGGTCCATTTTGTATTCCAACCCCGGCTGAGCATTCTGATGCTGGGGTTTGGTTTTAATTTCCATCTGTTCCATAATAGTCGATAGATGTTGCTGCACCGGCGGACCGGTCTCTACATTACGCATTCACAATAGTTCCGCCGTTGGGGTGCATAACATTTCCGGTAATGTAAGAGGCATCGTCGGAGGCCAGAAACACATAAGCCGGAGCTACTTCGCTGGGTTGGCCGGGGCGTTTCATCGGCACATCCTGTCCAAACTTGGCTACTTCTTCCGCACTTACAGAACCCGGATTAAGTGGTGTCCAGATGGGGCCGGGCGCTACGGCATTGACCCGAATGCCTTTACTAATCAGGTTGCTCGATAGGGCACGGGTGAACGTCATAATAGCCCCTTTGGTAGACGAATAATCCAGCAGATCAGCGCGACCCTGATAGGCCGTAATGGAAGTTGTGTTGATAATTGTATCGCCCTTTTTCAGGTGTGCAACAGCCGCTTTCGAGACCCGGAAGAATGAATAGATATTCGTCTCGAATGTAGCCAGCAGACTTTCTTCGCTAACATCTTCGAGGGTTTCGTGTTGCAGTTGCAAGCCAGCGTTGTTGACCAGAATATTAAGCTGGCCCAATTGCTTAACCGTATCTTCGACGATCTGCTGGCAATACGTTTCCTGCCGAATATCGCCCGGCAAGAGCAGACATTTTCGGCCTTCGGTTTCCACTAACTCTTTGGTTTTCTGCGCGTCTATGTCTTCGCGGGGTGTGTATGAAATGGCGACGTCTGCCCCTTCGCGAGCGAAATGCACGGCTACTGCCCGGCCAATGCCTGAGTCACCCCCGGTGATGAGCGCGACTTTGTCTTTTAGTTTATTCGTTCCTTTGTAGGAGGTCCTGATGACTTCCGGTTGCGGCACTAATTCGGCCTCAATACCCGGCTGGGTGTTCTGGTGTTGTGGAGGAATTTTGACATTCATAACGTTGCTTTTATAGATCTATAAGGTTTCAAAAAACCTTATAGATCTGCGTATCTAATTTCGATAAGCTAAAAACAACGCTGGTTGTTTGCAGAAATCCTTTGAAGTGATAGTTTGGCCCCCAATGGATGAATTTGTAATATAGCAATCCTAAATCGAGAGAGGTATGAACATCAACGGCGATGCAAAAGCCGCCCGAACTTATGACGCCATCGTAATCGGCTCCGGTATCAGTGGCGGGTGGGCCGCTAAGGAACTGTGCGAAAAGGGCTTAAGAACGCTTGTGGTGGAACGTGGTCGTGACGTGAAGCATATTGTTGATTACCCAACCGCCACGCTTAGTCCCTGGGAGTTTCCGCACCGGAACCGGATGCCCGAAACCTTTGAACAGGCCAATCCCATTGCCACTAAATGCTACGCGTTAGATGAGGGAACACAGCAGTTTTTCGTAAAAGATGCGGAACACCCCTATGTGCAGGAGAAACCTTTCGACTGGATTCGAGGCTATCAGGTAGGAGGTAAGTCCCTCATCTGGGCGCGGCAAACCCAGCGCTGGAGCAAGTTCGATTTTGAAGCCAACGCCCGCGACGGAGCCGCCGTTGACTGGCCCATTCGTTATGAAGACATTGCGCCCTGGTATAGCTATGTCGAAAAATTTGTCGGTATCAGTGGCAACAAAGACGGTCTGGAAACGCTGCCCGACGGTGAGTTCCTAAAACCTTGGGAATTGAACTGTGTGGAAAAACACATTCAGAAACGGGTGGCCGAGCACTATAAAGACCGACACGTTATTATTGGCCGGTGCGCGCACCTGACTGCACCGAAACAGATTCATTACGACCAGGGACGGGCGCAATGTCAGGCACGGCATTTATGTTACCGGGGATGCCCATATGGCGGTTATTTCAGTTCTAATTCCTCCACTATCCCGTGGGCGGCCAAAACGGGCAAACTAACCCTTCGACCCGATTCGGTGGTTCACTCCATTATTTACGACGAAGCAAAAAAACGGGCTACCGGCGTGCAGGTCATTGATACACATACGAAGCAGATGACAGCGTATTACGCCCGGATTATTTTCGTCAATGCGGCCTGCCTAAACTCGAATCTTATCCTGCTTAATTCAACTTCCCGACGTTTCCCAAATGGGTTGGGCAATGATAGTGGATTGATGGGTCGCTATGTGGCGTTTCATAATTATCGGGGCAACATCATCGCTGATTACGAGGGCTTTGAAGACGGCTATTTCTATGGTCGTCGGCCCACAACGGCGTTTATGCCAAACTTCCGAAACGTTCGGAAGCAGGAAATGGATTTTCAGCGTGGGTATATGATTGCGTTCAGTGCGGCCCGCGCCAACTGGCATCGGGGAGCCAGTCAGGATGGTTTTGGGGCCGATTTTAAGGACAAACTAAGCAATCCCGGTGCGTGGCATGTGTTCATGATGGCACAGGCAGAAACCGTTCCACGTTATGAAAACCACGTTCGGTTGAGTAAAGACCAGAAGGATCCCTGGGGTATTCCGAAACTCGTAACGGCCATTGATTATACCGATAATGACCTGAAAGTGATGAACGATTTTCTGGTGCAGGGGGCCGAGATGCTCGATAAAGCAGGCTGCAAGCACATTAAGCCCTACGACGACCAGCGCAACCCCGGCCTCGACATTCACGAAATGGGGGGCGTTCGCATGGGCCGCGACCCCAAAACGTCGTTGCTGAATGCTCATAACCAGCTTCATTCGGTAAAAAATGTGTTCGTGACCGATGGCGCAGCCATGACGTCAACCGGCTCACAAAACCCGTCGATTACGTTCATGGCGTTAACGGCGCGGGCCGCCAACTTTGCGGTAGGGGAGATGAAACGGGGGCATCTGTAAAGACAGAAATCAGTTGCCCCCACGTTCGAGGCCCCGGTATATTTTGGTATCCCATTCGCTGACTTCGGTATGCGAGGGACCTGTTACGGTGAATTTCTTCTTGTCGGGGCTAATAACTACCGATATATCCTTGACCTTATTGCTGAGTACCAGTGCTATGTGCATTTGCCCCGAAGCGGGTCGCCAACCCCGATTAAAGCCATGCGTTGTGCTGCCATTGGCAATAAAATCGCGGATAGCGGTCGAATATCCCTGCAATAGCCGAAAAGCCATTGGATCGCAGGTAAGGTCAGCCGCCTGAATGGTAAAAGAAAACTTACCATCCATGTTTTTAGCCAGTTCCTGGGCTTTTGGGCGGTTTTGTTTCTCCGTAACGGCATCAACGCCAAAGCCGCTTATTTCATTAAGGTTACCCGTTCCTATAAAGTCGCTTAGATCAGCGATGGCTCGACCCCAGCGGCTGAAATGGTCAACGCCTATGTCGTCTTTATTAAATTCCTGCCAGCAAGCGGGCGACAAGTTCAGCGTTATGAATTTATCGACCAGCAACCCATCTAACCAAATGCGTTTCTCTTTTAGTTGTTCTACTAACTCAGCTTTGTCTAATTTCGCCTGGGCCTGAACCTGGCTTATTAAGCAGAAAAGGTTCAGAAAAAAAATGGACAGCAGGCGCTTTTGGCAAACGGTAGTACTGGTTTTCATAGGTCTGACGGTATAACTCTGTTTTTAATGGAATCAACACTTAGTTCTAAGTGCAGTAAGTTACGGCATTGTTTTATCATTTTGTAGGCGTATGACATCAACATCTCAACGGCATGACCATAAACAAGCACTCTTAAGCCTTTGTCAGGCTTATGTGCAGCAACGTATCGACACGGCCCGTCAGGCGATGGAAGCCGCACAGGAATCGGCCAACCAGGAAGAAAAAAGCAGTGCAGGAGATAAGTACGAAACAGGCCGGGCAATGGCCCAGCTTGAACGTGACCGTCATGCTCAACTATTGGCCGAAGCTCTGAAATTGGGCCAGGATTTAAACCGGCTGAATGTTGAAAAGCAGTACGAAACCGTGCAGCCCGGAAGCGTAGTGACAACTAATCGCGGTGCGTTTTTTATCAGTATCAGCGCCGGAAAATTCTCTCTCGACGGAACCGACTATTTTGCCGTTTCGCCCGCATCGCCGATTGCAACGGCGTTAGCTGGCCGGAAGAGAGGGGAAGAGGTGACGTTTAATAAAATGGTATATAAAGTGCTTGATGTAATCTAACAGCCAATTGAAACAACCTTTCATTGAGGCTTTTCATTGATGCGTTGAATAAACCGATCAACTGTTTCCTGAGGAAGTTCAAAAGCAGCCGCAATAGTGAGGGTGTCCATGCCTAATTTCATCATTCCACGAATACCTTGTTCGATGCCCTGTTCAATACCTTGTTCGATACCCCGTTCAATACCTATTTGCATACCCTGCTTGATACCTTGTTCGATACCTTTTTGCATTCCTTCTTTGATCCACGTTTGTGCTGCTGTCATGGCTATTTCTGTCGCTTCAGTTGATATACGTTCAAAAATAGTGATTATTTCTACGGCTGTCAATTTGCTGGCCCAGTTCAGGTAAATCAAGGTTGTTGATATAAATGCCCGACCGGTATCGGTTCCAGTTAGATTACGAATTAACTGAGCATGAATAGCAAGCATGTGCGTCAACATACGTTTTTGTCGGCTATACTGAAGCAATATTCCTGTAAGCCGGGCATAGTCCGAGTGCAGTTATGGGAGCATTGTTTCAATAGCACCCAGATCAATCAAAACGTAATCGAAAGCTGGTAAGTAAGTAGTGAGTTCAATGGCTATGCCTGGGAAGTAGGCTGACAAAGGTCTCTTTTGCCACCGGCTTTGTCCATGATAAATAATGATTGGCAGAATGGGCGTCAGTTTATTTTTCTGCCTGATCTGTTGTTCCCAGACGTTTAGCAGATAGCGGTTTAACTGAAAATGCGGGTATTTCACCGGATAACTTTTATGTTCCAACAGGAGCGTTATCCGTATGGGTTTTCCATCGCAAAGGATGGAGAAAATCAAGTCGGCAAAATGTTCATTCAACTGCTCATCCGTATGGGAGTCCGTTTTACGGCGTAGTGATGATAAATCCAACTTGGCATGGATATCCCCGGGAAGACAAGCCTGCAAAAAGTCAGCGGTTATATCGGTTCGTGAAAAGGTTTCTTTGAAAAATTTATCGTGCGATTGCTCTGAATTCATACCTCTACTTAACTGATTCTAATAAACCCGTTCGCCCCCAATCCAGGTTTGACGGACTTTCGTCTGCCGCAATTGTGGGTTTGGCGCAGTCATAATATCCTGATCAAGCACGACAAAGTCAGCCTGTTTGCCGGGACTAATGCTACCGCGCAGATGATCTTCAAAACAGGCGTAGGCGGCCCAGCGCGTCATGGCCAGCAAAGCCGATTTTCGGTCAACGGCGTTCTCCATCTGATAGCCCCCCGGCGGAAAGTTTTTGGCATCCTGACGAGCTACGGCGGCATGAAAACCAAACAGAGGATTCACCGCTTCTACAGGAAAGTCGCTGCCAAAGGCAATCAGGCCCCCAGTGGATGCTGCATTCTGCTTCATCAGGTCGTTGAACGCATAAGCCCCTTTCACACGAATTAACCCTAAGCGGTCAGCGGCCCAGTACATATCGGAAGTGGCGTGGGTGGGCTGAACCGACGGAATAATTGAGTAGCGATTAAATTTCCAGACATCCTCCGGCGAAACCACCTGCGCGTGTTCAATCCGCCAGCGCCGGTCGTTCTTGCCTTTCAGCAACTTGCCATACAAATCAAGCATCAGATGATTGGCCGAATCGCCGATGCAGTGCGTATTGGCTTGAAATTTAGAGGTATATAGCAAATTTGTAACGCGTTCTAACTCAGACGGGCTGAGGAGCAAAAAGCCACTCGTTTCGGGGCGGTCGCTGTAGGGTTGGCGCAGGCAGGCCCCCCGCGAGCCTAATGCGCCATCAGCATAGAGCTTAAATGAACGAACCGTCAGGCGGTCGGTTTGGAACGGGCCGCGTTTGAGGAAGTAATTCAGGTTCGGTTCGCCGAGGCTGATCATGGCATAATCCCGAATCTTGAGTTTACCCGTTCGGTGCAAGCTATCAATCAGATTGATTTCGTCGGGACTGATACCTGCATCCGAAACGGTTGTCAGACCCAGCGCTACGCAGGCTTTCTGGGCGTTGAGCAGCATCCGGGCTTTATCGGTAACGTCGGGGCGGGGAATAACCCGTTTGACAAATTGCATTGCGTTATCGACCAGTACGCCTGTTGGTTCACCGTTAGACAGCACCACCTCGCCCCCCGCCAGTTCCGATCCGGCGGTTATGTTCGCCAACCGAAGCGCTTTGGAGTTAACCAGCAGCGCATGCCCATCAATCCGGGTCAAGGCAATGGGAATATTCGGAAAAGCCGCATCTAATTTTTCTTTCGTCGGAAACGATGTATCAGGCCAGTCGTTCTGGTCCCAGCCCCGGCCGGTAAGCCATAGTACTTTTGGGTGGCTCTGATAAAATGTTTTCAGCCGTTCAATGACTTCATCATACGATTCGGCACCGACCAGATCGGCCTGGTCGAGCACCTGGCCCAGCCCCAGAAAATGCGAATGGGGGTCATAAAAGCCGGGGTAAACCGGCTGGCCCGCCAAATCGACCGTTGTGGCAGGCTCATATTGGTTGGCTAATGCTTGCTCATTGCCTACGGCCAGGAATTTACCGTCACTCACCACGAAAGCATCGGCGACAGAAAAACTGGAATCGGCGGTGTAGATACGAGCATTCGTGACTAACAAATCAGCTTTTTTCTTAGTCGAACAGCCTGATAGCAACAATAGGAGAGTAGAAAGCGATAGAAAAAGATGTTTCATGGTGGTTGGAAGGAAATTCTGCAAGATAATCGAAAGTTAAATAGCGACCCGTCCAATCGTAGATTGTCTTACTTTTGTTCTGCTTGTTGTCGTTAACTGCTATTCAATGAAACTCAGTCGTTCCATTCTTTTCGTTTGCCTGCCTCTTTCGGTTCTTGCCCAACAAACTCCTAATGCCATTCAACGCGCCCAGCAGCGGACTTTTACCGTAGCGACGCTGCCGCAGCCGGGCGAATTACTGACGCTTCAACAGGCGGTGGCGCTGGGCGTTGAGAAAAATTATCAGATTCAGATCAATCGGTCGCAGGAGCAGATTGCCCGCAATAACTTCACGAAAGGCAATGCGGGCTATCTACCTGTGCTGACCTTTAATGGCAACTCAAACGGCGGTTTACAGACTTTCCGGCAAACGTTCATCGACAACATTCGACCTCCGCAGGAAGGGAGAGGCATTTTTAACCGTACCAGCAACCTCGGCGTTAACCTGAATTATACAGTTTTCAATGGCTATGCGCGCTCTACCATCTACAATCAACTGGAGCAGTTGGTCAGAATTGGAACCGTAAATACCCGTGCCAATGTGGAAGCTACGGTGGCCAGTATTGCTACCGGCTATTACGATGTGATCCGGCAGTTGCAGCGGCTAATTGCCTTCAGTCAGGCCCTTGATATTTCGCGCGAACGACTCGAACTGGCTCGGGCCAACTACGAAGTCGGTGCCCGCTCGAAAGTCGATTTCCTGAGTGCACAGGTTGATTATAATACCGACAGCGCAGCCCTGATTTCGCAGGAACAGGCCCTCCGCAATGCCAAGACGCTGATGAACACGCTGCTGGTTCGTGATCCGCTAACCGAGTTCGCTGTGCGCGACACCATCATTGTTCGGCCAAGCCTGCAATTAGCCCCGCTGCAACAGTCATTAAATACCAACAACCCTCAGTTGGTAGCGGCTGTACTGAATCGGAGTATCGCCGATCTGAACGTTCGTTTGGCCAATGCTCAGCAATTACCGTTAGTGACGGCTCAAACAGGCTATAATTACCAGTTTCAGGATAACCAGGGCGGTTTTGGAGTGGCTACAGGACGCACCAGCGCCCTTACTTATAACGTCACAGCTTCCATACCAATCTTCAACGGCTATAACCTGAAACGCCAGATACAGAATGCCCGTGTCAATACGCTAATTGCTCAGAGTCAGGAGAACGATCAACGGCTTCAACTGCAGTTAGCCATGACGCAAACCTATCAGGCGTATCAGACCAGTATTCGACTGCTAAATCTGGAGATACAGAATAACCTGCTGGCTAATCAGAACGTTGATATTGCCTACGACCGTTACCGGATCGGGAATTCTACTTTTGTTGAATTCCGCGATGTACAACGCAACGCCATCAACGCCCAGATTCGCCTTATTGACGCCGAATACAACGCCAAAGCAGCCGAAATAGAATTGCTTCGGCTTAGCAGCACCATTACGCAGGAACTTGGTCAGTAAGCGATTTGCTGGGGCGGGATTATTCGCGAACAGTTTGCAGATAAAGCGGTTATTGTCGGTAACCGATTAGTTACCAACTGGTTTACCGCTATGCCCTGGACAAAAAAAGATTATCCTCCTTCGCTGAAATTTTTTATGGCACCGGTGCGAAACAAGGCCGTCGAGATTGCCAACGCGCTGCTGGCTGAGGGTATGGAAGAACAACGGGCCATTGCTATTGCAACGGCCAAAGCCGAAGAATGGGCGTTGCACCGGAGCATAAAAATTCGCAAAGCAAACGCCCCCGAAAACAAATCGTGAAGGACGCAACCGCTGAACAGATATTACTTATCCTACGTATTAGTCCCACTACTGGATCAGCTATCTGATGAAAGAACCCGTTAAGCCATTTGACTGGGAACGAATCCTACTCGATGAATTTCCCTGGCAGTATCTGGGCGAAGTGACCTTTCGCACCGTTTTCATGTTTTTGATTTTATTGATTGCGCTTAAAATCTCGGGGAAGCGGCAGATCAAGCAATTGTCTGTATTTGAGCTTGTTCTGGTAATTGGATTAGGCTCTGCTGCCGGTGATCCAATGTTTTATCACGACGTTCCACTGGCATCAGCCGCTGTGGTATTTATTGTTATGATGGGTTGCTATAAACTAATCACAGCGTTGTCGGATAAAAATCGTGCCGTCCGGAATGTACTCGAAGGCCAGCCTGTTTACGTGATTGAAAACGGCTGTATTCTGATCAAAAATTTTAAGGACGAAGACCTGACTCAGGATGAACTGTTTACCGAGCTCCGTTTGGCGGGCATTCGTCATTTAGGTGAAGTGAAAATTGCTATTCGCGAGCCAACCGGCGAAATCAGTGTGTTTCCGTTTACAGAGGTAGACAAAAAAATCGGCCTGCCCATCTTACCTGACAGGCTGAAAACAGCCACCAAAACCATCAGCCAGCCGGGAATTTATGCCTGCTATAAATGCGGTAACGTACAAACATTTACGCTCGACAACCGCCCGATTTGCGAAAATTGCCAGAATGAACAATGGGTTAGGATAGAGGAACAGGATGCTATTTCGCGATAACTGGCTTCCTGAAAGTTTTCTTTACCTGATCTTTCAGAAAGGTCAACAACAACTTTTCAATGCCATCGAGTCCGTGCGGACTGGTTTGCCGGAAGCGGGCCTTGCGCTCAATATATGGATTTAGGTCCCGACACTCATACGCTTCCAGAATCTGTGGATGTACGTAGTGTTTCCGGCAAACCGTTCGTGTGTTGCCCAACTTGTGTGACACTTCGTCCAACACCGTGTTGACGTTCTTCTTCAGTTCTTTTTCGGTCTCGCACGGCTCTAAATCGGCCAGTAGGCGCAGGGCGTTCACCGTTCCGGCCCAGGTGCGAAAATCCTTCGCCGAGAAATCCTCGCCCATGGTTTCGCGCAGGTAGTCGTTCACCATGCCCGAGTCGATGGGATGCCGGTCGCCGTTCTCGTCTATGTATTGAAACAACTCTTTACCGGGAATGTCGCGGCAGGCTTTCACCAATCGGGCCAGCCGACGATCCTGAAGGGTGATGTCGTGGTAAATGCCTTTTTTGCCTTTAAAGCTAAACCGAACGTCAGTACCCTCCAGCTTAACGTGTCGATCTTTTAAGGTTGTCAGGCCATAGGAACCGTATTCTTTCTCGTAAGCCGCATTGCCTATTCGGATGAGAGTCTGCTCTATTACGCTCAACGCAATAGCAATCACTTTCTGACGGGAGAGGGTGCGGTCTTTGAGATCAGCAGCGAGCCGCTCCCTCAATAGAGGTAAAGCTTGACCAAACGCCACCATTCGGGAGAATTTTGTCTCGCTCCGAATGGCGTTCCAGCGAGCGTGGTAGCGGTATTGTTTCCGGTTTTTAGTGTCGATACCTGTCGCCTGTAAATGGCCATTGGGTTTGAGGCTAATCCAGACGTTTTCCCAGGCGGGGGGAAGGGCCATGCTGCGAATACGGGTCAGGGTGTCGGGGTCGGTCAGTTCGTTGCCTTTCGGGTCGATGTACCTGAACTGATCTTTATTGCGCTGACGGCTAATGCCCGGCATGGTGTCGCTCATGTAAATTAGTCGGGCAGCCCGTGCTGTTTCGACAGCATCGTGGTTTAATTCCAATAGATTCACAGTCGTTGAGTGAGGTAAATTCCTGGGTGGCGTAACAGATGTTTGTCAGGCCGCGAGTGAGTAACTGATTGAAAAATCAATTGGTTATCGAAGTGCCCGAAAAAGCTCGTCGTCACATAACCTTCCTGCAACCAATTACCGGACACTAACGCGATACTCGGCAGCTTTCCCGAAAAACCAGAGTGCCAGCGTAGTCGCGTAATGGTAGAAATCGGTTGGGTGAATCAGGCTATTAAACGAATCGGCTTTGGTGGCTAAACCCATCATCATAGCCGCCAGCACCACCCACAGACCACGTTTATTGCGTTGAAGCAGCGCGAACACGGCCAGCAGCATCAGGACCAGAATCCCCATCGACGGCACAATGGGCGTAAAAACCCGCACATCCGGCAGCAGCAACGTAATAAACAGAAACAAGCCGAAGAGTACCGTCGAAACAAACGTAATCAGGGAAAGAGTCCGCTGATTCAGAAGGGCATAAACGGCCGTAACGACGCATACAACCCCCAGTGTATCAGACAGGACAATCATGGACCGATGTAGAGGTTCAAGGGATTCATTACCGGCAAAATGAAGAACCCCAATCAAAGCCGCTAAGGAGGTGGTAAGTAGAAAGAACCCCCATAGAAGCCGGTTAAAGAGAGAAATGCGTCCGAAAAAGTGCCAGAACACCCCGACGCCCGCCCCGGCCAGAATGAAACCGGAAAGGATGTGCGAAAAAATCATCACGTAATTTACGAAGTTTCGGCTACTTTTGCCCAACTTTTTACGAGATGTAAGACGGATAGAAACAAGAAGAATGACAGAACGCCTAAACGTCTTTCTTCTTGCGGCCAAACGTCTTTCCTCTTCATAACCGTATCGCCAACGATTTCATAAACCGTCATGAGTGTTTTAGTTAACAAGGACTCCAAAGTTATCGTCCAGGGCTTTACCGGCTCGGAAGGCAGTTTTCATGCCCAGCAAATGATCGAATACGGCACCAACGTAGTTGGGGGCGTCACACCCGGTAAAGGGGGACAAACGCACCTCGACCGGCCCGTATTCAATACAGTTCAGGAGGCAGTAACTCAGGCTGGTGCCGATGTTTCCATCATTTTTGTGCCACCCGCCTTTGCAGCCGATGCCATCATGGAAGCCGCCGAAGCTGGTATTAAAGTCATTATCTGCATTACTGAAGGTATCCCAACGGAGGATATGGTGGCGGTGAAAAACTACCTGTCTGACAAAGATGTGCGGATGATCGGCCCAAACTGCCCTGGTGTTATGACGGCCGAGGAGTGTAAAGTAGGCATCATGCCGGGCTTCATTTTCAAGAAAGGTACCGTCGGCATTGTGTCCAAGTCCGGCACCCTGACCTACGAGGCCGTTGACCAACTCACTAAAGCCGGTTTAGGACAATCGACGGCCATTGGCATTGGTGGCGATCCCATTATTGGCACAACTACCAAGCAGGCGGTTGAATTGCTGATGAATGACCCTGAAACGGAAGCTATTGTCATGATTGGTGAGATTGGCGGTGGCATGGAAGCCGAAGCCGCCCGCTGGATTAAAGCCGATGGCAACCGCAAACCCGTGGTGGGTTTCATTGCCGGTCAGACCGCTCCAAAAGGTCGCCGGATGGGGCACGCTGGGGCCATTGTTGGCGGAGCCGACGATACGGCAGCCGCTAAAATGGCTATCATGCGGGAATGCGGCATTCACGTAGTTGAATCGCCCGCGCTTATTGGCGATACCATGCTGAAGGCGTTGGGAAAATAGATGAATGAGCGAATGAGTGAATTAATGAATGAGCGAATAAATTCGGGAACGTGTTGCCTGTGCTTTCATTCGCTCATTCACTCATTCGCTCATTCGCTCATTCTGCTTTTTCTAAGCCTCACCACCTTCGCCCAACCCCGCCTGGATGGCATCGGGCCGGGCGGACGATACCACACCGTTCATGATTTCCGGGATGACTTCCAGGTCTATGATGAAACGGCCAAAGCTTATATTCCCTACATCGTTGAGCAACATGCCAACCAAACGGCGCTGAGTGCCTATGTTGATCTGGAAAGTAACCGGCATTATAGTCTGCTGGTCTCGACCCAGCAGGATGGGTATCTGTTTATCAACGCGGCTCTCAAGCGTAAACTTCAGGCTGGTCGCTGGCAGGTAATGAGCATTGATAGCCTGTATCGGGTATATCGACAGCCCGAAATTTTCCTGACTATTTATGGCGCTCCCGGCCTCACCGACAAACAGTTATTTATTGGCTACCCAAAATCGGCTACGCAAAAGCAGGTGCTGCTCAGCGACGATAATCTGAGTGTCCGGCCCCGATTACGTACTATCTACGACGATTTCCTGAGCCTGAGTTTATTGTTTCTGCTGGCTACACACGCCTTTCTGTTTACGTTCTATCATCGGGCGTTTCAGCGCTTTTACAGTCTGCGCGATTTGGTATCACTGCGAGCGCAGGAGGAATCATTTCTGATAAACAGACCATTGAGCAGCACCAACACGCTGTTCGTGCTCAACCTGAGTTTTGTGATTGCCTACCTGATTATAGTTGTGCAGAGCCGCAATCTCGACGTGTTTGCCTCACGGAATCTACTGCTGGGCGAACAGCATTTTGGCTGGTTGATTGGGGAGTTTTTCTTAGTAAGCGGGGTGGCGTTTCTAAGCCTGATTGGAAAGTATGTACTGCTGGAAATTATGGGTGGTCTATATAAACTGCAGGACATCATTCAGGTTCATTATTTTAAGGTCCTTCAGTCGTCGTTCCTGTTCTTCACAATTCTGGCTCTTTTGGTAGCCGTTGTTTGCTACAATGTACCCGCCCTTTCCTGGTCGCCTAACATGTTGTTGTTGCCCCTGCTTGGCTTCTACATAGCGCGATTGATGCTGCTTTATCTTGTGATACGAAGCGCCGAGCCTATCAAGAATCTTTATTTATTTTCGTACCTTTGTATCGTTGAATTGATTCCTCTCATCATTGGGTTGCGTTTTGCGCTGTGATGAGAAGTTTATGGTTTCTCGTTTGTCATTTCTGGTTAATTAGCTGACCGCAGAACAGTTTATTGACTATAAACCAGAACCATAAACTAAAGACTAACGATTGATCCGAGTAGAGATTCAATGAACGAGACCAGTATACAATCCGCCGAAAACCGGCTTACGAAAGTGAATCGGCTGTTAGTGACCCAATCCCGACCCGCCGACGAAAAATCTCCTTATTTTGATTTAGTTAGCAAGTACAATCTTCAAATTGACTTTCGGCCTTTCATTCAGATTCAGGGCGTGTCGTTTAAGGATTTTCGACGGCAGAAGATCAATATTCTGGCGCATACGGCCATCATCTTCACCAGCCGGAATGCCATCGATCACTTCTTTCGGATTTGCCAGGAGGGTCGGATTGAAGTACCCGCCGATATGAAGTACTTCTGTATTTCTGAGCAAACGGCCAACTACCTCCAGAAATACATCGTTATTCGGAAGCGCAAAATCTTTAACGGTACTAAAACGGCAACCGAACTCTTCGACCTGATTAAAAAGCATAAGAACGAGAAATTCCTGTTTCCATGCTCGAACATCCGGCGCAACGACATACCGGAGTTTATGGATACCAGCGGGCTTCATTTCACGGAGGCCGTTATGTACGAAACCGTACCAACCGACTTATCTGACCTGGATATTCAGAGCTACGATATCATTGCCTTTTTCAGTCCGTCGGGGGTTAGTTCACTTCTGAGCAATTTTCCTGAATTCGACCAGAATGGGACCCGCATGGCCGCCTTTGGCCCCACGACAGCCAAAGCCATTGTTGATGCCGGTTTTACCCTTGATATTGAAGCGCCTTTGCCAAACGCGCCATCCATGACTGGGGCCCTTGATTTGTATCTGAAAAAGGCTAACAATTAGCCTACAGCAGCCGTTATACGAAAACTAAATGCCGGAACCGGGTTTACACACTCATTTCCGGCATTTAGGCTTTAATTATATGCAAATAATTTGCTTGTACAGGCGTTAAGATGTAAACTGTGGTATCGTTTACAAGAAGGTCGGTTCAGGTTGAGCCATCGTTCTGAATTTTGGTTAGTTCGTATGATTCGCACACTCTACGTTTTTGCATTTCTCTTACTGACGATGGCTGTGCCAACAGTCTTTGCCCAGCAAGACCCGCAATTCAGCATGTACATGTATAACCCACTGTACTATAATCCGGCTGCGGCTGGGTCGGAGGGGGTCTCTCGGTTGCAACTTACCCACCGAACGCAGTATTTGGGGTATCAGACAATTGGAAACGGCGATGGGAGTGCGGCTCAGAGTACCCAGCTTTTATCGTTCAACATGCCCTTGGCAAGAATCAAAAGCGGTATTGGGATTTATGCCCTCAACGATAAATATGGGCCGTCTATCAACCAGGCTGTGCAAGTGTCTTACGCGTATCGGCTGGCGCTAAAAAACGGTACACTCGCGCTGGGTGTGCAGGCGGGCATGTTCAATCGTGGATACGATTTTAACCAGTTTCGCCCGAACGATCCCACTGACCCACTCTTGCCAACGGGTCGCATTAACCAGTTCAAACCAGACGTGGGTATTGGCGTATATTATAATACAACAGACTATTGGTTGGGTGTAAGCACAACGCATTTGAATCAGGCAAAATACAGCTACATAGCCGACCGATTCACTGAGCCGAATGCCAGTAAGGTTTATTTGAGTGGGGGCTACCGGCTGGGTATTGGTTATAACATTGATGTACAACCATCCGTATTGGTACAGTATAGCACTGCCGAAGGGATTCAGGGTTCTCTGGCAACGCTGAACCTGCTGGCTACTTATGATAATCGGATATGGGGTGGAGTTGGATATCGTATTAAAGACGCATTTATGCTAACAGCGGGCCTTAACCTGATGCGTAACAATGCCTTACGGGCAGGAGTGGCATTCGATATTACAACGGGAGGGGCACAGATAAAATCGCCTACCTCGCTTGAACTTTTGGTCGCTTATGCATTACCTGCGCCAGATGTTCGGAAGAAGCCAATTATCAGAACACCCCGCTTCCGATATTAACAGGATAGAAAAAGGTCAAATTGTCGGCTGAGTTTCGATATAAATCAGTTTTTGGCAATATTCTTGTAGGCAGTCTGCAAAGGGTGTCTTATTTTTGAGGGAATTGGCTTATTAGCGCAATAGAACTCTTATTTGAACGGGATAGGTTTGAAAATTGACGTAGAGAAAATAGATCGAAGCCGAAATTGACATACAATATCCAAATAGATTTTCGTTTTTAGTCTGGTCTCGCACAAGAAGAAGGTAAAAGTTCGATAACGATGAAGTATAACTGGTTAACAGTCAACGCAACCCAGGTGGTGATGGGCGCAGCAGTACTCCTGCTCTTGCAAGGTTGTGGCTTTCTGAAGTCAAAATTTGGTGGTAAAAGTGGCAAGGGCGATGAATCTGGCGTTACGAACGGTGAAATTACGGCGACCGGGCGTAAAGGCTGGAAACAACCGACCCCCTTTGGTATGGTACTGGTGCCATCCGGTTCATTTATTATGGGGCAGGCCGACGAAGATGTGGCGGCTACCCAAATCAACATGAACCGTCAGGTAACCATTAGCTCGTTTTATATGGACGATGCCGAAATTTCCAACCACGAATATCGTCAGTACGTCAACGCCTTATTGGCCGACTCTGTGTCGACTTTAGGCGAAGAGGAAATTATGTCGAAATATTATCCTGACACAACGGTTTGGAAAAACGATTTTACCTATCATAATGGTGACCCCATGCTGGAGCACTATTACGGGCACCCCGCTTTCGATACATACCCGGTGGTTGGCGTAAGCTGGATTGCCGCCAAACATTTTTGTAAGTGGCGCACCAACACGCTGGATGATTTCCGCACAAAAGACGGCGGCTACAAATCCTTTGGATTCCGGTTGCCATCAGAAGCAGAATGGGAATGGGCAGCCCGGGGTGGTAAGAGTGGTGCCAAATACCCTTGGGGTAACCCCTACGTAGCCAACGGGAAAGGATGCTACTTAGCCAACTTTAAACCTCAGCGCGGTAATTTCGACGCCGATGGCTATCCTTACACAGCTCCCGCAACGGCGTATAGTCCAAATGATTACGGTCTGTATAATATGGCAGGTAACGTAGCCGAATGGTGCCGCGATGCCTACGCCGACAATACCAACGCCATTGTGTGGGATATGAACCCCGACAATCAAAACGCCGATGAGCCGCGCAAAGTGGTTCGGGGTGGTTCCTGGAAAGACATTGCTTACTACCTCGAAACCGGCACGCGCTATTACGAATACGAAGATCAGAAACGTTCGTATATCGGATTCCGCTGCGTAATGGATAACCTTGAGGGACGTACCGCATCGGGCCGCGTTGGCGGAAGCAGCAAGAGTAAAAGCAGTAAAAAGGCATCTGCGAAAAAAGCCTAAGAACATAAAGTACCCTAATCCAACCAACAATCGCTTATCATGGCAACACCAAAATCTTCGAATTTCTTTTGGGATCGTATAGTACCAACTATTTATAGTGCCGGGGCCGCTGTCGTTATCTTCGGAGCCTGGGCCAAAATCACTCACAATGAACAGTTTGGCTGGATGCTTACGCTCGGCCTATTGACCGAAGTTGTTATTTTCGCCCTCTATGCCGTTCAAAGTTTTACCCAGCCTTTGCCGGGAGGTACAGACTATGCCTGGGAGCGCGTTTACCCCGAATTAGCTGAAGACTTTAAAGGGGAGGCCCGTAAACCAACGCCACAGGCCAATGGATTAACCGGTAACATGGACCAGATGCTGGCTCAGGCGAAAGTAACGCCCGATGTGTTTGAGCGTTTAGGCTCTGGTTTTCGCAACCTCAACGATACGGTTGCCAAGCTGAGCGATTTAACCGAGGCAACTGTGGCTACCAACGATTACGCCCGCAATGTGAAATCGGCATCGACATCCATCACCGAGATGAACAAGTCGTATGGCACCGCCATTACGGCAATGAATTCAATGGCCGATGCAACGACCGAAGCCAAAGATTACCGTGATCAGTTCCAGAAAGTAACTAAGAATATGGGCGCTCTGAACGCCGTTTATGAACTGGAATTGCAGGATACCAACAAGCACCTGAAAGCCATGAATGCTTTCTACGGCAGCTTAACGTCTGCAATGGAAAACATGGCCGATGCAAGCCGGGACACCCAGCAGTTTAAGAGCGAGATGGCTAAACTGACTGGTAATCTGGCTTCTCTCAACACGGTTTACGGAAGCATGTTAACCGCTATGCGCGGCAACTAAACTAAGTTGTAGAGTTATACAGTTGTAGGGTTGTAAAGTTTCCTTAGAGGGAATAAGCGCCTTATTATTAACTCTATAACTCTATAACTATATAACTCTACAACTCCCTTATATCACTACCATAATTTATGGCAGGCACAAAAGAGACACCCCGTCAGAAAATGATCGGGATGATGTATCTGGTATTGACCGCATTATTGGCTTTACAAGTTACGTCGGCTATTCTGGAGAAATTCGTTCTGCTGAATAATAGCCTTGAACAATCGACTGGAGCCGCTAATAAGGTTAACCAGGCTACGGTTGATAACATTCGGGCGACGGTTGAGAAGTCCGGTAACCGCGCAAATGACCTGGTTATTGTTAAGCAGGCCGATGAGCTGCGTAAACAAACGGCGGCTGTCGTGGCCGAAATTGATGGCCTGAAACAACGTATCATCACCGAAGCAGGCGGTGGTACCGATGAAGCAGGGCAAATTAAAAACCTGAGCGAAGAAGAGAAAGTAGCTCAGATTATGGTGGGCGGCAACCACAATGGTCAGGCCTACACGCTCAAGAAAAATTTAGACGACTACATAACGGGTCTGTCGAAATACACAACGACTAAATACACTTCGCTGGCGCTTGACGGAAAAGATGATCCCATTACGAGCCGCTCTCCAGACCAGCGTCGTAAAGATTTTGGTGAACTCAACTTTGCTCAAACGCCTGTTCCGGCTGCTTTGGCTGTACTAAGCCAGCGGCAGACGGACGTTCGCCGGATTGAAGGGGAAGTGCTTGACTTCTTAGCCAGTAAGGTAGGCGCTCAGGATGTTAAATTCGACAAGATTCTGGCGATGCTCAGCATGGAATCGAAGGTGGTTGTGGCCGGTACGAAGTTCAAAGGGCAAATGTTCTTAGCAGCTTCGTCGTCAGGTATTCAACCCCGCATGAGCCTGAATGGCGGACCAGTACGGGTGCAGGACGGTTCAGGCATCATTGAATTTACTGCACAGGGCGGTGCATACGACAAAAACGGTCTGGCTCGCCGGGCACTGAATGGTTCGATTTCTTACGTTCAACCAAACGGCGAGAATAAAACGGTTACCTTCAATCAGGAGTATTTCGTAGCAAAGCCTTCGTACCAAATTGAAACGGGTACCTTACCACCGTTGTATCTCGGCTGTGCGAACAAACTGAGTATTCAGAGTCCACAGTTAGGTGCTCTGTGGAACCCTAATTTCTCAGCCAACGGGGCTGCTGTAATTCAGTCGGGTGAGAAAGGTAAAATTACGGTTGTACCTAACTCAGCCTCTGTAGCTCTAAACATTAGCAACGCAGGTAGCTTATTGGGTACGGAACGGTTTCGGGTAAATAAAGTACCTCGACCAACATTAGAAATCTATGTGGGTGGAACTCGCGCTAACGACCCTCGCGGTGTTCCAGTTTCGTCGGCGCGTAGTGTGCGGATTCAGGCCGTTGCTGACCCCAGTTTTGCTACCTTCTCGCCAGAAGACGCAAAATTTCGTACCACCGGTGCAACAGTGTCACTGGTTCGTGGTGTAAAACGGGTTCAGTTTGTACAGGTAGGCCCAGGCGGTGGTTCCATTGCCAATTTGGCGGCTGAAGCACAACCCGGAGACCGGTTAGTGATTCAGGTTGATGGCGTTCAGCGTCAGAACTTCCGGGGCGAAATCAGCGACGTGCCAATGGGTAATCCGCTTCAACAGGTTTCGCTGTATTAATGTACTAAAGCCGTTTTTTGGCCGTTAACATACTGAATTGACAACAAATAGTAGCCATGACACAAATTAGGACGATACGATATGCAGGCGTGCTGGCTGTAGCTGCGCTGGCCCTGGCAGGAGGGAAGGTATTGGCTCAGGAAAAAGCGACTAACGGTACGAATGCAAATTCGGTTCGGGGTATAAATGAGAACGACATCATGATGAAGAAAACCCTTTGGCGTCGGATCGACCTGAAGGAGAAGCAAAATCAGTCGATGTTCTCGAAAAACAATGAAATCTCGAAATACCTGATAGAAGCCGTGAAAGCGGGATTGATTGATGCTTATACGAATGATTCGTGTACGACAAAAATTACAGCCGCCAAGTTTCACGAAAACATGCTGATTCCGAACACGGGCGGAGGCTTATCTGAAGAAGAGAAAGCCGCTGGTTTCACGGAAGATGGCAAGAACGGAAAGAAGGACGATGGCTGGGGAACAACTCCTGCCGACACTAAGAAAAAGCCTGCTGACGATGGTTGGGGAGCGCCCAAAAAGACCAATGCTGCGGCTGAACCGGCTGACGATGGTTGGGGGGCACCTAAAAAGAAATCGACTGTTGCTAAAAACGCAAAAGGCAAAAAGGGCAAAGCCGCTGTGGTTGAGCCAACTGTAGTTGAGCCGAAAAAAGACACAGTTGCTGTAGCTGCGGCTCAAACTTTTTCGGGCGACGAGTACTTTCCGAAAGAGTTGAACATTCTTGAAGTGAAGGAGGACTGGGTTTTCGACCGGAAACGCTCACGCTTGTATTACGATATCCAGACGGTTACGTTGCTGCTGCCTGCCGACAAAAACCAGGCTGGTTTTGAGGTACCAATTGCTTCGTTCAAATACAAAGATTTGGACAAGCTCTTCCGCAGCGATCCGAAGAAATTTATCTGGTATAACCCACAAAACCAGGCTCAGCACAAAAATTTAGCCGATGCATTCGACCTGCGTTTGTTCTACGGACGTATTACCAAAGTAGCCAACCCTGGCGATACGGACTTAGTGGGTATGTATGGCGACCGCGAAGGCTTGCTGAAATCATATCAAACTGAATATGAACTGATGGAAACCGAACACGGTCTCTGGGAATATTAGTAGCGCCGGGTCTCTGGCTCGGTAGAGAAGCAAAAAAGCGCGACTGATCAAACCAGTTGCGCTTTTTTATTATAGAACAATAGTTACAGGACCAGATATGTAGCGCGGACGGGACGCCCACGCTACATATCTGGTCCTGTAACTATTGTTCTATCGTCTCAAAGTACGTTTTTAGTTTGACCGCCCGATCTTTACCAACCACTTCGGCCACTTCCTCAAATGAGGCTTCGCGAATTTTGGTTACGCCTTTAAAATGCTTAAGAAGTTTGGCGGCTGTTTTCTTACCAATACCTTCCACATTCTCCAACTCACTAATCAGGCTGTTACGACTCCGTTTGTCGCGGTGGTAGGTAATGGCAAACCGGTGTGCCTCGTCGCGGATGCGCTGAATAAGCTTAAGAGATTCCGATTTTTTGTCGATATACAGCGGTAAATTATCTTCTGGAAAATAGATTTCCTCTAAACGTTTGGCAATACCAATAATGGGCACCTTACCGTATAAATCAAGTGCTTTGAGCGCATCGCAGGCGGCACTCAGTTGACCTTTGCCACCGTCAATGACAATCAGATCGGGCATGTCGGTTCCTTCGGTCAGTACGCGGGTGTATCGGCGGGTGACCACCTCATACATACTGGCGAAATCATTAGGACCAACAACTGTCTGGATGGAAAAATGGCGATATTCCCGGTTAGCTGGTTTTCCCCCAATGAAACAAACCATCGCCGAAACGGGGTTTGTCCCCTGAATATTTGAGTTGTCGAAGCACTCAATGCGGTTCGGAATGGTTTTAAGTTGCAAATCCTGCTTCAACCGGATTAGCACCCGGTCCTTTTTGCTGGCGTTAGCGGTAGCTTCGGCGGCTGCCCGTTCCTGTCGTTCGCGCCGGAAGTACAGCACATTTTTAAGCGACATATCCAGCAGCTTCTTCTTATCACCAATTTGAGGAACGGTCACTTCGGCTTTTAAATCGACATCCAAAGGAATGTTTGAAATAATCTCCTTCGCCTGACTACCATACTGCTCTCGAAATTCGATAATCATCATCGTGAGGAGATCGGAGTCGGTTTCGTCAAGTTTTTTCTTAATCTCTACCGTATGCGTCTGAACGATGGTGCCGTTCACGACCTTCATAAAGTTGATGTAAGCCGCTGACTCATCGGATGCAATCGAGAAGACGTCGGCATCTGCAATCTTCGGATTGACCACCGTCGATTTGCTCTGAAACCGTTGTAGCACGTCCATTTTCTCTTTGTATTTCTGCGCCTGCTCAAACGCCAGGTCGTTCGCTGCTTCAACCATTCGGGTTTTGAAGTACTCCTGTGCTGGTTTTAGGTTGCCCTTCAGAATATGATGCACCTGCTCAATGTCGCTGTTGTAATCAGCTTCGGGTTGTTTGCCTTCGCAGGGACCTTTGCAATTACCAATGTGGTATTCCAAACAAACCTTGTATTTACCAGCCGCAATATTTTCGGGCGCGAGGTTATAATTGCAGGTGCGAATCGTGAACAACTGGCTGAACATATCCAGCACCGTATACATGGGTTTCAGGTTGGCGAATGGCCCATAAAATGTACCGGCATTACGGTCAATGCGCCGTGTGGTGACGACACGTGGAAAATGCTCATTGGTGACACAAACGAACGGGTACGTTTTGTCGTCGCGAAGCAGAATGTTGAATTTAGGCTGGTAACGCTTAATAAGCTGATTTTCGAGCAGAAGCGCGTCGAACTCAGTATGCACGATGGTAAACTCGATTTTCCGAATCTGGCTGACCAACCGCAGCGTTTTGCGGTCATGCTGTTTTGAATTCGTGAAATAGCTACTAACGCGATTTTTCAGGTCTTTCGCCTTGCCCACATAAATTACCTCGCCTGACAAGTCGAAGTACCGATAAACCCCTGGCTCGTGCGGAACTTTAGCCAGTTCTTTTTTATAGTCAAATTCAGCCATAGAAGCCCATTTTCAGGAAGGTTGGGGCTTAGTAATAACAAGGGATTAGCAGCAAAGGTTGCTGAACAAAGAAGTTGTTACACAGAGTCACGCGGAGGTGGCACAGAGATTCACAGAGGGAAAATTAGTAAACTCTGTGAATCTCTGTGCCACCTCCGCGTGACTCTGTGTAACAACTTTCTATCTACTGCAAAATCTCTTCCTCATCTTCCGGCACAACCTTCGGCGGGATGTAGCGTTGCGATGAGTCGATGTGATAGCCGCCACAATCAATTTTAAAGTTATTGGGTTTGCGGAACGGTTCCGGGCGATATTGCGTCAGTGTGGGGTCTTTATAGACTTTCTGCATGTATACAGCCCACGCAGGCATGGCTAAGCGACCGCCCTGACCTAACTCAATGGTGCGGAAGTGAATGGGCCGGTCGTCGCCACCAACCCATAGGCCTGAAACCAAGTGCTGGGTCATGCCCATAAACCAGGCATCCGAATAGTTGGACGTGGTTCCGGTTTTGGCGGCTATCTCATTACCGCCTTCCAGTAGTTTATACTGCGTCCGTAGGCGTTGAGCCGTACCATTGGGTTCTTCAACAGCCCCGCGCATCAGGTGCAGCATTTCGTAAGCGCGATTGGCGCTAATAACCTGCTTAGCATCGACCGTGAAGTTTTTTAGAACATTCCCATTCTTATCTGTAATACGAACCAGTACCATAGGTCGAACCCGCATACCACCATTGGCAAATGCACAATAAGCGGCTACCATCTCATAGACTGAGACATCGCTGGTGCCTAAACAAAGAGTAGGATCTTCACGTAAGTCGGGGCTCTGTATGCCCATGTCATGCGCGTATTTAATAACCTCGGCAGCGCGGGTTTTTTTGATTAGCTGAGCGCTGACAGTGTTGATGGATTGCCCCAGCGCTTCCCGTAGCGACAAACTTCGATAGCTATATTTTCCGTTCGAATTTTTAGGAGTCCAGGCAGGGCCATTATTATTATCTTCACCATGTGCGAACGTTGTAGGCTGATCAGTAATATAGCTGCAAGGCGTTACAAAGCCCTGATCCATAGCCGTTAAGTACACGAATGGTTTAAACGTTGACCCCGGCTGACGACGGCTTTGGCGAACGTGGTCGAATTTCATATGTTTAAAGCTAACCCCACCTACCCAGGCTTTTACGTACCCGTTACGTGGATCAATTGACATAAAGCCAGTGTTTAATAGCCGCTTGTAATATTTAATCGAGTCAAGCGGACTCATCGTGGTGTCTTTCTCGTTTCGTTTGCCGCCATACACAAACACCTTCATTTTAACGGGCTTCCGCATTTCCTGCCAGATGGCTTTTTCATCTGTACCATACGCAGCTTTAAGCTGTTTGTAGCGTATGGTACGGCGGGCCACGGTTTCAATAAAGCCGGGAATTTCGACATATTTTTTGGTACGCTTGTCTTTCTGTACCCATGGGTTCCGACCGCGCCAGTGTTCGTAGAACTTCTTCTGCTGGTCACGCATGTTGGTCATCACGGCTTCTTCGGCATACGCCTGCATCCGGGAGTCGATGGTCGTGTAAATTTTTAGGCCGCTTGTATAAAGGTCAAGTTCAGCGCCGGGATTCTCCTCGTTATAGTGCTTAATCCAGCGCTTTATATCGTCTTTAATCACCGACCGAAAATAAGCAGCCATGCCCGTGTTCTGATTCTCTACGCTGAAATCCAGCTTTAGGGGTTTGTTCTTGTACGTGAAGAACTGCTCAGCGCTCAGAAACTTGTACTTTTTCATTTGCGAGAGCACCACATTCCGACGCTCTTTGGTTCGCTCCTCAAACAGGCGTGGGTTATAGAACGTCGGGTTTTTGAGCATACCCACCAGCAACGCGGCTTCTTCGACATTCAGATTCCAGGGTTCTTTGCCAAAGTAGGTTTTAGCGGCTGTCTTGATGCCATAGGTATTGTTGCCAAACGACACGGTGTTGAGGTACATCATCATGACCTCCTGCTTGGTGTAATTGCGCTCTAAGCGCACCGCCAGAATCCATTCTTTGGTTTTGGAAATAACCAAGCCAACGATGGGCACATGCCCCAACACGCCTTTCAATTCATCCCGCCGAGTGTCGAACAGGTTTTTAGCCGTTTGCTGGGTAAGCGTACTGCCCCCGCCTGAACTCGACGCATCTTTGAATGTAACCAAGCCACCCACTGCCCGGAACAGCGAGCGCGGGTCGATGCCGGAGTGCTTGATAAAACGGGCATCCTCTGTAGCGAGCAAAGCCGAAGTTACGTTGGGTGATACCTGCGAAATCTCAATGGGCGTTCGGTTTTCAACGTAGTATTTACCCAGCAATTGATTATCGAACGTGTACACTTCAGAGGCCTCCTCGCTTTTCGGGTTTTCGAGTGCTTTTAAACTTGGCATACCGCCAAACAGCCACAGGAAATTATAGCTCACTGCCAGGACGTACAAGATGAGCAATGCAATGCCAAGCAAAGAATATCGCCAGAGTTTTCGGATGATGTTCCGGTAAGGACCGGGTGCAAAGTCAAACATTTTTCGTTGGGTTATTGCCGTTTGGCGGCTGGCTGAACAGCCGCAGCCTGCATTTCTTTCACACGAGGCAGTAGTTGGCTGCCGGGATAATCGCGAATGAATTCGGTGAGCGCCTGGCGGTAGGCTTCGGCGTTTTGTGATTTGCCTACCAAAATTACGCGCAACAGTGACAGTTTATCTTCCAACTGTGTACCGGCCAGCGTAGGCAAGGCCGTTTCGGTGCGGGCCAATGCTTCAGTGATGTTGTTGGCTTTATATAGGTCATAAATGGCCGTATACGTTTTCAGCGCCTGTGCTTCAGAATCGGATGTTTGGGCGACGGCACGACCTGTTAGACGGGCATAGGACGTATTTGGATACTCTGCCAACAATTTGTCTTTCCACACCGATGATTTACTCAACTGTTCATTTGAGAGATGAAGCAGATAATACACCTCCGGTTTTTGCAGCGTATTCGGATACCGTGTTAATAACTGCTCGAAGGTTGGAATGGCTTCGGCAGGTTGATTTAACTCAAACTTATACAGTTTCCCAAGTTTATATAATGCATTCTCAATCTGCTGATTAGCGGTGGCTTGCGCTTCCTTCGTGAACGGAATCTGAGCCATCATCGCATCCTTCCGGGCTTTGTGGGTAGCGGCCGGGCCTGTCAGGGCTGCGCCCGCATTAGGAACGTCTGTCGGTTGTAGGGGTGCGTTCGGATTTATGCCATTCGCGGGTGACCCGCCGTTTAAAGGACTATTGACGCCCGCTATGGCTACCGAGGCCTCTTTGTTACTGCGTCGCCAGTTATCCTCCAGAGGTCGGTTTCCCCACCGGACGGAAAATTCCTGTCGTCCCTGACTGAGTGCAATGGGATTATACAATGCCCAGCGCTCGGCGGGTGGCAGGTTAGAGTTCGTCGCGCCGGGTACGGCGTCGATATTGCCGCCTTTTGCTTTATCAATAATTTGCTGCGCTAATGCCGCCTGGGCTTTGTCTTCTTTCTCACGTTGGGCAATGGCGTTTTCCATCGCTTTGTCGAGTGCAGCCGGGTCTAATTTAGCCAGCGTTAATAGACTGTCGTTGGTGCGAATGGTGGTTTTATACTGCACAAACTCATCGAGCGTCTTTTTGCGGTTTAGTAGAGCCGCATAATCGGGCGATTGTTTGGGCATCAACGCCAGCGCACTGTCGTAATAGACTTTGGCGTGGGCGTAGTCGGCTTTTTTGTCAAAATACAATTTGCCAATTTCCAGGTAGGTATAAGGAACCTGTGTGGTGTTGCTTCCGGCTGCCTGAATCGACTGACTATAAAACGCAATAGCTTTATCAATCCGGCCAGAACGAGCTTCGAGCAGGCCCATCGTGAAGTAGACCTTGTCTTTCAAATCGGCATTCTTACGGTCGTTGAGCAATCGCTCAAATGTTTCGGCTGACTGAGCCACGCGTTTCTGATCGCCAGTCAGCCCATCGCTCTGGATGGCATATAGATTGGCGTAAAATGATTGATCGTAGCTGGGCCGGGAGGCAAGCACTTTCCGGTAGTGGTTAACAGCTTTGACAGGCTGGCCGAGCAGGTCATATAGTTGCCCGGCGATTAGATGGAGACGGGCCGTAGACTCGCCTTTTTTCAGCATCGGAAACGTCGCATCCAGAATCCCCACAGCCGTAGCGTATTCACCCTGACGCTCATGAAGGTATGCTTTAGTCAGATAGAAATCGCGGGTATTGGCGTTATTGAGCGGCTGATTTCGCAAATATTCAGCCACATTCAGGGCATTGGTATAATCGCTGGCTTCGACATAGGCTCGCATTAAGCCAACCAGAGCCGTATGTTTGTCATCTTCGCTGGTGCCTTTTGTATTCACATACTTGAACACTTCAATGGCATTCGGCAAATCCTGTTTCAGCAATCTCGCCCGCCCAATAAGTATGTAGGCGTTGTCGAGCCATTTGCTATTCTGATGCCGCTCGGGAATAAGCGACGCTTTTTTGATGGCATCATCCAACTGTGGCTTGACCGGCCCGATGGCATTTGAATCGACCGGTAACAGAATCGGCAGAAGCTGGTTATAATTATCCTGCCTGTTCTGAAAAACGACCTGCTCGGCCTGATCAATCTGGTCGCGGGCAATGACGTAAGCGTTGTAATGGGCCGTAAGGTTGTGGTAGCCTTTGCTAATCGGCTTTGTGCTGTATTGCGAACACGACACCAGCCCGCCGGTCAGAGAAACAAGGACCGTGAAAAACAGAAACCTATGATTACGAAAACAGCGGGACATTCGGGGATAATGCGTGATCACTCGTATTAAAACGCACCAGGCTGGGTCAGCATTATGGAACGTTAGGCCAAATTAACGAATTTTGCACCGGATACTACACAGAAGCCCTTAATTCTATGGAAAACGACCCCGAATCCGCCAATCAGTTTCGCCCGGACGAGCCGCCACGGGATAGTAATCCATTGAAAAAAGCTACTGAAAAAACTACGTCGTTTGTCCAGTTCAGCGGCATTGCTTTTCAGATGTTGGGAACCATTGGTTTAGGCGTATGGGCAGGCATGAAGCTTGACGATTGGCAGCAAAACCACCGCCCTATCTGGACTATTATTCTTTCATTAACAGCCATCGGGGCTTCTCTGTATTTATTTATTCGGCAATTGACTCAGAAATAGTTGAACAAATAATAGGTTGTACGCAATTTTGAGGAATTGAGTAGAATTAGGAATTTTGCTGAAATTCAAGAAAATAACTTTATACAATGAGCACCGCACAGATTATCTCCGAGCAATATAAAGTACTGCCTAAACGTGTCCAGAAGGAGTTAAAGGCACTAATTAATAGTGAGGACGAGAATCAACCATTGCTGGCTAAAATTGAACAGGGATTAAAAGAAGTTAAACTGATTCGAGAAGGCAAATTACCTCGCAGAACCTTTGCCGATTTACAACGGGACATCAATAACGGCCAATAGGGTAGAGCTTACCTACAGCTAAAAATATACGCTTAAGCCTATCTTCATGCTCCGTACTTTCTTGTTTACCATTTTATTAGCAATTGTATTTTTCGTATCCGAACAATATTTTGTCAGTCCCTGGCTGCATCCCTATTGGAAGATTCTGCTGGTATTCTTTCTCAGTGTTTCGTTCCTAACGCACCGTCTGGTAGAGACTGGTTTACAAGGCAATCAGGAGCGATTTATCCCGCTTTACTTAGCGGCAACCGTCGCCCGGTTAATTCTCGGGCTGGCGTTTGCAGGTTTTTTTCTATTCCGGCATATCGACGACCGCCGGACGTTTATTTTGGACTTTCTTGTACTATATATATGTTACACAGGCTTTGAGATTTGGACGCTTACTCGTAACTTGCGACGCGATTCGTAAAAACGATCTGTCACATCATATGATGCGTTCGGCTATTAATAAAATTTTATTGGCAACGGCTCTCATTTTGAGTTCGTTAGCAGGCGTTCAGGCACAGGAACACGCACACGAGGGCGAAGCACACGCTCAGCACGAAGGTGCGGCCCCTGCCGAAAAAGGAAAATTTAATGTGGGTGACATGATTATGCACCACATTAAAGATGATCACGGCTGGGAGTTTGCTCACGGCGTTACCCTGCCCTTGCCCGTTATCCTGTATTCCCAGGATCGGGGACTGGAACTGTTCTCTTCCTCACATCTGGCGCATGGTGAAGTTTACAACGGCTACAAAAACGAGCATGGTAAAATCCACCGCGTTGATGCAGCGGGCAAAACCGATCACGAAGCCAAAGTCTACGATTTCTCGATTACCAAAAATGTAGCGTCGCTGCTGTTGAGTGCCGTAATTATGCTGCTGGTGTTCTCGGCTGTGAGCCGGGGTTATGCCGCTAATAAAGGCAAAGCGCCCAAAGGTCTTCAATCGTTTCTGGAGCCAATTATCCTGTTTGTGCGCGACGAAATTGCCAAGCCAAGCATTGGACCAAAATACACAAAGTATCTGCCGTATTTGCTGACGCTCTTTTTCTTTATTCTGATAAATAATCTGCTGGGGCTGCTGCCTGGTGCGGCTAACCTGACGGGTAATATCGCCGTTACGCTTGTGCTGGCGGTGCTGACGTTCCTGATTGTTACATTTAGTGGCAACAAACACTACTGGCTGCACATTCTGAAGCCAACGGGTGTGCCGGTTGCGCTGCTGCCTATCATGATTCCGGTTGAGATTGTGGGCGTATTTATGAAGCCCCTGTCGCTGATGATCCGGTTATTTGCCAACATTACGGCGGGTCACATCATTATTTTAAGCTTGCTGGGCCTGATTTTCATGGCGAACCACATGGGCGGCATGATGACGAGCGTTTCGATCAGCCCGGTTGTCTTGTTTTTTACCCTGTTTCTGAACCTGATTGAATTGCTGGTAGCATTCCTACAGGCATTCATCTTCACCCTGCTGACGGCCATGTATATTGGTAGCGCGGTGGAAGAACATCACGAAGCCGATCACGGTATCGGTTACGAAGGCGCAGAAGCACACTAAAATTAGTCGTCAGTCAATAGTCGTTAGTGGCTGGCGCAATAACACTAATCGCTAAGGCGGACTGTTGACTACTGACTGATGACTATCGACTGTTTTGCAATCTTTTGTTTCACTTATAAATAGTTCTGTTTCATGTTCGCAATGTTGTTTGCTCTGCTGTTGGAAGCCACGGGTAGTGTTGCTGTAATGGGTGCCGCTGTTGGCGCTGGTCTGGCCGCTATCGGTGCTGGTCTGGGTATTGGTCGGATTGGTGGTAGTGCCATGGAAGGTATTGCCCGTCAGCCAGAAGCGGCTGGTCGTATCCAAACCGCCATGTTGATCATCGCGGCTCTTATCGAAGCCGTGGCTCTGTTCGCAGCCGTTATCTGTCTGCTGGTAGCTACGGCCTAATCTGGTCTGGCCCAACAGGCGCTGAGTTTGAGTAGGCTGGTGCATTAGGCGCTGGCTCCACTACTCACCCGTTTTTTCAGAAACCGTTTGCCCGTTTGGGGTTGCCGATGGGCGAACGGTTTCTAACAAAAGATTGAATTGATTTAAAAACAACTCGATTAATCCATAATTCACACGCATGGACTTACTTACTCCCGATCTTGGTCTCTTATTCTGGCAGGTAGTGGTTTTCCTCGGCCTGTTTCTGATTCTTCGCACGTTTGCTTGGAAACCCATTACGGACAGCCTGAACGAGCGCGAAAATAATATTCAAAGTGCCTTAGACTTGGCCGAAAAAACACGCCTGGAAATGACAGCGCTGAAAGCCGATAACGAAAAGTTACTGTCGCAGGCTCGCTCGGAGCGCGAGGCTATTTTGCGCGGTGCCAAAGAAACCGCCGATAAAATGGTTGCCGATTCGCGCGAGAAAGCCGAAGCCGAAGGCAAACGGATTCTGGAACAGGCTCGTGAGTCGATGCAGAACGAGCGGCAGGCGTTGGTAACGCAGATGAAAAAAGAAGTCGTTACGCTCTCGCTTGATATTGCCGAGAAAGTGCTTCGCAAGGAATTGGGCGACAAAGCATCGCAGGAGAAATTAGTGACTGACTTAGTGAGTAACTCACGCTTAAACTAACCGATTATGGCTGTTGCAACCGTTGCTGCCCGTTATGCCAAGTCGCTGTTGGATTTGGCGCAGGAGAAGGGCCTCACCGAGACGATGTATAAGGATATGCAGTTCTTCAAAAACACGGTGACCCAAAGTCGGCCGCTGATGTTGATGCTGAAGAACCCCATTGTTCGCGCTGAAAAGAAAGCGGCTGTTATTAAAGCTGCCTTTGCTTCACGGGTGAATCCCGTAACAATGGCGTTCTTCGAGATCATTGCGAAGAAAAACCGTGAAGGCATCATGGATGCCATTGCCGAAGAATTTATCAACCAATATGATCGTCTGAAAGGCGTTGAGCGGGCGACAGTTATTACGACTGTGCCCTTGACAGCCCCTCTGCGTGAGAAGTTTAAGGCAATGGTTGCGAAAACGACCGGTAGTAAATTAGTTGAGTTAGATGAGAAAATCGACTCAAAACTGATTGGCGGTTATGTGCTTCGGGTGGGTGATCAGCAAATAGACGGTTCCATTCGCAGTCAATTGAACGAACTCCGGTTGAAGTTTTTGAATTAAGCTTGGTGAAGCTGACCGTTCGCTTTACGTCAAAAAGCCGCCTTCTGCATCAGAGAGCGGCTTATTTGTTTACCACCATTTCTCATGTCCCTGTGCTGGTTTCCAGGTTGATTTAGGCTCGAAGTGATGCCAAAGCAGCGCGCCAACTGTTCGCAGGAGCGTAAATCCTTCATTGTTGCGCTCCCAGGTTTGATCCTGCTGGTTTTTTGTCATCACGCAATAAACGTACTCACCGTGGGGCGCATGCACGAACACCACCTCCGACCGGGATTGATTAACGGCTCCGTTCTTGCAGGCCGTTTTTATATCGGGCGGTACCTGCGCCAATCCGTCATTATCCCAATATTGCCGCCCCAGATTTCGATACATTTCATCGCTGGCATCGGGGCTAACGGCTCGGCCCTGACGGATATACGTTAGCAGATCGGCCATTTCGCGGGGAGTGCTTTGGCCCCAGCCGTAGCGGGTTCGATCTGCCTCACGGCCCGGTGTTCGGGAGTTGATGCGGGTTTGATGAAAACCGTTTGTTTCGAGCCACGAATTAATGGCTGCGCCACCACCGGCCAGCGCCTGACACCACAAACTGGCGGTATTATCGCTGACGGTTTCCATGAGCATAACCACTTCGCTGAGGGGGAGCTTCGCGCCATCGCGCAATGAGCCAACGATGCCATCGTCGTAATGCAGCGAATCTTTGTAAATCAGTTCCTGACCGTATTTGAGTTCCCCTTTCTTGATTTTATTGAACAGGCCGCACTGAATGGGAATTTTAACCATGCTGGCGGTTGGAAACAGTGTATCGGCGTTGATAGAAACGGTCTTGCCGGTACGCAGGTTGCGAACATACAAGCCCACGTCGCCCCGAAAACCGGCGAGGGCGGCCCGTAATTTTTGCTCCAGAGCCGCGTCGGATTTGGTGATCTGGCCATACGTTAGAAAAGAGGTCGTAATGAAGAGAAGAAAGAAGAAAATAAAGCGCATCAGGAGTAGGTGGGTTTAACTAATTTAAGGTGAGTTTGCTTAAAGGATTCGCGTTCATAAAACCGGACGGTATCGGTGCGTTTCTGGTTCGTCGTTACTTCCAGATTAATCAGGTTCTCCCGAATGGCTAATGCGTTGAGCGCGGTTATAAGTTGATGGCCGATTTGCTGATTACGCACATCAGGTCGGACAAATAATTCCTGAATTTCGCCGACTTTACCGCCGTGATGAAGCAGCCACTGGACATGGCAACTCACAAATCCAACTACTTTATCATGCTGTTCGGCTACTAAATAATGAACAGCCGGATTGGTTAGATTCTGCGTAAAAATGGCCGTAAACGTTGCCCTATCCAGCTCCATTTCCTCTAATTCGCACAGAAACGCATAGATAACAGGCTCGTCGGTCGGGGTGGCTGACCGGATGAGCACATCCGTTGCAGAAGTGGATTTGGATAGCACAGTACTTCAATTCCGTTAATAATTCTGCAACATATCAGACTCAAAAACATGCTTGCCAGCTAATCCTTGCTGCATGGTTGTGAGCATGGCGTTAGCCACTTTAGAAGCCTCAACGCCTTTGTATTTAGCCGGGATAAGCGGATTTAATAATCGCATGGCTCCTTCGGCTAATCGTTCGCCTATGCGACTGTCGCCGGTTCGGTTGCCCAACAGGAGAGACGGGCGGAAAATTAGCAAAGTCGGGTAATTTAGCGATGCAAGGTCGCGTTCTACTTCGCCCTTAACGCGATTATAAAAAAAAGTTGAATTTATATCGGCGCCCATAGCCGTGATAATGGCAAATTGGCTGGCCCCATTCGCTAAACCCATTTGGGCAATTTCCATCGGGTATTGATAATCTACTTTCTGAAAGGCCGCTTTTGAGCCTGCTTTTTTCATGGTTGTTCCCAGACAGCAGTAAATGTCGTCGGCTTGGGTCAATAAACCGTTGGGATGATTAAAATCAAATTGAATTTCCTGTAAGCGAGGATGTTGCCAGTTCAACGATTGACGAACAAACACTTTTACCTTTTCGTAAATTGGTGAATCGACGAGTCGGTGAGTGAGTAAGTTGCCAATGAGTCCCGTAGCGCCAAGTACTAAAGCCGTTTTATGAGTAGGTAGATTCATACTAAAGAGGATAACTTTGCGAAAGTAGTTACTTCATGCACATCAAAAGACCTTACATCAGGAAATCTATTCTATGACCCGCCCCGTTTTTCGCCCCGCCTATTGGATAGCTATTTTTACTCTGGCGACCTGTTTTGGGTTCCGTTTAAATGACGATGAATTTATTAACAAGTTGCTTAGCCTGTTCAGAGCCTACAATCAACAGCAACCCATTGAAAAAGCATATGTGCATACCGACCGGGAAACGTATCTCACAGGCGAAACCCTTTGGCTGAAAGGGTACATTTTTAACGGAAATACCCACGAGGCCGATACACTAAGCCGGGTATTGTATGTTGAATTGGTAGACCCTGCCGCCCGGCGCATTCGTTTGCGGGTGCAACTTCGGGCTACCAATAGTTATGCACCCGGCAATCTGTTATTACCTGACTCTTTGCCATCGGGAACGTATCAACTTCGGGCTTATACCAACTTCATGCGGAACTACCCGGAGGCTTACTACTACTCGAAAACGCTCACTATTCTGCGGGCCACAGATGCTTCGGCGGATTCCCGAAAAAGAGGGTCTGAATCAACCGGTCGCCCTGACGTGCAATTTTTGCCCGAAGGGGGGCAGTTAGTGGCCGGGCTGAACAGCCGGGTGGCTTTTAAAGCCGTTAACGCACAGGGGCAGGGAGTGTCGGTGAAAGGGTTTGTGCTGAACGCTCAGAAAGATACAGTTATAGGCTTTGTCAGTACGCATCTGGGTATGGGGAGTTTTATGTTTAAGCCTGAAAATCAGCCCTGTACCGCGTTCGTCTATCTATCCGATGGTGGCGTTGTTGCTTACCCACTGCCGCCCGTGCAGCCGCAGGGAGCGGTGATTCAGGTGGAAAACCAGACCAATAAAGACAACGTTCTGGTTTACCTGAGCCACAACAAGACCGGTCTCGACCCTACCGCTCACCTGACGTTGATTGCCCAGACACGCGGCCAAATCATACAGGCGGCCAAAGTGCCGTTGACGAAGCAGATGGCGGTGGTACGGCTTCCCCGCTCGGCTTTCCCGGAGGGAGTTACCCAACTGACGGTGTTTGATGAGACCAACAAACCGATTCTTGAACGGCTCGCCTACATCTCGAAAAATGAACAGCTTGATGTAACGTTAACCCCAAACAAAGCCAGCTACAAAAACCGCGAACAGGTAGATTTGACGATTACTACGACTAACCGTGATGGGAAGCCTGTTGCCGCTAATCTATCGTTAGCGGCTGTTGATGCCCGACTCGCGCCCGAAATAGATTCCAACGCAGCCACCATTCGGTCGTATCTGATGCTGTCGTCTGACCTTGTGGGTATGATTGAACAGCCTGATTATTATTTCAATGCGGCTCATACGGATCGCTCAATGAAGTTGGATTTATTACTGATGACGCAGGGATGGCGTCGGTTCGCCTGGGCTGATATACTGGCGGGTACTATTCCACCCACTGTTTATGCGCTTGAGCAGGGTTTATCGCTGACAGGCCGGGTTGTTCGCCCAAATCAGAAAGAGGTTGGCAGCTCAGTGAAACTAACATTTATGGTCGTGAAGCGAGATAGCACGAAAGATTTCCTGATTGGCGAAACGGACGAATCGGGTCGATATGGGGCTTATAATCTGGATTTTACAGATACAACCACCGTTATGATTCAAGGCCTGAAAGGGAACGCTAATCGAAATTTAGTGATTACGCTCGACCAACTACTAACGCCAACGGTAACCGTTACCAGAGTGCCGTATAACCCGCTGGAATTCCGGCGTGACGAACTGGACGATTTTATTAAACGAACCAAAGAATATCAGGAAATAGAACGGCAGATTCGGCGAAATGGCGAGGTATTACTTCAGTCCGTTACGGTGAAAGCCAAGAAAACGAAAGAGCAGGATTCGCGGGTTATTTACGGTACACCCGATGCCAGTGTTGTGTTTGATCAAATGAATACGGCGGGCCGATTAACGATTCTGGATGTTATTCAGGGGCGCGTAGCTGGCGTGCAGGTAACGGGAACAGGCTTTAATGCCCGCGTGCAGATTCGGGGAGCTGTCAATTTTAGCGGACCTGTTGAACCCTTATTTGTGCTGGATGGAATGCCCATGGACTTGCAGGGAATCATGGGCATTTCGGTGCAGGACGTTGACCGGGTTGATGTGTTGAAAGGAGCTTCAGCAGCTATTTACGGCTCGCGGGGTTCTGGTGGCGTCATTTCTGTATTGACCAAACGCGGGAAACCCAATTATGACTTTTCCAAGGAAGCTGCGCCGGGAACATTAATCGCAAAATTGCCGGGTTATGCGCCCATTCGAGAGTTTTATGCCCCCCGTTACGACGTGAAAAAGCCGGAACATATCCGTCCTGACTACCGTACCACGTTGTTCTGGGCACCCCTGATTCAAACCAATTCCGAAGGTAAAGCAACGGTATCTTTCTTTACATCCGATGGCAAAACCGACATCCGAATTCAGGCTGAAGGTGTCACAACGGATGGCAAACCGGGGGTGGGGCGGAAGATGGTAAAAGTAGAATAAAAAACAGCCCATAACTTTAGTTGTGGGTTTTAGGAAGAGAAGCGATTGTCTTTAACCGTTTCAACGGTTTCGGTGTGAAACCGTTGAAACGGTTATTATTCATGCGCTAATTGCCTTGTCCCCGGGTTTAAACCCGGGGCTACTATTTGCTTCTAAACCGCTCCCTGAATTTTCATGTTGATAGGGTCCCAGCTAACTATTTTCTTCTGGAAATAGCTCATGTTGCCGCACTGCGTTGGGCCACAGGCGCGTAAGCCAAACGTAGCGTCTTCGATGTTTGGAGCCCCTGTCCGTATTGAGTTGAAGAAATTCACAAAGTGTTCGTAGCGGTCGCCTTTGTAGTCTTTCGGGAAGGTGTATTTGAACTCTTTCGGGCCGTCCAACTCAGGGCGCGACGGATATAGTTTGGCGTATTCCGCCACGAACAGTTCCTGTTGATCTTTTGGGAAATTGCCAATCGACATGCCGGGTGCCTTCGGGAATTTATTCCGGTGAACGGTCAGGCTATCCATACCAATCGACAGGTCGCCTTCTGTGCCCACAAGCCGCACCAAATAATTTCCGCCCCCCCCATCCACAAAATTAGAGCGCGTGGTCAAATTAAATTCGGGATGTTCGGCCGTTTTGGGGTAATCGTAGATGCTGAGTTGAATATCCGGCACATCGCGCCCATCTTTCCAATAACGGGTTCCCCCGCTTGAATACACCCGCGTGGGGCCTTTAGAACCGGTAATGGTATGTAGTGACGTAAGCAGGTGAACGTATAAATCGCCTGCAATGCCTGTACCATAATCGATATAATTCCGCCAGCGGAAAAACCGGAGCGGGTCCCAGGGGCGTTTGGGCGCACTGCCCAGATAGATGTCCCAATCGACGGTTTGAGGTGATGCGTCGGGCGGGATGGAATATTGCCAGGCCCCCTGCGCGCTGTGCCGGTCGTAGATGGCCTCTACAAAAACGAGTTCACCAATGTCGCCTGCTTTGAGAAGTTCACGGGCTTTGGCGATAAGCAGCGAACTGGCAAACTGGCTGCCTACCTGAAACACCTTGCCGGTATCCTTGGCTACTTTGATGAGCGTGTGGCCGTCCTCAAATTTCTGCACCATCGGCTTCTCACAATAGACGTGTTTGCCTTTTCGCATAGCGTCGGTGGAGATTTTCTCGTGCCAGTGGTCGGTGGTGCCGTTGATAATAGCATCCACGTCTTTCCGCTCCAGGATTTCGCGGTAATCTTTTGTTACGGGAAGTTGATCGCCCCAGAGTTCTTTGGCCCGTCGGAGTCGTCCGTCATAGAGGTCGCAGGCAGCCACCATCTCGATGCCATCGACCATCAGCGCGGTTTGCATGTCGCCAATACCCATTCCCCCCGTACCAATAAGGGCCATCCTGACTTTATCGTTAGCGGCTGTGCTGCTGTGGCTGCGAACTAAATTTAAGTATTGTGGAAGAATAGTAGCGGGTTGCGATACCGTTTCGGCTAATGCTGCCGGAGATGCTGCTGCGGCTGTGCCAGCTACGCCCAATGCTTTTAGGAACGACCGCCGGGAGGGAGTTTTGTCGGTATCCAGCGACGTTTGATTCTTGTGTTTCATGGAGGAGTAAACAGGAGTTAAGAAATTTTTTAAAAATAAGCAATTATTGGCACCTTACCTGCCATCCATCGAATGGTTTTACTGTTCCGCAAGTCGGGCCGTCATCCTTGCCTGTTCCGGGAACGCGTGTTTCGAGAAATGACTCGGTAGTGGCCAATACCTGCTCAATTATTGCCGAGGTAATTCCCTGCAACGGCACTTTCATCCGCCGACTCCAAATCGAGTCTACCTGACCAGCGGCCTTACCTACGTCGATATAAACAAACCGGGACTCGGGAGGTCCCTGCACAAACGAGCCGAGAAGCACGGGGTTTTTATCCTGGCTCTCTTTGACACGCACGGTGAACTCGAACACTAAATCCTGGTCGTTGGACCGTTGCTTCTGGATGGTCTCGTAGTGAGTACCATTACCTTTTTGCAGGCCAAAATCGACGCCTGTGGGCGGATTGTTCAGAACAATTCGCAGGGGTAACTCCTGATCCATTTACTTCTTTTTGCTTATATACTTACTGCCTGATCTTAAAGCGGGCTTTCATTTCAGTTAAAAGTAGATTTTCTCTGTCTTTTCCTCATTTGCTACATGACTCATTCCATTGACCTAAATTCCTGACACTACTGATGAAACTGAATTCTTTACTACTGACGGGCTTGTTTACGGTTACGATAATACCGGCCATCGCTCAAACAACGCCTTTGCCAACTATCGGTCAAGTTGTCCGGGTCGATCCTCGTTTAGACAAATTGATTCCTGCTGAAGCTAAAATTGAGGTGTTAGCCAGTGGGTTTGTCTGGACCGAAGGCCCAATCTGGATTAAAAGTGAAGCGTTTTTGCTTTTTTCCGATGTACCGCAGAATACTATTTATAAATGGACCGATAAGGAGGGGGTAACGCCATTTCTGAAACCGTCAGGCTATACGGGCGTAGGTCCTTACAGCGACGAACCCGGTTCCAATGGCCTGACCATTGACCGGCAGGGGCGGCTCATTGCCTGCGAACACGGCGACCGGCGCGTTACGGCCATGCCCCTGAATGGAACCGGTGGCAAGCGGACCTTAGCCGATAATTATAACGGGAAGCGATTTAACAGTCCCAACGACGTGGTGGCTCACTCCAACGGGAGTTACTACTTTACCGATCCACCCTATGGGATGCCCAAAAAAGAAAAAGACCCCAGCCGCGAAACCGATGGCTACGGCGTCTACCGCATTGCCCCGGAGCAAACCGGTGCGCCGGGTAAAGTATCTATAGTGGTGGGCGACCTGACCCGGCCCAACGGTATAGCCCTTTCGCCCGATGAGAAAACGCTCTACGTAGCCCAGTCAGACCCGATGCGTCCGGTGGTGATGGCCTATCCACTCCAGGCAGACGGCTCGGTGGGAAAAGGACGCATGGTGTTTGGTCTTGACCAGATGAAGAAGCAGGGACTCGAAGGTGGTTTCGATGGCATGAAAGTAGATCGTGACGGAAACCTGTGGGTAACCGGGAGCGGGGGCGTATTGGTGTTAATGCCCACGGCTGGAACCGGCCCGTTCGATTTTCTGGGACATATTAAAGTGGGCAGTGCCACGGCCAACTGTGCCTGGGGTGACGATGGCTCCACGCTCTACATCACCGCCGACATGTACCTCTGCCGAATAAGAACCTTCGCGCGGGGATGGTGAAATTTAATTATGAATTATGAATGATAAATTATGAATGAAAAAGGAGGAAGTTTCTAATCTGATACACAATAGTTTTTCACAGTCTGTCATTCATAATTCATCATTCATAATTCATCATTAATATCCTAACTTTGTAGAGAGTACGTAGCTTGATTGAACGGAGTTTATTCTCATGTTAGAGAATCGGAGGTGGGTCATCATTGGCCTGTTTTGCATAGTGGGCCTGACCTACCTGGCCCGGTTGTTTTATTTACAGGTGCTCGACGACACTTACTCGCTGGGCGCGTCGAAAAACTCAATTAAACGAGTGGTTGAAATACCCTATCGGGGGCAGATTTACGACCGAAATAATCAACTCATTGTCTATAACACGCCGGTGTACGACCTCTACGTCACACCGAAGCAGGTTCGGATTCCTGATACGGCGGCTTTTTGCCGAATGATGGAAATTACGCTTCCTGAGTTTGATAGCATCATGGGGCTGGCTAAAAACTACTCGCCCGTGAAACCATCGCTGTTTCTGCGGCAACTCTCGAAAGAAGACTTCGCCCGAATTCAGGATGCGCTGGTCGATTATCGGGGGTTCGAGCCGGTCATTAGTTCCATGCGTACTTACCCGGCCCACACGATGGCCAATGCGCTGGGCTATGTGAGCGAAATCAGTAAGAAACAGTTAGAGAATCAGGATATTCTCTATTATCGACAAGGGGATTATATCGGTCATAATGGGCTGGAAGAGCAGTATGAAGAGCAGTTGCGCGGTAAGCGGGGGGTGAAATTCATGATGCAGAACGTTCGTGGCGTAAACAAAGGCTCCTGGAAAAACGGAGAATTCGATACGCTGGCCGTAGCCGGTCAGAATCTGATTACAGGCATCGACGTGGAGGTGCAGAAATACGCCGACAGCCTGATGCAGAATAAAGTAGGGGCGGTGCTGGCCGTAGAACCATCGACGGGGGAGATTCTGGTGTCGGTTTCGGCGCCTACCTACGATCCTAACCTGTTGTCGAGTCGGTTCTTTTCCAAGAACTACCGGGCTTTGGTCAAAAATCCCTATAAACCGCTCATCAATCGGCCCGTTATGGCCAGTTATCGACCCGGTTCCACGTTCAAGCTGATTCAGGCGCTGATTGCCCAGCAGCAGGGTTCGCTGTTTCCGAACACGGTATATGGACATGGCGGGTCGCCGATGCGTTGCCACTGTCATGGTGGAAATAACCTGCGCGGGGCGGTGCAGAACTCCTGCAATCCGTATTTCTACCAGGTTTTTCGCAGATTTCTTTATTTCAATGGCGAACATAATACGTTCAAGGCATCGGCAATCGGTTTGCGGGAGTGGCACGATATGGCCGATAAATTTGGTATTGGCAGTCGGCTTGGTGTCGACTTACCCAGCGAACTGAGAGGTAACTTACCCACACCCGAGTATTACGACAAAGCGTATCGTGGTGCGTTGCGCTGGAAGTTTTCAAACGTTTATTCATTGAGTATCGGAGAGGGCGAACTGCTCATCAGCCCGCTTAAATTGGTCAACTTAGCGGCCACCATTGCCAACCGGGGCTGGTATATCACACCGCACTACATTAAAGGGTTTGGTAAAGCAGGTGTGGGCGTTCCGGCGGAGTATCACGAACGGCATGAAACGGGTATTGAGTACAAATACTACCTGCCCGTTATTGACGGAATGCGTGGAGCCGTAGCGCATGGCACGGTAACGCCCTTAGCCAATATTGCGGGCATTGATTTGTGTGGTAAAACCGGTACGTCGCAGAACGCCAAGTACGGCCACAAATTCGACCACTCCATTTTTATTGGGTTTGCGCCCATGAATGATCCCAAAATTGCCGTGGCGGTGTTTGTAGAAAATGCCGGTTGGGGTGGTAAAGCGGCCGCTTCGGTGGCTGCCTTAGTGGCTGAACGCTACCTGAAACGCAAAACTGAAGCGCTGAAACTCGACGCACAGGTGAAAGCCTCGAATTATCTGCCTCCGGTGAATGGCATTCCCGGCGCTCAGAAACCAAGCCCGAAACCGAAGAAAGATACTACGCAGAAATCCCCTTCGCCCAAGCCCTTAATGACGGACACCAAACCCAAACCGGTGACGATGGCCGACGTAAGCGGAAACTAAATTGAGGTATGATGTATGATATAGGATGTATGGCTCGTTGGTAACTACATCCTATATCATACATCATACCTCATAATTCATCAATCACTTTGTCTCGCCGAAACGATCCATTTTCTCAAAACATTGACTGGCTCACGCTACTGCTCTATTTCAGTTGCGTCACGATGGGCTGGCTTAATGTCTATGCCGCTGTTTACAGTCCCGAAGATCATACCAGCCTGTTCGACTTATCGACCAACGCTGGTAAACAACTCATGTGGATTGGTACAACAGTTGTCCTGATTATATGCATATTAGTCATTAACCACACGTTCTTCGATACGTTTGCTTTTGTGTTCTATGGGTTTATGATTCTGATGCTGATTCTGGTACTCTTTGCCGGAACTAACATCAACGGGTCGCGGTCGTGGTTCAAGTTTGGTTCGTTCACGATTCAGCCCGCCGAATTTGCCAAGGTAGCTACAGCCCTGGCGTTAGCCAAGTATTTAGACGTGCCGGGCATTAACCTGACCAAGCAGAAAGACCTGCTCTACATTGCGGGGATTATCGTACTGCCCTGTATCCTGATTCTGGCTTCCAATGAAACTGGCTCAACGCTTGTGTTTGCTTCCTTCGCCATTATGCTGTATCGCGAAGGATTGCCCGGCTGGATTCCGGCGGTGGGCCTGACAGCAGCCGCCCTGTTTGTGCTGGCCTTAGTGTTCCCGAAGCTGTATATATTTATCGGGGTTGTGGCCCTGCTGGGTCTGGTGATTCTGCTCATGCCCCGCTACAACCGCACGCTCATGAATATACTGGCCATAGGACTGGTGGGTGTCGTGATGATGGGGTACGTAACGGGCGTTGACTTCTTCGTCAATAATGTGCTGCAAAAGCACCAGCGCAACCGGATTAAAGTGCTGGTTGACCCTAAAATTGATCCGCTCGGCGTGGGCTGGAATGTAACGCAGGCCAAAATCGCCATTGGCTCCGGGCGACTTCAGGGTAAGGGTTTTCTGGAAGGCACCCAAACCAAATTTGACTTCGTGCCCGAACAAAGCACCGACTTTATTTTCTGCACCATTGGCGAAGAACATGGCTTTGTGGGCAGTCTGGTCGTAGTAGCACTGTTTATTGGGCTGCTCTCGCGCATTGTAATTCTGGCCGAAAAACAGCGAAACAAATTCGCCAGGGTGTATGGGTATTGCGTAGCCGGGATTATTTTCTTCCACGTCATGGTCAACATCGGCATGACCATCGGCCTGATGCCCGTTATCGGGATTCCACTGCCGTTTTTCAGCTATGGCGGCTCGTCGCTCTGGTCGTTCTCCATTCTGCTCTTCATTTTCCTCAAACTCGACTCCCGCCGAAGCGCCCTTATGCGGAGGTGATTTTTAGTCAGAAGTAGTTAAGGGTTGAATCTTTTCGTAGCGTGGGCTGGAAGCGGCAGCGGCCGACCGTCCACGCTACGAAAAGCCACTGCTAAATCTGAACCGTTTACGAAATACTCCTGATTTAGAAGAGTTGAAAAGCATACTTTTAGGTGCTTGATTAACAGACGCTTGTCGTCGTAATAACTTTCAACTTCCTCCTGTATGGAATCAACCGTAACGTTACCCACCGTTTCTGATACATCTTTGGTCAATACGCCCCAGCCTGTAACTCTTTCAGAGCGAATTCAAACCATCGACGTTGTTCGGGGAATGGCGTTACTGGGTATTTTGCTGATGAATATCCCCTTTTTCGGGCAGGCGTTTCAGTTGGAAGCCGAGCCGTTGCGCCATCCGGGAACGACAGACTGCAACGTATTCACTGTCATCACCATTCTCTTTGAAGGGAAAATGCGTGCCTTGTTTTCCATGCTGTTTGGGGCGGGCCTGCTGATTTTCATTGGCCGTAAAGAAGCCTCGGAGGGAAGCCGGGCCGCCGATTTCTATTATCGTCGACTGCTCTGGATGGTCTTATTTGGGGTTATACACGAGTATATCCTGATGTGGGTGGGCGATATTCTGTTCGATTACGCCATTGCGGGTTTGTTTATGTTTCCTTTTCGGAATTTACGACCGCGCCAGTTGCTGATTTTTGCTCTTGTGTGCATAGTAATCGGTGGCATAAAAGCCGAACGGCGCACGTTGCAACTCCGCGACAAACGCGAGAAATATGTGCAGGTTGTTGCACTCGAAAAAGCCCATAAAAAGCTGACGGATACCCAGAAAAAAGACAAAGAAGCCTGGGAAAAAGTAGAGAAGGACTTCAAGCCTGACCCGAAAGTCGTTGCGGAGTTTAACAAGAATATGCGTTCGGATTACGGTACAGTCTTCAAAACACTGGAGCCGGAGAATATCCGCTTTCACTCCATGTATCTTTATTTAGGCATTTGGGATGTGCTGTCGATGATGCTGTTGGGGATGGCGTTGTTCAAATGGGGTTTCTTTTCCAATAAACTCTCTACCCGGACATACTGGCTAATGCTGCTGGCAGGCTATGGTATTGGGCTTCCGTTGAGTGCGGTTGATTTATCGTTATTTTCGCAATTGGTCAATAATCCCGCTCTATTTGCTGATACACAGTGGATTTCGCCTAATTTGGGGTATGATCTGCAGCGGGCCTTAGTGGGTATTGGTCATGCCAGTGTGTTGCTGTTGCTTTATCGCTCCGGGCTTGTGTCCTGGCTCATGCGGGCCTTGTCGAACGTCGGGCAAATGGCGTTTAGTAATTACATCCTGCAAACGCTTTGCTGTACCCTCTTTTTCAATGGCTATGGCTTAGGCTATTTCGGTAAACTGCCTTACCATCAGTTGTATTATGTGGTCGCTGTCGTTTGGGTTATCAACCTGATCTTCAGTGCTGTGTGGCTGCGATTTTTTCGCTTTGGTCCGCTGGAATGGGTCTGGCGAAGCTTAACCTATTGGCAACGGCAACCTATGCGGAAAGTGCATGTGTCTGAACTACCTGCCTGAATAATATTTGTGGGTAATAAGCGAGATAGGTAGCCCGATGCAAACCACCAGGACACCCATGCCGATAAGCACGCCAGACAGCCGAAACGGCTGGGTCGTAACATTGCTTAGGGGTAACACCCCCAGATTCATCACTAACCAAACCACAATGCCGTAGAGCAGACCCAGTACGACCGGATTACTGATGAGCCGACGTAGCGTTGGGTAAAGCTGGAAGAAAATGATTGCCCAGGTTATAGCAATACAGAAATGAAAAACCAGACCCCAAACGACCATTCCTGAGCCACCGGCAAACGCTTCTTTTCCGAAAATTCCACTGGCAACGAATTTCCAGATACCTGCCGGGTCTTTACCTCCTCTGAGCATAAACACAATGGTTGCTCCAAGGGCATCGAGCGTACCGGCCACCAAACCGGCCCAGAGAATGGTACGAACAGATTTGTTAACGGCAGACGAGGTTTCAGGCCGACTCATAAAGTGACTTGTTTTCAGCGGTTTAGAAGATTTCTTAGTAGAAAGGGAAAGACAGGCGAAATCTCATGCTATTAAATCATGATCACGTCCAGCCGCTTCATTAATTTCTACGTCCCTATCACCTTTGCTGCCACAATGCGTCAATGGTCGACCGAATCATACTGGATCGTTGTTGTTAATTATTAATAGTTTTTTGACAGGATTAACAGAATTTTATCCACACATAGACGCCAGAAGTCCTGCCAAAAAAAGAATTACAGACGAATATATTTAATTACAATTCGTTTAGCTTTAGTAGGATTCGGCATCTGGGGGTTGGCGGCATAATCGAAATCCCAAGTCATAGTATTACCGCTTGTAGTAAGTGTGTAGTCAGAATCGGGCAGGCTTTTGTCGGGCACCACAATCCGGAGTTTGTTGCCCGTTACCGACCAACGACCCGCTTTATTCATCCGCTCGATAGTCTTTTTCATGGGACCGCAACTTTCCGGCACGTCGGTTCGCATGGTGCCGTCGGCCAGAAAGGTGTACGTAATACCTGCTGTGCAGGGCATCGTTTTAGTAAGTTCGGGCATCGAGTCCTCGGTTTTGCCGTTGGCCTCGGTCAGGAGCATGGCTGTGCGTTTCCAGGTGCCTACTATGTTCTGCGCCTGTGCTGATGCGAAAGTGAATGTCAGCGCAGTCAGGAAAATAACAATAGACGATTTCATGACTTAGAGTTTATGGTAGGTGTAGGTCAGAATATTTTTTTTGTATGGCCCAACTTTGGTTGCATCTACGCTAAGATGCATAACGGCCAAATTGCTGCCGCCGGTAGGGATACCTGCTTCAATGTTATACGTTAAATCGCCGGTTTGGCCCAAGGCTTTGGCCAGTTCCCGCTCCTCGTCACCGATGATTGTCAACGTACCCATATCAATATTTTTCCCACTGAGCCGGGTGACATTCAGTTTCCAGCGTACTTCACGGGTTTCCATAGCTTTACCCGGATTGGTATTTCCGGTGGCCTTAAGCCGACCATCACTGAAAAACTCCCAAATGATGATCGTGCCATTACTCTTGAGTTCTGGCCCCGTGTTTTTGACCGTTCCATTATGTTCGGTGATTTCATAATTGGCACGGATTGCTTCCCACTTCCCAATCAGGCTTAGCATCTGGTCAGGCTGCGGGTCATCAGAATTATTGCTGCCGCAACCCGCTCCCGAATTGCCAAACAGAACAGCCACTAACAGGCTGTAGGCGAGGTATTTTTTCATGATTTTATGCGTGATAAGTTGATGGTTACTTTTTTGTCGTAGCGCGGGTCAGCACTGCTTGAATAGCTCGAACCTGTATGGGTCGTGAACGTAAAGGCCACTGTCAGTGTCAGGTTGTCGCCCTGCCATTGTCCCCCTTCGAGCGTCGATAAGACGTTGAAATTGTTACGTAGCGGTCCGACGCCATCGCCGGTCGAAAAGTGAATAACACCCAGTTGATGCCCATCTTCAGTCAGTACGTGTCCGTTGAGTTCGTAGGCTTCCTCAGGCCCGACAGCACAAGCAGAAACAGGAACAGCTTAATGCCTTTGCTCATGGCTTTTTAGTGAATTCCTCATTGGGTTGAGCCTGGTATTTATTTTCGCCGACCGATTTCCACTGGAAGTTGCCGAGTAAGGTTTTGTCGTTGATAAATACGCCGAAAAATTCCACGGAGGCCGATGTGTTCCATTGCACTTTCGTTGCGCGTATGACCGCTCCCGACACGGCATACTCGCCCCGTCCGCCAATCACCGTGCCCGAACGCATCAGAAAGCTGCCTGCTCTCTCTTCATCGAAAGACAAGGCGTAGCGACCGGCCCACTGGGTTTTCGGTAAACTTGTAGCGATGCTCTGGTTGGCAGTATCGTCCAGTTTATGCAGTTCCCTGACCGTCCAGGCCGCATGGTTGATGTTTTTCGGGTTTGTTAGCTGGTTGTTTCCAGACAGCCAGAACGTCGTCTGAATGCCGTTGGCATCGAAGGTTATCGTAACGATGTCGTCTGTACGCGCCCATTTACCGGTGTAGGAACCGCTGAGGTCATACCAGACGAAATCGCCGACGGTCGTAAATTTTAGGGTGAATACACGCGATATGGGTTCGCCCGTGTACAAAAACCGGCCATACCACTGCGTCCCTGCGACGGGGTCGGCGGGCTGGACGTCTTTCTGCTGACAGCCAACAGTCAATAAAAGCAGTAAGCCGAGGATGCGTGCGTTTTTCATTTTCCTGCGTTATAAATGGCATACAAAAGTGCCTTGCTGATACGTTGACTCGCTTTTTTGCCTAAGTGCCCCTGTCCGTCGCCATCTATGCCGTTCACGTCAGACGGGTCGGTGGTACTAGCGCGGTTGTCGGGGCAGATACGTGGTACGTTGTTTTGCTGACAGTTTCCGTCGTTGGTTTCGATAGCCTGTAGGTCGAAAATGACGTCGGTAGTTTTGAACGTATCTTTCATCCACTGGCCTAGGGCTGCTTTAGCCGCGTTGCCTTCCTCGGCGGTGGTCGAGTACACGAGCGGGGGCGTTACGTGTACGAACCGAAGCCCCGGAATTTGCTGGCGCAGGTCGTCCACGAAAGTTTTGTAAGCGGATTTTACCGGCTCGCGGTTGTTGTCCAGAACGTCGGCGTATCCAAATTTGAATACTGCAATTTTCAGCGTGGCTTTGCTACGTAGCGCGGCTTCTTTAAACACCCGGATTTTCTCGTAGGGATTGCCGTTCGGAATGTTGCCGACATCCACAAAAATGCCCCCGCGAAGCCCCTTTCCTTCGGCCCCTTTATCGACTATGTCTTTCGGGCCAAAGTATTCGAACGGAACACCATTGGCTTTGGCACCTTCTTCGAGGTCCTGCCCAACGGACTGATGCAGAAACAGCGTGTTCCAGCTTTTGATACGTTCTTTTTCGGTTGAGGATAGCTTGTCCCAGCCGTCGATACCCGACAGACCCACGACGCCCGGTTGCCCGTTGCCCAGATTGGTAGCACCCGGTGTGGATGCACCCGGTGTGGACGGATTTGAGGACGTACCATCGTTCGGGTCAGGCTGGGGGTCAGTGGAAGGGCTACTGCAACCGACCAGCAAGAGGAATAAGAGGAGCTTTTTCATAAACAGAATCGCCGTTGACAGACGCGAAACTGCTTCAGGTGGCCCGCTCCTGCAATAACTTCTCGACAAACGACCGTTTGAATCGACAAACAGCCGTTCACTTTGAGCTAACGGGTGATTTATAAGCCAAAAAGCGCATACATTTGAGTAACTGACCACCTGCAATGCCCCACACTACGTATTCCTGCCTTATCGTCGATGATAACGAAATTGACCGGCTGACGGCTCTGGCTCATGTCCGGCAATACCCACTGCTCGACGTAGTAGGCGTATTTGAATCGGCCACGGAAGCATCGCTTTTTCTGCAAAACCGGCCCGTTGACGTGCTGCTGCTGGATGTCGATATGCCCGGCTTGAGTGGGCTGGAGTTGCGGGCCAGTCTGATGCAGATTCCGGTCTGTGTGTTTATTACGGCTTATCCCGACTATGCCGCCGAGAGTTTTGCCGTCGATGCATTCGATTATCTGGTAAAACCCATTCGGGCCGAGCGATTTAGTCATACGATGAGCCGCATTCAACAGTTTTTTGAATTGACCCGAAAAGCGCAGCTATTCGATCTGAGTTTGGGCGCTGATACGGTGTTCATTAAAGACGGCCACCAGCAGATTAAGCTCAATTTGCACGAGATTGTGTACTTAGAGGGATTGAAAGATTACACCCGAATTGTTACGTCCACCCAGCAGTACACGGTGTTGTCGTCTATTGGGAGTCTGTTGCAGAACAAACCGTTTCAGTCGTTTCTACGTATCCATCGGAGTTACGCCGTTCAGCGACATTATATCGACCGAATTGGGGCGCAGCAACTACAGGTGCAACAGTTCACATTGCCCATTGGGCGGAGTTATAAATCAGTGTTGAATGGAATCGAATGAACCGGCTACTCATCGTTTTACTGTTTCTTTCACTCCCTACCCTGGCCCAAAAACAAGGCCGCGCCCTCATCGACTCGCTCGTGGCCGAACTACCCAAAGCGGCTAACGATACCGTGAAAGGGCGACTGTACCGGGTCATTGCTGAAGAATGGTTTTTTACCAACATCGACCAGGCCCTTTACTACAGCCGGTTAGGGTTGCAGCACACCACCCGCATGAAGTGGCAACGGGGAATCGGGGTCTTCAACGGGTACATTGGCCGGGCTTACAGCGACAAAGGAAACTATGACTCGTGCCGCTATTATTTCCTGAAAGCGATTGCGATTTACAAAGACCTGGATGATACGTGGAATTTAGCCAGCACGACCAACAATATGGGCGTTGCCGAACAGAACATTCGTTCCAATTACCCAGCCGCTACGCGCTACTATTTCGAGGGCCTGAAATACGCCGAAACCACGGGTGATGATTACCTCATCGGTCTCTGTCTGGATAATATCTCGGAGATTTACCGGATTCAGAAAAACATTCCGAAGGCTCTGCAATTTGGGCAACGGGCGCTGGCTCTCCGCCAACAGCAGCGCAATCCTGACATCAACGCCCAGCGCGAACTGGCAGCTTCATTGACCAGTATGGCATCGCTATATAACCTGATGGGAGATTGGCCCAGAGCCAGGCAATATGGCTTGCGGGCGTTGACGGTTCATCAGCGGGTCGATAACAAGGACGGATTGGCGAAAACCTACGGCAACCTGTCCGTTGCCATGCAGAGCGATTATCGCCGAAAAATCGACTACGCGCTGAAAGCCAAACAACTGTGGGACAGCTTAAACCCACGAAACCTTGATGCTGTCAGCAATCAGGCCAATCTTGGCGTTGCCTACCTGGATCTGGTACGGTATGATACGTTAAGTACAACTACGATTCAGCCTACCGACCGAAGTTCCCGGTTACGACTGGCCGAGCAATACCTGACCGAAGCTATCCGGCTCAGTGCCGATAAAGGCGAAGTGGGCGATCAAGCCCATTTCCGGGGAAATCTGGCCGAATTACAGGCATTGACCGGTAACTACAAAGGAGCCTACGAGAACTTTCGAGCGTATCAGGCCGTGCAGGATTCGCTCTACTCGCAGGAGGCCAAAAACAAGATTGCCGGATTAGAAGGAAAACGCGAAATCGAACTTCGTGATAAGCAACTTGAAATCAACCAACTAACTATTACCGGACAAAAACGTCAACAACTGGCCCTGTTGATTGGGGTTGGATTGTTGCTGATTATTGGAGCCTTGCTTTACTGGCAGAGTCGGACGCGCCAACGCACGAACACGACGCTGCTACATCTGAATCAGGAACTCGACGAAGCCAATCAGGTGAAAACGCGTTTTTTTGCCATCCTGAGCCACGACCTGCGTAGCCCGATTGCCAACCTGATTAGCTTTCTGCATTTGCAACGGAGCAGTCCTGACCTGCTCCCGCCCGATCAGACGGCCCGCCATCAGCAAAAAATTACGGAAGCCGCCGAAGGGCTGCTCGATACGATGGAGTCGATGCTACTCTGGAGCAAAAGTCAGATGCAGCAGTTCAGGCCGACGGTAAACGTGATTCCCGTTGAAACCCTGTTCGATTATCTGCAACGGTTCTTCGCGGGTGTAACTCAGGTGCAGTTCACCTTCGAGAATACCGACGGATTGCAGGTGGCTACCGACGAAGATTACCTCCGCACCATCATGCAGAACCTGACCAGCAACGCCATCCATGCCCTGAAAAATAAACCAGACCGCATCGGCGGTGATGCGGCCGGTTCGCCGGAGCGATTCCGACCGGCACACATTCATTGGCAGGCTCGGTCCGAAAATGGGCGGGTCGTGCTGACCATCCACGACAATGGCCCGGGTATGTCGGAGAGCCAACTGAAATCCCTCTACACCAACGACGCGGCTATCAGCGGCAAAAGCGGACTGGGCCTGCACCTCATCCGCGATCTGGCCCGCGCCATTGCCTGCCAGATCAGCGTTCGCTCAGAGCCGAACAGCGGCACAGAATTCCGGTTAACGTTTAACTGAAAACAGATATTTATTCGATTTCGGCTCTATTGGGTTAGTAATCAATCCCGCAGAAGGTAAATTGAAAACGTATTAGTCAATGAATTGCCTGTTCAGGTCAGATCAATACTTATTTATCGGGTTAAGTTATTTCGTGAATCAGGGGTTTAATTTGTTCGGCCATTTCGGGCGTGACGGTTACCTGATGGGCGTCCTGAGCGTGTTGGGCGGCTAATTGAAGCACTTCGGTTTCGCTTTCAGCCTGAATAATACCGGGGCAGTCGAAGCCTACATCCTTACAGCGTAATTCTTTCATGATGTTATTGGTTTAGCGGTAATTTTGAGACGACGGGCAGATTGAAAACAGCCCACCGAATGCAAACTAAACCGCCGTTCGATACAAAGCAAAAAGCATTGATTGAACGGCGGTTATACACTAAAAACTATACGTTAACTCACGCCCTGCGCTTCAACTACGGCAATAGCGACCATGTTCACAATTTCGCGTTCCGACGAACCAAGTTGCAATACATAAACCGGCTTCTGCATACCAAGCAGAATCGGCCCAACCACATCGAAACCGGCCGCTCGCGGCCCGGCCGCTTCGCGCATGAGGTTGTAGGCAATATTGGCTGCTGACAGGTTGGGGAAAATGAGCGTATTCGCGCCTTCGTCTACCAACTTACTGAGAGGGTAATTCTGCCGGAGCAAGTCTATGTTAAACGCCAGGTGAGCCTGCATAGAGCCATCCACTATCATATCCGGGTGTTTCTGTTGCAGAATTTCGGTGGCCTGCTGCATTTTGTCGGCGTCTTCACCCTTGGCGCTGCCGAAGTTGGAGTAGGTCACCAAGGCAATACGCGGTTTGATGTTGAACCGTTCAACGGCCCGGGCGGTCAGTTCCGTAATTTCGACAATATCCTCCGTTGTGGGGTTCACATTCACGGTGGTATCGGAGAAAAACAGTGGCCCCCGGTTGGTGAGCAGAATGTACATACCCGCCACTTTCTGCACGCCCGGCTCTTTGCCGATGACCTGCAGGGCGGGTCTAATCGTGTCGGGGTAATTCTGGGTTAGGCCCGAAATCAGGGCGTCGGCCTGGCCGGTTTCCACCATCATAGCCCCAAAATAGTTGCGTGAGAGCATCCGTTTGCGAGCTTCGGCGGCACTTACGCCTTTGCGATGCCGTTTTTTGTAGAATACCTCGCCAAACTGATCCACTAATGCCTGCTGGTCGGCCGCACGGGGATCAATAATGGGCACATCGGCCAGGTCTAAATTGTTCTGGCTAATCATGGCCTGAATCATTGGTTGCTCACCCAATAGAATGGGCTTTGCAATGCCTTCGTCTTTCACCTGCTGGGCCGCTTTCAGCACTTTTAGGTTCTCGGCATCGGCAAACACAACCCGTTTGGGATTGGTGCGGGCTTTGTTGTTGATGACCCGCGAAATGCGCGTATCCTGCCCCAGCCGCCGGGCAAGCTGGGTTTCGTAGGCTTCCCAATCGGTAATGGGTTGCTTCGCCACGCCCGACTCCATAGCGGCCTTTGCCACAGCAGGTGCCACCGTGACCAATAGACGGGGGTCAACCGGTTTGGGAATGATATAGCCCCGCCCAAACATCAGGTTGTCTGTTCCGTAGGCCATATTCACTAAGTCAGGGACGGGCTTTTTTGCCATCTCTGCCAGCGCATGAACGGCGGCTAATTTCATGGCTTCGTTGATTTCGGTAGCCCGCACATCCAGCGCCCCTCGAAAAATGTAGGGGAAACCCAGCACGTTGTTCACCTGATTGGGGTAATCCGACCGGCCCGTTGCCATAATAATGTCGGGCCGGGCGCTCATGGCCTCTTCGTAGCTGATTTCGGGCGTGGGGTTGGCCATCGCAAACACGATGGGGTTGTCGGCCATGGAGCGGACCATTTCCTGACTTACGGTATTACCTTTCGACAGACCAATAAACACGTCGGCTCCTACAAAGGCTTCTTCGAGTGTGTTAAGATCGCGGGAAGTGGCAAACTGGCTTTTGCGCTCATCAAGGTCGGTGCGGTCGGCCCGAATCACGCCCTTGCTATCGCACATGACTACATTTTCGACCTTAGCACCGAGGGCTACATAGAGTTTGGTGCAGGAGATCGCTGATGCCCCCGCGCCATTGACCAGAATTTTCACCTCCTGAATCTTCTTGCCGACCAATTCCAGCGCATTGAGCAGCGCAGCCGCCGAAATAATGGCTGTGCCGTGCTGGTCGTCGTGCATAATAGGAATGTTCAGTTCGGCTTTGAGCCGTTCCTCAATGGCGAAGCATTCCGGGGCTTTAATATCTTCTAAGTTTACCCCACCAAAGGTTGGCTCCAGGATTTTCACCATGCGAACAAACTCATCGACGTTTTTGGTATCGAGTTCAATATCGAACACGTCGATATCGGCATAAATCTTAAACAGCAGCCCTTTCCCTTCCATGACGGGCTTACTGGCTTCGGGACCAATGTCGCCTAAACCCAGCACGGCGGTTCCGTTGCTGATAACGGCTACCAGATTGCCTTTAGCGGTGTATTTATACACGTCTTCGCGGTTATCGGCAATGGCTAAACAAGGTTCGGCAACGCCCGGCGAGTAGGCTAAGGAGAGATCGCCCTGTGTACTATACTCTTTGGTGGGAATGACTTCGAGTTTGCCGGGTCGCCCTTTCGCGTGATACGCAAGCGCATCTTCACGACGAATTTTTTGTTGCATGGGGGTAAGGAAAATTACTTAGTTCAGGGGGCAAGTTAGGGAGAGTTCGCGAATCACCGCCAGTAACTTGTCATGAAGCCCGAAGTATTTCTACCCCCTTTTATTTGAATCATTATAAACTATCTCAGAAGAATGCCCGAAAATGGATTTGTTTTCAGCTTAGAGTTTTTCTTTGATGGAAGACCTGTTGAGGCAGTAGTTTTCAGCAATAGATTCCATAAGCGCCATAACAGCCGTGGTGGCTGATCGTGAGTGCAATCGGAATCGAATCGCCTGCCGTTACATAGGGCACACCTACTTTATCTTTATGAAAACAGATATTCTGTTCTATTACACCTAATTGACTACTACAATCTTGTTTGATATACTCTCTGATGGTGCGGTGTTGAGTTAAATAATCCGACTTATTGAATGGAACGATATGGTGTTGATAAACCGGCGAAGTGCCAGCTATAAACGCTACCGTAGCAATGTATTCTGCTGTAATAACTGATGTGGTTTGGTAAGCCTGCCCCTCATAAACAACGCGGCCCGTTTGGTTTTTCAGATTAGTTTCATTTAGAAAACAAGCTATTTTTAGAGGTGCAAAAGTGCGGTTATTCGCATGCCGAATGGATAGTTTATACGCGCTTTCTTTCATACTCCACAGCAACCAAACCATTAGGTCGGGATGGAGGGCTGTCTGAATAAGCTGCTGCTCGTGGTCTGTGAATACTTTTTCTAAATAGCCCCGTCGCTGCCAGTTGCTTTCTTGTTTTGCCTGTGCCAGATCGACAATATCATTGCCAATCATGCTTTTTCAGCCATCTTTTGGGCGATAATGTCGATGGCTGCCCCCACCGTCAACATGCGTTCCATTGCTTCATTGTCAATCACAATATCAAATTCCTCTTCCACGTCCAGCGCTATATCGACTAAGTTGGCGGAATTGATTTTCAGGTCTTTAATAAAGTCTGTAGATTCTGTAACGTGCTCAAATGCCTGCTCATCCTGAACATAGGGCTTTACAATTTTCTTAAGTGTTTCGATAAGTTCGTTTTTGGTTTGCATAGTCTCGTTTACCGTTGAAACTTTTTTAACATAACGCACGCATTCACATCCCCAAAGCCAAAGTTAGCCTTTGCGATAACCTGAATCGCCCGATTAATCGTCTGTTGCGGCACGCGCTCCGGCGCAATCAGTTCCGAAACTTCGGGATGCAGGTCTTCGCAATTAACAGAGGGATAAATGAATCCTTCGGCCAATTCCAGCACGGCGGCCACACATTCAATGCTGCCAGCCGCAGCCAGACAATGGCCCACCATTGATTTCAGTGAATTAATATACGGAAAATCAGAACCGCTTCGACCCAAAGCCTCGCACCAGGCGCTCACTTCTGCCGAGTCTTTGGTGGTGGCTGTTAAATGCCCATCAATTAAGTCAATATCAGCCGCCTGGATGCCAGCCTGTTCCATTGCTTTTTCGATGCAGCGTTTCACAGCCGTTGCGTTGGGAGCCGTCATGGAGCCGCCCCCGCGCTGCCCACCCGAATTGAGATGCCCGCCCAGCACTTCGGCATAGATGGGTGCGTTGCGGGCCAGTGCGCTCTCTAACGATTCGAGTACCAGAGCGCCTGCGCCACTGCCCGGCACAAACCCGCTGGCACTGGCGCTGAGGGGCCGCGAAGCCCGTTCCGGTGAATCGTTATACTGGTAAGGCATCACCCGCATGGCATCGAAACCACCCCATACATAGGGGCCGTGATCGCTGCAACTGCCCGCCAACATACGGATAGCGTCGCCATTAGCAATGCGGTCATAGGCCAGTAGTAGGGCTTCGGTGCCGGTCGCGCAGGCCGACGAGTTGGCCGTTAGCTGATTGCCGCACCCAATCATACCGCCCAGATAAGCACTAACCCCGCTCGCCATTGTTTGGACCACAGCCGTGCTGCCCAACCGCCTGACCTGCCCTTCATCGACTTTATAAATCGACTCCCGAATTTTATCAATGCCCAGCAATCCCGTCCCGAACACGATGCCGCTGTCCCAGTCTGGTTCGTCGCCGGTAGTGGGTAGTCCGGCGTTTTGCCAGGCTTCCATACCGGCAATCACCCCATAAATAACCCCGCTGCTGGTTAATTGACGTAACTGCAACTCGCTGAAATACTGTTGTTTGGTGGTTTCTGTGACAGGCGGAGTGCCGCCAACCTGACAGGAAAATTTTAGCTCGGCTAACTCGGGCTGAAAGGTAATGCCGCTTTGACCCGCCCGGATAGCAGCCATAAACGAAGGCACGCCCACTGCGTTAGGGGCCGCTACGCCAAGTCCCGTGATGACGACCCGATTACGCATGTGTAGTTGGTTTTATCATACCCGAAATAGTGCCCCGGCAAACCAGCTCGCCGTGGCTGTTCAACATCTCTACCCGACACTTCAACTTATTAAATCGAAAATACTCTTTTGTGGAGCGGACTGTAACGGTTTCGCTGGGGAAAACCGGTTTGTAAAAATCAATTTGTGTGCTGGTCAGGGCGATGGCTACATCATCGGGGGCATTATTCAACAAAAAAATACCGAGACAGACGACGCCAATCTGGGCCATTACCTCCGTCAGAATGACGCCCGGGGTTACGGGTTGCTGCTTGAAATGACCGTCGTAGAAAAATGAATCTTCAGGAAAGGTGTAGGAACCTTCCGCTCCGTTTTCGTCAAGCCGGTGGAGTGTATCGACAAACAGAAACGGCTGGCGATAGGGAAGTTTGGCGTAGATGTCCGTAAAGTTCTGCAAGCGTTTATTATTGAAGGTGTTCGCCACCATTGACCGGAATAATAGCTCCGTTGATCCAGGCGGCCTCATCGGTGCAAAGTAAACAGGCTGCGTTGGCTACATCGTCGGGGGTAGTTATCCGCGAAAATGGGTTCCGGCGCTGGCTGTGACTGAGTAGTTCGTCGGCTCCCGGAATCATCCGCAACGAGGCTGTGTCGGTGACGCCCGCCATGATGCAGTTGGCCCGAATTCCGAATGGTGCCATTTCCAGCGCTATACTTCGCGTAATAGCTTCCAGCGCGGCCTTCGCTGCCGAAACAGCCGCATAATTTTTCCAGGCTCTCGTGCTGCCTTCGCTGGTAAAACTGATCACTCGGGCGTCGGTGGCAAACAGATTAGCCGTTAGCAACTCACGAGTCCAGTCATACAAACTAATGGCCATCGCGTCGATAGTTAGCCGAAAATCGTCGTTCTGGAGTTGCGGTTGTATGTCACCCACCATCGGTTTTAGATTGCCTTTAGCGATGCTGTGAATCAACGCCCGGACGGTTTCGCTTTGCCCAAATTCCTCTTTCAGCGTGGCAATCACGAATTGTCGTTTTTCGGGATTTGTTGCATCGACATTAAATTGTTTTACCGAAATACCTTCGGCTTCAAATTGCTCAAGCGCAGTTGTTAGGTGGGGTAAATCGGCTTTTCGGGTACGATGAACGATACAGAGGTTCATGCCCTGACGAGCCAGTTTTCTGGCCGTTGCCAGACCCAATCCCTGACTGCCGCCCAGAATAACGGCCCAATAGTTTTTACCTCTGAATTCGTTTACCACTGTAATAACACGCGTTGCGCCGAAAAGCCGGGACCAAAACTTAACATCAGACCATAGTCGCCCGGTTGGGGCGTCTTGTCCATAAATCGCTCTAACACATAGAGCACTGTGGCGCTCGACATATTGCCATAGAGCCGCAGGACCTCTTTGGTGTCGTCAATATTCTTACCCAGTTTACCAAATAATTCCTGCACCACTTCCACGATTTTTCGCCCGCCGGGGTGAAAAATGAGATGTGAGATGTCGTCAATAACCAGATTATATTTTTCTAAAAATGGATGAATAATGGCCGGGAAGTGAGCTGCAATGTTATCTGTCACATCTTTATCTAAGACCATTTGCAAGCCGCTATTGGTGAGGTTGAAGCCCATCATGTGGGTGGCGTCATAAAAATGATACATCTCTTCGGCCAATACTTCCGGGCCGGGATCATTTTCGTGTGAGGACAACAGCACACAGGCGGCTCCGTCGCCAAAAATAGCGGCACTCACGATATTCGCCATCGAAAAGTCGTCTAACTGGAACGTAGCCGTCGGCGACTCTACTGCCAGCAGTGCGGCCCGTTTGCCAGGGTTGGCTTTCAGAAAGTTTTTGGCGTAAATAATGCCTGAAATACCGGCTACGCAGCCCATTTCCGTAACGGGAAGCCTGACCACATCCTGCCGTAGCTGCATACTGTTCATTAGGTAGGCATCTAATGAGGGAATCATGATGCCCGTGCAGCTAACTGTAATCAGAAAGTCGATGTCGGATGGTTGCCAGTTGGCTTTGGCTAAGGCGCTTGTTAGAGCTGTTTCGCCTAATTTGATACACTCGCGACTGTAAATGGTATTTTTCTCTTCAAACGAGGTTTGAGAAAATACCTCAGTTGGCCCCATGATGGAGTAGCGTCTATCGACAGCCGCATTTTCAAATATTTTCCTGACTTTCCGTTGAAATCGGCTTTCCTGACCGACCAGCCAGGCATCCAGAAAAGGCAGAATATCGCTTGTATCGCGCCAGTGAGAGGGTAACGTTTTTTCAACGGCCGTAATTTTTACGCTCATAGGTTTTTGATAATCCATTGATAGCGGAAAGCCCACCGCCAGTTGATAGTATAGTTTTTTAGGCCCAATTGTTTAGAAAAATGTACTAACTCCCGTTTTTTAAACCCCCGCAGAATCGAGGTTAATCCATCTTCCCTTGATAATGTATTCAGTTGAAAAACAAAACAGATAAGCTGAAACAGCCGATAGGCTACTGCTGAGCGTTGCAAGTCGTTGATAACGACGCCTGATCTGGCTCTCGTTGTCAGCAAATTCATTAAATATAGAACGTCTTTGTCAATAAAGTGGTGCAGGGTAAGCGTACATAGGGCAATGTCGTAATAAAGAACCGTAAAGTCGCTGGTGAAGATATCCATCACGGCATAGTTGATGTTGGGGTAGGCCGTTGAGCAAGCGGTGGCATGATTGATAGCATCAGCATTAGCGTCGATACCTAAAACCTTTACCCTAAGCCCCTGTTGTTGGGCAAAATCGGCTACCGCCCGGCACATATCGCCATTGCCACAACCTATGTCAACAATCGACAGTACATCGTTATTAGGGCGGTTTTGCGTCAGTTTTTTAATGCCGTTTAACGTAATCTGGTTGCCACCTAACCAACGATTGATGGTTGCAATTTTGTCGAGCGCATCGCGGAGGTCGCTGCCTGCCAGTGAAAAATCATCCAAGAGTTCTTCTTTCGAGGTACGTTCGGCAGTGTTTAGAAATAGTGGCATGATTAGGTGCTGTTTTCGTGGCGCTACCACCCCCAACCCCCTCCTAAAACAGGAGGGGGTTGGGGGTGGTAGAAGGGTAAGTAGAAAAGTTCGTTACATCCGCTCTACCAATTTTTTAGCCATTATTCCACCGTTATGACTCACCAACAAATAGTGGTTTGCCATGCGTTTGCCGGATAATGATGGGCAATAACGCGGGCACTTGTTGCAAGCCTGTCAATAGAACGGATGTAAGCAATGGCGTCGAGAAAATGGACTGCACAATGCGGCCAGCGGTTAATCGAGTTTTGAAGGCCTTCGTCCAGGCCAGCGCGTACTGTTGTTCCATAGCCTGTCGGTTGGGCAACTCCCCCCGAACATACTGGATAATTAATTCGGAGGCTAATTTAGCACTGTGAATTGCCATCGCCATCCCGTTGCCGCAAAGGGGATAAATAAGCCCGGCGGTGTCTCCGCACATCAAAATATGGTTTTCAATGGGCTTTTTGGGCGCAAACGAAAACTGACTAATGCTCAACGGCTTCTCAAATAGGGGAGTGGCCTGGGCAAAAAAGTCATTTAAAAACGGATTCCGTCGAAGGACGTGCTGTTGAAAAGCGTCAATACTCCTGTGCTTTTTAAAGCTATCATACGTTGCCAGATAGCAGGCATTGACGACGCCGTTTTCGACCTGTGAAAGCCCACAATAGCCCCCATGGAAATTATGCAACGCGACTAAATCAGGAGGAAACTTGGCCCGATAATGGGCCTTTATGCCCAACCAGGGCGACTCTTTTTGGGTGAATGGTCGTTGCAGCCGCTTATCTAAATGCGAACGTTTCCCATACGCTCCGATTACTGCCTGTGCCGTGTAGGTTTGCCCGGATGAGGTATTCACGGTAAATGCATCCTTATCGAATAGAACAGTGGTAGCGTCGGCCTGTTGGATGTCAACGCCTGCGGCTTGTGCAGTGCGGGCTAAAAAGTGGTCGAATGCGTATCGACTGATGCCAAAACCGCCTAAGGGTAATATCGTTTCGAGGGATTTGCCGGAAGCTGTACTGAGCAGAAACCGATGGATTCGGGTTGGGCTTAAGCTATCAACCGAAATACCGAGATAATTGAGATAAGGAAGTACTTCGTTCGATACATACTCTCCGCATACTTTATGCTGAGGATAGGGATGCTTCTCCAACAGAAGAACACGCAACGAAGCCTTAGCCAAATGAATGCCCGCCGTGAGTCCGGCCAGGCCACCCCCAATGATCAGCACATCGGCATCGTATGTCGGTCGGTGTGGCAGCATCATCGTAAAACTTCCCGAAAGGAGAATAGGTTTTGGGTTGTCGCTGGTTTTATTTGGAATATACTGGTGTCAGGCTGTCTGGGCTATCTTTTTTTCTGACAATTGACTGAAACAGGATCGAAATAGTATGTATCAAATTCAAAAGTCAGCCTTTTTAACGTTCTCTTAATTGTTTGATTATCAATACTTAGCACTATGGATTTATTTTGAAAGTATTTGAACAATTCCTGAAAGCCTTCATCTGAGGCACATGATAGGTTTGTAGTGTAAATCGCCCGATAATCCGATTGACACGAACCCTATTATGAGTCAGCAACAGCGTATTTTCTTTTGGTCCATCACCTCGGCTCTGGGTGGTTTTCTGTTTGGCTTCGATACCGCCGTGATCTCCGGCGTTGAGCAATCCCTACAGTCTCTATGGCATTTGAGCGTATGGGAACATGGCCTGACGGTATCGATTGCCCTTGTGGGTACGGTACTGGGGTCGATGTTGGGTGGCATTCCAGCAGAGCAGTTGGGTCGAAAGAAAACACTGTTCTGGATTGCCATTCTGTACCTGCTGGCTTCCCTCGGAACGGCCCTTGCGCCCAACTGGGGCACTTTCCTGATCTTTCGATTTCTGGGTGGGCTGGGCGTAGGCGCGTCGTCGGTGGCGGCTCCTATGTACATTAGTGAGATTTCGCCTGCTAAATCTCGCGGGCGGTTGGTGGCTCTATTTCAGTTTAATGTCGTACTGGGTATTCTGGTGGCTTACCTGTCAAATTACCTGCTGGCCGATGCCGGAGCCGAACCCTGGCGCTGGATGCTGAGCGTTCAGGCGTTGCCTTCGGTGATTTTCCTGATTGCGGTGCTGAACATTCCTGAAAGCCCCCGCTGGCTGCTGCTCAAGAAAGGTGCAGTGGCCGAAGCCCGCGAGGTGCTAAATATGATTGATCCCGAAACGGCTGAGCAAACATTAGTGGCGATTCAGCAGAGCGATCACCACACCGCCGAGTCGACCCGGCTGTTCACTGCCGCGCACAGAACCCCCATTATGCTGGCCGTATTATTTGCGGTCTTCAATCAGGTGTCGGGAATCAACGCCATCATCTATTATGCCCCCCGTATTTTCGAAATGGCGGGTTTGGGAAAAAGCTCGTCGCTGCTGTCGTCGGCGGGCATTGGGGTGGTCAATCTGGTTTTCTGTATGATTTCCCTGAACCTGATTGATCGCTACGGTCGGCGGACGCTCATGAAAATAGGCTCGGTCGGGCTAATCGTCACACTGGCATTGGTGGCGCGGGCTTTCTATGTCGAGGACTTCAGTGGTATGACCGTGCCGTTGCTGCTGTTCGTGTTCATTGCATTCTTCAGTTTTTCGCAGGGGGCGGTTATCTGGGTGTTCATCTCCGAAATCTTCCCGAACGAGGTTCGGGCCAGCGGCCAGTCGCTCGGCAGTTTTACGCACTGGCTCATGGCGGCCATCATTACGTTCACCTTTCCATATGTCGTTGAGCGGTTTGGTGGCGGCAATACCTTCCTGTTTTTCACGATCATGATGGTACTGCAACTGCTTTTTGTGCTGCGCCTGATGCCCGAAACCAAAGGCACCAGCTTGGAGCAAATCGAACGAACGGTTTTTGCCCACTAAAAAAAGTCGATAGTCGTCAGTCGATAGTGGCTGACGTATGAATACTGCCTTTGCGTCAGCTACTGACGACTATCGACTCTTGACTACAACTACTATGACACCAACCATCACCTGTTTTGGCGAGGTTCTCTGGGATGTTCTGCCGACCAGCAAACAAGCGGGTGGCGCACCGATGAACGTAGCGGCTGACCTACGCAATTTTGGGGTCAATGCTCAAATCATCACCCGTGTCGGCACCGACGATCTGGGTCGTGAACTCCTTGATTTTCTCAAAAACAAAGGCTTGCCGCTCGACCTGATTCAAGTCGGACACAGTCATTTAACGGGCGTCGCGAAAGCGAACGTTTCCGATACAAATGAGGTGACGTACAAGATTGTACAGCCCGTTGCCTGGGATTACATTCAGCTTGAACCCAACCTGATTGACGCTGTGCAGAACAGCGATCTGTTTGTCTATGGCAGTTTAGCCGCTCGTAGCCCTCAAACGCATGAAACCCTACTGGCGTTGCTGGCCGTGGCCCGCCGGAAAGTGTTCGATGTGAATCTGCGTGCTCCGCATTATAATCGAACGACCATTGAGGCACTGCTTCACCAGGCTGACATCGCCAAACTGAATGAACACGAACTGATTGAATTATCGGGCTGGTATAGTCATGAAACCGATCTGCGGCTGGCTATGCAGCAACTCCGCGAGCGCTACCAGTTAGAAACGCTCTGCGTTACGCTGGGCGAAAAAGGCGCTACACTCTTGGACGCAACTGGCTTTACGCAGCAATCGGGTTTTTCGATTGAGGTAGAAGATACCATCGGCAGTGGTGACGCCTTTCTGGCTGCCTTTCTCTACAAAACCCTTCAGGGAGCAAGCCCACAAAACACCCTCGAATTTGCCTGTGCCACCGGCGCCTATGTCGCTACCCAGCGGGGCGCCACCCCTACGTTCACCGAGGAAACCATCGTAAGCACCATCCTGCGGCCCGAAGTGATCTAATCAATGCATTGCTACTCTTTCTACCTATGATCCTTTAAAAATCCAACAACATGATGCCTATGAAAACGTACTTGTTTACCCTGGCCGCGCTACTGCTAACGGCAACGTTGGCCCTCGCCCAGCAGCGCACAATTACGGGGGATGTCCTTGATGCTAAAAACCGGGAGCCGCTACCCGGCGCCAGCATCATCGTTCCCGGGACAACAACGGGTACCGTAGCCGATGCTATGGGTAAATTCTCGCTTTCTGTGCCGCAAAATGCCACCAGCGTTACGGTATCGTTTATCGGCTATGCTACGCAGACTGTATCGATTGTCAATACGAATGCGATAACCGTTTCGCTGGTCGAGGGTGGCCAATTAGCGGAGGTTGTTGTGCTGGGGTATACTACCGCTCGCAAACAGGACCTGACGGGTGCTGTGGCCGTTGTTGAAGTAGCGGCTACGAAAGCAACCAGTTCTGGCAACCCCATGCAGGCGTTGCAGGGTCGGGTGCCGGGTCTGTACGTAGAAAAGTCTGGTGCGCCCTCCGGTGCAGCCAGCCGGATTCTGATTCGGGGCGCTAATACGCTGGGCAACAACGATCCACTGTATATCATCGACGGGATACCCACCAAACGGGGCGATGTTTTTCAGAGCCTGAACCCAACGGCCATTCAATCCATTCAGGTGCTGAAAGATGCCTCGTCGGCGTCTATTTATGGATCGCGGGCCTCGAACGGGGTTATTATCGTAACGACCAAAAACGGCGCCAATACCGATGGGAAACTGAATGTTCAGTTCAACACCAGTATCACGTCTCAATCCGACAAACCGGAGCGGTTCAAAATGCTGAACGCCGTTGACCGGGGGCGGGCGCTTTGGCAGGCATCCGTCAATGACGGGGTTGATCCGGCTTCGGCCTATGGCGAAATCTACGCTTTCGACTGGAACAAGGATTTTAAGAATCCGCAACTTAACAAGGTGACAGTACAGCCCTTTGTCGGTGGCGATCAGAACGTACCGGCGGGTGACACCGACTGGCAGAAAGAACTCTACAAAACCGGCTACGTCACCAATAACGACCTGACCATTTCGGGGGGCACCAAAGCGTCGTCGCTGTTGGTCAATCTGAGTTACCTGAATAACTCGGGTATGGTGCAGTATACCGATTATCGCCGACTCACAGGACGCATTAATGCCGCAACCAGCCTGTTCGATGGGCGGTTTAAATTCGGTGCCAACGTGCAGATGACCACCTCCCGCGAGACACCCGTCACCACCGACCTGGGGGGCGCACCCACGCCTGGCCTGGCCGTTACGCTGGCCCCGACGATTCCGCTCTACACTAAAACCGGCGACTACGCCGGTCCAATTGGGTCAGGGTATTCGGACCGGAACAACCCGGTGTTCATGCAGTACATCAACCGTTGGGATAAGTTTAACCGGACGTTTGTGTTTGGAAACGTGTTCACTGAAATTGAACCAATTCGGGGACTGATTTTTCGGTCGTCGCTGGGTATGGACAACGCTGGGTTTTCTAACAAAAACATCGAGCAGTCGTTTAAGAACGGTTTTATTGCCCGGACGCTTAATAGCCTGACCCTCAACACGAACAAGTTTCTGAGTTTAGTCTGGACAAACACGCTGCGGTATAACTTCGATCTGGGCGCTCACCGATTCAATGTGCTGGCGGGTGTTGAAGCCATCAAAGACAACTTAGACGACGTGAATTCATACCGGGAGAACTTTGCCGTGCAGACCGAGGATTTCTTCGTGCTGAGTGCTGCGTCGGGTAATGCCAGCAGCACCGGAACGTCAACCGGAAGTCGACTCCTGTCGCAGTTCGCCCGGATTGATTACGGGTTTGGCGACCGTTATCTGGCGGCCCTGACCCTACGCCGGGATGGTTCCTCACGATTTGGGCAGGATAGCCGTTATGGGTTTTTTCCGGCGGCTTCGGTAGGCTGGCGCATCGACAAGGAAGCGTTCATGCAGAACGTGAAAGTAATTTCTAACCTCAAACTGCGGGCGGGTGTTGGTCGGATTGGTAATCAGGACATTGGTGATCTGGCGCGGTTTGGTTTGTTTGAGCCTCGCTATGGCACGTTGGCGTCGCAGGTGCCCAACGGCCACAACAGCTTTTTCGATCAGTACTGGAACGTAGGCACAGCCTATGACCTGAACGGCACAAACGGCGGTACGCTACCCTCCGGTTTCGTGCAGACGCAGGGCGAAAACACGGCACTCAAATGGGAAACGACGGATGAAGTAAACGTGGGGCTTGACTTTGGCTTCCTCAACGGGAGTATCGTCGGTTCGTTTGATGTGTTCAGCCGCGAAACCAAAGACATTCTCATCAAACCGCCGGTTGCGGCAGCCGTAGGCGAAGGGCAGTTGAAATTCGTGAATGGCGCTACCAAAACCAATAAAGGCTTTGAACTTCTTCTGACGTATTACGGTAAACCAAAAGGCGATTTTACTTATAATGTATCGGCCAATTTTGCCCGCTTCCGCGACAAAATAACGGTTCTTCCCGAAGAAGTTCGGTCGGCTTTTGCGGGTAATGCTGTGACAACCATTCTGGGCCATTCGCAATTTGATTTGTTCGGCTATCGGACGGATGGTATTTTCCAGAATCAGGAAGAAGTGAAAAACCATGCGGCACAGGTTGGAGCCGCTCCGGGTCGTATCCGCTATCGGGATTTGAACGGCGATAATAAAATCGACGCGCTGGACCAGGAATTTTTCGGAACTACGCTGCCCGGACTTGAATACGGTGCCCGTGTTGAACTGGGTTACAAGCATTTCGACTTCTCTATTTTCGGGTCGGGGGTAGCCAGCCGGACGGGTTTTGACCCTTACACGTTCTATAACAATTTTATTCGCGGTCGCGACAACGTAGGGCCGGGCGTATTCAATGCCTGGACTCCCCAGAATACCTCGTCGCGCATTCCGGCGCTCACGCTGGCCGATGGCAACAACGAAACGCGCTCGTCCGATTATTTCAACGTAAACACGTCGTATTTCAAAATTCGGAACATTCAGTTGGGCTATACTTTCCCTCGTGATGTAATAAGCAAACTGGGGCTAACGAGCCTGCGTCTGTATGCAATGGCGGAGAATGTAGTTTGGTTCAAGAGCAAGAGTTTCTTAGGCCCTGACCCCGAGCGCGTTGATGTCAACACGGTTCCCGTTCCCCGTGCGTTCACCTTCGGTTTAAATGTTTCTCTCTAAACGCCAAGATTTTACGACCATGAAAAATAAAATTCTGTTCTCGTTTCTTCTGATTGCGGGCGGGGGCGTGTTCTCGTCGTGCAAGGACTATCTGGACTATCAGCCGCAGGGAACGCTCTCGTCGGATAACATAAAAAGCGCCGAAAATGCCGATGCACTCGTTACGGCGGCCTATGCCTCGCTGGGTAACGGCGAGATGATTGGCCCTATCGCCAGCATGTGGGTGTATGGCAGCGTTCGATCTGACGATGCCTACAAGGGTGGGGGCGGGGTTGCCGACTTAGAAGATATTAACTTCTACGAGCAGCATAACCTGACGCAGCCCCAGCAGGGAGGAGGCTTTTATCATCCCTATACCTGGGAAAACTACTACAAAGCCATCTCGCGGGCCAACGTAGCCATTCGCTCAATCACTAACCTGACCGATGCCAACTTTCCGTTGAAGAAAACCCGCTTAGGCGAACTGCGTTTTCTGCGGGGCCATGCCCACTTCATGCTGAAAATGCTGTTCAAGTATGTGCCCTATGTTGACGAAACCCTGACGAATGATCAGATTCTGGCCACGTCGAACCGGGCGCTGACCAATGACAAGCTGTGGGACAAAATCGGTGAAGATTTTCAGTATGCGGTCGATAACCTGCCCGTAAGCCAAACGCAGCTGGGGCGAGCCAGCAAACTCTCGGCGTCTGCGTATCTGGCGAAACTGCGGTTATATCAGGCTTATGAGCAGGATGATAACAACAAAGTCACGGGAATCAATAAAGAAAAGTTGCAGCAGGTTGTCAACCTGACTCAGGCGGTGATCAGCTCAGGTAAATACAGCCTACAACCCGATTTCGCCGAAAACTTTTTGCCGGAGTATGACAACAGTGTTGAATCGGTTTTTGCGGTTCAGTATTCCATCAACGACGGGACGACGCTCGGTCGACTCAATTTTGAAGATGGGCTGAACTACCCACACGGCGCTCCGCAATACGGTTGCTGCGGCTTCCACCAGCCGAGCCAGAACTTGGCCAACGCCTTTGGAACTGATGCAAACGGCTTGCCTAAATTCGATACGTTCAACGACGGCATCATCGACTTCAAAACGGCAACGGTCGATCCGCGCGTCGATCACACCATCGGCATCGACGGGCACCCCTATAAGTACAATGCCGCATCGCCGTTCAGCAATAGCTGGGTGCGGGACCCGGGTGTGTATGGGTTCTTCCAGGCCATGAAGTCGCAGCAATTGGCTACCAGTTCATCCTACAAAAAGCAAGGGCCGTTTATGGGCGTTTCCAAAAATATCGATATCATTCGCTATGCCGATGTGTTGCTCTGGCAGGCCGAAGCCTACATCGAACTGGGTCAGCAGGCGCAGGCATTGCCGCTTATCAACCAGATTCGGGACAGGGCCGCCAAAAGCACGGGACGCACGAAAAAGGCCGATGGAACCGATCCATCGAAGTACCTGATTAAGCTTTACGGTGCTGCCAACTGGACACAAACCTATGCCCGCCGGGCGTTACAGTGGGAACGACGGCTGGAGTTCGCTACCGAAAGTCCGCGTTTCTTCGACCTTGTTCGCTGGGGGATTGCCGCCGAAACGCTGAATGCGTATATCGACAAGGAAAAAACCCGCCGTTCGCACCTGAGTGGGGCCAAGTTTACGGCTGGGCGAGATGAGTATCTGCCGATTCCGCAGCGGGAAATCAATTTTACGAAGGGACTTTACAAGCAGAATCCTGGTTTTTAATAACTAAAAGCCCAATTAGGTTGGTAGTTAGTTTATTGTGGGGAGCGGTCGCCCCGATTGACTCCCCACGATAGCTTTCATTGTTTTGTATGACTTACGGATTATGAAAAAATTACTCATTTCAACGGCTCTGCTGGCGACCGTTGTGCTTGGTTCCTGCCGACAGGCCGCACAGACTGACCAAACGGATACAACCGAACAGGGAGAAGAAAAGGCGGAGGTATATCGGCCCCAGTTTCATTTCTCGCCCAAGGCCCACTGGATTAATGACCCCAATGGGATGGTTTATTACAAGGGGACCTATCACCTGTTTTACCAGTACCACCCGGAGAGTTCCGTTTGGGGACCCATGCACTGGGGCCATGCTACCAGCAAGGATATGGTGCATTGGCAGGAGCAACCCATTGCGCTATATCCCGATAGTTTAGGCTACATTTTCTCGGGTAGCGCGGTCGTTGATGCGAACAACACCAGTGGTTTCGGCAAGAACGGCCAGGTACCTTTGGTGGCCATATTCACGCACCATAACCCCAAAGTAGAGAAGTCTCAACCGACCAAAACACAATATCAGAGTATTGCGTATAGTCTCGATGAAGGAAAAACCTGGACTAAATATGCCGGGAACCCAGTTCTGCCAAACCCCGGCATCACCGATTTCCGGGACCCCAAAGTGCGGTGGTACGAACCCCAGAAAAAATGGATTATGACGCTGGCGACGAAAGACCGCGTTACATTTTACTCCTCGCCGAATCTGAAATCCTGGACGAAGGAAAGTGATTTCGGTAGCGATGCGGGCGCGCATGGGGGCGTTTGGGAATGCCCGGACTTGGTTCCGCTGAAGCACAACGGCAAAGAGGTGTGGGTACTCATCGCCAATATCAACCCCGGCGGGCCAAATAAAGGGTCAGCCGCGCAGTATTTCGTGGGCGATTTCGACGGAAAAACCTTCAAGCCTTATTCCAAACAAACCAAATGGATGGACTTTGGCACCGATAATTATGCGGGCGTTACCTTCTCAAACACGGGTAATCGAACGATTCTGATGGGCTGGATGAACAACTGGCAGTATGCCCGTGAGGTGCCAACCGAAACCTGGCGCGGTGCCACGACGGTTCCCCGTGAGCTTGGCCTGAGCGACGTAAACGGCGAACTGTTCCTGACTTCTACGCCCATCAAAGAATTGGATGAACTGGACGAAAAACCAACAGTATTAGGGAGTGTAGATGTGAAAGGCAGTGAGAATTTAACCGCCAAAACCGGTGGCAACTACGACACGTTTAAACTTACCCTATCGGCACCGGCCACGAGCGATTTTTCTATTATGCTGGCTAACGAAAAAGGCAATGAACTGGTAATCGGCTATGACAAGGGAGCCAATGCGTATTACATTGACCGGACGAAATCGGGCAAAACCGATTTCGAAAAAGACTTCGGCAAGCGCATCACTGCCCCTCGTTTATCAACCGATAAAACTATTTCGCTCACCTTGCTGGTCGATGCGGCTTCGGCTGAACTATTTGCCGATAAGGGCATCAGTGTCATGACCAGCATCTTTTTCCCGGATCAGCCCCTGACTAAATTGTCGCTTCAATCGACTGCGGGGACATCGATCAGCAACCTTACGTTCACTAAACTAAGACCTTCCATAGCGAATTGACGCTAAACAAAAGTCTATAACATACGCTTTCCCCGAAAAACTCAATCCATTGATGATGGGATGCCGGGCAGCAGCAAGATATAACCTATGATGAACAATGAAGACGACTAATGCCGGGTTTTCCCGGAGGTAATGAAAAACGGTATCGGGGCGTTCCCGATACCGTTTTTGTTTTAGTTGTTTATCTGAAGAAGCTGAGCGATGGAGTTAGCCTGCCCCGGCCCGGCTTCGTCGCGGTGGCGCAGGTTCTGAGCCACTTGGATAGCCTGGCTGGCAATTTTGCCCTGTCGTTCAATACTGGCCCGGTTATACTGATGCTGTCGGGTGGGTTCCCAGTAGAACAGTTCGGTTTTGGCGTCGTAGATGCCAATGGGTTTGTAGCCGGGCTGCGTAAGTCCATGTTCCAGAATAGCATAGGCTTCGGTTTGCGTGGCACAATATATATGGTGGTACTGCCTGTTCAGCAGGTAGATGACCGAAAAACGATTCATGGTTTCAGAATGATAAGATGAAGTAGACGCGTGCGGAGGCTATCGTATTGGTGGCGATTTGACCAGCCTGAACGATTGACAACTGCATGTCTCGTTTGCAGTTAGTCGGCTTCGTTGACGCATCTGTAACAAAAAAGTGAATAGAATTTTGGGTGATTGACCCGGATTTAAACGTGTGCCGGTTTAGCGGTTTGCGGGTAGTACGTTACCGCCAAAGGGCGATCCCACGCGGAGTAAATTCTCGAAAACAAATGCGTTCTGTTGAATAAAGCCAGTGACGAATAGACGTGTAAAAGTACAAATACTTATCCATGTGGCTTTAGCTATGTTATTATGTTTTAAAACGTGTGTAGCTTTCATAATTTAGGTAACTTATTTATTATCAACTCAAAAAATAGACTATTAAATTCTTTTTTCCTTCACCTACTAAACTAAGGACTGTATAAGAATAGTTTGCTTATATTGGTAAAATGCAAAAGATGCCATTGATTTTTCATCAAAAAGATAGAATGTACAAGCGATTCTTGGTCAAGTAATATGAATTAGAAGGGCATATTTCGTATTAATATTGCTTTTCTACTGAATAGTGTACTTCCATGCGCTGAGAGTAGCAGCAACTTCTGGATTTATTCTAAATTAGATAGGATTTCTCCTGTTCAGAAACTTTAGCGTTCGGCGGGCGTTAGAGGGGTAATACAACGAGCGAGATGAGAGCAATGGTTGCCTTGCTGTTGGCAGGTCTGGTATTGGGAAGCAGTTGGCTACCCGGTTTCAGCCTCGATCAGTCGGCCCGGTGGGTCGATCTGGTGGAGCACTATGCCCAACACCGCCAGGCCGACGCTCATCTGAGTTTTATGGAGTTTCTGTCTATGCATTACGGTGCCAACTCGGAGCATCAGAAGCACCCTAACCATAGCCACCATAATTTGCCTGCGGCTGGTCATACAACGTCAATATCCTCTCCCAATACAGTTCGTCTCCAGTTTTCATCGGTCGTTGGGATTATCCTGCCTGTTAAAGCGGTTTTCATCCGCAAGGCTGATCTCTATTCGTTTTTAGCGGTTTTCTCGCTTATCAATCCGCCCCGACGGTAGTTTCGCGTTCCCTACAGGCCACTTTGTGTCCTTTCGAGTCCATTCCTCATTGTTTTCATGACGTGTATCCACGGCCGGGCTGGCGTCCCAGCTTTAGCTCGTGATGTAGGCTGGTTTCTGCGCGGGCTTTAGCCCGTTGATACATATATTCCCGTTCCTCATGCTGAACGCCATTATTCATTTTTCCATCCATAACAAACTCATTATCGGGCTGTTCACACTCGCGCTGGTGATTTGGGGAGGCTGGTCGGTGACACAGTTGCCCATTGATGCCGTGCCCGACATTACCAACAACCAGGTACAGGTCATTACCAGCAGCCCTTCGCTCGCTGCCGAAGACATTGAGCGGTTGGTGACGTTCCCCATCGAAGTGAGTTTGTCGAACATTCCCGGCATCACCGAATTGCGTTCGTTTTCACGCTTTGGCCTGTCTATCGTGACGGTCGTGTTCACCGACGTTACCGATATCTATTGGGCCAGGCAACAGATTGCCGAACGTCTACAAAACGTGACCAACCAGATTCCACCAGGTGTAGGTACACCCACGATGGGGCCGGTAACAACGGGTTTGGGCGAAATTTTTCAATATACGGTTAGCCCCAAAAAAGGCTACGAAAATCGTTACTCGCTCACGGATTTGCGGACCATTCAGGACTGGACCATCCGGCGCGGGCTACTTGGCACACCCGGCGTGGCCGACGTGAGCGGTTTCGGAGGGTTGCTCAAGCAGTACGAAATCGCCATCGATCCCGACCGGCTCCGCAGCGTAGGCGTTACCATCAATGACCTGTTTACAGTCCTGCAACAAAACAATCAAAACACGGGCGGGGCGTACATCGACAAAAAGCCGAACGCTTATTTTATCCGCTCGAACGGTCTAATTAGTTCGCCCGACGATATTGCCAGCATCGTTATCCGGCTGAACGACCAGCAGTTACCCATTCACGTTCGCGATGTGGCCGAGGTGCGTACTGGTTCAGCCGTGCGCTACGGGGCCGTTACCCGCAACGGGCAGGGCGAAACGGTGGGGGCGGTGGTGATGATGATTAAGGGCGAAAACTCGTCGGCGGTGATTAAGCGGGTGAAAGAGAAGATTGCCGAGATTCAGAAAACCCTGCCCGAAGGCGTAGCCATTGTGCCATTTCTGGACCGGACGAAAATGGTGAACAGCGCCATTGGCACCGTTGAGCGGAACCTGCTGGAAGGGGCAATCATCGTCATTTTCGTGCTCGTGCTGCTGCTGGGCAACTTCCGGGCGGGTTTTGTGGTAGCGTCGGTTATTCCATTGGCGTTGCTCTTTGCCATTGCCATGATGAATCTCTTTGGCGTATCGGGCAATCTGATGAGCTTGGGTGCCATTGATTTCGGCCTGATTGTAGACGGCGCCGTAATTATCGTCGAGGCTACGCTGCACCATCTGAAAGGGCGAAAGAGCGAACGAGTGAAAGAGCGTAGTAATGCGGTGGAAGCAGACAACACTCTTTCCCAAAAAGAAATGGATGATGAAGTCTACGGCGCGGCCAGCCGCATTCGGTCATCGGCGGCTTTTGGGGAGATTATTATCCTGATTGTGTACCTGCCTATTCTGGCGTTGTCGGGTATTGAGGGCAAGATGTTCCGGCCTATGGCGCTAACGGTGGCCTTCGCCATTCTGGGCGCGTTTATCCTCTCGCTCACTTACGTACCGATGATTTCGGCCCTACTGCTCGATAAAAAAGTGATACATAAAGAATCGTTCTCCGATAAGCTGATGAAGCGCATTCAACGGATTTATGAACCGGTGCTAGTATGGTCGTTACGGCATCGGCTGATTGTTTTGGGAAGTGCGGTGGGGTTGCTCGGCCTAACGGTTTTTCTGTTTTCCCGAATGGGAGGGGAGTTCATCCCACAATTAGACGAAGGCGATTTTGCCGTCGATACCCGGACCCTGACGGGTAGTTCGCTCAGCGAAACCGTTGACGCCACGCTCAAAGCCGAACGAATTTTGCTGAAACAGTTCCCCGAAGTGGAGCAAGTGGTAGCCAAGATTGGCTCGGGCGAAATTCCCACTGACCCAATGGCTATCGAAGCCGCCGACCAGATGGTGATTCTCAAACCCCGCGACCAGTGGACATCAGCCACCACCCGCGACGAACTCGCCGGGAAAATGGCGGAAGCCCTGTCGGTTATTCCGGGCGTAACCTTCGGGTTTCAGCAGCCTGTGCAAATGCGCTTTAACGAACTCATGACCGGTGCCCGGCAAGATGTGGCCCTGAAAATTTACGGCGAAGACCTCAGTAAATTAGAGCAATTGGCCGGACGGGTGGGTAGCCTTATCCGTACCATCGACGGAGCCAAAGACCTCTATGTGGAGCAGGTGGCAGGTCTGGCCCAGATTTCAATTAAACTTGACCGGGGCCATATTGCCCGCTTTGGCCTGAACGTAGCCGACGTGAACCGTACCATCAATACGGCCTTTGCCGGGCAGTCGGCGGGGTTGGTGTTTGAGGGCGAAAAACGCTATGACCTGGTGGTTAGGCTGGCTTCTGATAAACGGCAGAGTATCGACGATGTGCGGAATCTTTATGTAGCTACGCCCAAAAACGAGCAGATTCCCCTCGCCCAAATTGCTCAGGTGACGATGGAACAGGCACCGAATCAGATTCAGCGCGACAACACCCACCGGCGTATTACGCTGGGGTTCAACGTGCGCGGGCGCGACGTGGAGAGCATCGTAGCCGAATTACAGCAGAAAGTAGAGCGGCAGATTAAGTTTCCGGCGGGCTATTCCATTACCTATGGTGGTCAGTTTGAGAACTTGGTCGATGCCAAAAAGCGGTTGTCCATTGCCTTGCCCATCGCGCTGGGGCTGATTTTTGCTCTGCTCTTTTTCACGTTTAACTCCGTGAGGCAGAGTCTGCTGATTTTTATGGCTATTCCGCTGGCCGCCATTGGGGGCGTGTTTGCCCTGTTGCTGCGCGATATGCCGTTTAGTATTTCGGCGGGCGTTGGATTTATTGCCCTGTTTGGGGTGGCCGTCCTGAATGGCATCGTACTTATCGCCGAGTTTAATCACCTGCGTCACGAGGAGGGCTTAACCGACCTGACCGAAATCATTCGGCGGGGGGCTGAAATCCGGTTGCGGCCTGTGGTGATGACCGCCTTAGTGGCTTCGTTCGGGTTTATCCCGATGGCGGTGTCAAATTCGGCGGGGGCCGAAGTGCAGAAACCCTTGGCTACGGTGGTAATTGGCGGTTTACTCACAGCCACACTCCTCACGCTCATTATCCTGCCTATTCTGTACTCCCTGTCCGAGAAGAAATCTATCGACCGGGCGGCAAAATCGGCGGCAAAAAAAGGTGCAGCTTCTGTCAGTATTTGCCTTGTGTTTCTGTTGGCGACGAGTAGCGTGTGGGCGCAGGGAACACTACCCACGCAAACAATAACGATTGAGCAGGCCCTGCAACAGGCTTCCGCCCGCAACCCGCAGGTGCAGCTTGCAGGCTTGGGCGTAAGTCAGCAGCAGGCGCTTCGGCGAACGGCCTACGATGCCGGACGATTGTCTGTCGTGGCAACGCTGGGCCAGTATAACAGTCGCCGGTTCGACAATAACCTGACCGTTACCCAAATCATCCCGAATCCAACGCTCATGCATCGGCTCGCCACGCTGAACGATGAAGCCGTTGCCAATCGGGAAGCGGGCGTATTGGTGACCCGTAATGATGTTCAGTATCAGGTGAAAGCGGCTTATTACGACCTGATGTACCTGCAACAGAAAAGCCGGTTGTTTCGCCAGCAGGACACCCTGTTGACCGAGTTCGTACAGGCCGCTAACCTCCGCTTTCGCACAGGCGAAACGGGCAGTCTGGAAAAAGCCACTGCCGAAAGCCAGTTGGCCGACCAGCGGGTTCGGCTCGCGCAGAACGAAGCCAACCGAACGGCTACCCGAACTCGTTTGCAGACGTTGCTCTACAGTGCGGCTCCCGTCGATGCACCCAATCAGCCACTATCCAAGTTAGTTCTGGCTATTCCGACTGATAGCGCCAGCTTGTCGCGCAATCCACTATTGCGGCAATTAACGCAGCAGATTCGGGTGGCGCAGCAAACGCGATTAGTGGAACAGGCCCGGCTAAAACCCGATTTTCTGGTAGGTCTGTTTACCCAAACGCTCATTGGAAATCAATTCATCGACGGGCAGGAATTGTATTTCGGGCCGGGTTATCGGTTCAATGGCGGGCAGGTGGGTATTTCGGTGCCTTTGCTGGGGCAGGCCCAAAAATCCCGCATCAATGCCGCCCGAATTGGCGAACAACTGGCTCAGACCGAATTACAGCAACAGCAATTCGCGCTGACGCAGCAACTAACGCAGGCCGTGCAGCAGTACGAGCAGTACCGCGATGCGCTGACCTATTACGAACAAAACGGACTCGCCCAGGCCAACCTGATTCAGACCAACGCCCGGCGAGCCTTCAGCAGTGGCGACATTGGGTATGTGGAGTTCTCGCTGGCGCTCCAGCAAGCGCTGTCTATCCGAGCCAACCACCTCGATCTGCTGAATCAATACAATCAATCCATTCTGTATATCAACTACTTACTCGGCAATCCGTAGGATTTTCGCCATTCGTTATACGCATATGAATTTCAGAATAATAGGTGCCTGTTATCGCTCCTGGGTCATCGGGTTAACCGGCATCATACTCGGTTTAAACGCCTGCCAGTCGGGTGATACAGCCGAAAATGGGCAGACAGCCGCCGTTGAAAAGGCGCAGCGTTCAGTTCCCGATTCGGCCCAGAAATTAACGCCGGACGGCCCGGTGCGGGTGTCGCTTACGCAGGCTCAGTATGAGGTGGCGGCTATTCAACTCGGCCAGCCAACGCTCCGGTCGTTGAGCACAACGCTCAAGGTGAATGGTACGCTCGATGTACCGGCGCAGAACATGGTGTCGGTATCGGTGCCGGTTGGGGGGTATATCCGCCAGATTCGATTAGAGCCGGGAATGCGCGTTCGGAAAGGGCAACCGTTGGTCGTGCTCGAAAATCCTGAATACGTGCAGCTTCAGCAGGACTATTTGGATATCAAAGCGAAATTAGACTATGCCGATCTCGAATTTACCCGTCAGCAGGAATTGAGCCGCGACAACGTAAATGCGTTGAAGATTTTTCAGCAAACCCGCGCCAATCGGCAGAGCTTGCAGGCACAGTTGGCCGGAACAGCCCAACGGCTGGCCATTCTGCGAATCAACCCTGCCACGCTGAGCCCGGAGCGGCTAACCCGCACCATTACTATTCCGTCGCCGGTGTCGGGTTTCGTGACCGACGTGCCGGTGAACAACGGGCGTTTTGTCAACCCTGCCGACGTGCTGGTGCAGATTACCAATGTCGATCACCTGCACGTTCGGTTGAGCGTGTTCGAGAAAGACATTAGCCGCATCCATACCGGGCAGGTTGTGCGTTTCGGCATGGGGGGCGACGCCACGCTGGCCCACCGGGGCACGATTTTCCTGATCGGCAAGTCCATCGCCCCGGATAGGACCATTTCCGTACTGGCGCACCCTGATGGTAACGCCAGCGACTACATTCCGGGCGGCTACGTAACGGCGCAGGTGGACGTGAAAACTCAGCCGCTGTCGTCTCTGCCCGAAGCGGCTGTGGTGGGCTATGGCGGCAAATCCCTGATGTATGTGCTGGAGAAAAAACAGACGAATCCAACGACTTACCAATTTCGGCAGGTAGCGATTAAAACGGGCGTTCGGGAAAATGGCTACGTAGCCGTTACGCTGCCCGATGACCTGAACCTTCAACAAACGCCAATTGTGGTGAGCGGGGCCTATAGTTTATTGGCTAAGCTAAACAATAGTGAAGAAGAGTGAGGGCTTATCTTTGAGCCATTAATTATGTAGAAAGACACAGCCGCATGAAAAAACTTCTCTTATTCGCTGCACTTATCCTGTCGGCAGGGGCCGTCGCGCAGCAAGCCAAAACCAACCAGCCACTTGAGGTGCTGATGATTGGCGCTTCGCACGATTACGGCAAAAATTTAGTCGAGCAGTTTAACTATCCGCTTGATAAAGCTCTTGCTTTCCGGCCCGATGCCGTTGTGAGCGAAGACTTGTCGGCTGACGATTTCAATGCCCTGACCGATTACTGGAATATGGCAACCGTGAAAAAACGGCTGGCGTATCTACAAAGTGTTGAGTACCCCGCCCCGAAAAACCCCGATGCGTTTATTCGCGACACCTATAAGCTGCTTCGTGAACACCCCAATTATCACCAGGATCGCATGAAACTGGCTCGTGCGCTTTACCTGAAACACGATTTTGGCAATGCCCGCTACCAGTTTTATCGACTCGATAAGGCGAAAGGAACCTTTGGCGATGAGGAACGCGCTGCGTATCAGGCCATATTGGGCGTACCCGATTCGCTATATCGGTCGCGGTCGAGCGAGTATCATAACATTTTCTTTCCGATCATGGACAAACTGCAACAGGACCGGCTGATTCCGATGGATTGCCAGAAATATGACTTGCAATGGCAGGCTGCCTGGGAAGGAGCGGACTCACTATTCCATAAGTGGGAAACTGGAGTTGAAAAGGATTCAACGTCGGCAGATGCCCGGCGGTATGCCGCCCTGATGAAACGCACCGATGATCTGGGAAAACGGGTTAAAGAGGCCCATCAGGCCCGTAAAGAGACCGAGTTTTTGAACAGCCCGGAGGGCGATGAATTTCTGAACATTGTGAACTTCTACGGTGCCCGCCGAATGTTTGGAGCTGCTAATTTCCCTGAAAAAGCGCTATCGAAAATGCTCCATTTCTGGCAGTTACGCAATGAGTGCATGTGCCAGAATTTAGTGAGCCGGGCGCGGGCTGCAGGGGCAAAGCGAGTCGTAGTGGGCGTAGGCGCGAACCACCGGAAAATTATGGTAGATATGCTCAAAGCCATACCCGGCGTGACAGTTTATACGCTGAATGAGTATAATCCTTGAGTCAACCACCCCCAACCGAAGCGTCGGCCCGGCCCCTCCTAAAACAGGAGGGGGCTTTCGCTGAGACAATTTATTACCCTCATACAGGAGTTGAGAATGAGTAAAATAGGTTCCCTGATTAGCCCCCTCCTAAAACAGGAGGGGGCTGGGGGTGGTAAAGCCAGTTCGATAGCCTCTTATTAAGCAGTATTAAAAATTTTACAAAATATTTTCACTGTATCTAACTGTATTGCAATAACTTACAAAAAAGTCCCGGCTTATTTTTATAAGCCGGGACTTTTTTTTCATCCTCATGCAACCTGCCCCACACCTTTTGACATCTTCCTGTCAAATACCACAAAGAACACAACTTAACTCACAAGATTACTTACAATTTTCCTAAACCCTTATTTTGACTACAACTATGAACACCTTCAAACACCTCCTCACCTCGGCCCTAATTGCTGTTTCGGCAGCTTCCTTTGCCCAAACGACTACGGTTACTATCACTACTTCCGGCGACACGACGGTTACGATAAACACGGCACCTAAGAAAACCGTCAGTCGGGTTACGTCTGATTTGAGCATATATGTTGGGCTGAACAATTTTACCAATTCTCTGCCTGTGGGTTACGAATTCCGGCCTATCGGTTCGCGCTTTGTGGCCTTAGCCTGGCAAAAACGCATCCCGATTCTGGCGAACAATGGTACCAAACTACGGCTGATTACCGGCCCCGAAGTAGCCTGGAACAACTTCATGTTTGAGGGTCGAAACATATTAGTTGAGCGCAACGGTCAACTCACCATCGAACAGGCCGACGTGGAACTGCGTAAATCCAAACTCGTCACGACCCAGTTAAACGTACCCGTCATGCTCAATCTGGTGCTTAAATCAGGCTTTTCGTTCAGCGTAGGGGCTTATGCCGGTGTGCGGTTGGATAGCTACACCAAAGTGAAACCCGAAGGCGGGTCGGCCGTTCGGAATCACAACGCCTACAACCTCAACCCTCTGCGATGGGGATTAACCACCGAACTGGGATTTCGGGGCAGCTCCAAACTCTTCGTCCGCTATGAACCCAACAGCCCCTTCCGCACCGGGCAGGGACCGGACGCCAGCGTGTGGGCGGTGGGGGTGAAGTTCTGAACCGGGATGTCAGAACCAGGATTTTAACAGGATTAAAAAGATTAGCAAGATTTTATCTGCACACTCAATCCTGTAAATCTTTTCAATCCTGTTAAAATCCTGGTTCTGATGCAACATTCTCCTTCCCCTCGTGTCTTTACCCTGAATTCCCTCCCGAAGGCACAAATCCCAACGTAAAATCCGCTTATCCTGCCGTTCAGACCGCTTGTGTAAGAACAGGTACTTTGTGATGCATACTACCTACCTTTGCCATGTACTTAATGAGCAGAGAACGACAACCTTCTGAAGATATACGTCCATGAAAGCAATTCTTACCTTATCATTCTTTTTTCTGCTTACGCTCACAACGGCGTTTAGTCAGGTTATAACGCGGGGCACCGTTAGCGGGCACGTTGGCTCCGTAGCTGGAAAATCCCTTGAATTCACTACACTGATGCTCCTGAAAGCCAAGGATTCTACCTTGGCAAAAGGGGCTATCAGCGATGCTGAGGGAAAATATTCATTTGAGAACGTTGGTGCAGGTCGCTACCTCGTGGCGGCTCAACAAATTGGATATCGCAAAACGTATAGCGCTCCGTTCACGGTCGATGAGGCCCACCCGGCGGTAGAAGTACCCGCATTGGCGATGGCCGACGAAACCAAAAGCCTGACCGAAGTAAAAGTGGTGGCGCAAAAGCCATTTATCGAACAGCAGGTCGACCGCACCGTCGTGAATGTTGAAAACAGCATTGTCGCCAGTGGCAACACGGCCCTGGAAGTGCTGGAAAAAGCGCCCGGCGTGACCATCGACCGCCAGAACGACCAGATTCAGTTGAAGGGTAAAGCGGGTGTGATTGTCTATATTGATGGTAAGCAAACCTATCTCTCACAGCAGGAAGTATCGAACCTGCTGAAAAATACACCCAGCGACAACATTGCGTCGATTGAGATTATCACCAATCCCGGCTCGAAATACGATGCAGCCGGTAATTCGGGGATTATCAACATCAAAATGAAGAAAAATAAAAATTTCGGCACTAACGGCACCTTCATTATCGGGACGGGCTATGGCTGGGTGAACAACCTCAACGGTGTGCGCGACGACCTGCCGAAGTTCAACACCTCGCTGAACCTGAACCACCGCGAAGGCAAAATCAATGTGTTTGGTAATTATAGCTACACCAACCGGCAGAGCGCCCAGACCAATGAGATTAACCGGGCCATTCTATACAATGGTCGCACCAATTACTTCGACCAGTATTCGTTCCGGCCCAACCAGTTCAAAGGACACTCCTACAAAGCAGGTCTGGATTATTTCATCAACCAGAAAAGCACGATTGGCGTGTTAATCAACGGTTTCTCGAACGACTGGCGGCAGGCGGGGGTGAACAATACGCTCATCAGCGACGAAGCGCACCAACTGACCAGCAAAGCCGTTACTCAGACGAACGTGAGCAACTACTTCTCGAACTTCACGAGCAACCTTAACTATAAATACGACTTCGGTCAGGGTCGGGAATGGACGGTCGATGCTGATTATGTTCATTACGGCGGGCAAAACAACAATACGCTGAGTACGGCCTACACGAACGCCCAGAATACGACCACCCGCTCGAATCAGGATGTTCGCAACGACATGCCCTCGGTCATCAACATTGTGGCGTTCAAAACGGATTATGTGCATCCGATGAAAAACGGCAGCAAATGGGAAACGGGCCTGAAAAGCAGCTTCGTGAATGCCGATAACAACACGATTTATGATACGCTGCAACAGGAAACGCGGAAATGGCTGCCCGATGCAAGCCGCTCGAACCAGTTCAAATACGACGAAAACATCAACGCTGGTTATATTAACTACGCCGGTAAAGTGGGCAAGCTGAAAATTCAGGCGGGGCTGCGGGCCGAGCATACGCACTCCATCGGCATGTCGGTTACGCTCAACCAAACCGTTGACCGCAATTACCTGAACGTGTTCCCGACGCTGTTTCTGTCGCGGCAATTGGATACCAACAACGTGCTGAATTTCTCGTATAGCCGCCGAATCGACCGCCCGGACTATCAGAACCTGAACCCGTTTGTGTTCTATCTGGACCCTTATACCTACCAGAAAGGTAACCCGTTTCTGCGGCCCCAGTACACCAACTCGCTCGAACTGACGCACGTATTCAAAAACGCCCTGACGACTACGCTGAACTACAGCCGCACGACGGATTTCATTAACCGCGAAACCCCCCGGCAGATTCCGGCGGAGAACATCACTTACGTCATGGCGGAGAATTTAGGCGCACTGACGAACATTGGCCTGAATGTCAGCTTCCCCGTGACGGTGACGAAGTGGTGGCGGATGCAGAACAACCTGAATGGCTACTACCAGAACTACGAGACGGTTTATTCGGGCGCACCATATGAAGTGAAATTAGTGGCTTACAACCTGTATGCGTCGAACAATTTCACCTTCAGCAAAACGCTGTCGGGCGAACTGTCGGGCTGGTATAACTCGCCCTCGCAATATGGCTTCTACCGCGCACAGCCAATGGGTGGCTTTAGCATAGGCGTACAGAAGAAAATCATGGATGGCAAAGGCAACGTGAAACTGAACGTGAACGACCCGTTCTGGCTGAACAAATTTAACGGACGGGCTGTAGTTCAGGATATTAACTTCCGGGTGGTATCGCGCTGGGAGAGCCGCCAAATTCGCCTGACGTTCACCTATCGCTTTGGGAATCAGAACGTAAAAACCGCTCGTCAGCGCAACTCCGCCACCAGTTCCGAACAAAGCCGGGTGGGAGGACAGAATTAGAAAGATTTCGGATTTGGGATATCGGATTTATTGCCGGGCCGCGTTCGGCTTTCGCGTCAGCCAAATCTGAAATCCGACATCCCAAATCCACTGCTCTTAGTTTAGGTTAAGAAAACGCGAAAGCCGCTCCCGGATTGAGGGGCGGCTTTTTTGTTATTCGGTTTTATAATCTCACTCTAAGCTGAGGACCAACATAAGTACCAGACAAAGAGCGACCAAACTGAATAAATGTACCAGCTTTTACTCCTAATCCAAGCCAGGTACCTACCATATAGATGCCTTCAATCTTGAGGGGTATCTCCGCAATACTAAATGATTCTTCCGCTATAAAGGTGTCACTCCCATTTCCTTCGGGGCTGCCATTGCCTCGTGGGCTACCACCACTTGATGGTTCTCGATAAGTGTATTTCAACCGTTGTGTAAAAATACCTATCCCCGACCCAGCTTGTAGTAGAAACTTCTTTTTTTGTATTATGGAGTAAGAGCCCGTGAAATAAATATGCGCTTCATAGCCTTTTGCATTAGTATAGTCTTTATAGTCAAATATGTTACTTCGCCATTCTTCAAAGTAAGCAAACTGCCCACTCAAATAGCCAGTCGAAAGCGTCCAGCGTTTCCCAATATGGTAGTCAAAATCGGCTGATAGGAAGGGTTTATTAGTAGCGTGCTAAAGTTAGGGGCTTGATAAAAACCAGCACTCAGAGCAATATCATAGGCACCCTGCTGAGCAGAAGCATATTCACTACTTATAAATAACAATACAAACAATAACGACCTCTTATTCATATCGTTTCTACTAAGAAAGAAACCATCCATACACGAATTTTATTGCCTTCATATATGGATGGTTCAACTGCAAAAAATAACTTTTATTGCTTAAAAGTCAAAGTTTTCTTGAAATACTCATTAGGATATCCGATTGAACTACCCGGGTAGCATGTCCCGAATACTTTGAACGCAGTAAGCTGTCCTGACCAGTCAGGGTCGGATGAGGGAAGTGTTCTTATATAAAAAACAGCCGTTTGGTCAGCACCAACGTCAGGCCCTACGCCACTGCTTATTGAAGCGTCACTCCAATTGTTAGTGTCGTTATTCGCGTCACTCAAGGAACTATATACTTTAAAGCCGTCGGCGGTACCTTGAAAGCCGATATTTGAATAGGATGTACCAGCCGGCGCGCCATTCGTATATATCTCTAATCGATATACAGTATTCGCCTGCGGATTAGTAGCAACTGAGCCAGTAGATGGATCTTTGAACCGCCAAGCTAAATAACCAGGTTGGCCGCTCGTTGGACTTGAGCCGTGTGGGCAGCCAACGTATTGTGCCGTCGCTGTCTCATTTATACCGAGCAGAAGAATAACGAAGGCAGTTAATATGTAAGTTTTCATGTTAAGCCTGTGTTTATGAGCCTCATAAGGCTCGCATATGATAATTTGATTAGTTTTAAAAACTGTCGATAGCTCGCTCTCCCCTTACTTTGTTAAAGTGATCGTTTGGGCTTGCTCTCTAAACAGCTTACTACCAACACTCCGCAAAGGGACAATGCTAATGATGGGAGCTTCCAGCACGTCTGAGTGTGTTTTTATGATGAAGCTGTTAATTGATTCCTGTTGGTTTGATTGCTCGTTTTTGTCAAGCAGATCAAATCCAAAGCAGGCACGCACCTGTACGTCTTTAGCTCCATCAATAACGACCCGATACGTTGTGTTGGGCCGCAAAGCAGACGTTTTGTCTATCAATGCTCCATCGAGTGTGAACAGTGATATGTTGAGCTTTGACGCAAGTTCAACCTTACCTAATCTGGTCAGAGATGACACATTCAGTTTACCAGTCAGCCGCCCGTTTGTAGATACGGAAACGGTAGGAGCAGCAATAGGAGTTGACTCCCTCTGCACATCATTGCAGGATGCAAGTAGTATGCTTGCTAATGGCAACAAAAGCTTGTTTTGCATAACTTTGCTTTGTTTAGTGGTGAAACATTAGACTGTTAGAGAAAGCCCCCTACTGTCGCAAACTGTCGTGGGGCTTTTTCTGCGTCAAACATATGTGCTTTCCTGCTGGTAAGTCAATAGGCAGGTCAGGAAAAATGTGTGAAATCACTATATTCCCGGACGAAATCACCCAAAAAGTATTGAATACCTTTAAACAAACGCATATTGTATAAAAGTTATATACTAATAATCATGTCACTACCAATCGATCACTAAGTAGCTTGGATGTTTCAGATTTTTGTAGAAAGTAAATACTGAAGTTAGTTGTTAAAGGGTGTTCTATATGGCTTACCTACATTAAATAGGTGGAGGTTATGGTAGTGGCGAGTAGACGCCCATAGTGAGCGCTTATCTTTAAATCAATTTACAAAACCTGTTGGGTCGGATTGAGGTTAGAGCAATGACAACTAATCACGCCTACCCGTCATGAAAACGATTTTCTGCTTCGTAGTTCTTAGTCTGTGCGCCCTCACGTTCCCAACCCACGCCCAAAAGCCCAAAAAAGAAGCATCATCCCCGACCAAATCCGTCTCGGTTTTACAGGGGGAAGTGGCTCGCTGGGCGGGGAACTGTCTGCGATGCAGCTTTGAAAAACGGGCCTGGGCTGCCGTAAATGGCACCTGCTATTACCCAGCCGATATGGACATGAAAGCCGGTACATACACCATCTCGCGCCGAACAACGGGCGGTAAGCTGGAAAGCGCCAAACTCACCGTGGCCGAAAAGCCCTGCGTTCAGGAAGATATTACGAACTTCCCCAAGAAAGAATACATCAACGTGTCGGCGGAGAATCAGGCAAGGGCCGCAAAGGAAGCCGCCCGCGTGAACCCACTCATTAGCTATAAAGCCGACGTGCGCCCAGCCGTGTTCGACTTGCCGGTTGGCAAACCAGCTAACCCCTTTCCAAAAGGCGAAGGCAATTTTGGAGCCTGTCGTACTTTCAACGGCCAACCCCGCGACCGGCACACGGGACAGGACTACCCCGTTGGCGAAGGAAAATCAGTGTTCAGCGCGGGGAATGGACGGGTCGTGCTCGCAGCTAACCTGTTTTATAGCGGCAATGCCGTTTTCATCGACCACGGTAATGGGCTGATTACAGAATATTTTCACCTGAAAAGTTATACCGTCAAGCCGGACCAGACGGTGACGAAAGGGCAGAAAATTGGTCTTGTGGGCGAAACCGGGCGCGTCACGGGGCCGCACCTGCACTTTGGCGTTCGCTGGCACGGAGCCTGCATCAATCCGGGGTATTTATTGATTGACCCGTCGGATATGGCCGAGGTGAAATAAGGCTACACAAACCCATTCTTCCACTTTTGGGCAATAGCTAATGCGGTTTCCAGCATATAGGGGTCCCATTCTTCGATGTTCCAATCCGAATGGGCCAGCGTAGATTCATCTAAAAGCCGCCGTGCGTGTCGGTAATCGACAGCCGTTTCAAGTATGGTCGATAGTTCGGTTTGCTGGCTATGAAGCAACAAATCTTCTGCTGGGAACAAGCTTGGATTAAGCGTTTCTACGGGTAGAAAAGAAGTCTGGCTCACAGGGGCACTCACCTGATTTGCCGCCTGAACCATCTCGTCCATGGTCAGAAAATCCTGCCTGAATTGGTACTGGCTTTCGGCGGTTTGTAAGCCGATTCCAAGTTGTTCCATCACCACAAACTTCAGGTTTGGACAATTCGGAAGCGTTCGGTTTAGCAGCGAAAAAACATCCATAGGTACCGCATCGTCGTGCGTATCCCGCCGAATACGCTGTTCGGGCTTGTGGGACGAGGGTTCCCAACTTCCCCCCGAAATGTGTATTTCACGAACCCTGTCGAGTGGATACGCCATCAGCAACGCACTTGCATCGACATCAAAATTCTGAACCTGACAGTATAGGTTGTGCAAATCCAGAATAATAAATCCATTGATTGGCTCAATCAGTTGGTTCAGGAAATCGCCATGTCGTTTCACATCATCGAGGGAATAGGCAAACGCCAAATTCTCCAGACCGACCGGGCAGTTGCAAACTTGCTGGATTCGTTGCAGCCGGTCACGACCCAGCGCCAGCGTCGATGCCGTAAACGGAATGCTGATGGGTGCGCCTTTGTGAAAATCGTCACCCGTCATGAACCCAAAATGCTCCGTAATGTGGTCAAACGTGAAGTCAGATGTCAGCTTCCTTAATTGGGCGAGCCACGCTTGCTGGTCGGACGTCCATTTGCCAGAAAATAACGAGAAGAAAACGCCATGCCCAATCAGCCGGTTAGCGTTGCCGAAGGTAGTCAGCAGATCAATAAACCAGTCGGGAAGTTGATGGTGTTTGAAAAGCGCATCGAACGACCATTCAATGGCTTCTACTTTTTCGGCTTCAAACAGCGGAAGGGCGGCCTGCAAAATGGCTGCATCCAGATTGCAGGCAATAGACGAATAAAGTTTACTCATAGCCCAGCAGCAAACTATCAAATGGTCAGCCCCTAACTATTAACCCATGCCACAAGCTGGGCAATTGTAGGGAATGGTTTGTGTTTCACCCTGTTTCTCTTTAGGGTCAACAACTTTGTCTTTACACGAACTGGCTGCGGCAACCGTAATAGCAACGGCCATTGCCTGAAGAAGTGGTTTATCGAGTTTCATAGTCGTGATTCGTTTGCGAAACTGAGCAGAAGTTGATCTAAAATCGACTTTGCATTCGGCTATAAAGACTCCTTTAACATATATAGGGTTGGAATACCCCCTAAAAAAAGATAAGGTTCCCCGATCATTGCGGAGAACCCTATACTGACTATTCCTAAACCCTTAACCTTTTCTACATGAAAAACTAACTTTTACTCTTTTCTGTTCCAAATTCCTAATTAAATCGGAATTTAGTGTATCTTACTGGATGTCAGTTGCTTCGACAACGGGCTGATTGGTGTTCCAGAGGAAGTTAATCATCCGGGCCGTATGGTCAGCCTGATTCATCCAGCGGCTGGCGTTTGCGTCTTTTTGCTTGGCCAGCGTATTCGTTAACTGAGCAGCCGCTTCGTTGAATTTAGCACGGTCGGCGGGGCTGATGTTCAGCACAGCCGCTGGGCTTTGGTTGTACAACGAGACAACGCTCACAAAGTTTTGCCAATTGGTAGTCTGCGCAAACTTGGCAACATTCTGTCCGATGTATGCAGCGAACTGCATTTGCGAACCATTGACAAGCATAGCACTTGCCGGCTTGGTGGCTGCCGGGCTATCATCAGTGTTGGTGGTGGTAGCCGCGTCTGCCTGAGAAGTCGCTAATCCTAATCCAAGAATCAACGATGCAAAGATAACACGCGTTTTCATTGTTTTGTTCTATTTGTTTCTGATTATTGAACGCACAAATGTCTATAGAAATTCCTAAACTACAAAGCATATATGAGGCCCTTATCCGAATATTATTCCGAATATAATGCCGATTTTGTGTAATTTTATTAAAAATTCTGCTATTTATACGAGTTAAAGCAAATAAAATTTTGCTTTAGTACACGTTGATGTGTATAAAATATGTCTTCGTAAAATTATAAAATTCTTTAAAAAGTTATATCATTGGTTGTAATTATTCATGGCGTTCTGTATGCCCATAGTACAAAAACTGAGTACGGCGTCGCCTGCCCGGTCTAAATAGTCCGGCAATTGAATCATTTCGTCTTCCGGGAAGAGGCCCAGCACGAAATCAACCTGTCTTCCCTTAGAGAAATTATTGCCGATGCCAACCCGCAGCCGGGCGTATTCCTGCGTGTTCAGTACCTCGTCAATATTCTTCAGCCCATTATGCCCACCCGGCGATCCCTTGGGTTTCAGGCGCAGCTTGCCAAAGGGTAAATCCTTGTCGTCGGTAACAATCAGCAGATTCTCAACCGGAATGTTTTCCTGCTTCATATAATACAGTACGGCCCGGCCACTCAGGTTCATGTAGGTGGTGGGTTTCACGAAAAACAACTGCTTGCCTTTGTGCTGCCATTTAGCCGTGTAGGCCAATCGGGTCATCGAAAAGTCGAAACCATATTGGGCCGCCATGCGGTCGAGCACCATGAAACCGGCGTTATGACGAGTAAGTGCATACTCAGGGCCAATATTGCCTAAGCCCACAATCAAAAATTTCATGCGTGAATGTCTGAGGAGAATCCGTAGATTCGTTCATTGCTTTGCGTTCTATCAGTACGGCATAGAACGGTTTTGGGCAAAAGAAAGGAAAGAATCTGTAGAATCAAACTATACCTGACTCGCTAATTCAATACAGATACTGACTCCCGATACGTTGTTTTGGTGCCGTCGGGAAATTCGCAGTCCAGCCGGTACATATATACCCCAGCCGTGGCTTTCTGGCCGTTCAATTGCCCATCCCAGACAGATTCACCGCTAAACAACACAAAATTGGCCCGACTGTACAGGACTGCTCCCCACCGGTCATAGACCGTAAAGCGCGCAATAGTAAGTGAAGTAAACGGGAAAAAGACATTGAGGGCGTCATTGGTATTATCCTGATTAGGCGAGAAGGCCGTTGGCAGATAAATCGTGTTCGGGCAGTCGAGCGGAACATCAACTAATTGAGTGACGGAACACCCGTTTTCGTCGCGGGTGGTGAGGGGGTAGGTTCCCGCCTTTAGGCCCAGAAAATCGGCGCTGCGCTGAAACACCTGCCCATCTAATGAATAGTTGAGCACCCCCGTATTTCTGGCCGATGTAATGGCAACAGCCCCGTTTGATTGGCCGCATCCTTCGGGTGTAGTCCGAACGTTTGCTTTTTGAGGCCCGGTGCTGGCAGCAACCGTTACCGATTGACTGATGGTACAACCTGTACTGTCGCGGGCCACAATGATGTAAGTACCGCCAGCCAGCCCCACAAACGTGTTATAGGGCTGAAACGGCTGGTCATTCAGGCTGTATTGAACGGGTTTTGTGCCGCCCAAGGTAGTCATGAACGCTTGCCCGGTCGGTTGCCCGCACGAGCTGGGCAAGGAGCCGATCCGTTGCACAAGCATGGGTGAAAAGGAAGGCAGACTAAACGCCCGGTTCACTTCGCAGCCGTTGGCATCACGAACCCGAACGGTATAGGCACCCCCGGTTAGTTTGGTAAAACGCGGGTCGGATTGATACGTTACGCCATAATCGATGGAGTAGGTTAGGGGGGCTTTGCCGCCTGCTGTTACCACGCTTACCTCCCCATTATCCGGTGAGCATTTAGGTGGAGCGGCCACTAAATTACTGATAACAGGGCCTGCGTCGGTCGTGATGGTAGCGGATTGCTCAACCTGGCAACCCGCCGAATTTTTAGCAACTACTGTGTAGGAGCCCGGTTCCAGGTTTGTAAACAAAGGTGTTGACTGAAAAGACCCGCCGTTCAGGCTGTATTGCCAGTTGGTTGCGCCCGTAGCCGTTACGGCAAGCGTCCCGTTTGTTTTGTCGCAGCCCGTGTTTGTCGGAGTTATCGTTAGAACAGGATCAATCACTTCCACCGTAATGGGAACGGGCGGACTTTCGTTCTGGTAGAGCGTTTGGGTGATGTAGAACGTCGTTGTCTGGGAGATGTTGGGGCTATACGTATTGCCGGTCGCCAATAAACTGGTTTTGGCAACGGATGAGTACCATCGAATGTTTTTACCCGTCACGATTAAATTAATTGGAGTGCCTTTACAATACATCGTTCCCGATTTCAGGACAATCCTGTACAGTTCTACTTTGCCGCCAGACGATTCTGTGCAGGTAGTGCCATTCACGATGGATGAGTAGGTACCAATCAGGCTCTCATCGACGGGGTTATAGGTCAGCGTTCCCTGCCAGAAACAAACGTTTTTAACCGTGGTACTGCCGTTTTTATCCGATTCGCCAAAGGTTACAGTATTGCCATTTGCCGTACCATTTATATAGGCGACGCCACCAAAAGGTACGAGCGGGTTGGACGTCTGGGCAGTGCCGCCAATAGTGGAGCCAGACTGCGTGAGCGTCATAGTGTAGTTATAGATGGCCTGCTTCGGATCAGTTGGGTAGGTTACGCCTAACCAGAAACCCGCCACGTTTGGTTGCGCTATGCTGTTAACAGCCGCAATTTCCAGTGCCAGTAGGCATCCAATGATAACGCTTCGTTCCATAACTCCCCGACCATCTACAAACCCACGGCAAAGCTACCGGGTATCTAAAATACTGACAATACTGCATTTGTATGATTTATAAGCTATTACTTATCAGCCGGTACATACCCATCTACTGTTTCAGATCACCAATGGCCGAATTCTGGTGATACATGACGACGGACACCTATCAACTATTACAACCTTACTGCCTATTTTTACTTCATGAACCAACAACGCCTGATTCTATCCAGCCCTTTGCTCGAAATTGTGGTGAGCCGCTTGGCCCAGCAATTGATTGAAAATTACCAGGACTTTGCCGATACCGTTATCCTCGGTATGCAGCCTCGGGGTATTCACTTTGCCGAACGGGTCGGGCGTGAATTGACTCGGATGGGCTACGATGTGCCCTTAGGTTATTTAGACGCTACCTTTTACCGCGACGATTTCCGCCGACGCGATACACCCCTGCGGGCCAATACTACCCATGTACCATTTATTATCGAAAATAAGCGGGTTATTCTGATTGACGACGTGCTGGCAACGGGCCGCATGGTGCGGGCGGCTCTCGATGCTATGACGGCCTTCGGACGACCCCGCAAAGTAGAGTTACTGGTGCTGATTGATCGCCGGTATAACCGCGATTTACCCATCAAACCCGACTACACGGGCAAGCGCGTAAACACGCTGGAATCGCAGCAGGTGCTGGTCGAATGGACCGAACAGGGTGCCGAAGCCGACCGGATATGGTTAGTCGAGTAGTTTAAGGAAACAGTTTATCGTAAACTATTGACAGTTAGGGGCTTATTAGTTCCGTTTGAGACTCATTTTAGTATGCACGTTTGGTAGGTTTTTTGTAATTTAGCAGACCGTAACGAACTATGATGAAATCTCTACGTTATTCATTCCTCTTTTTTATCTGTCTCATACTTGCTAACTTCGGAAGTGGCGCAAAGGCACAGACGGTTTACACGGTAACGGGCTTAGTCACGGATGCCAACACGGGTGAACCGATCCCGTTTGCCAGTGTTGCCCTGGTTGGTCGCCGGAACGGAACCGTCACGGACGAAAAAGGGCGCTACACATTGGTGGTCAAAATTTTGACCGATTCACTGGCCGTTAGTTCATTGGGCTATAAACCGCTTCGCCGTAAGCTCGACACGGAGCGCACCTCGCAGGCAATTGACTTTAAACTTGAATCGGCAGGTCGGGCGCTTCAGGAAGTAACCGTGCGGGCGGGCGAGAACCCAGCCTGGCGGGTGCTGCGGCAGGTGCGTAAGAATCGGGTCACGAACGACCGTAGGCGGTTGTCGGCCTATGAATACGACAGCTATGTAAAAACCGATGTTGCGCTCAGCCACGTAACCGACCGAATGCGGAAGAATCCGTTAATCAAGCGAATTAACGAGGCCATGAGTAAGCACGACTCGATTATTGACGACGAAGGCCATCGTCTGCTGCCCTTGTTAGCGTCTGAATCTGTATCGCGCTATTACTACAGAGCCAGCCCCGAGCGCAAGCGCGAAGACATCCGAAAAACCCGCATTAAAGGGGTTGCTGTTGACGATGCCGGATTAAGCTCGCAGTTATTGGGCGGCACGAACTTAGTAAGCCAGAATTTCTACGACAACTACATTCCTATTCTGGGTAAAGACTTTGCTTCGCCCATTGGCGATAACTGGCGAAACTGGTACGAGTTTTTCTTAGCCGACACAACCCTGATTGGCGATCATGTCTGCTACGAAATTCAGTTCGACCCTAAACGACCCGAAGATTTAGTATTCACGGGAAAAGCCTGGATCGACACCACCTCGTTTGCCTTGTGCATGATAGAGGCCCGCATTGGCAAAGGCGCGAACCTGAACTATGTGCGCCGGTTAACCATCGAGCAGGAACTGGAGGCAACGATGGATTCGAGCGTTAGCACCTCGGTTACGGCAGGCTGGCTGCCCGTTAGCATTAAGCTGGCTGCCGACCTGACGGGCGTGGGCAAACAATCCCTTGGCCTCCATGCTCAGGTAACGCTTCGGAATAACAATGTGGTGGTTAACAGACCCCGTTCGGTTCTCTTTTATGACCAGCCTCTTGAACTAAGTGATACGGTTGCTACAGCAAACGAGGTCTACTGGCATACGGTACAGCGAAATCTGGCCGGTGCCGATTCACTCAATAAAGATGATCAAAAGACCCGCCAGATTATCGACCAGCTACGGGCCGTACCTGCCGTTCAACTGGCCGAGGCCGTAGGTCAGGTAGCCGTTACGGGTTTCTATAAAGTGGGTGGCTTTGATTTAGGGCCATATCCATATCTGTTTGCGGTAAACAGCGTAGAAGGCCTGCGAACGCGCATCGGTTTTAAAACGAATGAGCAATTTAGTCGGTCGTGGGTGTTGCGCGGTTATGTCGCCTATGGAACGTTAGACAACCAGTTTAAATACGGGGGCGAAATTAACTACCTCTTTTCGAAACAACACTGGACACTGATGGGCGTGCGGGTTGCCAACGACCTGGAACGGCTTGGCCTAACCCCCGAACTCATTGGGGGCAACCGGATTTTTTACGCATTCAGTCGGTTTGGGCGGTATCGGGGCGGTTACCAGAGCTATCAGAAAGAAGTCTTTTTTAAGACGGAACCGGTCAAAGGCATTTTGCTAACCGCTATGCTGGGTAGCCGGACATTCGATCCGCTGTTTCCGTTCCACTACCGAATACAACCGGAACTGGGCGATCAGTCGGCCTTAACGTCCGATATTTTTGATGCATTCTGGTCTATTGAAGCGCGGTTTGCCCGAAAAGAAAAATACATCATGGATGGCAACGACCGGATTACGCTCGGCACCAAACGCGCACCCGTTCTGACGCTCAAATACACGCGTGGTTCCAAATCGCTCGGGGGTGACTTCAACTATCACCGGCTGACGTTGCGGGCGCAACAGTCATTACGACTTGGGCCGCTTGGTCGTATGACTTACCTGCTGTCGGCGGGCTACACGCCTTCTACGCTGCCTGCTCCTCTGTTATTTCCGCATATTGGCAATCCCACGCCCCTGCTCACGACTAATACGTTCAACCGAATGCAGTTTTATGAGTTCGTCAGCGACCGATTTGTGGCTATTCATATTCAGCACCGGTTTGAAGGGCTGTTGTTCAACCGCATCCCCGGCATTCGGAAGCTGAACTGGCGGTTAATCGGAAATATCGACGCGCTCTGGGGAACGCAGTCGCAGGCCAATCAGGATGTAGAATCGCATAAGACGTTACCCAATGGCAACAGACCCGTTTATTTTGGTACCCTTGATCCGCAAAAACCCTATATGGAGTTGGGGTACGGCATCGACAACATCTTCAAACTGATTCGTATTCAGGCCATTCACCGGCTGAATTATTTAGACGATGGGCCCAACGGCATTCCGCTGAATTCGTTTGCCCTGAAGGCATCGGCAACTATTAGCTTCTGAAGACAAATAGAACGCAGACTTATATGGTTGTTATGATTTACACGGATAGAAGATCTTTTTTGAATCATAAAAACCATATAAGTCTGCGTTCTATCTTTCGATTAACTTTCTGTCCTTTAGTTTATGCCGCTCGTTTCGCCTGTTACGATTCAGAAAATTTCCGGTGCAGACGCGCTGGAAGAGCCTGATTTGCTGGCCGTTGAAGAGCCGTTGGAAATACGGCTCGGTTTCGGCCCGTCCACCGACCGGCAACAGCAATCGGTGGCGGTTACGATGCGAACACCCGGCCACGACGAGGAACTGGCTATGGGTTTGCTATTCTCGGAAGGACTAATCCAGAAACCAGCCGATATTATTTCGTGCCGCCATTGTGTGCAGGATTCGCAGAAAGAAGGGAACGTGCTGCGCGTTGAACTCCAGCCTGAGGTGGTGGTAGACTGGTCGAAACTGGAGCGAAATACGGTTATGTCGTCGAGTTGTGGGTTGTGTGGCAAAGCGACTATTGAGGCTATTATGGCCCGTAGCCCCGGTCCACTTGCCGGTACGCTTACGGTCGACCCGGCAGTTTTACACGCGTTACCGGAGCGGGTGCGTCAAACCCAACCTGCGTTTGCCCATACGGGGGGCATCCACGCGGCTGCTTTGTTCGACACCACCGGGAAATTGCTGCTTGTGCGCGAAGACATTGGCCGACACAATGCCTTGGACAAACTAATTGGGGCCGCTTTCTGGCAAAACTGGTTGCCCTTATCTCAATATGGCGTTTTTCTGAGTGGCCGCGTTGGCGTGGAACTGGTCCAGAAAAGTTGGTTAGCGGGTGTTCCATTGTTGGCGGCTGTTGGAGCGCCGTCGAGTCTGGCTGTCCAAATGGCGCAGGAAGCCCGCATGACCCTGGCCGGTTTCGTGCGGGGCGGTCGGTTCAATTTGTATAGCGAACCACAACGGGTAAACATTAATCAAGAATTGTCAGGTAGTAATTAGGTATAATCCACAATTCCCGACAACCTCAGACTATTCCTGACTTGGCGGAACCAGCATGGTCAGAGCCCCTGGTTTTACATCGGCTTTCAGAACACTTATGCGCCCCCGATATTCCCCATCTATCTGAAAGTAAGCCCGGCGATTTGTTTCGATACTAACCGATGTAGCCGGGTAGATTTCGATGAATTTAGGATTGAACGGCTGATAGCGCCAAAAGCATTTCAGGATTTCCCAGAATGACAATCGCCGGAAAACAACGACTTCAAACTGACCGTCGAAAGGCGAACCGTCGGGATTAATCATGGCACCGGTACCATACATGCGGGCGTTGGCCAGCACGACCATAAAGGCCGCTCGCTGGATGCAGTCATCGCCAATCATGATCGATACCCGCAGTAAACGTCGTTTCTGGAGTACCTTAATAGCGCCCCGCAAATACCCTGCTTTACCCCGCAGGTTATTCTGTTCGTAGTACTTTACTAACTGAGCATTAAGCCCCATATCGCTTAAGTGAAGGCACAGATCGTTGTCGTTGACCATCACTATATCCATAGCCTTCTTTTCGCCGTTGAGCAATACCGCCAGGCTACCCTGCACATCGGGTGGAATGCCCAGTTCGCGGGCCATGCCATTGGCCGATCCAGCCGGTAATACACCCAACAACAAGTTGGTTCCGAGAAGGGCCGTTGCGACAAGTTTGAGAGTACCATCGCCCCCAACGGCAACTACACAATCGGGTTTATGTTGACTAATCTGCTGGCGGAGCGTTTCGCTGTCGGTTTTTCCATCAAGCGGAAATTGGTGTGTGGTGTGGGGCGAGTTGGCGAAGAAATTCTGGATGCCTTCCTCCCAAACAGTTTTATCCTGTCCACCCGAAACAGGGTTAATAGCGAATAAAAAGGTCAACTTATGAGCCGGTTAAAGGTTATAGATGGCATATACTTAGCCGCAGTATGGAGAATTTGGTAATCTACCAGTCATGAGTAAACAAAAAATAAGCGCAAAGGGTAAGCTTCTTCGCTATTTCTTAACACAACTGCGGCTAACTGACCAGCCCGTTGTGAAGGTATATCGGGGTTTTGGCAACGATAAATACGTTACGATTATGGGTCATGCGCTCCGGCGTAGCGCGTTGCCCCGAAAAAATTACCGCGATATTGACGTGGTCAATCTGCTGGCCGTGTTGCGATTATTTCTTGTGCGCCCCTATCCGAACGCGTCCATCAGGGTTCAGTTTGGCGGAGTGGAAATGCAGACTCAGACTGATGCAGACGGCTATTTCCGGGTCAATTTGCCGATAAAAAAACCTTTAACACCGGGCTGGCATGACGTGCAGGCGCGACTTATATCACAAACGCTCACCCCCGAAACGATTCTTGCCGAAGGCAAAGGTCAGGTGCTGATACCGTATCCAACCCGGTTTGGCTGCATTTCGGATATTGACGACACATTCCTGGTTTCGCACTCGGCCACTATTGCCAAGCGTTTGCTGGTGCTGCTCACCGAAAACGCCCACAGTCGGCGACCGTTTGAAGGCGTCGTGACCCATTATCAACTGCTGGCCGAAGCGGACAGTGGTCCCCAGGCCACCAATCCGTTTTTTTATGTATCGAGTAGTGAGTGGAATTTGTACGATTACATTCTGGAATTTTCCCGAAAAAATGGCTTGCCCGATGGCGTATATCTGCTGAGTCCGTTAAAACGTTTATCGCAGGTATTAAAAACCGGCAGAGGTAAACATCATACGAAATTCGACCGGATTGTACAGGTTCTTACGACCTATCCGAATCTACAGTTTATTTTGCTGGGCGATGATTCACAGCAGGACCCTGTTATTTACGAGTCGGTTGTTCAGCAATTTCCGAATCAGATTCGTGCCGTATATATCCGGCAGGTGCATGGCAAACATAAAACGCGCACAGAGGGTTTGGTTGCAAAAATCAAAGCAAATGGCGTAGCTTGCTGTTACTTTGCCCACAGCGCCGAAGCTCGTCAGCACTCGATAGCGATGGGCCTGGTGGCATCATAACGCGTGGCCGAAACAGGCTCTGGCTGTTTCGCAGATCAGTTGAAACAGCCAGAGCCTATTTTTGCCCAACCATGAATCAGAACACTCCCCCCGAAGAACTCACCGGCAAACTCGAAACCGGCAAACCTTATGAGGAAGCCGCCGGGCTAACCGCCGTTGTCAAATCGCTTGAGCATGTCGTGGAAAGCACGGGCCTGCTGCGGGGCTTAAAAATTCTGGCTGCGCTGAACCAAAAAGATGGATTCGACTGCCCATCCTGCGCCTGGCCCGACCCCGACGGCGACCGCTCGAAGTTAGGTGAGTACTGCGAAAGCGGGGCCAAAGCCGTTGCCGATGAAATCATGACGAAGCACACGGCTTCGCCCGTGCTGTTTCAGCGCTATTCGGTCGCCGAACTACTCCAGAAAACGGATTTGTGGCTGGGGCAGCAGGGGCGGCTCACCCAGCCGATGATCCTGAAACCCAAGGCTACGCATTACGAAGCTATCTCTTGGGAAGACGCGTTTCAACTTATTGCCCATCAACTCAAGGCGTTGGATTCGCCCAACGAAGCCATTTTTTATACCTCAGGCCGAACCAGCAACGAAGCGGCTTTTCTATACCAGCTATTCGTGCGGATGTTTGGCACCAACAACCTGCCCGACTGCTCGAACATGTGCCACGAATCGACCAGCGTCGCGCTGGCAGATTCAATTGGACTGGGCAAGGCGTCGGTTAAATACGACGACTACGAAAAGGCCGACGTCATTATGATTATGGGGCAAAATCCCGGCACCAACGCACCCCGGATGCTCACTCCGCTGGAGCAGGCCAAGCGCAACGGGGCTAAAATCATTGCCGTCAATCCGCTGCACGAAGCGGGTCTGCTGTCGTTCAAATACCCGCAGAGCGTGCGCGACGTGGTGTTTGGCGGGCAAAAACTAACCGATATTTTCCTACAGGTTCGTATTAACTCCGATCTGGCGTTGGTGAAGGCCATGTGCAAACTATTGCTCCAGGAAGAGAAGAAGACCCCGGGCAAGGTACTCGACCAGGCATTTATTCAGCAATATACCGCCGGTTATAAGGAGTTTGTGAAGAGCCTCGACCAGTTTGAGCTTACTGATTTGGCTGCTCAGTGTGGGCTGACCATTGCCCAGATTCAGGAAGCGGTTTATTTGTTTAAGTACACGCCCAAACTAATTATTTGCTGGGCAATGGGGCTGACCCAGCACCGCAACGCAGTTGAAACCATTAATGAAGTTGTTAATCTGCTATTGCTGAAGGGAAGCATCGGTATCGAAGGGGGAGGAGCGAGCCCTATTCGCGGGCACAGCAACGTGCAGGGCGACCGCACAATGGGCGTCTGGGAGAAGCCCAAACCCGAATTTTTGGATGCACTCAAACGGGTGTTCAACTTTGAGCCACCCCGCGAACATGGCTACGATACCGTTGCGGCTGTGCAGGCTATGCATGAGGGCCGCGCCAAGGTGTTTTTCGGGCTGGGCGGCAACTTCGCGATGGCTGTATCCGACACAAACTACACCGCCGAAGCCTTAAAAAATTGTAAACTCACCGTTCATGTATCGACCAAACTAAACCGAAGCCACCTACTTACGGGCGAAACAGCCCTGATTCTCCCCTGCTTAGGCCGCACCGACCGCGACATACAGGCGACGGGCGAACAGTTTGTCAGTTGCGAAAGCACAACGGGCGTGGTAGCGCAGTCGCACGGGGTGGTGGACCCGCAAGTACCTACCCTCAAAAGCGAAGTAGCGATCATTGGCGAATTGGCAAAGCGTGTAGTGCCGACCGAGACGGTCGGGCGAGAGAAGACGCTATCCGACCGGGACGGTCGGCACTACAATTGGGACGACCTCATCGACAACTACGACCGCATCCGCAACCTGATTGAACAGGTCGTGCCGGGTTTTGATAATTATAATGAGCAGATTCGCAAGCCGGGTGGGTTTTACCTGCCGAATGGGCCACGCAATCGGGAGTTTAAAACGAAGGATGGGAAAGCCCATTTTACCATCAATACACCGGTTCAGCACACGCTACAGCCAAATGAATTGTTATTGATGACTGTCCGCAGCCACGACCAGTTCAACACCACCATTTACGGTAACGACGACCGCTATCGGGGCATCTACAACGAACGGCGGGTCGTATTCATGCACCCCGACGACATCGGGCACTTGGGTTTACAGGAAAAACAGGTAGTTGATTTGCACAGTCATTACAACGGAAAACAGCGCACGGCGCATCGGTTTGCGGTCGTCCCCTACGACATTCCGCGCGGCTGTGCAGCGGCTTATTTTCCCGAAACCAACGTGCTGGTACCGATTGATTCCAAAGCTGAAAAAAGCAACACACCTACCTCAAAATCAATTGTCATTATAGTGACACCCGTGCAAGAGTAAGGTTGGTTAACGAGTTGAGTAATAGCGGGTAGGGTGGGAGATAAATTGATTGTCCAGATATAAGAAAACTATTGTTAGTAGAACGACGCTGCCCAAAAACAAGCCTATATACGCTATACCACGCTTACGCAGGAGAATTAATTGAATGATAAGCGCCAGTACCAGAAGTACAAGCAGAACCAATCCCTGAAACGGGTTTAGTCCTGGTCGCGCATAATCGGTAAACCCCACGATAAGCAGGCTCCAAAGAAGGGCGCGAATGCCAAGCCGAAATGGAGAAGACATCTGGTCGACTATTTATTGCTGACTTTTGGTCAAACCAGTTGCGCTACTTAAGAAATACGTTTTTTTAATTCTGTTCAGGTCGTTTAAACCAATATACAGCCAGAAAGCACGTTCACTCATTTCTTCTACATCCAGATGGCTACTATACACCATCGGACCCAGTTTAAAGAAATAGCTTTTGCCCCGTTCAAAATAGATAAACGTGGGATTGAGTTTAGTACGGGAAGATGAATAAGCATAATCTTCGTAACTTGAATAGGTGTATAAAGGCCCGTTTGTAAACCCTAAGCTGTCGGCATCCGTCTCGATTAAGACATATCCGTTGTTTTTTACAATAATTGGCTGGTTAGAGTTAAGCGTTGTATAGATCTCAACCGGGCCCAGAGTTTGTGCGCCATTCTTAACAAAATAGATTTTTGTGGTGAGCGACTGACCTTTTCCTACAAAAACAAGTAAGCCAAGTATCAGGGTGAAAATGGCAGTTTTCATGGCAATTAAATAAGAAATTTGTGGCAGAAAAGACAATAAACGTTATTATTCACTCACCTGATTGGCAGGTGATTTAACAGTAATTTAAGTTTAACGCTGAGCTTTTTAGAATGAAAACGCTACCAGGGACTGATAGGGAATGTCGGGCCGACCACCGCGATTTCTTTCTACATTATTAAAAGATAGCTCTTGGTCTCAGATAGTAGTTGTTATCGGATGGCTCTGTAATTCTCTTATAAGCCCGAATACCTGTTACTGCTACACTCTTTAAAAGTAGTCGTCCTGATAATATGCCATCAAAGTTTGTATTTGTTGGTATTACAGTTTTACCAGTTTGCCCATCACTTAAAATGAACATGACTGGTAAGATGTATTGAGCCGAATATAGTGGGTTTAAGGGCGGGAGCCGCTTTAGAGCTTTTTCTACAATTTTATCGAAATCATCGTAATAAATTTTAAATGCTGAATTCATAATGATAATGTTTTGTACATGGCCTTCTTCATCAATTCTAAATTCAGCATAAACTAATTTAGTAAATCCTTTTTCAGCATTAAGAACCGGATAGGAAAGCTGCCTCGATAAAATTTTTCTAAATACAGGGTCTTGATCTAATAGATTATTGGACGATGGAGCTGGCTGAGTGAAAGCCCATGATGAGGGTAAAATCAATAAAAAGACCAAGATATATTTCATTCTCTTTATCTAATTAGGCTTTGCAGTTCGTTTAGTGTCGCATGAGTAAACTCATTAGTAAACATAGTCGAAATATAAACAAAATAAAGTGTATATAGAAAATCATCTACTATTTATTATCTCTTGTGAGTTGTTCATTCTATCACCATATACTACTCAGTGAGTGGCTAAATAAGAAAAGCATAGAGGTATTGCTTATATTTCTTTTAGTATGGATCCAGAAATCCTTGATAAATACAGTTTATTGGTAGGCTAACCTGCACGAAAAATCCAGTGAAAACAGATTTTGACTGACCAAAGACCGAATGATACAACGACGAACTTCAAACTTCGCTGAATGAATATTTTTACGTTCAATCACTACCAAGGACTAATAGGAAATGTCAGGCCAATGTAGGGTAAGCCACTACGGTTACGAAAGCGGTCGTTTTTAGCGACTACATCCGCGTTTTTAAGCACCATTTCGGAGGTTAGCCATTGATAGCCTACTTTTAAACTTACCCCTTCGTTGAGCCGGACACGAGCGTAGATTTCTGTAGTCAGCATTCCCCGATTGTTGTCGCCCAATAATCTAAGATTGAGCCGATGCGGAGTCGCTTGCTGAAAGGCATCTTCACCCTGAAAAGGCTTTTGAAATTGCTGTCCTATTGAATCAGTAACGGTAAATAAGCCAGTGGATGATTGTATAAAACCCGTCCGGGTGCGGCCTAAAAAAGTAAAACCTAACAAATCAACGCTGGCGCCAATGGTGATTGGGCCTACATAAAACTCCGCCCGGAGGCCAAGATTCAGCGATGTTTGCGATAATCGGTTAAACGTCAGCGTATCAATATGGTCAACACGTAATGGTTCCGACAAAGAACCAAGTCCGCTTTTGCCCCGGGTTAGCCGGGCTGGTGCCGTGTAATAACTCAACTCTTTACCGTAAAACGTACTTAGTCGTCCAGTCCAGCCAACAAACAGGAACTCATTCTTAGCGATACTGACAAGTTCATAATACGTTATAGATGGATTGTATGAGCCGTTTTTAAATCCAGTTCCTGCATCAATACCACCACTTAGGCCATTTTTATGGACTTTCTGACTATAGCCCTGAAAAGAAACAAACACTGTAATCAAAAAGAATACGACTATTCTGGCTATCAGGGATGAGGGCGTAAATGGCATAAAGTCTGCAATTGTTTTTCGGCTGTCTCGTTACTTCGTTGCCACGTAAAAGAAATCCAGGCTCCCGGCGGGGTCATTGCTGACGAGGTAATCGGTGTAGTTGATTTCGGCGGCTAAGCCGTCGGCTTGGAGCAGCCGGTTGCGGTTCAGCCGATTCATCAGGTCGTAGGGCACTTGGAGGAGTCGGCGGGGGAGTCGGTATTGCAGATTGAAAATATCGAAGCGCGTCAGCTTTTTTACAGACTCTTTGTTCTGCTCATAATACGTCATTACCTTATCATTGCCATGAATGCCGCGCGTCTCAACCGTTGGGAAATACTTGCCCATCAATGACTTCAGTCCGTCGGCGTAATACTCCCGAACGTGCCACGGGTTGCGTGTGAGCGAGAAGGTTTTATTGACCGTCGTGAGCAGTAATTTACCCCCCGGTTTCAGCACCCGATGCGCTTCTTTAATAAACAGATCGTCGTTTTCAATATGCTCAATGACTTGAAACGTTACGATAAAATCAAACGTATTGTCAGCTAAACCACTTAGTGGTGGAATGTTGGCAGCAATGAACGTTGAGGTTGGATATTCGGCACTGAGCGCCGAAATCAATTCCTGATTTTTATCGATACCGGTATAATGGTTGGCGGCTTTGGTCAATAAGTCTAAGCCCCGGCCCCAGCCACAGCCAATTTCCAGTACGTTGCCGTTCACGATGTGGGCGGCTTCGACATAGGGAAACAGGAGCCGCTGGTGAACGGGGTTATCTGATGCGATTTCGGCGGAAGTAATCTCAGTGGTTTTGTACATGCGTTCGCCACGTTATGCGTGCAATTCGTAGCGCAAAATTACTCTTTTGCAAAGGCAAAGAAAAATCAACAGCTTGCGTAACCCAAAAGAGGTCTTTTTTTCGTTGTATATAAGCGATTCAAACGAAGGCTTAAAAATCTGTCAGAAAATTATTCCAATATTATCCCAAATTCCTAAAAGGCTTTCTTTACAGTCGGCCAAAGCTCCTTTAGAGGATTGGGGGTAACGTCAGATCACACAGTTGTTTATGCGTATTTCATTTGCTCTACTCTTCTTTGCGGCCCTGCTGTCGGCTTCGTGCTCATCAAACAAAAAAACGCAGCAGGCACGCGCCAATGCGGCCTATGATGCCCGCACCGAAGCCCAGCGAAACCAGCCCAGCCGCCCAACGGTTCGTTTAGCTGAAACACCGGGACAACCGGCAGCGGGGCAATCAACGGCTCCGGTTAAAGTCATGACCGACGGCCCCGCATTGGGCACAACGCCGTCAGTCTCGGGTAAGTCGGGTGGCGAATGGATGGTTACGTCCATTAAAGGAAAATTCTTAGCCACCGATACCACAACAGTTCGGGTGTATATGGATTTGACCGTCAAATCGCCCACGGGCGAGCCGGTGCTCAACCCCGCCGACTTTACGGAGCACTTTCTGATTGCCTATGTCATGTATCCCGATTACAACAACCGCGAACGGTTAGGCTATGGGACCGTGCCGCTGAGCACCCAGAACGTTGGCCGGGAAGGTGATCATCTAACCTTAACGTTCGATGTAAAACGGCCCGCTTCGGCGGACCGAAAAGACGCGGCTACGGCCGTTTTGCTGACCGAAATAACCGAAACCAGCAGTGGCACCAAAGCCCGCAATGACCTGTCGCTGCGTTTCAAAGCGACGAAACTAAGCGACCGGTTTACCTTGTTCGACAAAACGGGTAAACAGCCGCAGTTGCGTAATTATGCCAATGTGGGCGATACACTCGTCCTCCGCGATGTGAACGGTACCAGCAAACCGTTGTTTGGAGTTCGGTACCGTCATGATTTTGATGCGGCATCCTCGCCCATGAATACGGCTCCCCGCCCCGCATCCAAATCCCTGACGGTTGACTCAACGCTGACCATTACCACCAATCAGCCATTTGTCCTCCCCCGCGAGGGTCTGTATTATTTTGTGGAAGACACGACCGATGCATCGGGTATTGGCTTGGTGGTGGCCGACAAGCGTTTTCCGAAGCTTACCCGTCCTGAAAAGCTTATTAAGCCGGTGCTCTACATGAGCACCAGCACCGAAATTGCCGAGATGAATCAGGCGCAGGACATTAAAAAAGCCTTCGACCGCTATTGGCTGAGCCTGATGGCAGGCAATGAAGAAGTGGCCCGAAAAACGCTCAAAGCCTACTTCGACCGGGTGGAAGAAGCTAACCGTTTATTTACGAGCTATAAAGAAGGCTGGAAAACTGATAAGGGCATGATTTATATTGTGCTGGGCGCGCCCGACCGCGTGCAGCGGAACCGGGAACGCGAAGTCTGGGTTTATAATCGCCGGGCCAACGTGTCGGAGGTGAATTTTACCTTTAGCAAAAAGCCGAATCAATTTGTCGAGGACCATTACGAACTGGTGCGCTACATTGAGTATCAGCCGATTTGGTATCCCATCGTCGAAGCGTGGCGAACCGGCGCCATTCGAGAATAGGGTATAGGATGTATGATATATAGTGTATGATGTATTTGATGCGTCAGCCATACATCATACACTATATATCATACATCATTCATTTAAAAATGCCCCAGCAATTCAACCGCCACTCCCGCCCACGCCCTCAATTTCGTCCCGAATCCGACGAGATGGTATTTGGTATTCAATCGGTTATCGAGACGCTTCGCTCTGACCAGCAGATTGATAAGCTGTACATGGAAAAGGGCCTTAGTAACCCCGACATCCAGAATCTGGCTTTTCAAAATCGAGTTACCATTCAGCGTGTACCGGCGGAACGACTCGACCGGCTGACTCGCAAGAATCACCAGGGCGTGGTCTGCTTAGTAGCTCAGGTGCAGTACGTTAAGCTATCAAATGTTATTGCGGATGTCTATGAGCGGGGCGAAACGCCGTTTTTGTTATTGCTCGACCGCATTACGGACGTGCGGAACTTTGGGGCCATTGCCCGCACCGCCGAGTGTACGGGGGTGCAATGCATCGTCATTCCCGGACGGGGAGCGGCTGCTATCAACTCCGATGCCATGAAAACGTCATCGGGGGCACTGAACCATATTTCGGTTTGCCGCGAACCCGACCTGACCGAAACCGTGAAATATTTGCAGGAGTCGGGTATTACGGTGGTGGCCTGTACCGAAAAATCCAGCCGCGACCTCTACGAGCGCACCACCGACCTAACTGGCCCCATTGCCGTGATTATGGGTTCGGAAGAAGACGGTATCTCACCTGAACTGCTCCGTATGGCCGATACGCACGTAAAAATTCCCCTATTGGGTGCGGTTGGTTCGCTGAACGTATCGGTGGCTACGGGCGTAGTGCTGTATGAGGCTGTGCGCCAGCGGAGTCTGAAAGTGGGAGAATAAGATGGTTCTTCTACTTAAAAAAAGTCGTGCCACGCTTTGAAATCGTGGCACGACTTTTTTTAGCTCACCTGTTACCCAATTATTTCCCCGCTGCGACTAACGGTTTGTAGGAGTGATGGTAAGGCGACTCAGGAAGCCTCCAAACCTTCTACAATACCAAACAATCCTCATTCGGTACAGAGCCGGGTGAATCTATCCACATTTTAACCAATAACACCATGAAAGCGAATCGCTTTTCAATCAATCGTAGTGCCCTTGCGGTACTAACCACGTTTTTATTGTCTACGGCCTCCCTTTATGCGCAGACGTTCGCAGGGCAGGCCAAATTGGCAGACACGCCCGCTAAGTTAGAGGCTGCGATCTATCCGCTGGCCCAGCAGCCGTCAACCATTAAGGTTATCTTTAATAACCTGACGGGTGGCTCTGTTCGGATTGTTGTTCGAGACGAGAAAGGGAAAGTCTTCTACGATGAGTATGAAGCAACAGCCCGCTATCGTCGGCGCTTCGATTTGTCGGCTCTGCCGCAGGGCAACTACAAAGTTGAACTGAGCAAACGCGACGAATATTTCGCACAGTCGTTTGTGGTAGAACCGCCTGTTCAGAGCCATATCGCGCTGGTAAATCCACCCGTTAAAACGGCTCCTGACAAGGTGACTGAACCGAAACTGATTGTTAGTCAGGAATAAAAATTAGGTTGGATCAAACAAAAAACACCGGATGCTGTCCGGTGTTTTTGTGTTTATGAAGTTTTACGCTTTTTTGCCCTTGCCTTTCCCGGAGCCGCCTTTTTTGGCGGGGCTTTTGTCTAAGGAGTTGATCCAGACGGCCAGTTTCATGGCATCTTCCTTTGGTACCTGTTTCATGGGAGCCATTGGCGGATAACCCGGCCAGTGCGATGGAATCGGGTTATAAATTAGATTTACGATTTCATCATTCGAGTATTTTTTCTTGGCTACATCCACATAGGCCGGACCAACCAGTTTCTGGTTTGGGCGGTGGCAGGCAATGCAGGTGTATTTTGTCATCAGGGCATTCATATCCGCCGGGATATCGGCTGGTGCCTGAGCATTAGCGTCGAAAGAAGCTACGGCAAGCAGAGCCGAAGCGATAAGAAGGCCAACGGTTTTTTTCATGAGAATCGGGTAAACAATTAATGATTGAACAGACTGACAGCCAGGGTCACCGCGCAAAAATAGATGGTTTCGGATGATAACCCAATTTTAGCTACGGTTTTTCCTATTAAACCAACTGTTGGACAGTTGTTCCCATAAAACGTTTAAAATTTGTGAAAATAAGTTTACAATGCAGCCTATCGACCGTTTTTCCGGCCATGCCGACCTCTACGCTCAATACCGAATTGACTATCCTGTTGAGCTTTACGACTTTATCCTTTCGTTTGTAAGTACTCGCCAAATGGCATGGGACTGCGCCACGGGCAATGGACAGGTAGCGGGCGTGGTGGCCGATTTGTTTGCCCATGTCGAAGCGACCGACATTAGCGAAACGCAACTGGCCCGCGCCGTTCAAAAACCGAACATTCAGTATCAGCTTAGCCAGGCCGAACAAACGCCCTTTTTCAATCAAACCTTCGATTTGATTACGGTAGCGCAGGCCCTTCACTGGTTCGATGTTGGTGCATTTCATGAGGAAGTTCGGCGGGTGGCGAAACCCGGTGCCGTGATTGCCGAATGGGGCTACGGCTTAGTACAGCTTGGCCAATCCAGGCCGGGTTCTGATTTAGACCCGATCATGCTGGATTTTTACCGTAATCGAATCGGCCCTTACTGGGACCCGCAACGAAAATATATTGACAATGCCTATGCCACGTTGCCCTTTCCCTTCGCCGACGCTCAACGTGCTACCTTCACGGCATGGAAAACCTGGACCTTAGAACGGTTCCTGAACTACCTGCGAACCTGGTCGGCGGTGCGGCAATACATTCACGAAAATGAAGAAGACCCGGTCGTTTGGCTGGGAAAAGAATTAGCTCCGCTTTGGGGTGATGGCGAACGCGAAGTGCGTTTCCCAATTTTTTTACGGGTGGGGTGGGTGTAGGCACACAATTGCGTCTCTACACTAATTTCGCCGGATTGAGGTAGTTCAGTTTTGGTACCCGCAGAAAATCAACGTCGTTATCGGAAAGCAATATCAGTTTATGCACAATGGCTGTGGCTGCAATAATGGCATCGGGGAGTTTGATTTTCACCTGCCGCCGAATCGCGATTGTTTGCTGAATGATTTCTTCGGTTAAGGTAAATTCGATTGAATTTATAACGAAAAGGGATAAATCAGCGGCAAATTCTGGATCATCAGGAATCCATCCTAATAACTCTATTCGATTAATAACCGATATGTTGGTAGGCGTTTGTAAGACTGTTTCCATAAATGTCATGCCCGATTCAGGCAATAAACCACGGAATGTCTTAGTAACGATATTAGTGTCTAAGAGATAGGCCTTTCCCACGAATCACGTAATTCTTTTATTTCCTGATCCATCTTCGCGTTCTGTTCGTCCGTATAGTGTTTATACTTCCCAACTAAATGACCCAAACCGCTTTTCTTTTTAGGTTTTGCTTTTTTCTTAGGCTCTTCAACCAGAATAATCTGAATCTCGACCTGCCGGTTATTAAACTCTTTAGGCACCGTTACCTGCACAACCTGGTCGTGCGGTATGGCATATTGACGAATCATCTGCATAACTTAATAGCTTAATTAGTGACAAAGCTACGGATTTAATTTAGACAATCACGCTTCCCAAATCACTCGCACAACTTTTCCGTGAACGCCAATCGTCTGGAAAAACTCTAACCAATGCAGTTGCTGCGGGCCGAGGTGGTCGGTGGGGGATTTGACTTCCACAAATTCGTAGTTGCCCTGCTCGTTCCAGATGAGCAAATCCGGGAAACCGCGCGTGTGTTCGCGGAGATTACGCGACATTTCGAGCAGAATCAGCCGCAGTTGAGCTACGTCTAACAACTCGACCATTTGCTGCACTAATGTGAGTAACTCATCCGACCAGTCGACCAGCACATTTGTAATGCCGTATTTGGCGTTAAACATTCGGCCCGTATGTCGTCGCCAGTCGTCTTTCGTTTCCAGTTCAGCGAGCCGCTTTTTCAGCAGGTCTTCGCGTTTGAGGTAAAAATCAGGCAGGTAAAAATCCGACGGGGCGCGTTGCAGTGGGTGATGAATGGCCGACACGTTGGCATCGTAAATAATATCCCAGAACACCAGCCCGAACAGACCGCGCCAGGGGTAGTTTTCAGTAAAAGCTGCGTCGTAATCCTGCTCTAAATAATAGTTCATCACGCCCGCTTCCACATGGTGCCGGTAAGCCGCCGGAATGTTAAGGCTTTCGGCATCGAGCAAAAAGCGCGTGGTGGCTTTACGGGTGCGTTTTTTCTCGCCCGCGCTTAGAATTTTCTCCCGAAAATCGTTGGCAAAATAGCGCTCTTCGGCATTGAGCGGGTTGAGGGCAATTTCGTCGCAAAGGGCCAGCGCTTCATCCACCGAGCCGTTTCGGAACAGCAACCGAACACGCCGTTCGCGGGCGGGTACGCGGTCGGAGAGTTCGTATACGGACAAGGCCTGTTCTGGTAACTTCTGCCTTTCCAAATAACCACCTACCCGGCACACTAATTTCTGATAGCCCGGAATGGCAATTTCGGTTAGTTCGGGGCGGGTTTCGTTCCAGTTCAGGAACCAGTTATAAATATCGTCGGCGGGCGTTTCGGCTTCTTTTAGGTCGTAAAATTCCTCATTCGTTAGCGAAATCAGGAGTTTATCTTCTACCTCTTTTCGGGTACGGAACCGCGCCGTTAGCTTACTTTCGTCATACCGCTCAAAGTTGACCATACCGAGGTCGCGTACCACAAACTCAGTCATGTTGCTGCCCCGGTTGCCGAAGAACAGGTATTTAATCATCATACCCTCGGCTTCAAAATTCATTTTAACGACCGTCTCATGCGTAGTCAGGCTTGTAACGACCTCGCCAAAATCTAATTCGTTCAGCGCGTAGCGCACAACGGTTTCTTTCTTTTCTTTGGCTAACGGACGACTTTCTTCCGGCTCTAAAGGCAGAAGGCTCAGCAGTTCGGGTTTGGTGAAAACACCCAGTGCTTCGTCGCCCATGCTGGCGTGGTGAGCGGCCAATCGTTCGATAAAACCAGCCCGAATTAATTCATCAACAGCCGCCGATAGGTCGGTTATTTCGTTATACTGTAACTTGTTGGTCCGAAAAAAGAGTCCTTTGCGGTTACTGAACCGGACATACAGGCATTGTGCGTCGAGAGAAAGTGCCTCGAACCGGCGCACAAAATCCCATTCGGCCTCGTTTAACAGGTTGCCGTAAAGTCGTTTGACAAAGTCCAGCACATACCGGAAATTGTCGAGATAATAACGGGGGGTAAGAATAACTTTCTGTCGTCCAACCATCTTGTATCCACGGACTGAAGCCCGTGAATTTTATTTATTGACATGTTCACGGGCTGAAGCCCGTGGGTACATATACAACAAAAAAATAACCCTTTATGTCCCCAATCAACGTTCTGAATGAACTCACTCAAGAGGGAATTTTATCGGCTGTACAGCAGAAAAAATTAACCGAAATTGAACAGAAAAGGCCATTTTCGCTGCATTGGGAACTGCGTTCGATGCTCTACATCGGCATCCTGCTGTTAAGCTCAGGCGTGGGTTTGCTGGTGTACGACAACTTCGATCAGATTGGGCATACGGCCTTGCTGGTGGCCATTGCAGCGGCCTGCGCGGGCTGCTTTTTCGTGGCCTGGCGATACCGACCCAACTGGACAACGGCCCAAACCCAGAGTCGCTCAGCCTTTGGCGATTATGCCCGGATTCTGGCCTGTCTGTTGTTTCTCACGCTCGAAGGCTACGCACAATATGCCTACAACGTGTTTGGCACGCGCTACGGATTGGTAACCCTGTCACCCGCGTTGCTGTTTCTGCCGCTGGCCTACCGCTTCGATCATCGGGGCGTGTTGGGTATGGCACTTACGGCCCTGATTTCGTGGGTAGGCGTCACGGTGCGCCCGCTCGAACTGTATTTTAAAACTAATTTCTTCGAGCAGGATACCGTGCTGTCGGCCATCGGTCTGGCGATTGTATTGATTGGTGCGGCACTGACTCTGGAGCGTCAACGCATTAAACCGCATTTTACATACACCTACTTAGTGATGGCTGGAAACCTGCTGATGGTGGCTTTGTTGGGCGGTTTGTTCAACTTTGAGGGCGTTCGAATATGGTTTGCGCTGGGGTTGGCGGTCGCCTGTGTTGCCATAAATCGGTATCGATCTGTTGGCAATACCCAACCCGGACAAGCTTTTCTGTTCGTACTTATGAGTGTAATCTATGGCTATATCGGCCTAACGTATCTGTTTTTTCATTATCTGAGCTTCGCCAATGACGATGTCTATTACTGGTATTTTATCGTAACGGGCATTGCGTTAGTGTATTACCTGATGAATCAATTACCTAAAGGAACCCGAACCCATGAGAGCCTATAACCAACAGTGGATATGCAACCGGGAGGTGCTGGAACAGGCCGAGCGGTGGTATCGACAAAAACTGTTATCTAAGGAGCAAATAGATGCCATTCGGGAAGCTTACCCGGTGAACTTTCGGCAGACAAACGGCTATATCGAAATCGGCCTGTTTCTGTTCACGACAGTTGCCATTCTGGCCTGTTACCTGCTACCTGCCAGTATGTTCTCCCTGTTTTCGGAGTCGCAGAAAACCTACGGGCTGTTTAATATCGCCTTTGGCGTTGGCGTGGGGCTGGTTGGGCGGCTGCTCATTAACCGGCGGCTTCTGTATCGTAATGGGATCGACAATGCGTTTGTTGTAACGCTGACCGGCTTTTTGGCGTTTGGCTTCAACCAGTTTCTGCCGAATGGACTGTCTGTTGCCACCCATGCTCTGGTCACGCTGCCGCTGCTGTTACTGGTGCTCTGGTATTACGGCGACACGCTGATTGCTTTTTTTACCCTGGCCACATTCTACACATTTGTGTTCGATAGTATGCTGAAAATCAGTTGGGGGAAAGATGCTTTGCCCTTTATCATGATGGCTGTTTCGGGTTTGCTCTATGTTGGAGCGAGGCAAATTCAGAAGGCAAATCCAACCCAGGTGTATTATACCGATGCGCTTAATCTGGCCCAATGGCTGGCTCTGATTGTACTGGCGGCTGGTGGTAATTATTTCGTCGTGCGCGAACTGAACGGCCTGCTGCTGGAATCGCGTCCGGGCGTCCCGGCGTCTGAACGTGCCCCCGAAATAGCCTTGCCCGCCCTGTTCTGGCTATTGACATTCGCCATTCCAGTTATTTATCTGTGGCAGGGGCTGACGAAGCGAAACCGGATGCTGATTATTTTGGGCGTACTGGGACTAATTGCGGCCGTGATGACCCTGCACGAATACCATGCGCTGGTTCCGCTCAACGTAGCACTGGCAATCGGCGGGCTGGTCCTGATTGGCATTGCCGTCTTTGGCATTCGTTACTTAGCCACTCCAAAACATGGATTCACCGATGCACCGGACGACGATTCACCCGATGAATTTTTCACGAATGCCGCCACTATGGTAGCTGTTCAGGCGACGGGTACAGCTCAGCATAGACACAAAGACAACCTCCGGTTTGGCGAAGGCGATTTCGGTGGGGGAGGGAGCGAAGGGAAATATTGATGTGTATAAAATTCTGTATTTTTGTGTATGAAAAATTTAACGAGCTATGCGGACGAACATTGATATTGACGATAATTTGCTCCAAAAGGCGATGGAATTCAGCCAGTTAAAAACGAAAAAGGCTATAGTTGAGCTGGCTTTAGAAGAATACATCAACATGATGCGCCGTAGGGATTTACTGTCTCTGCGTGGAAAAGTTCAGTGGAATGGTGATTTAAACCAGATGCGAACCGACGAAATACCGAATGAATGGGACCAGTAATTGTTGATACGTCCATATGGATAGATTTTTTTCGAGATGTTCAAAATGCAAAGACGGATTTAGTAGCTGACCTTCTGATTAAGAAGGATATGTTGTATATAACGCCTACTATCCTACAGGAATTATTGCAGAGAATACCCACCGACAGCCAATTTGAGCGAATAAGAGAAGATTTGTTAGCCTGTGTTATGTTACGCACAAATCCCGTCGATGCGGCTATCGAAGCGGCTCAACTCTACCGTGCTCTCCGCAAAAAAGGCGTGACCATTCGCAAGCCGAATGATTGCCTGATTGCCCACTACGCCGTATTTTACGACATCCCGATTCTGCATAATGACATGGATTTCGATCAGATTGCCCAGTTTACGGCACTGCGAATTGCCCGGTTCTGAAAGGCAGCTATGCCGGGATTAAACCTCAGGTTTCATAACAAAGAATTCTATACAGAGTTTTTCAATTGAGTTCGGTCGATAATTCACTCTGGTACGTTATGAAACTACGATTTATTAACGCCTATCTGTTGGGGCTTCTTGGTGGGTTATGTTGTGCGTGTAACAACGACAGGCAAAACACTCAGAATTCAAACAGTGCTCCATCTGCGACGACCACTGCGGCCACGCCAGTAGCTTCCGAGCCAACGACCACGGCCAAAATCCCTACTGATAGCGCTACCAGACCGACCCAAACTGACGAATCGGGTCAAAACTATACCTTCTCAGGCAATACGGACCAACTCCAGATTAAAGGCTCCGAAAATCAATATGACATTCTATTGCCTACAGACGTACTTTTCGATTTTGACAAGTCAACGATACGGCCCGAGGGTTTACTATTATTAGAAAAAGTAAAACAGCACTTTGTTACGCACGGCGTCGACCAACTTCACGTATGGGGACATACCGATTCTAAAGGCAACGATCAGTATAATTTTAGACTGAGTCAACGGCGGGCTATCTCAGTCGCTAACTGGTTGAAAGACAATGTTAAAACCAGAGGACTCATTATGGCGCTTGGGCGGGGGGAGCAGGAGCCATTAGTACCGAACGAAAATCCAGATGGAACCGATAATCCAGTGAATCGGCAGAAAAATCGCCGGGTTACCCTATCTGTAGTAAAGTACCCTGATGCCAACAAAATGCTGGACGAAGCAAAAAAAGCGAGTAGGTAATTTCTCTATTTCATCGACCGCGCCTGAAAGCGTACTCATTTCTAAAGCAAAACCGCTAAGTTTGGCCCCGCAAACCAACGACCATACGCAGTCGCATGAAAACCGTAGATTCCTACAATTTTGCCGGGAAGAAAGCCCTCGTTCGGGTTGATTTCAACGTGCCCCTCGACAAAGAATATAACATTACCGACGACACCCGCATCAAAGCGACCATTCCGACCGTCCTGAAAATCGTGAACGACGGCGGTTCGGCCATTCTGATGTCGCACTTAGGTCGGCCAAAGGGTGGCCCTGAAGAAAAATATTCGTTAAAACACCTGATCCCTGCGCTAAAAGAAGCGTTTGGGCGCGAGGTGAAATTTGCCGACGACTGCATCGGTCAGCAGGCTACCGATCTTGCGGCCAGCCTGCAACCAGGCGAAATTCTGCTGCTCGAAAATCTACGTTTTTATAAAGAAGAAGAAAAAGGTGATGTGGCCTTCGCCGAAAAACTGGCAAAATTAGGCGATGTTTGGGTGAACGATGCTTTCGGAACAGCGCATCGTGCTCACGCCAGCACCGCCGTAATGGGCCAGTTCTTCACCGACCGCGTGGCGGGTTATGTGATGCAGGCGGAATTGGATAATGCCAAAAAAATCCTGGAAGAAGCCGAACGTCCCTTCACAGCCATTATGGGAGGAGCTAAGATCTCCGACAAAATTCTGATTATCGAGAAATTGCTCGATAAGGTGGATAACCTCATTATTGGTGGGGGAATGACCTACACCTTCACGAAAGCGCAGGGCGGCCAAATCGGAGATTCGCTGCTCGAAGCTGACAAGCAGGACTTAGCACTTGAGTTGCTGAAAAAAGCTGAAGCGAAAGGTGTAAAAATCTACATGCCCGTTGATAACGTTTGCGCGGACGGTTTCTCAAACGATGCCAATCGGCAAACAGTAGCCACCGGCCAGATTCCCGACGGCTGGCAGGGATTAGATATTGGTCCTGAAACCATCAAAAAATTCGTTGATGTCGTGATGGCTTCAAAAACCATCCTATGGAACGGCCCAATGGGTGTGTTCGAGTTTGAAAATTTCGCCAAAGGGACGAACGCCATTGCCGAAGCGGTGGTGAAAGCAACCGAAGAGAACGGCGCCTTTTCGCTCATCGGCGGGGGCGATTCGGCTTCAGCTATCAATCAGGCTGGTTATGGCGACCGCGTGAGCTACGTCTCGACCGGGGGCGGTGCCTTGCTGGAATACATGGAAGGTAAAGTGTTGCCCGGTGTGGCTGCGCTGGAGTAGAAAAGTCAATCAGCCTGTTCTGAAAGCCGAAAAGCCGAAAGACGAATGCCATTACTCCAAGTAATGGCATTCGTCTTTCGGCTTTTCGGCTTTCAGAACAGGCTGATTGATTACCTTAAGTCATAGCAATCGTCTCAGTTGAAATAACTATGCTATGACATCCCATCAATATTATTATCCTCCCTTACTGGAAGGATGCTATTATCACATATATAATCGTGGAAACAATGGAGATAACTTATTTTATCAGCCCCGCAATTATTTTTATTTTCTGAAACAATACGACCTCTATCTGAGTGACTACCTCGAAACGTATGCTTACTGCTTGTTACCCAATCATTTTCACTTGTTGGTAAAGGTTCGGGACTGGGATGACCTGCCTGCTAATAAGCAATACCTTCAGCATGGTTCAAAACATTTATCTACGCCGGAAACTATAATAAGTGAACTGTTTCGCCGGTTTTTCTCAGCGTATGCACGGGCGATAAAGACTCAGGAAGAACGGACAGGTAGTTTGTTTCAGAAAAATTTCAAACGTAAGCCGGTCTTGAGTGAAGCTTATTTTACCAATTTAGTGGCATACATTCATCGGAATCCACAGAAGCATGGTATCAGTTCGGATTTTAAGGAATATCCATACAATTCGTATAACCGAATGCTAATGCCACAACAGACTCGCTTAAAAAAAGCAGAGGTCATTGGTTGGTTTGGTGGTATTAATGGGTTTCAGGTATTCCACGACACAAAGCATGACGAAAAACAAATCGACGAACTGATTATTGAAGAATGAAAATCCGAGAACGAAAGAACGAATGCCATTACTTGGAGTAATGGCATTCGTTCTTTCGTTCTCGGATTTTCACAACTGATTCAACCCTGCCCTTGCCTTATTATCTACACTGTTTTTATACTCGTGGTGCTTGAATGAAAGGGCTTTCTGGAAAAACGACCGGGCGCGGGTTCGGTCGTTTTTTTGTGCATAGATGTACCCCAATTGCAAAGCTGCTGTTGCACCGAATGAAAGGCGGTCCCCTTCAGGCGATTCGCAAAGAGCGAGAGTGCGATTCAGGTAGGAAATAGCGGTGTCGGGGGCATTTCGGCGCTGAAAGATTCGTCCCATACGGTAGTTGTATTCGGCTTTTTCGGCAGTCGCTGGAAACTTCGCTTCTGAATAGGGGCGAAGGTAAGTTAAGGCGCTATCCGTGAATCCGCCATCGCTGGCTAAACGGGCCCGCATCAGGATTTTTTGATTCGGTGATGCGCCCGTTTTCAAATAGGCTTGGGCAAACTTCTGAGCGGCTTTGTCTGACTCAACTGTCGTTCGGCCAACGGCCAGCACCTTTTGCAGAAAAAGGCGTGTTTGACTCTCTGGTTCATTGGCTAACCAATGGCAGAGAAATAGTTTGTAGTACGAATCTTTCAGGAAATTCCGGCCTTTGTATGTACTCAAAAAATGCTGAAAATGAGCAATGGCCACTGGGTATTCGCCTTTTTGCAGATAAATATCGCCCAGAATGTTTTCGATAACCGGCAATGGCTGATAAGCTCCACTAACAGGTCGGGCTTTCAAATAAGTAAGAGCCTGTTCGCTGTGCCCGTTTTTCTGCTCAATGGTAGCCCCGAAGAAATGCAGCAAGAGGTTGTCCCGATTTTCGCTGACGAGTTGTTTCAGTTGTTGCTCGTCGGCGGAAGTGAATTTCAGAACGTATGCCTTCACCATCAGATCAATGAGTCGGGTTTCAAGCCGAAAGGTAGGGTCCTGCATGGCCCGCTGGATTTCCTGCTGCCCTTGCCGGATGTTGCCATGCAGCCCCAGCAGGTTAGCCACCCAAACGTAATTATCAGGTACGGAACCAATCATGACGTGCAGCGTACCCAGCGATTTATAGGTGGGCAGGAAATCAGGAAACCGTTTCTGGTTATCAGCCAGTAATTTATACGCCCGAATTACATCCCAGCTTGCACTAACTTCCTTCCCGAATTTTAATTTTATAAACGCCCAGTGCAGCCGCACTTCGGCCAAGAGCACACGCTGCCAGGGCGACGACGCATCTAACGATTTCAACGCATTCAGTCGGTCATCTTCCCGGTCACTAAGGGTGTCGAATAGCCGGTCGTCATCGGAGGTGACGAGGGTAAGCATGTCGGCATAGTCATCTAAGAAAATGCGTACACCGTTTGCTCCTGTCTCTTTAGCGAGCGTCTGCTTTGCAGCCTGAATCTTTAATTTTTGCAGATCGGTATAGGCGTGTTGCAGACCCGGTGTCCAGGTGAAATCCTGGGCACGCCCTACAACCGACATGAGCAGAAACAAGAACACCGGGCTAAAGCCCGGTGCAGTTGAAAATAGACCCTTCATGTATTCCCTCTATTGCGAATCAACTTACCGACCACGACCGGTTGGCGCAGGTTCGGGTACGCCTTCGACATCAGCGAAAATCCGTCCGCAGTGTTCACAAACGATGATTTTCTTTTTGTCTTTAATGTCCGCCTGACGCTGGGGTGGCACCACGTTGAAACAACCGCCACAGGCACCGCGTTTCACCATTACAACAGCTAAGCCGTTCAGGGCATTACCGCGAATTTTGTTGTAAGAGTTCAGCAAACGTGACTCAATGGTCGTTGCCTGCTCGTCGCGTTGTTTAATGATGGCTTTCTCTTCTTCCTGGCTTTCCGACGTAATCTGATCCAGTTCCTGCTTTTTTGCCTTCAGGTCTTCTTTCCGTTCGCCAAGAGCGGCCTGGGTTGTTTTAATCTCCTCTTCTTTACCCCGAACCCGAAATTGTGCTTCGTTCGCCCGTTTTTCAACCAGTTCAATCTCCAGCGATTGAAGTTCAATCTCTTTTGAAATTGCATCGAACTCACGGTTGTTCCGCACGTTCATCTGCTGATCTTTATACTTGGTAATCAGCTTCTCAGCGTCTTTCTTCGCTACGCGATTGCGTTCAATTTCTTCTTCGAGCGTCTTGATTTCGGCCTGAAATTTACCTATGCGGGTTTCAAAGCCAGCGATATCGTCCTCAAGATCACGGACTTCTTCGGGCAGACCTCCGCGAATTTTAATCAGTTCGTCTAATTGAGAATCAAGGGATTGCAGTTTGAGAAGAGCGTCTAATTTTTGAGCAATCGTCAGTTCCATTCGGAATGTAGTTAGTGCTATATGAAATACCGAACCGGGTTCGTATCCGTTTCTGATAAAATTACCGCAAAAGTAGTGAATTTTTTTGCCAAATGCCCGCAAATCAACTCTTTCGTGAAGACTTCGCTTTCATAGTGCCCAATGTCGCAGATACCAATGCGCCCGTCGGCATCGAAAAATTCGTGGTATTTGTAGTCAGCCGTCACAAATACGTCGGCTCCAGCTCGCAACGCATCGGGCAACAAAAAGCTGCCTACGCCCCCGCAAACCGCCACGCGCCGGATGGGTCGGTCGGAGAGGGGCGTGTACCGAATCAGGTTCAGATTCATCTGTTCTTTCAGATACGAAAGCCAGGCATTGCCACTCACTGGCTGTGGTAATTCACCCACTGCGCCAGAACCGACTTCCTGATGCTGGTTGTTGAGGGTGTATAAATCGTAGGCAATTTCTTCATACGGGTGTGAGTTCCGTAGAGCCGACAGAACGGCTCCTTGCAAAGGCACAGGAAAAATAACTTCGATTCGATGCTCGGGCTCATTATGGTATTCGCCCACTTCGCCTAATGCCGGATTGGCCCCCTGCCCGGCCTGATAAGAACCCGTTCCTTCGCCACGGAAGCTAACCCGGCTGTAGTTGCCAATTTGTCCGGCCCCTGCTTCATGGAGCGCATCGAGCACGCGCTGCGTATCGGCTACGGGCACAAACGTGACTAACTTAGTCAGAACCTGACTTTTAGGAGCCAGTATTCGAACGTTTTGCAGGTTCAGTTTTTCGGCAATCTTAAAGTTAACCCCGCCCGCTACGTTGTCTAAATTCGTATGGGCTGCATACAGGGCAATATCGTTTTTAATCGCCTTAATCACTGTCCGTTCTACATAGGTTTTGCCGGTCAGTTTTTTCAATCCCTTAAATACAATGGGGTGATGCGCTACAACTATATTACAACCTTTGGCAATGGCCTCATCGACAACGGCTTCGGTTGCGTCGAGGGTGACCAGTACACCTTTAATTTGAGCCGTGGGATCACCAACGAGCAAGCCCGAATTGTCATACGATTCCTGATAGGCGAGGGGAGCGAGGGCTTCGAGGTAAGCAGTTAGATCGCGGATTTGGGGCATACGAACGAAAGTGGCAGATTAGTTTATAGACTGTTCCCGCAAAGTACGGGCTAATTGGCAGGACTTGATGCTACGCTTCCATGAAAAATGCCGCAACGGAAGCGTTCCCATTGCGGCATTTTACAGCAAACACATTGCAAAACTACAAATCAATCTGCGCGATGGCGACCGAGTTTTTCTGGTTTGGCTGTTTCACCTCATAAGCAACCACCAACTGATTATCAATCACTAAGCCCGTTGCGTTGGTGCCGTTAATGGCATTTTTGACAAACTGCGTTTCGGGGTTATTGGCGGCATTGATGTTCTTGTAGGCAATAATCGAGTTAATGCCCGTTTCGGCCGTTTGGTTCTGCTCCCACAACAGCACCGACGATTTAGGAGCCGATACTAAATAGGCATTTTTGGCGGTAGCATCGTCCAGCACAAACAGGCGTTTCCCCTGCTGCGTTACTACCCGGATACCCGGCGAATCGGTAGAGCCGGAGAACCAGGCAATCAAGTTGCTGGCAGAACCGCTGGCTGATGTAGGGCCCGAATGCGGGCAACCGTTAATTTGCCAGTTGTCGGGGAAAAGGATGGCCGGTTTGGCAAAGGTAGCTCCGTTGTCGGTGGAAGTCATGCGGGCAATATCGCGGATGTTGTCGTTATTCTCCCGGTAATACATGTTGAGCGTGCCCGATTTATCGACCAGCAGGCTGATGTTGCAGCAATCGCACACAAACGGGTCGAGAATGCGTTCGGCTCCGAAGCGATCACCAGTCGAGGTCACAAACCGGAGGTCGCGCTGGTGGGCTTTGCCCTCAATATCGTTCAGGTAAGCAACGGCAATTTCGCCGTTAGCCAGCACCGTTGCATCGAAAAAGCCCCGAACAATGTTGGGCGTTTTGTCGCTGTGTACCGGAACGGGCTGCGTCCAGGTCTTGCCGCCATCTTTCGAGAGGCAGTACACAATTTGCGAATCGCGCGGGCGGCCACCCTGTGGGCCACCTTTGGCGGGAGCATTGGCCGCCGGTTTGTCGTGGTCGTGACCCGCGCTGTGGTCATGAGCAGCCGCCGGAGCCGCATGATTTTCGTGAGCCGCTCCGGCATTGGCAGATTGATTGGCGGTCGGAGGTTCGGAGCTGCGAAGTGAAAAAACGGCCACTAAAGAGCCATCTTTTTTGAACAGCAGCTTCGGGCGCATCAGCCGGGAATTACCAATACCTGCCGACGAAAAGATGAGTTTTTTATCGCCAAAGGTCTTGCCTTTGTCGTTCGATTCGGCCCAGTAATAATAAATGACCCCACTTTTATCTTTTTCCGTCCACGATAGCGCGGCTTTGCCCTGGGGCGTTTTGACGAGCGTAGGCACGGCATAGGTGCGGGTTGTATCGCTAAACAGCCCGGTAGCGTAACTGCCGGAAACCGAAGCGAGCAGGGCGCTGCCCAGCAGTAGGGTTTTCAAAAACGAGTTCATAATCTGTACGGATGCGTTAGGGTTGCGATCAATTAAAAACGATACGACAGCGTGGTAACAAACTGCCGGGGCGGAATCGGCATAATGCTGTAGCGGTCGTGAATCAGGTAATTTAACTCGTTGGTCAGGTTGGAGATTTTAGCCAACACCGAAACTTTCCTATACGTGTAGCCCGCCGATACATCGAAAGTAGTAAAGCCTGTCAGAGGAATCAGGCGGCTGAACTCGGGAGTCTGACCGTACTGATTATTGTTCCCACCATTACGGGCACCCGTGTAGAAAGCAGACGCTCCCAGTTTCAACCCGCGCAACTGCGGCAGGTCGAAGGTGTAGAATAGGGTCGCATTAGCCGTATGAGCCGGGTTGTTGGTCAGCCGTTCGCCTTCAATGGGCGAGCCTTTCACCAACGATGTTTTGGTATAGCGCATGTAGTTGTAGCCATAGCCCGTGATGAAATAGAAGTTCTTCGACAAGTTACCGTTGATGTCAATTTCAAGCCCGTCGCTGGTGGTTTGGCCCGTAAATTCCTTCACGTTCGTGTCGGTGTTGGGCGAACCGTCGGCTTTGAACGGGGCCATCTGTGCGAAATTGCTATTCACAATATGGTACACGCTCAGGTTGGCAGTTAACCGGCCTGCGAGGAGTTCATTTTTAATACCAGCCTCGAATTGATCGACAATCGACGGTTTCAGCAACTGCCCCGAAATATCAACTCCCGTATTGATGGTGAAATTGTTGGCGTAGGTGCCATAAATCGACGTTGTTTTCCGGGGCTGATAAATGAGGGCTACTTTAGGCGAAAAAGCGGCATCGGTTTTGGTTTCGACCGGGCCACGCGTTTCCGTTCCATCGGCCAGATTCCGCAGGGTTGTCTGCACTGTTTTTTGCGACGACCACCGCAAACCTGCCAACACCTTAACTTTTTCGGAAAGGCTTATTAAGTCCTGCACGTAGAAACCCATACGCAGCGAAGGCGACGAAGTGAGCACAAGCGCTCTTGTGTCGGGAATGTCGGTGCGAACTTCGTATTTGGCTGGGTCGAGAACGTTGATTTTATCGTAGGTAACAACCGTCGCGCCGTTGCTGGTAATGCTAAACGAGTTCGTCTCGCTTACAATACCTACCACATCACCACCGACCAGCACCTGATGCCCGATACTCCCCGTCGTAAAACGACCAGTCAAATTCACCTGCCCTGTATAATTATTTTCGGCGGTTTGGGTGCGGCTTAACGTCCGGCTCCAGTCGCCATTAGGTTGAATTGTGTTGTTCGGTACGGCGGCTCCGAAGGCGCTAACGGCGGTGCGCTGTGCACCCGCAATGACATTCAGTTTCCAGGTGTCTGATAAGGCATGGTCAAGGTTCAGCGAGCCGGTAGTCTGGTTCAGGTCATTATACGCCCATGTGGTATTGATAAACCGCGAGCGCGGAACATTCGGGATAATGGCGTCCTGATTGGCATTGAGCGAACCTACACCATTGTCGGGTGTCAGGTCCGACTTGAGGTAATCGCCCTGGAGCAGCAGGGTCGTTTTCTCGCCGATTTTATACAGCAACGATGGATTGACATACACCCGGTTGGTTTTGACCACATCCCGATAGCTCCGGGCGTTCTCATACGTACCCACTACCCGAAAGGCCAGATTTTTCGCCAGTGGCCCATATACATCGAGGGTTGGTTTATAGAGACCATAGCTGCCGAAGCGCATCGAGGCTTCACCGCCAAAATCGAAGCGGGGTTTTTTGGTGACCATGTTGATAATCAGGCCACCCGACACGCTTCCGTAGAGCATGGCCGCACTTCCTTTCAATACTTCTATGGATTCCAATGTACTGGCTTCAGGAAATCCGGCAGTGTTGGAGATGATGCCATTCTTGAAAATGCTGCCACCAGCACCCGCAATCCCGATGCTATAGCCCCGTGCCGAAAACGTTTCGGAGACGCCACCCCGCTGCTGAGTCAGCGAAACACCACTCACGTTCTTAAGGGCATCGCCTAACCGCGAAATCTGCTGATTGGCAATGACAACACTGCTCACGCGGCCGGTTGCCTGGGGTAAATCTAAGGGGGCAATATTGGCCTTGCCGACAGAAACCACCCGGTTCGAGCCAGTAACCTCAACTTCAGTAAGCTGCGATGCGCTCTCGATCAGGGCAAAATCGGCAGTGGTATTCTCGCCGTTCTTAACGCTCACCCGTTTTTCCTGGGCTTGCAGTCCCATAAACGTAACCTGTAAGGTGTAATCCCCTTCTTTAACATTCCGAAGTTGATAAGAACCATCCTCGGCGGTAATCGTTCCTTTCCGAATTTCCTTTAAACCAACGTTCACAAATGAGGCTGGACTGCCGTCGTTTGTTCGGATTATTCCTCTAATTAATCCATGTGTTTGAGCGAAGGTCGAGGAACTGATGAGTAGTAACGACAGAAGCAGATATAAGGCAGTAAATCTATGACCCATTACTTTATTTAGATTGATTATAAGCAGCGCAAAGGTAATTGCGATAGTTGGATAGACAACAGCTATTTGGACTAATTCTTAATAATAAAGTATTTGCTATATACTTTCTATAAAATATGCTATTAGCAATAGGTAGCAGGTTAACTAATTTGGCATGATTACGTAAAATGCCAATTAATAAATTGCTTGAGTAAACCGGCTGTAAAACAAAGTTTTAGAGTAGATTTATCCCATAAAGGAGCAATACCATCCGGCTGAATAAACCGCTTCCAGATTTGGTTTCGCCACGCATGTAGTACCCTTCCTCTTATGAAAACCTTACTGTTCTGCTTTGCCAACAACCGGGATCGGCCCCTGCCTGAATTACGTAATGAAGACGATACAATTGACCGGTTGCTGGACCCGTTAAGCAGTCAGCAGTACTTTCAGAAGATTCGGGACTCGTTTGCTACTACCGACTCTGTAGCCAGCAAAATCCTTACTTATCAGGACTCCTTATGCTTGTTTCATTTCAGTGGACATGCCGGTTCGTCGGCCCTCCATCTGGAAGATTCGGCCGCCAGAGCTGTAGGGGTTGCTCAGTTACTGGCCCGATGCCCACAGCTACAATTGATTTTCCTGAATGGCTGCTCCACTCTTGAACACATTCGATTGATTCGCGAGAATGGCAGTAAAGCGGCTATCATTGCCACCAGTAGCCCCGTCGAAGATGTAGTGGCTACCCAATTTTCGATTGCGTTCTACCGCGCCTTAGCCAGTGGAACAACATTGATAGAAGCACTGGAACGGGCACGGTTGGAACTTCAGGTAAAAAATACGTTAACCATTGATACCATTCGGGATGGTATACTGACCGAACAGGAAGAAATCAGCCGAAATCAGTGGTACTTTTCGGCTCCTGATGAGCAGTCTACTCAGTGGACATTGCCCGCCGGAGAGGAATTACGCACTGCCGAACGCCAGAGCCGATCTAATCGCTACATACGTCTGGCCCTTATTCTGGGTAGTATTGTTGTGATGGGCGGCAGTTACTACTATTTCCGCACGCATCAGAGTTTCGATTATGTCGTTTACCTACGCGGCAGTCAGGGGCAGACGCCGACGAAAAATCAGGCGAAGTTGCGGCTGCTGCTGGGCAATACGCCCCGTGACGAAATGGCTGATGCAAATGGCCGGGTTGTTATTACGGGCATTCCGGCCCGATTCCAGCAACAGCCGGTGCGCGTTGAGCTCGTCGATAGCCCCGATCAGTCGTTCAGCAACGGTACGTTTGTCGATACGCTCCTGCTTGCCGACACAGAAGCCACTCTTTCGGTAGTACCCCACGAAGATTTGTGCTGCATTCGCGGCACGGTTTACGATGCCAACGGCCAACCCGTCCCTCAGGCCAGCGTGTGGGCGGAGAATTTCCCTGTCAGGCAAACCGATAGTTTGGGGCGCTTTGTCCTTACGCTGCCGGTAGCGTATCAGCGGGAAGCCAGCGTTCAGGTGACTGCGCGTAAAAATCAGCAGCAGGTAACCGTGCATGCCACACCCCGCACGGAAACGTCTTTATCCCTTCCGTTATAACCATGAAAACACTCGTTGCATTGCTCAGTTTGACTGGGTTGCCCCTATACATACAGGCGCAGACTCCCTGTGTAGAGGAGTACAAAGGCGAAGTGACACTTTATTCCAGCAAGGGCAAAGGGTTACCCAAAATACCTATTGTGATTGACGGTAATCAGGGGCCGCTAACCGATGCGAACGGCGTGTTCCGGTACCGCCTGAGCAAGTGCCCGGGTATGACGGTCCAAATAAAGATAGGCAGCAACAACTGGGATATTGTCAATCATACGGAAGTTTATACCTACACCCTTCGCCGGTTGGCTGACCCGGCCGATTTTCAGTTTAAGTTGCTGGTGGCGCAGACGCAGGAAATAGAGAAGGCAAGACGCAACTACTATTCCGAACTGGCGGGCGTGGCTGTAGACAAAGGATTAGCCCTGTTGAAAAACGAGATTGATAAGCTCAAAGTGTTGGAACGGCAACAACTCCAGGAACAGCGGCTCATCACAAACCAGTCTAAGGCAACAGACCAACAACAACGAAAAACTGGCGACCTTGAAAAACGTCTGGAACAGCAGCAAAAAGATTATCAGCGGGTACTCGATAGCTTAGTTAAAGAACCGGCTCAGTTGGTGGACAGAATGAATGCGCTGCAACAGCTTCTGGAAAAGCAACGGCAGGAGAACCGGCACCTGCTCGACAGCCTGGCAAAAGGCCCCGTTCAGCAACAGGGTAAAATTGCCGAACTGGAACGGATTTTGGAACGGCAACGGCAGGAAAATCAACAGTTACTCAATAAGTTGGCTCGTCAGGATTCGGCCCGGCAAAACGATAAAACCGGCGAGTTGCTAAGGCTTGTCGAACAGCAACGGCAGGAAAACAAGCGACTACTCGACAGTTTGGCAAAGAAAGAACTGGCCTGGCAAACGAGCAGGGTTACTCCATCTGCCAATAACCCGTCAGAAAAGAACCAGGAGATTGCTCAACTCCGCGACAGTTTAGCCCGAATGCAAAGCCGTTACGAGCTGGCGCTGAGCGACCGCGATAAGCGGCTCAGCGAAGCGCAGGCGATGGCGGCAGTTTTTGCGAAGCAAACAGCCATTGACAGCAGTTATCAGCAAGCCTTCTCAAAATATAAAGAGGGCCAGTTTCAGGGCGCGTTATCGGCGCTGTCCGATGAGCAGCTACAAGGGCAGAAAAAAGGATTAAACGCTAAAAAAGTCGCAGGCAGGCAGGCAGAAGAAGTTCTTCGGGAACGGTCGGCTTACATCAGTAAGTGTTTGTTGAAGGCCAACATTTACCGTAGTCAGTATGATATGACTCAGGCTGCCCACTGGTATGAAGAAGCGATCCGAGCCGATACAACGCAGGTGGAAAATTTACTCACCTACGCCAGTTTTTTACAGCAGCAAAATATTCCTAAAGAACCGGAGCGCTGGTACCAGAAAGCATTGGCCCTTAATCCACCCACCCCACTCAAGGCCGATATCTATGTCGAATTGGGGTATTTTTATATCGCTACTAATCGGTATGATGAGGCCGAAACCGCGCTTCTGGAAGCCAAAAATAGCAAGCAAAAGCTGGCCCGAACCAATCCCGAACAATACGAACCCAGCCTGGCCCATGCGCTGGATGCGTTAGGTACGCTCTACACCAAAAAAAGACAATATGAGGAAGCCGAAAACGCATTCGTACAAGCGAAAAACATTCGTGAGAAGCTCGTCGAAAAATATGCCGATGAGTTTGAGGCCGATCTGGCTTTTTCGCTCAACAATTTAGGCACGTTTTACTACATCAATAAACGATTGGGCGAAGCTGGCAAAACCTACCTCCGCGCCAAAACGATTCAGGATCGGCTTGTTCGCCGGAGTGGTGATCAATATGAACCGGACCTGGCCTCTACCTTAGGCAATCTGGGAACGCTCAATTATGAACTTGAGCGGCTGTCCGACGCAGAAACGGCTTATAAACAGGCCAAAACCATCCGGGAAAAACTCGCCCAGAAAAATCCTGACCTATACGAACCGGGTTTGGCTCAGGTACTCAACGATTTAGGCGATATTTACTCCGTTACGAAGCGTTTCGACGACGCGGAAACGGCCTATAAACAGGCTAAAACCATTCGCGAAAAACTCGCTCAGAAAAACCCCGACCAGTTTGAATCTGACCTGGCGCAAACGCTAACCGATATGGGGCTTTTCTACGTCGATACCAAACGCTACCCGGAAGCCGAAGCTGCCTATGCACGAGCCAGAGCGATTCAGGAAAGACTCGCCGGTAAGTACGCCGATTTGTTTGAACCTAATCTGGCTATGACACTGGCCGATCTGGGGTTTTTCTACTCCGAAACGAAGCGATACCCGGAAGCGGAAACCGCTTATCAGCAAGCGAGAACCATTCAGGAAAAATTAGCCCAAAAGAAGCCTATGGTGTTTGAACCAGATTTGGCTTATACACTGACGGACATGGGTAACTTCTATTTTGATACGAAACGGCCCCGGGAAGCCAAAGGCTCTTATCTACGGGCCAAAGACCTCCTGGAAAAACAGTTGCCGACGGATGGTGGTCAGTTAAGCTCTTTGCTGATTCAAATTCTGCATCGGGTGGCGTTACTAAGCGATGGAAGCGAGCGTGAAAGCTATTTTCTGGAGGCCGATTCGCTACAAGGGCAGGCTGTTGAATTGGTCAGAATTCGATTTGGCGATGCCGACTCGTCCCTGATGGCCCGCGAATTAAGCAATTGGTCGTATCACCTGATTTTCAGCAAAAAATTTGCAAAAGCAGAAGCCATTGCCGAAAAAGCCCTTTCGTTTGATGAACATGAAGAATGGGTGAACGCAAACTTAGCGGTGGCTTACCTCATGCAGGGAAAGCTTGACCAGGCGAAAGCACTTTATGGTTATCTGAAAGATAAACGGCACCGGTCGAGTCGGTATAAAAAAACATTCTTAGCCGACCTTGACGAATTAGAAACGGCTGGCCTAACCCATCCTGATATTGAAAAAATACGCAAGCTGTTGAATTAACATGACCAGAAAGTTCATATGGATGCTTTTTCCGAAGTCCCATTATTTACTTAAACTATATAAACGCCTTAATTTCAAGAGGTTAAGGCGTTTGACTAATCAGAAATCCGTTGGGCATATTTTTTCGTAAGTAGGTTGGTTGATTACGTCTATCCAATCCTCAACGAACATGTGTATGACCCTTCAGCAAGCCGTGAGTGAAGCGGTGAAAGCGGCTCGCCATAATGCTGGCATTACCCAGAAGACACTGGCTGATAAAATCGGGTTACCGCTCTGGGCTGTGACTAAACTTGAAGCCGGTAACTATGACATTACCCTGCATACGCTCGAAAAAATAGCTGTGGCCCTAAAGGCGGATATTGATATCGTTCTCAAATAGGTAGTCAGCTCGCTCAATAACACATCAGGCGGTAGTTAGGGCTGGTCGTCGAATCCTGGAAAAGCCCAACTGGTTGTTAGTCGGGCTTTTCTGTACGTAATGTGGCCTACTTCGTCTCTAACAGGCGGTTAACTAATCGTTTTAATTCATCAATCTGAGTCTGTTGGCGGTGAGTGGTCAGTTGTTGCTCATGCTTAACGGCTTGTATCTCTTCTTTTTGTTGCTGGTTTGTCTTCTCCGACTGAATATTGTACAAGGTTAACTCTTCTATTTTCTCCAACAGTTTAGCATCCATTTTGGCCACATCAATTCCTTTTTCAACTACCTCAGCCGCCGAGGGAACACCCGGCAAATGGCCTGACTGCTGGATGTATTGCTCGACTTCGGATAGGCTTTTGAGCCGGTAACCCTTTTCAAAGACCTTATCGCTCCACTCGGCGGTGTTCTTAACGGCCACTTTTACTTTCTCGGTCAAAATGCCCTTGCTCACAAACAGATTATAGTCCGAAGGCGTCTTCTCAATTCCCTGCCCAATAATAACGGCATCTTCAGCGGTGGTTTGCACACCCCGCCCACTGCGTTGCCATAAACTTTCCTCTATACCCGCTCGGGCTGAACCGTTCAGGCTCCACAGAATGACGTTCCCCGATCCATCGACGGTGAGGAACTTGGTTTGGTTAAGCACTGCTGCCGACGAGCCGCTGGTCAGGTTCTCTAAGCGCAGACCCGACACGCCCGCCGTGCCACTTACTATGTGCAATTTATTGGTCGGCGAAGACGTACCGATACCTACATTGGCCCCCGCCCCTAAGACGACCGCATTGCTCACATTAACTTTGGCATTGTTGCCGATGGCCGTCGCGTTGGATAGACTGCTGGCTCCGGCGTCGGCTCGAAAACCAATGAAAGTGTTGTTGACACCTGATGGATTAGACCTACCTGACTCAAAGCCGATGGCTAAGTTATTATCCCCATTAACGCCAGTTCCATTCCCAGCATTAGCGCCGATATAAATATTAAAACCACCGGTCGTATTGCCCCCTCCGGCGTTGTCGCCTAAGAAGTAATTCCCCGAACCGGTCGTGTTACTCAAGCCCGAGTTAGTGCCGAAGAAATAATTGGAAGAGCCAGTGGTATTGTTTAGTCCGGCCTGTACACCCATGAACGAATTGAACTGACCCGAGGTGTTGGCAAACCCGGCTTTGTAGCCTAAAAACGTATTGGCTTGGGCATTCGAGTTAAAACCGGCCTGATAGCCTAAAAAGGTATTCTGAATGCCAATCAGGTTGGAAAAGCCCGCCCTATAACCTAAAAAGGAATTATAGCTTCCGGTTGTGTTAAGTGAGCCTGCCCCAGCACCTACAAAGGAATTAGAGCTACCCGTTGTGTTAGCATAGCCCGCCTGAACCCCCAGAAAGGAATTGTTGAACCCCATTGTGTTGGCATAACCCGCTTGAAAACCTACAAAGGCATTCGTGTAGCCCGTCGTAGTGGAATAGCCAGCTTGGTAGCCTAAAAAGATGTTCTGTGCACCTATCGAATTCGTATAGCCTGCTTGATAACCCATGAATGTACTGCCATCTGCGGTATTATTGTAGCCAGCACTGAAGCCAACAAGCGTATTGGCATTAGCCATGTTCATATTATGTCCAGCATCGACGCCTACCAGTACATTGGCGCTGCCGGGAGTGGTGGACGCCGGGCCTGTCAGAACTAGGTTAGTCTGGGCATGTCCGAGGAGAGGCAGCAGTACCCCCACCCAGATAAAAACTCGCAAAGGGAAGAAATCAGAAAGAGACTTATGCATTGTTGAAGCAGATTAAGGTGAGGTAATAAGCGCTGATTAAAGATAAATGTGAGATAATATATACATACTGATGTTAACGAAAGAAAAAAGCTTATTTGCAGGCTACCTATGCCCAACGTTATACGAACTAGTGGACCGTTATTCAACTTGTATACTAACTCTTTTTAGATATGACCCGCGAACAACACTCACAGGTTTGGCAACGAAAAGATCAACTTACTGCCTGACTACAGCACACCACGGATACCGAAGCTCAGAAGCATATCAGAGAGTAGATTGACGCCTGTAATCAGTCGTATAAGAAAAGGTAGAGCTTTTGCACCAAACTTGACCCTGTTCCAACTAACTCAGTTTAACCAGAATAGGATTCACCGGTAGATACAGCGTAATGGTGGCTCCTTCTCCTTCAACGCCCTGGGCCACGACGGCCCCATCATGGTTGTTCGCTACCTGGCGCACAATAGCCAGACCGATACCCGTACCGCTGTAAGCACTGCTTGTGCCGTGCAACCGCTCGAAGGCATCAAAGATTTGTTCGCCGTACTGGGCCGCAAAGCCAATACCGTTATCGGCCACCCGAATGGCATAGTACTGACGCCCAGCCGTGGCGGATTGATCCGCTTCCGGCGGCAATCGATTTAGTATATCTATCGGCAGGGCAGTCCCATCCAGCCGTTCACTCTGGACGGTAATGTGAGGTTGACGGCCCGGTTTGGCGAACTTAAGGGCGTTCGAGAGTAAATTCTGAAATACCTGCCGCAGTTGCAATGCGTGCCCGCTTAGAACGGGCAAATCACCGGCTTCAATGATCGCTTGTTTTTCCGTTACGACGAGCTCAAGATCGTCCAGTACCTCCGCTACAAGCCGATTCAAATCAACAAGCTGACGAAGTGCGGTTCCCTCTTTGGTCAACTGGGCATACGTTAGCACGTCGTGGATCAGCAACCGCATCCGGTCGGCTGACACCTGCATTCGTTTTAGCAGACCACGGGCATCCTCGGGCAGTGTAGGGCCATGCCGATCCTGTAGTAGATCACCGAACATAATGATTTTTCGCAGGGGTTCCTGCAAATCGTGCGAGGCAATGGTAGCAAACTGCTCTAAGCTCTGATTAGAGCGTTGCAGTTGGGTGTTGAGTTGCTCGACCTGGAGTTGCGTCTGTTTCAGATCGGTGATGCCAACAAAGTTGACCACAATCCCATCGTTATACTTCTTTACCGTCGTCTGGTACCAGAAGTGCCCATTAGGACCCGCGTATTCCTGTTCGCCCACGAAGGGTTCCCCTGTTTCAACCACGGCCTTGTAGCGGGCCAGAAAGCCCGACTGTTCCAGCACGGGAAACAGGCTTCGTAGCGTACCCTTCTCAAGCTGGTCCTGAGTTAAGCGGACCTGTTTGAGAAACGCTGTATTGTAAAAGTAAATCTGAAAGTCAAGTACTTGTCCCGTTGTCGAGTGCCTTACTGCCTTAGCCGCGTAGATATTGACGAGCGAATTATCTAAAATGGTTTGGAGCAACTGGGGCGTAAAATGCTCGGTTATAAGTCCTGCGAAGAAAAGGGAAGGGCTGCGCCCACTGGTTAGGCTGGTGGAATAGCTAATAAGCTGCCAAGTTACGCACAGCCGGTCAGTATCGTATCTTGCTGATTGATTACCAAAGCATTAGTCTACACTTGTGCCCTATCCAACTCATTACAATTAGCCTCGACAATGCAAATACGGGAAAAAGACGGTATCAAAAAGGGTATTTTTCCCGTAGAGAAGATATAGTAAAAGCGGATGATTTGAGGCTTTGGCTGCTGAATGAAACGCCTGGTCATCCTTTACTTCCCGGTTTTATCTACTGCAACAATAAAGAGGCTGTCCGACGCAAAGGCGTCAGTTCTACTGGTCATCAACGCTACAAATGCGAAGCCTGCAAACGTAGTTTTCAACTAACCTACGCTAAGCAAGCCTACCAACCCGGCATCAAAGAGCAAGTTATTGATATGGCCTTGAATGGGAGCGGCATCCGGGACACGGCCCGTGTGTTGAAAATAAACATGAACACGGTCATGAGCACACTCAAAAAAAAGCCAGCCAAATCCGCTCAGTGAACCCGGCTTATGTGCGTACCGAAGTGCGCTTGCGAATTCGTTTAGAAGCGGACGAGATATGGTCTTACGGGCAGAAAAAGGGGAATCCGCGTTGGCTCTGGTGGGTAGAGGATCAGGCTACAGGGGAAATTGTGGCCTTCTTGTTTGGTCGGCGGACGAATGCGAGTTTTAGGCGGTTGCTGAAGCTGTTAGCGGAATCAGGCATCGTGGTGAGCCGCTGGTTTACGGATTATTGGTGGGCTTCCCATGATTTATTACCGGCCGAGATTCATCCGGTGGGCAAAGACCAGACTCAAAGCATCGAGCGTAAACACTTAGAGCTACGTACTCGAATCAAGCGGTTAGCCCGTCGAACGATCTGTTTTTCGAAATCTGGCTTGATGCACGATACGGTGATTGGCTTGCTGATTAACAATCTGTTTTTCAAGTTAGATGTCCATCTTTAATGCATGACCAGCGATTTGATAAAGAAGAATATAGCCAAATACGCCATCATTCTTCTTTTAACATATTCTTGAGATTGCGTCTTGGAGAGTTCTTGGAACGAGCTAACGGATACGATCCCAGGTAGTTTCAAAACCCAATCCGTTCCCGCGTCTGCTCAACGCCCATCGAACGCAACACTTCCATCGCAATGCGTTCGTCGTATTTGCGTTTCCAGTAATCGCTTTCTAAGCGGAGTTTGTCTAACTCGACCTGTTGTTTTTCCACCGTTAAGCGGAGGGTAGTCAGTTCGTGGTTGACAATCTCATCTGGTTTGGGTTCAATAACCTGCGCCGGAATAGCTTCGTCGGTGAGCAGGGCAAGGGGCGAAACATCCAGAACCTGGGCAATCTGCGAAAGCCGCGAGAGCGTTAGGTCGGTTTTGCCGCGCTCAATGTCGCCATAGGCTGTCGTAGAGAGGTTGAGTAAATCGGCCATGTTCTCCTGGGACAAACCCCGTTGCAGACGCTCTAAACGTATTTTTTCGGCTGGGCCACGAAAGACGGTGGTGTTCATATCAAGTAACAGCGATAAATTCTAAACCAAAACTGACAGGGTTTTTCGGGATGATAACGCAATTTTGTAACGAAAGGATTCTCGAACTTACACCAATCATTATTGGTTTTCAAATCAAGAAGTAAACCCCATTATGAATTACGAAAAAGAATTCCGCAAGTTTGCCGTGCATCATACAGGTCTGAACGGCCTAACCGTTGACGGCTACATGAATCATACCGTCAATAATCTCAGGGTTGAGAACATGACCCGTTCGGTCATTGAAGAACGCCCCATGAATTTCCGCGAAGTAGATGTATTCTCGCGGTTGATGGCCGACCGTATTATTTTCATGGGCCTGCCCGTTGATGACAACATTGCCAACATCATTGTCGCTCAATTGCTGTTTCTGGAGTCGGCCGACCCCAAGAAAGACATCCTGATGTACCTCAACAGCCCCGGTGGTTCAGTTTATGCCGGTTTGGGCATTTATGACACCATGCAGCACATCCGGCCCGACGTGGCTACCGTTTGCACCAGTTTAGCGGCTTCGATGGGTGCGGTGCTGCTGGCGGGTGGCGCAGCCGGTAAGCGTATGGCGCTGCCCCACGCACGCATTATGATTCACCAGCCATCGGGTGGCGCTCAGGGGCAGTCGGTTGATATTGAGATTACAGCCCGCGAAATCGTGAAGCTGCGTGAGGAACTGTACGGTATTCTGGCTCATCATTCGGGTAAAACCGTTGAGCAGATCGAAAAAGATTCGGACCGCGATAAATGGATGCGGGCCGAAGAAGCCAAAGAATACGGTCTGATTGACGAAGTTCTGCGCCGGGAAAAGTAAGCGGATTGACGTTTTTTGCTTACCGATTAATAACTTTGTTCGTTAACGACGACTCAGGTACGCCTGAGTCGTTTTTTTTCCGAAATTAGGCTTAACAAAGCCATCAAACGAACCGTTAATCGAACCTGGAAACTGGATGCATTCGTGCACCAGGCTCCATATCCCCCAGCCCATCACCCTGCAACCGTTCATGCCACAAATCAGTTGCTCGTTCTGTGGACGACGCAAAAACGAAGTAATGCTGCTCCTGTCGGGCATCGATGCACACATCTGTAACTACTGCATTGAGCAGGGGCATCAGGTCGTACTGGAAGAAATGCGTCCGCGTCAGAGCGAACCGACCGAGGTGAAAATTAATCTTATCAAGCCCGTTGATATGAAACGGCACCTCGATCAGTATGTGGTAGGGCAGGATGATGCTAAAAAATCCATTACCGTTGCCGTTTATAATCACTACAAACGGTTGATGCAGCCTAAAACTAATGATGACGTAACGATTGAAAAATCCAACATCATTATGGTAGGCGAAACCGGCACGGGTAAAACCTATCTGGCCCGGTCAATTGCCAAAATTCTTGAAGTGCCCTTCTGCATTGCCGATGCCACTGTCATTACCGAAGCTGGTTATGTAGGCGAAGACGTCGAAACGATTCTGACCCGGCTTTTGCAGGCTGCCGATTACAATGTTGAAGCCGCCGAACGGGGCATTGTGTATATCGACGAGATTGATAAAATCGCCCGGAAGTCCGATAACCCCAGCATTACCCGCGACGTAAGCGGAGAAGGTGTTCAGCAGGCTTTGCTGAAACTGCTGGAAGGGTCTGTCGTGAACGTACCTCCCCAGGGCGGGCGTAAGCACCCCGATCAGCGACTCATTGCACTCAACACCGAAAATATTCTGTTCATTTGCGGTGGCGCCTTTGACGGTATTGAACGGCATATCACCAAACGCATAAACACCCGGCCCATCGGCTTTTCGGGCGACCGTCGGTTGAATGACACACTGGAGCGTGGACACCTGATGCGCTACATATCGGCCTTGGACCTGAAATCGTTTGGCCTGATTCCTGAACTTATTGGTCGTTTGCCGGTATTAACACACCTCGAACCCCTCGACCGGGCCGCCCTGATGCAGATTCTGACCGAGCCGAAAAACGCCATTACCAAGCAGTACGACAAACTGTTCCGAATGGAGGGGATTACACTACATTGGGACCCCAGCGCCCTAAATTATATTGTTGATCAGGCGTTACAGTATGGCCTTGGCGCTCGTGGATTGCGCTCCATCTGCGAATCAATTATCACAGATGCTATGTTTGAACTGCCTTCGCAGCAGGGTGTTAAGGAGCTAACTGTTAGCTTAGAATATGCCCGCGAGAAGTTCGGAAAAGCCAGTACGTATCAACTTCGGTCTGTAGCCTGACCAGAGTAGAGCATAGATTCAAAAAACGGCGGCCCGATTTTTCTGAAATCGGGCCGCCGTTTTTTGTAAGTAAGTTTTAAACTACTTGACAACTGAGCAGTTTATGGAGTGATAAACAACTCGTTACACTCAATAAACCATTTTCCTGTTATGAAAATAAATACCTCAAGACTCCTGATGAGCGCGTTGATGATTGCGCTGTTTGCTGCCTGCAGCCGCCCGGTAGCGTATCTTCAGCCCAGCGCCCGCGAACATTTCGCCACAGCCCCTGCAAGGACTGAGCCAGTGAATGTGAGTGAAACGCCGTCGCCTGTTCTTGCTGAGACACCAGCCACGCCCGCCGAACAGTTGGCTCAGGCCAGCGTCGCGCTTAATCAGGTTGATGCGATGGTGCGGAACGACAGCAAACTGGCGGCCGACAAAACGGTTCAAAAGCGCCTGAATCGGGTTCGTAATCTGCTAACTACTGCTTCGGCTAAATCAACGATGACACCCACAACGGTTAATGCTGCTAAAAAAATGAATCTCATGGAGCGGCTGATGCTCAAGAAGATGAACAAAAAAATCAGTCGTCAACTGGCTCCCGCAAATCCTGACAAAGCAATGGCGATAGAAGGTGTTTTGGCCTTAGGGGCTGTGTTGGTTTTGGGTGGCTTGTTATTAGTGCTTTTAACCACCGGCACAGGGGCAACCATTGGTGTTATTGCACTCGCAGCCGGTCTTGTATTCCTCTTAATCGGATTACTATAGCGTTGTTGAATAGTAAGTTATTCCACAATTTGTATCCCATCAGGTTGACTATAACCTGATGGGATTTTTCATAACTGATTACTTACAAGAAGCAATATGAATCGTTGATTCAGTTGAGACTTGGGCCATATTTTATGTGGTTTTACAACAAATGCAGGGTGTTATAGTTGATGAGAATGATTTCTTAATCGTTCATGTAAAGCCATACACTATGAGCACATTATCCAAACATCTTTTTGCCGCCCTAATAGCTACAATCCTTCTGGCTTCGTGCAGCCGTCCGGTGGCCTACTTCCAACCCAGCGCTCGCGAACATGTTGCTGCTGTTTCTGCACCTGCAACACCTGTATCTGTAGCTGCTCTTGTTGCTGAAACATCATCTACGCCCGCCGAACAATTAGCTCAAGCCAGCGTCGCGCTCGATCAGGTCGATGCAATGGTGCGGAACGACAACAAATTGAGCGCCGATAAAACGGTTCAAAAACGATTGAACCGGGTCCGTACTTTATTAGCTTCTCAGGTCAGTAAGGTAGATGTTTCGCCTACTGAAGTCAATACACCCAAAAAAATGAATTTAGTTGAGCGTATTATGCTCAAGAAAATGAACAAAAAAATCAGCAGGCAGCTTGCCCCAGCTAACCCCGAAAAAGTGATGGTAAGCACCAGTACCTTGGCAACGGGGGCTGTATTGGTTATTGTTGGTTTATTGCTTCTATTATTGACAACGGGCACGGCTGCTACCATTGGTTTAATCGCCATTTTAGTGGGTGCCGTTGTGTTGCTGGTTGGTTTACTCTAATCTCCAGTTGGGGTTTGGCTAACTTCCTGTGGGGCAGGGAATATGCTTTGTTTCGCAGGGAGTTAGTTTATTTGTTTACCAATAAATACGCTGATTTTACACTTTTTTTTAGTTCTGATTACAACAAACGCAGGATGTTGTAGTTGTTGAAAATGATATTCCAAATGTTCATTTAAAACCATACACTATGAGCACGTTGCCCAAACACCTTTTCGCTGCATTAGTAAGCACCACTCTGTTAGCATCCTGTAGCCGCCCAGTAGCCTACTTTCAGCCCAGTGCACGCGAACATTTCACCTCGGCCCAGCCGGTAGCCGTTGCGGTTACTACTCCCGCCGAAGCCACACCAGCTACTGAACCGGCACAGTCTGCCGGCATTGCAGCCGCAATGCCTGAACAGGCCGCGCCAACTAATCAACAACTTGCTCAGACTAAGCAGGCAGTCGATCAGATAGAAGCTTATGTGCGGAATGATAGTAAACTGGCTTCAAATAAAAAGTTAGCCAAGCGGATGTCACGCCTGAACGAAATGCTCACAACCACCAGGACTGAAGCAACCGTTACGACTAATGCGGCTTCGGCCAAAAAAATGTCGTTAATGGAGCGGATGGTGTTGAAAAAAATGGATAAAAAGATCAAAAACCATGTAGCTCCCGACGAAACAAAAGCCATGAACAGTAATGTTCGGCTGGGGCTGATTATTGGTCTGATTGGTCTGATTCTCTGGCTACTCGGTGGTGGTAGTGTACTGGCTCTGATTGGCCTGATTGGCTTCATTGTCGGTCTGGTACTTATTCTATTGGGCGTTATTAACGGGTAAATCGCATTTTCCGCGCATGAGTCAACAAGCGGTTCTTTGTCTCATCCACGGCCACGGCGTAGATGCTTCCATCTGGGATAGCGTCTACGCCGATTTGGCATTAGATGGCCCCGTACTAAAACCGGATTTCGCCTATCTGACAAACCTCACAACGATTGAGGAGTATGCCGACGAGTTGTATGCTCAATTGCAGAAAGCCGACATTGACAAGGTCGTACTGGTAGGGCACTCAATGGGCGGCTACATGGCCCTGGCCTTTGCCGAACGGTATCCCACCCAGGTGGCGGGGCTTATTTTATATCATTCAACGGCCACTGCCGATACCGAAGAGCGTCGGGAGCAGCGCCGACAAGTTATCGCGAAACTGAAAGTAGAAGGGTCTGCGCCATTTATTCAGCAGCAACTGCCGAAAATGGTGTCTCCTGCGTACCCAACCGATAAAACGCAGACGTTGGTTGGTCGTTTTCTAACCTTACCTGCTGATGCATTGATTGTCGGAATGACGGCGATCATGAACCGCCCCGACAGAACAGCCGTTTTACAAAACGCTCAGTTCCCAATTTCACTCGTGCTGGGCCGGGATGATCAACTAATTCCGTATGAAAAAACGGCTGAACTGGCGAATCTCTCCGATAAAATCAGTATAGCCACGATTGAGAAAGCCGGGCATCTGAGCATGATCGAGCAACCAGATGCGTCTGTGCAGGCGATTCGGTCGTTTGTTAGGGTACAGTAGGGGAGGATTATTGCTAAATTGAAGGAAGCTGATTGGCTTCCTTTTTGCGTTTTGACCCTTTTTACGCTGATTATCCGTAAACTTGCACCGCATTTGTTAATTAGTGGAGTGATTGATAGGTGCTATGAGTGGAATAGTCAAATTACATGCGTAGCGCCGATACTTACCGCCCCATTCGACAACTCCATCACTTCCCCGGAATAAAAAATGGCTGAGCTTTTTAACGTTTATCCGCTATACGACATTGAACCCGTTCGTGCTCAGGGTAGCTATCTTTGGGATACGCACGGCACCCGTTACCTTGACCTCTACGGTGGTCATGCCGTCATATCAGTGGGTCACACGCACCCACGCTATGTGCAGGCGCTAACCGACCAGTTGCATAAGATTTCGTTCTATTCCAACTCAGTTAAAATTCCGCAGCAGCAGGAGTTAGCCGATAAATTAGGGGCGCTTTCTGATCATCCCGATTACGCCCTGTTTCTGTGCAACTCCGGCGCCGAAGCCAATGAAAACGCCTTGAAATTAGCGTCGTTCCATAATGGCCGGACGAAGGTAGTCGCCTTCACCAAATCCTTTCACGGACGCACGGCCGGGGCTGTTGCCGCTACCGATAACCCGGCTATTGTAGCCCCGGTCAATTACAACCAGCATGTCAGCTTTTTGCCATACAATGACGTCGACGCGGCCAAAACGGGCATTACGACTGATACCTGTGCGGTGATTGTGGAGGGCATTCAGGGCGTAGGCGGCATTCAGGTGGCCACCGACGATTTTCTGAAAACACTCCGCCAGCGTTGCGACGAAACCGGTGCCATATTGATTCTGGATGGCGTACAGTGCGGCTATGGCCGGTCAGGGAAGTTTTTCTCACACCAGTTCAGCGGCATCGAAGCCGATATTATTTCGATGGCGAAGGGCATGGGCAATGGGTTTCCTATCGGTGGCATCCTGATTGCGCCCAAATTCAAAGCCAGCTATGGCTTGCTCGGCACAACCTTTGGGGGTAACCATCTGGCCTGCACGGCGGGTATTGCCGTTCTGGATATTATGAAAGAAGAGGGATTGCTGGAAAATGCTACACGTATGGGCAACTATTTCATGGATGGTATCCGGCAGATTGGCGGCTATAAGGAGTTACGCGGTCGGGGGCTGATGATTGGCATTGAGTACGATTTTCCAGTCGATGCGCTACGGAAAACACTGTTGTTTGAGCATAAACAATTTACGGGCGTGGCCGGAAAAACCATCATTCGGTTGTTGCCTTCGCTGGCTATTGGCGTTGATGAAGCCGATCAGTTTCTGGAAGCGCTGCAGGCGTGTTTAAAGGCGGAGGTTTTTTAAACGCAGAGTGGTGTCAGGTTTGAGAGTATAAATAGCCACTGTGTCAGTCCTCCATCAATAAATTATTGTCAGGATCTTTATTAAATACAGCTTCGACTATGAATTGGCAAGATTATATTCATTCGGATGAATCCGTATTACTCGGAAAGCCCGTCATTAAAGGAACACGGCTTTCTGTCGAGTTTCTGTTGGAACGACTGGCCGATGGCTGGACGGAACAGGATTTGCTGACGAACTATCCGCGTCTTACCAAAGAAGCCTTACAAGCCGTATTTGCCTATGTCCATGCGACAATGAAAGATAACTTAGTCATCTTTCCGACTAATAATCTTCGTCAGGCATCATGAAGTTTCTTGCTGATGAAAACTTTCCGATTACCGCTTTCCGAATTTTGCAGGAGTCTGGATACGATATTAAACATGTAGCGTTTGAAATGCCCAGTGTGAAAGACACCGATGTAACAGACTTTGCCATTAGCGAGAACCGTATTATTCTTACGTTTGATGGCGACTATGGGACGTTAATTTTCAAATTTGGTTATCGACCGCCAGGTGTTGTTTATTTTCGCTTGCAAAATATCACGGCAGAAGAACCCGCCTACATTGTCATAAATTTATTGAAAGACGCTTATCTGTTTGAACAGATGCATACTGTCGTTGAAAATGATAAAATACGCCAACGTCGTATTCAATAGTCAAACTCTTCGTTAGCGTTAGATACAACATCTGCGCCTTTGCGGTTAAAAACAAATGACTAATTTTCTTTCCCTTGCCGACGTTGCCGATCTCGACGCACTCATTCAGTCGGGTCGCGATGCCAAAGCCAACCCCTTTGCCGACCAGCACCTTGGTAAAAACAAAACCATCGGCCTGATTTTCTTTAATTCCAGCCTGCGAACGCGCCTGAGTACGCAGAAAGCCGCCCAGAATCTCGGCATGAACGTGATGATTATGAACGTTGGGCAGGATAGCTGGGGGCTGGAAATGGAAGAAGGCGTACTGATGAATGGCGACAAAGCCGAACACGTTCGCGAAGCAGCCGCCGTGATGGGCCGTTATTGCAACATCATTGGCATTCGGGCGTTTGCCGAACTCAAAGACCGCGACAAAGATTACCGCGAGCAGGTGATGCACCAGTTTGCCAAATACGCCTGTGTGCCCATTGTGAACCTTGAATCGGCCACGCGCCACCCGCTGCAATCCCTCGCCGATTGCATTACCATTGAAGAGGCTAAGCTAACGGCCCGGCCTAAGGTTGTATTAACCTGGCTCCCGCATTTTAAACCCCTGCCGCAAGCCGTTGCCAACTCCTTTGCCGAATGGATGAATGCCCGGGCCAGCACGGGCCATGTCGAATTTGTCATTACCCACCCCGAAGGCTACGAACTTGCTCCCGAATTTGTGGGCAATGCCCGCGTGACGTACAACCAGCAGGAAGCTTTTACCGGGGCCGATTTTATTTACGGCAAAAACTGGTCGTCGTATACACACTATGGACAGGTGCTCACGCAAGACTCTTCGTGGGCGGTTACGATGGAGGATTTAAGTTTGACTAACAACGGGAAATTCATGCACTGTCTGCCCGTTCGGCGCAACCTAAAAGTGTCTGATGCCGTATTAGACAGCCCGCAGTCGTTGGTAATTGAGCAGGCCGCCAATCGCGAATGGTCGGCGCAGGCAGTGTTGAAAGAAATTTTGAAAAGTATTTAAAAACGTAAAGAGCGCCAGGTTTTATAATCGTTGCGACCTTTGCGACCTTTGCGTTTAGAATGGATAATCTCACAGTCATTAAAATTGGTGGTAACGTCATCGATAACCCCGCTGCCCTGAAACGTTTCCTTACGGCTTTCGCTAATCTATCTGGGCCTAAAATTCTCATTCATGGAGGGGGGAAAGTGGCTACGCAGGTAGCTGATAAACTCGGCATCGAAACGACAATGGTCGAAGGTCGGCGCATCACCGACCAGCCCATGCTGGATGTAGTAACGATGGTGTACGGTGGGTTGGTGAATAAACAGATCGTGGCCCAGCTTCAGGCAGTAGACATCAACGCCATTGGCCTGACAGGTGCCGATGCCAGTACGGTTCTGGCGAAAAAGCGCCCGGTTAAAGACATTGACTATGGTATGGTGGGCGACATTGAGGAAGTGGATTCCGGTCAGATTCAGTTTTTCCTCCGGCAGAGCCTAACCCCCGTTTTCGCGCCAATTACCTATAACACGGCGGGTGAGTTGCTCAACACCAACGCTGATACGATGGCATCGGCCATTGCCGTCGACATGACGAAGCACAATACTGTAACATTAATTTACTGCTTTGAAAAAAAAGGCGTTTTACGCGACCCAGCCGACGATAACAGCGTAATTAATGAACTTACCCCTACGCTGTATGCTGACTATAAAGCGGCAGGAGCCATTAACAAGGGTATGATTCCAAAATTAGATAATGCCTTTAAAGCGTTAGATAATGGGGTATCGAAAGTGATTATCTGTCACGCCGACGAACTGGCAACTGCCGTTAATCAGGGAGCTGGAACGACGTTGAAAAAATAAAGCGGCCCGGAGCCGCTTTATAAATTTTCGTCTTGCGAATCAAGAGCCTCTTTACTTCTCCGCCAGTAAGTGCGCTACGCGCCGAACTCCCACGAACCGGCGCTGGTAGTAGCTGGCATGCAGGTAGTCGTAGCGAACCCCCCCGTTCCAGGCCGAGTGGATGAATTTGATTTGGTCGCCAATCACCTCAGTAATCATGCCGACGTGACCAATCCGGCTGCCACCCGCGCTATGCCCTTTAAACAGAATCAGATCACCGGGTTGCGCGGCCTCTTTATTTACAGCCTGCCCAACCGTGCCTTGTGCGGCACTGGAGTGGGGGAGGGAAATGCCAAACTTATTGTAGCAGAAGCGCGTAAAGCCCGAACAATCGAAGCCGCGCGTGGTGGTGCCGCCCGAGCGATACCGAATGGAAAGATGTGCTTTCGCGAAGCTGATGACTTCTTTTACGAGCGGAATCTGCTCATAAAAAGCTTCTTTTGTTGATGTTACGGTGGGTACTTCAGTTACGGCGGGTGCGCCATTCAGTACGGTGGGTACGTTTTGTGCTTGAACGATGCCAAACGAGACAGTACAAATAACTGCCAGGAGCATTTTTCTCGTCATAAAACTGAGGTCAAATCCAAGTTACGTTCATAAAAGTACCGAGCGCCGGGCATTCTACCTACCCGTTGAGGAACATTTTCCACAGCTTCCCTGAATTTTTTCGTGCCAAATCTTCTAAGTAACTGACCGTAAACTAATTAAGGGTAGGAAATTTTTTAGGTTTTTTCAAAACAGCAATTCCGTTGGTTTTGTCCTGCTGAAGAACGAAGCATCTTAATGTTTACTGATTAGACAGTTGAGATGCTTTAAGATGCTTCGTTCCTCAGCAGGACAAAACATGTCAATTTTCTAAAACCAGCCTGCGCCCACAATTCGGAACGGCCAGGGAATGGAAGCCAGAATGAGCAGTAAGCCTATCCCATAAAAAATACCGACTAAGCGATGTTTGGTCGTGTCGTTGGTAGCCCGCTTTGAGCGCGAGTAGCCAATGGTAATCAGCGCAATGGCAAGCAGCATACCTACCGTATGCTCTACGCTGTAGAAACGATAGAGTTTTTCGCTCATCATACTAAAATTAACTTTGGGGCTGATGAACAGCAGAATCAGGCCCAGTACGAGTTGGGTATGTACGGCAATCAGCGTGAATAGATACAGTTTGCGGTTACCTTCTGTATAGCTGTTGCGGCTCTGCCATCGGCCAATGGCAGTTATTACGGCAACAACTAACAAAATAAGGGCTATCCAGCGAAGCCCCGAATGGGCGTGTACTAATCCGGGATACATAAGTCAGATGATTTAATAAATAATTTGACAGGCAAAGAAACAACCAAACGCCCAACTTACCTTGCTGATTTTGTGTTTGGCTCCATATGATTCTCTATAACACAACCTACAGCGTTGCCGATGAAATAGCCCACGACTGGCTTCGCTGGATGAAACGATTTTTTCTACCAGCCGCTATGGCTACCGAACTGCCCGTGAGTTACCGCATCCTTCGGCTCCTGACCGAACTCGACAATGGCGGCACAACCTATTCCGTTCAACTCGATTTTACGAATATGGAAACCTACACACTCTATCAGGAACAACATGCCGATGCGCTGCGCGGCCGAATCAAACATCGGTTCGGCAACCAGTTTATTTCGTTTGATACGCTGCTGGAAGAAATGATGAATGATGAATGATGAATTGGACGAAAAAATAATTCATCATTCATCATTCATCATTCTTTTCCTCCGTTTATCGACAGTAAGTAAAAACGCCGGAAGTAAAATCAGGTTGGAGGCCATGCCCATCAACAGGGTTATAGACACCAGAATGCCCAGCGCGACGGTCCCCTGGAAAGTAGAGGCCGCAAAAATGGCAAAGCCTGCAAACAGAATCATGGCCGTATAAAACATGCTGATGCCCGTATAACGGATGGTTTCTGAAACGGCCCGCTCCAGGCTCAACTTCTGGTTCCGCAACTCATCGCGGTATTTGGTGATGAAATAGATGGTGCCATCGGACGAGATGCCGAAGGCAATACTAAAAATCAGAATAGTAGAGGGTTTCAGATGGATGCCGCAGAATCCCATGATACCAGCCGTCACAATAAGCGGCACGACACTGGGCAGAATGGCAATCAGGCTCAGCCGAATGTCGCGTAGTAGAATAATCAAAATAATCGATACCAGCACCACTGCCAACACCGTGCTTTCGGCAAGGTTAGTTAGCAGGTAGTCATTACCACGTGTGAACACCATACTGTTGCCGGTAATATGCACGTCATATTGATCGGCAGGAGCAACTCGTTTGCCGGTGGCCCGGTCAATATTGAAAATAGAATCGGCTTTGGGTTGAAGCGCGTTCAGGAGTTGCGTCGTGCGAACCGTGCCCACGTCGGGCATTTGGAAGCTAACGCGCGTGTAGCGATAGGTACTGTCCAAATACGCTTTAAAGGCAAGTCCACCCCCCGCGTTTTTGGCTCCTTTCAACTGGGGTGCATAGCTGGCTAACTGGCTCAGTTCGAGCGCACCGGGCAAGGCATAATATTTTGGATCGCCCCCCCGATAGGCCTGATAGAAGAACTTGATGGCTTCTACTAAAGAGAGGGGGCGGGTAAACTCGCTGTATTTGCTGAACTCGCGTTCGAGCAATTTGATTTTGGTGAGGGTTTGGGGCGTCAGCACGCGACCCGGGCGTTTGGTGTCGATACTAATCTCAAACGGCATTACGCCCTTAAAGCGGCTTTCAATAAACTTCAGATCGGTGTAAATTGGGTCATTTTTTGGTAAATCATCGACCACGTAGCCAATGGCATTGATTTGCAGGGCACCCACAACAGCCACTGCCGTTATCAGGCCAATAAAGGTATAAATGGCGGTTCGGCGGGTGTGAACCAGATGGTCAACCCAGGCCAGAAAGCCGCTCACCTGCCTGCGCTCTAAGTGCCCGCGCTGTTTGGGTGAGGGTTTGGCTAAGTAGCTGAAAATGATTGGGATTAAGATTAGCGAAACGGCGTAAGTCGTCATGATACCGAAAGCCGCTACCAAGCCAAATTGCAATAGAAGTGGGCTGCCCGTAAAGTAAAAGACAAAAAAGCCGATGCTGGTCGTCACATTGGCAAAGAAGGTTGTTTCGCCCACTTTTTCGGTGGCAACAACCAATGCTTCGTGCTGGCTTCGCCCCTTGTTTAGCTCTTCGTGGTAGCGGTTGAGCAGAAAGATAGCGTTCGGTACGCCAATTACGATAATCAAGGGCGGAATCAGGCCCGTGAGCAAGGTGATGTCATACCCAAACAGCACAATATAGCCTGTTGCCCAGATGACGCCCACACCAACCACTGCCAGAGCCGCCAGCACGACCGTCAGCGACCGGAAAAAGTAAAACAAAATCAGGCCCGTTACCAGAAATGCCAGCCCCATAAACAGGCTCATTTCTTTACTGACCTTCGCCGTAAATTCCGTGCGGATATACGGCATCCCCGACATATGCACCGTGCCCGGCTCGCCCGGAACAGTTCCAAGCAGCGTATGCCGACGACCAAACGAATCGGCGACCGCTTCCACCTGCCGTACCAGCGCAATCCGATTTTTAGTATTCACCACTTTCTGGTCGAAGGTAATGGCCATCAGGTGCGCCCGGCCACTGCTGTCGGTTACTAAATTTCGGTAGAAGGGGAGGGCTGCAATGCGCTCACGAAGGCTATCCACACCCGCCTGGGTCGTGAGCGGGCGCGCCACTAACGGCCGAATGCGAAACGTATGGGCCGAATCATCCCGGGTGATGCCGTACAGACTGGCGTTCGACACTACATCTTTAATGCCCTCAATATGTTTGATTTTCTGGCTCAGGGTATACCAGTCGTTGAAGAACCCAAGCCGATACATACTATCGGTCTCAATGCCCAACACCATCACACTGCCATCCATCCCGAAGCGCGACTTAAAGGCTTCGTATCGTTGATAATCAGGGTCGGTGACGGGTAGAATTTTAGCCAGTTCGTAGGAGAGTTTTACCCGGCTGGCCTGGTATCCCATAAAGACCGTACCGAGCAGTACGGCAATAACTAAAGCGATTCTATTTCGTAAAATAAAGGAAGCGATACGGTGCCAGATCATTCCTGATTAACGCAAAGTAAAGCCGCGAAGGTACGGAAAAACGGTGGCGTTTGGGAAGCTTAGGTGGTCATTTGGGGATATGTTACTGATTTGATAATTTGCGAAAGTTTTTCATATAACTACTTTTCATTTTTTACTTATGAAGATTTTTTATCATTTTTTAGTAGTTTTTTCAGTATTCCTAGTGGGCATTACTATGTCGTGGGCACAGAGCAACTTAATAATTACTGGTCCTTCTTCTACCACGCCGGGTAGTACTAATGTTATAGTCAATCCTGCTTGGGTTAATCCTGGTTTAACGGGTGTTAATAACACGTCTGTTGGGCATTGGGCTGGCAATCAACTGACAACTGGTTTATCAAATACTTTTATTGGAAAATCAGCCGGTTTAAATACGACTACGGGTTACTCGAACGAATTTATTGGATACTCTGCCGGAAGTAGTAACACAACCGGAAGTTCCAATGTAATGATCGGGAATTTTTCTGGATGGTTGAACAATGGGAGTCGCAATGTCTTTTTAGGTGGGGCAACCGGTAGAGATACTAGAACTGCTAATGAGAATACATTTATTGGATTCTTTAGTGGTTCAAACAATGTTAGTGGAAACAGCAATACATATCTCGGTATTGCAACTGGTCGTAGTAACCAATCAGGTTCCTATAACGTAATAATTGGCGATAGTGCTGGTTTAAATAACACTGTTTCAAACAATGTATTTCTTGGTTCTAAAGCCGGTTATACTAATCAGAACGGTACTCAGAACACGTTCTTAGGCTATCAGACTGGCTTCAACTCTACTGCCACCGCCAACACCTTCTTAGGCTATCGCACTGGCTTTGCCAATACGACCGGCCAGTTCAATTCCTTTATTGGCGTACAGGCGGGTCTCAATAACACTACAGGTTCCTCCAACTACTTCTTTGGCACCAACTCGGGCTTGAGCAACACCACTGGTTCGGGCAACTACTTTCTGGGTGATAACTCGGGAGGGGGCAACTCTACTGGCGGCTTCAACATTTATATCGGCGCCAATTCAGGCAACGGCCCTGGTGTCAACGGAGATAATAACTTAGCCATTGGCTATGAAAGTGGTAGGAGCAACCAATCCGGGGTGAATAACACATTCATTGGTTTCCGAGCCGACGCCGGAGCATCGAGTCTTTCCAACGCGACTGCCATTGGCAACAATGCCAAAGTCAATGTGAGCAACGCGCTGGTGCTGGGTGAAGGAGTGAACGTGGGTATTGGCACGCCCGCACCTACCAACAAACTCCACATCGCCACCGGCAGTGCAGGCGTGTCGGGCTTGCGCCTGGAGAACCTCACCAGCGGCAACGCAGCTACAGCACTCAACCAAACTAAATTCTTAACGGTCGATGGAAATGGCAATGTCATTCTGGGCAGCACTAACGGCAATGCCCGAGTGGGGGTTAGTGAGGAGGGCTTGTGGCAGCGTCGGGAGGGGTATTTGCTGAGTAAGCAGAACGATGCGGTTATTATCGGCAATGGGGTAAGCCGAACTCCAGCGGGCTACAAGCTGTACGTAGAAGAGGGCATTTTGACCGAAAAAGTAAAAGTAGCTATCAGGAATACCAATGAGTGGAGCGATAAGGTCTTTGCGACTGGCTACAAGCTGGCATCATTGGGCGAGGTGGAAACCTATATCAAAGCCAATCAGCATCTGCCGGGTGTGCCCAGTGCGGATGAAGTCGTCACGAACGGTATTGATGTGGGTAAGATGGATGCTAAACTGCTCGAAAAAATAGAAGAGACCATGCTGTACGTTATTGAACTAAAGCATGAAGTGGAGCAACTCCGGCGGCAAAACCAACAACTGAAGCGCACGGTCAGTCGGTTGAAAAAATAACTGTTGATTTTTCTACAGCGGCCTTCCTCGCCGGGTAATTACCAATCGTAATTATTCAGTGGGGAAGGCCATTGTTTATAGGGTGAAATAAAGGTTTAGTTGGATAAAAATTGGCAATAGTTGATTTGTAGCACTTTATAGGGTTAAAAACGCTCGTTTTGGCAAACAAAACCGGGTATTACTCACTTATAGTAATAGACTTTATTGGCAATCCCTGTTAAGCTAACTCAACCCTATGACAACCCCTACCAATCGCCCCGGAGCTAACTTGTCTATAGATTCTGAAGCCGGAACGGACCCAGCCGTATGGGGGAGCAGTCCGAAGAACGTAGCCTTCATTGGCGACTATCTGCCTCGTCAGTGTGGTATTGCTACGTTCACCTCCGACCTCTACGCATCCTACGATACGTTCATCCCTGACTCAAACGCGCTGGTTGTATCGGTCAATGATACGCCTGATGGCTATGATTACCCAACCGAAGTGCGCTATGATTTCTACCAGCACGACCAGGAGGCCTATCGAAAAGCTGCTGAGTTTCTGAACGCAAAAGACGTTGACGTTGTCTGCCTGCAACATGAATACGGCATCTATGGCGGTCCAGCAGGGAGCTACATTCTAACCTTGCTGCGTAACCTCACGATGCCTATCGTTACGACTTTTCATACCATCCTGAAAGACCCGAACGAAGATCAGTTGCTGGTGTTGAAAAGCATTGCCGATTTGTCGTCAAGAGTCGTGTGTATGTCGGAGAAAGGCCGGAATTTCTTAGTGAACATCTACGAAGTTCCCGACGAGAAAATCGACGTCATTACGCACGGTATTCCCGACATGCCCTTTGTAGACCCACATTTTTATAAAGACAAATTTGGCATGGAAAGCAAACAAACGCTGCTGACATTCGGTCTGCTCTCGCCAAATAAGGGCATAGAAAATGTAATTCGGGCCCTGCCTCGCATCGTGGAAAACAATCCAAACGTGGTCTATATGGTGCTCGGGGCTACCCACCCGCACCTGCTGAAACACGAGGGTGAGGCATACCGGGACAGTCTGGTAAAACTGGCTGATGATTTGGGTGTTCTGGAGAACATTCGCTTTTACAACCAATTTGTTGAACTGCCCGAATTGCTGGAGTTTCTGGGCGCAGCCGACATTTATATTACGCCTTATCTAAATCCGGCTCAGATTACGTCCGGCACGCTATCCTATGCCTTTGGGTGCGGCAAAGCGGTCATATCAACTCCTTACTGGCACGCCGAAGAACTCTTAGCCGACGAACGGGGCATTCTGGTGCCTTTCGGCGATTCGGAAGCCATTGCCGATCAGGTCATTCGTTTGCTTACTGATGAGCCTATGCGCCATGCAATGCGTAAGAAAGCGTATATGGCCGGGCGTGAGATGATTTGGGGGCGGGTCATTCAGTCTTATGCCAATTCGTTTACGCAGGCCCGGCACGAACGCATGATAACCATAAACGGGCAGGCGCTCTATACAATGGGCGCTCACAGCAGTTCTGTGTTTAAATTGCCCGCCCTTCGGCTCGATCATGTGTTTCGGCTCACTGACTCGACCGGTATTGCTCAGCATGCACGTTATCATTTGCCGTATTACGACGAAGGCTATTGCACCGACGATAACGCCCGGGCACTGATTTTGGCCCTGCTCGTTCAGGAAACCGGGTTAGGCGACCCCAAACTCACCCGTGCGGCCGATAATTACTGCGCCTTTATTAATCACGCCTACAACGAAGAACATAAGTGTTTCCGTAACTTCATGAGTTACAACCGCCTGTGGCTCGAAGACATTGGATCGGACGACAGCACCGGTCGAACCATCTGGGCGTTAGGTACGTGCATTGGCCGGTCGGCCGACTCGAACACCATTACTTGGGCCATGAGCCTGTTTGAAAAAGTGTTGCCCTCCGTTGCGGCTATGACATCACCCCGCGCCTGGGCTTTTTCGTTGCTGGGTATTTATGAGTACCAAAAGAAATTTAATGACGACCGGCTGGCTAAAACCATTCAGCGGCAACTACTCGACAAACTAACATTTCGGTATACCGAAACCGCTACGGAGGAATGGCCCTGGTTTGAAAACACGCTGTCTTACGACAACGCTGTGCTGGCTCACGTATTAATCCGCTCCAGTGATGAGCATTTGGTAAAAATAGGCCTTGAATCCCTGCGCTGGCTAATTGCGTTACAGACGAGTCAGTACGGTCATTTTCAGCCAATTGGTTCAAATGGATTCTATACGAAAGGCCAGACTCGTGCCTATTTCGACCAGCAGCCATTGGAAGCCCAAAGTACGGTGTCGGCTTGTTTAGCCGCCTTTGCCGCAACGGGCGACGACGAATGGCATCGATTAGCCATTGGCGTTTTTAAATGGTTTCTGGGTTTCAACGATCTGGGGCTGCCCGTCTATGACCGGCAAACGGGTGGGTGCCGGGATGGATTACACATCGACCGGGTTAACCAAAACCAGGGGGCCGAATCAACCCTGTCTTATCTGCTGGCGTTAACGGAGTTGCATGCTGTGCAGAGACAACCTTCCGGCACTAAACCCGTGAACGTGGCCATGCCGGAACTTATCAATGGGTGAACCATCGCTCGTAAATTAGTTTCAGCCGGAGCGGTGTCAAATTGGCCGACACCCCATTAATTTTGTATCGGCTAACCTGAAACCGCTCCGGCGGCCCGGTTGAAACTAATTTTCACAACTGCATTGCACTGATTTATGCCTATAAAAGCCATTCGCACCGGTATTGTTCTCCGACCTGATCCAACCCGTGTCCTGTTTCGAGCTTTCGATTTGGGCAGCACAACCCGAATGCTGAAAATTATTGCGCGGGTGGGCAGCATGACCGACCAGGAAGCCGAGCAGAAATTGGATGAAGTAATCCGCGAGTTTGGCGGTCGGCATTACAAACTCGAACGGTTTCTGCTGAACCGCTTTGAGCAAATAAAACCTCATTTATTGACTGACGAACCGCTAACCGAAGACCGCAAACTATTGCTGGGTGCGTATTTCACAATGGAATATTCACTCGAATCGGCCGCGTTGTTTAACCCGTCCATGATCTGGCATCCCGATCAAACTAATGTGCCGCCCGGTTATAAGCGCTTCATTCTGAGCTTGCGCGCCACGGGCGAGGGGCATATTTCATCGATTTCGTTTCGGATGGGCTACATTGATGAAACGGGCAAAATTGTATTGAGAAAACCGTCGCGTTACGTTACATCACCCGAAATTGTCTCCAATCACCGCTTTAACCGGGCGCAATTTGAACGTAAGCTCTATGAATTACGGTTGGAAAACAGCATTCAGGAGAAAATGATGGCAGGCTTAGGCGATGAATTTAGCTTGGGTGAACTGGAAGCCCAGATTAAACGCGTATCGGCTCAATATCGTTATAATGCTGAATATGAGACCATTGCGAGTGGCTTGCTGGCATTAGCGAAATCAAACTACGAAATTCACTTCGACGACGATCAGAGCTTAGACGAGCGGTGTATTTTTCCGACCTCACCAAATGAAACGAATGGGATAGAAGATGCCCGGTTTGTGCAGTTCACGGATGATGACGGCGAAATAACCTATTACGCAACCTATACGGCCTATAATGGTAAGGTAACGTTCCCGCAGTTACTGGAAACCAGAGATTTTTCCAACTTTAGTGTCAGTACCCTGAACGGAGCCGAAGTATCGAACAAAGGCATGGCGCTGTTTCCGCGCAAGATTGGAGGCAAATACGCCATGATTTCGCGGCAGGACGGCGAGAACATCTACCTGATGTACTCCGACGATCTGTACTTCTGGCAGGCAAAAGAACTTATCCTGAAGCCGACATATCACTGGGAATACGTTCAGTTAGGCAACTGTGGGTCGCCTATTGAAACCGAAGCGGGCTGGTTGGTATTGAGCCACGGCGTAGGTCCTATGCGAAAATACGCTATTGGTGCCTTCCTGCTCGACCTGAACGACCCGGCCAAAGTCATTGGTCGCACCACCGAACCTATTCTTAGCCCTGACGAAAATGAACGCGAGGGCTATGTGCCCAATGTGGTCTATAGCTGCGGTGGCCTGATTAACAACGGCGAATTAATTATCCCCTACGCAATGGCCGATTATGCCAGCAGTTTTGCCACCGTAAACGTAGCTGAGCTTATTGCTGAATTGACTGGTCAGGGTAAATTAGCTGAGGCAGAAGAAACAGTCTGATAAAATTTCTGGTTAAAATTAATTGGCACGCGGATTGGGTGGATGCCTGCGGCAACGCGGATTATCGCTGATCTTTTAAAATCCATTCCAATCCGCGTTGCCGCAGGCATCCACCCAATCCGCGTGCCATTTTATGCGGAAGGCTTGTTAAGTATAATCACTTAATAAATAGTAGTAATTCTGCACAGACTAAGCTGTTTATAACCGCAGAAAAAATATATAAAAAACATTAATTCCTTATTATATTTTGATTAACGTCTTATAATGCAAATTTTATTTCAATTCTTAAATAATAGCTAAAATTTAGAATAGGTATTTTTTACTTAAAAACGTTATTGGTCCATATGTCCGGCTGTGAAATATGAGAGATCAGTTATCTGACAACTGCTGCATTAATAGGTTAATCGGTTAATATAATCCATTGATAGTAAGTGGTTTAGTGTATAATGAGCTCCTTTATAAATCGTCATTATTGTTTTCGATAGGCAGTAAATAATATCATAAAAGTATTTCTGGAATTTGTATAACCCTTTTTGCGATTTTAGTCGATAATATTTTGGTATAGGCTGAAAATGGCGCGAAATGTAAAATAATATTTTATGGATTGTGGAGTATGCGTCCTGATGTAATATATAGTTTAGTATAAACAGATAATTATGTTAATAAAAATTTAATATATTTGATGCCATTCAGTAAAATGGTTACCATTTCTTAACTTAAACTAAGTGATATGCGTAAATTTTTACTAACACAGTTCTTACTGTGTTTATTCGCAATTCCGTTGGTGGCTCAGGACATAGCCGTCAGCGGCAAGGTTACATCGTCGGAAGATGGCTCAACGCTTCCTGGTGTGAACATTACGGTCAAAGGAACGTCGCGCGGAACCAGCTCCGATGCTGCCGGTACGTTCCAGCTTAACGCTCCAGCAGGATCAACGCTGGTTTTCAGCTTCATCGGCTTCACAACACAGGAAATTGCCCTTGGCAACCGAACAACCATTAATGTAAGTTTAGCCCCCGATGCAGCGCAGTTGCAGGAAGTTGTCGTTACGGCACTGGGTATTTCCCGCGATAAAAAGGCACTGAACTATGCCGTTCAGGACCTTAAATCCGACAAACTGAACTTTGCCCGCGACCAGAACGTAGGGAACGCACTTGCCGGTAAAATCGCCGGGGTGCAGGTCCTCGGCCAATCAGGTGCCAAGTTTGGTAATCCCAGCATCCGCATCCGGGGGGTTAACTCGCTGACGGGTGGCGACCCTCTGTATGTTGTCGATGGAACCCCTACCGACATCAGCCAGGTGAACATGGACGATGTGGAGAACCTGACGGTGCTGAAAGGGCCATCGGCTACGGCGCTGTATGGTAACCGGGCATCGGCGGGCGTTATCGTCATCACGACCAAGCGGGCGAAAGCGGGTGAAACACGCTTAGACATCAACCACAGCACTACGCTCGATATGGTGGCCTTGCTGCCTAAGTATCAGAACGAATACGGTGGTGGTTACTCGCAGGAGTGGGAAACCTTCCAGTTCGACCCTACCATCCACCCGGCTGCGTGGTCTTCGTTCAATGGCCAAAAAATTCTGGACTACTCAGCCGATGAAAGCTGGGGTCCTCGGATGGATGGTTCGCCCCACCGCTCGGCGTTTTCGTGGCAGCAAGGTCCTGAGTTCGGTCAGCTAACGCCGTTCTCGCCCCAGCCGAACAATGTGCGCGATTACTTTAACAAGCCCATCAGCAACAATACAAACATCGCGTTCTCGCGTGGTACGGATGCATTCCAGAGCCGGATTTCTTACACGCACATCATTAATAACGGGATTATCCCGAATTCGTCGCAGAGTCGGGATTACATCAGTGCCAAGAACTCGATCACATTTGCCAAGAATCTGACGGCAAATCTGAACATCAATTATACCTCGACGAACACGAAAAACCAGCCTGCCGACCGGTACGGTTCGACGGGTGGTACGACTCCCCAGAATAGCCCGATTGCTATCTCAAATTCGGCATTGAATGGATATAACCAGACCATCGGTATGTTTAACCAATGGTTCCAGCGGCAGTTACGCATGGATGACCTGCGGAATTACAAAAACCCGGATGGTACGTTCCGTAGCTGGAACATTGGCGGGCCGCTCGACCCCGCGCCAAAATACTGGGATAGTCCCTTCACCCAAGCATATGAGAACACAAATACGAACCGTAGCGACAGGTTATTCGGCGACATTGGCCTGACGTATCAGTTTACTCCGGCTTTCAAAGTGTCGGCAACGGTACGTCGTGACCAGAATGCTTACTATCAACAGGGGCGCGTTGCCATCGGCACATTGAATGAGGGTGGCAAAGGGGCCTTCTCGGCGCTCACGTCAAACAGCCGCGAAAATAACTACGAAGTGCTGGCAAATTACAATCAGAACTTCAAGGACCTGTCTGTAGTCGCTAACGCCGGAGGAAATATTCGCTATAATCGGATCGATGGTATATTTGAGGCAACCCAGGGTGGTTTGTCGGCGCCAGGTTTTTATAATATCTCTGCGTCAATTGACCGGCCTCTGACCAACAACTTCCTGTTCGAACGCCAGGTAAACAGCGTGTTTGGTAACGTGAGCTTAGGGTTCCGCGACTTCGTGTTTGTAGAGGCTTCGATTCGGAATGACTGGTCATCGACGCTGCCAGCCGCTAACAACTCCTACCTGTATCCGTCTGTATCAGGAGGGTTGATTTTAACCGAGTTGCTGCCGAAAAGTAAAGTGTTGTCGTATGCTAAAATCCGGGCAGGTTATGCACAGGTTGGTACAGATGTTGGCCCCTACCAGACGGCACTGGCCTACACAGCGGGGCTTGCTTATGGAAGTAGCCCTACGGCCTCGTTGCCAACTCAACTGCCCAACGCCAACCTAAAGCCAGGTTTGTCGTCGTCGTATGAAGGCGGTATCGATTTGAAATTCCTGAACAACCGTATTGGTCTGGAATTCACGGCCTATCAGAACGACAACAAAAACCAGATTATTCCGCTGCCGGTGGCCGCTACCAGCGGTTACGTAAACGCCGTTGTAAACGCTGGTCTGATTCAGACATCGGGTCTGGAACTGCACATCTACGCAAATCCAATTCGCTCCACAACGGGCTTTAACTGGGAATTTGACATCAACGCCGACCGCAACCAGACAAAAGTAATTGAACTGGCAAGCGGCCTGACGAACTACCAGATCGACGGTCCGCAGTGGCGCACGCTTACCCTCAATGCCCGGGCTGGTGAACAGTGGGGTTTGTTGGTTGGTCAGGGCATTCAGAAAGACGCTAATGGGCGGAATATGGTCTATAGCAGTGGGGCTAATGCGGGTCTGTACATTAAGCAGGATAACGTTCCGCTTGGTTCGGTACTGCCGAAATTTAAAGGTGGCTGGTTAAATACGTTCAGCTACAAAAACATAACCCTGCGCGTGAACACCGACTTTGTGGTGGGTGGCAAATTTTTCTCAACCACTAAGATGTTCAACGCTTACTCGGGTCTGGCTGCTGAAACGGCCGGTACAAACGAACTGGGCAAACCCCTGCGCGATGATCCGGCCACGGGTGGTGGGCTGATCTTAGATGGCGTAACGGAAGATGGCAAGCAGAACACCATTCGGGTAGATGCTCAGAATCTGTACGAAAACTGGCTCTTCGCCCTCAACGAGCGGTGGATTTACGACAAAACTTACATCAAACTGCGCGAAGTGTCGTTTGGTTATAACCTGCCAAATCGTCTGATTAATAAGTGGGCTAAGTCGGTAAATGTCTCATTAATCGCCCGTAACCCACTGCTGATTTACAGCGCTGTGGGCGGTGGTATCGATATCTCCGAATCGGAAACGATCTGGTATGAAGGTGGTCAATTACCGCCCGTTCGCTCGTTCGGTGTTAATGTTCGATTAGGCTTCTAAATTGATGGAATTAGAGGACTATTTTCACCCATTTTGCGTTCTATAAATGACGTGAGTATCCTCTATAATCAGACTCACAAACGACTTCAAAAACAATGAAAGGATACAAGTTTTTACTGTTTACGGGTTTGCTGACGACAACGCTGGCCTGTAATGATTTTGGTGATTTGAACGTAAGCCCCAACAGTGCTTTATACCCAAACACCGCCAGTTTGCTGACGGCTGCTGAGCGCACCGGCGTGGGCACAATTAACTCGCAGGTTGGTCCTGGCGGATTCAACATCGCTCCGGCGCTATATGTGCAGCAATTCTCCGATGTGACATACATCGAGGACTCGCGCTATAAGACTATCAACTTTAGTTATAATGGTTTGTATGCGGGGCCGCTGGTCAATCTTCAGCAAATAATTGACCAGAATACTAACCAGGGCACCAAGGGAGGAGCCGCTTCATATGGCTCGAACGCCAACCAGATTGCCATTGCTCGTATTCTGAAGGCCTATATCTTCCAGTTCATCACCGACCGCTGGGGTGACGTACCCTACAGCCAGGCACTGAAAGGTGACCAGAATTTTTCGCCCGCTTTTGATAAACAGCAGGATATTTATACCGACCTGTTTAAGGAGTGGAAAGAAGCGGCTGCTCAGTTTGACGGGGGTAAAGCCGTGACCGGTGATATTCTGTTGTCAAGCAATGCGGCCCGTTGGAAAAAGTTTGCCGCTTCGCTTCGGATGATTGCCGCTCTCCGGTTATCGAAAGTAGACCCTACGAAAGGCAAAGCTGAATTCGCGGCTGCTCTGGCCGATGGAGCGTTGGCGTCTAATGCTGATAACGTACAGTATAAGTTTCTGGCCGATGCCAACAACGAGAACCCGCTGTACACAAATTATGTGCGCTCGAACCGCAAAGATTTTGCTCTCAGCAACACATTCGTCGATTATATGAAGAAGGTGAACGATCCGCGTTTGCCGGTCTATGCCGCGCCTAACCTTAAAGGGCAGATTGTAGGCGCTCCGTATGCGGTGTTCCCAGCCCCCGGTAAAGCGCAGGATTGGTCGCTGGCTGCTGCGGCCGTTAGTGCCCAAACGGCTCCGGCTAACATTATGACGTATGCACAGGTGCAATTTGCACAGGCGGAGGCCGCTAAATTAGGTTGGATAACCGGTAACGCCAAAACGCTCTATGAATCGGCCATTAAGGCGTCCATGCAACAATGGTTAGGTACGGCTTATACCGATGCAGCCTTTACCGCCTACATTGCTCAACCGGACGTAGCATATACGGATGCGAACGCCATTGAGCGCATTGGCACGCAGCGCTGGATTGCCCTGTACTTTCAGGGAACGGAAGCCTGGAACGAATGGCGCCGGACGGGCTACCCAGTACTGAAGCCCGCTGCTAACACGTTGAACGGCGGCACGGATATTCCGCGTCGGTTAGCTTACCCAGTACAGGAAACTACATTGAACGCCAAGAACTATGCGGATGTAACGGCTCGTCAGGGTAAGGATGATCAGTACACCCGCGTTTGGTGGGATAAGTAGGAAAATAAGCATTTCCTGCAACAAATAAAAAAAGCGGGCCGACAATATCGGCCCGCTTTCTGCATTACGCTTTATCCAACTATTAAAATAATCTCTATTAAAAACCTACGTGCCTTAGTACGTTACGGATTGCCTCATCCAACTACTTAAATAAGTCGGCGGAGACAGGTTGTTAATCAGGCATTTTAATTTACCCGTAAGTTAGGCGTTCGTTAAGTCGTAAGTATATGTAATCAGCTTAATGTATATTATTCGGTATGTATATTGATTTTTCGGTAGTCAATTTTGGCTCCAGGTTGGATTGGTTTTATAACCGGGCTGAGAAAGAATATGAGTCCATGATTGGCGCAAACTTTTTGCCTGAAACGAAGTTATTCTATAAAATTAGCCGACTCAACACCATGAACGACGAAAAGAATATAGAGCGCGACGACGCACAGATAACTGGTCGGACCGAAGGCCCGTTTGGTTCAGATGATGCCGATACCGACCGTCGGGTAGAAGATAATAAAAACCGGTTTGAGCAGGAAAACTCAGCCAACGGCCTCGACAGCCAGCAGGTTCGGGGCGGGCAGGATGGCCGGAATAATCGCGGTATCGGCAGCACCGACATGGACAGTAAAAACGGCGTTCTTCGGATGGGCGATATGGACAACAGCACAATGGAAGTGACGCAGGAAGGGCTGGAAAGTGCCATCGCCGACGAAAAAACTACGAATACCGCGATGGTTGACGTAACGACCAGTGGCCCCGATGACTACGGCTCGGCCGACAAAGTGCCCGTTCCAAATGCTCAGAAAGCGGCTAAGGAGCAGAATGATGATTCAGAACGAGACGACGATACTGATTCGTCAACAAAACAACATGATGACGAACTGGCCGAAACAGGTACTGATTTGAATAATAAACCAACTTATTGATTAATAATGTAAAATGGATAATGAATAATGACCGCTGGTAAACGCATTATTCATTATCCATTTTACATTATTAATTGTACATTATACATTCCTTATTTAAACAAACCAACGTTATGAGCGTAAGTAGCAAATCCCGGAAAGAAAGCACTGAGTCTTATGCGGCTCAGGGTATGCACAACACAATGGGTATTTTACCCGAGTTGGCCCAGTTGAATGATAAGAATCTCGATAACGAACTGCCCTCGCGCGTGGCCAGTAGCAACGATACAGACGTGCCCGGCGATGTAGCCGCAGCCGATGCAGAAGCCAGCGATGACGACGACAGGGGAATCACGGGCGAAGCGATTGAAGAGTCCAAACGAGCGTCGTGGGGACAGCCGCCCGTGAATGACGACGCGGCCAGCAACGGTGATTGGAATACCAATACTACAGACGAAACCGTTCCGGCCACTCGCGCGAACGAACCCGAACGGACGCTGGGGAATGCCTGAGTGATTTGGGATTCGGGGATGGAACGCGGATACCAACGGATTTTTTTAATCAGCGAAAATCTGCCGGTCCGCCGTTGCGGTTACCAAAGGTATCCGCGTTCCATCCCTAAAATAATATTACTTTGCCAACCGATTCAGCGTATAACATACTAAATGGCTCATAAGCTTCTTTTGTCCATTGTTCGCGCGCAAATCGCCCAACGATAATTCATAAATGCGATTTTGCTTTAGCTCCGACAGAGAAAGAGATACTCTCTTGCGGTCAGGAGAAAGTTGAACGGCCAAAACGGGCACTGAGCGAACATCTATTTGCGGGGAGCCATAAGCCCGGTGGTATTCGTAGTAATAGCTCTTGAACCGATAATTAGCTAAGTTCTGCGCGGTAGCTTCATCTACGGGTTGCGTAAAGGTTAGCGTAAAGCCGGTGGGCGTTAGCTTCATCGCCATAATATCTAACGGAGTGCCCTGTTTGTATCGCAATCGCTGAATGCCTTTTGCCCCAAGCCAGCCGTGATCTGTCTGCCCCAGATACAAACTGCCATCGGGCGCAAAAGCCAGTCGATTATTCCCAATCCTGAGTGCCGTACCGTTTGAACCAGCCTTGCTGAGAAAAGGTACACAAGCTCCCTGAATCTGTCCATCCACCTTATCGGGCAGAATTCGCAGCAAGTGGGGGAAGTCCATTTCGCCCACAAGCATCTGCCCTGCAAACGGCCCGAACTTGCCGCCCGTATTATCAAAAACGATCTGCGTGGGTGAGTGAGCCATCACCTCATGCGGAAAGGCAATGCTCTCCAGAGTACGCATACTATCGAGCGTGGCGACAGACAAAGTTAGCGGGTCGATGTCCGGGAAACCTGGCCGCCAGACTAAGCTGGCCGGATGACCGTAAAACTTCCCTTCTTCCACATGATAGAGTTTGCTCGTACCCAACCAGTCGCCTTGGTTGTCGGTCACGAATAACTGCCCTTGAGCGTCGAATCCGATACCGTTAGGAGATCGGAATCCACTGGCAAACGGTTTCACCTGGCCGTCGGGCGTAATCTGCATGACCCAGCCCCGGTAGGGTACACAGGCATACATGCGCCCCTGCCTCCCCAGCGCGTCATAGGGCCCACGCACCTCATCACGAATTCCCGCCCCGTTCGAGGCCGTGTTCAGGCTGATGTACAGGTTTCCTTTGGCATCGCGCACCGGCCCGAAGGCAAACTCATGGTAATTCCCCGACATACCAAACTGGTCGGTAACGGTTTCGTATAAATCGGCCAGGCCGTCGCCGTTGGTGTCGGTCAGACGGGTGAGTTCAGGGCGCTGAATCACCAGCAATTCCCGGTTACTGACAGCTACTACACCCAGCGGATCATGAAGCCCTTCGGCAAAGAGTTTCCAGGTTTTTGTTTTGGGATTATAGAGCATCACTTCGCCCCGATGAAAACAAGCCGCCATTCGTCCATCAGGAAGAAACGACAATCCGCCCGTTTCAGCCACTAAGCCGGGTGGGGTCGGAATGGTTTCTACCTCATAATAATCCGAAATCGTATCGGCAGGGGAAGTAGCGAGCAGGGCAGAGAGAAGAAGAGAAGCGAGCATAGGGTGATGTATGAGATAGGATGTATGATGTATGATGTAGAGTAATACATCATACATCATTTTGACAGGGTTAACGTAAACTGGCGGGTTCCAACGGGTAGAATGAGTTCGCCGTTCTGGAAACGTCCGACAGACGGTTTCAGGCGAATGCCGGGTTGGGCCGATGCGATAAAGGTAACAGGCTGTTTGGTTGGGCCGAGGGTGAATGTTCGCACTAGCCCGCGTCCGCCCGGAAGCGATTTAACCAATTCGTGAATCTCGACGCCGTTCAACGCATACCAAAATTCAGGATACCGATTTACTAACCGATAGCCTTTGAATGTTGGCAGAGCCGTTTTCTGACCAACCCGCCAGGGGAATGGGCCAGTATCCCGATAATAGATTTCGCCCACGATTTTCGTCAGCCGTTGCCCTTTCCCATCCCACTGCTCAGTATTATCGACAAACCCGCCCGACCACGCATAGCGCAGTCGGCATTGTCCGGCATCGAACACATACGACTGCCCGCCATCGGCACCGGGTAATCCAACAGCAATGGCAGCCGGGCCGCAGTCGGGCATGAAGGTCCGGTAAACAGCCGGAAGCGTTATTGCGTAGGAGTGGCCGGATGACGCCGATTGATGGTGCTGATGCCCGGCTTCGGCTGCGCGGTCTGGGTTAGGAGTGTTCAAATCCTGTTCGGGTGGGGGCAACCGTTTGGGTTCGTTGGTCGCGTAAATAATGCCGTACATAATGGAGCCATGACCGGGGTACGTACACACGAACGGATACGCGCCTTCGCTCAATTTGACGGTTAATGAATCCATATTGCCCGGTTCCACGCTGACGGTATGAGCCAGCACCTCATCCATCACTGGAACATGATCCTGAGCCGGTCCTTTATCGCCGAGCGCCAGCGCAAACTCGACCACGCGTAGCCGGGAGTTAGGACGCGTGACGACAAGGTTGTGCGCCATGTCGTCTTTGTTCTGAAAAACAAGTTTCAGCCGGGTGTTGGGTTTGATAATGAGCCGCTTCTGGTCGAATTGCAGGGCGTCGGTTGTCGTGATGGTTATGGTTGTATCCCGTTGCGCGCAAGCTGCGTAGGTTGACAGCAGAAGACTGATAAATAGTAAAACGTTGTGCATGGATATAAAAGTGGTAATTCCCTCAATCCTAATGACCAACGGCTTATTTACTCAATAGTTCGTCTACGGCAGGAGCGGGCAGGAGGGTTCCGTCGAGGACTTGTTTTTCAATCTGTAAGAGCTGGTCGGGCAGACCGGGTCGGGCAAAAAACTGACCTTCTAATCGTTGTCGTAGAATTGACCGAAACCAAGTCAGTTGCTGTTCCTGCCGACGACGGTTTCGGGAGCCCTTTTGCGTAGTGAGTTGCTGGTGATCCTGAATCGTTTGCCAAACGTCAGGTATGCCAACCGGCTTCGCTTCAACTCCTTGTTCACTGTGAGTAGTCAGTGCCGAGCAGGTCAATACAGGGGGAAACCAGCCCGTTCCAGTGGGCGGGAACAGATGCAGAGCGTTTTGGTACTCAACGCGGGCGCGATTGGCAGCAGTCAGGTTAGCACCGTCGGCTTTCGTAATCACTAAGGCATCGGCCAGTTCCATAATGCCTCGTTTCATGCCCTGCAACTCGTCGCCTGCTCCGGCCAGCATGAGCAGTAGAAAGAAATCGACCATGCCATGCACCACCGTTTCCGACTGCCCGACGCCAACGGTTTCAACCAGAATGGTGTCAAATCCGGCCGCTTCGCAGAGCAGAATAACTTCGCGGGTGCGGTGAGCCACTCCCCCCAGCGAATCGCCCGCCGGGGAGGGACGAATATAAGCATTAGGATTCATTGACAGCGTTTCCATCCGGGTTTTGTCGCCCAGCAAGCTCCCGCCCGAACGCTGGCTGGTTGGGTCAATTGTCAGCACCGCCAGTTGATGACCAAGCCCGGTCAAATACGTACCAAAGGCTTCGATAAACGTGCTTTTCCCAACGCCCGGAACACCCGTAATGCCCACCCGTACCGACTGCCCCGTTTTGGGAAGCACAGCGTCCAGCACCTGCTGTGCGAGTGCCTGATCATCGGGCCGCTGGCTTTCCACAAGCGTGATGGCTCGACTCAGGATGAGCCGGTCGCGGGTTAGAAGGCCGTTGATATAGTAATCGGGTGGAAATCGGGTTTGCATTAGGTCACAAAATCAAATCGACTAATTTAAAAAATGGCTCTAATTCGGCCGTGCGCTCGGTCAGCCAAAGCATTCGCATGTCGGCTTTTTGCGGTATGTTGGTTAACTCAATTGTTTTGATACGAAGGTTTTGCCCCCGCAGTGTCGATGCCGGTTCGATGCTAATGCCCATACCCGCTTCAACTAATCGCAGAACAGTTCCCGAATAAGCCGATTCGTAGGCAATATTCGGCAGAAACCCATATTCTCGACATAAAGCCTGAATACTTTCAACATAACCGATTCCCTCCAATAACGGTGGCAGGATGAAATTATCCTGAGCAAAAACGGATAAATCAGTGAATGTGTCAGCGCTAACAGGGTGATTTTCGGGTAATATGACCACAAAATTATCGCTATAAACCACCCGGCTGCTCACCGTCGGAGGAACAATAATATTGGGGGAAAAGCCCACGTCAATCGCCCGATTCTGCAAGGCTTCCATTTGAAAACGGTTCGTAGTTTCCATGAGCAGAGCACGTAAATTGGGGGTTTTCTGCCGAAGGCTGATCAATAGTTTTGGCAGAATCGATTGCATGGCCGAACTGGCGTGCCCAATCCGAATATCGCCCGCTTCGCCCTGGTGAATCTGCGCGGTTCGCCGAAAGGCTTGTTCTAACTGATCAACCAATCGACTGGCCTCCTGTTTCAGATACAGGCCAGCGGGTGTTAATGATACGTTGCGTTTATCGCGTTTGAATAACAAGGCACCTACTTCATTTTCCAATTGCTGAATCTGTCGGCTCAGAGCAGGCTGGGCAATAAATACGGTTTCGGCAGTACGGCGATAGTTAAGCGTATTGGCAAGAGCTAAAAAATGCCGGAGTCGGTGAAGATCCATTAATGCGTTTTTGCTATCAGTTCATCAAAAATAAGTATTTCTAAGTATCAGTCATAAGCTGTTGTTTTGTTACAGACAACAGAACTTCACGATGAGCGATATTCTCAAGGCGGCTTATGCGCCCGAAACCTTCCGTCAGCAGGCCCATGCGCTGGTTGACCTGTTAGCTAATCATTTAACCCAGGCCGAAACGGGAAATCAACTCGTTCTACCCTACGAAGAACCCGATGAGCAATTGGCTTACTGGCAAACTGATTTTGCCCAACCAGCAACTACCGACCCGTTGCCACTCCTAAGCAACATTGTACAGCGGTCTATTCGCCTGCATACCCCACATTATATGGGCCATCAGGTAACGCCCCCATTGCCCCTTGCAGCTATGACAGGCCTGCTAACCGCGCTGCTCAATCAGGGAATGGCGGTGTATGAAATGGGCATGACGGCCAACGCCCTCGAACGCATTGTAACGCAGTGGATGGCCCAAAAAATGGCACTCGGTAATGAAGCGAGTGGACTGCTCACCTCTGGCGGTACCTTAGCCAACCTGACGGCTTTGCTTACCGCTCGGGCAGTGAAAGCACCCGGCGATGTGTGGGAAAACGGCCATGACCCCGCGCATCGCCTGGCGATTATGGTGTCGGAAGAAGCGCACTACTGCGTTGACCGGGCCGCCCGGATCATGGGCCTTGGTACCGGGGGTATCATCAAAATTCCGACCAACGACCACTTCCAGATGCGTACCGATTTGCTGGAGCCGTATCTGGAGCAGGCCCGTGCCAATGGCCTGACGGTTTTTGCCGTAATTGGATGCTGCTGTTCAACGTCAACCGGCTCCTATGATGACCTGACCGCCATTGCCGATTTCTGCCAGAAACACGATCTGTGGTTTCATGCTGATGGCGCACATGGAGGAGCGGTTGTCTTCTCGGATACCTACCGGCCCTTAATTCGAGGGATTGACCGGGCCGATTCAGTCGTGGTCGATTTTCATAAAATGATGATGATTCCGGCCCTGGTAACGGCACTACTGTATCGACGTGATGCTGATTCATACCAGACCTTTCAACAAAAGGCGCAATACCTCTGGGCCGACGCGGCTGCCAAAGACTGGTTTAATTCGGGTAAGCGGGCGTTTGAGTGTACCAAGCTGATGATGAGCGCGAACGTGTACACTGTGCTACGGACCTATGGCGAACAGATTTTTACAGCCAATGTGGATACGCTTTATGGATTGGCTCGCCAGTTTGCTGAGCAGATACGGAATCACCCTGATTTTGAACTGGCCGTTGAGCCGCAAGCCAATCTCGTTTGTTTTCGGTATATCGGTAATGGGCAACACACAGACGAACGACTTGATGCGCTGAACACAACGCTACGGGAGCAAGTCGTGAAAGAAGGCCAGTTTTATATCGTGCAAACCATGTTGCGCGGAAAGGTGTACCTGCGTGTATCGCTCATGAATCCACTCACCACCGATGAGCATCTGGCGGGGCTGTTAGAGCATCTAAACCGGAATGTCTGAACCAAGATTTTACCAAGATTTAAAAGATTAGCAAGATAACCTCTACTTAAAGCAAAAGATAAAATTCTGAAAATCTTGGTAAAATCCTGGTTCAGACATTCCGGTTCAGATCATCCGGCGTCGTAATCTTGATATTTTCGTAAGACCCTTCAATCAGCGTAACAGTAAAACCGGCGTGTTCCATCACGCTGGCGCAGTCGGTGAAAAAGGGCTGTTCATCGACTTGAAAAGCCTGCCGGAACAGATTTAATTGAAATGTTTGTGGGGTTTGTACTAACCGGTACTGGTTCCGGTCAACTGCCTGACTAAAACCGTCGGTGCCAACGACCCGCACGGAGTCCTTCACGGGTACGCAGGTTACGGCAGAGCCAGTTCGGGCGGCAGTCTCGAAACTGTTCTGGATGATTTCCGGGGAAACAAACGGTCTGACACCATCGTGTACGGCTACGATTCCATCCGTAACAGTAATGGCTTCTAACCCGTTTCGTACCGATTGAAACCGACTAACTCCGCCCGTCACGATTTGAACGGCTGGGTGGAAATTATGCACCTGACACAGACTGGCCCAGGTTGTCTGGTCGCGGGCGGGAAGCACAAGGATGATTTGGTGAGCGGGCAGGACGCCCAGAAACCGCTCCAGCGTGTGTTGAAGAATGGGCTTCCCGTTAAGCAGCAGAAACTGCTTGGGAATTTCAGATTTCATTCGGCTGCCACTGCCCCCGGCAACGATGATAGCAAAAGTAGTCGATAGTCGATAGTCGTCAGTCATCAGTAAAAAAATAAGGGACCCGAAGGCCCCAAAACTACAAACGACTATTGACTATCGACTGCCGACTCTCGACTAAATAATCAACATCGCGTCGCCATAGCTGAAGAAGCGATATTTTTCTTTGATCGCTACCTGATAGGCTTCTTTGATGAGTTCGTGACCGCCAAAGGCGCTGGTCATCATAATCAGGACCGACTCCGGCAGGTGCAGATTGGTCAGTAGCGAATTGGCGATTTTGAAGTCGTAGGGCGGGAAGATAAACTTATCTGTCCAGCCTTCAACGGGCTTCAACCGGCTATTGGCCGATACCGACGACTCGATGGCTTTAAGTGACGTAGTGCCAATGGCGCATACGCGTTTGCCCGCATCTAAAGCCGTATTGACCACCTGTGCTGATTCTTCAGGGATGCGGTAATTTTCGGAATCGGTTTTGTGTTTGGTCAGGTCTTCGACATCTACCTGGCGGAAAGTGCCTAAGCCAACATGCAGCGTGACAGGGGCAAAATGGATGCCCTTGATCTCCATGCGCTTCATCATAGCCCGGGTAAAGTGTAGTCCGGCGGTAGGCGCGGCTACGGCTCCAATATGCTGAGCAAAAACCGTCTGGTAATCATCGCGGTCTGCATCTTCAGCCTCGCGGTTCATCTCGCGTGGAATGGGCGTTTCGCCCAGTTCATCCACGGCTTTCATGAACTCCTCGTGGTTGCCATCAAACAAAAACCGGATGGTCCGGCCCCGTGAGGTGGTGTTGTCGATAACTTCGGCTACCAGATCACTATCGCCAAAATAGAGTTTGTTGCCAACCCGAATCTTGCGGGCGGGGTCCACCAGCACGTCCCAGAGTTTCATTTCGCGGTTCAGTTCGCGCAGGAGGAACACTTCAATTTTGGCACCCGTTTTTTCTTTATTCCCATACAACCGCGCCGGAAATACTTTGGTGTTATTGATCACCATCACATCGCCATCGCCGAAGTAGCTCAGCATATCCGAAAAATGCTTGTGTTCAATGGTTTTGGCTTTGCGGTCAACGACCATCAGCCGCGATTCACCCCGCTCGACCGGGTATTTGGCAATGAGACTTTCGGGTAAATCAAATTTGAATTCGGATAACTTCATAGATATAGGAGCACGAAAAAGAACGCCGTTTTTTGTAAAGGCCGCAAATATAGTGAAAAACCCGGAAAATTTGACATCTTCCGGGCGATTTTCTTGCAAATATCAGAGAAATGATTTAATGCGAGATTTCAGGCGCGTTAATTGGCTGAACGGCCCCGTCGGTGTTGACGTGAGCGCGATCTGACACATCAAACTTTGCCATCAACTCGGGTGACACTTCGTTCGAGTAAGTTCCCTGTGGCGATACAAACACGCCTTTCATGCCATTGGAGGCTGTGATAGCATACAACGTCATTTCATCGCCGGGATCGGATGTTCCCTCAAAGCGGTGAAATTCATCGACCGTAAATTCTTCGCTTTTCAGTTTCGTTTCGGTGCTTTTTTCTTCCAGAAAATCTTTTTTCGGGCCAAACTCATGCGTGTAGCCCCGATTCCGAAGGTCTTCCATGGCTTCGGTAAGGGTGGTGAAATGTTTCATAACGGTAGCAATTTCGTACATAGCTAAAACTCAGAATCAACCGAATAGTTTTTCCTGTGAATTGGCCGACCGCGTACTCATTTAGTGAACAATTATTCTGAATAGAAGCGTAGTTGTTTGTTACTTTGTTCCAGAATTAAACAAGTCGCCATGATTAACGTGCGAAGAATTTATCCAGCTATTTTAGTAGTAATAGGGGTTTGGGCTTGTGATACCGCTGATCCTGAGTTCAATGCGTCTGTCGTTCCTGAACGCATACTGTTTAATGCCAGTCGGCAGTACCCGGAAGGAATCACCTATGCCCCCTCGTTCGACAAATTTTTAGTAAGCTCAATTACACAGGGGAAAGTAGGTACAGTTGACCAGAATGGTCGTTATGCCGATTTTGTTACCGATGATCAGCTTATCAGTGGCATTGGTCTGAAGGTACGGGGCAATCTACTGTATGTATGTAACAGCGACCAGGGCATTTCGGAAAAAAGTAAACCGCAAACAACCCTGAAGACCGCTGGACTGTTGATCTTTGATCTGGCTTCCCGACAACTTGTAAAATCTGTTCGGTTAGACTCCCTATTGCCAGGCGTTCCGCATTTTGCCAATGATATTGCGTTCGACCCCGACGGCAATGCCTACATTACCGATTCGTTTGCGCCGGTCATTTATAAAGTGACTCCCGACCATAAAGCCACCATTTTTGCCAATGACCCGCAGTTTTCCGGCGAGCAGGGCTTTAACCTGAATGGCATTGTTTACCATCCTGATAATTACCTGATTGCGGTGAAGTCGAACGAAGGGAAATTGTTTAGGATTGACCTGAATAACCCGATTAACGTTTCAGAAATAACGGGTGTTTCGTTGCCCGGTGGCGACGGGATGCTGGTCTATGAAAATGATTTGTATGTTGTGAACAGCCGGAATAAAGTAACGCAGGTTCGTAGCTCCGATAAATGGAAAACGGCCAGTATTGTCAAAACAGATGTCGTTGGTTACGAGCAGGCGACCACCAATACGCTCATGAACGGTAAGATTTATACCCTTAATGCCCGAATCGACGATGTAAGTGCAGCCGTATCGGCCAAAGACCCATCTAAGCTTCAAGCCAGTTCATATAGTATTCAGCAGTTTAAGTAAAAGTAAAAAATGAAGAGTGTAGCGTGAAGAATAAGCCGACGCAAACTATTCTTCACGCTACACTCTTCATTTTTTACTTTTAATCCGGCAGCACCTTAATCATAATGTCTTTGTAATACACCTTGCTTTTGGGGTCGTGGCCCTGTAAGGCCACAGTACCGCTGCTGAGTTTTTTAGGCTTCGTGGAGTTACTCACGCTGTCGGGTTCAGTGAAGTCGTTGATAATCTTATCGTTCACTTTAACAATCACCTTTTTGCCCTGCACAATAATGTGTTCGGTGTACCATTCGTCGTCTTTCACAAATACTTCCTTCACATCCTGAAGTGCATAGACGCTGCCTGTTTTACGCCAGTCGGTGTGCGTCTGGTTCACCTGAATTTCGTAACCTTTGGCGGGCCAGCCCGATGGCTGATAGGCGGTATGAATGAACATGCCCGAATTAGAACCGGGCGTGGTTTTGACGCTGGCTTTCCATTCAAAGTTCTTAAAATTGTGATTGTTAACCGGCCCTTCGTAGAACAAGTGTGCGCGTGGACCGGCCACGACGATAGCGCCATCCTGAACGCTGAAGGTGGAGGGGCTTTCTTCGGTAACTTTCCAGCCGTTCATTGTTTTCCCATCGAAAATACTAACCCATCCGTCGGCTTTGGGCAGCTTCGTGAAACTCAGGCAGAAACCAAGCAGCACCAGAGCGGCTGCAATTGTTAAGCGACTTTTCATACGAGTAGAATAATCTGTGTTTGATAGCTAAAGCAACCGGCGCCGGGAAACTAATTGGATTGGGTCGTTATGTACACAGGAATCCACATTGATTTTAGTAACTTCGCTCCACATTGCCCACAGGCATTTATCAACGTTTCTTCTTCATGCTGACAGACCAGCCTGCTGATATAGCACTGACCGATCTACTCGATGCATTGCCCGATGCCGTTCTGTGGATGCGGACAGTACGAAATGAAGCTCATCAAGTTGTTAATTTTCGGATTGAATACGCCAATCAAAAGGCACAGGCTATCACGAAAGGGGTGTATACGCTGACGCCCGGCACAATGGTCCTGGATAATAACGGTCACGACCGCGCCACGTCAGAAAAAAACTTTCAGGATATGTGCGCCGTTCTGGAAACGAATCAGCCGCAGGAATTTAGTTATTTTAACGATCAGCTCAACGTCTGGTTTCAGGTGAACCGCGCCAGGTTGGGCGATGGTATTCTGAGCGTTACCCGCAACATAACAGCCCTGAAAACGGCGGAACAAACCGGCCTCGATGAAAGTCGGCGGGCTCAACAGCGGGTTGAACAGGTAGCGGCCCATTTGCAGCACGTAATCGACAATTCGCAAACCGGCATCTTTGTATTTTCGCCCGTTTACGACCCCGTAGGTCAGTTGGTTGATTTTCGGTTTAAAACCATCAACCGTATGGTAGCGGCTTTGGTAGGGCAAACGCCTGAGCTGCTGACGGGAGCCATCGCTTCCGACTGGTTCATCAGTTACCGCGAAACGGGGCTATTCGACCGCTATAAGCAAACCCACGAAACGGGTGAAGAACAGCGATTCGAGATTCATTACAACGTGGATGGCTTTAATGTCTGGTTTGATGTGAAAGCCATCAAATTAGGTACAGATGTGCTGGTTACGTTTACCGACTTTACCTCATTGAAACAGGCGCAACAGGCCATTGAGCGTCAGGCTGGCTTGCTCAATAGCGTTTTGAACGGGTCTATAAACGGCATTATGGCGTTTGAAGCCATTCGCGATGAGGGCGGGGTTATTCAGGATTTTGTCTTTCTATCGTCAAATGAAGCCGCTTGTCGAATGGTTGGCAAATCGGCGGATGAACTCGTCGGCACCCGCCTGCTAACGGTCTTTCCGGGTAATAAGGAAACGGGGCTATTCGATAAATATGTTCAGACGGTTGAAACAGGTATGTCAACCCGAACAGAAACCTATTATAAACACGATGGGCTTGATGTGTGGCTCGATATTTCGGCCCAGAAAATAGACGATGGCTTTGTCGTTACGTTCACGGATATATCCATCGTGAAGCGTGCATCAGTGACCGTTGAACAGTCGGCCGATGAACTGCGAACCGTTATTGACTCGGCGCAGGTCGCTATTTTCCGAATCCACCCGGTGCGGAACGACGCGGGTAAAATTATTGATTTCCGCTTCCGAACCGCTAATCAGATGATTGCCCGGTATGTAAATCAGGAACCGGATGCGCTCACCGGCGAATTGGTGGGGCATTGGTTCCCGGGCTATCTGACTAATGGCCTGCTCAGTCGGTATGCGGCCGTTTTTGAAACCAATCGGACGCAACACTTTAACTTTCATTACGTAACCCCAGCCGTTGACTTCTGGATTAATGTGTCGGTAATCAAATTAGGTAACGATGTGCTGGTCACGTTTTCAGATTTCACCGAGATTAAAAAGCTTCAGCAACGGCTGGAGGCTTCGACGGCTGAACTACAAACGGTAATTGATACGTCTCAAACGGGAATTTTCCTGTTCAGTCCAGTGCGAAACCAGGCTGGTGAGGTGATTGATTTCCGGTTTCGCCTGGCTAACCGGCAATTAGCGTCGTATGTGGGCCAGGAACCGGAAGTTGTCGTGGGCGCTTTGGGCAGCACGTGGTTCCCGGATTATAAAACCAATGGCCTGTTTGATCGATACTATAAGACCTACGCGACGGGCGAATCGCAACGGTTCGATTTTCATTACGATGGCAGCGGCATCGATGTATGGCTCGACATCATGGCCACCAAAATGGGTGATGATGTGCTGGTTACTTTTGGCGATTATACACCGTTGAAGCTACTTCAGCAACAGTTGCATAATTCGGTGATTGATCTCCAGCGGTCGAACAAAAATTTAGAGCAGTTTGCGTATGTAGCCAGTCACGATTTGCAGGAGCCATTGCGAAAAATTCAGGCATTTGGTGATATTATTCAGGCGCAGTATGCACCCGTACTTGGGGAATCAGGGGCCGATATGATTAGTCGGATGCAGTCGGCAGCGGCCCGGATGCAGGTGCTCATTAAAGATGTCCTGGCCTACTCACGCATTACGACAAAGCCTGAAAGCCTGAGGTCAGTGTCTTTAGCCGATGTAGTACGCGATGTACTGACCGATATGGAAACGACCATTTCCGACAAGCAGGCAACTGTAACGGTCGAACCCATGCCCGCCGTTCGGGGCGATGCGGCCCAGTTGCGGCAACTTTTTCAGAACCTGATCAGCAATGCGCTGAAATTCACGAAAACCGATAAAGCCGCTGCGCGCCCGGCAATTCGTATTACCACTCGCCGGGTGGCGGGCCGCGAGTTGCCTGAGTTCGGGTTGTCGCCCGCCATCGCCGAACGGCCTTTCCACCTGATAGAAGTTGCCGACAATGGGATTGGGTTTGATCCCCATCAGGCTGAGCGTATTTTCCAGGTGTTTCAGCGGCTTCATGGCCGGAGCGAATACCAGGGCACCGGCATTGGGCTGGCCATCGTTCAGAAGGTGGTTGAAAACCATCAGGGGTACATTATAGCCGAAGGAAGACCCGGTCAGGGCGCTACCTTCCGAATGCTGCTGCCAGTATAACCATGTATGCTAACAGTCGTTGGTGGTCCGCTTACGTAAATCTGGGGGCCGGGTTCATCATTTCTGCCTGGCAATTCGTTACTTTGGCAGTTGAATCAACCGGAAATCTTCATGCGTAATTTCATTTTGCTGGTTTTAGGGCTGGCTGCGGCTGCGTGCAAACTGAGCGTGCCCAGCGTTTACGAGGCCAACTTTTCATCTGATCCGACCGTAACGGCCATCACACCCGGGCAAATTGATGAAGCATCGGGGATGGTCGATAGCCGCAGCCAGCCCGGAAACACCTGGATTAATCAGGACAGCGGCAGTCCGCCGGACCTGATTCTGTTGGGCTATGATGGAAAAGTAAAAGGTAAACTAACCGTCCCGTCCATCATCAACCGCGACTGGGAAGAGCTATCCATCGGGCCGGGGCCTAAAGACGGTACGAACTACATCTACATTGGCGAAATCGGTGATAACAACAACCAGTATGAAACCGTGCAGATTTATCGCCTGCCCGAACCGGCCAATCTGCAAACGCCCATTCAGGCCGCCCAGATCGAGCGGATTAATTTCCGGTATCCGCAGGGACCCCGCGACGCCGAAGCCATGTTCGTTGACCCGCAAACCAAAGATATTTATGTGATCTCGAAGCGGGAACAGGTGGTGCATCTGTATGGGTTGACTTACCCGCAAAATACCAAAGACCTGAGTACGGCAACCGATTATGGCGAGATTCCCAATTTAGGTGGTGGGCTGGCTAATTACGTGACGGGGGCCGCCATCTCGCCCGATGGTACCGAAATTCTGGTTCGGACCTATACGAACACGTACTATTGGAAGCGCGACAAAGGGCAAAGCGTTCCCGATGCGATGCAGTACGGAACCCGCCGAACCTTAGTAACCCGGGTTGAGCCACAGGGCGAAGCCATCTGTTTCGATAAAGACGCCAAAGGTTTTTTCACCCTTAGCGAACGAGCCAGTGCTTCATCGGTCAATTTATATTATTACGCCAGAAAATAGGTCGTAAACTAAGTCGTAAGAGTTGTAAGTCGTAAGTTGTAAGTTGTAAGTCGTAAGGCGTAAGTAGCTGACGCATCACCAATACTCATGCGTCAGCTACTTACAACTTACGACTTAGTTTTACCGCATGGATTCCTCGATTCTCATTATTGTCCTGAGTTTGTTGGTATTGATTTCCTATGCCTTCGACTTATTCAGCAGCCGTTTTAAAACGCCCTCGGCGTTATTGCTGTTGCTGTTGGGGCTGTTGACCAAACAGGCCACCGACTATTTTGATGTGCAGGTGCCCTACGCGAATGCCATTCTGCCAACCCTGGGAACCTTAAGCCTGATCCTGATTGTGTTGGAGGGGGGGCTTGATCTCGAACTTCATGCCGACCGGCTGAGTGTGCTCCGCCGAACGCTCCTGGCTTCGCTCCTGACCATCATTGGCGGTACGCTGATTATGGCCAGTATGCTCTATCTGCTGCTCAACGACTCCTTTTATCGGTGCCTGATTGCTGCCCTGCCGCTGTCAATCATTAGCAGTACCGTTACAGTACAGAGTATCGAACAACTGTCGGTTAGTCAGCGCGAGTATGCCGTCTATGAATCGGCGTTTGCGAGTATTCTGGGTATTATGGCCTATAATTTTTTGCTGATTAGTCAGAATTCGGTGTTGGGGGCTGTCTGGCTGTTTACGCGCGACACGCTCGTTATGGCACTCATTTCATTAGCCTGCTGCTTTTTGCTGCTGTACCTGATTGGCCGTATCAATCATCGGATCAAGTTTCTGCCTATTATTTCGGTACTGTTTCTGGTTTATGCCTTAGCCGAAATTAACCACCTATCGTCGCTGTTGCTGATTCTGATTTTTGGTCTGTTCCTGAACAACACCGAACTCTTTATCCGGGGGCGACTAAGCCTGATTCTGAAAAACGATCTGTTCGAGAAGGAATTGGATCAACTCAAAAACCTGACCGCTGAGGGGTCGTTTGTGGTTCGCACGTTCTTTTATTTACTCTTAGGCTACGCAGCCGTTCCGAGCCAACTGATAGACATTGACGCTCTGATTGTCAGTGTATTATTTGTTGGTGTTATCATTGGCTGGCGCTGGGTAACCCTCCGGCTGACTTACCGGGGCGTATCGAAGCCGTTGTTGTGGATTGCTCCGCGCGGATTGATTACCATTCTGTTATACCTGAACATTCCCGACGACCTGCGGCTACAGGGCTTCCGCGAAGGCATTCCCATTTTAGTAGTGGTACTATCAGCCTCATTGGTGATGGTGGGCGTGCTGGGGTATAAACCGGTGAAGAATTATGAATGATGAATTATAAATGATGAATTATAAATGATGAATGATTCTTGCGTCAGCCAATTCATCATTTATAATTCATCATTCATAATTCCTTAGGTATTGCCAAAACCCCCAGAATGACCGTTTCTTCAGGTAAGTTAAATCCTGGTCGTTGGTGAAGGCTTCCCGTTCAAAGCTAATGTTGCGATAGGCACGGTAGTGGTCGCGGTATTGAAATCTTCGGATAACGTATTCAACGACATACCATACATAAAAAGGAACAATGCCCAACTCAGCCTGTTGCCGTAAGTGAATGCGCTCATGGTTGAGCAGGGTAGGGTGGGGATTCGGCTTCCTGACAAGAATGAACGGGAATAAGGCCATCCCATCAGGGCCAAGCGAAGGAATATGAATGACGAACATAGTTACGGTTGAGGTCATAGACCGATAACAACAGGTAAGGCAAAATGGCTCATTTCAGGAAGAGTGTCAACACGCTTATGAACTTATTCCATCAAAACGGTTTAAGCGTTTATTGAGCCGTGTTTTATAGACCTTCCGTTTGCCTATAGTTGATCCAGCCGACCTCCATCAATACGCACCTGAGCGCCCTGAACAAACGCGGCATCTGAAGAAGCCAAGTAGGCAACGGTGGCGGCTACGTCTTCGGGACGGCCCACATCATCCGGCTCAATTTTCTCTACGCCCGATTTTACGTTCGGATTATCCCACAGCATCGGCGTATCTATCGCGCCCGGCAGAACGGCATTGATGCGGATACCCTTCGGCTTGCCTTCCAGAACCGACGAGCGGGTCAGCGATAGCAAAGCGGCTTTTGCTGCGGCATAGGGGGCAACCAAGGGCTGCGTTTCAATGGCATGAATACTGGACACATTCACGATACTGCCCCCCGGCTTCATGTGCAGAAAGGCTTGCTTGGTGAAATAAAAAGCGCCGAGCAGATCGACACTCAGGGTGCGTAGCCAATCTTTGCCAGTCAACTCCTGCAACGCTTTAAATTCCATTAAGCCAGCATTGTTAACAATCACATCCACACGACCGAAGCGTTTGAGTGTTTCCTGGACGGTTGCTTCTACCTGCGCTTCTACACCCACGTTACAGGCGCTGGCCCACACCTCGGGGGCACCTGCTGCTTTTACCACACCCGACGCTTTGCTGAGCTTTTTTTTGTTTGTAGCGACTAAAACAAGCCGGGCTCCCTCCGACGCTAACCGTTGGGCAATGGCCAGACCAATGCCGCTACTGCCACCGGTAACGATGGCTACTTTATCCTGAAATCGCATGTTGAGTTTATTCACAATGAAAACCAATTGGTTGGGGCTTTCTCTTAGTACTGCTAATGCGTCACGAAACAAATAGAATGCTCCCCGTTAACTACAACTACCTAAACGTGTTATGGTTCTGTGATAACTCTTTGCTCATCATTAGGTTGTTACACTGAGTACGTCAGGTAGAAAAAACAACTATCCCTGAAAATACCATCCTGTTGATCCAATGGGCGGGTGTGGTCAACCAACATTTACCGCCATAACTGATGCACTATGAAACGGCTTAACCTGCTTTTGTTACTCTGCCTGCCGTCAATGGCTATTGCCCAGCCGGAAGGAAATCCAGCCGTGGCGCAAACGCTCGATCTGTGTCTGGCAACAAAAGGAACCCTCACTACGGCTGCTCTGTCGATCAACCGACTGCACGGGCTGTGGCAATCCCGGCGCTTCCGAATTGGCTACGGCCTGCGACTAACGTCGGCTTTTGGGCGTACTACCGATTATAAAACGGCTCCGTCGGAGTTGGTAAAGGGACCAGGCAAAGAAAGTGTTATTGGTCTGTTCTATCCAGATCTCAATGCGAATATCGATACGCTCCGTCTACCGCAAACCCAAGGGCATTCAATCAATATCAGTGCTAATCTGGAGTATGCCATAAGCCGTCGGGTAGGAATAGGTTTCAATATCGACCTGATCGGATTTACAGTCGGGCCTGCCCAAAGCGGCACGTTCATCGCCAATAGCCCAACACCGTCACCATTGAATGGCACGGTGCAGACAGCCCGGTTAACGACGTTCAACATCCTGCTTGGCGACAGAAGCGACCGGGGAAGCCTGAACTCGGAGGGCTATGTTCGTTACCGGCTCAATCCCCGCTTCAGTCTGCGAACCGGACTTAGCTTTCAATTCAACGAATACACGACCACTCGCAAGCTTACCTTCAATAACGACCGTTTCCGCAGCAGCAACTTACGCGTTCTACTGGCTGTTGCCTACCACCTATAACAGAAAAAAAGTAATTGTAGGACTTTCGCTTAGAGTGTGATTGCCTGAATTCTTGGGTTGGCTAACTCGTGTCGGAGGTAGTCAGCGAACAATGCCGTTCGTACTTGATAAATGGTTTGGCCGATTTGTTTAGCCTTGACTTGC
>JAESFU010000058.1_pt1 | contig 248229 bp, 234 predicted proteins | sample 9269461 | NCBI WGS metagenome assembly JAESFU01 (sample SAMN14502556, study PRJNA617107) | algae metagenome | isolation source: Stenomitos rutilans HA7619-LM2 and co-occurring heterotrophs from cave walls | place: USA: Waikapalae cave, Hawaii | collected 2009-07-28 | reverse complement strand
CGTGAAGTTCGTCAGCCAGTTGATGCCGCCCTCGGCACCAATGTAGATGCCCGGCTGCGGGGCCTGCGCCTGCGCAGCCACCGGCAGCGCAACAATGGCGGCGGCCGCCAGAAGAGCCTTCTTCATCAAATATCTCCCTTAACTTGCACAGCCCGTCGCCGAGAGGGTGGGGCGAAAATTCGTCGAATAACGAGGTGAATGTACCTGAGCTTCCCCGAGCAACGCCACAAAGTAAGGCACCATCAACTCATTGTTGCCGCGACTGTGGCACCCCAGCCACAGGGCTGCACCGACTGGATATATAGTTTCTTAAAAGGACTATTAAAAAACGCAAATAAAACAGATTGCTAGGGATTCTCCCGCCAGATCAATGCGCGAGATAAAATGGACCGGCTGGCTCGTATTTGACGAGACAGTTTTGCAAAAATCCATCTCATAGGATGTGCAGGCCTGTCGCAAAGAGACTTGCTGGCACGAGGCACGAGGCCGCTCACTGCCACCCACCCGGCTGTTCGCCGCGATGCCCTTCGCCGTGGCAACCGCCCCGACCTGCTCGCGAGGGGAGCGCCCGAGACGCGTGAGCCACGCTTGGCTGGCCGCCGCGCTGTGGCGCCGCTCCCTGTCTGCGCCTCATCAGTCTCTGCACCACATCTTGCCGTAGAGGGAACGCTCCCGGAGACGCACCGTTGAGTGGTCCTTCCCACAAAGGAGCACCCCTCATGCGTACCCTTCTCGCCACAGCCGCGATTGCCGCGGCCACTGCCCTCGCCGTCCCGGCTCTCGTGCTCGCCCAGGGCACGCCGCAGACCGTCCAGCTCGTGAAGGTCGACGTCGTCAAGGTCTCGACCGGCTATCGCGCCAGCAAGGTGCTCGGCTCCTCGGTCGTGAACGAGGCAGGCGACACGGTCGGCAAGATCGACGAGATCATCGTCGGGCCCGACGGCAAGGCGCCGTTCGTGGTTCTCTCGGTGGGCGGCTTCCTCGGCGTCGGCGACAAGCTCGTGGCGCTGCCCTACGAACAGATGAGGACCGACGGCAAGAAGATCGTGCTGCCGGGCGCCACCAAGGACTCCCTGAAGGCGCTGCCCGAGTTCAAGTACTCCTCCTGAAGATGGGCGCGCTCGTAGAAGAGATCGTCCACCCGACGTTTCTGTCCTTTCCCGTCATCGCAGCGCGGCTTCTGTTCGCCGCGCTGCTCGGCGCGCTCATCGGCTTCGAGCGCGAATGGCGGGCACGGCCGGCGGGACTGCGCACCCACATCCTGATCTGCGTCGCTGCGGCGACGTTCGGCATTCTCACCGTCGAGATTTCCCACTCCACGGCCTTCACCGGGCGGGAGGTGACGGTGGATCCCGTCCGCGCGGTGGAGGCCGTAACGGCGGGCGTGGCCTTCCTGGCCGCCGGCTCGATCCTGTTCACGCGGGGCGAGGTCCAGGGCCTCACAACGGGTGCGGGCATGTGGCTGGCCGGCGCCGTCGGCCTCTCCTGCGGCTTCGGCCTGTGGCAGATCGCCGGACTGGGGACGTTCCTGATCCTGGTCGTCATGGGCCTGCTTCACACGTTCGAGGTCCAGCTCGGCATCGCCGCGGACAAGAAGGAGCACGACGGCAAGGACGGAAAGAAGAGCCACCGGAAGGACGACGAGAAGGACGACGCCCACGGCCGGTGCTAGACTCGCCGCCGCATGAGCCGCTCGCTCTATCTCTTCCTGATTCTGATCGCTGCGGCAGGCGCCCTGCCCGCTGCAGCCCAGACATCGCGGCCGGTGCCCGAACTCGGCACCGCGCCGACGCCGCGCCAGCTTCCCACCCTGCCGACGCCGGGCCAGCCCCCGGCCGCCAGCGACGAGGTGAAGGATCCCAAGACCGGCTGCGGCGTGGTGATGATGAATGCCGAGCCCAACATCGGCATCAGCTGGTCGGGTGCCTGCGAGTACGACCTGGCCCAGGGCAAGGGCGTGCTGCAATGGACCAAGGGCGGCGTCCCCACGGACCGGTACGAAGGCGAGATGAAGGACGGGCTCTATGAGGGCCAGGGCAAGCTGACCTATGCCAACAAGGCCCGCTACGAAGGCGAGTTCAAGGCCGGCGAGCGCGACGGCAAGGGCACCTACGTCTTCCCGAGCGGCGCCAGGCTGACCTCGGAGTTCCGCGAGGGCCGGCCGCAAGGGCATGGCATGTACGTCTGGCCCAACGGCAACCGCTACATCGGCGACTTCCGCGACAATCAGCGGACCGGCCGCGGGACAATGCTGTTCGCCGACGGCGGCCGCTACGAGGGCGAGTTCGTCAACGGCAAGATGCAGGGACGCGGCGTTCGCGTCTGGGCCAGCGGCGCGCGCTACGAAGGCGAATGGATGGACGACAAGGCGAACGGCTGGGGCACCAAGTCCGGAGGCGCCGGCGGCCAAGTCTTCACCGGCATCTGGACCAACGGCTGCTTCCGCGAAAACCAGCGCTGGGCGACCGTCGGCGCCACGGCCGAGGCCTGCGGTTTTCAGTAGGCGGTTTCCAGCAGGAGGCATCATGTCGGCGAGCCCGAACCTGATCATGATCCAGTTCCTCGAATGGGTGGCGGCCCGGCCGCGCCGGCGCGAGGACGTGCTCGACGCCTGGCAGAGTTCCTGCCCGCGTTTCCCGGTGTGGGAGGACGCGCGCGCCGACGGTCTCGTGCGCCAATGCGGCGGCGATGGCGGAGAACGCCGGGTGGAGCTGACCGACCGCGGTCGCGCGATGCTCGGTCACGCCTGACATTCGCATAGCCGGCCACATCGCCTCCCAACTGCAAGAGACAGCGCCTATAGTGGCGACATGACGCTGCAACGCGCCGCACTATGGGCCGTGGTTATTGCCGCGACGATCTTCCTGCTCGTCGCCGGACGCGGCCTTTTGCTGCCGTTCGTTCTGGGTATCGTGCTCTGGTACATGGTCGATTCGCTGGCCGACACGTTCGCCCAGCCGCGACTGGGCGGGCTGCGTCTGCCGCAGCCGCTGGCATTGCTCCTGGCCATCCTGGTGATCGGCGGCCTGTTCTGGATCGTCGGACGCACGATCGGACGCAACGTGCAGGCCGTCGTGGCGGCGGTGCCAAGCTACGAAGCCCGCCTCACGCACCTGATCGAGCAGGTCGCCCGGATGGCCGGCATCGAGCAGGCGCCAACCCTGTCCGAACTGGTGGCTCGCGTGAGCCTCGCCGACACGCTGGGCAGCGTCGCCACCGCCGCCGCCTCGGTGGTGAGCATCGCCGGTCTCATCCTGATCTACGCGCTGTTCCTGTTCGTCGAGCAGGTGCATTTCAAGCGCAAGCTCGGGGCCATCTTTCACGGCGACGGCCAGGAGGCGCGCGTGCTGGGCGTGCTCGCCCGCATCGACCGCGAGATCCGCATCTACATCCGCATCAAGACCACGCTCGCGACCGCCACCTCGGCGCTCGCCTATGTGGTCATGGCCTCGGTCGGCGTCGACTTCGCCGGCTTCTGGGCCGTCATGGTGTTCTTCTTCTATTACATCCCCACCGTGGGCTCGATCATGGCCATCATCGCGCCGGCGCTGCTGACCCTGATCCAGTTCGACAACCTGACGCCCTTCCTGATCGTGCTGCTGGTGTTCGGCTCGATCCAGGTCGTGACGGCCAACGTCATCGAGCCGGCGATCATGGGGCGCTCGCTCAACCTCTCGCCGCTTGTGGTCATCGTCTCCCTGATCGTGTGGGGCACGATCTGGGGCGTGGTCGGCATGTTCCTCTGCGTGCCCATCATGGTGGTGGCGCTGATCGTGCTCGCGCAGTTCGAGACAACCCGGCCCGTCGCCGTGCTGCTTTCCGCCGACGGCCGCATCCCGGAGTCGACGCCATGAAGCGGCTTGCCCTGCTCCTTCTCGCGCTGGCCGCGACGCCGGCCCTCGCCCAGGTCGCCACGCCGGACCGGCCGGCGACGACGTCACCGCTGCCGCCTCCAATGGCGGTCCCCCAGGGCGACGTGCTCTACTCCTGCCCCGGCGGCATGGACTTCGCGGCTCATTACTCCGACGACGGCGAGCTCGCGACCTTGCGCATGCCCGGCCAGCCGGACATCGAGCTGGGACGCCAGGTGTCGGGCCTGGGCTTCGCCTTTTCGGATTCATACTACGAGCTTCGCGGCCGCGGCCGAGAGGCGACGCTCACCGCAGCCGGACGCTCGATGCGCTGCCACGCCGCCGGCCGTCCGGGCGAACCGCCGCGCACCTTCACGGGCGGCAACCTCACCGTCACCCTTTTCCCGGACGGGACCTTCCGGCTCCGCGAACAGCGCGACGGGTCTGCCGAGCCCCTGCTCGATCTCGGCCAGTGGGCCCAGGAAGTCGAGGGCGGAGTGCGGCTGGTGCTGCGCGGCAGCGACAACAGCCGGCGGGCGTTCCGCGAAATCGGCGTCGGCAAGCTGGTCGACGACAACGGCAACGAGCTTCACCTCGCCGAAAAACCGGATCCGATCGACGGACGATTCAGGATCTCCGGCATGTATCGCGACGCGCAGGACGGCGGCCTGTTCGCCGCCTGCCTGGTCGGCCGCACCTATGGCGTGGCGCCGGGCGGCGCCGAGCCCGATCTCGAGAAAGCGTGGGTCAACATGACCCCGTCGCGAGAGGCCAGCCTCTATGTCGACATCATCGGCCGCTTCGACGGCAACAACTCCATCTCGGTCGATCGCTTCATCAATGTGAAACGCGACGGCGCCTGCCCGTCCCTGTCGACGCGCGGCTCGGCATTGCGCGACACCGAATGGCGCCTGGTCGAGCTCGACGGCGAGCGTCCGTCCTTCACGGAATGGCGCCGGCAACCCATGCTCCGGCTCGAGGATCTCGGCAAGTTCACCGCCGCGAGCGGCTGCAACACAGTGGGCGGCGACTATGTTCTCGACCCGGACGGGCTGCGCTTCGTCGCCGGTCCGATGACCCTCATGGCGTGCCCGCCGCCGGAAACGGCGATCGAAAAACAATTCCTGGCGGCACTGGCGGCAATCCGGACGGCACAGATTTCCGGCACGACCCTCGATCTCAATGACGAGACCGGCAAGCGGCGCATGCGTTTCGAGGCGCGCGGCCGCTAGCTAGCGAAGCGCCTGCGTGTCGGCCTGGAGCACCAGGTTGTTGTCGCCGTCCATCGTGATGCGGAGGAAGGCCAGGCCGGAGGAAGGCTGACCACCGCCGACCTTGCCTTCGAACTCGCGATCGATCTCATCGAACAGGCGGACGTAGAGCTTCCACTCGATCATTCCCGCCTCCAGCGGCACGCGCACCGGAGCGCTCCAGTCGAGGAGGCGCACGCCGCTCTGTACGACGCGCTCCGTCGCCACGTCCCGCACCAGCGTCGCCTCGAAACGGCCGATGGTGGCGGTTCTGGCCGTCTTCGTGGCCGCCTTGGCGACGACGGCGATGCAGATCTGGCTGGGCTTGTCCTCGCGCACGAAGGCGACCGACCCGCTGTTCATCGTCTCGTCGGGAATGTCGTCGATCCAGCCCAGCCGCTCGACGACGACGACGGCCCTCTTGCTCTTTTCGAAGCGCCAGCCCGCCGGCGGATCGAAGCAGCGCCGCACGGTCCGCGTCTCGCCGGCCGGCGCGCGCGCCAGGATCTCCGGCGACACCAGCGTGTTGGATTCCGGCACGGAGGACCGCACCTTCTGGTCCAGCGCGAACGACCCCGGCCTTGCCGGAATCGCGGTAAAGAGCAGCTGGAACGGCACGGTGCGCGACGCATGGCGCAGGAAGAGCGATCCGGCGGCGAACCTCGTATGCCTGGCGTCCGTCGGGAAGGCGCTGCGCGGCACGGCGAACTTCAGGCGCTCGGGCGTCACCGTGGCCTCGCCCCGCCATGTGCCGATCGTCAGCACCGGCGGCGTCCGGTCGCTCGTCAGGCGCAGGCCCACGATCTCGATCTCGACCACGGGATCGTCGCCGGTCGGCCCACCAGTCGGAAGTATCCGCTGCGGCGCGAGGAACAGCGGCGTGTAGGAGAGAATGACCGGCGAAAGATCGGTGGACGCCATCCGCTCCAAATCGGCCGGAATGGCGCCGGCAGCCTGGGACACGGCAGCGGCCGCTCCGGGGCGATCGATCGCGGCACGCAAGGCGGCGTTCAGGGCATCGAGCCTCGCGAACACCTCCTGCCGCGCGGCGGGCAACCGGTCGAAGGCCTGTTCGCGAGCGGGCTCGTAGCGCGCGGCCAGCGCATCGAACAACAGGCTTGCCACCCGGAACGACGACAGCAGTTCGACACGCGCCAGGCCGTCGGCACGCGCCTGCAGTTCGGCGCGCTCCGCCTGCAGGATGACGAGCTTCTCCGCGATCGTCGGCGGGGGCGGAACTTTCCGGTCGTCGCTCAGTTGGGCGTGCGCCAGCGCAGCGCCTGCGACCAGGAAGACGACGAACATCACCAGGGCCAGCGCGCGGCCCCGGAGCGATCCTTGGTGTGCGGACGAGCCACCCGTCATGCGGCGGTTTCTAGCACGGCCGCCGATGAGGGCACCGGCGGCGGATTGTCTGGGTCAGTAGGAGAACAGCACCGGCAGGGGCGACGACAGGATGAGGTCGCGCGTCACGCCGCCGAAGATCATCTGGCGCAACCGGCTCTGCGTGTAGGCTCCCTTGACGATCAGGTCGGCACCCATCGACTGCGCCCGGTCGACGATGGTCTGGCCCGCCGTTTTGGCGCCCGGCTTCACGTGCTGGCCCGTCACGTTGAGGCCGTGGCTCTTCAGCGAATCGGCGATCTCGAGGGAAGTCGGGCCGGGGACCATGGCGCCTTCGACGCTCAACACCTCGATGGCTTCGGCCCCGCTCAATACGGGCATCGCAAGCGAGATCGCACGCGCGCTCTCGGTCGAGCCGTTCCACCCGAACAGGATGCGCTTTCCGACCATGCCGTTGAAGCCCGGCGGCACGACGAGGACGGGCCGGCCCGAATCGAACAAAGCCGTCTCGAAGACGCTTTCCGGCATCTTCGGCAAGGCGCCGGGCTGCGGCAGGACGATGAGGTCATAGGCCCGGCCGATCGTGCCGATCGCCGTCGGACCGCTGTCGTCGGCCGAGCGCCATTCAGAGATGAGGCCCGTCGCCCGCGCCTCGAAGGCCTGCTTGACCGCCGCGACCCGCTGGCGTTCCTCGGCATCCTCGGCGAGGCCGCCGCCGATCGGCGCGCCCATGCCGGCATCCGCCCACGCCATGCTCATGACACCGTACGAGGGCGGTTCGAGACCTATCAGGCGTGCGCCGAACGTGCGCGCGATCTTGGCAGCCAGATCGAATGCGGCCGGATCTTCCGACGTCCAGGCCATTGTCAGAATGGACTTCATGACACGCCCTCCCCTGTTTCCCACGATGACACGAGGCTCGCCACGGCGCGGCCCATGATGAGCTTGTTACAATTCTCACATTGAATCGGCGTGTCGGTCCAATACCCTTGGCGGGATATTTAAATTTATTGCCCAAGCACGACGACCGGTCGGTCGCCGCATTTTTTCAACTTGGAGATATCGATGCTGTCCTTTTTTCGCCGCCTGATGGCGGACGACAAGGCCGCGACCGCCATCGAGTACACGCTGATCGCGTCGCTGATCGCCGTTGCGGCCATCACCGCCATCAGCACCGTCAGCGGCAAGAACATCTAGAGCCGGGCGGCCCGATGGCGGCGCACCCGGTGTGCGCCGACACGGTGACCGCGGCGCGAGGCAGATCAGCCGATCTGCCTGGCCGACGGCACGATCCAGGCGAAGCGGTCCGACAGGGCCGCGAGCGTGATCTTGTTGATGGCATCCGCGCCGATCGTAGCGCCGCCGGTGGCATCGGGCAGATCGCGCGTCGCCACCGTATCGGCCGCGATGGTGCTCATGAAGCCCTGGTCCGTCGCCGCGCGGACGGTCGCCGAGACGCACATATGAGTCATGAATCCGCCGACGATCAGGTTCTTGCGGCCGAGCCCGGCGAGCTTCGTGGCCAGGTCCGTTCCCGCAAAGGCATTGGGCAGTCCCTTGTCGATGATCGTCTCGCCATCACGAGGCGTCAGTTCCTTGACGATCTGGTAGCCCGTCGATTCGGGATTGAAAGCCTTGCCCTTGGACTGGTGGCGCACATGGACCACGGGGGCGCCCGCCTTGCGGGCCTTCTCCAGCAGGACGGCCAGCGCGTCGACCGCAGGCTGCACGCCGGTCAGCGGCAGCAGTCCATCGGTATATTCCCTCTGTGCATCGATGATCAGCAGAATTCCGTCGGCCATGGTGGCCGGCGTCGGTTGCACGCCGGACATCTGCAGCATGGTCATTGCCATGTTCATTCCTTTGACTATTTCGCGGTTGTGTAAGCCTCGTCGACATCAACGCTCATGCCGTATGGATTTGCAACACTTTCGAGAGGAGGTCTTAATGCCCCTCAGAGGCAAGGCCGCCCCAATGAGCCGGGTCGCGACGCCACAGCGCAGACACACTGCGCCGCCGGTCTGGCCGACGATGGGCCGACCTGACAAAATACAGTGATTCTGGGAGAGAAACCGACATGGCATCCGCCAAACGCCGCCGCACGTCGAAGACCACACCGAAGAAGGAGACCGGGCTACGCCAGGGCCTCGCCACCTACGGCGACGCCGGCTTCTCGCTGTTCCTGCGCAAGGCCTTCATCAAGGCCGGCGGCTACTCCGATGACGCGCTCGACCGGCCGATCGTGGGCATCACCAACACCTTCTCGGACTTCAACCCCTGCCACGGCAACGTGCCGGACCTGATCGAGGCGGTGAAGCGCGGCGTCATGATGGCCGGCGCGCTGCCGATGGTCTTCCCGACCATCTCGATCCACGAGAGCTTCTCCCACCCGACCAGCATGTTCCTGCGCAACCTCATGTCGATGGACACCGAGGAGATGATCCGTGCGCAGCCGATGGACTCAGTCGTGCTGATCGGCGGTTGCGACAAGACCCTGCCGGCCCAGCTCATGGCGGCCGCCAGCGCCGACCGCCCGGCCATCGTGCTGCCGGTCGGACCGATGCTGGTCGGTCATTTCAAGGGCGAGGTGCTGGGCGCCTGCACCGACTGCCGCCGCCTGTGGGGCCAATATCGCGCCGGCACCTTCTCCGAATCCGACATCGAGCAGGTGAGCGAGCGCCTCGCACCGACCAAGGGCACCTGCATGGTCATGGGCACCGCCAGCACCATGGGCTGCATCGTCGAAACCCTGGGCATGGGCCTGCCGACCAGCGGCTCTATTCCCGCGACGCATTCCGATCGCCTGCGCATCGCCGAGCAGACCGGCCGGCTCGCGGCCGAGATGGCGGTCAAGCAGGGTCCGAAGCCCAGCGAGATCATGACCAAGTCCGCCTTCCGCAACGCGCTCACCGTGCTGCAGGCGATCGGCGGCTCGACCAACGCGCTGGTGCATCTCACCGCCGTGGCGCGCCGTCTTGGCATCGAGATCGAGCTCGAGGAATTCGACGAGATCGGCCAGAACGTGCCGGTGCTGGTCGACCTGAAGCCGTCGGGCGACCACTACATGGAGCACTTCCATTGGGCCGGCGGCAATTCGCGCCTGATGAAGGAGATCCGCAAGAATCTCGACGAGAAGTGCAAGACGGTCGCCGGCAAGACGATCAAGCAGGTCATCGACGCCGCCGAGATGGTCCCGGGCCAGACCGTGATCCGCACACCGGCCAATCCGATCAAGCCGACCGGCGGCATGGCCGTGCTGCGCGGCAACCTCGCGCCGCGCGGCGCCGTCATCAAGCATGCGGCCGCCTCGCCCAGCCTGATGACGCATACTGGTCGCGCCGTGGTCTTCGAATCGCTCGAGGATCTCGCGGCGCGCGGCGACGATCCCAACCTCGACGTGAAGGCCGACGATATCCTCGTGCTGCGCAATGCCGGCCCCAAGGGCGCGCCGGGCATGCCCGAAGCCGGATCGTTCCCCATCCCGATGAAACTCGCGCGCACCGGCGTGAAGGACATGATCCGCATTTCCGATGCCCGCATGAGCGGCACGGCCTTCGGCACCATCGTGCTGCATGTCGCGCCCGAAGCCGCAGTCGGTGGACCGCTCGCGCTGGTCAAGACCGGCGACCGGATCACGCTCGACGTGCCGAAGCGCCGGCTGGAACTTCATGTCGACGCCAAGACTCTGGCGGCCCGCAAGAAGGCCTGGACCGCGCCGCCGCCGCATCCCGGCAGCGGCCGCGGCTACACCGGCCTGTTCTTCAAGACCGTGTTGCAGGCCGACGAAGGCGTCGACTTCGACTTCCTCGGACCGGAAAAGTGATCGAAGCCAGGCTCCCCCGCATCTCGGTCGTCGTCACCTGCTACAATTGCCGTGACTACATCGCCGCCGCCATCCGTTCGGTCGCGCATCAGACCTTGCGCGACTTCGAGTGCGTCATCGTCGACGACGCCTCGACCGACGATTCGGTCGCGGTCGTCCAGCAGACGCTCGAGGAGCTCGCCGACTCGCGCTTCCGTCATGTCCGCCTCGACAAGAATGTCGGGCAGACCGGCGCGACCCGCCGCGGGCTCGCCGAGACGAATGCGATGTTCGTCTGCTTCCTCGATTCCGACGATCTGTGGAATCCGGACTTCCTCGAACGCCATCTCGCCGCGCACCTGAACGAGACCTATGCGGTGGGCTTCACGGCCTGCAACGCGCGCCTGATCAATGGCCAGGACGAATTGATCGCGGGTGGGATGTACTGGTTCGGCAAGGATCGCGCCCATGCCGATCGCGACCAGGCTTTCGTGCCGATCGATGCGAGTCGGGTCCCCACGATCGATGCGTCGCGCGGCACTGCCGGATGGCAGAGCCATACGCCCTATCGCCTCTACACCAAGCGCGTGGTCCACTGGGTCTGGGTCAGCACCTCGTCGATGATGTTCCGGCGGTCTCTGATCAATCTCGTCTTCCCCGAGGACGACGAGGCCTTCCGCCTGCATATGGATTTCTACGTGGTCGTCATGGCGCAGATGGTCGCCGGCTCGCTGCTGATCGACGACGCGCTCTATTCCTACCGGCTTCACGGCCGCAACGGTGCGGCCGACAATCCCGTGCTGGGCGGCCGTCTGCATCTGTCGAGTCGGAACTGGGGGGACACCTATTCGCGCATGCTTGATCGCATGCTCGATGCAATGATTCGTGATCATGAACGTTTCGTGACGGCCCTCGGGGATCGCCAGTACCGCCGCATGGTCCTGCGCATGCGCGCCGCCCGCGCCAATCTGCTGGTCGGCTGGGCCCTTACAATCCGGAGTTGGTTGATCTAGCACAGTTCCTGCTTCATTCTTCGGAAGCAGATGTTCCCGGAACTCACGGGAATCGGGGGAGAAGATCGACGTGAGCAGGTTCGGACGGTGCGTGAGCCTCGTTGCTCTGCTGCTGGCCGGCAGCATCGGTGCCGTCGTGGTGGACGCGCGTCCGGCCGTGGCACAAGCCTCGACCGTTTCGGCGGCCGACGAAGCCGAATACGACGCAGCTTTCCAGGAAATGCTGCAGAAGCCGTCCGATCTCGACACGCTGTTCAAGTTCGCAATGATCGCCTCCAAGACCGGCGATCTCGAAGGCGCCATCTCGGCCCTCGAACGCATGCTCGTGGTCGATCCGGATCTGCCGCGCGTCCGCCTCGAACTGGGCGTCCTCTACTACAGGCTGGGATCCTTCGAAGTGGCGCGCAGCTACTTCGAGATGACGCTGAAGTCGGCCTCGCTGCCGCCCGACGTGAAGAGCCGCGCCGAACAGTTTCTCGAGGAGTCCGAGAAGCGGCTGACGAAGTCGCGGTTCAGCGGCGAGATCTTCGCCGGCATGCGTTACCAGTCGAACGCAAACCTCGGCCCCCCGACCTCGAGCGTCCGCCTGTTCGGCCAGGCCGCCAACCTCAACCAGTCGGCCCTGGGCACCGCCGACTGGGGCGCCGTCACCTCGGGTTTCCTCCGCCACACCTACGATCTCGGCCAGAACGACCGGGCCCAGCTCGAGACCCAGCTCTCGGGCTATCTCAACAGGCAGTTCCAGATCCAGGCCGCCAACGTCTCCATCCTCGACCTGACCTCGGGACCGCGGTTCCAGGTATTCCAGGGCATCTTCCAGGATGTGAGCCTGAAGCCGTTCGGCACGGTGGGTTACATCTGGGTCAACGACGTGCCGTACTACGGCAGCTTCGGATCGGGCCTCGAAGTGGGCACGCTGCTCTCGGACAGGCTGCGCAACACCACGAACGTCACCTGGCGGCGCCAGATGTACCAGAACAGCTGGTATCTCCCGACCAACAACCAGTTCACCGGCGTGGAATACACCGCCAACACGACCTTCCAGTATCAGGTGAACGATGCCCTGATGCTGTATGCCAACGGCAATCTCCAGCGCTACCAGACCGACAGCACGCCCTGGCAGAATTACATGCTCTACGGCGCCGGCGGCGGCATGTCCTTCTCCTTCGAAGACCCCTTGTTCAAGAGCCAGCTGCCCTGGAGCATCAGCCTGTTTGCCAATGTGCAGTGGTGGTACTATGACCAGCCCGATGCCGTCGTGGATCCGACCACGACCCGACAACAAACCGACACGATCCTGAATATAACCCTGTCCGTCCCCTTCGATCAGAGGACGATGTTTTCAGTTTCGGCCGGACGGTTCGTCCGGGCGGCGGACATTCCGAACTACTCGTTCACGAACAACAGTGCGCTCATCGGAGTAACCTGGCGCTTCTAGCGCCGCTCAGGAGATCACAGTGGCCACCAGACTTCCCGGCGCAAGCCTGTCCCTGCTGACCGCCGCGCTTCTCGCCGCCGGCACCTCCCTCCTGCCTGTCGCGGCCAGTGCCAAGGTCGGCGTCACCTCGGCGGCCGACGGCGATCCGCGCGGCAAGCCGCCCACCGAGGCCGAGCGCGTACTGCGCGTCGGCGTCGACGTACAGGCCAACGAGGTGATCACCACGCAGGCCAACGACCGCGCCCACCTGATGTTCCTCGACGGTACGTCGCTGTCGGTCGGCCCGAACGCCCAGCTCACCATCGACAAGTTCGTCTACGATCCGGCGACCAAGACCGGCGACCTCGCCATCAATGCCAGCAAGGGCGTGTTCCGCCTGGTCGGTGGCAAGATCAGCAAGACCAACGCCATCACCGTCACGACGCCGTCGAGCACCATCGGCATCCGCGGCGGCATCACCATGTTCAACGTCGACCAGAAGGAGACGCTGTCGATCTTCGTCTTCGGCATCAGCATGACGATCGGCGCCGGCGGCAAAGTCGAGATCGTGACGCGCCCCGGCTTCCAGGTGACGACCTTCTTCGGAGGCCTGCCGGGCCTGGCGAGCGCCATTCCGCCGGGCGCCCTGGCCGCCCTGTTCACCCAGCTCGAAGGCAGCAAGGGTGGAGGTCAGGGTGGTGCCGATCAGGCCGCGCAGAGTTCCGGTTTCTCCGGCTCCAATTCGGGCCAGGGCAGCGGGAAGACGCTGGGTGACCGCTTCGGCAGTGGCCCGGGTCCGCAAAATTCGAACCCCAGCAACATCATCACCAACGCCCTCAGCAATGCCTTCGAGACGGCACCGTCCAACCTTCCGGAAATCGTCTCGAAGGCGAACCAGTCGCAGCAGACGATCACGTACAATGGCGTGATGGGCGGTCTCGTCAGGAACAACGGCCAATATTCCTTCGGCACCGGCAGCTACTCGCAGGTCTGGTCGATGAACACGGGCACGGGCAATACGACTGCGAATTTCAACAACAGCAGCTATAGCGGGACGACGACCCGAACCGGCAACTACGGTTTCCAGGCGAACATGCCGACGACGAATCCCAATACGCCCGGCCGGACGATGACCATGAACGGCGCGTTCATCGGTCAGGGATATCCGACCTATCAGGCCGGAACCTTCTCGGTTACCGGTCCGAATTATCAGGCGGGCGGCGCCTTCACGGGACAGAAGGCGGGCACCGGTACGGGCCACTGAGGCCTCAGCGCCGGCCGACAGTCGCCACGATGAAGTCCGCGATGGCAGCAATGTCGTCGCGCCGGAACCACGGCAAGGCACTGTCCGGGGGCCTGTCGTCTGCAGCGATCGCCACGATGGCAGGGTCCCCCGCGGCCAGCGGCTCGACCTCCCGCGAGGCACGCACCTCGATCTTGAGATGCGCCTCGCGCTTGTAACCCTCGATCAGCACGAGGTCCGCGGGCGAGAGCCGCGCCAGCACGTCCGAAATCGACGGCTCCGGCGTCTCGCACATGATCGCGTAGCGCCGGCCGCCGACCACGGCGACCTCGCCGGCACCAGCGGCGCGGTGACGATAGGAATCCGTGCCCGGCTGGTCGATGTCGATGTCGTGGTGGGCGTGCTTGATGGTCGACACCCGCCAGCCCCGTCGCACGAACTCCGCCACCAGCCGTTCGGTCAGTGTCGTCTTGCCGGCGTTCTTCCAGCCGGTGACCCCGAAGACGCGCGGCGCGTTCACGCGGTGATCCGATCGGCGTGGGCGTAGGCGGTCAGGCGTCCGTCGCGCACGAAAGCCACCAGCGCAACGCCGGCCTGCTCCGCCGTCTCGATGGCAAGCGACGTCGGGGCGGACACGGCGGCGATGGCCGACGCGCCGATCGCCGCCGCCTTCTGGACCATCTCGTAGGAGCAGCGGCTGGTCACGACGACGAAGCCGCCGGGTTCGGCACCACCGCCCCGCGCCAGCGCACCGGCCAGCTTGTCGAGCGCATTGTGGCGGCCGACATCCTCGCGCACGGCGACCAGCGTGCCGTCGGCCGCCGCCCAGCCCGCGGCATGCGTGGCACCGTTCGTCCGGTTGATCTTCTGGTGTTCCGGCAGCCCCGCCATCGCCCGCTCGATCGACGGCCGCGCCACCGGGCGCGGGTCCGACACCGCCGCGACGGCGCGCAAGGCGGCGTCCAGGCTGTCGACACCGCACAGGCCGCAACCGGTGCGGCCGGCGAGGCTGCGCCGGCGTTCCTGGAGACCGGCCATGCGCTGCGCCGCGATCTCGAGCCTGACCTCGATGCCTCGGCCGATCGGCTCGACCTCGATGTCGTAGATTTCCGACGGCCGCTCGACGATCCGTTCGGTGAGCGAGAAACCGCGGGCGAAATCCTCGAGGTCGCACGGCGTCGCCATCATCACCGCGTGACTGATGCCGTTGTAGACCAGCGCGATGGCGACTTCCTCGGCGACCGTCTCTTCACCGGTCTCGCCACCGCCGGCGGTGAGACGGCGAGCCGGCCGGCGCACCGAGCCGTCGCCGATCATGCCATGGTCTCGTCGATCCTGAGGTGCCTTCCCTCGCGGTCGAAGAACAGGCCGCGGTTCAGGGTCAGGGGATCGGCCTTCACGTCGGCCTCGACCTCCTTCAGCTTGCGCGCGGCCACCGGGTCGGGCAGCGGGCCGCCTTCGTGGCCGAGGCCGACGAAGAAGGCGACGCCGTCCCACGGCGCGCGCGCGCCGTCGAGCAGCGTCCGCATCTCCTTCCACGTCATCTCGTCGCCGATCAGGTGGGCGTAGCTCGATCGCAGGGGCACCGCGTTCGCGGCCGTGATCTGCATCAGCAGGATGAAGATCGTGAACGGCCCCGTGTCGGCGAACTGCGCCGAGAGCCAGTGCTCGAAATCGGTCTTCATCGCCGGCCCTAGAATTCGACCACGGGCGTGGGCGGCATGTAGCGATCGAAGACCTGCAGGAAGGGCTCACCGCGCTCGGCTTCGTACCAGGCCTCGAAGGCGCGGAACGCCGCGATCGGATCGGCAATCACCGGTGGCTCGGCCGGCTGGCCGTCCTCGGGCGCGATCGGATGCGCCTCGGCATGCAGCGCCTCGGCGATGGGCCTCAGCCAGTCGAGAAGCGGGCGCACGCCCTCACCCAACTCCGAAAGGCCGTTCTCGATCCAGCCGATATCGCGGAACAGCGCCACGAGCTGGCGCTCCACAGCGACGTCGCGGTCGGGCTCGAGAGCTGCGACCCTTGCCATGTCGGAAAGGGCACTCAACCGCCGCCAGGCGAAGGTGCGGGCCCGTTCGGCCTCCCTGATTCGGGCGTCGACGGATGCGCGCACCTCGCGCTCGGCCGCTTCGGCCGCGGTGCAATCCGCCTGGAGGCGGGCAATGAGAGAGTCTACGGCAGCCGGCATTCCCGGAGTTGAGCCGACCGGCGGGGCTGCCGCAAGCCGCTTTACTTGGCGTACTTCAGCTCAACCTCGGCGACGCCGGCGGCGACGTTCAGGCCGACGCTGCCCTCGACGCTGACCGGCTGCAGGGTGATCTGCCCGTTGCCGCCGCCCACCAGGACGTTGGCGCCGACGCCGCCGACCACCGTGGCCTGTGCCGTCGCGCCGACATATCCGCCCGTCAGGGCGCCCGGCGCGATGTTGCCCGGTGCGAAGACCAGCCAGACGATCGACGATTCCTTGGTGAAGCCGATATCGACGCCGTAGCGCTTGATCGCGCCCGTGTACTTCTCGCCGACGCCGTCGGTGCGCGCGAAGATGCAGTCGAGATCCTTCGACGAGCCGAAGATGAAGCCCATGCCGCCCGCGACCTTGCAGGTGAGCGAGCCGACATTCGCGCCGGACTTGCCGGTCGCCTGCGGCGTGCCGGGAGCGGCCGGGGTTTGCGCCTGCGCGGCCGCGCCGAGGCCAGTCAGGAGTGCAGTGGTCGCAACGGCCGTCAGTATGGATCGAAGCATGTCGACATCCTTTCGGGGGTTGGAGTCAGTCTTCCTTCTTCGCGCGCTCGATAGCCTCGAGGATCTCGGTGAGGCCGACGGAGAAGACGACCCCCTGCTTGTTCATCTCGTGCCGGATCGTGCGGATGAGGCCGGCCTTCCGGATCATGAGATTGGCCAGTGCGATCTTTGCGTCCTCGTTCGCCACGTCGTCCTCTTGGACCTTCCAGTCCCGTCCTAGTTGTTCTGACCGCGAGCCTTCAGCACATAGCCCGTCGCCCGGAAATCCGAATCCTGTCGGATGGCCGCCGTGACCACCGGATCGTTGTGCGGATTGCTGCTGGCGATCAGGGCATTCGTCTCGGCCTGGCAGTTCGCACTGATGGTGCGCCCGATGCTCGACGCATCCGACATGTCACCGGCATAGGGCGCGACCTGCCTCTGGAGACAGGCGTCACGCGCCTCGTATGTCTTGTCGACCGCCTTCACGGTCCACGGCGCCGAATACTGGGAGTTCACCGAACAGGCCGCCAGCGACAGCATGGCGACAACGATCAATGTACGCATCGGGGGGCAGGACTCCAGAGAAACAAATAAAAACTGGCGGAAGAGAGTGGGAGTCGAACCCACTAAGAACCGGCAAACGGCCCTCTCTGGCTTTGAAGGCCAGCCGCCCCACCGGGAGCGCTTCCCCTCCGGGGCGGATGATTCACCAGAACCGGTCCCATGTCACCTGTATGGTAGGGTGAAATTCCTCAAGGGATTCAAGACCATGACCATCGAATTGAAGTACATCATCGCCAACGTCTCCGACCTTCCGGCAGCCGTTGCCTTCTGGCGCGACACCGTCGGCCTGAAGCTCAAGTTCGAGACCCCGGAATGGGCCGAATTCGACACCGGCACGACCCGGCTGGCGCTTCAGCCATCATCTCCGGCAAATCCGGCAGGGACATGGCAACCCGGCCTGCGCGTTCCCGATCTCGCCGCCAAGCGCGCCGAACTCTCCGCACGAGGCGTGAATGTCGGCGGTGCGCCGCACGAAGAGCATGGCTTCCTGCTGTCCCTGTTCAGCGGGCCCGATGGCGCGCCGGTCAGCCTGAGCGGACCCGTTCCTAAGCCGTAGGCGGCGGGCCGTAGTGCCCGGCTTTCTGAGGAATCGCGCGGCGCAGGTCGCCGCGGCGGATCGTGATGCCGTGACGGTCGAAGGCTTCCAGGATCTGGATGGCGAGCTTGCGCCCGTTGTCGAGCTTGTCGCGGAACTCGGCGGCGCTGAACTCATGATCAAACGCGTTGGCGATGCCGACCATCTCGGCGACCACGGGGCGCAGGAAGAAATGGTCGGGCGCCAGCTCGACGACCCTTCCCAGCTTGGCGAGGCGCTGCAACAGCCGGCGCGTATCGACCTCCGGCGCGTTATAGGCCTGCGCGAAGTCGCGGACACGCGGCGGCTTGAAGCGGTCGCGCGTCATGTCGGCATGGATCTTCTGCCATAGCGCCTCGTCGCGCGAGCCGAGCTTCAGCGAATGGCCGGGCAGGCGAAGGAAGGCGCCATCGACGACGACGGTCTTGGCGCGGATCTCCTGGTCGAGAAGCGCCTTGAACACGGCGGCCGGCCAGCGGCGACTGAGCGTCACGCGCAGGCGCTCGGCCTGAAGGCCGGGTGCATCGGCCTTCGTCTCATGGAAGGTCTTGAGCGTGTCGGCGATATCCTTGCGCGCCGCCTCAAGCGTCTCACCAAGGAAGCCGAAACCTTCGAGCTTCTGGCCGCCGGCCGCTTCCAGAAGCTTCTCGACCTCGGCCGGCCGGAGATTGCGTGCCAGGCCGAAGCGGCCGAGATCGACATAGCCGCTTTCCAGCCGCAACAGCCGCGGCAGGACATCGGCATCCGCCTCGGCAAGGGCGGCCAGCTCCAGCAGGCGCCGCTCGGCGCGCCGGTTGCGCGGCGGCCCGAACGGATCGAGCGTGGTCGCGCCGGCCATCGTACGCGTCGCGGACGGATCGCGCAGGATGACGCGGTCGCCCGCGAGCGCACCGACCTTCTCGTCGAGCACGATCTGCGCGAGCGCGGTGTCGCCCGGCGCCAGCCGCTCGCCTTCGAGCAGCGCCACGCGCCCCATCACATGCGACGATCCGAGATGAACGTGGACCGGCGACCAGTGCTTCAGCGGCTGGGCTTCCGAGGCGAGCAGGTTCAAGCGAACGTCGATGCGGTCGGTCGGTGCGTGAAGTTCGGGGCTCACGACCCATTCGCCGCGCTTGATCGCATCCTTCGAAAGCTTCGGGCCCGCGAGGTTGAGCGCGCAACGCTCGCCGGCACGGCCGATCTCCGCCGGCCGGTTCTGGGCATGCAGCGATCGTACCCGCGCCTCGATGCCCGACGGCGTCAGCAGCAGCCGGTCGTCGACCCTGATCTCGCCCGCATGGACCGTGCCGGTGACGACGACGCCCGCGCCGGACAGCACGAAGCAGCGATCGACGGCGAGTCGCGCAAAACCCGCCGCGCCCTTGCCGCTCTCGCCGAGGATCAGGAGCTTTTCCTTCAGCTCCTCGATCCCCTGCCCCGTCATCGCCGAGACCGGTACGATCTCCGCGCCGCGCAGCGAGGTCGTCGCGAGCAAGGTCTCGATCTCGGCCATCCGCTCCAGAAGCTGGTCGTCGTTGGCAAGGTCGGACTTGGTCAGCGCCACGATGCCGCGATCGAGGCCCAGCAGGTCGAGGATCTGCAGATGCTCGACGGTTTGCGGCTTGATGCCTTCGGCCGCCGACACGACGAGCAGCGCCGCATCGATGCCGGTGGCGCCGGCCAGCATGTTGTGTACGAAGCGCTCGTGACCGGGCACGTCGACGAAGCCGAGCTGGCGGCCGTCGCCGAGATCGCTGTAGGCATAGCCGAGGTCGATGGTGATGCCGCGCGCCTTCTCTTCCTTGAGGCGATCGGCATCGACGCCGGTCAGCGCTTTCACCAGCGCGGTCTTGCCGTGATCGATATGGCCTGCGGTCCCGACGATCATGACAAAGGCTCCTCGGCCCGACGCTCGGCTTCGGCGCGTTGCGATGGCTTGGCGTGCGCCCGCGCCTCCTTGAGGAAGCCGGCCGCCAACTCGCCCGCGCCGTTCAACTCGGCCCGCCGCAGCCAGTGCAGAGCTTCCACCACGTCGCGCTCGATGCCCTTGCCGGCGAGATAGGCCGCGCCCAGCATCGCCTGCGCCTCGGGATGACCAAGCCGCGCGGCACGCCCCCACCAGTCGGCGGCCGCGGCCGCGTCGCGCTCGACGCCCAGCGCGTTGTGATGGATGTCGCCCAGCCGGGCCATCGCGGCCGCACGGCCGCTGGCCGCCGCCTTCTCCGCCCACAGGCGCGCACCGACGTAATCCTGGGGACAGCCACCGCCCAGCAGCTTCATCCACGACAGCATGTCCTGGGCGTCGACATCGCCCTGAAGCGCGGCCTGCTCGTACAGGCGCGCGGCTTCCGCCTGATCCTGCGGCACGCCCCAGCCTTCGTAGTGGCAGAGGGCGAGGTTGCGCTGTCCGCCTGCATCGCCCTGATCGGCGGCGCGACGCAGCCAGTCGACCGCCTTGGCATGATCCTGCTCGACGCCGCGCCCTTCGAGAAAGGCGGCGCCCATGTTGCTCTGCGCCCGCGCGTGACCCTCATGGGCGAGCGGCGCCCACAGGTCGAGCGCGATGCCGTAGTCGCCCGACTTCCAGGCAGCCAGCGCTTCCGCCATCCGCTGTTCCGGCGGCGGCGTGCGATCGAGCAGCCTAGCCAGCCACGACATGGAGCTTGTCCAGTTGCGCGACGAAAGCCGCCTCGTCGTCGAGCGTGCGCAGATCGAAGTGGAGCGTGCCGTCGCCGATCCGGCCGATCACGGGAATCGGCAGGGCACGGAACATGTCGGCGATCCGGTCGAGTCCCTTGGCCTTGATCGCGATCGCGAAGGACGGCAGCAGGTCGACGGGCAATGCGCCGGAGCCGATCTGCCCGCGCACTTCCGCGACGCTCACTTTCGCACCGGCTCCCAGCGCCGCCTGCACGACCGGCAGCAGCCGTTCCGCCACCGCGCGGATCTCGGCGGCCGGGCGCGCGAGCGCACGGATGGTCGGCAGGCGCTGGGCCAGCCGCGTCGGATCGGCATAGAGCCGCAGCGTCGCTTCGAGGGCCGCGAGACGCACCTTGTCGAGGCGCAGCGCCCGCTTCATCGGGTTCTTTGCGATCCGCTGGATCAGCGGCTTGCGGCCGACCACGAGGCCCGCCTGCGGGCCGCCCAGAAGCTTGTCGCCGGAGAAGGTGACGATATCGACGCCGGACTCGATCGCCTCACGCGCCGTCGGCTCGTGCGGCAGGCCCCAGGTCTCGAGATCGGCCAGGGTGCCGCTGCCGAGATCCTCGATCAGCGCGATGCCCTTTTCGCGCGCGAGCGGCACCAGCTCGGCCGCCGCGACCGTTTTGGTGAAACCCTGGATCGCATAGTTCGAGGGATGCACCTTCATGATGGCGGCGGTGTCGGGGCCGATCGCCGCCGCATAATCCTTGAGATGCGTGCGGTTCGTCGTGCCGACCTCGACGAGGCGGCAGCCGGCGCGAGCCATGATGTCGGGGATGCGGAAGGCGCCGCCGATCTCGATCAACTCGCCGCGCGACACGATGACTTCGCGACCGGCCGCCAGCTCGCTCAGCACCAGCAGCACGGCTGCGGCATTGTTGTTGACCGCCGTCGCGGCTTCGGCGCCGGTCAGACGGCACAGCCAGGGCGCGATGTGATCGTCGCGCTCGCCGCGCGCGCCGCCGCCCAGGTCGTATTCGAGCGTAGTCGGCGAGCGCATCGCCTCGACCGCCGCGGCGATCGCTTCTTCGGCGAGGACCGCGCGGCCGAGATTGGTGTGCAGTACGGTGCCGGTGAGGTTGAACACGCGGCGCTGCGAGGGAAGCAGGAATGCACCGAGACGGGCCGTGCACCATTGGACGCAGGCGGCTTCGTTGGCGACCTCTGGCGTGCCGCGCTTCGCGTCGACCCATGCCCGCAGCGTTTCGACGACGAGCGGGCGGCCGGCGCGCTCGATCAGCGGCGCGAGGGTCGGCCAGGAGGCCATGCGATCGATCGACAGGGGACGGATTTCGGAGGCGCCATCGGCGCGGTCGGCACGCGACACGGTTTTATTCCTACCAGAGAAAGGCCGGACGTCTCGTCCGCCGTCGCCCAACATGGCTCAGGCCCAACGGCCGATCAATCAATTCTCCGGCTGCTCCATCATGCCCAGCACGAACGGATTGGGCACGCGTGCGAAGCCCGCCTCGCCCACCAGCACGTCGAGACCGAGCGATGCCAGATCGTCGGCCAGCGGCTCGAGGGCGCGGACCTTCTCGAGATAGAAGACCTTCGAATAGCCCTGGCAGACCTCGCAGCACTCAGCGCGGAGATAGGCGGTGCCTGCGAGATTGCGGAACGAAACCTTGTCGGTGCTGCCGCAATGCACGCAGCGCACGCGCGTGTAGCGCCACGAGGTAGCGCACAGCGAACAATGGAGATGCCGGTGGCCGAACTTGGTGCCGCCGGGCGAGACGAGGCCCGCTACCGGCGGCGATCCGCAGGCGGGGCACTCGCCGCTCTCGGTCTCGCTTGCCAGGTCGCCGGCATCGAGCAGCGCCGCCATGCGCGTCCAGACGACCTGCAGGGCCGCCGCCACGAACACCGCCTGTGCGGCTTCGCCGGGCGCGACGTCGCCGCCGAGAAAGCGGTCGGCGAGCGCCTCGAGCGACGCCGGGCCGGCTCGCAGGAGCGCCTCGCGCGCCGCGCCTGCGGAGTCGGGCAGCACTGCGAGGTCGATCGTCTCCAGGATGCGCGCCAGCGCCACGCGCCAGCTCTCGTCGCGCGACCAGATCGTGGGATCGAGCGGCGCGCGTTGCACCAGCTTCGCCTTGCCGATCTCCGCCGCGCCGGGCAGCGAGCCCGGCGGCAATCCCGACAGCGCCTGGTGCTGGGCCGCGACCAGGGCCGCGATCAGGCGCAGGAAGCCTTCGAGATCGTGGCCGGGCGCCAGCGCCTGCAGACGGTCGGCGCGGCGCTGAAAGACCGTCGACAGGTCGGGCATGCGAATGCGCTCGCCCTCGGCGGCGGCGCCGAGGATGTTTTCGCCGAAGGCAGATGACGGATTGTCGGGACCGGAACTCAGGACTTCCCGACTTCCTGGCGGAACCACTTGCGATGATGCTTCCAGGCCCAACCGCCGCTGACGGAACCACGTGTCATGGCGCTCATCGTACCCTTGACCCAGATCGCGGCATAGACGTGCACGATCCAGATCAGGATGGCGCCGATGGCGCACAGTGCATGGACCACTGCCGACAGCCGCTTCTGGTCGATCGTGGTGTAGGCGAAGAAGTAGGTATCCCACAGCACGAAGCCGCTGCCGAGCAGCAGCAGGATCAGGATCGACTGGCCCCAGAAGACGAGCTTCTGGCCGGCATTGTACTTGCCGAGCTCGGGCAGGCCCTCTTCCTTGTTGTTGATCACCGAGCCCAGGTTCTTCATCCAGACCGTGTCGTCACGGTTCCAGAAATTGAGCGTGAAGAAGCGGATGAAGAGGCCGAGGAAGCTGATGCCCAGGACGACGCCGATCCATGGATGGAGGATGCGCGTCATCTGCCCGCCGCCGAACAGGTAGGTGAGGAAGTAGAGCGAGGGATGGAACAGCGCCAGACCGCTGAGCGCCAGCAGGATCAGCGACACCGCCGTGATCCAGTGATTGATGCGGGCGGCCGTGGTGTAGCGGCTTACCGGCTTGGTGTGCTCGGTCATACTTTCTCACCCTCGGCCACTTCGGCAGCCTTCTCCTCGTCATGCTCGGTGACCCTGTTCGGTCCCTTGGTGACGTAGTGCATCAGGCCGAAGGCGCCGGCGAAGGCGATGGCCGCCAGCGACAGCGGCTTCATCACGCCCTTCCACACGCTCACCAGCGGGCTGATGCGCGGATTGTCGGGCAGGCCGGCATAAAGCGACGGCTTGTCGGCGTGCTGCAGCACGTACATGACGTGCGTGCCGTTCACGCCCGGCGGGTTGTAGAGGCCGGCATTCTGGTAGCCGCGCGACTTCAGGTCGGTGATGCGCTTGCCGGCATGGGCGATCATGTCTTCCTTGGTGCCGAAGTAGATCGCCTGGGTCGGGCAGGCCTTGGCGCAGGCCGGCGCCTGGCCGACCACGACGCGGTCGGAGCAGAGCGTGCACTTGTAGGCCTTGCTGGTGACCTGCGAGATGCGCGGGATGTTGAAGGGGCAGCCCTTCACGCAGTAGCCGCAGCCGATGCAGTTGTCGGAGATGAAATCGACGATGCCATTGGTGTACTGCACGATGGCACCCGGCGCCGGGCAGGCTTTCAGGCAGCCCGGATCGTCGCAATGCATGCAGCCGTCCTTGCGGATCAGCCACTCCAGATCGTCTCCGTGCTCGTACTCCGTGTAGCGCATCACGGTCCACGAGGCGGTCGTGAGATCGGTTGGGTTGTTGTAGGTGCCGTCGGTGTAGCCGATCGGCTGATCGAGCTGGTTCCACTCCAGGCACGCCGTCTGGCAGGCCTTGCAGCCGATGCACTTGCTGACGTCGATCAGCTTGGCAACGGGGACCGCGGCCGGCTTGCCGGCGGCGGGCGGCGGCACGCTGGAGGCGGACCGGCGGCGGAGATCGAGGGCTTGCATTACGGACATCTCACCCTCCCCGATCAGGCCACGGCCGGCTGCGAAGCCGGCGGGGTGGTTTTCTTCACGTCGACCAGGAACGCCTTGTATTCCGGCGTATTGGTGCTGGCGTCACCGACCGGCGGCGTCAGCGTGTTGAGCGGGTAGGACTTCCGGGTGAGCCCGATGAAGCCGTAGTGGATCGGCAGGCCGATCACGTCGCAGGGCTTGCCGTCGACCATGATCGGCCGGATGCGCTTCGAGACAGACGCCTTGGCCTTGATCATGCCGCGCTGGCTCGAGACCTCGACCCAGTCGCCGTTCTTGATGCCCTTTGCCTTGGCCAGCCGCTCGCCCATCTCGACGAACATCTCCGGCTGGACCACGGCATTGTCGTGCACGTTCTTGGTCCAGTAGTGGAAGTGCTCGGCGAGGCGATACGAGGTCGCCACGATCGGGAACTTGTCGGGCGTGCCGAACGACTTCGTATCCGCCGCGAACACCCGGACCACCGGATTGGTGGTGACCTTGGGATGCAGCGGGTTGGCGATGTAGGCGTCCATCGGCTCGTAGTGCTCGGGGAACGGCCCATCGGGCATGGCGGTACGGCTGAACAGCCTCGCCGTGCCCTCCTGGTTCATGATGAACGGGCCGACCGACTTGTCCGGCGCGATCGTGGGCGCGTAGTCCGGCACGTCACCACCGACCCAGCGCGAGCCGTTCCAGGTGATGTACTTCTTGCGCTCGCTCCACGCATTGCCCGCCGGATCGGCGGAGGCGCGGTTGTAGAGGATGCGGCGGTTGGCCGGCCAGGAGAAGCCCCAGTTCGGATGGATGCCGAGGCCCGTCGGGTCGCTGGCGTCGCGGCGCATCGACATGTTGCCGGCCTCGGTATAGACGCCGGTGTAGATCCAGCAGGCGCCGGATGTCTTGCCATCGTCGCGCATGATCGCGAAGCTCGGCAGCAACTGGCCCGCCTTCAGCAACACCTTGGTGGGATCGGCCGGATCGGGCAGGTCCTCCAGCGCGTAGCCGTTGATCTCCTTCAGGAGCTCGACCGGTTCGGGATGCGCCGGCTTGGCGTAGTTCCACGTCGTGTTGACGATGGGATCGGGGAAGGCGCCGCCGTCCTTCGCGTAGGCCGCCCGCAGGCGGCTGTGCAGGTCGGCAATGATCTGGATGTCGCTGCGCGTTTCGCCCGGCCCCTCGATCGCCTTCCAGTGCCACTGGATGACGCGGCTGGAGTTGGTGAAGCTGCCCTCTTCCTCGGCATAGGTCGTCGTCGGAAGCTGGAAGACCTCGGTCTGGATCGACTTGGGATCGACGTTGTTGAACTCGCCGTGGTTTTCCCAGAAGCGCGCCGTCTCGGTCTCCAGCGGGTCGATGATGACCATCCACTTGAGCTTCGACAGGCCCGCCTGGACCTTCGCCTTGTTGGGCGCGGCCATCATGATGTTGAGGCCCTGGCAGAACAGGCCGTTCATCTGGCCGGCTGCCATCATGTCGACCATCTTCAGCACGTCGTAGGCCGTGTCGAACTTAGGCAGGTAGTCGTAGGCCCAGTCGTTCTCCTTGGTCGCCGCGGCGCCGAAGAGACTCTTCTGCTGGCTGACGAAGAACTTCCCGTAGTTCTGCCAGAAGCTGGTCTGGCCGGGGCGGATCGGCTTGAACCCGCGCGACTTCATGTAGTCGGCATAGGTCGCCTCCCGCTCGGTCGGCAGCACGAGATAGCCCGGCGTCGAGGTCGACAGCAGGGCGAAGTCGGTGATGCCCTGGACGTTGGAGTGACCGCGCAAGGCGTTCACGCCACCGCCCGGAATGCCCATGTTGCCCAGCAGGAGCTGGATCATGGCCATGCTGCGGATGTTCTGTGCGCCGGTCGTGTGCTGGGTCCAGCCCAGCGCATAGAGCGACGTCATCGACCGCTCGCCGTTGGCGGTCGTCGCGATCAGCTCGCAGACCTTCTGGAACTTGTCCTTGGGCGTGCCGCAGATGCGCTCGACCATCTCGGGCGTGTAGCGCTCGACATGGGCCTTCAGCAGGTTGATGGCACAGCGCGGGTTCTGCAGGGTCTCGTCGACCTTGGCCATGCCCTGTTCGTCGAACTCGTATTCCCAGGTCGAGCGATCGACGTAGTTCTTCCTGGCCTCGTCATAGCCCGTGAACAGTCCGTCCTCGAACTTGAAGCCTTCCTTCACGAGGTACGAGGCATTGGTGTAGGCGTTGACGTACTGCTGGTGGATCTTGCCGTTGCCCAGCAGGTAACGCATGACGCCGGACAGGAAGGCGATGTCGGTACCCGGCCGGATCGGCGCGTAAAGATCGGACACCGCCGCCGAGCGCGTGAAGCGCGGATCGACCACGATCAGCTTCGCGCCATTGTTCGCCTTCGCTTCGGTCACCCACTTGAAGCCGCAGGGATGGGCCTCGGCGGCATTGCCGCCCATGATCAGGACGACATCAGCGTTCTTGATGTCGTTCCACGAGTTCGTCATCGCGCCACGTCCGAATGTGGGGCCAAGACTGGCCACCGTCGGTCCGTGTCAAATTCTAGCTTGGTCCTCTAACGCCAGTATCCCGGTAGATCGGATCGCCTTGTAGGTAAGGTAACCCGCCTCGTTGCTGCACGAGGAGCCGGCGAAGAAGCCGGTGGTAAGCCAGCGATTGACCGTGACGCCGTCGCGGTTCTTGGTGACGAAGTTCTTGTCGCGGTCTTCCTTGGCGAGCTTGGCGATGCGCTCCATCGCGAAGTCCCAGGTCACGCGCTCGAACTTGTCGGAACCCGGCTTGCGATGCATCGGGTACTGGAGGCGATTCGGGCTGTTGGCGAAGCCGAGCGATGCGGCGCCGCGCGCGCACAGCGTCCCGCGATTGATGGGGTTGTCGGAGTCGCCCTCGATATGGACGACCTTCGCCTTGCCGTCCTTCGTGCCGTCCGACGACGAGTAGACGAGGACACCGCAGGCCACGGCGCAATAGGGACAGGTGTTCCGGGTCTCGGTCGCCTTCTCGAGCCGGAAGGGCCGCACACCGGCGGCAAGGCCTTCGCCTGCACCGAAGAAGCCCAGCGCTCCCACGGAAGATGCCGCGAGACCAGCGGCGCTGACCTTCATGAATTGCCGACGTGTGACGGCCATGTTTCGCTCCATCCCTAGTCGCCGCTTCTAAGGCAGTAACCTGCCTGTTTTTTATGCGGCGTATCGGATAGTGAAACGTGTCAGGCGCGTTGAATCAACAGGTATTTCCACAATTACTGAAATTTGGATGGGGAATTTCAGGGCTTGGCCTGCAGATTCCAGGTCTCGGCCAGCCGGTCGGCCATCCGCGCCGCCATCAGACGATAGCCGCGGCTCTCGCCGCTTAGGCGGTCGCGCAGGTAGTGAACGTGGTCCTCGTAGATCGTGATGGACTCGGAGGCGAACACGTCCCCCAGGTCGTAGATCGCCAGACCGCGATCCTTCAAGGTCAGCAGGCCCGCAACCATGCGCTGGTAGATCGGACCGTAGGTCAGGTCGCCGACGGCCCGCTTCTCATCCTCGGTCAGGACCTTGCCGATGGCCGGTGCGGGCTGGATGAAGTAGGCGGATTTCAGCCCATTGTCCCGCGCCACCGCCTCGGTCGCCCGCAGGTACTTCTGGTACAGGCCCATCTGGAAATCGAACAGCGTGTTGGGATCCTTCCAGATCGATTCCGGCAAGGCGAAGATGCCCTGGATGGTCGTGCGCTTGTTCGACTTGAACGAGTCCTTCCCCTTGGCCACCGCCTCGATGCCGCGGATGATCAGGTAAGCCGCGTGCGAATTGCCGAGCACGGCATTGTTCGCCAGGGAGCCGGCGATGCGGCCCAGCACCCAGCCGATCGCGGCGTCGCCGAAATTCTCGTCGGCGACGAACGGATTGACGTCGAGGAAGTTGCTGGCCGGTCGCTCCAGCCGCTCCCGGATCCACGGCTGGAAAACATAGTGCTCGTTGTAGCCGCCCAGGTTCACGACGGCATCGAGGGCGCTGGCATAGATCGAGAACAGGATGAAGGGCTGCGGCTCCTTCCAGGCGCCGTCGCCGCCATTGAGGACGCGCCAGGGCTTGCCGTTGGGGCTGACAAAGCGGCGGTTGAGCTCCTGCTCGAAATAGCGCGGCCAGTTGGGCAGGCCGTTCTGCGCGAGCTGGGAGGCGACCGAGCCACCGATCAGCATGATCGTATAAAAATTCGGATCGCGGACGGCCGGGAAATCCGGCCCGAACATCCCCTGGGCATTGATATGAGGGATGCCGCAAGGCGGATTGGCGTGGTGAACGAAGGCCACGTAGGGGTGCGGGTAAAGCGTGTCGACATAGCGACAGCCCGTGCCCTTCGTGGCATCGCGCACGTAGGTATTCTGCGTGCGCTCGAACAGTTCCGCGGCCGGCGTGTAGCGCCCGTCCTCCACGTATAGCAGCGCGATGGCTGCGACCTCGACGGCAGCGAGCGCCATCACGATTCCGATCAGGACCGAGATCCAGCCGAAAATCCGCTTCTTCATCTCTGTTCTTCCATTCCGGCGGGCCTGCAGCCCGCCGCTTCTGTCTACTTCGCCGCCGCGCGGATCGCCTGCCAGACCCGCTGCGGCGTGGCCGGCATCTGGATGTTGCGTACTCCGAGCGGCCACAGCGCGTCCATGATCGCGTTCATGACCGTGGGGGTCGAGCCGACCGTACCGGACTCACCCACGCCCTTGGCGCCGATCGGGTTGCTCTTGGCCGGCACCGTGTCGTCGAGCTGGTTGTTGAAGGTCGGGAAGGTCTCCGCGCGCGGCATGGCGTAGTCCATGAACGAGCCGGTCATGAGCTGGCCGCTCTCGCGGTCGTAGACGTTCTCTTCCAGCAGCGCCTGGCCGATGCCCTGGGCGCAGCCGCCATGGATCTGGCCGAACACGATCGGCCGATGCAGCGGCTTGCCGACATCGTCGACCGTCGTGTAGCGCTTCAGCTCGACCATGCCGGTGTCGGGATCGATCTCGACCTCGCCGACATGGGCGCCGTTGGGCCAGGCGATGCCGTCGACCGTGTTCACGTTCTCGATGAAGATGCGCTTGTCGGGCTGCTTCGCCGCCAGCTCGCCGAGGCCGATGCCGCGGTCGGTGCCGGTGATGGTGAAGCGGCCGGCCGAATAGACGATGTCGGCGGTCGCCGCTTCCAGCGCGTCAGCCGCCAGTTCCTTGCCCTTGTCGACCAGCTTCTCGCTGCCGCTCAGCACCGCCGAGCCGCCGATATAGGCCGAGCGCGAGCCCATCGAGCCGACGCCGCCGACGCGGTCGGAATCGCCCATGGCAATCTCGATCTTGGACGGGTCGATACCCAACAGCTCCGAGGCGAGCTGGGTGAAGCTGGTCTGCAGCCCCTGGCCCATGCCCTGGGTGCCCATCCAGATCACGACCTTGCCGTCTTCCTTCACCTCGTAATGCGCCATCTCGTTCATGACGTTGGCCGAGGTCCATTCGACGTAGGAGGCGAGCCCGCGGCCATAGAGCTTGCCGCGCTTCTCGGCCTCCGCCTTGCGCGCCGCGAAGCCGTTCCAGTCGGCCGCTTCGAGCGTCTTGGTGAGGAACAGGTCGAAGTCGCCGGAATCGTACTTCTCGCCCATCGCCGTGGTGTAGGGCATCTGCGAGGGCTTCACGAAGTTGCGCCGGCGCAGCTCGGCGGGATCCATGCCGATCTGGCGCGCCGCCGTGTCCATCAACCGCTCGAGGTTGAGGATGCACTCGGGCCGGCCGGCGCCGCGATAGGCGCCGATCGTGGCGGTGTTGGTGATGACGCAGGTGATCTTGAGGTCGATCAGCGGCACATCGTAGGTGCCGGTCGTCACCTTCGGGCCGACGAACAGCGGGATGACCACGCCGCCGCGCGACGGATAGGCGCCGATATTGGCGAAGGCTTCCATGCGCAGCGCCAGGATGCGGCCGTCCTTGTCGAAGGCCATCGAGGCCTTGTGGAACTGGTCGCGGCCGGCGGTGGTGGCGGCGAACTCCTCGCCGCGCTCGGCGCGCCAGCGCACCGGGCGCTTCAGCACCTTGGCGGCCCACACGGCCACCGCCTCGTCGGGCTGGATGCCGACCTTCATGCCGAAGCCGCCGCCGATGTCGCGCACGACCACGCGCACCTTGTCCTTCGGCATCTTCAGGATGACGTCGCACAGCGTGTCGCGTGTCACCGACGGGTTCTGGCTGCCGATATGGACGATCAGCCGGTCGTTCTCCCACTCCGCCATCACCGCGCGCGGCTCCATGGCATTCACGATCAGGCGCTGGTGGACGATGTCGAGCGACACGATGTGGGCGGCCGCCTTGAAGGCCGCCTCGGCCTTGTCGTTGTCGCCGAACTTGTTGTAGCCGGCGATGTTGCCGGGGGCGCCCTGCCAGACCTGCGGCGCGCCGGGCTTCAGCGCATCCTCGATCTCGGTGACCGACGGGAGCTGGTCGTACTCGATGTCGACCAGTTCGACCGCGTCCTGGGCCTGCTCGCGCGTGCCGGCCACGATGGCCACGACCGCCTCGCCGACATAGCGCACGACCTCATGGGCCAGCGAGCGGCGCGGGGTCATCTCCGGCTTGCTGCCGTCGGCGGCGGGAAACATCGTCGGGAAGGCGAAATTGCCGGCGCCTTCCTTTTCCATGTCAGCCCAGGTGAAGACCGCGACGACACCCGGCGCCTTTTTGGCGGCCGAGGTGTCGATCTTAAGGATTTTTGCATGGGCGTGCGGGGACCGGACGAGGACCACATGGGCCTGGTTCGGGCGCGACAGGTTATCGGTGAAGCCGCCCGTGCCGGTCAGAAGCCGGTCGTCCTCGACACGCTTGATGTACTGAGCCTTGCCAAACACCGCCATACGCCACTCCCGCCGCGAAATCCCATCCGGATTGGCCGGACTATAGCGGCGGAGGCGCGTCCTACAAGTCAGCGCGACGGATCGCCCCTGACCTCAATGGCGCAGGCTGGGCATCTCCGGTAGCGGGACGATGCGGATTCCGGCCGCCTCCAGCCCCTCGCGGACGGCCTTGGAGACGGTCACGGCCGTCGGCCCATCACCGTGCACGCAGATCGAATCGACCTGGCAGGGGATGCGCTTGCCCGAGGTCGAATAGATCGCCTGCTCGTCGACCATGCGGCGGACATGCTCGACCGCCTTGGCCGGGTCCTTGATCATCGAATTGGCTTCCTTGCGCGGCGTCAGGAAGCCGGCATCGGTGTAGGTGCGGTCGGCGAAGACCTCCTCGGCGGCGCGCAGACCGTACTTGCGGGCCGCCTTGCCCTGCTCGGTGTTGGCCTGGCAGAGGAAGATCAGATCGCGATCGACCGCCTTGGTCGCCCGCGCGATGGCTTCGGACATTTCCACGCTCTCGGCCGACATGTTGGCCATCATGCCGTGCGGCTTCATGTGCGTGACCTTGGTCCCATGGAGGGCCGCGATCGCCTGCAGCGCGCCGATCTGGTAGGCGATGTTGGCCTCCAGCTCCTTGATCGTGAGATTGATGACGCGGCGGCCGAAACCCTGCAGGTCGGCGAAGCCCGGATGGGCGCCGATCGAGACGCCGTTCTGCGCGCAGAGCTTCACCGTATCCATCATCACGACCGGGTCGCTGGCATGGAAGCCGCAGGCCACGTTGGCCGAGGCCACGATCTTCAGCACCTCGTTGTCGTTGCCCATCACCCAGGGACCGAAGCTCTCGCCCAAATCTGAATTGATGTTCACGTGTCCAGCATTCGTCGCGGCGGCCATGGGAGACTCCCTCAATTCGAGGCGCTATCGTAGCAGAGTGAGCGTTCGGTACCTATCCTGCGGCGACACCGCCTTCACTGTCGAGTTCGGCAACGAGATTTCCCCCGGGATCAACGGCAGGGTGATGGCGCTGCATGCCGCCATCGGCCTGGCCCGCGAGGCCGGAGAGATTTCGGGCGTCGTCGAGACCGTCCCCACCATGCGGTCCCTGATGGTGACCTACGACCCGCTGTCGACCAGCCGGGCCGACCTGCAGCCCCAGGTCGACGCACTGATCGCCCGCGGCCTGCCGGTCGATGCAAAGAGCCGCCAGGTCACCGTCCCCTGCTGCTACGACGATCCCGAATTCGCGCCCGACCTTGCCGAGGTCGCCGAGCGCACGAAGACGACGCCGGAAGAGGTGATCGCCGCCCACCTCGCCTCGCCCTTCAAGGTCTATGTGCTGGGCTTCATGCCGGGCCTCGCCTACATCGCGGGACTGGAGCAATCGCTCTTCCTGCCGCGCCGCAGCCAGCCGCGCGTGCGCGTGCCGCGCTCCTCGGTCGCCATCGCCATGGACATGACGACGATCTACCCGTTCGAGAGCCCCGGCGGCTGGCACCTGATCGGCCGCACGCCGCTCTGGATGTTCGACAAGCGCCGCGAGCAGCCGGTGTTCCTCTCGCCCGGTGACTCGCTCACCTTCGAGCGCATCGACCGCAAGGACTTCGACCGTATCGCACGCGAGGTCGAGGCCGGCCGCTTCGACTGGTCGAGCCTGGTGAAGAACCAATGATCGCCACCTATCTTTCCCTCCCCATTCAAATGGGGAGGTGTCGGCCTCTCAGGCCGACGGAGGGGTCAAGGGCGTCTATGACCCCTCCGTCCGCTTCGCGGCCACCTCCCCATTTGAATGGGGAGGAAAAATGAGCGCCGGCCTGAAAGTCGTCCGCGCGGGTCTGTTCGACACGCTGCAGGATCTCGGTCGCACCGGCTTCATGGCGCTGGGCATGCCGACGGCCGGCGCGATGGACCGGGTCGGGCTCAGCCTGGCCAATGCGCTGGCCGGCAATCCCGCGAACACCGCGGGTCTTGAGATCGGCGTCATGGGCCCGGACCTGCTGGTCGAAGCCGACAGCGTGCGGGTCGCGCTGGTGGGACCGCTCTCGCCTTCCCTGATCGAGGGACCCGACGCGGCTCCCAAGCCCTTGGACTCCGATCGCAGTCATCTGCTGAAGCGCGGGCAGGTCCTGAGGGTCGGCATGATCGAGGGATCGAGCACGGCCTATCTCGCCGTCGCGGGCGGCTTCGACATCCCAACCTTCATGGGCAGCCTCTCGACCTATTCGCGGGCCGGCATCGGCGGCTTCGATGGCCGCAAGCTCGCGGCCGGCGATCTGCTGCCGCTGGCGAAGGCAAACGCATCCGCGGGCAACGAGCGCAAGCTCGCGCAGCCCTTCGACTATGGCAGCGGCGCGCTGCGCGTGGTCTGGGGACCGCAGGAGGAATATTTCAGCGAAGAGGGTCGCCGGACTTTCGTGGAGGCCGAGTATCGCGTCTCCAAGGAAGCCGACCGCATGGGCATCCGCTTCGAGGGACCGACGATCGCGCACGCGAAGAGTGTCGACCAGGGCGGCGCCGACATCATCTCCGACGGCATCGCGCCCGGCGCCATCCAGGTGCCCGGCGCCGGCCTGCCGATCGTGCTGATGGCCGACCGCCAGACCGTCGGCGGCTATCCCAAGATCGCCACCGTTGCGTCCGTCGACCTGCCTCGCCTCGGTCGGCTGCTGCCCGGTCAGACCGTGCGCTTCGCCGCGATCACCGTCGAGGAAGCCGAGAAGCTGCGCCGCGACCAGGAGACCAGGTTGCAACGCGCCATCGCGGGCTTCGTCGTCGCGCGCCCGCCAGGCGGCATCGACCTGGCGCGGCTCTACGAAGAGAACCTGATCGACGGCGTCGTGTTCGATTCGCCGTGGACCGCGACCTCGAAGCCTTCGTCGGCCGAGGGCGGCACAAAGTAGCTGGTAAAGAGGTCGAACTCCGCGTCGCTGGTGTTGAAGGCGTGCGTGCCGGCGGTGTTGCGGGCGTGCAGGCGGGCCTTACAGACCTCGTCGGGCACGTCGAGGAAATGGAGCCGGTGATCGGCGCCGGCCCGCTCGAACAGGCTTCGCATCCACTGACGGCTGGCCGGTGTGTTCGCGGGAAAGTCGAGCACCACCGAAAGCCCGGCCTCCAGCAGCGTGACGATGTGATCGCCCATCACCTCGCGCAGGCGGCGGGAGTTGCGCACATAGTCCTCGATCGTCTTCTGCTCGTCCTTGTAGAGACAGGCGAGCCACGCATCCTCGCTGATGCGGATCGTGGCCGGGCGCGCGGTCAGCTCGGCAGCGAGCGTCGACTTTCCGGCGGCGATCTTGCCGCAGATCATGTGGAGCGTCGCGCCTGCTCGACGTGCCGTTTCGTCCATCGGTCAGCTCCCCCGCGAAGACCGCTTTACTGTAGCCGGTCCGGGTCCTGGTTGGTACGAACCGACAGGGCTGGAAACGTTCCGAACAAACGACCGGGGGATGCACCGAGATGAGTTGGCAACCGGAAATGGACGAGCTGCGCCGCCGTCAGGAAATGACGAAGCGCATGGGTGGCGCCGACAAAGTGAAGCGCCAGCACGATGGCGGCCGCCTCACGGTCCGCGAGCGCATCGAACGGCTGCTCGACAAGGACTCCTTCCGCGAGATCGGCAGCGTCGCCGGCAAGGCCGAGTATGACGGCAAGAACGACCTGGTCGATCTCACGCCCGCCAACGTGGTGATGGGCCGCGGCAAGATCGACGGACGGCATGTCGCCGTGACGGGCGACGACTTCACCGTGCGCGGCGGTTCAGCCGACGCCACGATCAAGGAGAAGTCCAACTACGTCGAGCGCTATGCCAACCAGTACCGGATCCCGGTCATTCGCCTGATCGAGGGATCGGGCGGCGGCGGGTCGGTGAAGACGATCGAGACGACGGGCCGCGCCAACGTGCCGGGCGTCAGCGGCTGGGAATGGGCCGTGCGCAACATGGGCGCCGTGCCGGCCGTGGGCCTGGGCCTCGGCTCCGTCGCGGGCCTCGGCGCCGCGCGCCTTGCCGCCACGCACTACTCGGTGATGGTGAAGGAAGTCTCGGCCATGTTCGTCGCCGGCCCGCCGGTGGTGAACCGCCTCAGCCCTCGCCAGTTCGACAAGCAAGAGCTGGGCGGCTGGGAGATCCAGCTGCGCGCCGGCGCGATCGACGAAGCCGTCGACAGCGAGGACGAGGCCTTCGCCGCCGCCCGCCGCTTCCTCTCCTACCTGCCTTCGTCGGTGTACGACGCACCGCCGCGCGGGCCGGTGACCGACGATCCGGCACGCCGCGAGGAGTCGCTGTTCGACGTCATCCCGCGCGACATCCGCAAGGTCTATCGCATCCGCCCGATCGTCGAGAAGGTGGTCGACCAGGGAAGCTTCTTCGAGATGGGCCGGCTCTACGGCCGCTCGGTCGTGACGGGCTTCGCGCGCGTCGACGGGTGGCCGGTCGCGGTGATGGCGAGCGACCCGATGTTCTATGGCGGCGGCTGGACGGCCGATGCCTGCCAGAAGGTGACGCGCTTCCTCGACCTCGCCGAGACCTTCCACCTGCCGGTCGTCTATTTCTGCGACTGCCCGGGCTTCTTGATCGGCCTGGAGGCCGAGAAGAGCGGCGTCATCCGCCAGGGCGTGCGCGCCATGTCGTCGATGTTCCAGACGACCGTGCCGTGGTGCACCTTCATCATCCGCAACGCCTTCGGCGTGGCGGGTGCCGCGCACCAGAACGGCTCGCGCATGAACTGGCGCTATGCCTGGCCGTCGGGCCGATGGGGTTCGCTGCCGCTGGAAGGCGGCATCGAGGCCGCCTATCGCGCCGACATCGACGCCGCCGACGATCCCAAGGCGAAGATGGAGGAGATCGGCGACCGGCTGAACAAGCTGCGCTCGCCGTTCCGCAGCGCCGAGACTTTCTGGATCGAGGAGATCATCGATCCGCGCGACACGCGCAAGATCCTCTGCGAGTTCGTCGACCTCGCCGCGCCCGTACGCGGTAGTGGGCCGGCGAACATGTGGATGCGGCCGTAGTCAGTCTTTCTTGATGACGCTGATGCGGCCGTCAGCCTCTATGTAGGCTTCCTTGACCTGACGGCAGTCATCCAGCCCCTTCTCCCGGAGCTGGGCCATGAGTTCGCGTTCCGTGACATATTCACGGCGCATGTTGCGACGAAGCAGGCGGCCGTTGTCGATGAGCTTGAGCTTCGGCTCGCGTGTCAGCCGCTCGAACGCCGGAAACCGGTACTGCAGCCACTCGATCACGTAGCTGCACAGCAGGATCACCAGCACAACGAAGGCGCTTTCGCTGATCGAGCGCGTCTCTGGCGCGAAGCCGTTTCCGGCGACTTCGGACACCAGGACGATCACCAGCACGTCCGACGTTCCGATACCGCCTAATTGCCTCCGCAGGACGAGGCGGAGCAGGAAGAGGATGGTGAGGTAGAGGAGCACGCCCCGCAGTGCCAGTTCGGCCAATGCGATGGTGGGCACGAACATCGACTTCCAATCGATCGACAGCAGCCAATCCAAGGACGCCTCCAGACGCCACCCCGGGTACAGCGGCACTGCAACGCATCAGGCTCCAGCGCGTTGCCGGCCGATGTCCACCAAGGCCCCCTCCATCGTTCGCCCCGGCCCCGCCGGAGGCTGGGGCTCTGTCGGCGGCATGGCCAAGGTCGCAGCGCGAGAGCACACGACTCCGGCGATCCTCAAGACGCTGATGGAGCAGAACCGGCCGGACGGCTTTGCCTGCGTCTCCTGTGCCTGGTCGAAACCTGCCAAGGAGCACCTGTTCGAATTCTGCGAGAACGGTGCCAAGGCCACGATCTGGGAAGCCACGCCGCTCCGCTGCACACCCGAGTTCTTCGCTGAGCACACGCTGACCGAATTGCGAACGTGGACCGACCACGATCTCGAGCAGCAGGGCCGGCTGACCCATCCTCTTCGTTACGACAAGGAGAGCGACAAGTACGTCCCCTGCGCCTGGGAAGAGGCCTTCACGGCCATCGGCGCGGAGCTCCGCACCTTCTATCCCAAGTCGGTGGTCTTCTACGCCTCGGGACGCGCCAGCCTGGAGACTTCGTACTGTTACGCACTGCTGGCCCGGCTCTACGGCTGCAACAATCTCCCCGACAGTTCGAACATGTGCCACGAGACGACGTCGGTCGCTTTGAACAAGCTGATCGGCGCGCCGGTCGGCACGACGATTTTCGAAGACTTCGGCAAATGCGATGCCCTGTTCTTCTTCGGACAGAACACCGGCTCCAACAGCCCGCGCTTCCTTCATCCCATCCAGGAAGCGGTTCGGCGCGGATGCAATGTGGTCACCTTCAATCCGATCCGCGAACGCGGGCTGGAGCAGTTCATCAATCCCCAGCATCCCGGCGAGATGCTCTCTGCGTCGCCGACGCCGATCTCGTGCCAGTACCACCAGGTCAAGGCCGGCGGCGACATCGCGGCCATCCTGGGCATGTGCAAACACTTGTTCGACCTCGACGATGCCGCATGCAACGCAGGAACCGCACGCGTGCTCGATACGGATTTCATCGAAAGTCACACGCACGGCTTCGCGGCCTTCGAGAGCTTCGTGCGGGCCGCGACCTGGGACGATATCGAGCGCGAATCCGGACTGACGCGCGGCGCGCTGGAAAGGGCGGCGGACGTCTATGCGAAGGCCGAGAAGGCCATCGCTGTCTATGGGATGGGTCTCACCCAGCAGGCGCGCGGTTTCGACAATGTCGCGATGCTGCTGAACCTGCTGCTGCTGCGCGGCAATATCGGCCGCGAAGGCGCCGGCATCACCCCCGTCCGCGGTCATTCGAACGTCCAGGGACAGCGCACAGTCGGCATCTCGGAGAAGCCGGAGCTGGTGCCGCTCGACCGGCTGGCGGAGATGTACGACTTCTCGCCGCCGCGCGACAAAGGCATGACCACCGTCGAGGTGTGCCAGGGTGTGATCGACGGCAAGGTCGGGGCCTTCATCGGACTCGGTGGCAATTTCCTGCGCGCCGTCCCCGAGCAGCGCGCCGTCGAGACAGCGTGGCCGTCGATGCGTCTCACCGTGCAGATCGCCACCAAGCTCAACCGCAGCCATCTGGTCAACGGGAGCGTCGCCTTCCTGCTGCCCTGCCTCGGCCGCACGGAGCAGGACCTCCAGGAAGGCGGCGCCCAGATCGTCACCGTGGAAGACAGTCTGAGCCACATCCATGCCTCGACAGGCCGGCGCCCTCCTCCCGGCGAACATGTGCGCTCGGAGATGGCGATCGTGGCAGGTATCGCCAAGACCACTCTGCCCGCTAATCCCAGGGTCGACTGGGACCGCTGGGTCGGAAATTACGCGATCGTGCGCGACCGGATCGAGGAGACCTATCCGGAAGCCTTTCGTGACTTCAACGGGCGCCTGTTTCGGCCCGGCGGCTTCTACAAGGGCAACACCGCGCGTGAGCGCATCTGGAAGACGGAGTCCGGCAAGGCCGAGTTCACGGTGCCGGAGAAGCTGGCCGCCAACGGGTTCGCCGATGCGCCGGGGCGGTTCCGCCTCATCACCATCCGCAGCAACGACCAGTTCAACACGACGATCTACGGCTTCAGCGACCGGCTGCGCGGCCTCGAGCACAGCCGCGACATCCTGCTGATCAATCCCGACGACATGAACCGGCTCGGCCTGGCCGACGGCGACATCGTCGCCCTCACGAGTGACGCCGGGGACGGCGTTCATCGCGAGGTGGGCGGCCTGACGATCGTACCCTTCAACCTGCCCACCGGCTGCGTGGCCTCCTATTACCCCGAGATGAATCCCCTGGTGCCCGTGGGCCATCACGATTTCGCGTCCAAGACGCCGGCCTACAAGGCGGTGCCCGTGCGCATCCACCGACAGCCTCCCTCGCCGGATCGGAATCCAAGATGAGCAATCCCGTGCGCTACTCCCCCGACATCGAACGTGTGGCCGAAGACGAGCCACAGGTTCATGCCGAACTTGTCGAGCAGCTGCTGAAGATCAGCCACATCACCTTCGAGGACGGCGGCAAACCGTTGCGCTCGGTCCACGCCAAGAGTCATGGCGTTCTCGAAGGCACGCTGACGGTGCGCGAGAGCCTGCCCGAGCCGCTGGCGCAGGGCCTCTTTGCAAAGCCCGGAAGCTTCCGCGCCGTCGTGCGCTTCTCGACGTCACCGGGAGACATGCTGCCGGACAGCGTCTCGACACCGCGCGGGCTTGCTATGAAGCTGTTCGATGTCGCCGGCGAGCGGCTTCCCGGCGCCGACGGTCAAGGCACCCAGGATTTCCTGTTCGTGACCGGCAAGGCCTTCAGCGCGCCGGACGCCGCAAGCTTCGTGAAGACACTGAAGCTTCTGGCCGCCACCACCGATCGCGTGCCGGACCTCAAGGTGGCCCTGTCGCGCGTGCTGCGCGGTGCCGAGGCGACCTTGGAAGCCGTCGGCGGTGAGAGTGCTGCGCTCAAGGGGCTCGGCGGCTATCCACCCACTCATATCCTGAGCGAAAGCTTCTTCAGCCAGGTGCCGATGCGCTATGGCGACTACATCGCCAAGATCGGTGTATTTCCCGTAGCGCCTCCCCTGCTCGCCCTGTCCGACCACAAGCTGGATGTCGACGGCGATCCCGAGGCCATCCGCCACGCCGTGATCGAGCACTTCTCGACCCAGGGCGGGGCATGGGACCTCTGCGTGCAGCTCTGCACCGATCTCGAAAAGATGCCGGTCGAGGACGCGTCTGTCGCCTGGGACGAGCAGCTGAGCCCCTTCGTTCCCGTGGCGCGTCTGGAGATCCCCTTGCAGGACGCCTGGAGCGCGCGGCTCCAGGAGGAGATCGACGATCGCATGGCCTTCAATCCCTGGCACTGCCTGGCGGCGCATCGGCCCCTCGGATCGGTGATGCGGGCGCGTCGCGCGGCCTATGCCGCGTCGTCGGGCTTCCGCCTGTCCAAAGCAGGATGCCCGGTGGCGCACTGAGTGCGCACATGAAAACCTGGATCAGACCAATCCTTCTCGGGGGCGGCATCCTTGCGCTGGCCCTCGCCTGGGGGCCCTGGGGTTGGGCGCATGCCGGCCTGGCCGGCCACATGCTTCAGCACCTGGTCGTCATGAACATCGCGGCAATCTTCTTTGTCGCCGCGCTGCGCATCCGCGTCGCCGGCGTGCTGGCCATAGCGACGGTACTTCAGATCGGCCTCCTGTGGGGCTGGCATCTTCCCGTCCTGCTCGACGCCGCGCGCCACGATCTCGTGTTGACGGTGCTCATGCAGGCCAGCCTCTTCGCGGTCGCCTTGCTGTTCTGGAGCGCGGTGATCGGCCATCCCGTGGAGCGGTCGTGGCAGACGATCTTTGCCCTGCTGGTCACGGCAAAGGCCTTCTGCCTGTTCGGCGCGATCCTCTGCTTTGCCCGTGGCGCGCTCTACGCCGGCCATGGCGAGGCACTCGCGGACGCGCTCGAAGATCAGCAGCTCGCCGGGCTGCTCATGATGGCCTCATGCGCGTTGGTCTATGTCACGGCATCCATCGCGCTGTTCACACGCTGGATGGCTTCGCTGGAACGCAGCACCCCCTGGGCGCGAGCCGATGCTTAGCTTCATTCCTCCGTTCAACGTGCTGCTCCGCGCCGCGGTCGTGCTTCTGGTCGTGGCAGCGATCGGCGGGCTCCTCGTTGCCTGGTCCGGGCTTTACAGCGTTGCAGCGAGCCGCGGTCATTGGCCCGGCTTCGACTCGTTCCTGAAGTTCGGCATGAGGAGTTCGGTGCGCACCCACGCCTTGGGCATCACGGTGCCGCCGCTGGATGGCGATGACCGCCTGCGGCGCGGGGCGGCGCATTACCAGCAGGGCTGCGCGCCCTGCCATGGCTCGCCGGCCGGCGCCTCGATGCAGGTCGTTCGCACGATGCTGCCGGAGCCGTCCGACCTGAAGGAGCTGGCACCGACCTGGAAATCGAACGAGCTGTTCTGGATCGTGAAGAACGGCCTGAAATACACCGGCATGCCGGCCTGGCCCACGCAGCAGCGCGACGACGAGGTGTGGGACATGGTTGCCTTCCTGCGCCAGCTGCCGGCGATGACGCCGGCGCGCTATCGGGAACTGGCCGGCCTCGATGCCGACACACCGCGGTCGGCGGAGCTTCTCGAAACCTGCGCCCGTTGCCACGGCAGCGACGGGCGCGGCCACAACACCAAGGCGTTCCCGCGACTCGACCTCCAGAGCGAGGAATGGCTGCTCGCGCAGCTGCAGGCCTACGCGTCGGGCCGGCGTGCAAGCGGCGTCATGCAAACGGCCACGGCCGAGCTCACCGAGCAGGACATGGCGTGGCTCGCCAAGCACTATGCGTCGAACGGAGGAAAGTCGGGCAATCCCGCGGCGCCCGCCTCCGATACAGACGGCGAAACGCTTTTCCTGCGCGGTGCCCCGGCCCAAGGCGTGCCGGCCTGCGTCGCCTGCCACGCCGGCAATGCGGCTGAGCGCGACCGTGCATATCCCGCGCTGCTGGGTCAGCATGCGGACCATATCAGCACTCAACTCGCGCTCTATCGCGACGGTAAGCGCCGCACGACCGCCGAAGAGCAGCTCATGAGCACCGTCGCCAACCGAATGACGGACGAGCAGATGCAGGCCGTCGCGACCTATCTTGCCGCGCAGCCTCCCGGCGCGAAGGGCCGGTAGCATGCAATCCGTCCTCGTCCCCCACGGCCCGGAAGCCGCGTCCGTCGCGCAGCTCTCCTGGATCATGTTCGGCGGCGCGACGATCATCTTCCTCCTCGTCGCGGCAACGCTGCTGGTCGCGCGCTGGGGCAATGCACGATGGCGGGGTGTCGTCTCCTCGGATCGCTTCATCGTGTGGAGCGGCATCCTTCTCCCGATCGTCGTGCTGGCCGGACTGCTGACCTACGGGCTGATCCTGACAGGGACCCGAACCGCGTCCGCCTCGCCGGACGCGCTGCACATCGAGGTCACGGGCGAGCAATGGTGGTGGCGCGTGCGCTACGCGCCCGACAGCGAGGAGGTGGTGGAGACCGCCAACGAGCTGCGCATTCCGGTCGGCCGCGACGTCGAGCTGAGTCTGGTGTCGCGCGATGTCATCCACAGTTTCTGGGTGCCGAACCTCGCGGGCAAGATCGACATGATCCCCGGCAAGGCCAATCGCCTGCGGCTGCACGCATCGCAGGCAGGGACCTATCGCGGCCAGTGCGCCGAGTTCTGCGGCGGACCGCACGCGCTGATGTCGTTTCATGTCGTGGCGATGGAGCCGGACGCGTTCGAAGCCTGGCTGGCAAAGGAGCGCGGTCCCGCACCAGCGGCCAATGCGACAGGCCGCGCCGTCTTCTTCAAGTCCGGCTGCCAGGGCTGCCATGCGGTGCGCGGCACCGAAGCCAGCGGCACCATCGGTCCCGACCTCACGCACGTCGCCGGGCGAACCTCGCTGGGCGCTGCGATCCTGCCCAACGACACGGAAAGCTTCCGCCGCTGGGTGCGGGACAATCAGCATCTCAAGCCGGGAAACCGCATGCCCTCCTTCGCCTTTCTGGAGTCCGCCGACCTCGATCTCCTGGCGGCCTGGCTGGGTAGCCTGAAGTGACAGCCGAAACGGAGCGCTTTCCCCATGACCTGCCACGCCCGGCGGAGGAATTGCCGCAGCTAAAGGCGGCCTGGCATGTCCCGAAGGGACTGCGCCTGCTCACCGTCGTCAACAACACCTATATCGGCCTCTTCTACATCGGTGCGGCGCTGCTGTTCTTCGTCCTGGCGGGCGTGCTGGCGCTGTTGATGCGGCTGCAGCTCGCGGTGCCCGACGGGACGATCGTCGGCCAGGGAACCTACAACCAGCTCTTCACCATGCACGGCACGGTGATGATGTTCCTGTTCGCCGTGCCGGTGGTGGAGGCGATCGGCGTCATGCTGCTGCCCCAGATGCTGGCGGCGCGCGATCTGCCGTTCCCTAGGCTCAGCGCCTTCGCCTTCTGGTCCTATCTGATCGGCGGCCTCGTCTTCTTCTGCTCGCTCTTCATGGGGTTGGCGCCGGACGGCGGCTGGTTCATGTATCCGCCGCTCACCGGCACCAAATACTCGCCGGGCGACAATGCGGATTTCTGGCTGCTCGGCATCGGCTTCATCGAGATCTCGGCGATCGCCGGCGCGATCGAGATCATCGTCGGCATCCTGCGCACCCGCCCGCCCGGCATGACACTGAGCCGCCTGCCGATCTTCGCCTGGGCCATGCTGGTCTTCGCCGGCATGATCGTCTTCGCCTTCCCCGCCGTCATCCTCGCAACGCTGTTGCTCGAGCTGGAGCGCGCCTTCCAGTGGCCGTTCTTCATCGCCGACAAAGGCGGCGATCCACTTCTCTGGCAGCACCTCTTCTGGTTCTTCGGCCATCCCGAGGTCTACATCATCTTCCTGCCGGCCGCGGGCATGGTCTCGATGATCGTGCCGACGATGAGCGGCAAGCCGCTGGTCGGCTACCGGCTGATCGTCATCGCGCTCGTCGCCACTGGGTTCGTCTCGTTCGGCCTGTGGGTGCACCACATGTTCACGACCGGCATCCCCGCCTGGTCGCTCGCCTTCTTCTCCGCCGCCAGCATGGTGGTCGCGGTTCCGAGCGCCATGCAGGTCTTCTCGTGGATCGCGACCATGGCGGCAGGCCGGCTGAAGCTCACTGTGCCCAGCCTGTTCGTGCTGGGGTTCCTCGCGATCTTCACGATCGGCGGACTGACCGGCGTCATGGTCGCCATCGTGCCCTTTGACGGACAGGCGCACGATTCCTTCTTCATCGTCGCGCACCTGCACTATGTGCTGTTCGGCGGCATGGTCTTCCCGCTGTTCGCGGCGATCTACTACTGGGCGCCCGCCTTCAGCCGGCGCCGGCTCTCGGAGCGGCTGGGACGCTGGTCGTTCGTGCTACAGTTCGTCGGCGTCAACCTCGCCTTCTTCCCGATGCACATCGCGGGGCTGATGGGCATGCCGCGGCGCGTCTACACTTATCCGGCCGACCTCGGATGGGACTGGCCCAACATGCTGTCGACCGCGGGCGCCTTCACCATCGCGCTCGGCGTCCTAGTCTGCCTGGTCGACATCGCGCTCAACTTCCGTTTCACGGTCTCGGACAACGCCGGCAACGTCTGGAAGGCCGGCACCCTGGAATGGCTGCCGAACGACACCTACGGGCCGCGCAGCATTCCCATCGTCGAGGATCGGGATCCCCTCTGGCACCGGCCGACGCTCTCCAAGGAAGTCGAGGACGGCCGCTATTTCCTGCCGGGAACCGAGACCGGCGGGCGCGAGACGCTGGTGACCGCACCCTTCGACACGGCGCCGCAATATGTGTTGCTGGTGCCGGGTCCGAGCTGGCGCTCCTTCTGGGCGGCCGTGTTCATGGCCGCGTTCTTCCTGCTGCTCACGGTCAAGGCGGTCGAGCTGTCGATGGCCTGCGGGGTGCTCTGCCTCTTCTTCGTCTTCGCGTGGCTGTGGCAGACCGATCCCGGTCCCGGGCCGGAGGTCCATATCGGCGCCGTCATAAGGCTTCCCACCTATATGACAGGCAGCGCGTCGCATTCGTGGTGGGCGATGATCATCCTCGTGCTGGTCGCGGCGTCGCTGTTTCTCGCGCTGGTCTTTTCCTACTTCTACACATGGACGGTATCGCCACAGGTCTGGCCGCAAGCGGAGGACGACCGCCTTCCCGCCCTTTCATGGCCCGCCGCCGTCGCCGGCTGCCTCGTGGCGTGCGGCGCCGCCCTCATGATCGCGCAGGCACTCCTGCGCCGCGCCGGGTTCTGGAGCATCCTGGGTTTCCGGATTGCATTGCTCGTCGCGGCCGTGGCGGTCGGCGGTGCATCCGCGCTGGACATCATGGCCCAGGCCGAAGCCGGGGTCCGGCCTGCCGACAATGCCTATGGCGCGCTGGTCCACGCTGCCATCGCCGTGCAGGCACAAGTCGGTGCCGCGTTTGTGCTGATGGCCCTCTACACGCTGGCCCGCAGCCTCGCCGGAAAGGTGTCGTGGGCCAGACGCGTCACCTTCGACAACACATGGTGCCTGGGCTGCTATGCCGTGGTGCAGGGCGTGCTGACGATGGCGATCGTTCATGCCGCCCCGCGACTGGCCCTCTAGGTCCCTCTCGCAGCATGCGGGCGAAAAGGAAGGGAATGGTTGTCTGAAGCGTGAAGCGACTCCATCTTCCGGAGGTGCCGCTGTCTCTTGAGCCGATCCTTCGCCTGCCCGCGCTCACGATGCGCATTCTGTGGCGCTACTGGCCGCAGCTGATGGCGCTGTGGGTCGCAGGCATCATCGGCAACCTGCTGCTCAACGAACTCGCCGCGACGATCGGCCGGCTGAACACGCTGGCCGGCCTGTCGACTCTATCTCTCGTCGTGCTGTTGAAGCTCGTCATCATCGTCGGCTTGTTCGGGATCGTGCGCCCAGCACTTCCCTCGCTCGATGCGGCGGCAAAGGCCGCGACTCACGAGCCTGTGCCGACGGAGACAGGCGAATCGGCACCGGCCGGCTTCGCCTCCGCGCTCACGCTGACTCTGGTGCCGTTCTTCGCCTTCTACGCCGCCTGGGGCTTCCTCAGCGACACGGTGCGGGATTATTCGAAGCTGTCGATCGATCTCATGATGGCGGGCGAGAGCGGCAGTCTTCTGCAGGTTTCGGGTGGCACCTGGTTGTTCGTCTCCGTGGCCGTTGCCTGGGTCGTGCGGCGGTTCGCCAAGTTCATGCACAAGCGATCGAAGACGGCGGTCTGGCCGCTCCTCATCGTCATCTGCGAAGCCAACTGGGCCTTCATCGCGCTGTTCGTCGTCTCCAACTGGGAAGGCGAGGTCCGCGCCTGGATCGCTGAATGGGCCGCCAGGCTCGGCATGTTCCTCGGCCTGCTCGATCCGATCCGCGAGGCCGCCGCCAACACGCTCTTTCCGCCGCCGCCTGAAGCCGCCGTGGTGCCGCTCTCGAAGCGACTTAACTCGCTCTTCCTCTACGGCCTCTATCCCGTCGTGTGGATGACCCTGGCGGCCGTCATCTATGGCTACGACATCGGCAACGCCACGCCCCTCGGCGAAGGCCGCCTCGCCCGCGCCGTCTCGCGCTGGCAGGCCCTGCCGAAAGCCGTGCGCGACTTCGCTTCGCATTTCATCGCCGGCACCATCAAGCGCTACCGGGCGCTGGCCGAGGGCGTGGGACTGACGCTGCGGTCGGGCCTCGGCCTGCTGCTCACGACCATCGTGCTCTTCCGGCTGCTCGACTGGGGCTCGGCCTGGGCATGGTACGGCATCACGCAGCTCGTCGGACCGCACGAGTTCCGGCTCTGGCAGATCATGGCGCAGGGGATCTCGCTGTTCCTGGGCAGTCCCAGCGCACCGGGCGACGGCGTCCTCGTCATGCCGATCAAGGTCTGCCTGCTAGCCGCCGCGCTGGAGATCGGCTTCACGCAGGGCCGTGCCTGGCACGCGCGCCGCTGAGGATCAGTCGAACTTCAGCGGCAGGTCGATCGCCTCGGGGCGGGTCCCGACGAAGCTCAGCCGGGCCTTCAGGGATGGCAGGACATCCGCCGGCACGACGAACTTCTCCTCGATCGTCACGCTGGCATCTTTCGCCGGCGGGTGCAGCGAGGTGATGCCGCAGCCATCGACCGGCTTGGCCTTGCGGTCGAGGTCGCGGCTGATGTCGCGCGACAGCATGGGGTCGAGCGGCAGCCAGCGCCGCCCGCGATCGTCCACCAGGGTGAACCGGCACTGAGCCCATCCTTCACCGATCTCACCTCGCGCCGTGGCCGCAAGCTGCACGATGACGAGACGCATCTGGCCGGGAAACGTCACCTTGGTATCGCGGCCGTCGCCGATCAGACGCACCGTCCCGACCTGCCATTCGGCGCCGGCGTAAATCTGGCCGGCGGCCGGCCGGATGCTCGTTTCGATCTGGCGGATGTGATCCTCGACATTGCGGCGCGCGTTCACGGCGAAAGCCACCGCCAGCAACAGCGGCAAGGCGAACAGCGACAGAAGCCGCAGCTTCTTCTCGCGCCTAGAAGCCGTCATTGCCGATCACTGCCTTGTCGCGCACCGCGATCTTCTTCGGGTCGAGCACGATGGCGATCTCGTCCTGGAGCTGCGGCCCATACTGCGAGGACAGCAGCAGCGTCATGTCCGAGACCTCTGCCTCCGGCATCTCGAAGACGAGCAGGCCGGTGGTCGGCAGCCCCGGCTGGACTGTCTTGGTGGACAGCAGCTGCGGCGCGCCGTCGGCGCGACGGCTTTGCCGGTAGAGACGACCGGACGCGCCGCGGATCGTCGCCGCGCGGATCGGCATCGTTTGTTGACCGACCCGCATCTCGACGGCGACGAGCAGCCAGACGCCACTCGTTTCCCGTTCCACGTCCTTGCCGAAGCGCTTGTAGGCGATCGTCTTGGCCTGCACGGCCTTGTCGACCCGGGCGCTGAAGGTCCGGCTGGCAATCGTGTCCCCTTGCGCGCCTTCCGTCCGGATCGGACCGGTGAGCATCGCATAGGGTGGCGTCGTCGATTGCAGGAACAGCAGGATCGCGCCCGCCACGACGATCATCAAGACGGTCGACAGCAGGCGCCTCATCGGCCGCCCTCGCCAATCGGTGCGATCGGCAGATCGACCACGGCAACCGGCTTGGTCGGGAACCAGCCGGGCGCCGCATAGAGATTGTCCTTCGGCTTGAAGTTCGCACCGACGACCGCGAGTTTCAGATGGGCCGGCAGGACCAGCTCCTGCGGAACCTGCCAGATCGCCTTCACAGGCTCCGGCATCATCGGCTGGACATCCCACAGCAAGGCCCGATCGCGCATCAGGTAGAATTGCGGCTTGTCGGCATTAGCGACGTTCTCGATCTTCAGCACGTCGCGATAGATGTTCGAGCTTTCGGCCGAGCGATTCTCGAGCACCAGGTCGACGACCAGCGCCTTCTTTCCCGGCGACACGTGCGATCCGTCCGGCATCTTGTCGGCGAGGCTGGCCGACGTCGCGGTGACATTCCAACGGCCGGCATCGATGACCTTGCCGACAGCGACCTTCGGCACCTCGCCTTCGGTACGGTTCTGGTAGATGGACCAGGCGAAGGACAGGCAGGCCGCCAGCAGGCCCCCGATTCCCGCGAGGATCTTCGTCGCGACAGCCCGGTTCGCCTTGCCCAACAAAGATTCGCTCATCGTGCGATGTCCGTCGTCCTCGATGAAGTCTCTTTAGATAGGCTCTCGCCCCCGATCGGCAAGCTAGCCGCGCCAGCCGTAGCCCTTGAGCTTCGGCAGCATCCCGCAGGCCGGTTCGAAGGGCGGATTGCTGAGGTAGTCCTGGTCGGCAACGATGTACGACTGGCCGGGCGTGCGGCTGACCACGGCGCTGAGCGCCGGATAGGACCAGTCTTGGAAGAACAGCTTGGTCGGCCAGTCGTGCAACGGCAGTGTCTCGGCCCTCACAACGCCGCTGCGCTGGTCCACGACGCTTCGCAGTTGCTCGATGTGGCCGCTCCACAGTCGCGTCAGGGCGATGTCGGGAACCGCCCCCGCCACGGCGAGCGCCCCGAGCAGCAGCACCATGCGATGGGCCACCTCGGGCCGGCGCACCTCGACGAAGATCGCCGGCGGATTGCGATACGCCACCTGAAGCCACATGCCGACGAGAAGTGCCGCCAGAAGCGCGCCGGCCGCCTGACGCGCGACATAGTGGGAGGGCGGATAGAGGATCGATGGCGCATGCACGATCCGCCACCACGGCGACAAAGCGAGCAGCACCGCGATGACGCCCATCACCACGATCGGCCCCTTTCCGTGCAGCCACGCCGGCCGGCGCACGCCCGCGACGAGACAGATCAGGAAACCCGAAAGCGGAATGGCGAACTGCATGTTCCGCCAGAAATCGACGCTGGTGGAGCGCACCTTCATGAAGTGCGGGTGGTCCCAGTAGTCGACGATCGTCACCGCCGATACGAGCGCCGCGCCGACGAAGGCGAGCGCCGCCAGCTGGAACAGGATTTTCGCAATGGGATCGCTGCCGCCGCGCCGGGCCGACCACAGGATCGCCGCCGCCAGCAGCGGTCCGAGGTAGATCGTGGCCTCATAGGAGCGCAGGCAGAGCAGGCCGAAAGCCAATAGGAGCGCGCCGTCCCTGCGGCTGGAACCGCTGGTCGTGAGCGCGACCGCCATGGCGGCGGTGATGCAGGCGAAGGCCACGTTGTACTCGCCGACGATGAAGAACGAGGTCGGCAGGTAGACCGCGGCCACGATCGCCAGCACCGCCGCCAGCAGCACGGGATCGCGGCGCACCCGGATGAGGGCGAAGTGATAGAAGGCGGTCGGCAGGGCGAACAGCGCGGCCGAATAGGCCATGGCCAGCATCCGCGTGTCGCGCACGCCCCACTCCGCCAGCAGCAGCACCGGCGCCTGCGTCACCCAGTCGACATGGGCGCGGGCGGCATAGAAATCATGGAAATGCCCGTGGTCGAGCAGGTTCACCAGGAACGAGGCGCCGTCCCAGAACAGGCCGCGGCAGGTCAATGTATTGTGCAGCGCGAGCGCCCAGAGGAGCACCGCGATACTGCGGGCGACGGCGACCGGCGAGATCGTGGGCACGATCAGTCGCGCCACATGTAGTGCCCCAGCGGATAGGGTTCGGCCGGCGGGAACGGTTGCCAGTTATTGAAGTCGCGTGGGGGCGCGATGATGCCGTCGCCACGTTTGGCACGCAGCGCCAGGCTCTGGCTGGGCAGGATCCACGACTCGACCAGCGTCTCGAGAGGACGCCGCGACAGGGGCGTGGCTTCGTAGGCGATCACGCCCTTGTTGCTGCGCACGATCGTCCGCACCGTGTCGAGGTAGCTGCACCATTCGAGCGTGAGATAGATATTGGACGGCAATACCGCGAGCACCATCAGGCAGGCGAACGCAAGCATGCGGCGGGAGACTTCCGCCCGGCGCAAGGCGACGAACGAGGCGAACCGGGTGCCGAGCGGCGACGTATAGAGCCACATCAGTACGACGATGGTGGCGACGACGAGGCCGGCGAGGCTGCGGGCGGTGTATTGCGACTTGGCGTGCGGCCGCACCAGGGAATCGGTCAGCACCAGCAACGGCGACAGGGCGAGCAGGGCCAGGAAAATGCCGGCGAAAAGGTACGGTGTCCGGCTGGCGAGGTCGCGCGGACGCCACAGCGCCCAGCCGGAAATGACCAGAGCCGCGCCCAGCGCCAGGTCGAACTGGACGTTCTGCCAGGCGTCGAGGACCGTCGCGGCGGTCCGGCTGAGATGGTCCTCGGAGAAAGGATGGATGATCGAATCCGCCGCCACCCACATGCCGCCCAGGAAAGGCGGAATGGCGAGCAGATAGAGAAGCGTGGCGGCAAGGGGCCGCGGCCGGATCCGATAGACCGTCCAGGCGATCATCAGGGCCAGCAGCGGGCCGAGATAGAGCATCACCTCGTAGGTCCGGACGGCCAGCAATCCGACCGCGACCAGGAAGGCACCGTCGGCCACGGTCAGTTCCTTCGCCGTCACCAGCCGGACGGCCACCACGATGCCGATGGCATAGGCGGTGTTGTATTCGCCGACGATGAAGAAGGACGTCGTCATGAAGACGACGCCGATTGCCGCCAGGACCGCGGCCAGCAGGACGGGATCGTCCTTCACCCGCATCAGCGCGAGGTGATAGAGCGCGGTCGGGAGCGCGAAGAGGCCGAGCGACAGGAGCTGCGCCAGCAGGTGGAGGTCGGTGACGCCCAGGAACACCGCCGTGAGGATCGGGGCCTGGCCCAGGACCATCGCGTAGAGGCGCGGGTCGTAGAAATCGAAGAAGAATTCGCGCCGAGCAACCTGCACGAGGAATGCAGATCCATCGACAAAAAGCCCCCGGCTCTCCCAGCTGCACCAGAGCGCCAGGATCCAGAGCAGGCCGACTGTGGCCCTGTATGCGACTGTAGTTGTTGGCATTTCCCCGCGAGCGGGCCTACAGGACCCGTGCCGGGGGTGCAAGTCTTCACGGCTTGCAGCGTCGAAGGGGCGCTGTTAGCAAGACGCCGCAAACAAGGATGGCCGATGCTCAGTTGGGAGAAAATCGACGCGATTCCGGGCTGGTTCATGTTCCAGTCCTACTGCGTCTGGCGCGCCCTGCTCGACCAGCAGGCCGGGACTTCCGGCGACCTGTTCGAGATCGGCGTCTGGCGGGGGCGGTCGGCGTCGGTCCTGGCGTCCTACCGCAAGGGCAACGAGAAGCTCTACCTGTGCGATCTCCGGCTGGATGAAGCAGCCGTCAACCGCTCGATCGAATCGGTTGGCGCCAAGCCCACGAACATCGTTCCCCTGTCGGGCCCCTCGGCCGACCTGCCCGCCAAGCTCGACCTGCAGGCGATGCACCAGTCGGTGCGCTGGTTCCACATCGACGGCGAGCATACCGGCACGGCCGTCTACCGAGAGCTCGAGTTCGCCAACCGGATCGTCAACACCGACGGCATCGTCGTGATCGACGACTTCTTCTCGCCGCGCTATCCGGCCAACACGACCGAGGTCATCCGCTACCTCGAGAAGAACCCGTTCCACTTCCGCCTGCTCGCCGTCGGCTTCAACAAGGGCTACCTCTGCCGCCCCGAGAGCCTGCCGCGCTACATGGATTTCATGGCGTCCGGCATGTCGAAGTCGCTGCAGGGCTACGGCGCGAAGACGACGATCTTCAAGACGACCGGCCCGTGGGACACCGACGCCGTCGGCATCACCGACTTCGTCGACGATGCCGGGGCCATCGCCGGTCCCGACAACGAACCGCAACGCTGGCACATGATGCGGACGCGCCACGTCTGGGGGCCGATGCGGCACCTCCAGAACGGCTGGCGGATGCTGCGCGGCCGATAGATCGGACGGAGCCTTCATTGGAGCGCGCCACTCCAGTGGCGCTCAAGCTTCGTCGATCAGCAGGATATGAGCGCCACTGGAGTGGCGCGCTCCAATAAGACTTACGCCGCAGGCCTCGCGATCTTCATCTGCTCATCGATGTCGTCGGCGATGAAGTTGCGCACCACCTCGTCGAGGTCCTTGTCGGTCTCGAAGCCGAGCCGGCGCGAGCGCGCCGAATCGATGCCCTGGGGCCAGCCGTCGCAGATCTTCTGGATCGCCGGATCGTGCTGCCACGTCACCTTGCCGACCTTGCGGTTGCCGGCGTGGCGGCCGACCGCCTGCTCGAGTTCCTTCGCGGTGACATTGATGCCGTTCAGCAGCAGCGTGCGGCCGGGGCCGAAGGCGTCCGGCGGCAGGTCGTGCAGGCGCATGAAGGCGTCGACCGTCTTGCGCGGGCTCAGCACCACCATGATCGTCTCCGGCGTGACCGGGCAGACGACGTCGATGCCGGTCAGGGGCTCGCGCACCACCGAGCTCGCCCAGGTCGAGGCCGCCTTGTTGGGCAGGCCCGTGCGCACGCAGATCGTCGGCAACCTGACCGCAGTACCGCGCAGAAAACCCTTGCGGGTGTAGTCGCGGACCAGGAACTCGCCGATCGACTTCTGCGCGCCGTAGGAGGTCTGCGGCGTGAGCGGCGTATCGTCAGTGACCGCCGGCGGGAGGTCGCCGCCGAAGGCGGCCAGCGAGCTGGTGAACACGACGCGCGGATTGGTGCCGAGCGCCCGGCAGGCTTCGAGGACGTTGCGCGTGCCGTCGAGATTGACCCGGTAGCCCAGGTCGAAATCGGCCTCGGCGCCGGCGCTGACCACGGCGGCGAAATGGAACACCGTCGACGCGCCCTGCACGATCGTCTGCACGGTCGCGAAATTGGAGATGTCGCCGGCCAGCGTCCTGACCCTCGGATCGTCGAGACCGGGGCCCTCAGCTTTGGCGACGTCGAACAGCAGCAGCTCGCTCACCTTTTCGGGCTTTCCCGAGGCGCCCGCGATCTCGCCCTGCTGCAGGATGCGCCGGGCGAGCTTCTTGCCGAGGAAGCCTGCGCCGCCGGTGATGACCACCTTCATGTCGTTTCCGTCCCGATTTCGTTGTGTGACGACGAAAGTGTGCACAGATCGCCGCTCGCAGTCTATGTTTGCAGGATATGGCAGGACCCAGTGACATCTACGTATTCAAGGACGCGCTCATCGTCCTGGGAACGGCGGCTGTCGTTGCGCCCGTCGTGCATCGCCTCAAGATCAGTCCGGTCCTCGGTTTCCTGGTCGTCGGCGCCGCGCTGGGCCCCTTTGGGCTTGGCCGCTTGGCCGATTATTCCCGCGCCATCGACTGGCTGACCGTCACCGGCGAGAAGCAGATCGCCTTCATCGCCGACCTCGGCATCGTCTTCCTGCTGTTCTTCATCGGCCTCGAACTGTCGATGCGCCGCCTGGTCACCATGCGCCGGCTGGTCTTCGGTCTGGGTGGCCTGCAGGTCGTTCTATCGGCGGCCGTCATCAGCCTGGCCGCCCTGTGGCTCGGCCAGCCGGCGCCCGCCGCGCTCATCATCGGCACCTGCCTGGCGCTCTCCTCGACCGCCATCGTGATGGAATTACTGTCCGGCCAGCGGCGCATGATGTCGACCACGGGTCGCACCAGCTTCGCCATCCTGCTGGCGCAGGACCTGGCCGTGGTCCCGCTGCTGTTCCTGATCAGTGCGCTCGGCGGCCATTCGGAGGGCTCGGTCGTCCAGGGCATCATGGTCGCCATCGTCGAAGCCATCGTGGCGGTCGCGGTGATTGCGCTCGTCGGCCGGCTCGTGCTGAAGCCGTTGTTCCGGCTGGCCGCCAGTACCGACAACCCGGAATTCTTCATGGCGGCGACCCTGCTGATCGCCGTCGGCTCGGGCGTGATCGCGGCCTTCGCCGGCCTCTCGATGGCGCTGGGCGCGTTCATCGCGGGCCTGCTGCTGGCCGAGACGGAATATCGTCGCGCCGTCGAGGCGATGATCGATCCGTTCCGCGGATTGCTGCTGGGGGTCTTCTTCTTTTCGGTCGGTATGCATATCGATCTCAGCTTCATCTGGCGGGAACCGGTGCTCGTGATCGGCGGTTTCATTGCCATGATGGTCGCCAAGACGGCCCTTCTGGTTCCGCTCTGCCGGATGTTCGGCGTGCCCTGGGCCGCCAGCGTCGAGACCAGCCTGCTGCTGGCGCCGGGCGGCGAGTTCGCCTTCATCGGCATCGGCCTCGCGGCACAGTTCGGCCTGATCGATCCCGGCGTCGCTGCGGGCGTGCTCGCGGTCGTATCGCTCACCATGGGCACGCTGCCCTTCGTGTCATTGTTCGCGCGTCGCGCCGCCCAGAGGGTGGCCAAGCAGGTGACGGGCGACGCGCCGGCGACCCAGCTGCCGCCCGCCGATCACATGAAGCGCGTGATCGTGGTCGGCCATGGCAGGGTCGGCCAGCTGGTCTGTGACCTGCTCGACAAGCACGAGATTTCCTACATCGCCGCCGACCACGATGCGGTGCGCGTCGAGCGCTGGCGCAAGCTGGGGCGTCCCGTCTATTTCGGCGATGCCTCCAATTCGCTGTTCCTGCAGCGCTGCGGCGTCGATGAGGCGACCGGCGTCATCGTCACCATCGACACGACGACGGTCGACGACGTGGTGCGCGCCGTGCGCGCGCGACGGCCCGACGTGATGATCGTGGCGCGCGCCCACGACGCCCAGCATGCCCGCCATCTCTACACGCTGGCCGTAACCGACACCGTGCCGGAGACGATCGAGGCGAGCCTTCAGCTCGCGGAATCGGCGCTGGTCGGGCTCGGCGTACCGATGGGCCTCGTCATCGCCTCGATCCACGAGCGGCGCGAGCAGGTGCGTAACGAACTTCAGGCTGCCGCCGGCGGCACGGGATCGATGACCGCGCAGATCCGCCGCGCCCGGCGCGAGAAGGCCGCCAAGCCGTGAAAGTCGTGAGCTGGAACTTGCTGCGCCTCACCGGCGCCGCCGTCGAGGACGTGGCCGAGTTGATCAAGATCCAGAAGCCCGACGTGCTTCTCATGCAGGAGGCGACACGGCACATGGAGGCGCTGCCGACCCTGGTCGGCGGACATTTCTACCGTCTGTCGTGGCTGGGGCGGATTCACGGCCTGGCCGTCTGGAGCCCGACCCATTTCCCGCGCCCCGTGGCCTTGTCGCTGCCGGCGTCGCGCCTGCCCGGGCGCCTGCCGCGCCGGCGGGCGCAGATCATCCAGATGGGCGAGATCACGCTGGCCAACGTCCATCTTTCGCACGGTCAGCTTCTCAACCGCCGCCAGCTCGCCCGCGTCGCGGCCGCGCTTCAGGGGAAACCGTCGGCCATCATCGGCGACTACAATGCCGTCGGTCCGATCTTCCTGCCCGGTTTCACCGATGTCGGCCCGCGTGAGCCGACCCATCTCTCCGGGAATGTCATGCCGGTGCGACTCGACCGCTGCCTGGCGCATGGGCTCGTCTGCCGCGCATCGGCCGCGCTCGATTTCGGCCCGTCCGACCATCGGCCCATCAGGCTCGAATTGCAGCTCGAAGGTCCTCACGCCCATCCCGCCCCGTCGCGGGCCCGCAAGGACAGGCTGGGCCGCTTCTACAGATAGGGCTGCAGCAGCCGCGCCGCGCTGTTGCGCAGGCGGATCGGCAGTGGAACGCCGTCGATGTCGGCCAGGGTCATGCAGCGCTCCGGCGTCGTCGCCTCGACGATTCGGCGCGCGAAGGCCGCGTCGTGCAGCTCGACGTTCAGCTCGAAGTTCAGCCGGAAGCTGCGCGTGTCCCAGTTGGCGCTGCCGATGAACGACCAGGAATCGTCGATCGTCATGAGCTTGGAATGATCGAACGGCGCCGGCATCAGCCAGATGCGGCAGCCCGCTTCGATCAACGGCCGCAGCGGCACCTGTCGCGCCCAGTCCAGGATCACGTGGTTCGAGTTCTCCGGCAGCAGGATGTCGACCGTGATGCCGCGCATCGCGGCCAGGCCCAGCGCCATGGTGAGCGGCTCGCCCGGCAGGAAATACGGAGTCACCACGCGGATCGATTCGCGCGCGCAGGAAATGGCATGCAGCGTCACGAACTCGATCTGCTCCATGTCCTCGTCGGGACCGGAAGGCACCGCGCGCGCCATCACCGTTCCGACGGGCTCCAGCGGCGGGAACCAGTCCTCGCCGAGTTGCTCGCCTGTCGTGAACTGCCAGTCTTCGGCGAAGGCGTCGGAGAGCTGCTCGACGATCGGTCCTTCGAGGCGGAAATGCGTGTCGCGCACGGGATGGGCCGGATTTCCGGCAACGACGTTCTCTGCTCCGATGTTGAGCCCGCCGGTGAAGGCCACACGACCGTCGACGACCAGCAGCTTGCGGTGATTGCGCAGGTTCACGAAGGGCGTGCGCCAGGGGAAATAGGAGTGCAGGAAGCGCGCGACCGGGACGCCGGCCTTGTGAAGCCGGTTGTAGGTGCCCGACCAGAAATAGCCGCCCCCGATCCCGTCGATCAGCACGCGCACCTTCACGCCGCGCTGCTGGGCCTGGATCAGCGCCTCATGGAACTTCTCGCCGGCCGAATCGGCGCGGAAGATGTAGCTGCAGAGTCCGACGCTCGTCTTCGCCCTGCCGATTTCCGCGAGCATCCGCGGATAGGCCTCGTCGCCGCTGTGCAGCATCTCAACGCTGTTGCCCGGCGTCGACGGCAGGCCCGTCAGACGCCCGACCGCATATTCCAGCGGCGTCAGCGAATCCCGCGCCACTGTCGCCGCGGGGCCGGCCGCCGTGGGTGGCAGATGTCGCCTCTTGAGCCGCTGGGCACGCCGTTTGACGCGGTTGATTCCCATGATGGCGTAGAGCAGGCCACCCAGGAACGGCGAGAGCCAGGCGATGCCGATCCAGGAAACCGCAGCACCGACGCTGCGCTTGTAGAGCAGGACGTGGGTCGTGACGGCTGCCGCGAGGGCCACGTGCGCCACGGCGGCGGCCGTTCCGATCAATGCCGCTACATTGTTATCGAGAGTCACTCGCCTGTTCCCCCGGCCCTTGCAACGCGGCTGGTCGAGGGACTGTTCTAGCGACGCCCCGTGTCGAGCGCCATGCGCTTGGCGCGGCAGTATCGAAGCGATGCCTCTACTTGTTCACGTCGACGACCACGCGACCCCGGACCTCTCCTTTGAGGATTCTCGGCGCCAGCCCCATCAGATCGCCCAGGCCGGCCTCGCTCACGGTGCTGTCGAGCTTGTCGAGCGGCAGGTCGGTCCCGAGACGGCGCCATGCCTCCTCGCGCGGCGCCTTCGGCAACATCACCGAGTCGATGCCGTAGACCGACACGCCGCGCAGGATGAAGGGCAGGATCGAGCCGGGGAACGACGGTCCGGCGGCGAGACCGCATACCGCCGCCGCGCCACCGTACTTCACCTGCGCCAGCGCCCGGGCGAACATCACGCCGGAAACCGTGTCGACGACGCCGGCGAAACGCTCGCCGAGCAGCGGCCGGTCCGGCGCTTCGGTCAGTTCCTTGCGGTCCATGATCGTCGTGGCGCCGAGCGATTTCAGGTACTCGCCTTCCTGGGGCCGCCCGGTGGCCGCGACCACCGCATAGCCGAGCTTCGCCAGGATCGCGACGGCGACCGAGCCGACCCCGCCGGCCGCGCCCGTGACAAGGATCTCGCCCTTCGCCGGATCGATGCCGTGCTTCTCGAGCGCCATGACGCAGAGCATCGAGGTGTAGCCCGCCGTGCCGATCGCCATCGCCCGCCGGGTCGAGAGCGCCGCCGGCAACTTGACGAGCCAGTCACCTTTGACGCGCGCCTTCGTGGCGTAACCGCCCCAATGCAGTTCGCCGACGCGATAGCCGTTCAGCACGACCTTGTCGCCCGGCTTGAAGCCCGCATTCTCGGACGTCTCGACCGTGCCCGCGAAGTCGATGCCGCCGACATGAGGCCAGGTCTTGACCAGCCCGCCGCCCGTCGTGAGCACGAGTCCATCCTTGTAATTCAAGGTCGACCAGTCGATGGCCACGACCACGTCGCCCGCGGGCAGCCTGTCCTCGGCCAGGGTTTCGACGGCGCCGGCGACCTTTCGGTCGGCCCCCTGGGTCAAGACAAGTGCGCGAAAAGTCATAGAAGCTCCTCATCGTTTGCAGGTAGTTCTGTAGCAAGCCAGACGACGCTCAAACAGCCTCGCCGCAGGTCGCGTTTCGCCGGTCGCGCAGCGGAGAAGAACGCCAAGAAAGCTACGTACGCGTGTATCGAGACTTGCGTCTCTACTGCCGCGACATGCAAAAATGGAGGAAGCGCAATGCTTCAGGATTGCTAAACTAAATTGTCATTTTAATTGCGGGGAGGCAGAGGGCGCTCGTTGCGTACCGATTGACATGTTCGGAACTTACAGCCTCCCTGTCCTTTCGACCGTGCCTCGCTCGGGCACCTGGTTCCTCCGTTATCTCTTCGCTTTCGTTTGTCATCTCGAACAGGGTGGTCGGCTCGACGACCTGCTGACGGGCGAGATCATCGGCAATCCGCACGGCGCGACCTTCGACTTCAATCGTTTCCGGGGCGGTCCGCTGTTTCGCGTGAACGGGACGCTGCCGGCCGAGCATATGTTCATCGGTCATACGGTATGCCCCGGGTTCCAGGACATGCCGCCCGCCAGACACTGGTGGCGGCACACTTCGTTTCATGTACCGGGCTACGACTGCTTGCATGAAGAGAAGAGCTACCGGCATACGCCTGTGGACTTGGCAAGCTACGACTATGCACCCGTCAAGGTGGCGGCAATGGACCGCGCGGCGCGCAAAGGACGCGGCGCGCCGATCGCACTCGTCTATCGCAACCCGGTCGATCAGGCCTTCTCCTACTTCCGCTACTGCCAGGCCCATGTAAGCCCGGCATATCACCTGTTTCGCGGACGCCCGGTCGCCGACATGTCCTTCCGGGAATATCTGTTCGATGCGGCGCTGATCTCCTACGCGCGCCAGTTCATCTCCTATCAGCTCCAGGCTGCGCGGTATCCCGGCCTCGTGAAGCTGATCCCCTACGAGAACCTGATCGACCGGCCGGTCGAAACGGCGACGCGCCTGCTCGACCATTTCTGCGGCACGCGCCGCGACTGGCCGATGTTGCCGGCCGCGGTGCGGCTGGTGCGGAAGGAGCATATGCGCGCCATCGAGAGCAAGATCGGCAACTCGCTCGACGGCACACGCAATGGCCAGGACAGCCACATGCGCCCGTCGGAAGATGCCGAACGGGATCGGCTGGCGGACCCGACGATTCGCGACGAGGCCATTGCCTGGTTGAGGGAACTGGGCGTGGATTGCAGCCTGTTCGCCTGGCCGAGCCATCGCTCTGCAACCGTCCGGTTCGCTCTTGCAGAAGACATCCGGCTGGGAAAGCGCGTGTATCGCTGAGAGGCTTTGCCTGTCGCGGATGATGTCCACAATTCACGTGTGGCCATGACGCGCTTGCCAACCATCGGGGCGCACCCCAACTCTGCAGCAGAATGCCGTCACGTTTCAGCCTCCTGCCCCACCGCACTGTGATCTCCATCACAGGGACCGACCGCGTCGAGTTCCTGCAGGGCCTGATCTCCAACGACACGAGGAAGGTGGCGCCGGATCGTGCGATCTGGGCCGCGCTCCTCACGCCGCAGGGCCGGTTCCTCAACGACATGTTCGTGGCCGATGCCGGCAGCGACAGTTTCTTCCTGGAGACCGAGCGTGAACGGGCGCCCGCTCTGGCGAAGAAGCTCAAGATGTACACGCTGCGCTCCAAGGTCACCGTCGAGGATCTGGGATCCAAGCTCGAAGTCGCAGCGGCCTTCGGCGACGATGCCTCGAAGGCGCTCGGCGTCGAGGGGGCGGTGACGTTCGTCGACCCGCGCCTCGACTCACTTGGCGTCCGCGTGATCGCTCCGGCAGGACAAGCGGTTGCGCTCCTCTCGGCGCACGGCTTCGCCGAAGCACCGCTCTCCGCCTATGACGCAATGCGTCTGCCTCTCGGCGTGCCCGACGGCAGCCGCGACCTCCAGGTCGAGAAGGCATTGCTGCTCGAGAACGGCTTCGACGAGCTGAACGGCGTCGACTGGAAGAAGGGCTGCTACATGGGCCAGGAGTTGACGGCCCGCACCAAGTACCGCGCCCTGATCAAGAAGCGCCTGGTCCCGGTCAAGGTCGAGGGCGTGCTGCCCGAGCCCGGAACGCCTGTGCATCGTGACGGCGAGGAAGTCGGCGAATTGCGGTCCGGCACCGGTAACCGCGCCCTGGCGATGCTGCGTCTCGACGCCGCTCGTGGTGACGGAGCACTGACGGCCGGCGAGGCGCGCATCGTTCCGGAAATCCCCGACTGGATGCGGCTGCCCGAAGGCCCGGCCCACTAGCGGCTAGGGCCCACGGGCCTTAAGGTCTCTCCCGCGCCGTTTGCGCGAGGAGATGACCGTGAATCGTATCAATCCCAATCCCTTCACCACGCGGCCGGAGATCGTCGGCACGTTCGGCGTCGTCACCTCGACGCACTGGATTGCGACCGCGGTCGGCATGGGCATCCTCGAACGGGGCGGCAATGCCTTCGACGCGGCCGTGGCGACCGCTTTCACCCTGCAGGTGGTCGAGCCGCATCTGTGCGGTCCCGGCGGGGATGCCCCGCTGATCCTGCACGATGTCCGCCGCGGCAAGACCGAGGTGGTCTGCGGCCAGGGTCCGATGCCGGCCGGCGCGACCATCGCCCACTACAAGGGCCTGGGCCTCGACCTCATTCCTGGCACCGGCCTTCTGCCTGCCTGCATTCCGGGCACTTTCGACGCCTACATGCTCGTGCTGCGCGACTATGGAACGATGCGTCTCGCCGACGTGTTGTCGCCCGCCATCGGCTACTGGCTGAACGGCCATGCCCTCGTCGAGCGTGCGAGTGCAACCATCGCCACCGTCGCCGATCAGTTCCGCACACACTGGAAGACATCGGCCGACGTGTTCCTGCCGGGCGGCAATGTCCCGAAGCCCGAATCGCTCTTCCGCAACGTCACCCTGGGCAACACCTATGCCCGTATCCTGAAGGAAGCCGAAGCGGGCGGCGGCGGCCGCGAGGCCGAGATCGAGCGCGCGCGCAAGGCGTGGAGCCAGGGCTTCGTCGCCGAGGCGATCGATAATTTCTGCCGTACGCAGGATGTCATGGACGTCTCGGGCAAGCCCAACAAGGGCGTGCTGACCGGCCAGGACATGGCGAAGTGGCAGGCCACGGTCGAGGCGCCGCTCACCTACGACTACGGTCGGTACACGGTTTGCAAGGCGCATACCTGGACGCAGGGCCCGGTGGTCCTGCAGCAGCTCGCCCTGCTCAAGGGCTTCGACCTCGACGGCATGGATCCGACCAGCCCCGATTTCATCCATCTGCAGGTCGAATGCCTGAAGCTGGCCTATGCCGATCGCGAGGCCTTCTATGGCGATCCGGCGTTCGTCGACGTGCCGATGGAGACGCTGCTGTCGGATGCCTACAACGCCGACCGCCGCGAACTGGTCGATCCGGCCTATGCCTCGATGGAGCAGCGTCCCGGCAAGGTCGACGGCTATGGCGGCGTCGTGAAGCTGCGCCGCGCCGACGGCGTGCGGCTGGGCGTGGCGTCGAGCGGCGCCGGCGAGCCCACGGTCGGCCGCGTCGGCCAGACCAACGGCGACACGGTTCATTTCGACATCATCGACAAGGACGGCAACATGATCTCGGCCACGCCCTCGGGCGGCTGGCTGCAGAGCTCGCCGGTCATTCCCGAGCTGGGCTTTCCGCTGGGCACGCGCGGCCAGATGTTCTGGCTCGAAGAAGGTCTTCCGGGCTCTCTGGCGCCGGGCAAGCGGCCGCGCAGCACGCTCACGCCCACGCTGGCCCATCGCGACGGCAAGCCGTACATGGTCTGGGGTTCGCCGGGCGGCGACCAGCAGGATCAGTGGATCACGCAGCACTTCCTGCGCCACGTCCATTGCGACATGAACCTGCAGGAGGCGATCGATGCGCCGGCCTGGCACAGCGAGCACTTCCCCTCCTCCTTCTGGCCGCGCACCGCGCGTCCCGGCGTGCTGGTGCTGGAAGGCCGTATCCCGAAGGACACCGTCGCCGAACTGAAGAAGCGCGGCCACGAGGTCGAGGTGAACGACGAATGGTCGGAAGGCCGCCTGACCGCCGCGACGCGCGACGATCCGTGGCGCAAGGCCGCCGCCAATCCGCGCGGCATGCAGGGCTACGCGGCGGGCCGTTGATGCGCATCGATGAGTGAAGCGCTGCTGGAATTGCGCGGACTGAAGGTCGATTTCGCGACCGACGATGGCACCGTCCATGCCGTCGACGGTCTCGATCTCGCGCTGGGACGCGGCCGCACACTGGGATTGGTGGGTGAATCGGGCTGCGGCAAGAGCGTGACGTCGCTGGCCATCATGGGCCTGCTGCCGCCGGAGAATTCCAAGGTCACCGGCCAGGTAATGTTCGAGGGGCGCGACCTGCTGACCCTCGATGCGCATCTGATCCGCGACCTGCGCGGCGCACGGCTGGCGATGATCTTCCAGGAGCCGATGACCTCGCTCAATCCCTCCTACACGATCGGCGACCAGATCGTGGAGGCGATCCAGCGCCACCAGCGGCTCGACAAGGCAGCGGCGCGGGCGCGGGCCATCGACGTGCTGAAGCTGGTGCGCATCCCCTCGCCCGAGAAGCGCATCGACGACTATCCGCACAAGCTGTCCGGCGGCATGCGCCAGCGCGCCATGATCGCCATGGCGCTGGCCTGCGGACCGCAGCTGCTGATCGCCGACGAGCCGACGACGGCGCTCGACGTCACCATCCAGGCGCAGATCCTCGACCTGATGCGCGGCCTGCGCCGCGACACCGGCACCGCGATCATCCTGATCACCCACGATCTCGGCGTCGTCGCCGAAATGGCCGACGATGTGGCCGTCATGTACGCGGGCCAGATCGTCGAGCGCGCCGCCGTGCGCGATCTCTTCGCGCGTCCCGAACATCCCTATACGGTCGGCCTCCTGGGCTCGATCCCGCGCCTCGACGAGAAGCGCGAGCGTCTGCCGTCGATCGAGGGCCGCGTCCCTGACATGACGCGGCCGCCCGCCGGTTGCCGCTTCGCCGCGCGCTGCCCTTTCGTCGAGCCGGAATGCATCGCCGCGCCACCGCCGCTCGTCGAGGTCGCACCGGGCCACCTGTCGCGCTGCCGCCGCGCGCCGCTCTCGCAGGTCGCGACATGAGCGGTCCGCTGCTCGAGGTGCAGGGCCTGCAGAAGCACTTCCCGGTGAAGCGCGGCGCCTTCGGCCTCGTCTCCGGTCATGTGCGTGCCGTCGATGGCGTCGACTTCCATCTCGATGCCGGCGAGACGCTGGCGATCGTGGGCGAGTCGGGTTGCGGCAAGTCGACGGTCGGCCGGCTGGTGCTGCGCCTGCTCGAACCGACCGGCGGCAGCGTGCGCTTCGAAGGCCAGGATCTGCTCACGCTTTCGGAGTCGCAGATGCGCGCGCAACGGCGGCGCATGCAGGTGATCTTCCAGGATCCCTACGCCTCGCTCAATCCGCGCATGACCGTCGGCGCCATGCTGGGCGAACCGCTGATGCTGCACGGGCTCGCCGCGTCGGAAGCTGCGCGACGCGCACGCGTCGGTGAGTTGCTCGACCTGGTGGGCCTCCGGCCCGAGCATGCGCGCCGCTATCCGCACGAATTCTCCGGCGGCCAGCGCCAGCGCCTCGCCATCGCCCGCGCACTCGCCGTCGAGCCGCAGCTCATCGTCGCCGACGAGCCGGTCTCGGCGCTCGACGTGTCGATCCAGGCGCAGGTCATCAACCTGATGCGCTCGCTGCAGGCGCGCTTCGGCCTCGCCTACGTCTTCATCAGCCACGATCTCGCGGTCGTGAAACACATCGCCGACCGCATCGCCGTCATGTATCTCGGCAAGATCGTGGAGACGGCGACGACCGAGGAGCTGTTCCGCAATCCGCGTCATCCCTATACTCGTGCGCTTCTCTCCGCCGTGCCGCTGCCGGACCCGACGGTGGTGAGGGAACGCGCACTGCTCGAAGGCGACATTCCCAGCGCCATGAACCCGCCGCCGGGCTGCCGCTTCCACACGCGCTGCCGCTACGCCCAACCTTCCTGCAAGGTCGACGTGCCGGCATTGGCCGACGATGGCATGGGCCATGCCACGGCCTGCCCCTGGTGGCCCGAACTCCCGCCCGCGCCCTCGCTCGCCGAGGGAACGGGCCAAGACCAAGACCGAATGCGACTGGCCCGCCTGCAGGCGGCGTTCGTCACTTCACACACGGAGGCAACATGAAAAAGACGTTCCATCGCCTGGCGCTCGCCGCCACGTTCATGGGTCTCGCCGTCGGCGGCGCGGCCGCCCAGGGCAACCTGCGCGTCGGCCTTGCCGAGGATCCCGACGTACTCGATCCGACGCTGGCCCGCACCTATGTCGGCCGCATCGTCTTCTCCTCGATCTGCGACAAGCTGTTCGACATCGACGAAAAGCTCAACGTCGTGCCGCAGCTCGCGACCGCGCATGAAACCTCGGCCGACGGCAAGACGGTCACCATCAAGTTGCGCTCCGGCGTGAAGTTCCACGACGGCGAGACGTTCGACGCCGCGGCGGCGAAGTACAGCCTGGAACGCCACCTCAACATGAAGGGCTCGTTCCGCAAGCCCGAGCTCGCCTCGATCGTCTCCATCGACGTCGTCGATCCCGCGACGATCAAGCTGAACCTGAAGGAACCCTTCTCGCCGCTGCTGGCGCAGCTCACCGACCGCGCCGGCATGATGGTCTCACCCAAGGCCGCGGAGGCAGCGGGCGACAAGTTCGGCCTGAAGCCGGTCTGCGCCGGCCCCTACAAGTTCGTCGAGCGGGTCCAGCAGGACCGCATCGTCGTCGAGAAGTTCGCCGACTACTGGAACAAGGACCAGGTGTTCATCGACAAGATCACCTACCTGCCGATCACCGATTCGACGGTGCGCCTCGCCAACCTGCGCTCGGGCAGCCTCGACATGATCGAGCGCGTGCTGGCGACCGACATCAAGACGGTGCGCGACAACCCCAAGCTCAAGCTGGTGACGGCCGTCGAGCTGGGTTACCAGGGCCTCACCATCAACCTGTCCAACGGTCCGAAGGCCGACACGCCGCTGGCCAAGGACGCCCGCGTCCGCCAGGCGTTCGAGCTGTCGATCGACCGCGAGGCGCTGAACCAGGTCGTCTTCAACGGCGAGTTCGTCGTCGGCAACCAGTGGATCAACCCGACTAACCCCTACTACCAGCAGTCGTTCCCGGTGCCGAAGCGCGACATCGCCAAGGCCAAGGCGTTGCTCAAGGAGGCGGGCGTCACCGGCCGCATGTCGCTCGACTTCATGGTGCCCAACAATCCCGAGACGAGGCAGGTCGCCGAGGTGCTGCAGTCGATGGTCGCGGAGACCGGCTTCGACCTCAAGATCCGCGTCACCGAGTTCGCGACCTCGCTGAAGCAGTCCGAGACCGGTGACTACCAGCTCTACCTGATCGGCTGGTCGGGCCGCAGCGACCCGGACGGCAACTCCTACATCTTCCAGGTCTGCGGCCAGCCGCAGAACAACTCCGGCTATTGCGACAAGGATGTCGACGCCTGGCAGAACGAGGCGCGCATCAAGAGCGACCCGGCGGAGCGCAAGAAGATCTACGAGAAGATCACCGCCAAGTACCTGCCGGAAGGCTCGATCAAGTACCTGTACCATCGCCGCGTCCTGGTCGCGCTCTCCGACAAGGTCGACGGCTACAAGCAGATGCCCGACGGCCTGATCCGCGTCGTCGGCGTCAAGCTGAAGTAAGACCGGACCTTGCTCGCCTTCCTCTCCCAGCGACTGCTGCAGATCATCCCGACCCTGATCCTGGTGTCGATGCTGATCTTCGGCCTGCAGCAGCTCCTGCCGGGCGATCCGGCGCTGATCATGGCGGGAGAGGAGCGCGACCCGAAGGTGCTCGAGGAGATCCGCGAGCAGTACCGGCTGAACGAGCCGATCCCGATCCAGTACTTCTACTGGATCAAGGGCGTGCTCTCCGGAAACCTGGGCGAATCGATGCGTCTCAAGGCCTCGGTATCGTCGCTGGTCGCCGAGAAGCTGCCGGTCACCCTGCAGCTCGCCGCCATGGCGCTGATCGTGGCGCTGGGCATCGGCATTCCGGCCGGCATCATCTCGGCGGTGAAGAAGGACACCGCCTGGGATTACGGCGCCAACATCTTTGCCCTGTGGGGCCTCAGCACGCCCAATTTCTGGCTGGGCATCCTGATGATCTTCCTGTTCTCGGTGACGCTCGGCTGGTTGCCCGCGTCGGGCTACGTGCGACTGGGCGAGGACTGGAAAGCCAGCCTCGCGACCACGGTGATGCCGGCCTTCGTGCTGGGCAACGCCATCGCCGCGGTCCTGATGCGCCACACCCGCAGCGCCATGCTGCAGGCGATGGGCGCCGATTATGTGCGAACGGCGCGCGCCAAGGGCCTCTACGAGAAGCGCGTCGTGCTGAAGCATGCGCTGCGCAACGCCATGACGCCGGTCATCACGCTCGGCGCGCTCGAATTCGGCACCTTGCTGTCGGGCGCTGTGCTCACCGAGCAGATCTTCACCATCCCGGGCTTCGGCAAGCTGATCGTCGATTCGGTGTTCAACCGCGACTACGCCGTCGTGCAGGGCGTCGTGCTGGTGACCGCCACGACCTACATCGTGCTGAACCTGCTGGCTGACGTGGCCTACGTGCTCGTCAATCCACGGCTGCGGGGCTGACCGCAATGACCGCCGCCGCCGTCGCTCCGATCACCTCCCCGAAGGATGCAAGCGAGGAGAACCCGTGGGCGCGCGCCTGGCGCCGGCTGAAGCGGCGCAAGGGCGCCATGTTCGGCCTGGCCGTCGTCGTGCTGTTCGTGCTGGTGGCCGTCCTCGCACCGTTGATCTCGCCCTACGATCCCATCGCCACCAGCTTCACCCAGGTGCGCAAGCCTCCCTCCTGGGCGCACTGGCTGGGCACCGACGAGGTCGGCCGCGACGTGCTGGCCCGCATCATCTGGGGCGCCCGCGCCTCGCTCAGCGCCGGCCTCGTGTCGGTCGGCATTGCGCTCGGCATCGGCGTGCCGCTCGGCCTGCTGGCGGGCTATGCCGGTGGCTGGATCGACGCGGTGCTGTCGCGCATCGTCGATGCGATGCTGGCGATCCCGTTCCTGATTCTGGCGATCGCGCTGGCCGCCTTCCTGGGACCGAGCCTGACGAATGCGATGATCGCCATCGGCGTCACCGCCACGCCGGTCTTCATCCGCCTGACGCGCGGCCAGACCATCGCAGCCAAGGTCGAGGATTATGTCGAGGCCGCTCGCGCCGTGGGCAATCCGCACTGGCGCATCGCGCTGCGCCACGTCCTGCCCAACATCGTGCCGCCGCTGCTGGTGCAGGCCTCGCTCGCCATCGCCGGCGCGATCATCGCGGAAGCGGCGCTGTCGTTCCTGGGCCTCGGCCAGCAGCCGCCGTCGCCGTCCTGGGGCAGCATGCTGAACTCCGCCCAGCGCTTCATCGCGCAGGCGCCATGGATGGCCTTCTGGCCGGGCTTCGCGATCTTCTTCGCGGTCCTGTCGTTCAACCTGCTGGGCGACGGCCTGCGCGACGCGCTCGACCCCCGGCACAAATAGGCCGCTCGCGACGTCAGTTCGGCAGCGACGTGTCCACGAGCGCGAAGGCCGGCACGCTGCTGGTCAGCATCGTGACGCGTTCCTCGACCAAGAACTGGGACACTTCCAGGAAATGCACGAGTTCATCGTCGCCCAGGCGCTCGGCTTCCTCGATCATCTCGCGTACGCCATGCCAGACCCGGAACAAGGCCGCCGCGCGCTTCTTCTCCGAAAGCGGCACACGCCCGCGCCGCCGCCGAATATTCGGTTCGACGATGATCTCGAAGATATCCGTCATGCTCTCCCCACCCGACGCTTTACGCGTGCAACGTCTCTCCCACACCCGGCTGATCGCCGGTTACCCAACCCTATCGCAAAAGCGATGCCAGGCGAGGGTAATCCGGCGCGAGGTTCTTCCGACCTCAGTGGAGGCCGCTCGCCTCAGGTGCGGTCGCCGCCGACCGGCAGACCCGACGCATCGACCTGCCGCTCCTTGCGCACGACGACCGACTCCGGAGCTTCGGTCTCGGGCAACGGCTGGCTCGGATCGACGGGCCGAACCATCGCCACCACGCGCTTGGCCCCCTTGCCGGGATCGTCGGCGTCGAGACGGCGCCAGCCATGCCTTTCCCAGTACTTGATGTCCTGCGGCAGGGCCTGCGTGTAGAGCGTCTTGGCGCCCCGGGCTTCGGCGAGCTTGGCGCAGCGGTCGATGAGGAGCTGGCCGATGTCGTTGCCGCGGAAACGCTTCATCACCGCCAGACGCTCCGGCATGGCGAAGGACTGGAACCAGCGCAGGCGCACGGCGCCCACCGGTTCGTCGCCGAGATAGGCGATGATGTGCGTGGCGCCGAAATCGTGCCCGTCGAACTCTTCCGAGTACGGAACGTCCTGCTCGCCGATGAAGCAGGCGGCGCGGACGGCGAAGGCCTGAAGGGAGTCTTCCATCTTCATGGCAAGCTTGATCGTGACAGGCTGGCCGCCGATCGAACGTGTGTTGGTGCTCATGTGTCCTACTCCTCTCAGCTCGCGCGCCGTTCGGTCCAACCCGCGTGCGGGCAGGACGCTCCACGTTCCATCGACTCTTCCAGGATGCCCGGCATATCTAGCTTGTCCTCCGGACGGTTCAGCACCATCGGGTCGGTCGTCACGGTCGGCGCGTCCGGGCCGACCTCGAGATCGCAGGCGAAGGCGCCGTATTCGTGATCGGAGAAGTGGAAGACCTTGTCGTCGACCTTGCGGAAGCCGTCCTTCTCGAAGATCGGCCACAGGCGCTTCTGGCCGTGCAGGTAGGCCTTGGGATAGCCCTTCTTGCGGCAGAATTCCTTGGCCCAGTTCACGAACGGCAGGAACAGGCCGTACGACCGGTAGCGCTTCAGGATGATGGCGCGCTCCAGCTTGGCGAAGCCCGCGAACCAGCGCACGCGGATGGACGCGGCCGGCTCTCCGTCGACATAGAGGATCAGGTGGCTGGCGGTGTAGTCGTTGCCGTCATACTCCTCCCAGTAGGGGCACTCCTGCTCGCCCATGAACACCGCGGCGCGCAGCATGAAGCACTGCATCATCTCGTCGGAGGTCGATGCGAGCTTGATCGTGATCTCGGGCCGGTTGCTCGGGCCCGCCGTCTCCTGTTCAGTCATCTCAGTCCCCTTCAGTCAAAACGCCGTTGTCATTCCGAAACCGCCGCCCTCCGGCGGAAACGATCGGAAGATTCTGTGAAATCTGTGCGAGCACATCGGTGACGATTGAGGGCGTCATGCCCTTGGCGCCGCGCCGGATGGCGGTGGCCGAGATCGCGTCCCGGCGCAGGATGCACCAGGGGTAGATCCAGCCGCATTCGTCGCAGATCTGGCGCACCAGCATGCCGCCGAAATCCGTGCCATGGAGCGTGTGAAGCCGTACGCCGGGATGACGCCGCTTGATCTCGGCGATCACGCCCTGGAACCCCTTGGCGTAGTAGGTCTCGGAATAGACCGCGACCTCGACCTTGTCGGCCATGCCGGCTTCGGCCAGCGCCAGCTCGATCAGGGCCACGCGCGTTTCCGGCGGCAGGAAGATATTGCCGGTCGGAAAGTAGTCGACGTTGGAATCGGCCTTGTCGGTCTTCTCGTAGACCTGGAACCCGTCCTTCAGGTGGCCGACCCGCAGTTCGCCCTTGCGGAAGGCATCCACGTGGATCTTGGGGACCAGCACCGGATGGATGATGACCTTGTCGAGCCCGCGCTCGTCGATCGCCTTCTGGATGATGGCAAGGTGGGTGTTGTGGAACGGATTGTACGTGCCGAAGTAGAGGCCGATGCCGCCCTTGGGCGCCGCAACCGACCGAAGATCCGACAGCACGCCGACCAGGAACAGCGTCCCGCCCAGGCCGAAACCCACCAGGAAGAAGCCCTCGCGGGCTCCCGGCACGCCCGCGGTCCCCAGCGCTGCCAATGTCACATTGACCAGGATTCCGACCAGCGTGTTGCGGTTGGCGTCGCCCACGCCCCGCGCGACGAGGTAGCCGCCGAGATACTGCGTACCCTGCGACGCCAATGTCGTGACGAGCGCAGCGCCGGCTATACCGCCGACGGACGCCATCCCAAGCTGGTTGAGCGCACCCCCCCATAACATCAGCCAGAACATCACCAGGTTGAACGCCAACTGTGGGATGAACCGCCCAAACCGGCCGGCCGTGACGAAGCCGAACTGGTTGTTCGCCCAAAGTTCGGCCTTGTTACTGAGCTTCGCGTAGCTCGGCAGGAATACCCCGACGAAGATTGACACGCAGATCAGCGTGGGGTTAGCCCAACTGCTGTGCGCGTACGCATAGCTCAAGTATGTTAAAAGTCCTCCAAAGGCGGCCATGCGCGTCGACGGACTGCGCAAATACCGGCCGATTTTGCCGATCCGAACCGCCATCGGCGTCGATTTTCCGTCTGTGCCGATAGCGGCCACGGGCAGCACTCCTGTCTCGTAACGAGCGTCAATCCGGATACTTACAACCGAAAGATTGGCGAGCGAATAAGGGAACTGGAGGTGCCGAAGCGTCCGGCGCGGTCCAAAAAGCCGGCTAACCCCCTAAAACAAGAGAGAAAACGACATTTCATCGATTATGGTGTAAGGTGTAGAACATGGAGCTCGCGTCAGATATGCGTGAGCGCAACTCTTATTGTATCGATTGTCACCATGGTCACGATCCCTCCGCGCAAGACAAAAGTACCGAACATCCTCGGCGACTGGGACGATGTTCGTTTTTTCCTCGCGGTTGCAAAAACCGGTAGCTTCAGCGCCGCCGCCACCCAGTTGAACACCAAGCAGACCACCGTCGGCCGGCGCATCCAGGCGCTCGAGCGGCGGCTGGGCGCCAAGCTGTTCGACCGACATCGCCATGGCATGGAAGTGACCCCGGCCGCCCGCGGCGTGCTGGTGCAGGCCGAATCGATGATGTCCAACGCCACGGCGATCGAGCGGCACCTGGCCGGCCTCGACCGCGAGATGGCGGGAATCGTTCGCATCGCCGCCACCGAGGGCATCGCCGCCCACTGGCTCGTGCCGCGCCTGGGCCTGCTGCGCCGGACCCATCCCGACATCATCGTCCAGGTGATCGCCGGCGATCAGGTGCTCGATCTCGCCACCCGCCAGGCCGATCTCGCCATCCGCTTCTTCCGTCCGACGTCGAACCAGCTGGTCGCCGCGCGCGTCGGCCAGGTCAACATGTCGATCTTCGCCGCCCCCTCCTATATCGAGCAGTACGGACTGCCGCAGAATCTCGACGCCATTCGCGATCACCATGTCGTCGATCACACGACGCTGCACAGCCTGCCGGCCATGAAGCCCTGGAGCGAAGTGGTCGAGCGCAGCACCTCGGTGGTCCTGCGCACCAACTCGTCCTACGCCGCCATGGAAGCGGTGCAGACCGGCTACGGCATCTCGGTGTTCCCGGACTACATCGCCAAGTCGTCGAACCTGGTGGCAGCGCCGATCGACCTCAGGATCGTCCGTGACATCTGGCTGGTCAGCCACGAGGAGACCAACAAGGGCGCCCGCATCCGCACCGTGATCGACTATGTGCGCGACCAGTTCCGCCAGGACGAGCGCGAGTGGTTCTCCACGACCCCGCGCAGCCGGGCGGTAGCAGCGGCCTAGAACGCGTTCCGCCCCCGCGTAGACGAAATAAACGAAACAGACGAAACGAACGAAACGGATTTTCAGGTTTTTGGGCCGGACTGCGCTAGAGGGCGGCCTTCAGCCTCTGGCAGATCGCCTCGATCTCGGCCTTGTCGCCGGGCGTGTAGGTCCAGTTGAGCCGCACCTTGTCGTCCGGATAGCGCGGCAGGATGTGAACATGGAGATGGGGGACGCTCTGCCCCGCCCCGTCTCCATTGGACTGCAGCAGGTTCACGCCGCTCGGCGTCAATACGCTCATCGACGCCTTGGCCACGCGCTGGGCGGTCTTCGCCACGTCGGCGAGGATTTCGGGCGGGATGACGTCGACGGTCGGCCAGTGCCCCTTGGCGACGGCCAGCGCATGGCCGGGATTGACCGGGTTGATGTCCATGAAGGCGATCGTCGCCTCGTCCTCGAACAGCTTGAAGCACGGCAACTGGCCCGCGACGATCTTGCAGAAGATGCAGCTGCCGTCGGTCGGATGGCTCATCACGGTCTCTCCAGAACGACGCCGAGCTCACGCAGCCGCTGAAAGGGCTGCCCGCCGGGCGCAAGGGCCAGATCCAAGCCCAGCCGGCCCAATCTGGCAATGCCGTCGCGGCCGAACCGGTCGCGCAGCGATTGGACGACCCAGCCCTCGCCCTGGCGATGGCGCGCCACGGCCAGCCGGCCATCGCCCGCCAGATGCTCGCGGTGCGCCTCGAGGGTCGCCACCAGCCCGTCCATACCGGTGCCGCTGCGCGAGGAAACGGCCAGCGCCCTGACCGGCCAGTCGCCGGCATCGCCCGCGGTGGCCAGCGACATGGCACCCGCCACATCGGCCCGCGCCCGCTCAGCGGCGGCGCCCATGTCGGCCTTGGTGACGACGACCAGGTGGGGAATCTCGACGATGCCCGCCTTCATGAACTGCAGCGAATCGCCCGAGCCCGGCTGGACGCAGAAGACGACCGTATCGGCGACGCCGGCCACGTCCGTCTCGGACTGGCCCACGCCCACCGTCTCGATCAGCACGCGGTCGAACAGGGCGCGCATGACGACCATGGCGGCGACCGTCTGGTCGGCTAGCCCGCCCAGGCGGTCGCGGGCGGCCATCGAGCGCACGAAGCTGCCCTCGTCCGCGCCGTCATGGACGATGCGCACGCGGTCCCCGAGGAGCGCGCCGCCGCTGGTCTTCGACGAGGGATCGACGGCGATCACGCCGACGGTCCTGCCCGATCGGCGCCATGCCGCGACCAACGCAGCACAAAGGGAGGATTTGCCGACGCCGGGCGGACCGGTCACGCCCACGACATGGGCGCGCGGCTCGCGCCACGCCGCATCGAGCAGCGTCTGCGAGGCTTCGCTTTCAGGATCGCGCTCCAGCCCGGCAAGCGCGGCGGCCAGCGCCCGCTTGCCCTGCGTGCGGAGCGCCGCCAGCGTCATTCCGTCTTGAGCGGGCCGCCCAGCGCAGCCTGCGCCGCCGCCAGCCGCGCGATCGGCACGCGGTAGGGCGAGCACGAGACGTAATCCAGGCCGGCCTTCTGGCAGAAGAAGACCGAGGCGGGATCGCCGCCATGCTCGCCGCAGATGCCGAGCTTCAGGCTGTTGCGCACCTTCCGGCCGCGCTCGGTCGCGATCTCGATCAGTTCGCCCACGCCCTCGGTGTCGAGGGAGGCGAACGGATCGTGCTCGAAGATCCCGCGCTGCTGGTACTTCTCCAGGAACGAGGCCGAGTCGTCGCGGCTGAGGCCAAAGGTGGTCTGCGTCAGGTCGTTGGTGCCGAAGGAGAAGAACTCCGCGGACTCCGCGATGTCGCCGGCACGCAGGGCCGCGCGCGGCAGCTCGATCATGGTGCCGACGAGATATTCCAGCCTCTGGCCCGACGTGGTGCTCACTTCCTCGGCGACCTGGTCGATCACGACCTTCATCAGGTCGAGCTCCTTCTTCGTCGCGACGAGCGGGATCATGATCTCCGGCACCACGGTCTTGCCGGCCTTCTTCTGGACTTCGGCCACGGCCTCGAAGATGGCCCGCGCCTGCATCTCGTAGATCTCCGGATAGGAGATGCCGAGACGCACGCCGCGATGGCCGAGCATGGGATTGAACTCATGCAGCTTGTTGGCGCGCTCCTCGACTTCCTTGGCGTCGACCCCGAGGTCCTTGGCGACGACCGCCATCTCGTCCGCCGTCTTCGGCAGGAACTCGTGCAGCGGCGGATCGAGCAGGCGGATGGTGACGGGCAGGCCTGCCATGATCTCAAACAGCTCGACGAAGTCCTGGCGCTGCATCGGCTGGATCTTGGCCAGCGCCGCGCGCCGGCTCTTCTCGTCGTCGGCCAGGATCATCTGGCGCACCGCCACGATGCGGTCGCCCTCGAAGAACATGTGCTCGGTGCGGCAGAGGCCGATGCCCTCGGCGCCGAACTTGCGCGCCTGGGCCGCGTCGGCCGGCGTCTCGGCGTTGGTGCGGATGCCGAGCTTGCGGAACTCGTCGGCCCATTCCATGAGCTGGGCGAAGTCGCCGCTCAGTTCGGGCTGCACGGTCGGCACGACGCCCAGCATGATCTCGCCGGTGCTGCCATCGAGCGTGATCATCTCGCCGGTCTTCACCACCGTGCCGCGCACGCTGAGTGTCCCGGCCTTGCCGTCGATGCGCACCTCGCCCGCGCCCGCGACGCAGGGCTTGCCCATGCCGCGCGCCACCACGGCGGCGTGGCTGGTCATGCCGCCGGTCGAGGTCAGGATACCCTCGGCGGCATGCATGCCGTGGATGTCCTCAGGGCTCGTCTCGCGGCGCACCAGGATCACCTTCTCGCCGGCCCGCGCCTGCTTTTCCGCATCGTCGGCGGAGAACACGACCTTGCCCGACGCCGCGCCCGGCGAGGCCGGCAGGCCCTTGGAGATCACCTTGCGCGCGGCCTTGGGATCGAGCGTCGGGTGCAGGAGCTGGTCGAGCGAGGCCGGCACGATGCGCGCCACGGCCTCCTTCTTGTCGATCAGCCCTTCATTCACCATCTCGACCGCGATCTTGAGGGCGGCCTTGGCGGTGCGCTTGCCGTTGCGAGTCTGCAGCATGTAGAGCTTGCCGCGCTGGACGGTGAACTCGATGTCCTGCATGTCGCTGTAGTGCTTCTCGAGCCGCTGGCGCACGTCGGCCAGCTGCTGGAACACTTCCGGCATGACCTCTTCCATGGCCGGCGCGTCGGACTTCTGGGCGAGCTTGCCCTGCACGGTGAGGTGCTGCGGCGTGCGGATGCCCGCGACCACGTCCTCGCCCTGCGCGTTCACGAGATACTCGCCGTAGAACAGGTTGGCGCCGGTCGACGGATCGCGCGTGAAGGCGACACCGGTGGCGCAATCCTCGCCCATGTTGCCGAACACCATCGCTTGCACGTTGACCGCGGTGCCCCAGCTCTCGGGAATCGAATGCAGCCGGCGGTAGGTGATCGCGCGCTGGTTCATCCACGATTCGAACACCGCGCCGACGGCGCCCCACAGCTGCTCGCGCGGCTCCTGCGGGAACGGCTTGCCGGTACGCTTCTCGACCAGCTTCTTGTACTCGGCAACGACCGAACGCCAGTCGTCGGCCTTGAGGTCGGTGTCCATCTGGACGCCGAGATCCTCCTTCTTGATCTCCAGCGCTTCCTCGAAATAGTGATGGCCGACGTCGAGCACGACGTTCGAGTACATCTGGATGAAGCGGCGGTAGCTGTCCCAGGCGAAGCGCTCGTCGCCCGACGACCGGGCGAGACCCAGCACCGTCTTGTCGTTGAGGCCGAGATTCAGCACCGTGTCCATCATGCCCGGCATCGAGGCGCGGGCGCCCGAGCGGACCGAGACCAGGAGCGGGTTGGCGGCATCGCCGAAATGGGTGCCGACGACCTTCTCGACCTCGGCGAGGGCCTTCGCGACCTCGTCCTGGAGCTCGGGGGGATAGGTCTTCTTGTTGTCGTAGAAGTAGGTGCAGACTTCGGTGGTGACGGTGAAGCCCGGCGGCACCGGCAGGCCGAGGCTCGACATCTCGGCCAGGTTCGCACCCTTGCCGCCCAGCAGGTTGCGCATGTCGGCGCGGCCCTCGGCCTTGCCGTCCCCGAAACTATAGACCCACTTGGCCATCTTCAGCCCTCGATCTTTGAAAAGTCGGCCACCGTATCCATGGTAGCGCGAATCTGGTTGAGCAGCTTCAGCCTGTTCAGGCGAACCTCCGGCCTGTCCGTCACGTTGACCGTGACCTTGTCGAACAGGGCGTCGATCGGCCCTCGCAGGCCCGCGAACGCCGCCATCGCGCCCGCGAAATCCTCGGCGGCGAGCGCCGGCTTCACACGAAGCGCAACCTCCTCCAAGGCGGAAGCAACGACTTTCTCTTCCGCTTGTTCCAGCAGTGCGGCATCGGGCGCGCCCGCGATCTTCGCGGTGAGGCCCTTGTCCTTCTTCTCCTCGGCGCGAACGATGTTGGCGGCGCGGCCGTAGGCGGTCAGCAGGTTCTTGCCCGCCTCGGTGCCAAGGAAGGCCTGCAGTGCCTCGACCCGCGCCAGCAGCCGGACCAGATCGTCCTCACCGCCCAGGGAGACAACGGCGTCGACCACGTCGTGGCGCACGCCCTTCTCGCGCATCTGGACCTTGAGGCGCTCGGCGAAGAAGGCCAGCAGGTCGTCGGCCTTGAGGAACGGCTTCAGCGGCAGGCGGAGCTTGTTCTCGACCACGATCCGGATGACGCCTAGCGCCGCCCGGCGCAGCGCGAAGGGATCGCGCGAGCCGGTGGGCTTCTCGCCGATGGCCCAGAACGACGTCAGCGCATCGAGCTTGTCGGCCAGCGCGACGGCAATCGACACCGGCGCGGTCGGGCAACGGTCGTTGGGACCGGCCGGCGTGTAGTGGTCGCCGATCGCGTCGGCGACCGCCGCCGGCAGCTTCTCGCCCAAGGCATAGTAGCGGCCCATGACGCCCTGCAGTTCGGGGAACTCGCCCACCATGCCGGTGACGAGATCGGCCTTGCAGAGGCGTGCCGCCTGCTCGACCTCGGCCGCGTTTGTACCGGGAACGGCCTTTGCGATCTCGCCGGCCAGCGCGACGATGCGCTCGACCCGCTCGGCCTGGGTGCCGAGCTTGGCGTGGAACACGATCTGCTTCAGCGACGGCAGGCGGCTTTCCAGCGTCGTCTTGCGATCCTGGTCCCAGAAGAACTTGGCGTCGCTCAGCCGCGCCCGCAGTACGCGCTCGTTGCCTTCGACGATCACCTTGCCGCCGTCGCGCGCCACGTTGTTGGCGACCACGATGAAGCGATTGGCCAGCGTCCCGTCGGCCTTGGTCGTCGTGAAGTGGCGCAGATGCACCTTCATCGACACGATCAGCACTTCGGCCGGCACGTCCATGAACTGCGCATCGATCGTGCCGATCAGCGGCACCGGCCATTCGACGAGGCCCGTCACTTCATCGACCAGGCCTTCATCGTCACGCAACTTGACCTGAGCCTCGCTGCAGAGCTTGTTCGCGCCCTCGAGGATGATCTTCCGACGCTCGGCCGGATCGAGGATCACGTGTGCGGCCTGCAGCTTCGCCTCGTAGTCGGCAAAACCTGTAACGGAAAACTCGCCCTGGCTCAGGAAACGATGGCCGCGCGTCGTGTCACCGAAGATGACCGGCGCCATGGCGCCGCCGGGCGACACCGCGCCCGTCAGCACCTTGCCGTCGAACAGTGCGACGATGCCCTGCAGCGGGCGCACCCACTGCATGGTGCCGCTGCCCCACTTCATCGACTTGGGCCAGGGCAACGCCTTCATCGCGGCATCGATCACCGCCGGGAGTGCATCGGCCGTCGGCCCACCCTTCTTCGTGATGACGGCGAACCAGAACTCACCCTTGCCGGTGTCGCGCTTCTCCGCCTGGTCGAGCGAGGCGAGGCCCGCGCCCTTCAGGAAGCCCTGCACCGCCTGGTCGGGCGCGCCGACCCTAGGCCCGCGCTTTTCCTCGCTGACGTCGTCGCGCACGGCGGGGATGCCATCGACCACCAGCGCCAGCCGCCGCGGCGTCACATAGGCGCGCGCCGTCTCGAAGCCGATGCCGGCACCCTTCAGCCCATCGCAGACCAGCCGCTTCAGGTCGTCCGCCGCACGCGCCTGCATGCGCGCCGGAATCTCTTCGCTCAGGATCTCGAGAAGAAGCTCGGCCATCAGTTTCCTCCCCATTCAAATGGGGAAGTGCCCCGGTCTTCCGGGGCGGAGGGGTCATGTGCTGCGCAAAGGAGGGGCATGCCCCCTCCGTCAGCGTATGACGCTGACACCTCCCCATTTGAATGGGGAGGGGAAATGAAGCTCGTCATGCCAATCATCACGCCGCTGCCTTCTGCGTCGCCAGCCACGTCTCGCAGCAGGCCTTGGCGAGGTTGCGGACGCGCAGGATGTAGCTTTGCCGCTCGGTGACGCTGATCACGCCGCGCGCATCGAGCAGGTTGAACGAATGGCTCGCCTTGATGCACTGCTCGTAGGCCGGCAGCGGCAGCTTCTTCTCGACCAACCGGCCGCATTCCTTCTCGGCGTCGGCGAAGTGGCGGAACAGCATCTCGGTGTCGGCATGCTCGAAATTGTAGGCCGACTGCTCCTGCTCGTTCTGCAGGAATACGTCGCCGTAGGTCAGCGGCACGTCGGAGTCGGCGCGATTGTAGGGCAGCTCGTAGACCGTCTTCTTGTCGAACAGGTACATGGCCAGCCGCTCTAGCCCGTAGGTGATCTCGCCGGCCACCAGGTCGACCTCGATGCCGCCCACCTGCTGGAAGTAGGTGAACTGCGTGATCTCCATGCCGTCGCACCAGACTTCCCAGCCCAGCCCCCAGGCACCCAGCGTGGGGCTCTCCCAGTCGTCCTCGACGAAGCGGATGTCGTGCAGCGTCGTGTCGATGCCGATCGCCCGGAGCGAGCCCAGATAGCGTTCGAGGATGTCGGGCGGCGACGGCTTCAGGATCGCCTGGAACTGGTAATAATGCTGCAGCCGGTTCGGGTTGTTACCGTACCGTCCGTCGGTCGGCCGACGCGACGGCTGCACATAGGCCGCGTACCAGGGCTTCGGACCCAGCGCCCGCAAGGTGGTCGCCGTGTGGAAGGTACCGGCGCCCATCTCCATGTCGAAGGGCTGGAGGATCAGGCAGCCCTGCGCCGCCCAGTAGTCCTGCAGGGTCAGGATGAGTTCCTGGAAGCACGTCGGCTTGGCGCGTGCATCAGAGGGGTTCGACACGGTATTCCCCGAAGCTCAGAAGGCCTTTGATTTCCGCGACTTAGGCCGTTGTTGCGGTGCGGCAAAATAGGTTCCAGCCCCTACCCGGGTCAAGGCTGGTGGTGAGTTGTGGCCTCACGACCGTGCATGCCCGCATTGGCCGCATTTCTCGGCAGAGGTCGAAATATAGGCACCGCAGCCTGGGCACTGGACCGTATCCTCGATGACCGCCGGCTTGCGCGATGCCGCGACGGGCGGGGGCGGCTCGGGCCGGGCGGCCGGCGGCGGAGGCGCGGGAGGGCGCTGCGGCGGGTTCGCATTGCCCGTGAAGCGGTCGAAAAGCCCCTTCCAGTGCCGGAAAGTCCTGTACGCCCCGTAAACGGCCACGCCGAACAGTATGATCTTGAGCAGAAACCCCATGCGGCCATTTGAGGTTCCTGCGAAATCCGGTCAAGCGGGCTATAGATGGCTTCATGAATGAACCGGGGGATCGGCCGCTCGACCTGTTCGTGGTCGGCGGCGGCATCAATGGCGCGGGCATCGCCTGCGACGCGGCGGGGCGGGCGCTCAAGGTCGGGCTCTGCGAAATGAACGATTTCGCGAGCGCGACCTCTTCCAAGGCGACCAAGCTGATCCACGGCGGCCTGCGCTACCTGGAAACCTACGAGTTCCGGCTGGTGCGCGAGGCGCTGCAGGAGCGCGAGGTGCTGCTGGCCAAGGCGCCGCATCTGTCCTGGCCGCTGCGCTTCGTGCTGCCGCACGAGCCGCACCTCAGGCCGCGCTGGATGCTGCGGCTCGGCCTCTTCCTCTACGACCATCTCGACTGGCATATGACGTTGCCCAAGTCGGTCGCGGTCGATTTGCAGAATTCGAAGTTCGGCGCCGGCCTGAAGCCCGGATTCGAGAAGGGCTTCGTCTATTCCGACGGCTGGGTCGACGACGCGCGGCTGGTGATTTCCAACCTTAAGTCGGCGCGCGAGATGGGCGCGAAGATCTATGCCCGCCATCGCTGCGTCTCGGCCCGCCGCAGCAGCGACGGCAAGCTGTGGAACATCGAACTGGCCGGCCCCGGAGGCATCCCCGTCCATCTGCAGGCACGCGGGCTGGTCAATGCCGCCGGCCCCTGGGTGAAGCGCTTCCTCGACGAGGAAACCGAGATCAAGACGCCCAAGCGCGTGCGCCTGGTGAAGGGCAGCCACATCATCGTGCCGCGCCTGTATGACGGCGATCACGCCTTCATCCTGCAGAACAGCGACAATCGCATCGTGTTCGTCATTCCCTACGAACGTGAATTCTCGCTGATTGGCACCACCGACATTTCGGTCGAGGACGGCACCCATCCGGTCTGCACGCCGGAGGAGATCACCTACCTCTGCGACCTAGCCAACCGATACATGGCCAAGCCCGTGCGGCCCGAAGACGTAGTCTGGACCTATTCCGGCGTCCGCCCGCTGTTCGACGACGGCGACGACAATCCCTCGAAGGTGACGCGCGATTATCACCTCGAGGTCGACGGTACGCCTCAAGCCAAGGCTCCCATACTTTCGGTGTTCGGCGGCAAGATCACGACCTACCGCCGGCTGGCCGAGCATGCGCTGCGGGACCTCCAGCCCTATTTCCCGCGCATGGGCGGCCCCTGGACCGACGGCCGGGCGCTGTACGATGGCGAGATGGCCGACGCCCCGACCTTCGAGAAGGCGTTCGACCAGTTCGTCGACGGCGCGTCCACAAGCAAGCCCGGCCTGCCGAAGGACCTCGTGCGCATCCTGGCCCGTCGCCATGGCTCGGGGCTCGAGGACCTGCTGGAGAATGTAAAGACCGTGGCCGATCTCGGCCGGCATTTCGGCGGTTCGCTTTACGAGGTCGAGGTCCGCCATCTGGTGCGCGACGAATGGGCGGTCGAGGCCGAAGACGTATTATGGCGCCGGACCAAGGAAGGCCTCCACATGACGCCGGGCGAACGCGAGGCTTTCGCCGTTTGGCTGGAAGAACAGCGGCCGAACTTTACATAACTTAACCGTCGAGGCCGGGCACGCCGGGCGAGCCCCCTCCGTACACCAGGAACAGCCCCTTTCAAGGTGAGGTTCCTGATGTCGATCCGCTCCCTGCTCCTGCCGTCCGCCCTGGTTTTGGCGGCCGGCTTTGCCTTCGCAACCCCTGCCTCCGCCGTCGATCTCTTCGAGGCCGACGACACGATCGAGCTGGCGCAGGCGAACCCGCCCGCCCCGCCGCCGCCTCCGGGCCCGCGCGCCGAGCGCACCCGCGGCGAACGGGGCGAACGCGCCGTCGAGCGCAGCTTCTCGCCCAAGGCGGCCTGCATCGACATGGTGGCCCGCCGCATCGGCGACCGCGCCTACGTCAAGGCCAGGCTCGGGCTGAAGCCCGAGCAGATGACCGCCTGGAACGCCTTCGAGAAGGCGGCCGACGAGGCCAGCGCCAAGTCGATGGCGCGCTGCCAGACCCTGCCGACCGAGATGAAAGAGCGCCCGGGTCTCGTCGAGCGCCTCACGATGGAAGAGGACATGATGAAGGCCCGCATCGCCACGATCGAGGCGGTGAAGCCCTCGCTGACCACCCTGGTCGGCGTCCTGACGGCCGACCAGAAGGCCATCCTCGACCGCCCACGCATGGGCCACTGGGGCCATAAGGCCCGCGAGATGGCCCGGCCCGGCGCCGCTAAGTAGCCTTTTACCAGTCGCTGTGGCGGACGATCTTCAACAGGTCGTCCGCCATGGTGAGCGCGGTCAGCACACCGGTCTTGGGATTGTCCGGCATGGCGCGGCCCAGCCGCTCCAGCTTCAGCTCGCCCGAATCGGCCACGACCTCGAGCTTGCTGGCATTGGTGCCAGGCGGCAGAGTCGGATCGGCCACCAGCTCGATCTCCGTCCTGTCGAGCCCCGCGCCGCACAGCGCCACCGTCACCGCCAGATTGGCGTTCTTCGGGTAGAGCCGGCCGGCATCGGCGGGCTTGCCGCGGAAGATGACCGTCGGCTCCTTGATCGACGGCAGGTCGAACTCGGTCTCGGCCGGCGTGCCGGTCCAGGCATGCGGCGGCTTGATCGAGATGTATTTCACCTTCTCCAGCTTGCCCAATCGCATGGCGAGCAGGCCGTCGAGGCCCGCGATGGCGCCGGACGGCAGCCGCAGGCGCGAGCCGCCCTTCTCCGCGGCCTTCAGGTGCTTCTTCCACAGGGCCGGGTCGCCATAGGCGCCGGTGGCGATGACCATGAAGTCGAAGCCCTTCTTCAGGATGGTCTCGCCCCAGTCCCGCACCGCCTGCTGGCTGGCCGCCTCGACCACGACGTCGGGGTTGAGCTTGAGCAGCGCCTTCAGGTCATCGACGACCGCGACCTTCTTCCCGAGCTTCTTCTGCGTCGCCGCGACGCGGCCTTTCCGCACCAGGACGCCCACGATGTCGATCGGCGGCTTCTTCTCGCGAAACACGTCGAACAGCATCTGGCTGATGGCGCCATAGCCGATCAGCGCTATTTTCAGCCGTTTTTCCTTCGCCATTTGTCCCCCGGGAGCCCGAATTCACCGCGACTATAGCGGGGCAGCGCGGCCCTTGCGACCGCAGGGGGTCACGGCTATAACCCCGGCCTCGTCGCGGGCCGGAGTCCGTACACCTGACGGAGCGTAGCTCAGCCTGGTAGAGCACTAGCTTCGGGAGCTAGGGGCCGGAGGTTCGAATCCTCTCGCTCCGACCAAAAAAGCCCAAGGGCTTTCGCGACGAGAGTGCCGCGTCATCAGAGATGGTGACGCGGCACGTTTCTTTTGGAAACCAAGGTGTTTCCGTCCCTATTGCCCGCGGCCCCGTACAATGCCCACAATACGAGTAGTATTGATGACGTTCGCTCGAAGGCGAACATGGTGTTGTCGTAACTGAGCTCCCACGCTGCCGCGTCGAAGGCGAAGGGGAAGTGCGATGACGGACTCGACCTGGACCAAGGCGACGATCTGCAAGGGATGCTGGCAGCAGATGCACGTGCCCATCCCCTTGCGCGGCGTCCTGTCGGTACCGTTCCGGGCCTTCGGAGTCCGGCCGAGCCGCATGAATCCGAATGTCTGCACGATCTGCGAGCTGATGTTCACGAAGGTCATGAAGGCCCGCAACGTAAAGACGGACGCCACGATCCTGTTCGCTGACCTAAGCGGGTACACGAGGCTATCCCAGTCCCTGTCGTCCGCCGACATGAACGACCTGCTCGATGCATTTTACGACGAATGCGCCGGCGCCATCTGGCGATTCGACGGCTTGCTCAACAAGACGATCGGCGACGCCGTGATGGCCGTCTTCAATTTCCCGATCCGGAACACCGACCACACGACGCAGGCCCTGCTCGCAGCCCGGGAAATCCAGAACCGCTTCGAAGCGGTGCGAACGGCATTTGTCGATCGCACCGGCAGCAGCTCTACAGAGCGCGAGATCGGCGTGACGGTTGGAATTCACTGCGGCGAGATAACCTTCGGAGAGTTCGGCCACGCCCACCGTGACATCACTGCCATCGGAACGGTGGTGAATACGGCTGCAAGAGCCCAGTCGGTCGCCACTGCCGGCCAGATATTGGTGACAGAGGCGGTGTATGAGCGAGCGAGACTCGACCTCTCGGGATGCACTGCGCAAGACCACCAATTGAAGGGGTTCGACGCTCCCGTCCGGCTGTATGCGATCCCTTCGCCGCCGTCCTGATCACGCCACCAGCGGAAAATGGCAAGCGACCTCGCGGCCGGGGGCGATGGAGCGCAGCGGCGGCACCTCGTCCGTGCAGCGCGGCTGGGCGTGCGGGCAGCGGGTGCGGAAGCGGCAACCCGACGGCGGATCGAGCGGCGACGGCGGGTCGCCTGGCTTCAACCCGGTGTCGCCCAAAGGGACATCGGGATCGGGCACCGGGATCGCGGCCATGAGGGCGGCCGTGTAGGGGTGCGCGGGCGTGGCGAACAGCGAGTCCGAGTCCGCGACCTCGCAGAGTCGGCCGAGATACATGACCGCCACCCGGTCCGACACCGACTTCACCACCGCGAGATCGTGGGCGATGAACAGGAGTGTCAGGCCAAAGCGCGCCTTCATGTCCTCCAGCAGGTTGACGATCTGCGCCCGGATCGAGACGTCGAGCGCCGAGACCGGCTCGTCGCACACGATCAGGCTGGGCTCGAGCACCAATGCGCGCGCGATGGCGATGCGCTGGCACTGGCCGCCGGAGAATTCGTGCGGACGGCGATTCCATACGAGATCGGGATCGAGACCGACCGCCTCCATCACGCTGCGCACACGGCGGGTGCGCTCGGCGGCATCGGAGACGCCCGACACGACCAGCGGCTCGGCGATGATCTCGGAGACCTTGCGGCGCGGATTGAGCGAGGCGATCGGGTCCTGGAAGATCATCTGCAGGCGCGGACGCACCGCGCGCAGCGCCTGGCCGCGCATCTTCGTGAGGTCCTGGCCGTCGAACAGCACGGCGCCGGCCTTGGGCGGCGGCAACTGTAGCAGCGCGCGCGCCAGCGAGGATTTTCCGGAGCCCGATTCGCCGACGAGGCCCAGGGTCTCGCCCTGCTTCACGGTCAGCGTGACGTCGCTCACCGCGTGGACGTGACGGCCGCCGCCGACCGGGTATTCGACCACGAGGTTCTGGATGGCGAGGAGGTCGCTCATGGGCCGACTCCCCTCGGGTGGAAGCAGGCATAACCGCGGCTGCCTTCCATCGTCAGCATGGGCTGCTCGTCGTCGCAGTGGTCAGTGCGGTAGCTGCAGCGCGGCGCGAAAGAGCAGCCGCCGCTGCGACGCGCGAGGTCGGGCGGCCGGCCGGGAATGGCGCTGAGGCGCGTATGCGTGGGATCGGTAAGGCGCGGCAGCGAGCGCAGCAGCGCCTCGGTATAGGGCATGCGCGGCGAGTGGAAGATCTCGCGCGTCGCCGCCGCTTCCACGGCGCGGCCGGCGTACATGACCATGATGTCGTCGGCCCGGCCGGCGGCCACGCCGAGATCGTGGGTGATCAGGATCATCGCCATACCGCGGTCACGCTGCTCGCGCTGCAGCAGGTCGAGGATCTGACGCTGCACCGTGACGTCGAGCGCGGTGGTCGGCTCGTCGGCGATCAGCAGCTTGGGCGCACATGCAATGGCGATGGCGATCGCCACCCTCTGACGCATGCCGCCCGACAGCTCATGTGGATACTGAGCCGCGCGGCGCTCCGCCTCGGGGATACCGACCTCGCCCAAAAGCTCGACGGCGCGGCGGGCCGCGGCCTTGGAGTCGAGTCCGCGGTTGAGGCGCAGCCCCTCGCCGATCTGGCGGCCGATCTTCATCACCGGATTGAGCGAGGTCATCGGATCCTGGAACACGATGCCGATCTCGCTGCCCAGCACGCTCCGGAATTCCTTGGGCGAGAGCGCGCGAAGATCGCGGCCCTCGAACAGAACCTGTCCCGCCACCTGCGCGCCCGAGCTCTCGCCCACCAGGCCGATCAGCGAGCGCACCAGCACCGACTTGCCCGAGCCCGATTCGCCCACGATGCCGAGCGTGCGGCCCGCGTGCAGATCGAAAGACACGCCGTCGACCGCGCGCAACGGTCCTCGCGCCGTGGAAAAGCCAACGCGCACGTCGCGCACCGACAAAAGAGGAGATACGCCGGTCACAGCGCCGACCTGCGCGGATCGACCATGTTGCGCACCATGTCGCCCACGAAGTTGAGCGACAGGACGGTGGCGAACATCACCGCAGCCGGGATCAGCGCCGTGTGCGGCGCCACGTCGAGCGCCTCGCGGCCGTCGGCGATCATGCCGCCCCAGCTCGGCTGCGGCGCGGGAATGCCGAGACCGAGGAAGGACAGCGCGCCCTCGGCCACGATGATCACGCTGATCGCCACCAGCCAGAAGGCGAACATCGGGGGCAATAGATTGGGCAGGATCTCGCGCGTCAGGATGCGCCAGTTGCTGGCGCCGATGGTCCGCGCGGCCAGCACGAAGTCGCGATTGGCCCAGGCCAGCGTATTGGCGCGCGACACGCGGGCCGCCGCCGGGATCGACAGGATACCGAGCGCCAGGGTGACGTTGAACAGGCTCTGGCCGAGATAGGCGGTGAAGGTGAGCGCCAGCACCAGCGAGGGGAAGGCCAGCAGGATGTCGATAAAGCCGACTGCCAGCAGGTCGACCTTGCCACGGAAGTAGCCCGCGCTCATGCCGATCGCGCCACCGATCAGGAACCCGAGGAACGGTGCGCAGATGCCAACGATCAGCGAGGTGCGGGCGCCGTAGATGATGCGCGAGAGCATGTCGCGGCCGAGATTGTCGGTACCCAGCAGGAATTCGGCCGACGGCGGCTTGCGGCGCAGGATCAGCTCCTGCGCCGACGGATCGGGCAGGCCGATCCAGTCGGCGGTGATCGCGAGAAAGACGACGAGCAGGAGCCAACCCAGCGGCAGGGCGAGCGCCCAGTGCCAGCGGCGCCGCGGCCGGGTGGCGGCGACGACCGCACCCTTAGCTGCGGAAGCGGACATGGCGAACCCTTGGGTCGAGCACGGCGTAGAGCATGTCGACCAGGAAGTTGATGACCACGAAGCCCACCGCGATGAAGGCCACGGTGCCCTGCACGAGGATCAGGTCGCGGTTGAAGATGCCGTTCAGCAGCAGCCGTCCGACGCCGGGCAGGGCGAAGATCTGCTCGACGATCACCGCGCCGCCGATCAACCCGCCGATGTTGAGGCCGAGGATGGTGATCAGGGTGAACGACGAGGGGCGCAGCGCGTGCTGCAGCAGGACCCGCCACGGCGGCAGGCCCTTGGCGCGCGCCAGCAGGATGAAATCCTCCTTGAGCGTGGTCAGCAGGTCCGAGCGCAGCACGCGCATCAGGACCGTCCACTCGATCAGGCCCAGGGTCAGCGAGGGCAGGATCATCGATTCGATGTTGTCCCACAGCCCTTCCGACATCGGCGTGAAGCCGGTCGCCGGCAGCAGGTCGAAGGATACCGAGAACAGGTAGATCAGCACGATGCCCAGCATGAAGTTGGGCATCGCCAGGAAGCCGAAGGCGGCCGAGGCAGAGATTCGATCGAAGATGCCGCCGGGCTTGCGCACCGACAGCAGCGCCACCGGGATCGCGATGCCCAGCGCGATAAGCTGGGCCATCACCATGAGCTGCAGCGACACCGGCAGCCGGTCGACGATCGCCTGCACCACCGGCTCGCCGTTGCGGTAGGAGCGGCCGAGATCGCCCGACAGCGCCGAGCCGAGCCAATCGAAGTAACGGACCAGCATCGGCCGGTCGAGGCCGAGGTCGGCGCGTAGGCCGGCAATATCCTGCGGCGTGGCGAGCGATCCCAGGATCACGATCGCCACGTCGCCCGGCAGGATGTTGACGATGAAGAAGGTCAGCAGGGTGACGCAGAACAGCACCACCACCAGCCGCACCAACTGGCGGAGGATCCACGGCATCGCAGCTATGCCCTACGCTACCCTACTCCGCGCCCGTCGTTATTTCGTGAGCCAGGCGCCCTCGACCTGCACGGCGCCGCCGCGCAGGCCCGGAATGCCGTGCACGTTGGCACGGGTGATGGCGAAGTCGATGTTGCTGCCGGTCCACAGCCACACCACGTCGTCGTTCAGGATCTTGATCAGGTCGCAGTAGGCCTGCTTGCGCTTGTTCTCGTCGAGGCTGGTGCGGCCGATCAGCAGCAGCTTGTCGACTTCCTCGTTGTTGTAGCCCGAGAAGTTGATCGGGCTCTTGGAGTGGAAGTTGGCGAACATCTGCGGATCGACGTCGGCGAGGTCGATGATGCGCCAGCCGGTGATCTGGAAGTCGCGCGACAGCGTCTCCTTCACCAGCTGCGTCTGGTCGACCGGCTTGATCTCGATGTCGATGCCGGCCTTCTTCATGTCGGCCTGGAAGACCTGCGCATTCTCGCGGCCGCGCGGCGTGGCGGTCACCGTCATGGTCATCTTCACCGGCTTGCCGTAGTCGGCGATCAGCTTGCGGGCGGCCTCGGGATCGTACTTCAGCGCACCCGTGTCCTTGCACTCGATGCCCGAGTTCGGACCGTACGGGTCGTCATGGACGGGGCGCAGGCCCTGCGTCAGCACTTGGGCGTTGGCCTTGCGGTTCAATGCCATCGAGACGGCCTGGCGTACGCGCTTGTCGTTCAGCGGCTCGCGCTGGGTGTTGAGCGGCGTGACCAGCGCGCCGCTGCCCACCCAGGTCAGGACCCGGAGATTCCTGTCCTTCTTGGCCTTCATGATGTTCTCGGCGCGGTCTTCCCAGATCACCTGGACGTCGCCCTTCACGAGGCTGGCGTAGCGGGCGTCGGAGTCCGGCAGCGGACGCACGGTCACGCGGTCGAGATAGGGCTTACCCTTGTCCCAGTAGTCGGGATTGCGCTCGGCGACCAGCCGGTCGGCAGCGCGCCATTCCTTGAAGACGAACGGACCGGTGCCGACGGGATTGCGATTGTAGTCGGCGCCCTTCTCCTGGGCGAGCTTCACCGGGATGATCAGCGTGGTGACGGTGGGCTGTGCCAGGGTCCGCGGCAGCGCCGCGTTGGGCCCGCGCATCTTGAATACCGCCGTCAGCTCGTCCGGCACCTCGACCTTGTCGATGGCGAGATAGGCGCGGCCGGCGAAGCGGCTGGCCGGATCGAGCAGGCGGTTGAAATGGTCGGCCACGTTCTGGGCGGTGAACGGCGTGCCGTCGTGCCATTTCACGTTCGGGCGGATCTTGGCCGTCCAGACGCTGCCATCCTCGTTGGGCGTCATCGACAGCGCGAGTGCCGGGATGAGGTTGCCCTTGTCGTCGAGCCGCATCAGCGTCTCGTAGAACAGCGAGGCCGCCGTCACCGTCGAGTTGGAATAGACACCGGCGCGGACCGGATCGAAGCCTTCGAAATCGCTCTCGACGCCGATCGTCAACGAACCGCCGCGTACGGGCGCCGGCGCAGGCGCCTGGGCGAGGGCAGGCGCCGCGAAAGCCGCGACCAACGTCGCCGCCAAACCGAATCTGCGAGAAAACAGTGCCATCAGGCCCCTCCCATGGATCGCGCCGTAGACCGGCATCAACTCTATGGGCGGGAAGATAACGCGACGTACGCCGCGAGCCTAGAGGATTGCGGAGACTCTGAAGTCCCGCACGCTACATGCAATAGGCTTGGGCTGCGACGACCGAGTTCAGGCCTTGCATTTCCTGCGGCGAGAGGTTCGAGGGATTGAGCAGGTTGCCGCTCACGCTCACCGACTGGTTCGACTTGCGCAGGCCGAGGACGGCGTTGGCGCGCTGGTCGGCCGGGATGCGCGCGATGATGCACTGGCACATCTTCTCGGAGGCCGTGACCATGCATTCGGTCATGAGTTCGTCGGCGCGCGAGGCGGAGGAAAAGCCCAGGGTCATGACGAGGGCGGCAAGTCCGGCGGCGATGATGCGCATGTGGATCTCCATGGATGACGCATCATACCCGCCTCTCAGGCCAGCAGCCAGTTCCTCAGGAGGCCGAACAGGCCGGTCAGGAAGAGGATTGTGAGGGCGACGTTACGGTAGAGCCGCTCGCTCGCCAGGCCATGGAACAGCCGGCCGCCGGCCCAGGCGCCCAGCACCATCACCGGAAACAGCACGACGGCGCGGACCAGCGCGTCGACACCCGCCACGCCGGTCGCCAGCACGATCACGATCAGCAGGAACTGCGTCAGGAAATAGTAGGTGACGATGTTGGCCCGGTTGACCTGCGGCGGATCGTTGCCCGACAGGAGATAGAGCAGCACCGGCGGGCCGCCGACGCTGGTCGTGGCCATCATCGCGCCCGAGACCCCACCCACGATCACCGTCGCCACCGTCGAGCGCCGGCCGGTGTACTTCCAGCCCGTCCACATCAGCAGCACGAAGGCCACGATCACCGCCGACACCGCGGTCACGATCGTGTTCTTGTCGACGCTGGCCAGCAGCCACACGCCCGCCGGCATCGCGAGACACGCCGCGATGCTCATGGGCGTCAGCACCTTCCAGTCGGCATGCTGGCGGACCTGCGGGAAGAGCTGCAACGAGACGACCAGTTCGATGGCAACCACCGTCACCACCATCTCGGCCGAACCGAACAGGATGGCGAAGATCGGCGCCATCAGCATGGCCGAGCCGAAGCCCGCGAAGCCGCGCATGAGACCGGCGACCAGCGTGACACCGAGTGCGGTCCACAGGCCGGTCTCGACGAACAGGGAATGGATGTAAGGCAACATGAGGCGACGGACTCGATCGGATTGAAGACGTTCGACGACACTGATCCGCGGCCAGAAGGCGGCGGATCAGCGAATAACTCGAAGCGTCGTAAGTCGCGTCATGACGGCCGGAGTGTCGACGATGGCGAAAGAGTCGTCAACAACACAAGCCTACTAGCGCTTGGCCTGCCCCTCGCCGGTCTTGTCGCGCAGACGGCGCATGCCGCGCAGCCAGCGGTCGCGATCGAGCTTGCGGGTCATGTACTCCTTCACCTCGGGATGCGGCAGGATCAGGAAGCGCTCCTCGTCCATGGCTTCGATCACCGTCTGCGCCACCGCATCGGTGTTGATGACGCCATCGACCGACGCCGCGGTCGCCCCGGCCATACGCAGCATGTTGGTGTCGACGGCCTGGGGGCAGAGCACCGACACGCGGATGCCGCGGTCGCCGTACTGGATCGAGAGATGCTCGGCGAGCGCCACGCCCGCATGCTTGGTGACGCCGTAGGGCGCCGAGCCCATCGACGCCAGCAGGCCCGCCGCGCTCGCGGTGTTGAGCAGGTAGCCCTCGCCGCGCTTCAGCATCTGCGGGACGAGCGCCCGGGCAGCATAGACATGCGCCATGACATGGATGGCCCATGAGTCGGCCCAGTCCTTGTCGGTCGCATCCTCGTGTCCGCCGCGGCCGATTCCGGCATTGGAGAAGAAGATGTCGATCTCGCCGTACTTCTTCTCGGCCTCGGCAATCAGGCGCTTGACCTCGGACTCCTGCCCGATGTCGCCCGCCACCGCGAGCGCGCCGATATCCTTGGCCACCTTGTCGAGCCGGCCGGCATCCATGTCGGCCACCACGAGCCCCTTGGCCCCTTCCTTGGCATAGCGCCGTGCGATCGCCTCGCCGATGCCACCCGCCGCGCCGGTGACGACGCAGACCTTGCCCTTGACCTTCATGTCAGCCCCACGATTGTTCGATCAGTTCGATGTACTGCGCCTTGGTCGGCTGGCGCGGCGTCGAGAGATGGCAGTGGTCACCCATCGCGCCGTCGGCGATCTTCTCGATCGTGTCCTGCGCCAGTCCCGCCGCGCCCAGGCCCTTCGGGATGCCCAGCCGCTCGTTGAGCGCCGCCACCGCATTGGCCACGCCCGCGGCGCTGGCCTCGCTTTCCGGCAGGCCCATCACCTGCGCCAAGCGCTTGAACTTGTCGCCGACCGCCGGCTCGTTGAAGCGCAGCACCGCCGGCAGGTAGATCGCATTCAGCGTGCCGTGATGCAGTCGGTAGCCCTTGAGGCCGCCGGTCGGATGCGAGAGCGCGTGCACGGCGCCCAGCCCCTTCTGGAAGACCATGGCGCCTTCCATGGCGGCCACCGCCATGTTGTAGCGCGCCTCGCGATCCTGCCCGTCCTTGGTGGCGCGCTCGACGTACTTCCAGGCCTTCTCCAGCCCGTCGAGGGCGATCGAATCGGCCGGCGGGTTGAAGACGTTGGCGAGGAAGCATTCGATATTGTGCGTCAGCGCATCCATGCCCGTGCCGGCGGTAAGATGCGGCGGCAGGCTCATGGTGAGGTCGGGATCGATCAGCGCCAGCCGCGGGATCAGGTACGGGCTGCCGATGGCGAGCTTGCGGCCCGAATCCATGATGATGACGCCGCCGCGGCTCACCTCGCTGCCGGTACCCGAGGTGGTCGGGATCGCGACCATCGGCGCCACCGCCGCGGTGATCTTGCCCGCCCCGCCCTCGACGAAAGAATAAGCCTGCAACGACGGGCCGGGATGCGTCGCCATCAGCGCGACCGCCTTGGCGAGATCCATCGGCGAGCCGCCGCCGATGGCGATGATGCCGTCGCAGCCCTCGTCCTTGTAGATCTTGAGCGCGTCGCGCATGGCGGCTTCCGTCGGGTTCTCCGGCGTGCCGTCGTAGATCGTGATCGGCATGTTGCCGGGAAGCTGCTCCTTCACCTTGGCCCACAGGCCGGCCGAAATGACGCCCTTGTCCGTGACGATCAGCGGCCGGCGCATGCCCATAAGCTGCAGCTCGGACTCGAGCAGCTTCAGCGCCCCGAAGTCGAACTGGATACGGGTCAGGTAGGTGATCAGGGCCATCCGCTAATTCCTCTCGATTTTGCGCGGAGCCTACGCGAGAAAAAGCCCATGAGCGACACTTCAGTCCTGCGCATGGCGACCGTCGGCGATGCCGCCGCGGTCGCCGCCGTCATTGCCGCTTCCTTCGCGCAATATCGCGGCAAGCTCGTGCCGGAATCAGGCGCCTTCCGGGAGACGGCCGAGGGCATCGCGGCCGAACTGGGCAAGGGTGCCAGTGCGATCGTCGCGGAGCGGAACGGCGAGATGCTGGGCTGCGTGCTGATGGAGGAGATGGAGAGTGATCTCTATTTTGGCCGCCTCTCCGTGCTGCCGTCGGCGCGCGGCCTGGGTCTGGCGCGGCAATTGATCGATGCGGTCGAAGCCGAAGCGCGCCGCCGCGGTCTCGCCGGGGTGCGGCTTGGCGTCCGCATCGTTCTCACCGACAACCAGCGCCTGTTCCACGCGCTGGGCTATCGCGAGACGTCACGCGAGGCCCATCCCGGCTTCGACCATCCGACCTCGATCAACATGCGCAAGCCGCTCGGCTGAGCGTCAGTCGGCAGCGCCACGCGGCTTCAGAGCGTGGAGGATGATCAGCCCGATCCCGAAAACATGCGGTGCATAGAAGCGTATCTCCACCGAGGGAAAGAGAACGAACCGCGCGGCCGCGCCGATCAGCAGGATACCAAGCAGCAGGTTCGCCCACGCCCCGCTATCTTGCCGCTTGAGCAGCAGGATCGCCGTCAGCACCGCCGCCAACGCCGCATGAAGCCAGGCCATATGGGACACCCGGCCGATCTGGACCATCATGACCTTGAAATAGAGGCCAGAGTCGAAGGCCGGGCGGAAGTCCTTCAGGACGTTCTGGAGTTCGGCGAAGGTAAAGTAGAACAGCGGCCACCAGCCGATGGACTGGCTGGCCAGGGCGCTCATCGCATAAGCGGCAACAGAGCCGATGAAGAGCGCGAGCGCCGCGCCATACTGCCGACGCAGCGCCAAGCCCCCGCAGAGAATGGCATTCAGGACGATACCGTCGGGCCGCAGCAGGACAGCCAGCAGAAAGCAGACGACCGCAGGGCGCACTCGCTCCGACAGAAGGAGCGCGATGCCTGCGACGCAGGCGAAGGTGAAGACCGCGTCGGGTGACACCATGCTGGCGAAACTGCCCAATCCGAAGAGCAGCACGAGCGGCAGCCAGGCGAGCGTGGCGATGCCGTCGAGGCGCCAGGCGGCGTACACCAGGATCGCCAGGATGCCGAGCGTGCTCACCAGGCTGACCATGACGATCGCCCGCACCGGGTCCATTGCAAGCGCCACGCCTTTCAGAAGCACGATATAGCCGTACTTGCTCTCGTAGAGCGGGAGCTGGCTGAACAGCGCCACCGGGTCGAGATGCTGGGCCTCGACATAGCTGTTTCCCACCGTCAGATAGGTCCATCCCGCGGGCGACGGGTGCGGCCTGATCGTCGTCCAGGTCTTCGCGTGCAGGGCCACGATGTCGACCGTGCCGTCGGGCGACGTCGCACCGGCCTTGAGGATCGCCATCGTGTAGGGAACGACGTCCCAGTCCAGGGCCGGCCGCATGATCGCGAAATAGGCGAAGTAGAGAGCGATGAAGGTCGCCAGGATGGCCGAGACCAGGCGCCAGCCTCTCCAATCCGCAAGCGCGGTCATCATGAATTTTTCTCTCCCCGCAGGGAGTATGCGCGAGCGATTGCCTGTTGAGCAACGGGGGCCGTGATCTGCTATTGTATAGTCATGAGCAGCCGCACCCCCCTCACCGGTCCGTCCGCCTGGCATGGCCAGGACATCAAGAATTCGTCGCGCTGGATTCGCGACCTGACACCGGACGGGGTCGACGAACTCGACGCGGCGCTGAAGGGCCTGCGCGGCATGGAATGGTCGGAGATCACACGCGATGATTTCCACCTGCCCTCGCTGGACGAACTGTTCGACGACATCGCCGACGAGTTGGAGAACGGCAGCGGCATCGTGAAGCTGCGCGGCCTTCCGGTCGACCGTTACGACGAAGAGGACCTGCGGCGCCTCTACTTTGCCATCGGCACGCATATCGGCACGCCGGTGTTCCAGAACCGCAGCGGCGAACTGATGCGCGCCATCCGCGACGAGGGTGCCCATGTCGGCCGCACCTACGGCGAGACCAAGGACGAGAAGGGCTCCACCTTCCTCTCCTCCTATGCCCGCACGCTGACCAACGGCGCGCTGCGTTTCCATACCGACCGCACCGACGTGGTCGGCCTGCTGTGCGTGCGCCAGGCGCGCGCCGGCGGCGTCAGCAAGCTTGCCTCGACGCCCGCGATCCACAACGCGATGCTCGAGCGCCGCCCCGACCTTCTCGAACTGCTGTTCCAGGATTACTGGCGCAGCCGCTTCGGCGAGGAAGGCACCAAGAAGGACGGCGAGGCGACGACGCGCGAGACCGCCTATCCGCTGCCGATCTTCGGCCTGCGCGACGGCAAGTTCACCTCGCACTACTCGCTGACCTTCATCGAAGCGGCGCAGATGGCGCCCGGCGTGCCGAAGCTCACCGGCGCCCAGCGCGAGGCGATCGACGTGCTGATGCAGACCGCCGAGGAGCTGTGCTTCGAGATGACGCTGAATCCGGGCGACCTGCAGCTCATCAACAGCCACGTCACCTATCATGGCCGCACGCCGTTCGAGGACGATGCCTCTTCTGGCAACGACCGAATGCTGCTGCGCCTCTGGCTCACCATGCGCAACAACCGCCCGCTCCCCGAGGGTCACGAGATCCTGTGGCAGGAGATCGAGGCCGGCCGCCCGCGCGGCGGCATCCGCCAGGTCGAGCTCTAGTTCTTCGTCGAGGACGCGCCAAGGGAGTGGCGCGTTTCTAGCACTGAATAGTTGACTAGGAAATCATTCCCGAATAGTTTCCTAGTCAATCAATGACATCCGATCTCGAAACCCATCTCGGCTACTGGCTGCGCTTCGTGTCCAACCACGTCTCGCATGCGTTCAGCCTCAAGCTTCAGACGCGCGATGTGACCGTCGCCGAATGGGTCGTATTACGCGATCTGTTCGACGGCGACGGCATGCCCCCAAGTGCATTGGCCGACCGGCTGGGCATGACCCGCGGCGCCATCTCCAAGCTGGCCGACCGGCTGATTGCCAAGGAATTCATCGAGCGCACGGCTTCGACCGAGGACCGCCGGCAACAGACGCTGTCGCTGACGTCGGCCGGCCGGAAGCTGGTGCCTGCGCTGTCGGCTCTGGCCGACCGTAACGATGCGGAGTTCTTCGGTCACCTGAAGCCCGCCGAGCGTGCGGCCCTGGAGAAAACGCTTCGGGACATCGTGCGCCGGCACGATCTCAAGACCATCCCCACCGAGTAGGACAGCCCATGGACATCGCCGTCATCGAGGAGTGCACCCGAGCCTCCCACGAGGAGCGCATCACCTTCGGCGAGGTCGTGGGACGCCTGATCGCGGCCGGCGTCGAGCGTTATCACGTCGACCTGATCCGCGGGGAATCGACCTATTTCATGCCTGACGATCCATCCCATCGCGTGACCTACAAGCCGGTCGATACACGGCCTGCCGATGCTTTCTCGGCCGACGGCGTGCTGGCGGCGGTGCGGTCCATCCAGGCCGGCAGGACGAAGTACCTGACCTTCTGCCGCCAGATCATGGACGCGGGCTGCGTCGGCTATCTCGTCTCGATGCAGGGCCGGCGAGCCGTCTACTACGGCCGCAGCGGCGAGACTTATGTGGAACCGTTCCCCGGCACTTAGCGCTTCTGGCGCAGGCGACCGACGATGCCCGCCGGGAAGAAATAGACGCAGAGGATGAAGGCCACGCCCAGCCACAGCAGCCAGCGGTCGGGGTGGAACAGATTGGCGAGCAGCGGCACGCCCGCCATTGCCTTGTTGGCGATCGCCAGCAGGTCCTGCAGGTAGTTCTGGGCGAAGACCAGCAGCACCGCGCCGATCACCGCGCCATACATCGTGCCCATGCCGCCGATCACCACCATCAGCAGGATGTCGACCATGATGTCGAAGCTGAGCGTCGTATCGGGATTGGTCTGGCTCGACCACAGGGCCAGCAGCGCACCTGCCAGCGCGGCCGTTGCGGCGGCGATGCAGCTCGCGATCGTTCGGTAGACCACGGTGCGATAGCCGATCGCCTCGGCGCGGAACGGGTTCTCGCGGATCGCCATCAGCACGCTGCCGAACGGCGAGTTCACGATGCGCAGCAGGACCAGGATCAGCACCAGCGACGCGGCGTAGACGAGGTAGTAGTCGAGCAGCCGCCCGTTGAGGCGCACGCCGAACAGCGTGTCGCCGAAGGAGAAAGAGGCACGCAGGGCGGCCGGCAGTCGGTAGTTCAGCCCGTCCTCGCCGCCCGTCAGGTCGGAGAGCTGCGAGGCCAGGATCGCGAAGGCGCTGGCCACCGCCAAGGTGATCATGGCGAAGAAGATCGTGCGCACCCTGAGGCTGAACAGGCCGATCACCGTGGCGAGCACGATGGCGACAATGAGACCCGCCACGACGCCGACGGCTACGGCGTCCCAACCCGCCCCCATGCGCGTCAGCGAGATGGCGACGCCATAGGCGCCGATGCCGAAGAACATCGTGTGGGCGAAGGAGACGATGCCGGTGTAGCCCAACAGCAGGTCGAACGACGCGGCCAGCACGATGAAGACGCAGATCTTGGCCGCGACGTTCAGCGACTTGGCGCCGGGGAACAGGAACGGCGCGACCGCCAGCCCCACCAAAATGGCAACCAGCGCGAGCGCCAGCCAGCGGCTTTTAGGCAGGTCGTCAGACAGGATCGAGCGAAGCATGGCCCTACCTCTTCGCCACGGGATAGAGGCCCTGCGGCCGCCACAACAGGACCAGCGCCATCAGCAGGATGTTTGAGCCCAGCGCGACCTTGGGCGCGAGGAAGCCGATGTAGTTGGCCGTCAGCCCGACCAGCAGCGCGCCGACGAAGCAGCCGCCGACCGAGCCCAACCCGCCGATGATGATGACGATGAACACCAGCACGGCGACCTGGGCGCCGATCGCCGCCGTCACCGTCTCCTGGTAGAGGCCCCACATGGCGCCGCCCAGCCCCGCCAGCGCCGAGCCGACCACGAAGACGCCAACGAACAGGCGGCGGATGCGATAGCCCAGCGCCTCGACCATCTCGCCGTTCTCGACGCCGGCGCGGATCAGCAGGCCGAGCCGCGTGCGATTGAGCGTCAGCGCGAGCGCCGCGAACACGACGAGCCCGACCACGACCGCCAGCACGCGATACTTCTCGATCGCCACGTCATCGAACAGGAAGGCGCCGCGCAACGCCGTCGGCCGGCTGAGCGTGATCTGGTCCGGCCCCCAGATCACCTTGAGGAGCTGTTCGGCCACGATCAGGCCGCCGGTGGTCACCAGGATCTGCTTCAGGTGCTGGCCGTAGACCGGCCGCACGATGACCCGCTCGAAGCCGAGGCCCAGCACGCCGCTCACCACCATCGCCGCCAGTACCGCTGGCCCGATGGCCGCGAGGTTGAGCCAGATCGAATCGGCGGTCATCCAGGGCGACAGCGCCAGCATGACACTCGCCGCCACGAAGGCGCCCACGGCGATGAAGGCGCCATGGCCGAAGTTGAGCACGTCCATCAGGCCGAAGGTGAGAGTGAGGCCCGAGGCCATGATGAAGATCATCAGCCCCATCGCGAGCCCGGCGACGGTGAGCGTCACCCAGCTTGCCGGCGAACCGATCAGCGGCAGGGCGCCGATCATCAGCGCCGGGATCAGCAGCAGCGGAAGCCAATCACGTTTCATGGGGCTCGTTTCATTGATGCGCATCCATGCCCAGCCCCAGCAGGTGCTGTTGCAGGCCTGCGTCGGCGGCGAAGGTAGCCATGCTGCCCTGGTGCGCGACCTTGCCATCGTCCATCACCGCGACGGAGTCGCCGAGCTGACGGGCGAAGGCGAAGTTCTGCTCGACGACCAGCAGGGTCGACTGCCCGTCCTTCAATTCGCGGAAGGCATCGATCATGTTGGCGATGATGGCGGGCGCCAGGCCCTTGGTCGGCTCGTCGATGAGCAGGAGACGGCGCGGCTCGATGATGGCACGCGCCACCGCCAGCATCTGCTTCTGTCCGCCCGACAACAGGCCCGCCGGCAGGTTCCAGAACCGCTTCAGCGCCTCGAAGCGCGCGAAGATCCAGTCCAGCCGTTTCTGATCCGGAGGCCCCGAGCGCGCGGCCAGGATCAGATTCTCCTGCACCGTCAGGTCGGCGAAGATTGCCATGCTCTCGGGGACGTACGCGATACCCAGCCGCGCGATGTCCGGCGTCGCCAAGTGCGTGATGTCGCGCCCGTCGAAGCGGATCTCACCCGCCGCTGCGCGCCACATGCCCATGATGGTGCGCAAGGTCGTGGTCTTCCCCGCCCCGTTGCGGCCCAGCAGCATGGTGAGCCCACCCTCGGCCACGTCGAATTCGACGCCGTGCAGGATGTGGTAGCGGCCGATGTTCGTCTGGACGCCGCGCAGGGAGAGGAGCGCGCTCATGCGGCGCCTCCAAGATAGGCCTCGCGCACGATGGCGGAGTTGATGACCTCGGCAGGCTTGCCGTCGGCCACCAGCTTGCCTTGATGCAGCACGACGATGCGGTCAGACAGCGAGCGCACCACATCCATCTTGTGCTCGACCAGCAGGATGGTCTTGTCACCGCGATTCTTGATCGACGCGATGATGTCGAGAATGGTCGGGACCTCGTCGATGCTCATGCCGGCGGTGGGCTCGTCGAACATGAAAACGTCAGGCTCGAGCGCCAGCAGGATCGCGACCTCGAGCTTGCGCTGGTCGCCGTGCGGCAGGGTCGCGGCGATCGCCTGGGCGCGGTCGGCCAGCGACACCGCTGTGAGATGCGCCATCGCCTGGTCGATCAGCTCGCGATGCGTCAGCGTGCGGCTGAACAGGTCGTAACCCTTGCCGCTCTTCACCTGCACCGCCAGCCGCACGTTTTCGAGCGTGCTGAGGTTGGGAAAGAGATTGGTGAGCTGGAAAGCACGCCCGAGACCGAGCCGCGTCCGGCGCGGCGCCGCGAGGCCCGTGATGTCCTCGCCGTTCAGCATCACGCGGCCCGAGGTGACCGGCAACTGCCCGGAGATCAGGTTGAAGTAGGTCGTCTTGCCCGCACCGTTCGGCCCGACGATCGAGGTGAGCGTGCCCCTTGTGAAGGCGCACGACACCCCATCGACGGCCGCGTGTCCGCCGAAGCGGATGGTGAGGTCCTTGGTTTCGAGCATCGGGCTCACAGGAACACGCCACCGAAGCGGCGTGCTCTTACGTCTCTTAGCGCTTGTTCTTGATCGGCAGCGTCATCTCGCTGGCCGGGATCACTCGCACCAGTTCGAGCAGGTCGACGTTGTCCGGCGCGTCCTTCTTCATGCGCCAGTGGTACATCTCCTGCAGGGCCTGGTGGTCTTCCTTGCGGAAGGTCATCGTGCCCTTGGGCGTCTCGAAGCTCATGCCTTCCATCGCCGCGATCAGCTTCTCGCTGTCGGTGGACTTGGCCTTCTTCACGCCCTCGACCAGCGCGATGGCGGCGCTCATGCCGCCCGCCACGAAGAAGTCCGGCGGCACGCCGTTGTTCTTCTTCTTGTATTCGGTAACCAGCCAGTCGTTCACCGGGTTCTTGGGGAAGCCCCAATAGTAGTAGATCGCGCCTTCGAGGCCGGGGAACTGCTTCCAGCCGGCCATCACCGGCAGCAGGTTGCCGCCCGGCGCCATCTCGATGCCGAAGCGCTCGGGCTTCAGGTCCATCAGCTTCGGCAGTGGATGGGCGCCGGCCCACACCACGACCACGACCTTACGGCCGGGCTTGTCCTTCAACGCGTCGAAGATGCGCTGCGCCGACGCCGTGAAATCAGTCGTGGCCTGCGGGGCATACTCCTCGTGCACCACCTTGGCCTTGGAGCCGACGGCGGCCAGCGCGGCCTTGACCGCCGCGACGCCGTCCTTGCCGAAGGCATAGTCCTGGGCGAGCGTGGCGATGCTGATATTGTCTTCCTTGAGGGTCGCGGCGGCGGCCAGCGCATCCTGCGTGGAGTTGCGCGCGGTGCGGAAGATGTAGCGGTTCCACTTCTCGCCGGTGATCTGGTCGGCCACGGCCGGCTCGACGATCAGCAGCTTCTTGTATTCCTCGGCGACCGGCAGCATGGCGAGCGCGCCGGCCGAGCCGGTGGTGCCGACGGCGATGTCGACCTTGTCGTCGCCATAGGCCTGCTCCAGCGCCGCCTTGGCGAGATCCGGCTTGAACTGGTCGTCCTTGAGGATGACCTGGATCTTGCGGCCATCGACTTCCATCGTGCCCTTGGTCGCGTATTCAAGGCCCAGCATGAAGCCGGCCTCGGTCTGCCGCGCATAGGCTTCGAGCGGACCGGTCTTGCTGTAGATCAGCGCCACCTTGAGCGGCGGCTGCTGCGCGGCCGCCGGACCGGCCAGAAGCAGGCCGGTCAGCGCCAGGAATGAACGACGGATCATTGAGAACCTCCCTAGAGGAGGCCCTTCTAATCGATGATGGCGGCTTGCACCATCGTGCGGAATTGATTGCGCAGCGCTATCCGGTCGGGATCGCTCACCTGCACCATGTAAATTGCCGTCAGCTCGTTCTTGGGATCGACCCAGAAGAGCGTCCCGGCATTGCCGGCCCAGCCATATTCCCCGACCGAGCCCGGGAGCGCCGCCTCGCCTGTCATCGTTCTGACTTCGAAGCCCAGCCCAAAACCCAGGCCCGGCGGCCGGCCCGGTCGAGTGCCAGTATGGTCGGCCGCCATGAAGGCCAACGTCTGCTTGCCGACCAGGCGCTTGCCGTTCAGTTCGCCGCCGTTCGCCAGCATGGACGCGAAGCGCAGATAATCCGCCATCGTGGAGGTGAGCCCGCCGCCGCCCGATTCATACTTCGCACCGTCATCGACCTTGAACCGGGGTGTCATCGGCTGCCCGCCGGGACGCGGCCCGGGCTGGGCGGCGCGCGCGACCTTCGCGGCCGGCACCTGGAACTGCGTGTCGACCATGCCGAGCGGCTTGAAGATGCGCTCCGATAGCGATTCGCCCAGCGTCTTGCCGTCCACCACCTCGACGAGGCGCCCCAGCACGTCGGTCGAGACGCCGTACTCCCAGCGCGCGCCGGGCGAGAAGCGCAGCGGCAAGGTCGAGAGCTTGGTGACGAATTCCTGGTTGCTCATCGAGCGGTCGCCGATCTTGGCGGCGACATAGGCCTGGTTCACCAGCGATGCGCCGCGACCACCGTAGATCAGACCGGATGTGTGGCGCAGCAGGTCCTGCACCGTCATCGGCCGCTCCGGATCGGACAGCAACAAGGTGGGCGTGCCATCGGCACCGGTCTTCTCCTGCGCGACCTTCATCTTGCCGAGTTCGGGCAGGAACTTGGACACCGGGTCGCTGACCTGCAGACGCCCCTCCTCCACCATCTGCATGACCGCCAGGCTGACGATGGGCTTGGTCATTGAATAGATGCGGAAGATCGAATCGGCCTTCATCGGATCGGGCGATGCCGCTGGGTCGCGCTTGCCGAGCGTCGACACCCACGCGACCTTGCCGCGCCGCGCCACCAGCATGACGGCGCCCGGCACCAGCCCGTCATCGACATGCTTCTGCGTCGCCACTTCGAGCCGCTTCAACTGCGCCGAGGAAAGCCCGACATCTTCCGGCTTCGCCGCCATCGGCAGCACCCATTCCTGGGCGTACGCGGGCGACGCAAGCGAACCAGCAAACACAAACGACGCGAGCCCCACGGCCGCGACAGCAACTCTCTTCATGTGGCGTATCTCCCGGTATGTTTTGCCGGAGCATACGCGGCGCAAAAGCACTCGTCAGGCTTTGTCGCGTAGTCGATGGTAGCGCTTCAGGAGGGCGTGCCCTTTCGCAGCGATGCGACGGGCGGCGGTGACGGTGCGAGGCACGGGCTCGCCCCAGGCGGCGGCGGTCAGGGCGAAGCGGGTGGGCTTGCCCTTGTCATCCTTGAGAGGCGGAAGCTTGCCGGCGCGGCCGTAGAAGCGGACGGCCCAGCTTCCCTTGCGGCGCATCTCCTGCGGCGACATGTCGGCGACGCGCTTCTTCTTCACGCCGGGTTTGAGATGCGCGCCTTGCGAACGGGCGAAGGCGGCGCGGCCAGCGGCGGTCAGGCCGCCCTTCGGATCCTTCGTGACAGGCTTGCGACGCACGCTCATGCCCGCTCCTTCCGGCGCTGCTGGGCCACCCACATATTGTCGACCAGATTGGGATAGCGGCGACCCGCACGCTGGGCGCGCTTGCGAGCGCGCTCCTTCTCTGCGGCGGTCAGCCGGACGGAGCCCCGCTTGCGCGAGGTGGCGGAGCGCTTCTTGCACCACGGCGGAGGCGTCTTCTTTGGAGACTTTGTCGTCATCTGCGGGAAACGCCCGGGCCAGCCAATACGTTGCGGCGCTCTACGATCGTCCTTCGAGTAGCGGCCGTTCGCGTTGGAAAAGCGCGATGACTTCGTCCATCACCGCGCGCACCCGCGGCAGGGCGCGCAGGTCGCGATGGACCAGCAGCCACTGGTCGGCGAAGACGTCGGGGATGATGCCGCCGATCCGGCGCAGCATCGGGTCGGGGTCGGCGAGATGGCAGGGCAGCACGGCGAGGCCGGCGCCGGTCCGCGCCGCCTCGTGCAGCACCAGCCAGTTGTTGCCGCGAATCTCCGGCCGGCGCCCGCCCCGAAAGTCCAGCAGCCAGCTCTGCCCCGTCATCCTGATGTGATCGTCGTCGAAGCCGACCCACGGCATCGCCGCCAGCGCCGACTGGGTGGACTTCTTCACCGCCAGCGTGCGCGCGGCGTAGATCGCGAAGGCGACACGGCCCAGCTTGCGCGCGACGATGCCGCCCATCTCCGGCACCTGCTCGCGGATCAGCAGATCGGCCTCGCGGCGCGACAGGTTGGCCAGCGTGTGGCTGGAGATCACCTCGAACTCGATCTGCGGCAGCCTGGCTCGGAGCTCGGCGGAGTAACGCGCCATCAGCGCGGCGGTCGCCTCCTCCGCCGACAGGCGCACCGTGCCGCTCACCGTGTCGCTGAGGCCGGCGCTGCGGCGGTGGATCGACTGCGCCGCCTTCTCCATCGCCTCGGTGTCGGCCAGCAGCTCCTCGCCCGCGCTGGTCGGCACGAAACGGTCGGGCAACCGATCGAACAGGCGCGCGCCGATCTGCGTTTCCAGCGCCTGTACGCGACGCGACACGGTCGGATGGCTGACGCCCAGCGCCTTGGCGGCCGTCGTCAGCGTGCCGCCGCGGGCCAGGGCCAGAAAAATACGGAGATCGTCCCAGTTGGCGTCCATGTTCAGAACTGTACAGTGGGCTTTCCGAAATGTGGACTGACGAATACGGATGTTCGCCCTAGCATCCGATCATGCACATCGAACCTCGCCTGCTCGTGTTCACCAAGGGCGTCCGCGCCCGCATCGCCGCCACCGTCGCCATCGGCCTTCTCGGCGTGGGCTGCGGCATCGCCCGGCTCGGGCTTCTCGGCTGGCTGATCGGCCAGATCTTCCTCGGGCGACCGCTGCAGGAGCTGGTGTGGCCGATCGTGCTGATCGCCGCGGTGATGGTGCTGCGCGGCGCGGCCGAGCATTGGCGCGCGGTGATGGCGCATGAGACGGCGGCGCGGGTGCAGAAGGTCCTGCGCCGCACGCTCTACGACAAGGTAGCGTCGCTCGGTCCGGCGACCGTAGGACGGCAGCGTTCCGGCGGGCTCACCCTCTCCATGATCGACGGCGTCGAGCAGCTCGAAACCTATTTCGGCCAGTTCCTGCCGCAGTTCCTGATCGCGCTGCTGACACCGATCCTGATCTTCGTCGTCATTTCCTTCATCGACCTGCCGGTGGCGCTGGTCATGCTGGGCTTCGCGCTGGTCGCACTCTTTGCGCCGGCGCTCTGGCACAAGTGGGACGTGCGCGCCTCGATCGCGCGCATGACGGCCTACAAGTCGTTCGCCGCGGAGTTCCTCGATTCGATCCAGGGCCTCGCGACGCTGAAGGCTTTCGGCCAGGGCAAAGCGCGCGCCGCCCGGCTCGAGGTCGAGGCGCGCGATCTCTTCCGCCGCACCATGTGGGTGCTGGGCACCAACTCGCTGGCGCGCGGCATCACCGACACGTCGATCGCCGGTGGTGCGGCCGCGGCACTGATCTATGGCGCCTCAAGGGTCGAAGCCGGATCGATGACGCTGACGGCGCTGCTGATCATCCTGATGCTGGGCATCGAAATCTTCCGACCGATGCGCGAGCTGCGCTCGGTGCTGCACCAGGGCATGGTCGGCCTCTCGGCGGCGCAGGGCATCTACCGTATCCTTGACGACACGCCATCAGTGATCGATCCGGCGCCGGCCCGGCTCGACGGGCTGCTGGCCCCCACCATCGCCTTCGAGGATGTGCGCTTCGCCTATCCCGGCACGCGGCGCACCGTGCACGAACGGCTGAACTTCAAGGCGGCCGCGGGCGAGCGGCTGGGCCTCGTCGGCTCCTCCGGCGGCGGCAAGTCGTCGATCGTGCGCCTCCTGCTGCGCTTCTACGACCCCGACCAGGGCCGCATCCTGCTGGGCGGCCATGACCTGCGCTCGCTCTCCTTCGCGCAGATCCGCTCGCTGATCTCGGTGGTGAACCAGGACACGTTCCTTTTCCACGGCACGGTCGAGGAGAATATCCGCCTCGGCCGGCCCGGCGCCTCGCAGGAGGAGCTGGAGGACGCGGCGCGCGCCGCCAACATCCACGACTTCATCCTGGGCCTGCCGCAGGGCTACGCCACGATCATCGGCGAGAAGGGCATCAAGCTCTCAGGCGGCCAGCGCCAGCGCGTTGCCATCGCCCGCGCGCTGCTGCGCGACACGCCGATCCTCGTGCTCGACGAGGCGCTGTCCGCCGTCGACGCCGAGAACGAGGCGGTGATCCAGGAAGCGCTCGACCGCCTGATGCAGGGCCGCACGACCTTGATCCTGGCGCACCGCCTGTCGAGCGTCATCGATTGCGACCGCATCCTCGTGCTCGATCGCGGCCATGTCGCCGAGGAAGGAAGGCACGACGTGCTGATGAGCCGGGGCGGCGTCTATTCGCAGCTCATGGCCGAACAGGCGCGCGAGCAGCAGGCCGGCACCACGATCGATTCCCTCGCGGCACCTCAGCGCGTCGAGACGATCGCCAGCACTTCGGGTGGCGCGATGAAGCCGGTCACCGAAGGCATCATCAAGGCTGAGGGCCTCACCTGGTACCAGGTCGTGGTCGCCCTGATGAAGGTCATCATGCCGTGGAAGGGCAAGCTCACCGCCACCTTCATGCTGGGCGTGGCGCGTGTCGTTGCTTTCATCGGCATCGGCGTGCTCTCGGCCCTGATCGTGCTGGCGCTCAAGAACCACCAGCCCTATGGCGGCCTCGCCATTGCGCTTGCCATCCTCGCGCCGGTCTCGGGCATCCTGCACTGGTTCGAATCCTGGCTGGCGCACGACATGGCCTTCCGCCTGCTGGCCGAGATGCGCATCGACGCCTTCCGCAAGCTCGACGCGCTGGCCCCCGCCTATCTCACACGCCGCCGCACCGGCGATCTGATGGCGCTGGCCACGCACGACATCGAGCTGGTCGAATACTTCTTCGCCCACACGGTGGCGCCGGCCTTCGTCGCCATCCTGATCCCCGCCGCGGTGGTGATCGCGCTCGCTACGACCAGCGGCTGGCTGGCGCTGACCTTGGTGCCGTTCCTGCTGGCCGTCGGCCTCAGCCCCTTCCTGATGCGCAAGCGCGTCGATCGGCTGGGCAGCCAGGCGCGCGAGGCGGCCGGCGAACTGGGCGCCTTCGCCGTCGATTCGGTGCAGGGCCTGGGCGAGATCGTCGCCAACCAGCAGGAGAGCGCCCGCGGCAACAAGCTCGACGAGCTGTCGCAGCGCCACATCTCGTTGCGCCTGCCCTTCTTCAGCGAACTGACGATGCAGCACGCGATCCTCGAGGTGCTGACGGGCCTGGGCGGCCTCGCCATCGTCGTGGTCGGCGCGATCCTCGCCTCGCGTGGTTCGCTCGATCCGGGCCTGCTGCCGCTGATGACGATCCTCGCAATGTCGGCCTTCCTGCCGGTCTCGGAGATCGCGCAGATCGGCCGCCAGCTTGCCGATACGCTGGGCGCGACGCGGCGCGTCTATGCGCTGGCCAACGAGCCGATTCCGGTGCGCGACGGCAAGGGCGTGCCGGCCTCGCACGGCGCGGCGGCGCTGGCACTCGATCAGGTGAACTTCACCTATCCCGGACAGACGCGGCGCGCGCTGTCCGAGGTGAGCTTCGCCATTCCCGCCGGCAAGACCGTGGCGCTGGTTGGCACGTCGGGCGCGGGCAAGACCACGACGGCGCAGCTCCTGATGCGCTTCTGGGATCCCGATTCCGGACGCATCACGTTGAACGGCGCAGACCTGCGCGACTACAAGCTCGACGAGTTGCGCGGCCTCGTGGCCCTGGTCGCCCAGGACACATACCTGTTCAACGACACGCTGCGCGCCAACATCCTGATCGCGCGGCCCGAGGCGACGGAGGCCGAGCTGCTGGCCGCCATCGACCATGCCTCACTGGGTGAACTCGTCGCGACACTACCGCAGGGCCTCGACTCGCCGGTCGGCGAGCGCGGCACCAGCTTGAGCGGCGGCCAGCGCCAGAGGGTGGCCATCGCGCGCGCCTTCCTGAAGGACGCGCCCATCCTGATCCTCGACGAGGCGACCTCGCATCTCGACGCGGTGAACGAACAGGCGGTGCGGCGCGCCCTCGACGTGCTGAAGGCCGACCGCACGACCATCGTCATCGCCCATCGCCTTTCAACCGTGCGCGACGCCGACCTGATCGTGGTCCTCGACGAGGGCCGCGTAGCGGAAAGTGGAACGCACGGCTCGCTCCTTGCGCGTGGCGGACTCTATGCACGATTGGTGTCGCGCCAGCTTGCCGCCGTCTATGCGCCGGCTGCACAGTGAGGGGATGAAGCGTACCCGCCAACTCCACATCAATCTCTTCATCCAGAGCCGCGGCCACCACGAGGCGTCGTGGCGGCATCCCGGCTCCTCCGCGCTGGCGCTGACCGACATCGAATATTTCCGCGATGTCGCGAGGCGCGCCGAGGCCGGCCTCTTCGATTCCATCTTTCTCGCAGACCAGCTCGCGCTCGCCGACACGGTGGCGCACGCCGCCAGCACCTGGCTCGAGCCGATCACCACCCTGGGCGCGCTCGCCGGATCGACCAGCCGCATCGGCCTGATCGCCACGGCGTCGACCACCTATTCGGAGCCTTTCAACCTTGCGCGCCAGTTCGCGTCGCTCGACCATATCAGCGGCGGCCGGGTCGGCTGGAACATCGTGACCTCATGGCTGGCGCCGGCCGCGCGCAACTTCGGCGGCACCGGCCTTCTGAGCCATGACGAACGCTACGAGCGCGGCGAGGAATTCGTGCAGGTCGCGAAGGCACTGTGGGACAGCTGGGCCGACGATGCCGTGCTCGACGACCGCGCGAGCGGCCACTATGCGCGGGCCGACCGAATCAAATCGATCAACCACGAGGGCAAGTTCTATCGCGTCGCCGGTCCGCTCAACATGCCGCGCGGTCCGCAGGGCCGGCCGGTCTTCGTGCAGGCGGGCTCATCCGACACCGGCCGCCGCTTTGCCGCGCGCCATGCCGAGGCGGTGTTCACCGCGCAGATGGAGAAGAGCACAGCACAGGAATTCTATGCCGACCTGAAGAAGCTGGCGGCTGCCGAGGATCGCCCCTCCGAGCATGTGCTAATCCTGCCCGGCCTCAGCCCGGTGATCGCCTCGACCGAGGCCGAGGCCAAGCGCCTCGCGAAGGAGCTCAACGAGCTCACTGACCCCGAGGTCGGGCGCAAGCGGCTGAGCGGCCGGTTCGGCGGCCACGATTTCTCGCACCTGCCGCTAGACCGGCCACTCACGGAAGAGGACTTCCCCGACCCCGGCACGGTACAGGCCGCGCGCAGCCGCACCGAAGTGATCGTCGGCCTGGTCCGTCGCGAAAAATTCACATTGCGCCAGCTGCTGGCCTATCTGGCCGGCGCGCGCGGCCACTACACCACCGCCGGCACGCCCGAGCAGATCGCCGACCTGATCGAGGACTGGTTCAACGACGGCGCCGCCGACGGTTTCAACCTCATGCCGCCGTTGCTGCCTTCGATGCTCGACGTGTTCGTGGCCGAGGTCGTGCCCATCCTTCAGAAGCGCGGACTTTTCCGCACCGCCTATGAAGGCACCACGCTGCGCGAACATTTCGGCTTGCCTCGTCCGGAGGCTGCGCCATCCTGACAGGGTCAGCCCCGGGGAGAGCGATCATGTTCAGTCACGTGACGATCGGCAGCAACGACGTGGCCAAGGCCAAGCCCTTCTATGACGCGCTGCTGCAGCCGCTCGGCCTCGTGCGCCACATGGATTACCCCAATGCCGTCGGCTACGGCCCCGCGGGTGGCCGGCCGCAGCTCTGGATCCTGAGCCCGATCGACAAGAAATCCGCTTCGGTCGGCAACGGCATCACCATCGGCCTCGAGGCTCCCGATCGCGGTGCCGTCGATGCCGCGCACCAGGCGGCCCTCGCGGCAGGCGGCAAGGACGAAGGCGCCCCGGGCATTCGCGCGCACTATCATCCCAACTATTACGGCGCGTATCTCCGCGACCTCGATGGCAACAAGATCTGCGTCGTCTGCCACCGCAAGGCCTAGCCCATCCGGAGACCGCTCGAACGCGTAGGTCCAGCCCATGCCCCTCGTTTCGCGCCGCACCCTACTGGCGTCCGCCGGCCCGGCCCTGCTGCCGCTGCCGGCGGTCGCGCAATCCGGACTTCCCGACCGCGCCGTCCGATTCTGGGTCGGCTTCGCGGCAGGCGGCGGCTCCGATGTCGTGGCGCGCGCCATCACGCCCGCCATCCAGCAGCGCCTCGGTCGCCCCGTCACGGTCGAGAATCGCCCCGGCGCGGCCGGCGCCGCGATGGGAGAGTCGCTGAAGAAAGCCGCGCCCGATGGCACGACCATCGGGTTGTTGCCCAGCACGACCCTGATCGGCCGGCTCACCTCGCCGGCGACCTTTCCGTTCGATCCGCTGCTCGACCTGGCGCCGCTCGGGATCGTCGGGACCTTCGAAACGGCATTCGTCGTTTCGCCTTCGATCGGCGTCCGCACGATGGCCGAGTATGTCCAATGGGTGAAGGACGGCCCGCCCGAGCGCCGCCGGTTCGGCACCGCCGCGCCCGACACCTTCTCGCAGTATTTCGCGCAACTGCTGGGCCGGGAGTATGACATCGCGCTCACACCCGTACCCTTCCGCGGCACGGGTCCGCTCTCGTCCGATCTCGGTCAGGGGCGCATCACGGCAGGCTGCGGCGGCCTCGCCTCCTTCGTGCACCAGCATCGTGGCAACAAGCTCCGGATTCTCGCCACGTCGGGGCCGGCTCGCAATCCGGTGCTGCCGGACGTGCCGACGGTGGTGGAGCTGGGCTTCCCAACATTGCAGCTGATCGACTGGTACGCCTTCTTCGCGCCGGCCGGTCTGCCGCCACCCCTCATCGCCCACTGGAACCGGGAACTGAGAATCGCCGTGGAAAGGCGCGACACGCGAGACCAGCTCACGCAATACGGCGTCATCGTCGGCGTCACCAAACCCGATGAATGTGCGGTACGCCTCGCTTCCGATCTCATCCGCTGGCGGACGCTGCTTGACATGCTGGTCGTCCGGGTCACCAATGAGGGACGTCAGGAGTAAGTCATGACAGAGCCACTGAAGGTCTTCTGGCAACCCGGTTGAACGAGCTGCCTGAGACTCAAAGAGTTTCTATCGGTCCGTGGGATCGACTTCGTCTCCGTAAACGTCCTCGAAGATCCGGCCGGCCTGGCCGAGCTGCAGGCGCTGGGCGCACGTTCCGTGCCCGTCCTGTCGCGCGGAGCCGCGTTCATCTTCGGCCAAAGCACGCGCGAGATCGTGGCCTTCCTCGGCCTGAACGAGAAATCGGGGCCTGAGCTCTCCCCAGCCGAACTCTACGCGCGCCTCGACAAGTTCATGACGGCGGCCATCGAGCTGCTGCCGTTGATGCCCAACGACAAGCTGCACATCCATGTGCCGGGACGGCCGCGCAGTTATCGCGCCCTCTCCTTCCATCTCTTCCGGGTGGTGACGGCCTTCCTCGATGCCGAGCAGGGCACGACGCTCATACAGGCCTTCTTCCGCGAGGAGCCGGCGGAAGATGCCGACATGGCGTCGGTGGCAGCCTACGGCGCCGCCGTCCAGGAGCGCTTCCGCAACTGGTGGGCGCACGGCGACACCGGCGCTGCTCGCATGCTCGCGACCTATTATGGCGCGCAGAGCCTGCATGAACTCCTCGAACGCACGACCTGGCATTCGGGCCAGCATGTCCGTCAGTGGATGATGTTGCTGGAGCGTGAGGGCGTGAGTCACGACCGTCCCCTCCGCGAGGCCGATTTCGCGCGTCTTCCGATGCCTCGGAACGTCTGGGACGGCTAGAGTCGCAACCTCCCGGGCCGCACGGCGTTTGGTCAGCAGACACCTTATCTGCATCCGGAGGACCAACTATGCGCGCTGCCAGCCACGCCAACGGCAAGGATCTCGCCAAGGAGATCAGCCTTCTCAAGGCCCAGCTCGAGGAACTCACGGAATCGATGAGCGGCACCGGTCACTCGGTCGTGGCCCGCGGCGAGGAAGCCGTCGAGGAGACTCTCAAGTCGGCCCGCGAGCTCATCGCCAAGTATGGCGATACTGCAAAAGCCTTTGCCCAGGATACGATCGATCTGAAGAACAAGGCGACCGACAAGATCGTCGAGCATACCGAGGCGCGCCCGCTGACCACGATTGCCGCAGTGGTTGGTATCGGCTTCCTCGCAGGCTGGCTTTGTCGTCGGCAGTAGCCGGCCCAAGAACGCCTCAGCCCGGCCTTCCAGAGAAGCGAAACCCTCAATGATCGGCCCCCTGCTCCGGGTCGCGGCAAGTGCAGCCGCGGCCCGTTCGCTGCGTAGTGCGGCGAACGACGCGATCAACCGCGCCCTCCTGACTATGGGCGCGGCGCTTTCGGTCGCCATTGGCGCCGTTTTCCTGACTGCGTCCGCCTGGGCGCTCATTGAAAGCCGGCTCGATCCGGCCAGCGCATCCGCAATCGTCGGTGCCTTCTGGGCCCTTCTCGGCCTCGGCTACTTCGTGTTCGCAGCCACGCGGCGGCGCCGTACTTGAACCGGCGTCGTGGAAGCAAGAGGTGGCTTCACCGCCAGCCTCTCGCTCACCGGCCGATCCTCCGATAGCAGAACTTCCAGCCAGCGCAGCGACGGCAGATGCGCGGCGACCGTGCTGACCAGGATCAGCAGCGGTACCGCCACGATCGCGCCGATCGCACCCCACATCCAGCCCAGGAACGCGACGCCGGCAAACACCGCCACGGTGTTGAGCGCGCAGCGGCGGCTGACGAAAGCCGGCGTGATGAGCTGCGATTCGACGAAGTGGATGGCCGCGAGAACCAGTGGCGCGGCCACCATGTGCACCCAGTCCTCGTAGGTGAGGAGGGCCACGAACGCCACCAGCCCGATGGCGACCGGCGGTCCGACGAACGGCACGAACGACGCCAGGCCCATCAGCACACCCCAAAGCAGCGGATTGGGAAAGCCCAGCAGGGCCAGCACGATGGTCGAAGCGAGCGCCACCAGCGAATAGATGACCACCAGCGCGAAAAGATAGGTTCCGACACGATCGTTGATGTCCCGCATCACTCGCGCCATCCGCACCCGCGTATGGAAGTTGAGCGGCACCTTCAGGATCTGGCGCTTATGGTCGTTGCGATGCGCGAGAAGCATGAAGGCCAGGACGGCTGCGTAGCCGATCTGCAACAGCACTACCGGCGTCGTGCTCATCACTTCGGCGATCAGCGATTTGTCGCGCACCACGATCTTTTCGGGCGGTTTCTCTTCCTTCGTGGTCTGTGCCGGCTGGGCCTGTGTCGCCTGCTCGACCCGGTCGGTGACCTGCTTCACGAAGGCGAGCGACTTGCGCAAGCCTTCGAGCTTCCGCTCCAGCGTGTAGGTGAGATAGGGCGCCTGTTCCGCCCAGCTCGTGATTGCTGGGGCTGAGACGAACAGCAGGCCGGCCACGACGAGCGCCAGCAAGGAAACCGAGGCGCCCGCGGCGGCGGTCGGCGGCAGGCGCAGGCGTTCGAGCTTCTTGGCGACTGGCGTCAGCACTAGCGCGAGAACGACGGCCGCCGCCGTCGGAATCAGGAAATCGCGGGCGAGGTAGGCGATGACGCCGACCGCACAGACCGCAAGGACGATCAGCGGACGACGGATGGCTGAGCCGCCCTGAACATGGACGGTCGGCACGCGCAGGATTGAATTCTCGGCCACGGAACCTCGCTGATCGGCACTAACGTCGTTTCACAACCGGAGTTCCAATCCGTTCCTCCCTGCGGGATGGACCCTTTGCGCATGACCGCGTGCGGACCTTAGGCTCGACGCCGCATGCCGACTTACGCCGACACCGTCCCCGTGATGGAGCGCCACCGTTTCAACGTGGACTCCCTCGACCGCTACTTCCGTGAAAAGCTGAAGGGCTATCACGGCGGACTTGAAGTCCGGCAGTTCGATTCGGGTCATTCCAATCCGACCTTCTTCGTCGCCGCCGACATGGACGATGGCCGCCGCGACTTCGTGCTGCGCAAGAAGCCGCCAGGCCAGCTGGTGGCGTCGGCGCATCAGGTCGATCGCGAGTTCCGCGTGATCTCCGCCCTCGCCGCCACCGACGTGCCGGTCGCGCCGGCCCGCCTGCTCTGCGATGACGACTCCGTCATCGGTCAGATGTTCTACGTCATGGAGGCGGTACCCGGCCGCATCCTGGTGAACCCGGCGATGCCCGGCCAGACGCCGGCCGAGCGCGCGGCGATCTTCGATTCGATGAACGACGTGCTCGCCCGCCTGCACAAGGTCGATCCCGTGAAGGTCGGGCTCGGCGACTATGGTCGCAGCGGCCAGTATATCGCCCGCCAGATCTCGCGCTGGAGCCGGCAATATGCCGAACTCAAGACCGAGGACATCCCGGCAATGGACAGGCTCTCGTCCTGGTTGCCGGAGAATATTCCCGATGATGGCGATCCGACCACCATCGTCCATGGCGACTATCGGCTCGGCAACCTGATCGTCCATCCGACCGAGCCCAGGGTCGTGGCGGTGCTCGACTGGGAACTGTCGACGCTCGGCCATCCTTTGTGCGATGTCGCCTACAACTGCCTGGGCTACCACCTGAAGGAGCCGCCGCACGGCTTCGCCACGGTCGACTTCGCAGCCCTCGGCCTCCCGACCGAGCAGGACTATGTCGCGGCCTACTGCCGGCGCACCGGGCGAAGCTCGATTCCCAACTGGAACTACTACCTCGCCTTCTCCCTGTTCCGCCTCGCCGCCATTGCCCAGGGCGTCTATCGCCGCGGCCTGCAGGGCAATTCGTCCAACCCCGAATCGATCAAGATGAGCAAGTCCGCACGTGAACGGGCCGAGCTCGCATGGAGTCTGGTGTCCTAACAAAAACGACGTGGAGGAAACAAAAAATGACAACGAAGAAGATCGGCCGCCGTACATCGATCCTGATGACCGGCGCGGCCCTCGGCACGCCCATCCCGAGCGTCCGAGCCCAACAGACCGGCCTGCCCGACAAGCCGCTCAAGATCCTGGTTGGTTTCCCGGCCGGCGGCGGCACCGACGTGATGGCGCGTCTGATCGCGGAGCCGCTGAAGCAGCGCACCGGCCGCAACGTCATCATCGACAACAAGGCGGGCGCCTCCGGCACCATCGCCGTGGGCGATCTGAAGAATGCCGGCACCGACGGCACGACCATCGCCTACGTGCCGTCGGCCACGATCGTGCAGAGGCTCACCATGCCCTCGGTGCCGTTCGACCCGATGACCGACATCGCGCCGATCACGCTGGCCGGCACGGTGCAGACCGCCTTCTGCGTGTCGCCGACCATCGGCGTCAACAACCTCAAGGAATATGTCGAGTGGCTGAAGAAGAACCCGACGCGGGCCTCGTTCGGCACGACGGCGCTGGGTTCTTTCACGCATTTCTTCGGTGTCATGGCCGGAAAGGCTGTCGGCATCCCGCTCGAGCCGATTCCCTATCGCGGCGCCGCGCCGCTGGTCGCCGACCTGCAGGGCGGCCATATCGCGGCCGGCTGCGGCGGCATCACCGACTTCCTGGAACATCACCGCGCCGGCAAGGTGAAGGTGATCTTCACCTCCGGCGTGAAGCCCACCACCTCGGCGCCCGAGATCCCGACCATCAGCCAGCTCGGCTATCCGCAGCTCTCGATCCTGGGCTGGTACGTCTTCTTCGCCCCGCCCAAGACGCCGGCGCCGCTGATCGATGCCTGGGGCAAGGAGCTGAAGGCCGTGCTGGAGATCCCCGAGATCCAGAAGAAGCTGGTCGAGCTCGGCCTCGACGTCGAGACCTCGACGCCGCAGCAGTTCACCGAGCGCATGGCCAAGGACCTCGCGCACTGGAAGACGATCATCGATACGATCGGCTATAAACCGCAGGGGTGATCCTACGGAGACGAGTGCATGCCGATCCTGAAACGACCCGATGCCGAGATCCATTACGAGGTCCACGGTAAGGGCTTTCCGCTCCTGCTCTACGCAGCCGGCGGCCTGCGCTCGTCGATCGAATTCTGGGGACCTGGCGCCGACGGCGCGCCGCGTCCCTGGATGGACCCGCGCGTCGCGCTGGCCGACAAGTTCACCGTGATCTCGATGGACCAGCGCAACGCCGGTAAGTCCATCGCCGACGTGAAGCCCGACCATGGCTGGCACACCTTTGCCGCCGATCACCTGGCGCTGATCGATCATCTGGGCTTCAAGCGCTTTGCCGTGATGGGCGGCTGCATCGGAGGCAGTTACTGCTTCGAGGCGCTCGAACAAGCACCGGACAGGGTTGCCGCCGCCGTGCTGCAGAACCCGATCGGCCTGTGGGAGAACCGCGACACCTGGGACGAGGCCGTGAAAGGCTACAGCGCAACCGTGCGGGCGCGGGATCCGTCGATCTCCGAAGAGACGATCCAGAGCTTCGGCAGGAACATGTTCGGGTCGGATTTCGTCTTTTCGGTCACCCGCGACTTCGTGAAGAACTGCAGGACGCCGCTGCTGCTGCAGCCGGGCACCGACAAGCCGCATCCCGCCCATACCAGCGACGAGATCGCGGCCCTTGCGCCCAACATCGAGGTCCAGAAGGACTGGCGGGCGCCGCAGTTCCTGCAGGAATCGATCAACCGCGTCCGCGCCTTTCTCGAGAAGAACACCCAATGATCCGGAAACTCACGATCCTCCTCGCGATCTTGTTCGCGACGACGGCGACTGCACAGGCCCAGGAAGTCTGGGGTGCCGTGGCGACCGACAACGAGCGCCTGTTCGGCGTCTCGGCCGGCATGGCGACGCGCGAGGCCGCCGAGACCTCGGCGCTGGCCGAATGCGGCCCGCTGGCATGCCGGATCCGGATGTCCGCAAAGGAGCGCTGCATCGCCTACGCCCATAGCGACAATGGGCAAGCCTCGGGCTATGGCGGCGCCCCGACCCGGCAGGATGCCGAGCGGGCAGCCTGGAACGAATGCAACGCACGGGTGCCCAGCAACTCCTGCACCATCCGCAGCGCGCGCTGCTTCGAATAGGCTGTCGTCAGAAGGCCGAGCCGGAGTTCGCCAGCAGCCATTTGCGAGCCTCGTGGATCGAGCGGAACACCTGGACGGGCCGCTCGTCCGAGGTCAGCGACATGAACAGCCGGCCCAGCTCGCCGCGATTGCTGTCGGCCACGATCGCGAGCGGCCCGCGCGGCTTCGCTACCGGCACCGAGCGCAGCCGCTCGGCGATGCTCTCCAGCTGGTCCTGTCCGATCGTCGACGTGGCCGAGGTGATGTCGATGATCTTGCGATAGGTCAGCGTGCCGCTGTCGACCAGTTCCTTCACGAGCATCATGAGATCGGCCAGCGAGATCTCGCCACGGGCGACCGCCACGACCATCCGGTCCGGCGGGAAGATATCGATCGTGAAAGGCATCAGGCTGTCTCTGCACCGGGAAAGCGGCAACCTACTCCGCGTCGGCGCTTCGTGCGATCCCAGACGCTTGCAGCGTGACGGCAGAAAGGTCGCCTATAGCCCGGGCCGGGTATTTTCGTCGAGCCACTTCCGCGCCGCATGCAGGCTCTGGAAGACCTTCACCGGCCGATCGGTCGAGGTCATGCGGGCAAAGACCTCGGCATTGTCGGCCGCTTGGCCGGGACTGACGACGAACGCCAGGGGTCCGCGCGGCTTACCCGTCGCCGGCCGGGAGAGAACGAGACTGGCCAACGCTTCGGTGCCGGCCTTGTCGAGCGGGTTGTTCGGCGACGCGATGTCGATGATCTTGCGATAGTGGACGATGTCGCTGTCCATGAACTTGAGGACGGCATCACGAACCTCGTCGGCGGTGATAGCGCCGCGGACGACCGCGATGGCAAGCCGGCTGGGATGGAATACGTCGATGTGGATCGGCATATCGCTGTTCCGGCTGCCCCTTTTCTACCGCATCCGTGCGGCAGTGTGGCGGGCGCTTACCATGTTCGGACGCCCGGATAAATAGGAGGAGTGTGGTGGAGAAGATCGCCGTCATCGTGGTCGTGGCCCTGGCGGCCGGCGCCGCACTTTACCTGTTCGGCCGCAACGTCTCCTCCCGGCAACGCTTGATGCGCTCCGCTGCCGCAACGGTTGCCGGTGCGCTGGCCGCCGCCGGTGCGGTCTACGGGCTCGAGGCCATGACCGGCGACGACACCCAGATGGTCGACAATGCCATGATCGAGGCTCGCACCCTGCCACTGGTGGGCTTGGTGCTGGCCGACGTGCCGGATGCCGAGACACGGCTGCGCGCGTCGCTGAAGGAGGAGATGCGCAATCCCACGACCACGGGTGCCCCGCGTCCGCTGGTGCTCATGAGCGAGCTGCGCGCCACGCACATCATCCCCGCCCTGAAGGCGACCGACGCCGCCGATGCCGAAGGCGTGCTGACAGCGCGTATCGCGCTGATGCGCCACCTGCGCGGCACCAATGTCGCCGCGTGCCGCGAGCTGGCGCTGGTCGGCATCCAGCACCCCGACCGGCTCGACGCGCAGGGACAGAAGCTGATGCGCGAGATGTTGACGGCAATGGAGAAAGCCTATCGCTCGGGCCGGACCGCGCTGAAGCCGGGCGCCGCCGCGCCGCCGCCGGTGCCGAACGACACCGACGCGCGCGCCCTGCTGGTAGAGGGCGGGCTCACGCCGACCGACTTCGAGAAGCTGCAGAATCTCGCGAAACTCTCAGGCGAGGAAGCCTGCGAGCTGGGCATCAAGCTGAACGGCACGCCGTCCAAGTTGCCGGCCGACAAGGCGGGCGGCCTGGCCCGCTACCTGGCGGCCGCGCAGTAGGCTGGAACTCCCGGCAACGACCGGCTTCACACGATCAGAAAGTCGTTGTGGTCGAGGACGGTGCCGGGTGTGACCTGGGCTAAGGCGACAGCGGCTTTCGCGCCGCTGCCGTCGCTGTCGTACGACAGCAGGCCGGTCGCCTGGTCGTAGATCACGTGCTGGTCGCGGGTGGTCGGCACCGAGATGGCGAAGAACTGGTCGCCCAGCACGCCACTCGTGCCGATGGCCTTGAAGAACCTGTCGTCGAGCGCGATGCGGTCGACGCCATGCTCGAAGTCGGTGATCGTTGCAAAGTTGACTGCGGCATCGAGCTTGCCCGAGAAGACGAAAGTGTCGGCCCCACTGCCGCCGGTCAGCGTGTCCAGACCACCCTTGCCGTCGATCCGGTTGGCGCCGGCGTTGCCGACGATGGTGTTGGCCGCCCCGTTGCCCGTGCCGTCAATGCCGGCCGTGCCTGTCAGGATCAGGTTCTCGACATAGCCGCGCAGGGCGTAGCTGATGCTCGCCTCGACCGTGTCGGTGCCGCCGTCCACTTTCTCGACGACCGTGTCGCGCAGGTTGTCGACGACGTAGGTGTCGTCGCCTGCGCCGCCGCTCATCTTGTCGGCGCCCGCCCCGCCGTCGATCCTGTTGGCGCCGGCATTGCCGGCGATCGTGTTGGCCAACCCGTTGCCGGTGAGCGCGACGTCCGCCGTGCCCTGCGCCCGCAGGATCTCGACGTTGGCCGGCAACGCATAACTCACGCTGGTGTAGATCGTGTCGGTGCCGTGGTTCGCGGTTTCGACCACCACGTCGCCGGCATCGTCGACATAGTAGATGTCGCTGCCGTCGCCGCCGGTCATCGTATCGGCGCCGCCCTTGCCGTCCAGCTTGTTGGCGGCCGCGTTGCCGGTCAGCGTATTGGCGAACTCGTTACCCGTCAGGTTGATCGCGAGGTTCGCATAGTCGGCGCCGGGATCGACGGCCAGGGTCTCGATCTCCTGTCCCGCTCGCAGCGCGTAGCTCACGGTCGTATAGACCGTATCGTTGCCGCCGCCGACCGCCTCGATGACCTTGTCGTAGATCGAATCGACATGGAACGTGTCGTGGCCGGTACCGCCGATCATCGTGTCGTTGCCGCGCCCGCCATCGAGAACGTCATTGTCGGCGCCGCCGTCCAGGACATCGTCGTAGATCCCGCCGCTCAACGTGTCGTTGCCGGCACCGCCGGACACGGTCCCGATGACCCGGCCCGCGCCGCTGTAGATGTCGTTGCCGCCTCCGAGCAGGACCTCGCCGCGGATCAGCCCTTCGTTGACCACCTTGTCGGCGCCGTTGCCGACGGTGATCTTGCCGATCATCGTCCCGAAATTGCTGAGGTCGAGCGAGCCGTCGCCGAGATACACGGCGTTGCCGTTGATGCCGACATAGGTCGAGATCAGGCCGGTGTTCTCGATCACCAGATTGTTCTTGGTCGAATAGATGCCCGTGCCGCCGATCATGGTACCGCGGTTGTTTACGGTGAGCAGGACATTGGCGAGGCTGTTCGTGCTGAGGACGCACGAGCTTCCGGTGATGATCCCGGCATTGATGATCGTCGCGTTGGCTCGCGAGGCGAGGACGGCGGGGCCTCCGGTTGGATAAGTCTCCACGGAGCCGTAGTTCAACAGCGTGATGTTGTCGAAGGAGCAATGGATCCCGCCACCGATTCCCGAAACGGTCCCGCTGGCCGTGATCGTCACGTTGGAAGACTGGCGCGCGAGGATCGCGACCTGTCCGTCGACCAGCCCAGCGATCCGCACAGTCGCGTTGGCCGCCACGTCGACCGCCGGCCACAAGCCGTCGGTACGGACGATCCTCCCCGTGGTCGAGATGGAATCGCCGTCGGCCATGGCGATGTTGGTCGCATCACCCGAATAGACTGTCATTTGCTGCTCCTTCAGGCGGGGTCTTGCCCCGGCCTCAGACGATCAGGAAGTCGTGGTGATCGAGGACGGTGCCGGGGGTGACCTGGGCGAAGGCGACAGCGGCTTTCGCGCCGCTGCCGTCGCTGTCGTAGGACAGCAGGCCAGTCGCCTGGTCGTAGATTAGGTGCTGATCCCGCGTGGCCGGCGCCGAGAAGGTGAAGAACTGCTCGTCCAGCACGCCGCCCGTGCCGACGGCCTTGAAGTACCGATCATCGAGCGCGATGCGATCGACGCCATGCTCGAAGTCGGTGATGGTGGCGAAGTTGACCGCCGCATCGAGCTTGCTCGAGAAGACGAAGGTGTCCGCCCCACTGCCGCCGGTCAGCATGTCCAGGCCACCCTTGCCGTCGATCCCGTTGGCGCCGGCATTGCCGACGATGGTGTTGGCCACCCCGTTGCCCGAGCCGTCGATGGCGGTCGTGCCTGTCAGGATCAGGTTCTCGACCTGGCCGCGCAGGATGTAGCTCACGCTGGCCTCGACCGTGTCGGTGCCGCCGTCCACCTTCTCGACAACCGTGTCGTGCAAGTTATCGACGACATAGGTGTCGTCGCCCGCTCCGCCGGTCATCTTGTCGGCGCCCACCCCGCCATCGATCCTGTTGGCGCCGGCATTGCCGACGATCGTGTTGGCCAGCCAATTGCCGGTGAGTGCGATGTCCGCCGTGCCCTGCGCGCGCAGGATCTCCACGTTGGCTGACAGTGTGTGGCTGACCGCGGTGAAAACCGTGTCGGTGCCCTGGTTCGCCGTCTCGACCACGACGTCGCCGGGATGATCGACGTAATAAATATCGTCGCCGCCACCGCCGCTCATCGTATCGGCGCCGCCCTTGCCGTCGAGCTTGTTGGCCGCGGCATTGCCGATCAGTGCGTTGGCGAATTCGTTGCCCGTCAGGTTGATCGCGAGATTGGCATAGTCGGCATTGGAATTGACCGCGAGGGTCTCGATCTCCTGCCCGGCCCGCAGTGCGTAATTCACCGTCGTGTAGACCGTGTCGGTGCCGCCGCCGGCCGCCTCGATGACCTTGTCGTAATTCGAGTCGACGTAGAACGCGTCGTTGCCTGCTCCGCCGGTCATGACGTCGTTGCCGCGCCCGCCATCCAGGATGTCGTCGTTGGCACCACCGTCGAGCCGGTCGTCGTAGATCCCGCCGCTCAGCGCGTCGTTGCCCGCGCCACCCAATACCGTTCCGGTGACTCGCCCGACACCGCTGTAGGTATCGTTGCCGTAGCCAAAGTCGACGTTGCCCTGGATCGTGCCGTCGTTGACGACAGTGTCGTTCACGGCCTGATAGTTGAGGATATTGCCGATGATCGAGCCGGTGTTGACGAGATTGAGACCGCCACTCCCAGAGTTGTCGATCGCCGTGCCGCCCGTACCTTGCAGGGTGCCGCCGGCAGCATTGACGATCGTGGTGACCCCTCTGTTGCCGTTGAAGATACCGACCGCTCTCGCCCCAACCACAAAGCCGGAGTTGGTCAGTGTGAACATGCCCTGACCGAGGTTGGAGAAGGAGATCCCGTTGTTCTCGCCAACGATCGTGCCGTAGTTCGTAACGCTGCCAGCCCGCATAAACACGCCGTCGGTATCGCTGCCATTGCCGAAGACGGACCCATAGTTGGTGACAGAACCGCCCTGGAGGAGGACGGCGCCGTAGCTGCCGTCCCTGTAGACGCTACCGCCTGCCGCGATTGTCAGCAGGGACGCCGAACCGCCCTCGATGCCAGCGATGGCATAGCCGGCCAGCAGGGTCTTCTTGCCGCCTTCGAGCAGGATGTAATTGAACTGCCCGCCGGGACCGAAGACGACGTCGTATGCCATTGCGCGCGCTCCCTTTAAGGAGCACGGAGGGCCGAGCTCCACGAATTGGACGGCGAAATGCCATGCGGCCGTTGCGGCGTGAAGGGACCGGCGGCGGTTCTGAGACGCTGATGTAAAGGCCCACGTCTTTTGAGACGCAGAGTAAAAGGCCGGCGTGCCTCATCGAACACAAGGTGTTCGGAGCCTGCGGGAGCAAGCAGGGCTTTGCCCCGTCTAGACGACCAGAAAGTCGCTGTGGTCGAGGATGGTGCCGGGCGTGACCTGGGCGAAGGCGACAGCGGCTTTCGCGCCGCTGCCGTCGGCGTCGTAGGACAGCAGGCCAGTCGCCTGGTCGTAGATTAGGTGCTGATCCCGCGTGGCCGGCGCCGAGAAGGTGAAGAACTGCTCGTCCAGCACGCCGCCTGTGCCGATGGACTTGAAGAATTTGACATCGAGGGCGATGTGGTCGACGCCATTCTCGAAGTCGGTGATGGTGGCGAAGTTGATCGCCGCATCGAGCTTGCTCGAGAAGACAAAGGTGTCGGCCCCGCCGCCGCCGGTCAGCGTGTCCAGGCCGCCTTTACCATCGATCCTGTTCGCCGCATCGTTGCCGATGATGACGTTGTCGAACTTGGTGCCGGTCGCGGAGATCGCCCCTGCGCCGGTCAACGTCAGATTCTCGACATGGCCGGTCATCGCGTAGTTCACGCTCGACCGCACCTCGTCGGTGCCACCGTTCGCCTTTTCGACGACGACGTCGCCAGCGTCGTCGACGATGTAGATGTCGTTACCGCTCCTGCCGACCATCCGGTCAGCCCCTGCCCCGCCGTCGATCAGGTTGTCACCGGCGTTGCCGACGATCGTGTTGGCCAGTCCGTTCCCGGCGAGATTGATATTGTCCGATCCCGTCGCCTGCAGGATTTCGACATGCGCGGGCAGCGCGTAACTCACGCTGGTGTAGATCGTGTCGGCGCCCTGGTTCGCGGCCTCGATCACGACGTCGCCGGCATCGTCGACATAGTAGATGTCGCTGCCGTCGCCGCCGGTCATCGTGTCGGCGCCACCCTTGCCGTCGAGCTTGTTGGCGGCCGCGTTCCCGATGAGCGTGTTGGCGAACTCGTTGCCCGTCAGGTTGATCGCGAGGTCGGCATAGTCGGCGCCGGGATTGACGGCCAACGTCTCGATCTCCTGTCCCGCGCGCAGCACGTAGCTCACGGTCGTGTAGACCGTATCGGTGCCGCCGCCGACGGCTTCGATCACCTTGTCGTAGTTCGAATCGACGTAGAATTTGTCGTTGCCGTCGCCGCCGGTCATCGTGTCATTGCCGCGGCCACCATCCAGGGTGTCGTTGCCGCCGCCGCCGTCGAGGCGGTCGTCGTAGATCCCGCCGGTCAGCGCGTCGTTGCCGCCTTCGCCGAACACGGTTCCTTCGACCCGGCCCACGCCGCTGAAAATGTCGGTGCTGCTGCCGAGCAGGACATCGCCGCGAATCAGCCCGTCATTGACGATCGTGTCGAAGCCGTGCGCCGCAACGACCTTGCCGATGATGGTTCCTGTATTCTTCAGCTCGAGCTGGCCGTACCCCATCTTCACGCCATCACCTGCGGCACCATTGATGCTGGCGATAAGGCCGCTATTGTCGATTTTGACATTGCCATCGTTGGAGAAGATTCCCCGGCCGCCAATCACCGTACCGGTATTGGTCATGCTGAAGTTGTTGAAGTAGTCAGCGTACACGGCGGTATTGGCGCCCGAAATCGTCCCGTGATTGCTGAGTGTTGCCGCAGTGTCGAGAGCGGTGACGAAGAGCCCGTAACGCTCGCCGTCCACGGCACCGTAGTTGGCGAGGGTCCCTGCGTTGAGGGCACCGCCATCTCTGGTTCCGCCGAGCCGGGCCGTTCCCGAGAGCGTGACGAAAGCCCCTTCGCGAACCCATATTGCGTCCGCGCCATAGGCCGTCCCGCCAATGCGGACAGTCGCGCCGGGATTTACGTCGATTGCCGGGCTATTCGAATTTGCGGAGCTGATCCTGGCGAACGGCGTAACCACGTCTCCCGTTACCAGTCTCAGGTTCTGTGCGTCGCCATTGTAAACCGTCATCTTGCACTCCTGTTTCTTGAATGAGGTCCGGACCGGCTCGCTGTGCTGCAGCGACGCACGTACGCCATTGCCTCAGACGATGAGGAAGTCGTTGTGGTCGAGGATTGTGCCGGGGGTGACCTGGGCGAAGGCGACCGCGGCTTTCGCGCCCGAGCCATCGAGGTCGTAGGACAGGAGGCCGGTTACCTGGTCGTAGATTATGTGCTGGTCGCGCGTGGTCGGCGCCGAGAAGGTGAAGAACTGCTCGCCCAGCGCTCCGCCTGTGCCGATGGCCTTGAAGAACCTGTCATCGAGGGCGATACGGTCGACACCATGCTCGAAGTCGGTGATGGTGGCGAAGTTGGCCGCTGCATCGAGCTTACTCGAGAAGACGAATGTGTCGGCGCCGCCGCCGCCGGTCTGCGCGTCGAAGCCGCCGCGCCCGTCGATCGTGTTGGCCCCGTCGTTGCCGATGATGACGTTGTCGAACTTGGTGCCGGTCGCGGAGATCGCTCCTGCGCCGGTCAACGTCAGATTCTCGACATGGCCGGTCAACGCGTAGCTCACGCTCGATCGAACCTCGTCGGTACCGCCATTCGCCTTCTCGACGACGACGTCGCCGGCATTGTCGACGATGTAGATGTCGTTGCCTTTCCCCCCGACCATCCGGTCAGCCCCTGCCCCGCCGTCGATCAGGTTGTTGCCGGCGTTGCCGACGATCGTGTTGGCCAGCCCATCGCCGGCGAGATCGATATTGGCCGATCCCGTCGCCTGCAGGATTTCGACATGCGCGGGCAGCGCGTAACTCACGCTGGTGTAGATCGTGTCGGTGCCCTGGTTCGCGGCCTCGACCACCACGTCGCCGGCATCGTCGACATAGTAGGTGTCGCTGCCGTCGCCACCGGTCATCGTGTCGGCTCCGCCCTTGCCGTCGAGCTTGTTGTTGGCGGCATTGCCGATCAGCGCGTTGGCGAACTCGTTGCCCGTGAGATTGATCGCGAGGTTGGCATAGTCGGCGCCGGGATTGACGGCCAACGTCTCGATCTCCTGTCCGGCGCGCAGCGCGTAGCTGACCGTCGTATAGACCGTATCGGCGCCGCCGCCGACCGCTTCGATCACTTTGTCGTAGTTCCAGTCGACGTAGAACGTGTCGTTGCCCGTGCCGCCGGTCATTACGTCGTTGCCGCGACCGCCATCAAGGATGTCGTCGTTGGCGCCGCCGTCGAGCCGGTCGTCATAGATGCCGCCTGTCAGCGTGTCGTCGCCGGCGTCGCCATACACTGTTCCAGTGACTTGTCCCGCACCCTTGTAGGCGTCGTTGCCGCCACCGAGCAAGACACTGCCTTGGATCGAGCCGCTGTTGGTGACGGTGTCGCCGGACCCGCCGGACCGGATATAGCCGACGATCGATCCTGAATTGGTCAGATCAAGTCGACCTTCGTTGACACGCACGGCGGAGTAAGAGTTCTCGGCCCCGTCGCAACAATGATACCAGCATTGTTGATTTTCGCCGTGGCCCCCCACCAAATGATGCCTGAGTTGCCAGTGATGGTCCCGTAATTGGCGACGTTCAAGGTCGTGACCGCAGCATTGATGCCGGCACCGCCGGACAAGAACCCAAAATTGGTAACAGACAAGGAGGCGTCGGGAACCTGGCCGGTCGTGTAATCCATGGTAACGGCGCTCCCGGGCCCGCCTCGCGACGCGTCCACGTTGCCCCGATTGACCAGCGTGCCGCTCTTGGTGAATTGGACGCCCCTATCGTAGGAAATTATGTTCGCGCTTGACCCAAGGTGGACAGTCGCGCCACTCCCGGCGGAGATGCCAAGCTCGCCCCAGGTCGCGCCAAAGATTTCGACACGCGCGCCTGCCGCAACGCCGATCCCACCCCATGTGGCAGGCCCGCTTCCAATCAGGACGAACGGCGCGACGATATCGCCATTGACCAGACTCAAAGACGTCGCGTTCTGCGTATATGTCGTCATGTCTTCTTCCGTTATTTGGAGCGTGGACCACCGGGCGCAGGCGGAATGCCACGCGCCCGGCCGGTCGAGAACACGGCGGACGATGGATTGAGACGCTGGTGAAAAAACGTTGCCGCTTTGAGACGCAACAGCAAAAGGCCGGCGCCACCGTACGTTTGTTTTCTGACCGAACCTGTGCGGCCGGCGACGCCTAGGCGACCAGAGGTGCGATCATGGCCTTCAGCATGGTCGCGACTTCCTGCGGCGACATCCGGACCTGCAGGCCGCGCTGGCCGCCGTTGAGGTAGACCAACGTGTGCGCCATCGACTCGGCCTCGATGGCGGTCCGCACCGGCTTCATCTGGCCGAACGGGCTGATACCGCCCACCTTGTAGCCGGTCATGCGCTCGGCATCGGCGGGCTTCATCATCTCGGCCGACTTGCCCTTGAACGAAGCGGCCAGCTTCTTCATCGAGACTTCACGATCGGAGGGCACGATCACGCAGGCGGGCTTGCCGTCGACCAGGGTCATCAGGGTCTTGAGCACGCGCGCAGGCTCCTCGCCCAGCGCCTCGGCCGCCTGCAGCCCGACCTTGTCGGCGTCGGGATCGTAGTCATAGGTGTGGACGGTGAAGGCGACCTTCGCCTGCTCCAGCGCCTTTGTGGCGCGCGTGACCTTCGACATCCTGCTCCTCGCTCAACGAGGAACAGGATAGCGTCGTCGCCCGTCAGTTTCCCTTGAGAATTTTCGCCGTGGCGTCGGCGAAGACCTGGCAACCCAGCACGATGTCGGCATCGTGGGTGTTCTCGGTGAAATGGTGCGAGATGCCGCCGATCGACGGCACGAACATCATCGCCGCCGGCATCTTGAGCCCGATCACCTGCGCGTCGTGGCCCGCGCCCGACGGCATGCGCACATGCTTCTCCGCGGCATGCACGGCGGCCGACTCCTCGATCGCCTCGAGGAAGCGTTCGTCCATCACCAGCGGCTGGGTGCGCGAGAGGTTCACGCACTCCACCTTGCACGGGCTGTTCTTCTGGTGATCGGCGACGATCTCCATCAGCTTGGCCTCGAACGCCTCCAGCACCTTGTAGTCGGCATCGCGGAACTGGAGGATCATCTCGGCCCGGCCGGGAACGATCGCCGGCGCGCCGGGCTCCAGCACCATCTTGCCCACGGTCCACACGCTGCGCGGACCGGAGACGGCGGGGAACTTGTCCATCACGTCGTTGTAGAGCCGCATCATGGCGACGCCGGCATCCTTGCGGATCGGCATGGGCGTCGTGCCGGCATGGTTCTGAATGCCGCTAAAGGTCAGGCGGAACTGCATGATGCCGACGATGGCCGTCACGATGCCGATGCGCTTTTCGTCGGCTTCGAGGAGCCCGCCCTGCTCGATATGGGCTTCGAGATAGCCGCGGTACCGCCCCTCCTCCAGATGCGCGCGCGGCACGCCTTCGAGGCCCGCCGCCTTCAGCGCCTCACGCATCGGCGTGCCCTCGTCGCGGTGCTTGGCCTTGTCGATGTCGGCCTCGGAGAAGATGCCGATGAAGGAGCGGCTGCCGGTCATCTGGCCCCAATGGCCTTCCTCGTCGGCCCAGGAGGCGACGTCGACGGCGAGATGCGCCGTCTCCGGGTCTTCCGCCAGCGCCCGCGCCACTTCGAGTCCATAGATCACGCCCATCACGCCGTCGAGCCAGCCGCCGCGCGGCTGGGTGTCGGAATGCGAGCCGATCAGGATGCGCGGGCCGGTCTTGGGGCTCTTGCCGATCACCGTGCCGATGCCGTCGATCACCGGTTCGAGGCCCGCTTCCTTCATGCGCGCCGCCAGCCAGTGCCGGCTCTCGACATCCTGCGGCGACAGATGCGGGCGATGCACGCCGGTCTGGTAGCGGCCGAAATCGGCAATGCGCCGCAGGTCGCCGAGCAGTCGTTCACCGTTGATCGTGGGCATCGGGATAGCCTCAGTTCAGATGCGCCGCGACCCAGGCGGCAAGGGAAAGGACGCGGTCGTCGTCGTGACGCAGGCCGACGAGCTGGACGCCGAGCGGCAAGCCATTCGGGCCGGTGCCGGCCGGCAGGGTGACACAGGGCGTGCCGGCCAGGGTCCAGATCGAATTGAAGACGGGATCGCCGGTTGCCGCGAGGCCCTTGGGCGCCTCGCCCGGTGCACTGGGCGTCAGCAGCAGGTCGACCTTGTCGAACAGGGAATCGACATGGGCCTTGAAGGCGGTGGCCTTGCGTTGCGCGGCGACATAGCGCTCGAAGGGAACGGCAAGGCCGCGCTTCATCGGGCCGTTCATCAGCTCCTCGCTCACCTTGTCGGGATTGCGCAGCCGCTCGTCGGCATAGTTGCGCACGCTCTCGAAGCCGGTGATCGCGGCATGGTCGTCGATGATGTCGGTGAACGGAGCGGCGAAGGACACGTCGACCACGGAGGCGCCCTTGTCAGACAGAAGCGTCGCCGTCTCCTCGATCAGCGCCTTGGTCTCGGCCTCGGCCTGGTCCCAGACCGGCGAACGGCAGATGCCGATGCGCGGCCGGCCGATATCGCGATCGATGTGCACGACGGGAAGCTTCAGCACCGCGGCCCGGAACAGCGCGATGTCGTCGAGCGTGCGCGCCATGAGGCCCAGCGTATCGACCGAATGGCACTGCATCTTGATGCCGACTCGGGAGAAGTCGCCGAAGGTCGGCTTGTAACCCACCACGCCGCAATAGGCGGCCGGCCGGATCACCGAGCCGCCGGTCTGCGTGCCGAAGGCCAGCGGCACATGGCCGTCGGCCACCGCCGCGGCGGAACCCGAAGACGACCCACCCGGTGTGTGCGCGGGATTGTGCGGGTTGGTCGTCGCGCCGGGATGACGGTTGGCGAACTCGGTCGTCACGGTCTTGCCCATGATGACGGCATTGGCGGTCCGGCAGAGCGCCACGCAGGCGGCATCGCCGAACGGCACGGTCCTCTCGAAGATCGGCGAGTTGTGGCCGGTCGGCATGTCGTAGGTGTCGATGATGTCCTTCACGCCGACCGGGATGCCCCGCAGCAGGCCGCCGCTGGCCGCATCGGCGGCCTTGGCCTGAGCGATCGCCTGGTCGGGATCGAGATGGACCCAGGCCTTCACGACATCGTCGCGCTCGGCGATGCGGTCGAGATAGGACCGCACCAGCTTCTCGGAGGTGAGCGTGCCAGCCTCGATGGCGGCGACGGCTTCGACGGCGGTGATCGGCTTCATGACAGCACGCTCCGCGCCCAGGCCGCGATGTCGAGCAGGCCCGCATCCTCGTGTTGGCGGCCGACCAGCTGGATGCCGACCGGCAGGCCCGTCGGTCCCTTGGTCAACGGCAGGGTCACGCAGGGCATCCAGAGATAGGTCCAGAGCAGATTGAAGGTGGCATCGCCCGTGCGTTCGAGGCCGGGAGGTGCCTCGCCTTTGGCCGGTGCGGTCAGGATGACGTCGATGTCGGCGAACAGCGCATCGACCGCAGCGCGGCCGGTCTCGCCCAGCTTCCGGGCGGCAATCCAGGTCGCGTAATCGATCTTCGAGCCGGCTTCGAGCTTGTCCTTCTTCAGGCTCTCGCTCAGCAGGCCCGGGAAACGCCGCGCCTCGTCGGCATGCGCGCGCGGTCCGTCGAAGGCCGACAGCGTCCTCTGGCCCTCGGTCATGTCGCGCACGGGCGCAGGCAGCTCGATTTCCGTCACCTGGGCGCCGGCCTTGGCAAAGGCTGCTGCGGCATCGTTCACTGCCTGCGTGCCTTCGGCCGAAAGCTCGTCACGGTGATGCGTAAAGGCTACGGCGATCCTCGGCAGCCGGTCGATCTTTTTGATCGGCGTGAACGGCATTGCCATCAGCGCAGCGCGGAACAGGGCGATGTCCTCGACGCTGCGCGCATAGGCGCCGATCGTGTCGAGCCATTCGGTGTTGGCCTTCATGCCGGCCGGGGCGAAATGGCCGTAGCTCGGCTTGTAGGCCACGATGCCACAGAAGGCGCCAGGCCGGATGACGGAACCACCGGTCTGCGTGCCGGTACCCAGCACGCTCTGGAAGTCCGCAACGGCCGCCGCCGAGCCCGACGAGGAGCCGCCCGGCGTATGCGCAGGATTGTGCGGGTTCTTGGTCGGGCCGGGATGGCGGTTGGCAAACTCCGTCGTCACCGTCTTGCCGAGCAGGATGGCGCCGGCATCGCGCGCCAATCTCACCGTGGCCGCATCCGCGAGCGGCTGATGCGTGCGATAGATCGGCGAGCCGTAGGCCGTCGGCTGATCGAAGGAATCGATGATGTCCTTCACCCCCATCGGAATGCCGTGCAGCAGGCCCCTGCGTGGTCCGCCATCGAGCACCTTGGCGGTTTGCAGGGCAGCCTCGCGCGCGAGATGCGACCAGGCGAGCACGTCGGCGTCGCGCTGGTCGATGCGTTCGAGATGGGCGCGCACGATCCCCTCGGCGGTGGCCGCTCCGGAGTCCAGTCGTTGCGCGAGTTCGGTGGCAGTAAGCGTGTTCAGCGCGACCATGGTCGCCAGCAAAACAGCAAGAAGCATGCCGCGTCCAGTGCGCTTCGGGGTGGCTCGCTTCGTGCTTCGTGTAACGGAACCACGGAGGTGTTTCATGCTTACTCGTCGCGCCGCCCTTCTTTCCGGCACCGCGCTTTCCCTCATCGGCACGAGCTCGGCAGAAGCGCAACAATCCGCGCCCCTGCGCATCGCCATGACGCTGGCCGACATCCCCGCGACCGACGGCGCGCCCGACCAGGGCACCGAGGGCATCCGCTTCATGGGCTACACGATTTATGATCCGCTGGTCGCCTGGGACCTGTCGTCCGCCACCGCACCCGCGAAGCTGGTGCCCGGCCTCGCCACCAAGTGGTACCAGGACCCGGCCGATCCCACGAAATGGATCTTCGAGCTGCGCCAGGGCGTGAAGTTCCATGACGGCTCCGACTTCAATGCCGATGCGGTGATCTTCACCCTCGAACGCACCCTGAACGACAAGTCGCCGGCTTTCGATCGCACGGGCCGCAGCATCCTGATCGCCGCGGTCTGGCCGGTGATCGCCTACCGCAAGATCGACGACTACAAGGTCGAGATGCAGACCAAAGGCGTCGACACGATCTTCCCCTCGCTGCTCAACCGTTTCCCGATCTCGAGCCCCGCCAACTTCGAGAAGGTCGGCCGCGACTGGCAGGCCTATCGCAAGTCGCCCTCGGGCACCGGCCCGTGGAAGATGAAGGCCTGGACCCCGCGCGAGCGCGCCGAGCTGGAGCGCAACAACGACTACTGGAACAAGGATCGGCTACCCAAGACCGAGCGCATGGTGCTGCTGCCGATCCCCGACGTCTCGACCCGCACGGCCGCGCTCCTGTCGGGCCGGGTCGACTGGATCGAGGCGCCCGCCCCCGACTCGCTCGACAAGCTGCGCGCGGGTGGCTGCAAGATCGAGACGAACGCCATCCCGCACATGTGGCCCTACACGCTCAGCATGCTGCCGGGCACGCCGACCGCCGATATCCGCGTGCGCAAGGCGCTGAACCTCGCCGTCGACCGCGACGCGATGGTGAAGCTGTTGAACGGTCTCGCCGCGCCGGCCGTCGGCTGCGTGCCGGTCGACCATCCGTGGTACGGCAACCCGACCTTCAAGATCCGCTACGATCCGGCGGAGGCGAAGAAGCTGCTGGCCGAGGCGGGCTACGGGCCGCAGAAGAAGCTCAAGCTGAAGGTCGCGATCTCGACCTCCGGCTCGGGCCAGATGTATCCGCTGATCATGAACGAGTTCATCCAGCAGCAATTCGCCGAAGTCGGCGTCGACCTCGAATTCCAGGTCATGGACTGGAACGCGCTGCTGAACTTCATGCGCCAGGGCGCCAAGGCCCCGGAAGCCGCCACGTTCAACGCCATCAACGTGAGCTGGAACACGATGGACCCGCACAACGCCTTCATGCGCTTCGTCGATAGCCAGCAGGTCCCGCCGCGCGGCTCGAACTGGGGCTACATCAACGATCCGGAGTTCGACAAGCTCGCCGCCGAGGCGCGCAGCACGCCCGATCCGGCCGAGCTCGACAAGGTGCTGGCGAAGATCAACACGCGCATGGTCGACGAGGCCGTCTTCGTGTGGTTCGTCCACGACGTCTGGCCCAACGCGATCTCGTCGAAGGTGAAGGGCTACGTCCATCCCAAGAGCTGGTATGTCGACTTCTCTCCGGTGACGGTCGGTTAGAACGCCGAGCAGTCGCATATGATGTAAGGATCCCTCGCTACGCTCGGGATGACACCAGCTTCGGCACCAACGCACTGCGCAGATCCCAACAACGGTGTCATCCCGGACGTTGCGACCAGCCGATATAGAGGCCGGCGCCGACGATGATGGCGGCGCCGATCCATCCGAGGAAATCCGGGAAGTCTCCGAAAAAGAGATAGCCCACGACCACCGAGCCCATGAGCTGCATGTACTGGAACGGCGCCACGATGTTGGCCGGCGCATAGGTGAGCGCGCGAGCCACGAAATAGTGACCGGTGCCGCCCAGCACGCCGAGGCTGCAGAAATAGAAGATGTCACGGGCGCTTTCCGGCGTCTTCCAGACGAAGGGCAGGACCAGGAACATGCCGATGCCACCGACGATCGAGCTGTAGAAGGCCGAGGTCTCCGGCGTGTCGATGCTGGAGATGAGCCGCGTCAGCACCTGGTAGACCGCGTAGCAGACTGCGCTTAGCAGCGAGAGCAAGGCGGCCCACTGGAAGACCGCGCCGCCCGGCTGGATCAGGATCAGCACGCCCACGAAGCCGATCCCCAGCGCCACGATATGCGTGCGGGCGGCCCGCTCGCCCAGCACCATCCAGGCAAGCGGCAGCACGAGCAACGGCGCCATCATGGTGATCGCCGCCGCCTTGCCGAGCGGAATGTAGACGATGGCGAGGAAGCTCGCGGCGTTCGAGGTGAAGAGCATCAGCGAGCGCATGAGCTGCGTGCCGAACCGCCGCGTGCGCAGCATGCCGATCCCGAACTTCGGCACAAAGAAGATCAGCATGTAGACGATGTGGCCGAAGGCCCGCGCCCACGAGATCTGCAGGGTGCTGTAGTCGGCGCCCAGGAACTTCGCGAACCCGCTCATGATCGGGAACAGCAAGCCGGCGCCGCACATGAAGAGGATGCCGGCCAGGATGCGCTGGCCGGTCGGTGCGGGAGGTGGCACAGCTTGCGCCGTCAATGCATGGCTTTCGCGGCCTGCAGCGCCTCCCAGACACGCAACGGCGTGGCCGGCATTTCGAGCCGCTCGACGCCGGCCGGGCGCAGCGCATCGAGGATGGCGGCCATCACCGTCTGAGGCGCGCCGATGCAGCCCGCCTGGCCCGAGCCTTTTACGCCCAACGGATTGGCGCCGGTCGGTCGCTCCACTAGTTCGATGTCGAAGAACGGCAGGTCGGTGGCGCGCGGCAGCGCATAATCCATCAGCGAGCCGCTGAGGAGCTGACCCGAGTCGGGATCGTAGACCGTGTGTTCCAGCATCGCCTGACCGATACCCTGGGCGAGACCGCCCTGCACCTGACCTTCGGTCAGCATCGGGTTGATCAGCCTGCCGTAATCGTCGATGGCGGTGTAGCGCAGGAGGGCGATGGCGCCCGTCTCGGGATCGATCTCGACCTCGGCAACGTGACAGCCATTTGGAAAGTTGAAGACATCGGTGATGTTAAGCACGTGCTCGCCCAGCCCGGGCGACATGCCTTCAGGCAGGTTCGCCGCATCCTGCGCGCTCATGGCGAGGGCCGCGAGATCGATGGTTCGATCGCTGTCGCGCACCGTGAAGCTCCCCCGGTCGTAGTCGAGCTCATGCTCGGAGGCCTGCAATAGGTGTGCCGCCAGTTGGCGCGCTTTTGCGAGGGCTGCATCCATCGCCCTGACCAGCGCCGCACCGCCCATGTGCATCGAGCGCGCACCGCCATGGCCGGCGCCGCTCCTCACAGCGCGCGTATCGGCCTGGACATAGCGGAAGGCTTCGATCGGCAGGCCGAGATGCGTCGAGGCGATCTGGGCGAAGGACGTCTCGTGTCCCTGCCCGTTCGATTCAGTGCCGACGGCGATGGTCACGCTGCCATCCGACTCGAAGCGCGTCTCCGCCCACTCGTTCGGCGCACCGCGGGACGTTTCGAGGAAACAGGCGACGCCGAGACCGCGCAGACGCCCCCGCGCGCGAGCATCGGCGCGCCGCGCTTCAAAGCCCGGTGCGCGCGCCAGGGCGGCATCGAGGTTGGCCACGAAGTCGCCGGAGTCGATGGCCATGCCCATCGCGGTCTTGTGCGGGAACGAGGCGATCAGGTTCTGCCGCCGCAGGTCGGCCGGATCGCGGCCGAGCGCACGCGCCGCGGCCTCGATGGCGCGCTCGACGATGTAGTTGGCCTCGGGCTTGCCGGCGCCACGATAGGCATCGACCGGCGTGGTGTTGGTGAGCGCGCCGCGCACGTCGACGGCGATCGCGGGAATGTCGTAGACGCCGCCCTGCGCCGTCGAGGCCGCGACCACCGACGCACCGGGCCCGTTGCCCGACAGGTAAGCGCCGAGATTGGCGACCATCGCCACGTCGAGCGCCAGGATGCGTCCCGCTTCATCGAGCGCAATCCGCGCCATGGCCTCGATGTCTCGACCTTGGGCGCCCATTACGAAATCCTCGGCACGATCGGCGAGCCAGCGCACCGGCCGCTTCAGCTTACGCGCGGCCCACAGCAGCAGTATCCATTCGGGATAGAGGAAGTTCTTCATCCCGAAGCCGCCACCGACATCGGGCGCGCTGAGCTGGATGCGCTCGGGCGCCACCTTGAAGATGAACTCGGCCAGCTGGCGGCGGATGCCGTGCAGCCCCTGCCCTGTCAGTTCGAGGTCCATCGTATCGGTTGTCGCGTCGTAACGCGCGATGCCGGCGCGCGGCTCCAGCGGCACGACGATGACACGGTTGTTCGTGACATCGACCTCGACGATATGCGCGGCCTTCTTCATCGCCTCGGCAACGGCGGCGTGGCCGCCACGCTGCACGTGATAGACGAGATTGCCTGGCGCCTCGTCCCACAGAACCGGCGCACCGTCCACCAGCGCCGTGCGGCCATGGATCACCGACGGCAACGGCTCATAGTCTATCTCGATCCGCTCCGCCGCCTCGCGCGCGATCTCCACGCTGTCGGCCACGACGAAGCAGACGGGATCGCCGACATGGCGGACACGTCCCGTCGCCAGCGCCGGACGCGGCGGCACGATCATCGGTTTCACGGCAGCCAGGCACGGCATGTGGCCCAGCCCATCGGCGGCGAGGTCGTCCGCCGTCGCAACCAGATGCACGCCCGCCATCGATGCCGCCGACGACACGTCGAGTGAACGGATTACCGCATGGGCATGTGGCGAGCGCAGGACATAGCCATGCAATGCACCAGCTTCGCCGATATCCTCTACGTAGCGGCCGTGTCCGGTGAGGAAACGCGCATCCTCGAGGCGGCGTATCGATCTTGCGTCCTGACTTCCATCCGCCACGTGGTTTCTCCCGAACCGTTACTTGCAACAAGCATACACCATTGACGGGCCGCAACGACGGGCGGAGGCTCCCGTCCCCTGGCTCACATCCAGTCTTTTGGAGGAAGCGAATGATCGATCTGCATTACTGGCCGACGCCCAACGGCAAGAAGGTCACCATCCTGCTCGAGGAATGCGGCCTGCCCTACAAGGTCGTGCCGGTGAACATCGGGCAGGGCGACCAGTTCTCCGATGCCTTCCTGGAGATGAACCCCAATCATCGCATGCCGGTGATGGTCGACAATGCGCCGGCCGACGGCGGCAAGCCGCTGGTCGTGTTCGAGTCCGGCGCGATCATGATGTACGTCGCCGAGAAGGCCGGGAAATTCTATCCGCAGGACCTTCGCACCAAGCACGAAGTGAACCAGTGGCTGATCTGGCAGATGGCCAACCAGGGTCCGAAGAGCGGCGAGTGCGGTCACTTCCGAAGGCTCGACCAGGCCAAGGAAGGCGACCAGAAATATGCGATCACGCGCTTCACCGACGAGGTGAACCGGCTCTACGGCGTGCTGAACAACCGCCTCTACAAACACAAGTACCTGGCGGGCGACCAGTACACGATCGCCGACATGATCTGCTATCCGTGGACGGTGAACTGGAAGTTCCAGGGCCAGGACATCGAGGAGTTCCCCTACTTCAAGCGCTGGTTCGAGGAGCTGGGCGCGCGTCCCGCCGTCCAGAAGGGCATGGCGGTTGGCGCCGACTTCTCGGTCGATCGCGAGAAGCTGCCGCCGGAGGAGCAGGAGCGCATCCGCAAGATGCTCTATAATCAGCGCGCCCGCCCCGTTCGCGTAGCTTAGTTTCCGCGTGGCTTGATTTAAAGACGCTGGTCGCTGGAGAGAGGCGGCGCGATCTCCTCCAGCGACTTGCACTCCGCCGCGATACCGAGCTTCAAGGTCACCAGCGCCGCCGCGATCATCAGCACGGCGCCCAGCATGTAACCCCACATGATCTCGGCCGAGCTGCCGCCGGCGATCAGTACACCGAACAGCAGCGGGCCACCGACGCCGCCGAAGAGCGTGCCGAAGGCGTAGAACAGCGCGATGGTGAGGGCCCGGATTTCCAGCGGGAAGCATTCGCCGACGGTCAGGTAAGCGGCACTGGCCGCTGCCGAGGCGAAGAAGAAGACCACGCTCCACATCGCCGTCTGCGTCGTGGCATCGAGATGACCGGCATGGAACATCCAGCCCGTCACCGCCAGCAGCACGCCCGAGATCGCATAGGTGGCTGTGATCATCTGTCGGCGCCCGAGCGTGTCGAATAGCGACCCCAACAGGAGTGGGCCGAGGAAATTGCCGATCGCGAAGGGCAGGATGTAGAGGCCGACCTTGTCGACCGCCACGTTGTAGAACTTGGTGAGGATCAGCGCGTAGGTGAAGAAGATCGCGTTGTAGACGAAGGCCTGCGAGGCCATCAGCACCACGCCGAGGGTCGTGCGACCGCGATAATGCTTCAAGAGCGTGCGGGCGACGGAGAGCATCGTCGTCTTGTGCGGGTCACCGAGCGACAGCGTCGTCGTCACCGGCTCGAGCTTCTGACCGGTGTCGGCCGCAACCCGCGCCTCGATCTCCTCGACGACGCCCTCGGCTTCGCGCGGCTTGCCGTGGATCATCAGCCAGCGTGGGCTTTCAGGTATGAAGCGGCGCAGGAACAGGATCATTAACCCGAGCAGCGCGCCGCTGCCGAAGGCGAGACGCCAGCCCAGTTCGGGATCGAGCACGTTGGGATCGAGCAGCCACACGGACAGGATTGCGCCGCCGGCCGCGCCGATCCAGAAGCTGCCGTTGATCGCGAGATCGATGCGGCCGCGCAGGCGCGCCGGGATCAGCTCCTGGATCGCCGAGTTGATGGCCGAATATTCGCCGCCGATGCCTGCGCCGGTCAGAAAGCGGAAGAACAGGAAGCTGTAGAAGTCCCAGGAGAAGGCCGTCGCCGCCGTCGCGACGAGATAGACACCCAGGGTCACGTTGAAGAGCTTCTTGCGGCCGAGACGATCGGTGAGATGGCCGAAGAACAGCGAACCCAACACGGCGCCCGCGAGATAGGCGCTGCCCGTCAGGCCGACCTGCTCGGCGGTGAGCTGCAGGCGCGGGCTGGTCTGCAGCGCCGCCGCCACCGAGCCCGCCAGAGTCACCTCGAGTCCATCGAGGATCCAGGTGATGCCGAGGGCGACGACCACCAGCCGATGAAAGCGGCTCCACGGCAGGCGGTCGAGGCGGGCGGGGACATCGGTGCGCACGGGCGATGCAACGCCCCCGCAGCCGGAAGGTTCACCGTCCGGAAAGCGCTATCAGGTCTGCTACAGGCTCAGTCCGACCGCCAAGGCCTGCGCCAGCGACATCGGCGCCACCAGGGTTCGCAGGGCAGGTTCGGCCATGTCGTGCAGCTCGAACACGACATCGGCGCCGCGCGCGATGGGGCTCAGGAGATTGTCGGTGATCGAGACCGCTCGCACGCCGCGCGCAATCAGTTCGGCGAACAGGCGGACCGTATCGGCATTGTACTGCTTGAAGCTGATGGCCAGGACGGCATCGGCGCGCGTCGCTGCCACCGCCTGCTCGCGCAGGCCACCGCCGGTCGCATCGAGCAGGATGGTGCGGCGACCGAGCTTGCGCAACACGTAGGCGAGATGCGCGGCGACGGGATAGGAGCCACCCAGTCCCAGCAGATAGATCGTATCCGCCGAGCCCAGGAGCCCGATAGCCCGCTGCAGCTCGGATTCGCGCGCCGCCGTGTTCAGCGTCTCGAGCGAGGCGATGCCTTCCGTGATGAAGCGCGTGAGGACGGCGCGCGCATCGTTGCGGCCGCTCCACGGCCCGTCCTGCTTGAGCCGCTCGATGCGATCCTTGTAGGACGGGGCGAGGCTCGCCACGAGGCGCAGGCGGAAGACCTGCTGCATCTCGGTGAAGCCGCCATAGCCCAGGGCGCTCGCGAAACGGACGATGGCCGAAGGCTGCACACCCGCCCGTTTGGCAACCTCGGCGACGGTGCCCAAGGCCATGTCGGTCGGGTTCTCCAGTGCGAACTCGGCGATGTGCTGCAACCGATCGGACAAGGTCGCGTGCCGCGCGGCAATGTCGGCCCGCAGCTTTTCATAAGCGTCGGCCTCGTTCGCAGTGCCCTTGCTGCCGCGCGCCTTGCCCTTTGCCATCTATGAATCGTCCATTCCACTTTACATAGGTCCGTAGAATGTCCATTCTATGTGTCAAGAGCAATGAAAATTGCCGATAAAGCCACTGGAGGAGATCCCATGACGAAGTCCCGCATCACGCGCCGCGGCGCGATCAAGGCCAGCCTGATGACCGCCGCGCTCGCCGGCACGGCAAGCTTCTTCGGACCGTGGAAGCACAATCGTGTCTGGGCGCAGGGCGCCAAGAAGCCGATCAAGCTCGGCCTCACCTGCGACGCCAGCGGCCAGTACGGCAACAGCGGCCAGGACGATCTGCGCGGCATGCGCATGGCGATCGACGAGTTCAACGCCAAGGGTGGCGTGCTCGGCCGCAAGATCGAGTGGATCACCGCCGACACCGAGACCAATCCCGCGACCGGCACCCGAATTGCCGAGCGCTTCATCGCCCAGGAACAGTGCGGATTCCTGATCGGCGCGCTGCATTCGGGCGTCGCTAACGCCATCACGCAGGTCGCCAACAAGTACGGCACGATCTACATGAACACCAATTCGTCGGCCCCCAGCGAAGCCGGCGAGAATTGCAGCCGGGTGAAGTTCGTCTGGGATGGCAATGGCACCAACTTCTCGAAGGCCGCCGTCGCCAGCGCCGTGCAGAAAATCGGCAAGAAGTGGCTGCTGCTCACCAACGACTATGTCTGGGGCCACACCACCGCTGCCGCGACGAAGGCCGAGGTCGAGAAGTCCGGCGGCCGCATCGTCGACAACCTGCTGGTGCCGCAGAACACGCGCGACTTCACCGCCTATCTGCTGAAGGTCCAGCAGATCAAGCCGGACGTCATCGCCATGGCGATCGGCGGCGACGACATCAAGGCGCTGCGCCAGCAGATCGCCGAGCTGAAGCTCGAGGACAAGGCCGCGTGGATCAACAACCAGCAGGACTGGCCGGATATTTGGGGCGTGCCGGAGACGCTGTTCGGCGTGTTCGGCACCAACTGGTATCATAAGCTGCCGCTGCCGGGCGTGCCGGAATTCGTGAAGCGCTGGCAGACGACCTATCCGCAGTCGCCGATCCCCGTGCCGGGCAACGTCTCCTACAACGGCTACATGGCGACCCGCGAGTTGCTGCGCGTCATCGAGCAGACCGGCTCGACCAACAACATCGCGCTCATCAAGGCGCTGGAAGGCCGCAAGATGACCGCGGTCGACCGCATGCAGAACTACGACGCCTACATCGATCCGGTGACGCACCAGATCCAGCAGACGATCTATCTCGCCCGGCGCAATCCCAAGCCGGTCGACAATACCGACCTGTTCGAGATCCTAAGTGACGCGACGCCGGAGCAGGCGCTCGACACCGCCTCGCTCACGACCTGCAAGCTGAAGCCCTACGCCGACATCCCGACCTACGAGCAATAGGACCTCGCCAAGCGTAGAGCGCGTAACGTGTCGATCGTCGGGCTCCTGCCCCATCTCGTGAACGGCCTGGCGCTCGGCCTGCTGTTCGCCCTGCTGGCCCTGGGATTCATGCTGATCCTGGGGCTGATGGAGCAGATCAACCTGGCGCACGGCTCGCTGTTCGCGCTGGGCGCCTACTTTGCCTATGCGATTGCCACGCCGCGCCTGCCCCTGCCGCCGGATCTACTGGCGACGTGGGCCGCCGTCCCGCTGGGCTGGCGGTTCACCGCGGCGATGTTCCTCGCGCCAGTACTCGTGGCACCGTTCGGGGTCGTGCTCGAACGGATGATGCGACGCACCTACGGCCGCGATCCGCTCTACGGCCTGTTGCTCACCTTCGGTATGGCGATGGTGCTGGAAGAGCTGATCCGCACAGTCTGGGGCACGCGCGACTACATGCTGCCGGTGCCGCGCGGCATCTCCGGCGGCTTCCTGATGATGGACCTGATCTGGTCGACCTACCGTTTCTGGGCGGCGGGCTTCGCCATCGTCGCCATGGCGGTCGTCTGGGTGGTGATCGAGCGCACCCGCTTCGGCGCGCTGGTGAAGGCCGGCGCCCATGACAGCGAAATGGTGCGGGCTTTGGGCCACGATCTCGAGAAGCTGCGCGTCTGGGTGTTCGTGCTGGGCACCATGATGGCCGCCGTCGCCGGCGTGATCCTGGCGCCCGTGTGGGGCATCCGCCCGCACATGGGCGTCGATGCGGTCGTGCCCTCGTTCCTGATAATCGTGCTGGGCGGTGTCGGCAGCTTCTGGGGCGCCGTGCTGGGCGGAATCCTCGTCGGCATGGTGGTCGGCCTCAGCGGCGCCTATGCCTCGGAATGGTCGATGATGTCGATGTACTTGCTGCTGATCGCCGTGGTGACGTTCCGCGCCCGCGGCCTGTTCGGCAAGAAGAGCGTGCTGGAAGCGTGATGCAGAAAGGTCGCCCCGTTCCGACGCTGACGCCGTCGATGATCGCCATCTGGCTGGCTTTCGCCACTGTCCCGCTGTGGATCGAGAAGGTCGGCCTTTACCAGTATCTCGGCGTCGAAATCCTGATCTTCGCGACCTACGCCATGGCCTACAATCTGGTGCTGGGCCATAGCGGCCTGCCGTCGTTCGGCCATGGCGCCTTCTTCGGGCTCGGCGCCTATGCCTTCGGCCTGGCGCAGCAGAACATCGCGCCCGACCTCTGGCTCTGCCTCGGCGTGACAGTCGGGGCCGCCGCGCTGGGTGGCGCCATCGTCGCGGCCTTCATCTCGCACCGGCGCGGCATCTACTATTCGCTGCTCACCATCGCCTTCGGCCAGGTCTTCTGGTTCATCGCCATCAAATCGCATGCGATCACCGGCGGCGAGGACGGGCTGCTCAAGATCGAGCGTCTTCCCGTAAAGCTGGGCTTCGCCACCCTGGAGCTGCGCGACAACATCGCCCTCTTCTACTTCGTGCTGGCCGTCTTCGTCGTCGTCACGCTCCTGCTCTGGCGGCTGATCCATTCCCCGTTCGGCCGCATCCTGAAAGCAATCAAGCAGAACGAGACCCGCGCACGTTTCGTCGGCTACGACGTGTGGCGCTACAAGGCGGCGGTGCTGGTCCTGTCGGCCGGCCTCTCCGGCCTCGCCGGCGGCCTGTTCGCCATGGCGCAGAGCTCGGCCTTCCCCGACGTGATGAGCCTGCATTATTCCGGCTACGTCGTGATGATGGCCCTGATCGGCGGCGGCCTCGTCACCTTCTGGGGTCCGGTGCTGGGCGCCATCGTCTTCCTGCTGGCGCGCGACGTGATCGGCGCCTTCACCACCGGCTGGATGCTGTGGTTCGGCCTGCTGTTCGTCGTGCTGGTCATGTACAAGCCCGAAGGGCTCGGCGGCCTCTTCCTGCGCCCCACGCCCGCGAAGGCGAAGTAACGATGGCGCTGTTCGAGGCCCACAACCTTCACCTGCGCTTCGGCGACAGGGTCGTGCTGGAGGAGATCTCGCTGTCCTTCGAGGCCGGCAAGCTGTCGGGCATCATGGGGCCCAACGGCGCCGGCAAGACGACCTGCTTCAACGTGCTGACCGGCCGCTACAGGCCCGATCGCGGACGCGTGCTGTTCGACGGCGCCGACATCACCGGCCGCTCGCCGCAGGCGATCGCGCGGTTGGGCATCGCGCGCTCCTTCCAGCTCATGAACCTGTTCGACGAATTCACGGTGTTCGAGAACGTCGCGATCGCGTTGCCGCAGACGCGCAAACGCGGTCGCGATCTCCTGGGGCAGGCCTATGCCGATCCCGCGCTCGTAGCTGAAGCGCACGAGATCCTCGAAACGGTCGGCCTTGGCGCACGCGCCGACGACAACGCCAAGGCCCTGCCCTATGGCGAGCGCCGGGCGCTGGAGATCGCCGTGGCGCTCGCTTCGCGACCCAAGCTCCTGTTCCTCGACGAGCCGACCGCCGGTCTCGGCAGCGACGGCCGCGACAGGCTGGCCGAGCTGGTGCGCCGGCTGAAAGGCAAGGTCACGATCGTCGTGATCGAGCACGACATGGAGTTCCTGTTCGGGCTGGCCGACGACATCTCGGTGATCCATTGGGGCCAGGTGATCGCCCATGGCAGCCCGGCCGAACTGCGCGCCAATCCCTGGGTCAAGAACTCCAACCTCGGGAAGCTCGCCTGATGCTCGAGGTCCGCGCCATCGACACCTATTACGGCGAGACGCAGGCGCTGTTCGACGTCTCCTTCGACGTCGGCACGGCCGAGGTGCTGGCCTTGCTGGGCGCCAACGGCGCGGGCAAGACCACGGCGCTGCGCTCGATCCTCGGCCTCACGCGCCCGCGCAAGGGTGAGATCCTGCTCGATGGCCAGTCATTGAAGGCACGCGAGACGCATGAGATCGCGCGGGCCGGCATCGGCTGGGTGCCGGACGACCGACGCATCTGCCCGACCCTCACCGTCGCCAAGAACCTGTCGCTCGGCATCAAGTGTACGCGCTACCGCGCCTGGTCGGTATCGGAGGTGACGGAGATCTTCTCGCCGCTGAAATACCTGATGGCACGCGAGGCCGAGACGCTGTCGGGCGGCGAGATGCAGATGGTGGCGATCGGCCGGGCCCTGCTGGGCTCGCCCGGCCTCGTCCTGTTCGACGAGCCGAGCCAGGGCCTCGCACCCAAGATCGTAGACGACGTCCTGTCGGTCATCCGCCGGCTGAAACGCGAGGGCATCGCCTCCATCGTCGTCGAGCAGAACGCCGAGATCGCGCTGTCGGTCGCCGACCGCGTGGTCGTGCTGGCGCAGGGCACGGTCGCCTGGAAGGGCGCCGCCGAAGAGCTCAAGGCCGATGCCGCGCTGAAGCGCCGGCTGCTGGGAGGTGCGCAATGACCAGCGCCCCTCTGTTGGCCATCGAAGGCGTCAGCAAGATCTACCGCCGCGGCCTGTTCGACCGCACGCCGGCCTTCCGCCTCGACGTCGACTGCCGCTTCGACGGGCCCGAGATCGTGGGCGTGATGGGCCCGAACGGCGCCGGCAAGACGACCCTTTTCGAGATGATCGCCGGCTCCAACGTGCCGAGCGAGGGACGCGTGATGGTGGCCGGGCACGACATGCACCGCGTGCGCTATCGCGAGCGCGACCGGCTGGCCATCCACTATCACCAGTCCTACCAAGTGCGCCGCTTCGCGCGCACGCGGCCCAACTTCATGCTGGAGCCGGCCGGCAGCGACTATCCCGTCGTCCACCTATTCGACGAGCCGCAGTTCAACACCCAGGACGGCTATATCGGCTTCATGCTCGACTTCTTCCGCAAGCTGCGCGGCGAAGGACGGCTCGTCTTCATCTGCCTGCATCCGACGGCGCCGATGCATCTCGAGCTGCTGAAGGAGATCTGCGAGCGCTTCTTCTTCGTGGGCGGCGGGACGGTCCGGCCCTTCGCGGACTTCGACAGCATCGTCTCTGCACCCGACGTCCGGACCTATCTCGGAGAGCTCGCCCCCTAACCTTCGGCGCAAGGCTGGGTTGCCGGGCCGGTGCTGGCGACAAGGCGACCTGCCGCTTAATGTAGCAGCATGACCGACAATACGATGGCAGCCGGCGCCGCGCCCGTTTCTGCCCCCGCGGCTCCGGCCGTTACGGCCTCCGCCAACAACACCACCTTCGCCGTCATCCTCTCCTTGAGCTTCTGCCATCTGCTCAACGACATGATGCAGTCGCTGGTGCCGGCGCTGTATCCGATCCTCAAGGATTCATACGCACTGTCATTCGGCCAGATCGGCTTCATCACCCTGGCCTTCCAATGCACGGCGTCGATGCTGCAGCCCGTGGTCGGCATGTACACCGACAAGAAGCCCCAGCCTTATTCCCTGATGGTCGGCATGGGCTTCACCCTGGTCGGCCTCCTGCTGATGTCGCAGGCAAATTCATACCCACTGATTCTGTTCGCGGCGGCGCTGATCGGCATGGGCTCCTCGGTCTTCCATCCCGAAGCCTCGAGGGTCGCGCGCATGGCCGCCGGCGGACGCTATGGCCTCGCCCAATCGCTGTTCCAGGTCGGTGGCAACATGGGATCGGCCGCAGGACCGCTGCTCGCGGCCTTCATCGTCGTGCCGGCCGGCCAGCAGAGCATCGTCTGGTTCTCGGCCGCCGCCCTTGTCGCGATGATCGTGCTGTTCCAGATCGGCAACTGGTACAAGGCCAACCGCAGCAGCCAGAAGCCTGGAGCCCGCAAGACCGCCGCCGCCGCCGGGCATGTGACCCTGTCGAAGGGTCGCGTCGGCATCGCGGTGGCGATCCTGGTGGCGCTGCTCTTCTCGAAGAACGTCTACAGCGCCAGCCTCGGCTCCTACTTCACCTTCTACTTGATCCAGAAGTTCGGCGTGGAAGTGCAGACCGCGCAGCTCTTCCTGTTCGCCTTCCTGGTCGGCATCGTCGCCGGCACGATCCTGGGTGGTGTCGTGGGCGACCGGATGGGCCGCATCCCGGTCATGTGGTTCTCGATCCTGGGCGCGCTGCCCTTCGCGCTGATGCTGCCCTACGCCAACCTGTTCTGGACCGGCATCCTGGCCGTCACGGTGGCGATCATAATGGCGTCGGCCTTCTCCGCGATCCTGGTCTACGCGCAGGAGCTCCTGCCCGGCCGAGTCGGGCTGGTCGCCGGCATGTTCTTCGGCGTATCGTTCGGCCTGGGCGGCCTGGGTGCGGCGGCGCTCGGCGAGATCGCCGACCATGCCGGCATCGAGGCCGTCTACAAGGTGACGCCGTTCCTGCTGCTGCTCGGCCTGCTCACGGCCTTCCTGCCCAAGCACCCGAGCGCCCCCAAGCTGCCGGCCTGATCGCGGCCTTGATCGTACAGGGGAGGCCTTCAGGCCTCCCCTTACGGGACCTGTCGCTGGCCAGCCGTTGCGCTAAGGTGACGGTTGCATGGCACACCCGATTGCATCCGCGTCACGTCTCGTAACGCCGGTTCCGACGGATGCCTCCGGTATTGCCCATGCCGGCCCAAGCGAAGCGCGTTGGCGAACCTGGTTGCGCCACATCCTGCCGGTAGCCGGCGTCGTCGCCGTCGTGATGCTGGTCACCGCCATTGCCGGCTACATCTACGACAGCAACCGGCGCGGCGCGCTCGGCCTGTCCAACGACCTGATCACCGCGATCGACCGCCGCGTCGCCGCGCAGATGCACGCCTACCTCCTGCCGGCGCAGCAGTTCCTCGAACTGGCGGACGCGGCCGTGATGGGACGCGACGTCGACGAAGGCGCCGCCGAAGCCGAGCGCTTTGCCCTCTCTGCGCTTTCCAACGTTCCACCCATCACCGCCTTCAGCTTCGGCGATCCGGAGGGCGACTTCCTGTTCGTCGTCCGCAACGACAAAGGCGGCTTCGACACCAAGCGCGTCCAGGTCGAAGGCACCAGCCGCCGCGTCACCTGGACCCGGCGCGATGCGGCGGGGAAAATCACGGCGATCGAGGACGATCCGGCCGACACGTTCGATCCCCGGACGCGGCCCTGGTACCAGGGCGCGGAAACCACCCGGAAGCCATTCTGGACCGGCACCTATCTCTTCTTCACCGTCCAGAAGCCCGGTCTCTCCTTCGCCATCCCGAGCTTCGGGACCGACGGAAAGCTGCGCAATGTCCTCAGCGTCGACATCGAGCTCGCCACGCTCTGCGCCTTCCTCAAGGAGCTGGGAATCGGCGTCAGCGGCAAAGCCATCATCGTCGACAAGCAAGGTCGCGTGATCGCCTACCCCAGCGACAAATGGCTTCCCGCCGACCGTCCCGACGTCGTGCCGCCAATGCTCGACGAGCTGGGCGACCCCGTCCTGACCAGTACCTACAACCGGCTACGCGTCGAAGGGTATGGCCGCAAGATCCTGGAGGTAGGGGACCAGCGCATCATCGTCTCGTCCGAGCCGGTCAACATCCTCACCGGCCGCGACTGGGTCACGCTGATCGTCGTGCCGGAGGCCGACTTCGTCGGCTTCGTCGCCAACTCGGGTTGGGCCGCGCTCGGGATGTCGATCATCGTCGTGCTGATCGTGGCCGCGCTGGCGGCCCTGATGACATGGCGCAGCGTGCAGGCCGAGCGACGCGTCTCGGCGGCGGCGACGCGCCAGCAGGCACTCGAAGTACGCACCCAGACCTTCATCGGCCTGGCGCGCGGCGCCGCCGACAGCGAGGGCTTCGGCGAAGAAAGCCTGCAGGGCACGACGGAAAGTGCTGCGGAGGCCTGTGCCGCCAATCGGGTCGCGATCTGGCGCCTCACATCGGACCGACGCGTATTGCAGTGCGAGGACTGTTTCGATCGCACCGCCAACGCTCATACGTCGGGGCTCGAACTGCATCGTGACGAGCTGCCCCGTCTGTTCACGGCCCTGGAGAAAGACCAACCGATCGATGCCCCGAACGCCAAGGGCGATCCGCGCACGTCGGAGCTGTTCGAGCGCTACCTGCAGCCGCTGGAGATCCGCGATGTCTATCTCGCGCCGATCCTGGCCCACGGTCACACGATCGGCATGCTGTCGGTCGAGGGGCCGCGACGCGGCAACCGGGCGGCCGGCCTCGCGGCATTCTGCGATGCACTGGCCATCCTGCTGGCGTTGCGCTTCGCCGCCGCCGCTTCGACGAGCCTTCCAGCCGGCACCCTGACGACCGCCGCGCCGGCCGTTGCGGCTGCGATGCCGCCTCCGGTCGAAGCCAAGACCGCCGATGGCTTCACGCAACGCGAGGCCCGGCTCGAACGCACCCTGTTGCAGCACGGCGGAGCGCTCGACGAGATCCGCAAGAACGCTGCGAGTCGTGCCGCCGTCGGCGTGGTGCAGCTGCCGGACTGGACCACCATCGCGCAGCGCCCACCCGATGGCAGCGAACGCACGGCAATGGACGCCATCGTCAACGAGCTGCGCGGTATCATCGAGCAGAGTGGCGTGACCTATGCCGCCCTGCTCGACGACCAGATCGTCCTTGCCGCCTTTTCGACCGACGCCGCGACGCTGGCCGAGAATGCCCGCTGCGTGGCCACCGCGCTCCTCGACCTGCGCGACCGGCTGGTCGCGCTCGAGGAGCGCTGGAGCGTCACCCTCGACTTTCGCCTCGGCGTCGACATCGGCGCGATCATGACCTCCACCATCGCCACCGATCCGCCGAGCAGCAACCTTTGGGGCGGCGCCCTGGGCATCGCCAAGGTCCTGGCGGCGACCGCCAGCCGGCGCACCATCGCGGCCTCGGAGACCACCTACGAAGTCCTGTCGGGCGCGTTCCTCTTCCGCCCGCGCGGCAGCTACTTCCTCCCGGAGACCGGCACGATGCGGACGTTCGTCCTGGTCGGTCGCACATGAGCCTCAGCGCCGCGCGCCTCGTGCCGACCAAGCGGTGGCCGCGACGCGCACTTGCCTTCGTGGGCGCGACCACGCTGCGCTGGACCAGCTCCCTGCTCCTGTTCGTCTCTCTGGCAGCGACCGTCGCGATGTTGTCGCTGCGGCGGAGCACCTGGCGCGCGCCGGTGTGGCAGGAGTTCAAGCGTGTCCTGTACGGCGTCGCGGTCCTGTCCCTGCCGACCATCGTCGCCACCGGAATCCTGGTCGGCATCGCGCTGGTCACCCAGGCCGTGTACTGGCTCGAGACCACGGGCCAAAGCGGCATGGTGGGTTCGATCATCGTCGTCCTGCTGATCCGCGAAATCGTGCCGATCCTGGTCGGGTTGGTCGTATTCGGCCGCAGCGGCACCGCCACCCTGATCGTGCTCGGCGAGGCGCAGACTTCGGGCTGGCTGCGGCTGTTCGAGCTCCAGGGTCTCGATCCCCTGGTCATGCTGGTCGTCCCGCGCACCCTGGCCTTTGCACTCGGGGCCTTCTGCATGGCCACGATCCTGCTGCTGTCGACGCTGCTCACCGGCTATCTGACGGCACACGGGCTGGGCCTTGTAGCCTACTCGATCTGGGATTTCGCCGACCTCGTTCTGCGCGCCATGACAGTCAGGGATTTCATCGTCCCACCGCTGAAATGCATCCTGATCGGCTTCATGGTCGCGCTCGTCTGCTGTGCGACCGGCCTCAGCCGCCGAGACCGGAGCGATGAGCTGCAGCGGCTGGTCCCGCGCGGTTTCGTCCGGGCGGCTCTGGCCATCCTGACGATCAACGGCATCTTCGATCTGGTGGCCTGATATGCCGACGCGGGCCAGCCAATCCATCCTGTCGCTGCACGGCGTGGCGCTCGCGGAGCGACAACACTCGACCCGGCCGACGTGCCTCGACCTCGAACTGCCGCGCGGCAGCTTGGCGATGATCCAGGTCGACGACGATGCCGACGCCGCGAGCCTCGTCGACATCTGTCTCGGCCTGGCAACACCGGCCGGCGGCCAGGTCGGCTTCCTCGGTGTCGACTGGCAGGCGCTTAGCCCGCACGAACGCCTGGCTCGCCGGCGAAATATCGGCACCGTCGTGCAGGTGCATGTCTGGCCCTCGCATCTGACCGTGCTGGAGTCCGTCCTCCTCGCACATCGCTATCATTTCGACGAGCCGCCGGAAGAAGTCGTTGCCGAAGCGACCGCGCTGGCGCGGCTGTTCGGCCTGCCCGGATTGCCGACGGGGCGCCGCGATACCACGCCCGCCCGGGCGTTGGCGCGCGCCGCCTGCGTGCGCGGCTTTCTCGGTGCGCCCGATCTCGTCGTGGTGCAGGATCAGGCGATCGAGGCAACCGCTGATCTCGCTGTCCCGATGGCGCAGGCCATCGCCGGCACAAGGGATCGAGGCGCCACGGTTCTCTGGGTCACGGAGAGTTTGTCCGCCCAGGCGACACGGTTCGTCCAGCCCGATCAGATCTTCAGGTTGGGCGACAGCGGACTGATACGGGTTCGGAGGTCGCAATGAAGCGTTCGATCTTCGGCGTCTACCAGCTCGACGAGATCGTTGGCGCCGTCGTGCTCGCCTGCATCGGCGTGTTCGTGGCCGTGCTGATCAACGCCGGCCTGCTCAAGGACTGGTTCCAGCCCTCCTTCACCCTGCGCATCCTGTTGCCCGACGAAGGCGTGTCGGGCCTGGCGCCCGGCGCCGAGGTTCAGGTGCTGGGCACGCGCGCCGGCGAGGTCCGCCGCATCGTGATCGATCCCAACCAGCGCATGCATGCCATCGCCCGGGTCGAGGACCAGATGCGGCCCTTCATCCGGCGCGATTCGCAAGTCTCGATCCGCCGCGTGTTCGGTGTGGCCGGGGCGGCCTATATCGACATCGCCCGCGGCAAAGGCCCGGAGCTCGACTGGTCCTATGCCGTGGTCGCCGCCCAGAGTGAGCGCGGCGCCACCGACACGATCGGCCAGATGGTCGACGAGGTCCGTGCCAAGATCATCCCGGTGATGGACGAGGTCCAGAAGGCGGTGATCGCCTTCGCCGCGGTGGCCCAGCGCGCGGCCGATCCCGGTGGCCCGCTGGAGCAGACCCTGACCTCGGCTGCCGGCATCGCGCGGCGCATCGAGAGCGGCGAAGGAGTCGCCGGCCGCCTCATCGCCAGCGACAAGATGGCGACCGACTTAGAGACGACGCTGGGCAGCATCCGCGAGCTTGCCAGCCAGCTCGAACGCACCTCCAAGGATCCGCGCATCGCGCAGATCCTGGTGCGCACCGATTCGATACTGACGTCATTGCAGGCCACGACGCGCAATCTCGCGGCGACGACGCCGCAGATCACGCAGAACGTCACGGCGACCACCGACGCCCTGCCCACGACGCTGCTGCAGGCCCAGCTCGCGGCACGCGAACTCGAACTCTTGTTGGGGCAGCTTCGCCATCACTGGCTGTTCGGCGGCGGTGGCGCGGCCCAGGCCCCACCGCCCGGACGTCGTGCGCCTGCCATCGAGGTGCGGCCGTGAAGCGCCGGACCGTCGCCGCGCTCGGCCTGGCGTTTGTCCTCGCGGCCTGTGGCGGCGGCACGCCGGTCGATCCGGGTCCGCCACCCGACACGAAACTCGACATCGCCAGCAAGGCGGGCTCGCAGGCCCTGTCGATGGGCATGCCGGCGCAGGCGGTGCGCCAGTACAAGCTCGCCCTCAGCCGTGCCTACGAACGCGACGACGCCGATGCCATCGCCGACACCGCCTACAATCTCTCTCTGGCACAGATGCGCGCGGGCGAATCGAAGGAGGCGCTGAGCACGGTGCGCCAGGCACGCGCCGAACTCGACCGGCGAAGGGTTGCCATCCCTGCCGAACTGGCCCTCGTGCAGGCAGCGGCTGCCTATCGCAGCGGCGACCTGAATGCGGCCGCCGATGCCGCGCAACAGGCGCTCCAGCTCAAGGCCAGCGATCCCGACACCGTGCCGCGCGCCTGGTTCATTCGCGGCCTCGTCGCGGCCGAGCGCGGCGATGGCACAACCTTGGCCCAGGCCATCGCAGCGCTGCCGCCCAGCAAGCAGGCCGACCTCGAGGCGGATCGGCAGGAGCTGCAGGGTCGTGAAGCCTTGCTCGCCGGCCGGCCGGGCGAGGCCTTGTCGTCCTTCGAAAAGTCCGCGGCCAACCGGCAGCAGGCGCTCGACTATCGCGGCATGGCGCGGGCGCTGGTGCTCGCCGGCGAGGCCTCGCTGCGGCTTGGCAACACGGCGGAGGCTGCCGTCTTCTATCTTCGCGCCGGCCGCACGAGCCTCCTGCAAGGCGACACGGCGACGGCCGCGCCGTCCCTGAAGCGCGCCGAGGAACTCGCCCGGCAGACCTCGCAAACCGATATCGTCAGCGAGATCGCACGCCTGCGGAAGGCGGCTGCCAGGACCTAGACCAGGCTCAGAGCAGGTCAGGCAAGCCCAGCCGAGACGATACGGCCGGCCTCCGCGATCACACCGCTGCGCGCCTCGTCGGAGATCGTGGAGCCCGTGTAGTAGGCCGCGATGAAAACCGGCGCGCGACCGGGCGGCCAGGCGACCGCGATGTCGTTGGCGCTGCCATTGCCGCCGGTGCCGGTCTTGTCGCCGACGCGCCAGGCCGCCGGCAACCCGGCCCTCAGCCGCTTGTCGCCGGTCTTGTTGGCGACCAGCCAGCCGATCAGCCGTTCGCGCGAGGCGGCCGACAGCACGTCGCCCGCGACGAGTTTCTGCATCGTGTCCAGCATGGCCTGCGGCGAGGTCGTGTCGCGCGGATCGCCCGGCGTCCCCTCGTTCAGTTCGGTTTCGATCCGGTCGAGTCGCGTCACCGGATCGGTCAGGCCACGGACAAAGGCGGTCAATCCCGCAGGACCGCCGAAGCTCGCAAGCATCAGGTTTCCCGCCGTATTGTCACTCAAGGTCATGGCGGCCGCGCAGATCGCATCGACCGTCATGCCGCCCGGTCCGGCATGTTCCTTGGTCGCGGGCGAATAGGGGACGAGATCACTCGCGGCGAAGACAACGCGGCGATCGAGCTTCTCCTCGCCTCGATCGACACGCGCCAGCATCAGGGCCGCCGCCAGGAACTTGAAGGTGCTGCACATGGGGAATCGCTCATCGCCGCGATAGGAGACGCGACGGCCGCTCGCCGTGTCCACCAGGGCGACACCGAGGCGACCGCCCTGGTGCCCCTCAAGTTGCCGAAGCAACGATACCGTGTCCTGGGCGAAGGCCGGCAGGGATAACAGCGGTGCGATCAGCAGCGCACGGCGGGCGATCGAAACGGGCACGCGTTCCTCCTCATGAAAGCACACGGGCGTAAGGACCGAATATGGCGGCAACCCGCCTGCTGCTCCCTCATGATTGCGCTAAGCTTGCCGTAATCAGGGAGGAACTCATGAAGGATTTCGCGGGCAGGATTGCCGTCATCACCGGCGGCGGCACGGGCATGGGACGCGAGTTGGCGCGGCAGCTTGCGGCCAAGGGCTGCAACATCGCGCTGGGCGACGTATCGGGCGGCGCGATGGCCGAGACCAGGCGGCTCTGCGAGGCGGCCGGGCTCAGCCAGGGCCAGCGCATCACGACGCACATCGCCGATGTGGCCGACGAGCCGCAGGTCATGCGCTTCCGCGACGAGATCGCCGAACAGCACGAGACCGATCGCATCCATCTCCTGTTCAACAATGCCGGCATCGGCGGCGGGGGCAGCTTCCTGGTCAACGAGCGCGACGAATGGGAGCGCACGTTCAACATCTGCTGGGGCGGCGTCTATCTCTGCACCCGGGCCTTCATGCCGCTGCTGCGCCGCGCCGATGCCGGCCACATCGTCAACACGTCCAGCGTCAACGGCTTCTGGGCCTTCATCGCGCCCAACATCCCGCAGACCGCCTATGCCGCCGCCAAATTCGCGGTGAAGGGCTTCACCGAGGCGCTGATCACCGACCTGCGCATCAACGCCCCGCACATCAAGTGCTCGGTCGTGATGCCGGGCCATATCGGCACCTCGATCGTCGCCAACTCGCGCAAGCTGCAGAGCGGCAACCAGACCGACGAGATCACCGCGAAGGAGATCGGGCTGGCGCGGGCGCGCATCGCCTCGATGGGGATCGATGCCACCAAGCTCTCCGACGACGATGTCCGCAAGATGATCGCCGAGCGGATCCGGCGTTTCATGGAGGACGCGCCGACGACGGCCGCCGAAGCCGCCACGATCATCCTCGACGGCGTGCGCAACGAGCACTGGCGAATCCTGGTCGGCCGCGACGCCGAACGCATCGACAGCCTGGTGCGCGAGACACCCGAGCAGGCCTACGAAACCGAGTTCTTCGACGCCTTCGCGAAGGAGACCGGCTGGGTGGTCGGCGGGCGCTGAAGCCGCTGGGCGGGCGGCGCTACTTGCTCGCGCCGCCGCGCCTGGGCACGCCGGAACTGAGCGGAGCCGCCTGCTGGTCTTCGAGATCGGGAATGAGGACATCGCGCATGTCGGAGGACGGGCGCTGGTTGGCGACGGCGAGCCGATCGAACAGGAACATGCGTCGCGCGTTGGCGGGCGGCTTCCGGACCGCCTCTGTGACACTCCGCTCACCCTGGAGGGCGATCTCGTACCTGTCGGGATCCGTCGGCGACAGGCTCACATAGCAGGCCGCGCGGACGCGGCCGCCCTGGTTGAGCGCCACCTCGAAGGTCGGTCCCACGATCTCGGGCAAGGCAACACCCGCCGCCCGCAGATCGTCGTAGAGCCTGTCGACCTCGTCCCTGGCGCGCATCACCGACCAGGTGGCGAGCTGGTCCGCGAGCCTGCCCTTCGCCTTGGCGGCATTCATGCCGTCCTGCACGCGTTCCAGCAGGTACTGGCGAACCAGCGGCGTGGCGATCGGGGCCACGATGAAGGCCGACAGCGGCGCCGGCGCCACCAGCGAATTGTTGCAGACATTCACGGCCTGATGGGACATCGGCAGCGACGGACGCTCCAGGCCGATCGGGCAAAGATTGAGCGTCAGGAATTCACCGATCGTCTCGATGTACTGGAATTCCTCCACCGGCCTTGCCATCAGGTTGGCCACGAAGGTTGGGGGAAGTCCCATGTCGGCGGCGTACCGGATCAGCATAGCGGCGCCGCCGCGCGCATCCGCGAAGCCCTGCAGGCGGCTCGCCACGGGATCGTCGTGGGTGACCTCGCGCAGTTCGGTGCGATCGAGGAAGAAATTATGGAAGGCGACCTTGCCGCCCACCTCGACGTTGCAGTCCGACGGGTATGCCGCGGCGGCGCGAACGGCGGTGCCGCCGAGAAGCGCCAGGGCGCAGGCCGACAGGCAGATATCCTGCTTGCGGACGACGGCGACGACCTTGAAGCGCCGCAGCAGTTCGCCGATCCGCACACCCTCCGACAGGTTTCCGCCCAGGCTGCTCAATTCGATCGTGGCCAGCGGCATTGCGGACTTCGACGGCGACGAGGCCTGGAGCTTGACCAGCATGTCGCGCAGCTTTTCGGAGTCGCCGGCTTCGATCATGCCCGTCAGGCGCAGCGTGGCGCCTTCCGTTGCATCGGCTCGGGCGAAGAGCGTCGGCTGAGTGGACGGCGCGACGGAGGCGATTGTCGCTGCGTGACTCTCTCGGGCACCCAGCATCGATGCGGTCAACGTGACCGCCAAAACCAGAAGGGCCGACAAGCTCCGCATACTCAATCCTGCCTGCTGCAATCGCGCCCCGCGAACGCGACTACCGCGTCTACACGGAGAAGATAATAACTTTTGTGGCGGGAAATGGAGGCAAACGATTAATGCATACCGGCGCCACCCCGGCGGGAGTTTCAACGCAAGGACCGGGCTAACGTTCCAGCGCAAATACGAAAAACTCCGGACACCGAGTTCACGGCGACCGGAGCTTCACAGGTAGCATCGCGCCCCTTCAGTGGGGAGCGCAGATTCGTTTCGTTCGTGTCCCCGGGGCGCGGGAGGCGTCCTGCGAAGGACGACCCCGGCACCCGGCAATCCGGCTTCAGGCCTTGAGATTGACTGCAGCTTCCTTGCCGCGCTCGACCTGGACCTCGTAGGTGACCTTCTGGCCTTCATTCAGGCCGTTGAGCCCGGCCCGCTCGACCGCGCTGATGTGGACGAAGACATCCTTGCCGCCCGAATCGGGCTGGATGAATCCGTAGCCTTTGGTGGCGTTGAACCACTTGACGGTACCTGAAGCCATTGCGTGAGTATCCCTAATTTCCGGCGCGCATGATGCACCGTCGTTACGATATCAACATTTCACCCCGTCTGGCCATCGCCTGTCCATGCATGTGACAACCGACAATTGCCTTGAAACTGCCGTTTTGACAGGGGCTTGCACCGGCTCGAAATCAGCGATCACGACATAGTGTTCTGCGGCCGGCGGCGGCGACGCGGGTGCCTCAGCGAGCAGGGGGCGTAAATCCCTTGCTCCGAATCTTCTTCTCCAGGATGGCGATCCCGGCGGCCGTATCGCCCTTGTTGCACTTGCTGATGCCGTCGATCATGTCGAAATCCGGTCGCGTGCCGCCATTGCCGCCCGCGTCACCCAGGTATCGGACCGCGTAGTCGCCCAGCTTCTTGCAATAGGCGGCGTCGTCGCTCTGGGCCATCGCCCCGCCTGCCGACAATGCCGCGAAGAGAACGAGAAAAGTCGTCCGGTTCATTGGATCAGTCTGCTCCCTTGTTGGCCGTCGCAGCCCGCGCTGCGATGCCACGCGGATCGGTGAAGAAGCTCGTGCCCTTGCGGGCCAGTCCGCCGCCGATGCCCAGCGGCGTTCCGTCGGCCCGCCAGCAGGCGGCGCCGGTCATCTCGCCAGCCCGGTCTCCGTCCGGCACGAAACCAATAGCACACAAGCCGCCCGCGACATGATCCACCGGCGCGATGGCATGGCCAAGCGCTGCCAGCTTCGCGCGAACCGGCTCCGGAAAGCCCTTCTCGATTTCCGCCTCCTGGCCTTGGGTAAAGACACGGGGTGCCTCCACCGCTTCCTGCAGCGTCATGCCGTGATCGACGATGTTGAGCACGGTCTGCATGGCCGCTGCTGGAATGCGATGGGCGCCCGGAAGGCCGAACGCGAAGATGGGCTTGCCGTCCCGCTTGCCCAGCAGCGTGGTGATGCCGCTGGTGATGCGCTTGCCGGGCGCGAGGGAGAGCGCGTGGCCCGGATGGGGGTCGAACAGGAGCATGTAGTTGTTTGGAATGATTCCTGTCCCGGGAATCATGATCCGTGAGCCGAACAGGCTGTTCAGGGTCTGTGTCGAGTTGACGATGTTGCCGTCGCCGTCGGCGATCGTGACGTGCGTGGTGTTCTGCGATTCGTTCGAGAGTACGCGGGATTCGAAGGTGCCTGCCCGGCTCTGATCGATCTCGGCGCGGCGCAGTACGCCGTACTCCTTGGAGATCAGGCGCGCGACAGGGACGTCGACGAAAGCCGGATCGGCGGTCGCCGCACGGCGATCGGCAGCCGCGATCTTCAGGCACTCGAGGACGAGGTGAACCGTTTCCGGAGTACCGAAGCCCATCTTCCCGAGATCGAATGCCTCCAGCATGTTCAGGATCTGGATCGTGTGCACGCCTCCCGAACAGGGCGGCGCCGGTCCCACGATCTCGACGCCACGATAGGTCCCGCGCACCGGCTCGCGCTGGATCGTCGTGTAATGCTGAAGGTCCTCGAAGCGCACGAAGGAGTCGACGCTTTCGAGATAGTCGGCGATCCGGCGGCCCAGCGCGCCACCATAGAGTGTGGCGGGCCCTTCCTCGGCGATGAGCCGCAGCGTCGCGCCATAGTCCTTCTGGACGAGGAGGTCACCTTCCCTCAACGGCTTTCCGCCCGGCAGGAAGACCGATGCGATGGCGGCATCGTTCACGAGGTCGAAGGCCGTATCCGCGATGCAGGTGGCCAGATAGGGCGTCACCTTGAAGCCGCGCTCGGCATGACGGATCGCGGGCTCCATCAGCATCGGCAGGCCGAGCCGGCCGAACCGCTCGGCGACCTCGCACCAGGCTTTCAGGTTGCCCGGAACGGCAATCGCTTTCGGTCCGACGCGATTGGCATAGCCCTCCGTCTCCATGTAGGTCGGCCAGGTATGGGATACGGGTGTGTAACTGTCCGGCCGCGTGATCGCCGGCGCCGTCGACAGACCGTCGAGGATGATCTCCTGGCCGTCGGCCAGCCGGATCAAAGCCGTGCCGCCGCCGAAGATGCCGACCATCATCGGCTCGACCACGGTCAGCGTGAACAGCGCCGCCACCGTTGCGTCGACGGCGTTGCCACCCGCCGCCAGCATCTCCATCGCCGCAGCCGAGGCGAGCGGATGATTGGTCACCGCCATGCCGCGCGACGCCGTTACCGGCGTCTTCTCACACTCGAAAACCGTCCCCGCCCGCTCGCGCCACATGGCCCTCTCCCGATTCAAGACCGGGAGGATATATCAGCCAGCCGCAAAGCATGAGTCCGATACCGCGTTGCGCGGTGTAAGCTCGGCGGCATGATCTCCCGCACGTCAACGTGGCGGGGGGCTGAAGCCCTTGCTGCGGATCTTCTTTTCGAGAATCGCGATGCCACCCGCCGTGTCACCCTTGTTGCACTTGTTCATCCCTTCGAGAATATCGAAGTCCGGTCGCGTGCCGCCATTGAAGGCAGCGTCACCCATGTATCGGGTGGCATAGTCGCTCAACTTCATGCAGTAGGCGGCATCGTCACTTTGTGCCGCTGCACTGCAGGCAAGAAGCGACGACAGGAGAATCAATAGGGGCTGATACTTCATCGATCACACGCTCACAGGAAGGTAAACTTCAAACGGCGCAGCCGGGCGTTACGCTACGCTTCGGCTATTCAACCAACAATATCGGCATTTTGTCGGCTCCGCTACGCGAAAGGCCGGCCATCCGACAGAGGAGAATCATCTTGAAGACCTACCAGCATTTCATCGGCGGCCAGTACGTGGATCCGATCGGCGGCAAGTGGATCGACAGCATCGATCCCTACCGCGGCGAGCCATGGGCCAAAATCCCGCAGGGCTGTGCACGCGACGTCGATCGCGCCGTTGCGGTGGCATCGCTTGCCCTGCGCGAAGGACCGTGGGCCACCATGTCACCGTCCAATCGTGGCAAGCTGATGCTGAAGCTCGCCGACCTGATCGCCGCCAACGCGCAGCGCCTCGCGGAAGTCGAGGTGCGCGACAATGGCAAGCTGCTCTCGGAGATGTTGGGACAGGTCAATTATAACCCCGAGTGGTGGCGCTACTTCGGTGGCTTGGCCGACAAGATCCAGGGCGCCGTCGTGCCGATCGACAAGCCCAACCACTTCGCCTTCACGCGGCACGAGCCGGTCGGCGTCGTCGCAGCGCTCACCGCCTGGAACTCGCCGCTCCTGTTCATCGCCTGGAAGTGCGCGGCGGCGATCGCGGCCGGCTGCACCGTCGTCGTGAAGCCGTCGGAATTCGCCTCGGCCTCGACGCTCGAATTCGCGGCACTGACCAAGGAAGCCGGCTTCCCCGACGGCGTGTTCAACGTCGTCACCGGCTACGGGCAGGAAGCGGGCTCCGCCCTCGTCGATCATCCCGGTGTCTCGAAAATCACCTTCACCGGCTCGGACGCGACCGGCGCGAAGATCTATGCGCAGGCCGCCAAGACCCTGAAGCGCGTCTCGCTCGAACTGGGCGGCAAGTCACCGAACATCGTGTTCGAGGATTGCGATCTCGGTGCCGCCGCATCGGGCGCCATCTCCGGCATCTTCGCCGCCACCGGGCAGACCTGCATCGCGGGGTCGCGCCTTCTGGTGCAGAACTCGATCCGCGAGGAGTTCAGCGCGCGCGTCGCCGAGCTGGGGCGCTCGGCCCGCAAGGGCGATCCGATGCTGGCGGACACCAACATCGGCCCCGTCACGACCGCGCCACAGTACCGCAAGATCCTCGACTACATGGAGATCGCCAAGGCCGAGGGCGCGCGCTGCATCCTGGGCGGCGGCGCTGCCAGCGACATGCCGGGCGGCCAGTTCGTCGAGCCGACCATCTTCGTCGACGTGCGGCCCGACATGCGGATCGCGCGTGAGGAGGTCTTCGGTCCGGTTCTGTCGATCATCGGCTTCGACACCGAGGAAGAAGCGGTGCGTCTGGCCAACGACACGATCTACGGGCTGGCGGCCGGCGTCTGGACCAAGGACATGAACCGGGCGCTGCGCATGACCGCCGCGCTCAAGGCCGGCACTGTCTGGGTCAACACCTACCGCGCGATCAGCTACATGATGCCGTTCGGCGGCATGAAGCATTCCGGCATCGGCCGCGAGAGCGGCATGGAAGCGATCCACGAGTATCTCGAAACCAAGAGCGTCTGGATCTCGACCGCGGAGGGTTCGCCCGCCAACCCGTTCGTGATGCGCTAGACCGGGCACGACCCGACGACACGCCGTCCGGATACTTCACTCCGCGGCCAGCAAGGCGGCAGCCGGGCGGTGAATGCCGCATTCGGTCTTCGCGAAGCCGCGCCACCGCCCGGCGCGCGGATCCTCGTCCGGCCGGACGGCGGAGGTGCACGGCGCGCAGCCGATCGACGGATAGCCGCGCGACGCCAGCGGATGCTCCGGCAGGCCGTGGCGGGCGGCATAGGCGTCGATCTCGGCCTGGCTCCAGCGCGCCAGCGGGTTGATCTTGGCCTGCGCGCCGTCGACCTCGAATAGCGGCAGTTCGCGGCGCGTCGCAGCCTGGAAGCGCTTGCGCCCGGTGATCCAGGCGTCGAAGCCCGCCAGCGCGCGCTGCAGCGGTGCGATCTTTCGGAAGGCGCAGCAGCCATCGGGATCCCAGGTGGCGCGACTGAAATCGGCGTCGCGGCGCGCCACCTCCTCGGGCGACGGCCCGATGCTGCGGACATTGCCCAGGCCGAGATGGCGCACGAGCCGATCGCGATACTCCAGCGTTTCCGGGAAGTGACGGCCGGTATCGACGAACAGCACCGGCGTCGCGCGATCGATTTCCGCCACCAGGTGAAGCAGGACCGCGGAGTCGGCGCCGAACGAGGAGACGACGGCGATACGGCCTGTGAAGATTTCACCCGTCACCGCCTGCAGGATGCGCGCCGGGGTCGCTCCATCAAAGCGGCGCCTCAGATCGATGACATGTTCAGCTGTAGTAGGCATGACTCTGCTCCGACGGTCCGCGCAGGAACCGGCCTGATTTCACATGAAGTACGCGGCGACGGCCTCGAATGAGGTATTGCCTAGTACTGGTCGGCCTGTTCGAGGTCATAGGCGAGATCGCCTTCAATCTCCCCGGTGAGTTCACTGAGTGCGTCGTCGACCTGTGCCATGGCCTCGTCGACCTCGTGACCCGGTATGTCGAACTCTCCGGCGAGCCGATCGAGCACGACACGGATATCGGCATTGGCTCTGAGTACGGCGCGCCGCAGGGCGTCCAGCTCGTCGCCCGGATCCGCAGCGCCAGCGAGCAGCCTCGCCCAGTCGATCAACAGGGACAGGGGAGCGCCCGGCAGTGCGGCAAGCATCTGTCGTCCTATGCTCATGAATCTCTCCAAATGGTGTCTTTGGAAATTTGATGGTCCGATGAGAGCCGATCGAAGGTCGGCTACGGTCTCCAGCACCGACAACGACAGGCTGCGCCGACGTCGGATGAGTGTGGACCGATCGAATGTACGAGCAGGCTTGCGAGCATCGTCATGACCGAAAGGTGGCCATGACAGTGACGATGGTCAATGAAACGAGTCCGTCGATTTGCGTGGCTGTTCGAGCAAATGTTTCCTCACGCAAGACGCCGCGGCGCGGAGGATTCCTCAATCGAACAGTGTCGCCAATCGCTGCTTCATCTGGTCGGCGATGTAGAGCGCCAAAGCCTGTATGGTGGAAGTCGGGTTCACGCCACCCGAGGTCACCCAGATGCTGCCGTCGACGATGAACAGGTTCTTCACGTCGTGGCTGCGACCCCATTCGTTCACCACCGACCGCTCGGGATCGGTGCCCATGCGCGCCGTGCCCAGCAGATGGCCGGGGTAGTTCAGCGCGGTCCGCGAGGCATAAAGCCGTGTGGCGCCGGCTTCCGTGAGGATCTCCTCGGCTCGGGCAATGCCGTGCTCCATCATGCGACGCGTGTTCTCACTGATCGCGTAGTCGATCTTCGGCGCCGGGATGCCGTTGCTGTCCTTCAGCACGGGATCGAGCGTGACCCGGTTATGCTCCTCGGGAAGGTCCTCGCAGGCGACGCCGATGTTCAACCGGTGATCGAGCAGTTGCCGGTACTGGCGATGATGATCGCGCCCCCACGGCACGAGACCGGTCACCGCGCCGAGCATCGCCTGGTTGGCCGGGCCGGTGCCGCGGCTGAATTGCAAGGTGTAGCCGCGCACGAAATCGCGCGACGGATCGGTCTCGTAGAACTCTTTGCTCCAGATCGTGTTGATCGGACCGCGCCCGCCGTCCAGCGGCTCGTCGACATAGCCGGAAACCATCGGCCAGGGATGCAGCATCAGGTTCTTGCCGACGAGGCCGGACGAATTGGCGAGACCGTTCGGAAACTTCGCGGAGGCCGAGTTCAGCAGCAGGCGCGGCGTGCCCACTCCGTTGCAGGCGAGGATCACCACCTCGGCCGGCTGGAAATGCTCGACACCGTCGGCATCGTAGTAGATCGCGCCGGCGGCCATGCCGTTCTCGTCGGTCGTGATCTCGCGCACCCGGCAGCGCGTGCGCAGTTCGACGCCGGCGCGGATGGCGAGCGGCCAGTACGTGATGTCGGTGCTGGCCTTGGCGCCCTGAGCACAGCCCGGCGTGCAATGGCCGAGATTGATGCAGCCGGCGCGGCCTTCATAGTCGGTCGTCGCGATGCTGCTGTCGGACGGCCACCAGTGCCAGCCCAGCCGGTTCATCGCCTGGCCGTAGCGCGTGCCCGTCTTGCCGAGCCCGATCGGCGGCATCGGCGGATGACGCGGTGGCACGCCGGGATCGCCGGCAAGTCCCGAGACGCCCATCATCCGGTCGTTCTCTTCGTAGAACTTCTCGAGCGCCCAGTAGTCGACGGGCCAGTCGTCGGCCACACCGTCCAGCGACTTCACCTTGAAATCCGAGGGATGCATGCGCGGCCAGTGGGCCGTGTAGATGATCGTGCCGCCACCGACGCCGTTGAAGTTGGCGATCTTCATTAGCGAATTGTCGTCGTTGATCGGATAGTCGGTGTCGCGTCCGCGCCGGTTGGGACTGATCTCGAAATCGGTGTAGCGGCGTGCCTCCCAATCGCGCCCGTTGCTGGGGAAGTCGGTCGGCTTCATCCAGTCGCCCTGTTCGAGGCACAGGATGCGCATCTTCGTCTCGGCAAGACTCCACGCGACGGCGGCACCCGACGCGCCGGAGCCGATGATCAGGACATCGACCTTCTCGTTGCCGGCCATGTCAGCGCTCCCCGGCCGGGGTGACGCGATCGTCGCGCCACAAGGGCTGCCGCTTGCGCACGACGTCGAGCAGCGACCAGTCGCCCTGCTCCAGTATGTAGCCCTTCGGAAATGGCGCGCGGGCTTCGTGTCCGAGAGCCAGCAGGACGCGATCGTCGCGATAGTAGGCGCCCACAATCACCCGCCCGAGGGCAACGGCGGGCACACCACCGCTCGCGTACCACTCGTTGACCAAGGCTTCCCTTGCATCCCGGTCCATGTCGGCGAACGCGCCGCCCGACTTCGCGGCGATAGCGGCCAGGGCTTCGCGAACCAAAGGAAGGTCCCGGCCCACCGATCTCACGATATCGTCCAGGATGGCGGGATCATCGGCGCCCGGCATGCCCATGGCAGAGTCTTCGGGAACCATCGTCCCGGCGATTTTTCCGAGGTCGTTTATCTCAGCGTCTGAAAGTCGAGGTTCGAGAGCGGCGGCCATGTAATCCCTGCTGACTTGCAACCTCGATCCTAGGCGATCGAGCGGCCACCATCGACGTAAAGATTGACGCCATTGATGTAGGCGCCGGCATCCGAGCACAGAAGCAGGGCGGCGCCGACTAGATCGCCGGGCTGGCCGAGCCGGCCGGTCGGGATGCGCTGCGCCAGCGCCTCGCCCTCCGTGACCATCTGAACGCGGTTGCGCGCCGTCAGGATCGCGCCGGGCGCCAGGTTATTCACGGTGACGCCCTGCCCGCCGAATTGCCGCGCGAGATTCCACGCCCAGTTCAACTGCGCGGCCTTAGTGCCGGCATAGACCATCATCTGCGGATGCGGCCGGATCTGCTGCACGCTGCCGATGGTCACGACTCTCCCCCAGCCGCGCTGCCCCATGGGCGGGACGAGGTCCTGCAGCAGTTCCAGCGGGCTGCGCAGGTTGACGGCGATCTGGCGGTCGAACCGTTCGCGCGTGATCGCGTCGTAGGGTTCCGGCAGTTCGATCGACGCGTTCAGCACCAGGATGTCGACCGGCGACCAGGCCGAAACCGCTTCGGCCAGCCGATGCCCCGCTTCGTCGGGCGCGAAGTCCTGCCCGAAAGCCCGCGCCGTTCCTCCGGCCTGCTCGATCTCGCGCACCACGGCGGCAGCATCGGCCCGCTCCTCCTCGGTGTCGGCATGGTGAATCGCCAGCCGCGCACCGACGCCGCCGAGCGCCAGCGCAATGGCCCGGCCGATTTCGCGACGGGCGCCGGTGACCAGCGCCGTGCGGCCGGTCAGGCGGAAAAGATCGAGCGGATTTGACGACATGAGCACTCCGGATTGCCGTCAGCATGGCAGGCTATTCCCGTTGGCGAAACCGGAAGGCCGTTCGCGCGCGCCCGAGGCTTGTCAGCGCCCGCGGAGGCTGCTCCCCTTCGAACCGAGGGAGATGGAAATGAAGAACGCTTCGACCCATGACTACATCGTCGTCGGCGCAGGATCTGCCGGCGCGGTCGTCGCCAGCCGGCTGAGCGAGAGCGGCGCGCATCGCGTGCTGCTGCTTGAGGCGGGCACGCAGGGCTCGAACTTCTTCTGGTCGAAGGTGCCGGTCGGCGTCGCCAAGATGATCGACGATCCCGCGGTCAACTGGTGCTACTCGTCGGAGCCCGACGAAGGCTCGGGCGGACGCCGCATCGCCGTGCCGCGCGGCCGCATGCTGGGCGGTTCCAGCTCCATCAACGGCATGGTCTATATCCGCGGCCAGGCGCAGGACTACGATCACTGGGCGCAGCTCGGCAATCGCGGCTGGAGCTACCAGGACGTTCTGCCGATCTTCAAGCGCATGGAGCGCTTCGAGGGCGGCTCCGACGAGTTCCGCGGGCGCGAGGGCATCCTCCCCGTCACCCACACGCCGCGCAACAAGGTTCCACTGCTGGAAAAGATGATCGAGGCGGCCGAGAAGATGGGCTTGCCCTACAATCCCGACCAGAACGGTGCCTCGCAGGAAGGCATCGGCATGTCCCAGGTGACGATCACCAAGGGCCGGCGCCAGAGCACCGCTTTCTGCTATCTCGATCCCGCCCGCGGCCGCGCCAACCTGCAGATCGACCAGGGCGCCATTGCGGCGTCGCTCATCCTCGAGGGCAAGCGCTGCGTCGGCGTGCGCTATTCCGTGAACGGCGAGATGCGCGAAGCGCGGGCCACGCGCGAAGTCATCGTCTCCGGCGGCTCGATCAACTCCCCGAAGCTCCTTGAACTCTCCGGTATCGGCCAGGGCGACCGGCTGCGGGCACTCGGCATCACGCCGGTGCACGAGCTGCAAGGCGTCGGCGAGAACCTGCGCGACCATTATTCGCCGCGCATGAAGTTCGAGATCACCGGCAAGAACCTCACCTTCAACGACAATGCGCGCGGCTGGCGGCTGGTCCGCGAGGCGGCGAAATACGCCCTGTTCCGCGAAGGCTTCCTCGCCTCGACCTCGGTGCCCATCCGCCTCTACTTCCGCACGCGCGTCGGCCTCGACTCGCCGGACGCCACCATCTCGATCGCGCCCTTCCTCTACGAGATGGTCGGCAAGGAACGCCGCGTCTCGGCTCAGAAGGGCATCACCATGAACGTGAACGTGCTGCGCTCCGAGAGCACGGGCTCGGTCCACATCAAGTCGGCCGATCCCGCCGAGCCGCCGGCGATCCGCTTCAACTTCCTCTCCACCGACCATGACCGCGACGGCATCGTGAAGGTCCTGCGCAAGGGCCGCGAGCTGATGGCGACGTCGCCGCTCAAGGAAATCACCGGCAAGGAGATCGCCCCCGGCGCCCATCTCCAGAGCGATGCCGACCTGCTCGAATGGGTGCGCAACACGGCCGAGACGACCTATCACCCGATCGGCACTTGCAAGATGGGCAGCGACCCGCGCGCCGTGGTCGATTCCGAGCTGCGCGTGCACGGCATCGCTGGCCTCAGGATCGCCGACGCCTCGATCATGCCGACGCTCACCTCGGGCAACACAAACGCGCCGACGATCATGATCGGCGAGAAGTGCGCGTCCATGATACTGGCGTCGGCAGCGGTGGCGCGGGCTGCCTAGAACGTCATGATTTGAAGGGAATCGAAAGCGATCCCCTTTTATGGTATGGTCCGATTCCGTGGCACGGCTGGGTCTCAGGTGGCAGTGTCTGCTCCATCGTCAAGGCGCGCAGGCGAAATAAACGAAACAGACGAAACCAACGAAACGAAAAAACCCCGATTGGCGCAAAACCGGTCGGAAGCCAGCGAGAGGCAGCTTGAAAGCCCCTTGCCCGTGGCGCAGGCTCTCTTTCATGCCGATGGACCGCTACGGACTACCTCTCTCCACGACCAGCACCGATGCAAGCAATGCCTACATCGAGGGCGTCGATCTTCTGCTGACGGTCTACCCGGGCGCGGCGGCCTCGTTTGACCGGGCCATCGCCGCCGATCCCGCCTTTGCCCTCGCCTATATCGGCAGGGCACGGGCCTTCCAGCTGGCCGGCAGGCTCGATTCCATGCGAGCGGACCTGACCAAAGCGGTGTCGCTCAGTGAGGGCGCCCCGGCGCGCGAACTCAGTCACATTGAAGTCTTCCGCCACCTGTTCGCCGGCCAGGCCGTTGCCGCGCTGACCGCGATCCGGAGCCATGTGCAGACTTGGCCGCGCGATGCGCTGGTGCTGAGCCTCGCCGCCAACCAGGGCGGGTTGATCGGCATGTCGGGCCTGTCGGGCCGGGAGCAGGACCTCACCGACTTCCTCGACGGTCTCGCCCCGCACTATGGCGAGGATTGGTGGTTCCAGGCCCATCATGGAATGGCGTTGTCGGAGATCGGCCGGCACGACGAGGCACGCCCGATGATCGAGCGCTCGCTGGCCCGATACCGCCGCAACGCCTACGGCGCCCACGCCTTCGCCCATCTCTGCTATGAGACCGCCGAGCGCGATGCCGGCATCGTCTTCCTGAGGGAGTGGCTGCCGCTCTACGACCGTGGCGGTGGATTGTTCGGCCACCTCAGCTGGCACCTCGGCCTGTTCGAATTGCACGCCGGGAACCTCGACGGCGGTCTTCGTCTCTACAACGAGGCCTTCTGCGCGGACGACCATCGCGGCGCCATTCACCAGAAGCTCTCGGACTCCGCTGCCTTCCTGTGGCGATCGGAACTGGCGGGCCATCCGCGCGATCCCGCGCGCTGGGCGAAGCTCAAGGACTATGCGCGGGAGAAAATTCCGCGCCCCGGCATGTCGCTGGCCGATTGGCATGTCGCTCTCACCTACGCCGCCACCGGCGACGACGCGGCACTCGAGGGCTGGATCGCGGCCATCGAGGAGCTGGCGAGCGCGGGCCGCTACCCATCCGGATCGGTCATCCCCACCGTGGCGCGCGCCTTCGCGGCGTACCAGCATGGCGATTATGCAGCGACGATCGACCTGATCGAACCCATGCTGTCCGAGCGGGAACGCATCGGCGGCAGCCGCGCGCAGGGCGACCTGGTCGAGGCGACTCTCCTGCAGGCATATCTCGCCTCCGGACGGGAAGCGGAAGCCGGGCGTCTGATCGGAGCCCGCCGCACGGGCCCGGCGGATCTTCTCAGCTCTTCTCGCCGAACAGTTTCAACCTGAACTCCACCAGCCGGAAGCCCATGCGCAACGCTTCTTCCTCGATCATGCGGGCGAGGTCGCCCTTGTCATCGAGTTCGACGACCGCGCCGCTTGCGACGTCGATCAGGTGAGGATGGGCCTCCTTGCCCGCGCGTTCGTAGCGCGCCTTGCCGTCGCGGAAGATGTGGCGCGTGATCACGCCCGCCGTCGCCAGGCTGTTCAGCGCCCGATAGACCGTGGCCACGCCGATCCGGCGGCCGACCGAAGCGCGGCGATGGATCTCGAAGGTGCAGGGATGGTCCGTTGCGGCCTCGAGAACCTCCAGCACGATGCGGCGCTGCTCCGTCAGCCGGACGCCGCGCTCACGACAGAGATCCTCCAGCCGGTCCATCTCCTCACCTCTTGAGAGAGAAAATGATGGGCACGACGATCTCCATGCTCTCCCCCGGCTGGTCCTGCGGCAGCGGCGGCAGCGGTTGCGCGCGCTGCAGCAGGTCGAGCCCTTCCTGGTCGAGCGCGGCGAAGCCCGAGGAGCGCTCGATGCGCGCGGAAATCACCCGCCCGTCACGGCTCATGACGAAGCGCACATAGGGCATGCCCTCGTGCCGTGCCCGCTGCGATTCCGACGGGTAGCGCTTGTGCCGCTCGAGATGGCGCTGCAGCAGGCCCCGCCAGGTCGGCAGCGCGTTTGACGGCGGATCGGCCGAGGCGCCCGGCATCGGTGCCGCCGCCGTCTGTGACTGTTCCGGTGCCGCCTGCGGTGCCTGGACCCGTGGCTGCGGCGGCTTGCGTTCCACCTTCTTCTCGATCGGCTTGGGTGGCGGTGGCGGCTTCAGGTCCACCGGCGGCGGCGGCTCGGGTTCCGGCAAGGTCACCTCGGCCAGCACCGGCGGCGGCATTTCCACGGGCGGCGGCTCCTCAGGCTCCGGGATCACCTCGCTCAGCTCCGGACCCGGTGGCGCCTCGGTGGGCGTTGCCTCAGGGGCGGCCGGCACCGGCGCCAGTTCCAGCATGATCGCCGCCGGAGGCGGTGCATACGGCACCTCGCTGTTCACCCAGCCCAGCGCAAGACGGATCGCGCCCGCGTGCAAAGCCAGCACGAAGATGAACGATCCGATCCAACGGGCTGCTTCCCTCATTGCTCCAGCCCGACCAGCGCCACTTTGAGGTAGCCCGCCGTCCGCAGCACATTCATTCCTTGCATCAGTTCCCCATAGGGCACCGTCTTGTCCGCGCGCAGGAAGATGCGCTCGTCCTTCTTGCCCCCCGTCGCCTCATCCAGCGCCTTGGGCAAGGCCTCGCGGCTCACCGGCGTGTCCTTCAGCACGAACGACAGGTCGCCCTTCAGGGTCAGGAACAGCGGCGTGTCCGGTTTGGGCTGGCGCTCCGCCGTCGACACCGGAAGGTCGACCGGCACGTCGACCGTTGCCAGGGGTGCTGCCACCATGAAGATGATCAGCAGCACCAGCATCACGTCGATGAACGGCGTGACGTTGATCTCGTGGTTCTCGGGCAGCTCCTCGCCGCCATGGTCGAGCTTGACCGACATGGCTTACCTCCGTCCCAGGTCGCGGGAGACCAGCCGCAGCACGGCGGCCGACGTGTCGCCGACCAGCGCGCGATAGCCCGACACCTGGCGGGCGAAGTGGTTGTAGATCACCACCGCGGGGATGGCGGCCGCGAGGCCCAGCGCCGTCGCCAGCAGCGCCTCGGCGATGCCCGGCGCCACCACCGCGAGGTTGGTCGTCTGCGACTTCGAGATGCCGATGAAGGAGTTCATGATGCCCCACACCGTGCCGAACAGGCCCACGAAGGGCGCCGTCGAGCCGATCGTGGCCAGCACGCCCGTCCCCTTCAGCATGCGCCGGCTGGTCGCCGCCTCGATCCGCTCCAGCCGCGACGCCACGCGCTCCTTCAGACCATCGCGATCGTCGACCGTGTCGGCCGACAATCTCTGCTCGGCCTGCGCCGCCGCCACGAGGTCGCTCGACGGCGCCTTGTCGAGCGAGGCTGCGCTGTCGACCGCCGCCAGCAGGCGACGCTGCCGGCGCACCGCCACCATCAGTTCCAGGCTCTTGGCGACAAAGACGGTCCAGGTCAGCACTGAGGCGACGACCAGACCGATCATCACCCCCTGCACCACCCAGTCCGCCGCCTGGAACATGCCCCACACCGACAGGTCCTTCGGCAGCACCGACGAGCCCGCCACCGGCGGCGTGGAAGCAGGCGGGATAGCGGTCGGCGTGGCGGAATCGGCGGATGTGGTCGGAGCAGCAGGATCAGCAGGTGCAGTCGAAGCGGCAGGATCGGCGGGCGCCGTCGACGCAGCCGGTGGCGCTGGTTCCGTGGTCGCTGGGGCTTGCGCCCATGCGAGCGACGGAAACAAGACGAGCATCACCAGCACACTACGAACGAACTTCATGATTTCATCTGCTCATCAGGCAAGACGTTGAAAGACCAGGGCGAGCGGCCGGAGCCAGTACGGCCGCCAGGTCAGCGTGCAGACGACGGCGAACGCGCCGACCGTCAGCGTTGTCATCCAAACCAGCGAGCCGAAGCCCGCTCCATCGCGCAGCAGCGCGGCACCCAGGCCCGCGATCAGCAGGGCATAACCCGCAACCCTAAAGATGCGGGCCAGTCGCGGCGGGCAGTGGCGCGCGCCGCTGAGATGAAGCCAGTGCCGGTCCTGGCTGAGCGCCAGCAGGGCGAAGCCCAGATAGGCCGTGGCCAGGACGGCAACGATCAGGACTGCCTGCATCAATGCGGCTTCGCCGGTGGCGGCGCCGGCAACGGCTCGATGCCCTGCGGCTGCATGACCGTGAGCGTGGTCACGTAGTTCGCGAAGTCATAGGCCTGGTCGCCGCGCTTGCCGGGATTGTTGTCGTCGTGATGCACCTCGAAGACATAGGGGCCGCGCCACGGCAGTTTGACCTCGAACTCGCCATCGACGCCGGTATGCTCCTCGCGTCCCCAGCCCGACGGGGTGACGACCGCGACCTTAGCCTTGGCCAGGGGCTTACCCTTGAAGACGACCTGGAACTTGTCGCCGCCCATGGGAACGACATCGAGGGTCAGCACGGCTGGGCGCGGCGTGCGATCCGGCACGAAGCGCGCCGCCGGCATGTAGATGCCCGTCTTGTTGTCGCGCTTGCGCTCGAACGAGGGCCAGCGGATGTCCTCAGCGATGACGCTGTCGGTGCCGTCGATCTTGCCGGTGGCGACATAGGCATTGGCCGATTTCTGGACGGTCAGCGAACGCTCGCCGGTCGACGAGACGACCTTGGCTTGCGGCTGCAGCTTGTCGAGCGTCCCCGGCGACGCTTCGCGCAGGTTCTCGCCGAACTCGCCAAAGTAGATCTTTCCGCCCTGCCCGTCGACTTCGACCCAGATGTGATGGGCCGAGGCCGGCACCGCGAACGAGAGAGACAGTGCCGCCAAAGCGGCGATGCCGAAGTTGGATTTCATGACGATTGGCCCTCCAGATGATGATGTCGCAGTGATGTCGCGGATGTTCCCTGCCGGCGGCGCTGCAGGCGCCAAGCCGTGACGGCGGCGGCAAATCCGCCAGCCAGCAGCACCAGGTCCATGCCGGCCACGGCCAGCTTGCCGTCGCCCCAGGCACGCAGGATGTGGTCGCCGGTCGTCGCGCCGTTCAACACGACGGCAAGGACGCAGAGCGCAGCAGCGAGCCAGCACTGGTCGATCCAGGCAGCGGTGCGTCGCATCCAGCCATGAGCGAAGCTCAGCACCCAGACCGCGAAGAAGGCCCAGATCTCGAGCTCGTAGCGAGCACCGCCCATGAACGTAGCGCCCGACGGCAGCAGGCGGTTGACGACGAAGAACGCCAGCGTCGCCAGGATCATGCCGCCGGTGCCGCCGACGGCCAGGCCTTCGACGAAGCCGACGCCCTTGCGGCCGGCCGCGACATGCGCCTTGCGTCGGGATTCCACCCAGAAGAGGAAGCCGGTGACGATGAGGACGCAGCCCAGCAGGCCTAGCGCGAAGTAGGCCCAGCGCAATGTCCAGTGACGGAACTGCGCGAAGTGCAACCCGGTCAGGAACTGCTGAACCTGCGACGTCTCGCGAATGTAGGTCCGGTACAGAATCTCGCCGGTCGCTGCATCGAAGAAGAAGGGGTCGGTCCGCATCGCCACTTCGGCTTCGATCGACGGGCGCACCTCGACGTATGAATTCCTGTCGCCGTGGTGAAACACGCGCACCAGGCCGGCATTGAGCCCGCCCCAGGCGTTGCGCGCCGTCGTCACCATCGCGTCGAGCGAGCCGAGCGGCGGGCCGGGCTGGTTGAGGCGCGGGCGGCTGAAGACATCGTAGGTCTCGCGCACGTAGCCGGAGCGGCCGCCGTCGAAGGCGACCCAGACGCCGGACGGGTAGTAGACCGAGGCGAGGATCGTCACCCCCGAAAAGGCCATGACGAAGTAGAAGATCACCCCCAGCGTCCCCGCCGTGTTGTGCAGGTCGAGCAGCATGCGCTGCGGCTGGCGGGAGCGGCGCAGCGTGAAGAAGTCCGCGATGATCTTGCGATGGATGATCACGCCCGAGATGCAGAGCGCCATCATCGCGATGCCGGCCAGGCCGGTGAGCCACGTGCCGAGGTTCCAGATCCTGAGGTGCAGCGTGTGATGGAACGGGAAGAAGAACCGCGTTCCCGCCCAGCTTTCGGGCGGCGCGATGGTCTTCATCGTCAGCGGATCGAACAGCGTCCGCTCGAACCCTCCCCGCCCGCGATAGCCGATCCAGAGTGCGGGATCGCGCGGTGTCGGCAGGACGATCGCCCAGGGTGCGGCACGCGGCGAAAGCCGGCCTGCCTGTTCGCGCAGACCGTCGATTGCGATCGGCTCGCCGGAATAAACGAGCCGGGTCGAGGGATTCATCCAACGGTCGATCTCGCGATCGAAGACGCAAAGCGTACCTGTCCAGAAGACCGCAAAGAGCAGCAAGCCGACGACCAGGCCTGTCCAGGTATGCAGCCAGTCCATGGATTCGCGGAACGTCGCGCCCACGTCACGTCCCGCCGATCAGGGCCGGAAGGAAACCGATCGCAGCTCCTATCGCGGTTATGACCAGGAAGCTTGCGATCAGTGGCACCAGCCGGCGCGCAGCGGCCGCCCACAACGCCAGTCCCGTGTAGATCAGGAAGCCCAGGATGCTGCAGGTCGTGAAGGCGTCGCTCTTGTTGACGCCCGCCAGGATCAACCCCGCGACACCGGCCGCGACGATCGCGGCGCTGGCCGCGTAGGCGCCGAAAACGATGGCGAGGACGCGCACCACCACCTTACCGGCGCCGACGGGTGCGGGAGTGGAAGCAGCCCTTGCCATGCGCGCTAGAAGTCGGCGGCCAGCGACAACAGGAAGGTCCGCGGCGGATTCTGGAAGAAGAACGAGGTCGTCGCGATCCAGTAGTTGGCGTCGAACAGATTGATGACGTTCGCCCGCAGCGTGACCGGCTTGCCGTCCGTCCGGTCGAACGTGTAGCGCAGGCCGGCATCGAACCGGGTCCACGGCGGCACGGGCTGAGTGTTGGCCGCATTGAGATAAACCTGGCCGTTGTAGACGCCGCGTCCCATTACGCCGAGGCCCTTCACCCAGGGCGTATCCCAGTCGAGGCCCAGCGATGCCTGGAACGGCGTCGTGCCGACGACCTGCTTGCCGTTGGTCAGGCCGCCCTGGGTGTTCATCTGGATCGCGTTCAGCAGGGTGAAGCCGCCCAGCAGCTTGAGACCCGGCGCCGGCTCGCCGAAGGCCACGAACTCGATGCCCTGGTTGCGCTGCTGCCCGTTGGTCACGAACGTGTTCGTCGCGACATCGGTATAGGAGGTCGGAAGCGTGATCTGGAACGCACTCAGGGTAGCACCGACGAAGCCGAAATCGGCCTTCACGCCGACCTCGAACTGGTTGGAGACGAAGGGCGAGAACTGCATGCCGGCGTTGACCGTGCCGGCCGGGGCGATCGGCCCCTGCTGCAGCGCCTGGATGTAGTTGCCGTACAGCATGACCTCCTTCACCGGCTTGAAGACGAAGGAGGCCGATGGCGATACCACGGTCTGGTTGTTGCCGTTCGTCGGCAGACCCGTCGCAACGCTGTAGTTCGCGGTCTGCAGGCGCTGCAGACGCGCGCCGCCGATGATCTGGAACATGTCGCCATTGAACGAAATGGCATCGACGATCCCGATGCTGCCGAAGACAGAATCGGAGGTGAGAGGCGGCGGCTGGGTGCGGAAGCCGGCGAAGCTCGGCTGCGGGATGAACGTCGGATTGTAGATGTTCGAATTCAGCGCGGCCACGAGCGGATTGTTGAACGTGAAGTTCTGGGTCCTCAGGTAATCGCCGACCAGTGCCGCTTCATGCTTGACCGGACCAGTATGGAAGGTCGCGCGCAGACCGGCTTCGAGAGAGAGCGTTTCGACCGTCGACATGAACTGGCCGGCTGACAGAACATTCGTATTGCCGTTGTAGTTGTTAATGTTCTGATTGAAGAAAATCGACGTGTAGTTGCTGCGACGCGCCCCGGCCTTGATGAAGCCGGTGAGCCCTTCGACGATATCGTGCTCGAATTTCAGCGATCCGTAGATGTCGTTGCCCTGCAGGCGCTCCCACGGCTGGTAGGAACTCTGTCGCGCGTAGGGTGCTGGCGGAAGCTGGACGTTGGCCGCAAGGAAGATGCCACCCTGGAAGGCCCCGACATCTCGACGCAGGTAGCCGAGATCGGCCTCGATGCGCGTGTTCTCACTGCGATAGTCGAAGCCGAGCGTGAGAGCCAGGCGCTCGGCCGTCTGGTTGTTGACGGCCGTATCGCCGGAATAATAAGTGGCGCCGGCACGAAGACCGAGCTCGTCGTTGGGGCCGAAGCGGCGGCCGACATCCAGGGAGCCGCCGAGCTGGGAATCGGAATTGAAGAGAAGCGTGGCCTGTGTGATCGGTGCGTCGGTCGCGCGCTTCGGTACCAGGTTGATCGTGCCGCCGACCGCGTTGGGCAGCGCGCCGTTCAGGAACGCCGTCGGACCGCGGAAGACCTCGACCCGCTCGATACCCGTCGTATCCACCTGGTTCGGCACGATGCCGAAGAGGCCGCCAAATCCGAAGTTGGAATTGAGCACCGTGACGCCGCGGATCATGACGCGGTCGTCGAACACGTTGCCGTTCGGGATGCCCGAGCGCAGCGTCGGGTCCCCGGCAAGAACGTCGGTCAGCGTGCGCGCCTGCTGGCTCTGGATATATTGGTTCGTATAGGTCGTCTCGCTGAACGGCGTGTCCATGTAGTCGCGATTACCGAGCAGGCCGACCTTGCCGCCGCGCGCCACCTCGCCGCCGGCATAGGCGGGAGACTGGTTGCCGAGTTCACCCTGCGGTGGCGTCGTGACCCCCGCCTGCACACGCACCGGGTCAAGGATCAACGCGTTCGATCCGGGCGCGGCCGGCGCCGGCGCACCGGCTACGGTCACGGCATTGGCCGAGGTGAACTGATAGCCAAGGCCGGACCCCGCGAGGAGCTGACGCAGCGCCTGCTCCGCCGTCATCGATCCCGCGACCGGGGCACTGGTCTTGCCGGCCACCGTGGCGGAATCGACCGCGATCTGCATGCCCGATTGGCGCCCGAAGGCCATCAAGGCCTGCGACAGCGGCTGCGCCGGGATGTCGAAGGTCGTCGTTCTGCTGGCCTGCGCCTGGAGCGGTGCCGGATCGGCGTCCAAGGTCTGCGCGAATGCTGCAGGGAGGCTTGTCGCGGCTGCGACTGTTGCGATGGCAACGGCGTACACAACACGACCGGACCTGGCTGGCGACACGACGACTCCCCCTTTTCCAGCGCGAACGATTTTCGTTCGCGATCAAGGGACGGGCGGGAGCGCGCGGATTTAAGGGTGCTCGAAAGAAATATTTACGGTTTGGAAGGCGACACAATCGCGAGGTACGGCGAAATTTCCGTGACCGAACTGTGTTGTGTCCGCGCGACCGTATGGAGCGCCTCGAGCGGCCGGCGGAGATCGAAGACGCCTGTGATGCGACGGGCCGCCAGGTCGCGATTGCCCAGCACGATGACGCCACGATAATGACGTCCAAGCTCCTCGACGACCTCGCCCAACGAGGCCCCGTCCACGACCAGGCGATACTCGCGCCATGAAGCGACATCCTCGGGAGCGACTTCGGATCGGTCCATCTCCCCCCGCCGATCGACCGTCAGGCGATCGCCGCGTTTCAGCATCGCGGCGCGGCGACCGCCATCGACAGAGACCTCGACGATTCCCGACTGGACTGCAACAGCCACGCCTTCCTGGGTAGAGCCGACATCGAATGCCGTCCCCTTCACGGTGACCGTGACGTCACCAGCCACGACGACGAACGGCTGGTCATGCGTGGAGACAACCTGGAAGAAGGCCTGCCCGGCCAGCAACTCGACTTCGCGACGCGAGTTGCCATAGCGCACTGCGATGGCGCTTGTGGCATCGAGATGAACGATGCTGCCGTCTTCGAGTCTGAACTCGCGTACCTCGGCGATGCCCGTCAAATGATCGGCCTGGAAGCGCAACTTGAGGGCGGGCAGAAAATAGAACGCAAGACAGGCCGCCAGCACCGTAGCCGCAAGCCCCCAGGCACGCCTTTTAAGACGAGCGCGCGGCAAATCGATAATTTTCCCGGCAGAAGAAGAGGAAGGCGTTGCCGACTGCAGTTCACCCGTCAGCCGCCAGACCCGTTCGACGCTCCGATAGGCTTTGCGGTGCGCTTCGCTGGACGCCAGCCACGCATCGAGACCTGCGTGGAGAGCGGCATCCCCCGGAGCGGCCTGGATCCGCACCAGCCAGTCCGCTGCTTCGTCGCGCAAGGAGTCGCTCTCGTCCACGTCGGAAGTCACCCGTCTCCATCCCGCTCGCCCGCTCCGGACGACCACAAGGAACAGACGGAAGGCGATGTCGACTTTTAAGGGTGGTAACGGGAAACTTCCATCGGATCAGCTTTCCATACCGTCCAAACGGCGGGCTGCATGGAGAATCGCGTCCTTCACGAGTTGGTGAGCCCGCACGACGGAGACGCCGAGCCGATCGGCCACCTGCTGGAGGGTGTGTCCCTCCAGGCGATACATGTTGAAGGCCACGCGCGTCCGTTCGGGCAGCTCCGCCAGCGCATCGGCCATGAGCCGCAGCTCGTCGCGATAGTAGAGGACATCCTCCGCCGTCGGCGCTTCATGGGCGACATCGTCGAGCGTGGCCGCTTCCCCAGCCGATACGGCGTCGGAGGAGCGGCTGACCGAATCGAGCGCGAGATTACGAACGATGCGATAGAGGTAGCTGACGGGATTGACGATCGGCCTGACATCGTCGCAGGCCGAGCTGAACCGGAGATAGGCCTCCTGCACAACGTCCTCGGCACCGGCCCGATCACGAACAATGCGGTTGGCATAGTTCACCAGCGAACCGCGATGTTCGAGATACAGGTCAAGGGTCGGGTCCGCCGAGGTCACGCCTTCTATCCGCCCAATATATGCGAATGATTATCAATTTAGTTATAATGAACCTGGGCGTCGGCGGCAAGTGCAGCGGCAAGGCCGTCACAGCGGCTGTTTGAGGATCCACCGTCGCGCATCCTCGACATTGTCGAAAAGGCGCATGGGCCGCTTGGCCGAGGCCATGATCCCGAGCACGCGCGATACGAGCTGGGCCTTTTCCGAGGTGAGCGCCACGGCCAGCGCTCCCACGCTGCCCCCCTGATGTCCCGTCCTGATCCGCACGCCGATCGCCATCAGGTCCTCAGGCGTCATCGCGCTCTCACCGGCCATCCCGTCGAACAGCTTGCGGTACGAGACCAATCCGCCGCTTTCCAGCACGTCCAGGAAGGCATCGGCATCGGCGCGCGTGACCTCGCCCTCGGCGACGACGGTGAGAAGACGCTTTCGGGAATCGATCTTCCAGTGAACCGGCACGGCCGGCGTCAGGCGGCGAGCAGGACGCTCTGCTCGCGCTCCAGCACCCGCATCACAGCCGGCCGCGCCAGCATGCGGTCTTTCCAGGCCGTGTAGTTCTTCAGTTCCGCGACCGGCAGGCCGATACGCTTGCCCCAGCCGTAGAAGACCAGCGCGTAGCCGTCGACCACGGAGAACTCGTCGCCCAGGATCCACGTCTTGCCCGCGAGGAGACCGTCGATCTCCTTGAGGTTGGCGAAGAAATTCTCGCGGCCCACGGCCTTGAGATGGTCGAACACGGCGGTGTCCGTGGCGAAGCGCTCGGGCCGGCCGATATGGGTGAAGTTCGGGTGCACACCGTTGGAGAACCAGGCCATCAGCGAGATGGCGCGGGCTCGCGCCACCGGATCCTTCGGCATCAGGTGCGGCGCGTACGTCGCCGCTACGTAGTCGAGGATCGCGGTGTTCTCGACGATCGTTCCCTCGTCCACCACCAGCGCCGGGACGCGACCGCGCGGGTTGACCTTCAGATACTCCGGCGTCCGCTGCTCGGCCTTGGCGAAGGACAGGGCCTGCGAGTCATACGTCGCCCCGCTCTCCTCCAGGCCGATATGCGATGCCGTCGAGCAGGCGCCGGGGGCGAAATAGAGCTTGAGCATGTGGGCCTCGGGAAGGTTAGAGCGGCTTGGTCGCGTCGGCCGGCCGGTTGCGGTGGAGGAACTCGCGGCCGATCTTCACGCGCTTCTCGCCGTCATATTCGACGATGTCGGCGGTGGCGTAGGTCTCGGACCAGTTGGACGGCAGGAACGAACCCGAGCCGACCACGTCGATGGGCGCCTTGGCCTCGGCCATGACCCGGCACTTGGCCGGTCCGAAGCCGGAAGACGCCACGATCTTCACCTTGTCGAAGCCGTTGCGGTCGAGTTCGGCGCGCAGGTGGAAGATCGCCGCCGCCGACACGCCGGTACCGACGAGGTAGCGCAGCTCCTCCTCGCTGCGGTAGCCGCGGATCGATTCCGGGGAGAAGCGCTCCAGCACCGCGTAGGACGACGCGGGATCGAGTCCCTCGATGTAGCGGCCGCCGGTCGTGTCGAGACGCAGCGACAGGTTTCCCGCAGCAGCAAGTTCGGGAAAGCGGCGGCAGACTTCCAGCGAGTCGGAGATCTCGCGTGCGAAGTAATCGACCAGCACCGTCATGCCTTCCGTGGGGAAGGTCTCGTGGAACATCTCGGCAGCGCGCAGGGTCGAGCCGGCATAGCCGATCAACGCATGCGGCATGGTGCCAAGGCCGAACTCTCGGCCGAAGTAGTGCGCCGTCGCATGCGTGGCATTGCCGATGAAGCCGACGGCGCCGACCTTGCGCTTGGCACGGGCCGAGCCGACCGAAGCAGCATAGGCCATCATCTCGGCCATCTCCTGGCCTGCGCAGTGGCGTGCATCCATGGCCAGGAACGCCGACTTCGGCATGTCCGCGCACATGGTCCAGGCATTGTAGGCCGCAACGCAAGCGGGCCCGAGCTTCTGCAGGAAGATCGTTTCGAGATCGACCAGATGAAAGAAGGAGCCGGTGATGTACATCATCGGCTCGCCGGCGCCGACCCACTTGCCTTCGCGGTACCGCAGGTCGAGATCGACCTTCGCGTTGCGCGCCCGGCAGGTCTCTTCCAGCCATTCGAGCGCAAGCCGCGGCGCGAACACCACCGGGCGCCGCATGAAGATCGCGTAGGTCACCTGGCAGTCGCCGAACTTCCCGACCACCTGCTTCGAGCGATTGAAGTAGTGGTCGGTATAGCGTTCGATCTCGCCATTCTCAGGATGCGTCATCGGCCCTCCCCGGGCTCTCGCGCGCTCGGCCGGTATCGTCGGTCAGACGGCCGGGCGCGCCCTTGCGACCGACAGGCGCTCCGCCTTGAGCTGCTCGGCGAGCAGGAAGGCGAGTTCCAGCACCTGGCTGGCGTTGAGCCGCGGGTCGCACTGCGTCTCGTAGCGTTCGTTGAGGTTGTCGACGGTGATGTCCGTCGAACCGCCGATGCACTCCGTGACTTCCTGGCCGGTCATCTCGAAATGCACGCCGCCCGGATGGGTACCCTCGGCGCGGTGCACGGCGAAGAACGCCTTCACCTCGTTCAGGATCGAATCGAAGTGGCGGGTCTTCTTGCCGTTGTTCGCCGTGATGGTGTTGCCGTGCATCGGGTCGCACGACCAGACCACGGACTTGCCTTCACGCTCGACCGCGCGCACCAGCGGCGGCAGCTTCTCGGCCACCTTCTCCGCGCCCATGCGGACGATCAGCACGATGCGGCCGGCCTCGTTGGCCGGGTTCAGCGTGTCGATCAAACGCAGCGTGTCGTCGGTCGACAGCGACGGGCCGCACTTGAAGCCGATCGGGTTGCGGACGCCGCGCAGGAACTCGACATGCGCACCGTCGGGCTGGCGGGTCCGGTCGCCGATCCACAGCATGTGGGCCGAGCAGTCGTACCAGTCGCCCGACGTCGAATCGACGCGGGTCAGCGCCTCCTCGTACTGCAGCAGCAGCGCCTCGTGGCTGGTGAAGAAGTCGGTCTCGGCGATCTGCGGCGTCGTCGCGGAGCTGAGGCCGCAGGCGGCCATGAAGTTCAGCGTCTCGTCGAGGCGTGCGGCCAGATCCTGGTAACGCGCCGAGGCCGGCGAGTTGCGCACGAAGTCGAGGTTCCAGCGGTTCACCTCGTGCAGGTCGGCATAGCCGCCCTGGGCGAAGGCGCGCAGCAGGTTCAGCGTCGCGGCCGACTGGTTATAGGCCTGCACCATGCGCTCCGGATCGGGCAGGCGCGCGGCGGCGGTGAACTCGAAGCCGTTGACGTTGTCGCCGCGGTAGGACGGCAGCTCGACATCGCCCACCTTCTCGACGTTCGACGAGCGCGGCTTGGCGAACTGGCCGGCCATGCGGCCGACCTTCACCACCGGCACGCCGGCGCCGTAGGTCAGCACGACGGCCATCTGCAGCAGCACGCGGAACGTGTCGCGGATGTTGTTGGCGGTGAAGTCGGCGAAGCTCTCGGCGCAGTCGCCGCCCTGCAGCAGGAAGGCCTCGCCGTTGGCGACCTTGGCCAGCGACGTCTTGAGCTTGCGCGCCTCGCCGGCAAAGACCAGCGGCGGATAGCGGCGCAGGCGGGCCTCCGCGCCCGCCAGTGCGGCGGCGTCCGGATAGACCGGCATCTGCAGAGCCGGCCGGCTGCGCCAGCCGGTGAGCGACCAATCGGCGGCGCTCGAGCTGCGGGACTGGCCCTTTGCGGGGTTGCGCGAATCGGCCCTGGACTGGCCCTGGATCGCGGTCATCGACTCCTCCTCGACCCGCGGGCAAAAGGGGCCGGCGGGGTGGGTGAACCTATACGTGCTGTGGATAAAAGGCCAGCCGCGCGGCCGGCCCCGTTCTACTCCGCGGCTGCCCGGGTCGGGGTCGAATCCGCCCGCGCCGTGCGCATGGTGACGAACTCCTCGCCGGCCGTCGGATGGATACCCACGGTGGCGTCGAAATGGGCCTTGGTCGCCCCCGCCTTCATCGCCACGGCCAGACCCTGGATCAGCTCGGCCGCGTCGTCGCCCACCATGTGGATGCCGACCACCCGGTCGGTCGCCGCCTCGACGATCATCTTCATGAAAGTGCGCTGGTGGCGGCCGGAGATCGTGTACTTCATCGGCCGGAACGCCGCCGTGTAGATGCGGATTTCGCCAAGCTGCTGCTTGGCCTGCTCCTCGCTCAGGCCGACATTGGCCATCTCGGGCTGGCAGAACACGGCCGACGGCACGTCATGGTGGTTGGCCTTGCGCGGCTTGTTGCCGAACTCGGTGTCGGCGAAGCAGTGGCCTTCCATGAGTGCGACCGGCGTCAGGTTGATGCGATCGGTGACGTCGCCGACGGCCCAGATATTGTCGGCCGTGGTCTTCGACCATTCGTCGACCGCGATGGCGCCCGCCTTGTTGAGCTGCACGCCCGCCTTCTCCAGCCCGATGCCCGACGTGTTGGGTGCGCGGCCGGTGGCGTACATCACGCACTCGGTCTCGAACATGCCGCCCATCGGCGTGTGCAGCTCGAACGGGCCGCTCTTGCCGTCGGCGCCCTTGGCGACGATGCGGCCGATCTCGGTCTCGGTGCGCATGCGGATGCCGCTGTCCTTCAGCGCCTCGTGCACGAAGGTGCGGCACTCCTCGTCGAAGCCGCGCAGCACGCGGTCGCGCCGCAGCACCAGGTCGACCTTGGCGCCCAGCCCGTGGAAGATGCCGGCGAACTCGACGGCGATGTATCCGGCGCCGACGATGGTGATGTGCTTGGGCAGCTCCGGCAGGTGGAACGCGTCGCTCGAGGTGATTGCCAGCTCGCAGCCCGGGATCGACGGGATCACCGGATGGCCGCCGGTCGCGATCAGGATTTTCTCGGCGGTGATCGTCTCCTCGCCCACTTGGATCGTATGGCGATCCATCAGGCGACCGCGGCCCATGTGCAGCTTCACGCCGGCGCCGTCTAGCAGGCGCAGGTAGACCGCGTTCAGACGATCGACTTCCCGGTTCACGTTGTCGCGCAGGGTCGCCCAGGCGTGGGTCGGCGGCTGGACGATCCAGCCATAGGCCGCCGCATCCTCGAATTCGTGCGCGAACTTGGAGCCGTACATCAGCAGCTTCTTCGGCACGCAGCCGCGGATCACGCAGGTCCCGCCGACGCGGTAATCCTCGCAGACGCCGACGCGCGCACCGTGGGTCGCCGCGATGCGCGAAGCGCGCACGCCGCCCGAGCCGGCGCCGATGACAAACAGATCGTAATCATAGGCCATGGGTTATCCCCAGAGAGAACAAAACCTCAACGCGGCCATATTTCGGTCGCGGGGCAGACTATATCGGGGCCTAGACGGCCCGGTAAGGGAAATGGCGCGTGTATTGCCGTCTCCTGATACAACTTTAAGGACATGCCCATGCCGAGATTTTCCCTGCTTGCGACGGCCTTCCTGTTCCTGACGGCCCCTGCTCTCGCCGCGCCCGGCGACGCACCCGCCCCCGAGACTGCTCCCTCCGCCGCCACGCCTCGGCCGGCGCGGGTCGACGGCGGCGTCATGCGCTACGACACCAACAAGGACGGCGCGGTCACGATCGAGGAATGGAAGGCCGGCCAGCAGGCGCGGTTCAAGCGGCTCGATGCCAATGGCGACGGCAAGCTCAGCAAGGACGAGCTGTTTGCCCGCACGCCCGCCGTCGGCAACAGCATTCTCCCGACGGACCGCCAGGCCAGCCAGCAGTCCAGCTATTTCCTGCTCCTCGACACCGACAAGGACGGGGTCGTCACCCTCGCGGAATTCCTGGCCGGGGCCGACCGCAACTTCACGCGCTGCGACCTCGACAGGAACGGCCGCATCGACACGGCCGAGTGCCGCCAGGCGCTGCAGCGCAAGCCCGCCGAGCGCTAGAGTCCTAGCGCCACCCCCGCATGCCGCGGGGGTGGCCTCGAAGGCGCGGCCGTCAGGTGCTTTCGGCAGCCATGATGTCGCCGAACAGCTCCCAGCTATCGTCCTTGAAACGCGAAAGCTGGACGGCCTGGATCGGGTAGAAGTCGGTCGGGCTGGTGCTGACCAGGATGCCAGGCAGCAGCAGCGGGATGCGGGCCTTCTGAAAGTTGGCGGCCTGTCGCATGACGTTCTCACGCGTGAGATTGTCGCCGCACTTCTTCAGCGTCTCGCGCAGCATCGTGGCGACGGCGTAGGCAAAGACGTAGTTGCCATCCGCCTGGTTGGCGCCCGGCATGTACTTCGTCATCCACTCGCGCCAGGTCTTCATCTCCTCGTCGGTGTCCCACTGCTTGTCGGTCGGATCCTTGAGATAGGCCGCGGTGATGATCCCCTGGCTGTTCTCGAAGCCGGCCGGCTTCATGACGGCAGCAACGGACGAGGAGACGTTGTTGAGATACTGCGCCGGCTTCCAGCCGACATCCACCGCCTTGCGGATCGCCTGCGCGGCGAACTTCGGCGTCGAGATATTGAAAAAGACGTTGGAACCGGAATCCTTGAGCTGGATGACCTGGCTGTCGACCGTCGGATCGGTGACCTCATAGGTCACGTGCTTGACGACCTTGTTGGCGTCCTTGCCAAGCCCCTCCTTGAAGCCCTCCCAGTAATCCTTGCCGTAATCGTCGTTCTGCATGAGCACGCCGATCTTTGGATCCTTCACATTGGCCAGGATGTGCTTGGCATAGATCACGCCTTCCGTGTGGTAGTCAGGCTGGAAGCCCATCGTCCAAGGGAAGTCCTTGGGCTTGCCCCACTTCGATGCGCCGGTCGACACGAAGAGATGCGGCACCTTCTTCTGGTTCACGTACTTGTGGATCGCCGTGTTGGTCGGTGTGCCCAGCGTGTTGAACAGGCAGAGCACCTTCTCCTGCTCGATCAGCTCACGCGTCACCTCGACCGACTTGGAGGGATTGTAGCCGTCGTCACGCGTGACGAAGACGACCTTGCGACCGTTGATGCCGCCCGCATCGTTGATGCTCTTCCAGTAGGCCTCGTGTGCCTTGCCGATAACGCCGTAGGCGGAGGCCGGGCCGCTATAGGGACAAAAATGTCCGACCTTGATCTCCTTGTCGGTCGCACCGTCGTCGTACTTCTTCTGCGAAAGGGCAGAACGGGAACCGGAAAGCAGAGCTGCGGCCGACGCGCCGCCGATGAAACCACGCCTGTTGGTAATCAACGCTTCCTCCCTTGTTAGAATTAATGGGGAAAGCCTCTCGCCAAAGAGGCGGCTTGGAAAGACCCAAATCGCCAAAGAAAAAGGCCGCCGGGGTACCGGCGGCCTTCATTCTCACTGCAACGAGCCGGGACTCAGGAGCCCTCGGCCGACATGACGTCGCCGAACAGATCCCAGGTCTCGCCCTTGAAGCGGGCGAGCTGCACCGACTGGATCGGATAGTAGTCGGTCGGGCTGGTGTTGATCGTGATGCCCGGCAGCAGCAGCGGCAGCTTGTACTTCTGGTAGTTGGCGGCCTGCTTCATGACGTTCTCGCGCGTCAGCGTGTCGCCGCACTTCTTCAGCGTCTCCAGCATCAGGTTGGAGACGGCGTAGCCGAACACGTGGTTGGCATCGGCCTTGTTGGCGCCGGGCATCCACTTGTCCATCCAGGCGACCCAGGCCTTGAAGTCGTCGGTGTTCTCCCACTGCTTGTCCGTGGGGTCCTTGAGGTACTGCGCCGTGATGATGCCCTGGCTGTTCTCGAGGCCGGCCGGCTTCATCACCGAACCCACCGAGGCGGACACGTTGTTGAGGTACTGCGCCGGCTTCCAGCCGATGTCGGCGGCCTTGCGGATCGCCTGGGCAGCGGCCTTCGGCGTGGCGATGTTGAAGAAGACGTTGGCGCCGGAGTCCTTCAGCTGGATGACCTGGCTGTCGACCGTCGGATCGGTGACCTCGAAGGTCACGTGCTTCACGACCTTGTTCGCGTCCTTGCCGAGGCCTTCCTTGAAGCCTTCCCAGTAGTCCTTGCCGTAGTCGTCGTTCTGCATCAGCACGCCGATCTTGGCGTCCTTGACGTTGGCCAGGATGTGCTTGGCGTAGACGACGCCCTCGGTGTGGTAGTCGGGCTGGAAGCCCATCGTCCACGGGAACTCCTTGGGCTTGCCCCACTTCGACGCGCCGGTGGCGACGTAGAGCTGCGGCACTTTCTTCTGGTTCATGTAGCGATGGATCGCCGTGTTGGTCGGCGTGCCGAGCGTGTTGAACAGGCAGAGGACCTTGTCCTGCTCGACCAGCTGGCGCACCAGCTCGACCATCTTCGGCGGCGAGTAGCCGTCGTCGCGCGTGATGAAGTTGATCTTGCGGCCGTTGACGCCGCCGGCATCGTTCACCGACTTGAAGAAGGCCTCGATCGTCTTGCCGATCTGGCCGTAGGACGATGCCGGGCCGCTATAGGGGCCGGTATGGCCGATCTTGATCTCGGAGTCCGTCGCGCCGTCGTCGTACTTCTTCTGTGCGAAGGCCGAGTTCGCGCCCAGCACCGCGAACGCCGAAGCGCCCGCAACAAAACCACGCCTGCTTGTACCCATTTTTATCCTCCCAAGTATTCAACGCTCACCGGAGCCTCGTCTCGATTCCGGCCAGAAAGAAGGCCGCCGTTCGGCGACTTTCCGACAAAGAGGGTCCGGGTCAGGCCCGTGCACCCCGCAGCTTGCGGTAGGCCATGTAGAGCCCGCCGGCGATGCCCATGGGCATCAGGTAGATGATCGCGATCAGCAGCACGCCGAAGACCGTGTAGGCCGACAGGTCGAACGGCAGGCCGAGATCGTTGCGGATGAACTGGGTGAGCGACTGCGCCGAGTTGTCGACCAGTACGTAGAAGATGCCGCCGAGCACCGAGCCGAACAGCGAGCCGATACCGCCCACGACGAGGCCGATCAGGAACTTGATCGAGAGGAAGATGCCGAAGCTGTCGGGCGCCACGAAGGCGATGGCCGAGGCCGAGAGCGCACCGGCGATGCCGGTATAGGCCGCGCTGATGCCGAAGGTCACCGTCTTGTAGAGCGACGTGTCGATGCCCATCGTGTCGGCGGCCAGGTACTGGTCGCGGATCGCCATCATGGCGCGGCCGCTGCGGCTGTCGAGTATGTTTGCCGCGCCCCAGAACAGCACGATCATGACCGCGAGGCAGAAATAGTATAGCCACTGGTCTTCGCTCAGGGGCAGGCCGAACGGCACCTCGGGCTTCATCAGCACGATGCCCTGTACGCCGCCGGTCAGGCCTTCCAGCCACTTGTATTTCAGGATCTGCGGCACCGCGAGCGCCAGCGCGAAGGTCGCGAGCGCGAGATAGTGCCCTTCGAGCTTGAGCGCCGGCAGGCCGAACAGGTAGCCGACGATGAAGCATACGATGGCCGCCGCCGGGATCGTCGCCCAGTAGGGCACGTTCAGCTTGTCCATCAGGACGGCGGCGGTGTAGGCGCCGACCGCGTAGAAGGCGCCGTGGCCCAGCGAGAACTGACCGTTGAACCCGGTGAGCAGGTTCAGCCCGAGCACCGCGATCGCGGCGATGATCATCGTGCTGACCAGGAACAGCCGATAGTTTGAGACGACATCCGGGAAGACCGGCTGCAGCAGCGGCACCAGCACCGCCAGCGCGATGACGCCCAGCACCCATTTCTTCGACGAGGCGGCCATGATCAGACCCTCCTAACGACGACGCGGCCGAACAGGCCGGCGGGCTTAACCGTCAGCACGAAGATGACGATGATCAGCGCCACCGTGAGCTTCTCGCCGTTGCCGATGATATAGACCCCGGTCGCCTTCTCGAGCTGGTTGCCGGCATAGGCCACCATGTTCTCGAGGATGCCGACGATGAAGCCGCCGGCCACCGCGCCCGCAGGGTTGGAGATGCCTCCGACCAGCGCGCTCGCGAAGGCATAGAGCAGAATGCCGCCCATCATATTGGGTTCGAGATAGACGATGTGGGCGACCATGATGCCCGCCACCGCGCCCACCGAGGCCGCGAGGCCCCACCCCAGGGCCAGCATCCAGTCGACGCGCACGCCGACCAGCCGCGCCATCTGCGGGTTCTGCGCCGCCGCGCGCATGGCGAGGCCGAGCGGCGTGTAGCGGAAGAACACGAACAGCAGCCCCAGGACGATCAGCGTGACCAGAACCACGCCCAGCTGGTGGGGCCCGATCACGCCGGCGATGCCGAAGTCGGCCTTGGGGAACGGCGACGGGAATTCCTTGATCAGGTAGCTCCAGAAGGCGCCGGCCATCGAGTTGAAGATGGCCAGCAGGCCGATGAAGACCACGATGATCGACAGGACCGGGGCATTGTGCAGCGGTCGCAATATGAGCCGCTCGATCAGCACGCCCATGGCGAAGGAGATCAGGACGGTGAGGATGAAGGCGACCCAGAAGCTCATCCCCCAGCTCATGAGCTGCCAGGAGATGTAGGTGCTGAACATCGCCATTTCGCCTTGCGCGAAATTGATGTGGTCGGTCGAGACGTAGATCATGACCAGCGCGAGGGCCACGCAGGCATAGATGGCGCCGTTGGCAAGGCCCGAGGCGAATTGCTGAAGTAACTGTTCCATTGAGGTCTGCCTCAGTAGCCGAGGTAGGATTTGCGGACGTTCTCGTCGTTCTTCACGACGTCGGAAGGACCCGACATCACGACCTTGCCGGTTTCGAGCACGTAGGCGTGCGTAGCGAGGTCCAGGGCGAGAGCCGCGTTCTGCTCGACCAGCAGAATGCTCACTTTCTCCTCCTCGTTGATGCGCCGCAGAATACGGAAGATCTCCAGCACGATCAGCGGCGCCAGGCCGAACGACGGCTCGTCGAGCAGCATCAGCCGTGGCTTCAGCATCAGCGCGCGGGCGATGGCCAGCATCTGCTGCTCGCCGCCCGACAGGGTGCCGGCCTGCTGCTGGATGCGCTCCTTCAGCCGCGGAAAGTAGGCGAACACACGCTCCAGCTCGTCCTTCACCCCCTGCTTGTCCTTGCGGGTATAGGCCGCGATGCGCAGGTTCTCGTCGACCGTGAGTGTCGTGAAGGTGCCGCGACCCTCGGGCACGTGGGCGATGCGCTGGCGGACGATTTCTTCCGTCGCCATGCCACGGATGTTCTTGCCGTCGAAGCGGATCGTGCCGTCGGTGCGGACCATGTTGCAGATCGCCCGCAACGTCGTCGTCTTGCCGGCGCCGTTGGCGCCCAGCAAGGTGGTGATGCCGCCCGTCGGGATTTCGAAACCGACATCGTAGAGAGACTGGGTCTGGCCGTAGAAGGCCTTCAGTCCGCTCACCTCGAGAAGCGCGGCCATTAAGAGGTCCCCAGGTAGGCGCGGATCACTTCCGGATCGCGCTGCACTTCGGCGGGCGTGCCGTCGGCGATCTTCTTGCCGAAATCGATCGCGACCACCTTGTCCGACACCGACATCACAAGGCTCATGTGATGCTCGACCAGCAGCACCGTGACGTGCTGGGTGTCGCGGACCCGCTTGATCTGGCCCTTCAGCACCTCGATCTCGTCGTGATTCAGGCCGGCCGCCGGCTCGTCGAGCAGCAGCAGCTTGGGGCTGGACGCCAGCGCCCGGGCCAGTTCGACCCTCTTGCGGATCGGGAACGGCAAAGGACCCGCCATGGCGTGGGTGAAGGGCACCAGGTCCATGAACTCGATCAGCTCGAGGGAGCGCTTGGTGATTGCCGCTTCCTCGACCTTGACCTTGGGGACCCGCAGCGCGTTCTCGAAGAAGCTGGTCGAACTGACGCTGTGGCAACCGACCTTGACGTTGTCGAGAACCGACATCTTGTCGAACAGGGCCACGTTCTGGAACGTGCGCCCGATGCCGATCTGGGGAATGGCATGCCGCGGCCGGTCGAGGATGGTCTTCCCCTCGAACTGAACATCGCCGCTGTTGGGCGTGTAGAGCCGGCTCAGGCAATTGAAGAGCGTCGTCTTTCCGGCACCGTTGGGGCCGATCAGGCCGGCGATCTGGCCGGCGAAGACGTCGAAGGTTACGCCGTCGAGGGCGACGATACCGCCGAACCTGACGGAGACGTCGCGCACGCTGAGCAGCGGCGAGCCGCGGGATGAAGTTGGTGCTGCCATGCGAATGCTGGTTTCGCCGCCCAGCGCATTACACACGCTAACGCAGCGAAATTACCCTGTCCTCCCAAGTACTTGCGACCCTTCTTCGGAGTCTGCATTCCACTTACGATGGCCCATCCCGCGCGAGCGTGCAACTCAAATGGAACAACGCCATGCTTTCGGCGCGATTGCGCCGCAGGTTCGCTGTGGTTAGCGGACATTGACACGCCGCTCTTTGCAACCGATACGAAAACTCCCCTTCCAAAAGCGGGCTCACCGCAATGAATCGCATGTTCCGGCCGACCCTCTTCCTGACTGCAGCTGCCTGCCTCGCCGTCCCGGCGATGGCCCAGACGCCCCCGACCCAGGCCTGGCCCCAGAACCGGCCGCCAGCCCAGGCCGCCCCGCCGGCGCCTGCGCCTCCCGCGACGCCACCGGCCACCGCTGCGGCGCCCGCTGCTCCCGGCGGCGCGATCCCGCTGCCGCAATGGTTCGTCGACATCGACGTCGACAAGAAGGGCGAGGTTACCCGCGCCGACTTCCTGAAGTACCGCATGAAGTCGTTCGAGGCGCTCGACCTCAACAAGGACAACAAGCTGTCGGTCGAGGAGTTCATCAAGGTCGTCGAGCCGCCGGTGACGCCGGCCGATGCGCCCGGCCTGCCCCCGCTCGAGGAACGCCGCAGCCGCGCCCGCGCCGAGTTCCAGAACCTCGACACCAACCGCGACGGCTTCGTCGAGCGCGGCGAGGCCGAAGCGCTGGTCCATTCGGAGTTCAACAACTACGACACCGACCGCGACAACAAGATCACCGAACCCGAGGTTCGCCTGATCATCCAGCGCGCCCTGCAGCGCGAGGCCGCCGAACGCCAGCAGGCCGAGCAGCGCCGTCGCCAGGGCATGATGGCCCTGAACGAGTTCATCGACATGCAGCTGCGCCAGTCGGATGAGCTCGACAAGAACAAGGACACCAAGATCAGCGGACAGGAGTATCTGGTCCTGGCCGGTCCCGCCGACGGGCCGCAGGCCAAGAACCTGATGCCGTTCGACATGCGCAAGCAGATCGCCATGCGCAAGTTCGCCGAGATCGACACCAACAAGGACGGCCAGATCGACCGCGTCGAGCTGTCGGCCTATGCGCTGAAGCTGTTCTCCGAGATGGACCTCAACAAGGATCGTTTCATAAGCGAGGAAGAGTTCAAGAAGGCGCAGGAGGTGGAAGCCGCGAAGATCCGCGCCATCGTCCAGACGATGATGCCGGCCCAGCCGGCGCAGCCTCGCCCGGCCCAGCCCCAGCCGCGTGGTGGCCAGCCCGCCCCGGCGCCGCAGCCTTCGGGCCCGCCGCCCGGCCTGCCGCAGGGCACGCGCTAAAAGCGAAGCTCCGACAAAAGAAAAGCCGCGGTCCGAAAGGTCCGCGGCTTTTTTCGTTAGAACGACCAGGGTTTGAGAAGGAATCGAAAGGGATCCCCTTTCATGGTATGATCCGTTTCCGTTGCGTGGCAGGGCCCTACGGTGGCAGCGCCGGCTCCATCGTCAAGGCACGCAGACGAAACAGACGAAACGAACAAAACGGAAAAACGCCGTCGGCGCAATTCCCGTGGTTCTGGTGGCTCAGGACGCCATCGCCAGCAACGCTAGCACCTGGAGTCCCACTGCCCTATTCGACGGTGACGCTCTTGGCGAGATTCCGCGGCTGGTCGACATCGGTGCCCTTGGCCACCGCCGTGTGATAGGCGAGCAGCTGCACCGGGATCGTGTAGAGGATCGGCGACACGACCGGATCGACCGTCGGCAGGGTTATGGAGGCCACCGCCTGCGAGCCCAGCCGGGCCACGCCGGCGGCATCGCTCATCAGCACCAGCTTGCCGCCGCGGGCCTTGACCTGCTCGAAATTCGACGCGGTCTTCTCGAAGATCGAATCGGACGGCGCGACCACCACGACCGGCACCAGCTCGTCGATCAGCGCGATCGGCCCGTGCTTCATCTCACCGGCGGCATAGCCTTCGGCGTGGATATAGGAGATTTCCTTGAGCTTCAGCGCGCCCTCGAGCGCCAGCGGGAAAGAGGTGCCGCGGCCGAGATAGAGAACGTCGCGCGCCTCGGCGAGGATATCCTCGGAGATTCGCCGGTACTGCTCTTCCAGGTTAAGCGCCTCGTTGACCAGCGCCGGCAGCTCGATCAGGGCATGCCCGATCCGGGTCTCGTCGGCGGCGCTCAAGGTGCCGCGCGCGCGGCCGGCGGCGATCGCGGCGCACAGCAGGACGGTGAGCTGGGTCGTGAAGGCCTTGGTCGAGGCCACGCCGATCTCCGGCCCGGCCAGCGTCGGCAGCACGGCATGCGAATCGCGGGCGATGGCGCTCTCTGGCACGTTGACCACCGCCAGGATGGTCTGGCCGTTGGCCTTGGCGTAGCGGATCGCGGCCAGCGTATCGACTGTCTCGCCCGACTGGGAGACGGCGATGCAGACGCCGTCCTGGGGCATCGGCGGTTCGCGATAGCGCAGCTCGGAGGCGACCTCGACCTCGACCGGCAGCCGCGCCAGCTGCTCGAACCAGTACTTCGCGACCATGCAGGCATAGAAGGCCGTGCCGCAGGCCGTCATGGTGAGGCGGCTGACCTTGGCCCAGTCGAGCGGGAGCTTCGGCATCGTCACCGTGCGCGTCGACGGATTGAGGTAGCTGTGAAGCGTGTCGCCGATCACCGCCGGCTGCTCGTAGATCTCCTTGAGCATGAAGTGGCGGTGATTGCCCTTGCCGATCATCGCCCCCGAGATTCCGCTCTGGCGGACCTCGCGAACCACTTCCTTGGTGCCCTGGTAGACCTTCGCGCTGTCCTGGGTGACCACGACCCAGTCGTCGTCCTCGAGGTAGCTCACCTTCTTGGTGAACGGCGCCAGCGCCAGCGCATCGGTGCCGATATACATAGCGCCGTCGCCGTAGCCGACCGCCAGCGAGCTGCCGCGGCGGGCGCCCATGAGCAGGTCGTGACGGCCACTGAACAATACGGCGAGCGCAAAGGCCCCGCGCAGGCGCGCCATCGCCTTGCCCATCGCCTGTTCGGGCGACATCTGCCTTTCGAGATAGGAGGTGATGAGCTGGGCCACCACCTCGGTGTCGGTGTCGCTGTCGAAGCGGCGGCCCTCGGCCACCATCTCCTCCTTCAGCTCCTGGAAGTTCTCGATGATGCCGTTGTGCACCACCGCGACCCGGTCGGTGGCGATCGGATGGGCGTTGCGCTCCGACGGCTTGCCGTGCGTGGCCCAGCGCGTGTGGCCGATGCCGATCGTGCCGGTGAGCGGCTCGGCGGCCAGCCGCGCTTCGAGGTTCACCAGTTTGCCCTCGGCCCGGCGCCGGTCGATGTGGCCGTTCACCAACGTGGCGATGCCCGCCGAATCGTAGCCGCGATATTCGAGCCGCTTCAGCGCGTCGACCAGGAGAGGCGTGACGGGCGCTTTGCCGATGATGCCGATGATGCCGCACATGGGATCTGTCTCGACCGAGAGAGGGGGAATTATTTCTTGCTGGACCGTTCTGCCGCCGCCTTCTTGAGGGCTGCCGCGCGGTCCTTCAGCTTCGCACGAAGCGCCGTCGCCCGCCCCTTCTTTGTGACCTGACGGGCCCGCCCGAAGGCCAGGGCGTCCGCCGGAACATCCTCCGTCACGACGCTGCCCGCGGTGACGTTCGCGCCCTTGCCGACCTTGAGTGGCGCCACCAGCGAGCTGTTGGAGCCGATGAACACGTCGGCGCCGATGATCGTGCGGTGCTTGCCGTAGCCGTCGTAATTCACGGCGATGGTGCCGGCGCCGATGTTGGTGCCCGCACCAATGTCGGAGTCGCCGAGATAGGCCAGGTGGTTGGCCTTGGCGCCACGCGCCATGCGCGTGGCCTTGAGCTCCACGAAGTTGCCGATATGGACGCCGTCGGCGACCTCCGAGCCCGGCCGGATACGGGCGAACGGGCCAACCAGCACGCCCCGACCGATGCGCACCCCCTCGATGTCGCAGAAGGCGTTGATGACGGTGTCGGAACCGACGCTCACCTCAGGTCCGAAGCGCACATTGGGTCCGATCGTGACGTCGGTGCCGAATTTCGTGTCGGCCGACAGCCAGACCGTGCCGGGATCGGTCATGGTGACGCCCCCCGCCATTGCAGCGGCGCGCAGCCGTTGTTGCAGGGCCTGCTCGGCCGCCGCCAGCTCCGCCCGGGAATTGATGCCCTGGAACTCCGCCTCCTCGCCCGCCACGGCGATCGACTTGTGGCCCGCCTCCCGCGCCAGGCGCACCGCGTCGGTGAGATAGAATTCGCGTTTCACATTGTCGTTCCGGATGGCGCCCAGCAGCGATGCGATCAGCCTGCCGGCGATGCACATGACGCCCGAGTTGGAGAAATCCACCGCCCGCTCGGCCGTGTCGGCATCCTTGCTCTCGACAATCTTCACCAGTTCGCCGTCCTGCACGATCAGGCGGCCGTAGGGCGTGGGATCGCGAGCGACGAAGCCCAGCACGCCGACGGCAGCCCTGGCCTTTTGGCAGGCAACGACCAGCTTCCGCAGGCTGGCCGTCGTCACGAGCGGCGCGTCGCCGAACACGACCAGCACCGGCCCGTCATGGCCCTCGAGCGCGGCCAGGGCCGCCTTGGCAGCATGGCCCGTTCCCAGCGGCTTGCTCTGCACCGCCGTCGGATGAGGCGCGAAAGCCTTCGCGACCTCGGTCGCGCCTGGCGCGATCACGCCCACGATGCGGCTCGGCTTCAGTGCCGCTGCGTTGGCCAGCACATGGGCCAGCATGGGCCGGTTGGCCAGCCGGTGCAGCACTTTCGGCAGGGCCGACTTCATGCGGGTCCCGGCGCCGGCCGCGAGGACGACCACGGCAATGGGTGATTTCATGCCCGTCCGATGCCACGGGGCTGGCGGACGGGCAAGGCGGATGTGCTAGAGGAACGAGCATGCAGACAGATGCCGAAAAACTCATCACCGCCCGCTTCGACACGGTCCTCTACGACCTCGACGGCACGCTGATCGACAGCGCCAAGGACATGCAGCTGGCCGTCAGCAACGTCCTGGCTGATCACGGCCTGCCGCCCGTGACCGAGGACGATGTCCGCATTTTCATGGGCCAGGGCAGCAAGGTCACCATGGGCAAGGCCTTCGCCAAGCACGGCAAGTCGCTGGACGACGAGAAGCTGACCGCCGTGACGCGGGAATTCGTGCGCTACTACGAGGCCGATCCGATCAGCCATACCACGGCCTTTGCCGGCGTCGCCGACGTGGTCGCCGCCTTCGCCCGTCTCGGCCTGAAGCAGGGCGTCTGCACCAACAAGTTCGAGAAGCCCTCACGCATGATCCTCGAACACCTCAAGCTGATGCCACCGATCTCCGACGTGGCTGGCGCCGACAGCTTCCCGGTCCGCAAGCCCGACCCGCGCCACATCCTGATGCTGCTGGAGCGCATGGGCGGCGACCCCAGGCGCGCCGTCATGATCGGCGATTCGACGCACGACGCCGAGGCCGCCCGCGGCGCCGGCATCCCGGCCGTGCTGGTGAGTTGGGGTTACACGGCCAAGCCCGCCAGCGAGCTGGGCGCCGACGCCGTGATCGACCGTTTCGACGCTCTTCCCGACGCGCTTGCCCGGATCGCGGCGAGGCGTTGACGGCCAAGCCTGCCTGTCTTATACGCGCGCCTTCCGGGCGCTTAGCTCAGCGGGAGAGCACACCCTTCACACGGGTGGGGTCGTAGGTTCAATCCCTACAGCGCCCACCACCGGTTTCAAAAGCTCCGAGGCAGTTCTGCTTCGGAGTTTTTTTGATTCTGTCCGGAACTGCTTCGCCCCCCCCCAAAGCCGCATCCATTCCCCTTTCCAGAAGGGGCGCGGGAACGGCCCCGGCGAATGATGGTTGCGGCGCATGCAACTTCTCACAGCTTTATTCGTTGGCAATGAAGAGGCGTTAGCGTGGCTTATCTGGGGCGGGGGATATGGATAATCTTGTTGAGGGGCATCTGAAGCAGATCATGGTCGACAGCCTGCCGGATTGCGGGTTGGTCGTGCTCGACACCGACGGCAAGGTATTGAGCTGGAACAAAGGCGCTCAAGGACTACTGGGCTATTCCGAGGACGAAGCGGTCGGCCAGCCCTTCTCCAGAATCGTTCCGCCGGAGACTCTCGATCGAAACGGCGCGCCTTCGTCGCTGGCCATCGCGAGAAAGAACGGCCGGCACGAAGAAATCGTCCAGCGGATGCGCAGCGACGGCACCGATTTCGAGGTTCGGGAAATCGTGATCCCGCTGCGCGACCGAAAGCACACCCTGGTCGCTTTCGGCCTCATGATGCAGTCCCCTTGGGCACCAGGTAACGGCTGGGACAAGGCAGGCGCAGGATCGGCGATGGCGTCGGCGAAGAGGCGCAAGAAGGTCCTGCTGGTCGATGACGACGACTATGTCCGGGCCACGGCGGCGAACCTGCTGGACGATCTCGGCTTCGAAGTGCTGGAGGCGGCCAGCGGTGGGGAGGCGCTTGGCCTCCTGGTTCGCGACGAGGGGATCGACTTGATCTTCACGGACGTCATGATGCCCGGTGGGATTGGGGGCGGTGAACTTGCCGAACAGGCGCGACAGATCCGGCCCGACATCAAGGTCCTGCTCACCTCGGGCTATTTCCAAGAGGCTCTGGTCCGGAAGGGCAGCATCGCTGCGAACGCCAATCTGCTGGTGAAGCCCTATCGCCGACGGGATCTTGCCAGAGCGCTTGGGAAAATCCTGGCGGACGACATTCAAGGGTCCGACGACGTTCTGCTGGCGGCCGAGTGATGAATACGCCAGATTCCACGCCGCGCTCACGCGCGGCGGCGCTGGTCGCTGCCCTGATCGCGACGATACTCCTTGCGTGCGCCGCCTCGCCAGGCATGGCCATGGAATTCTCGACGCTGACTTTGCCCGAAGGTCAGCGGATCGTTCTGGCCCAGGGGCCGGTCACCGAGGGCGACGCCAATCGTTTGCGCATCGCGCTCCAAGCCGCCGATCGAGATGCATCAGGACACAAGGTGCTGGCGCTCGATAGCCCCGGCGGCCTGGTCATCGAGGCCTTCGCCATGGTCGATGTCATGGACAGGGAACGCGTCGCAACGGTCGTGCGGTCCGATGCCAGCTGTGCCTCGGCCTGCGCCCAGATCCTGTTCCTGTCGGGTCGTCATCGCACGCTCGAAGGGAGCGGCCGGATCGGCCTGCATGCCTGCCACACCGCCAGCGACCGTCGCCGCGCCATGGCCTGCAACGAGTTGATCGCACAGAATGCGTTGGCAAGAGGCACACCCTACGACGCGATCATGGCCTTCATGCATCTCACCCCGCCCACGCAAATGCGCTGGCTCGCCGCAGCCGAAGCCGATTGCTGGGGCTTCACCAAGCCACCCGCCGTGAAGAGCGGCGCCACGCCGGTCGCCGCAAGGACATGCTTCTGATCGGCGGCGCGCGGCAGCCGGCACTGCCCCGCGCCGCCGAAGGCTGCTATTGAGCCTGCCATTCCGCCTTTCGCGGACAAGTGAAATTGCCGCGCAATGCGTACGACCAAACCGCCGATCTGGCTGCTGATGAGCGCCACCGTGTCCTCGCAGATGGCGCTGACCATGTACCTGCCGTCACTGCCGACGATCGCGGGAGAATTGAGTGTCCCCTACGGCACCGCGCAGCTGACGCTCTCGATCTACCTGTTCGCGTTCGCCTTTGCCCAGCTGGCCGTGGGTCCCCTCTCCGACAATCTGGGCCGTCGGCCGGTGCTACTGGCCAGCCTGTGCGTGTTCACGGTCGGCAGCCTTTGCTGCGGGCTCGCGCCCACGATCGAGACCCTGATCGCCTCGCGTCTGGTCCAGGCCTGCGGCGCCTGTGGCAGCGTGGTGCTGGGCCGCGCCATCGTGCGCGACAGCCGGACCGGTCCCGAAGCTCCTCGGGCAATGGCCTACATGGCCTCCTCCATGGCTCTCGCGCCGGCACTCTCGCCGCTGCTGGGCGGCCAGCTGCTCGGCTTCTTCGGCTGGCGCAGTAATTTCTGGCTGACGGCCGCCTGCGGGGTCGCGGTGCTGGTGCTGGTCTGGCGCATCCTCGGCGAAACCGCGCCCAAGGCGGCCCCGCGCACCACCAGCGTGGTGCGCGACTACATCGACGGCTTCCGCGCGGTGCTGCGCGAGCGCCGATTCATCGGCCTCATGATCGCGGCCACCTGCGCCTCGGCCGGCTTCAATGTCTTCTTTTCGGGCGGTCCCATCCTGCTGATCCAGGTCATGGGCGTGGCCGCCGAGCTGTTCGGCTGGTTCACGCTCGCCTGGGCGGGCAACTTCGTCGTCGGCAGCCTGGTCTCCAGCCGCCTGCAGGGCCGGGTGAGCAGCCTCCTCCTGATCCCCATCGGCCAGGGCATCCTCACCCTGGGCGCCTTGGCGATGATCGTGACGGCCGCGCTGGGCTACGTCACGCCGATGGTGCTGATCGTGCCGCTGGTCCTGATGGGCTGGGGCAACGGCCTCAACATGCCCAACGCGATGGCGAACGCGCTGATCTCGGTCCCCGCCACCAGGGTCGGCGCCGCCTCGGCGCTGATGGGTTTCGTGCAGATGATCACCGCCGCGGTGCTGACCTTGCTGGTCGGCTACGTGCCGCACGACACGCAGATGAACATCGGCATCGGCGTCGCCCTCACCGGCATCGTCGGGCTGGTCGGCTGGTGGACGCTGGTGCGCCGGTCGCCCGGATAGGCGCAGTCATCCGGTATCCTGTACATTCCAGCGATGACAAACACGCTGTCTCTTCGACCCGGTGATCGTCTCCCCGACTTCGTGCTGCCGGGCCTCGACGGGAAACTCCGGAAATTCATCTGGTCGTTCGGCGGCGATCCCGTCGCGCTGCTCGCCGTGGCGGACCTCGCCGCGCTCGACGCCGAGCAGTTCACGGGCTTGCGGGCCGCCTGCACGGCAGCCTCGACGAAGCTCGTCGTCGTTGCCAGCAACGCCGTCGCCGCGGCTGGGCCTCTCTGGAAGAAGCTCGGCCTCCTGCCTGAAGAGCCGCTGCTGCTCTGCGACGAGAAGGGCCAGTTCCTGCCGGCGCTCCTTTCCCAGGCCGGGGCGGTATCTTTCGGCCAGGGTATGGGCATGCGCCAGAGGGTCATCGTGCTCGACCCCAACCAGAGGGTCGCGACTACTTTCGACACGCGGGCCCTGCTGGCGGCGACTGAAGCGATGGGCGCGTTGGCTGACTCCGTGCGCTCAAACGGCGGCGCCAACTTGCTTTTGAATACGGCCATGGCGCCGGTCATGGTCCTGCCCCGCGTCTTCGAACCGGATCTCTGCACCCAACTCATCCGGCTCTGGGGCAAGGGTGACCACAAGGACGGCGGCGTCTCCAGCCGCTACGGCAATGTCGACATGTCGACCCTGAAGCAGACCGAGGACTACATGATCGTCGAGCCGATGATGCAGAAGGCGGTGTCCGACCGGCTCGCCTATCGCATCGGCCCCGAGCTCACCAAGGTCTTCGCCTTCGATCGCGAGTTCACCTTCGATGCCCATGTCGTGCTGTCCTACAGCGCCGAGGGTCAGCACTTCTTCGCAGCCCATCGCGACAATGGCGCGCCGACGACGGCCGATCGCTCCTTCGCCGTGTCCCTCAACCTCAACGACGATTTCGAGGGTGGCGAGCTGGTCTTTCCGGAATATGCCGGCGTGAGGGTCAGCCCGCCCGCGGGCGCGGCCGCGGTCTTCTCCTGCGGCCTGCTGCACAAGGTCGGCCCCGTGACCCGGGGCCGCCGCTATGTGCTGACGACGTTCTTCCGCCAGAAGCGCTAAGGCGCTTCAGGCCGCAGTCGCGGGAATCCAGCTCTTCTTCTCGCCGGCGTAGTAGGCGCCGGGATTGCCGTGCACCGTCGTGCGCCACATCAGGCGGCCTTCGCGATCGCCGTCGAACCAGGTGGCGGCATGGACGAGGCAGCGATTGTCCCAGATCAGGAGATCGCCCTCGGTCCATTCATGGGCGTAGCAGAATCGACGCTCCGTATAGTGCGCCATGATCTCGTCGAGCAGCTTGGCCCCCGCCCCATGCGGACCGGGCTCCATGCCGACGAACGGACCCTCGAACCAGTCCATCTGCCCCCATTCGCAGAGGAAGAGCGACTTCTCGCCCGTCACCGGATGAGTGCGCACGACCGGCTGCGGCTGCGAGCGCTCATGGACCGCGAAGGCGCGCGGCGTGCGTCCGGCCAAGGCGGCCTCGCGCGAGCGGCCGCTGCCCGGCTGGGCGTGCAGGCCGACCAGGGTATCTACCTTGGCTTTCAAAGCCGGCGGCAGCGCCGCGTAGGCCAGGATGCCGTTGGCGAACAGGGTCTGGCCGGTGTCCTTCTCGGCCGGGGTCACGGCATAGAACAGCGAGATGTCGGGTGGCGGCCGGCGATAGCTCTGGTCGGTGTGCCAACCCTTGCGATGGGGATACTGCGTCGGGATCAGCCCGTCGGCCGCCAGCGGCGGATCGGGCCGCTTGGGTGGCGCCTTGCCGACCGGCGCCATGTTGGACACCAGCAGGATCTCCGGCACCGAGACGTGCACCGCCTTCAGGTCGGTCAGATTGCTGCGATAGTCCTCGACCTCCGGCCCGAAGACCCGGCTCAGGCGGATCAGCAGGTCGGGATCGTCGGAGATCCCGTTCATGCCCTGGATCAGCAGCAGCCCCTTCGCCTCGGCCAACGCCGCCGGCAGGACTTTGGGATCGGCCTCGGCCGCCGCCACGATCTGCGCGGCGTCGCCGTCGAGCCGCAGCGTTGCGCCGTAGGATGCGCCAGGAAACGGCGCCTCGCGTGTCATGTTCATGCCCATCCTCATGCCAGTGTCATGCCAAGGTTTACGGACGCTGCTGCCCCGCATAGGGATCGTTGACGCCGTCGAGCGGCCAGATCGGCCGGCGCAGCTTGGTGAACTTCAGCCGCGAGATATCCGGCGAGCAGATGCCGCCCGAATCCACGAGGATGACTTCGCGGGCGATCGGCGCATAGGCCGCGCGGAAGTGCTGCACGCTCTTCACCACCACCACGCTCTTGGTCTTGGGATCGATGCCCTGGCTCAGGAAGACCTGCAGGTCGATCGTCTGGATGCGGTTGGAGATGGTGACGACATCGATGCCGCCGATGCGCAGAACCGCGGTCGGTCCCATCGAGGTCTCAACGCCGGCATTCATCGGCCCATCGTTCTTGAAGGAGCCGTCGGACAGCATCTTCACGATCGCCCTGGCCTTCACCGGCCCGCCCATCGACGGATCGGTATGGCCGCCCAGCACGACGTCGATCTCGGCGCCGACACCGGCCTTGATGGCCTGCTGCACCGTGCCGGGGTCGTAGATCGTGCCGAAGGCCACGTTCTGCACGTCCGCATCGATCAGCGCCTGCAGTACCGGCGTCGTGTCGTTGTAGCCGCCGCCTCCGGGATTATCGGTGCCGTCGGCCACGACCAGGGGACCGTCCTTGCCGACGCCGGCCTTGGCCGCGGCGATCGCGTCGGAGACCGGCCGGAAGTCCGACGAGTTCTCGTCGCGGCGCTTCCAGATCTCGTCGAGGATCGCGGCCGCCACTTCCTTGGCGCGCTTTTCGGCGGCCGGTTCGTGGCTAACCGCGATCGAGGGGCCGGTGTAGGGAATGTCGGCCCAGGTGAAACCGGCCTGGATGCTGACGACATTGATGCCCTCTTCCTTCTCGAAGGCATCGGCCTTGGCCAGCAGGTCGCGCATCAGGCCAGGCTGCGTGGTCTTGCCGTGATCGGCGCCGTCAAGCATCGCCGGCTGGATCAACAGGCACTTCGGGCTCTTCTTGCCCTCCAGCGCCTCCTGAACCAGCGCGGCGGCCTGCACCGCGCGCTCATAGCCGTCGATATGCGGATAGGTCCGGTAGCTGACCAGCGCATTGGCGTTGCGGGCCATCTTGGTCGTGGCATTGGCGTGCAGGTCGAGCGTGGCGACGACCGGGATGTCCGGCCCGACGATGGCGCGTAGAGCCTCGAGCAGTGCACCTTCGGCATCGTCCTCGGTGTCCGTAACGGCCGCGCCGTGCAGCGACAGACAGATCGCGTCGAGCTTGCCTGCCTTCTTCGCCGCATTGAGGATCAGGTCGCGGATATGCTCCCACGTCTCCTTTGTGAGCTTGCCCGACGGCGTCGCATTGGCCGCCGCCGCCCAGACCGGCTCCCAGCCGTACTTCTTCACCGAATCGATGTAGCCGCCGACCTCGTTCTTCGTGCCGGTGAAGCGCGGCACCATCTCCTCGCCCTCGATCAGCCAGCGCTTGCGGTAATCCTCCAGCGTCGTCTTGAGTTTGCTGAAGGTGTTGGTCTCATGCATGAACTGCGCGATCAGGACGCGGTACGCCATTTCTTACTCCTAGTCTTCCATCCCGCCTCCCCATTCAAATGGGGAGGTGCCCCGTCATCGGGGCGGAGGGGTCATGCTCTTTGGTGCACTTCCTGACCCCTCCGTCGGCCCATGGGGCCGACACCTCCCCCGATGACGGGGGAGGAATTTGATAGCTACAGCTTGGCGGTCTTGAGCCACTCGGCCTGGCCCTCTTCGCCCTCGACACCGGTGGTTTCGAGGAAGCGGCAGACCATCATGTAATAGCCGATGGTCAGGGTGAGCTCGACCAGCGCGCCCGGCGTCAGGAAGGCCTGCACGGCCTTCAGCGTCTTGTCCGACGCCTTGACGTTGCGGACCACGTCGTCGGTGAAGCGCAGCACGGCCTTTTCATTGTCGTCGAAGGCCGGCGCTTCGATGGTCGCATCGCGCAGGGCGGCGATCTTGTCCTCGGTCACGCCGACCTCGCGGCCGATACGCTCGTGCTGGAAGACTTCGTAGGCGGTGCGGCTCAGGCGGCCGACGCGGATGATGGCCAGCTCGCGCAGCACCGGATTCAATTCGCATTTATAGAGCAGCCCGTTGCCCATGCGCAGGAAGCCCTTCGCGCCCTGCTCGGAGTTCGCCAGCATCTTGTAGATGTTGAGCATCGGATTGAGCTTGCCGAGCAATTCGGCATGCTTGCCGGTGGCGTTTTCGACTTCGTAGTACGGAATGCGTGGCATTGGGGTCCTCTCTTCAGGCACCAAACCTGAAGGGAAGCCCCTGCGGGGTCAACGCCGCTCGGTGGCGCCGCTCAGATCCAGCCGCGGCGGATCAGCGGATTGAACAAGTGGCGCCAAGGACCGGTGAGAACGATCGGCTTCTCGACAACGATCATCGCGATGCAAGGTTCGCCCGGATCGGCGATCGGTTCATGCCGCTCGCCACCAGGACCGACCGCAAAGTCGCCGACGCCGTAATTGCCAGTCTCGTCAGTGTAGCCGCCCTGAAGGACGACCGTGTATTCGTAGCCGGTGTGCTTGTGCTGAGGCAGCCCATTCCCCGGCTGGAGCCGCAACAACGAGACGCGATGGAAGTCGCCTGGCAGATCGAGGCGGATCTCCTCGAAATTGCCTAGCACGCGGCGCCAGTCCATGCCGGGCCGCAGATGCGGCAACAACGGTGCCGGCGCCCAGTCGAATTTCGGGGGGCGTCGAACTGCAGGCTCCGGCCGCGGTTCGACCGGCACCTCGTCCAAGCGAGCCAGCGTGCGTTCCAGTGCGGCTTCGTCGAGGTCGACTGCAAATTCCGAATCCGCCTCGCGCTCGATCAGTGCGCCGCCAATGGCATGGAGGCGATCAACAGCGCGCCGAGATTGCGGGTCGAGTGCAACATGCAACGCCACGGCGAGCGCCGGCCCGGCCGGCAGGGCACCTGCGGCATAGTCCAGCAGCAGTTCGTCGGGCGCCGGATGGCGGCTCATGATTCGTCTTTCTCCAGCGCCTGCCGCAGGCGTCCCAACGCCAGGCGGATGCGCGACTTCACCGTCCCGAGGGGCAATTTCAGCTCCTCAGCGATGACCGTGTGTGTCTTGTCCTCGAAGAATGCCTTTTCGATCACAACGAGCTGATCGGGAGACAGGTCCGCAAGAAGCTCTTTCACCCTCGTATACGTCTGCCCTGCCAGAACGGATTTGTCGGCATCCTCGTCTTCGGATGCAAATACCGTGAGCCAATCCTCCGTATCGATCGCCGGCCGGTTGTTGCGCCGCAGAAAGTCTATCCGCTTGTTGCGGGCGATCGTATAGATCCAGGTGGCTGCCGAGGCCCGCGTCCGATCGAAGCTGGCGGCCTTGCGCCACACCATGATCAGCGCTTCCTGCGCCACTTCCTGTGCGGACTCGGCATCGGCGCCGCTGCGCATGATGAAGGCTTTCACCCTCGGCACGTAGTGGCGAAAAAGGCTCGCGAAAGCGGCGCGATCCTGACGGGTCGCGATGGCTTCGATCAGGTCCGCGGCCTCATCGGCTGAAAGCATCAGGCGGAGCTTACCCCGGCCGGCCCTGTGCTCCCAAATCCCAGAACAGGCCGGTCATCAGCCGGAGCCCGTCCCGCGCCACCGGCGCCAGCAGATGTTCGTCCGGCGCATGCTGCGAGCAGGCGGCGTAGGAGTGCGGCACCCAGACGGTCGGCAGGCCGAGAATGTCGGTGAACACTTCGTTCGGCAGCGAACCGCCGAGATTGGGCAACATGTTGGGTTTCTGCCCCGCCGTCGTCTCGATCGAGTGAGAGGCAAATTTAGCCCAGGGGTTCTCGGGATCGAGGCGCGTCGCGTTCATGATCACGTCGCGCGCCTGCTCGATCTCGATCATGCCGAAGCCATGCTTCTCCAGATGCCGGCGCAGCGCCGGGATGATGTCGTGCGGATCGGTGCCGACGACGAAGCGGAGCTGGCAGTAGGCGACGGCGCTGGGCGGGATGGCGTTGACCGGCCGGTCGGGATTGCCGGTCTTGAAGGCCAGCACCTCGAAGCTGTTCCAGCCGAACACGCGTTCGACCGGCGTCAGCGACTTCTCGCCCCAATCCTCGTTGATCTCGGGAGCCCCCTCGCCGGCATCGACATGGGCGTCGGCGAGGGCCGCGCGGATCGAATTGGTCAGCGTCTTGGGCCGCCACTCCGGCACTTTGATCTGGCCGCGCTCGTCGGTGATGGTGGCCAGCGCGTGGGCCATGATGATGCCCGGGTTGGCCAGCAGCCCGCCCCAGTTGCCCGAATGATGGCCGCCCTCACGCATCGTGAGCTTGAGGTTGAAGTTCAGCGTGCCGCGCGTGCCGCCGAAGATGGTCGGCCGGCGATGGTCGAGCCGGGGGCCGTCCGAGCCGATCAGCGCGTCGGCCTTGAGCGCGTCCTTGTTGGCCTTGCAGAAATCGCCGAGGCCGGGAGAGCCCGTCTCCTCGCCGGTCTCGATCAGGATCGTCGAGTTGAAGCCCAGCGAGCCGCGCTCCTGCATCACGCAGGCCAGCGCCGCGATGTTGATCGTGTGCTGGCCCTTATTGTCGGCCGTGCCGCGGCCGTACATCTTCTCGCCCTCGATCACGATCTTCCAGGGCGAGAGGCCCGAGCGCCACTGCTCCTCCTGGCCGCGGATCACGTCGCCATGGCCGTAGGTCAGCACGGTCGGCTTGGACGGATCCTCGATCCGGCGGGCGATCAGGAACGGGCCGTACTCGCTGCGCGGGTTCGGCAGGACGGTGCAGTCGTAGCCGAGCTTCTTCAGCGATTCGGTCATCTCGCCGGAGACGTATTCCTGCAGCGCGGGCATCGAGCCCTGCTCCTGGCTGGTCGTGGGGATGGCCACCCGCCGCTGCAGCTCCTCGAGGAAGCCGCCATCGTCGAAATATTTCTCTGCGCGGGCGATCGCGCCATCCCGTGTGCCGGTCATGCTTTTCCTTGCCTGGTTCTGCCGTCACGATAGCAAAATACCGGGAGGAAAAGCATGACCGCGTCTGGCCGCATCGTTTTCAGCAGGATGGAGGAAGTAATCTTCGGCCGGCCTGCCGCCGAAGCCGTTGCGGAGCTGGTGAAGCGCCAAGGCGCCAATCGCGTCTTCCTGATGGTGAGCGGCACCCTCAATCGCGAAACCGACGAGATCGAGAAGCTGCGCCGCGCGCTGGGCAACAAGTCCGTCGGCACCTTCGACAAAATGCCGGCCCATTCGCCGCGCGCTGCCGTGGTCTCGGCCGCCGAACAGGCCCGCGAGGCCCGTGCCGACCTGATCGTCACCCTGGGCGGCGGCTCGATCACCGACGCCGCCAAGGCCGTCCAGCTCTGCCTGTCCAACGACGTGCGCACCGTGGAAGACATGGACCGCATCCGCGGCCAATCGGACGTGAAGCCGCCGACCGTGCGGCAGATCTCGATCCCGACCACCCTCTCGGCCGGCGAGTTCTCGGCCATCGCCGGCGTCACCAACGAAGCGACCAAGGTGAAGGAGATGTTCCGCCATCCCCTCACCATCCCGCAGGCCGTCATCCTCGATCCCGAGGTGACGCGCCACACGCCGATGTGGCTGCTGCTCTCGACCGGCATCCGCGCCGTCGATCACTGCGTCGAGGGCGTCTGCTCCCTCGAATCGACCGAGTTCAGCAATGCCTCGTCCCTGCACGGCCTGTCGCTGCTGGCCCGCGGCCTGGCCAAGGTGAAGGCCGATCCCTCCGACATGGCCGCCCGCCTCGACTGCCAGACCGGCTCCTGGCTCTCGATGGCCGGCATCGCTGCGGGGGTGCCGATGGGAGCCAGCCACGGTATCGGCTACGTGCTGGGCGCCGTGTTCGACGTCCCGCACGGCCACACGTCCTGCATCATGTTGCCCTCGGTCATGCGCTGGAACAAACCCGCCAATGCCGATCGCCAGGCCCTGATCGCCAACGCCATGGGCCATCCCGGCCAGGATGCCGGCGACGTGCTCGACCGGTTCATCCGCGGCCTCGACATGCCGCGCACCCTCTCCGACGTGAAGATCGGCCGCGAGCACTTCGACCGCATCGCCCAGCAGGCGATGGGCACACCCTGGATCCCGCGCAACCCGCGCCCGATCCCGACGCCTGCCGAGGTGAAGGAGATATTGGAGCTGGCGGCCTAGAGACGCCCCTTCCGCTTCGCTACCGATTCGGCGAGCAAGCACAAGATCTCCCACATCATCGTGACGCCGACGAGCGCGGTGTTGCCGCTCATGTCGAAGGGCGGCGAGACCTCGACGACGTCGCCGCCGATCAGGTCGAGGCCGCGCAGGCCGCGCAGCATGCGCTGGGCCTCGTGCGGGGTGTAGCCGCCGATCTCGGGCGTGCCTGTGCCCGGCGCGTAAGCCGGATCGAGGCCGTCGACATCGAAGCTGACATAGGTCGGGCCGGTACCGACGACGCGGCGCGCCTCCTCGATGACCTTCTCGACGCCGAGGTCGAAATACTCCTCGATGGTGATCACCCTCATGCCCTGGTCGACGGCCCACTGATTGTCGTCGGCCTTGTAGAGCGAGCCGCGGATGCCGATCTGGACCACGCGCTTGGGATCGAGCAGCCCCTCCTCCACGGCACGGCGGAAGGGCGTGCCGTGCGTGTACTTGAAGCCGCCGAAATAGCTGTCCCAGGTGTCGCTGTGGGCGTCGAAATGCACCATGCCGAGCGGCGGCAGGCCCTTTCGGATGCCGCGCATGATCGGCAGGGTGATCAGGTGATCGCCGCCCGCCGACAGCGGCACCACGCCGGCGGCATGGAGCTTGGCGTAGTGCTTCTCGATGCGGTCGAGCGAATCGTCGAGGCTGGCGGGATTGACCGGCGCGTCGCCGAGATCGCCGCACTTGGCCAGCTCATAAGGCGCGATACCGGTGACATGATGGATGCGCCGCATCATCGTCGATAGGTCGCGCATCTGGCGCGGACCGTGCCGTGCGCCGGGACGGTTGGTCGTACCGCCGTCCCACGGCACGCCCACCATGCCGATCTCGACCTCCGCCGGATCGCGGAACAGGGGCAGGCGCATGAAGGTGGCGACATCGCCGAAGCGCGGCACCACAGTGCCGGGGACCGGCTGGGGGAATTCCTGGCTCTTGGTCATTCCCCCCAATGTAAGCCCTTACGGCGCCTGCAAAAGGGCCTTTCGGGCCGAAACGAACTCTTCCACGGCCGACACGAAGCGGTCGCCCTCGGCATCGCCGATCATCACGTTCAGCGCCACGAAGCCGCGGCGGGCGATCCAGATGCCGGCGGCGCTCATGTCGAAGAAGAACAGCTCCTTGGCGTCCTGGTTGGACGTGGCGATGTCGGCCGCCGTCTTGATGGGCCGCGCCGTGGCGTGCGCCGTCATCATCGAGCCGATGCCGGAGAACTGGAAGGCGACGCCCGCCTTTTGGCAGACCGCGTTCAGCCGCTCGCGGATCTTGTCGCCGCGATCGTTCAGCGTCTTGGCGGCCTCGGCCGTGTAGACCTCGCCGTAGCCCGCAACGCCCGCCGCCATGGTGAGCGCGTTGTTGTTGAAGGTGCCGGCATGGGGCAGCGCATCCGGCTTGGTCGGATCGAACAGCTCCATGATCTCGCGCTTGCCGCCGAAGGCGCCGAACGACATGCCGCCGCCGATATACTTGCCGAGCGTCGTCATGTCGGGAATGACGCCGTGCTTGGCCTGCAGGCCACCCGGCGAGAGGCGCGAAGTCATGACCTCGTCGAAGATCATGGTGATGCCGCGCGCCTTCGTCTCCTCGCGCACCGCCTTCAGGAAGTCGACGTCACCTGGCAGGCAACCATGGCTGCCCTGCATCGGCTCCAGCAGCACCGCGAACAGCTCCTCGCCATGCTTGGCCAGCAGCGCCTTGGTGCCTTCGATGTCGTTGTAGGGCGCCACGACGTACTCGTACGGCATGTTCACCGGGCTGCCGCCGCTCACGAAGTAGAGCACGCCGCCGTGATAGCCGCCGTGGAACACCATGACCTTGGTGGCCTTGGTCCGGCCCTTGCGCTGGGCGAAGACGCGGGCGCCGGCCAGCGCCATCACGTTGCCCTCGGTGCCGGAGTTGGTGAAGCGCACCAGGTCGATCGACGGCATGCGGTCGGCGATCAGCTTGGCGAGCTTGCCCTCGTTCTCGTTGCGACCGCCATAGTTCCAACCATGGTTCAGCGCGCGATCGATGGCAGCGCGGATCACCGGATGGGAGTGGCCATAGATGCCCGCGGTGTATTCACCCAGCACGTCGATGTATTCGTGGCCGTCGGCGTCCCACAGGCGGCAGCCCTCGCCGCGCACGACGGTCAGCGGGAACGGCGAATTGTGCAGGGTCGTGCGGGTGTTGCCGCCCGGCATGGCCACGCAGGCATCCTGGTGGCGGGCGAAGCTCTTGGGATTGCGGTCGGCATAGGCCTGCTTGGCCTCGACCAGGGCGGATTGCAGATCCGAATTCACCAGCGCTTGATCGGGCACGTCACTCTCCTCGCGTGAGGCGGGGAGTATCACACGACGTTCAGCTCGCGGATAGGCCGGCCCGATTCAAGGCGGTCATAACCAAAAGTATTGAGATCGAGCGTCCGGTAATCCCCGTGCACGATCAGTTCGGCAACGGCGCGGCCGACGGCCGGCGACTGCTGGATGCCGTGGCCGGAAAAGCCCGTCGCAAAGATCAAGTTCTCGATCTTCGGATGACGGCCGACGATGCCGTTCTGGTCGAACGTGTTGTACTCGTAGTAGCCCGCCCACGAATTCACGACCTTGGCCGCCTCGAAGGCCGGTACCCGCGCCGCCAAGGTCGGCCAGACCATCTCGTCCCATTCCTGGTGCTGCACCTCGAGCGGCGCACCGGCCGGGTCGTTGCCCTCGGCCGGCGTCGTGCCTCCGATGTAGAATCGCCCCTCCGGACGGAACCAGGTGCCCGACGGGTCGATGGTGAGCGGCGTCAGGCCCGGCGCCTCGCGGACGTCGAAGACGAAGACCGAGCGCCGCCGCGGCTCGACCGGCAGCGCAATGCCCGAGCGCCCCGCGACTTCGCCCGACCAGGGACCGGCCGCCAGTACGACGGTGCGCGCCTCCAGCCGGCCGCCTTCCTTCAGATCGACCCCGCCAGCGTCGAAGGACACGACCTCATCTGCAATGTAGGTGGCCCCGAGATCACGGGCCGTGCGCCGGAATCCCTGCATCAGCGACGGCCCGTCGAACCAGCCTTCGTTGGCCGTGCCGTGCGAGGCGAGCGCCAGATCGTCCGCCGCGATCCACGGAAAGCGCGCCTTCAACGCCGCAGGATCGAGCAGCTCGACCGAGCACCCCTCCCCCTTCTGCACCGCGTGGTTTGCGCGCAGGACGGCCTCGCCGGCCGGACTCGCCAAGAAGAGATACCCAGGCTCCTTGAGCCCAAGCTCGACGTCCAGCAACGCCCTGGCCTGTCGCAGGAAGCCTATCCCGAAGCGCGACAGATGGATGTTCAGCGGTGTCGAGAATTGCTGACGGATCGAGCTCGCCGACAGGGCCGAAGAGGCGCGCGTATAGGCCGGATCGCGCTCGACCACCGTCACCGTCCCCGAGAACGCCGGATCCGACTTGAGATGGTACGCGACGGACGATCCCATCGCCCCGCCTCCGATCACCACGACATCTGACTTCATCGCCCGCCTGGCCTACGCTGGTACCCGTGACAGCGCTTTATACCGCCATCCTCTATTTCGGCACGTTCATCGTCGGTAAAGGCCGCCGCTTTCTCCTCGGCTTCTGGCGAGAACTAGAGCGGTGTGACTCCAGCGTCGAGCGTATCCCACATTTGGGAGGTCGCTCTGGTATTCACCACAATCCCTAGGCCTGCTTTCCGGGGGATTTTCCGTTTCATTCGTTTCGTCTATTTCGCTTATTTCGTCTGCAGGCCTGACGACATGGCCGCGGCGCGGGGTCAAAGCGTATCCCGATCAGTATAGAGGAAAGCGACGTCCTTCTCAATCGCCCGGCACCCTCACCCAACCTTCCATGAGGCAGCGGGCGGAGCGGCTCATCATGACCTTGCTGACCGTCCACTGACCGTTTTCCTCGCGGGCCTCGGCGCCGACATTGAGGCTGCCGGAGGGGTGGCCGAAGCGGATCCTGCCGTCGGCGCCGGCGGGCGCGACGCGGCTCACGACCGTGCCGGGAATCGCGGCGGCGGCGGCGATGGCGACCGCGCCGGTGCCGGTCATGGCATGGTGCAGCACGCCCATCGAGAAGATGCGGGCCAGCAGGTCGATGGCGCTTGCCTCGATCCGCTTGCCGTCGGAGGCGGTGTAGGCAGCGGGCCGGGCCACAAAGGCGAGCTTGGGCGTATGCGGGCGCTGCTCCGTCGCCTCCTGCGGCGAGGCGACCAGGCCCATGGCGACGGCGCCGAGCGCGCGCACCGCCTCCACGCGCTTCAGCAGGTCCTTGTCGCCATTGATGTCGCCCTGCAGCTCCGTCCCCTTGAGACCTAGACGCGCGGCATCGACGAAGATCGTCGGATTGCCGGCATTGATCAGCGTCGCCTCCAGCGTGCCGATGCCCGGCACGTCCAGCACGTCGATGCGGTTGCCGGTCGGGAACATGGCGCCGCCGCCCGCGCCGTCGCCGCCCTCCTCGTCGGCGGCGGGATCGAGGAACTCGACCTTCACCTCGGCGGCCGGGAAGGCCACGCCGTCCAGCTCGAAGTCGCCCAGCTCCAGAACCTCGCCGCCCTGCATGGGCACATGGTTCACGATCACCTTCTCGATATTGGCCTGCCAGATCCGCACCGTGGCGATTCCGTCGGCCGGCCCCTCGACCAGGCCCATGCCCAGGGCGCAGGCCCCGACGGCGGCGCTGAGATTGCCGCAGTTGCCCGACCAGTCGATGACCGGCGCGTCGATCGCCACCTGGCCGAAGCGATAGTCGACGTCGCAGCCCTCGCGCTCGGACTTCGACAGGATCACGACCTTGCTGGTGCTCGAGGTCGCGCCGCCCATGCCGTCGGTGTGCTTGCCGTAGCGGTCCGGGCTGCCGATCACGCGCAGCAGCAGCCGGTCGCGCGCCGCCGGATCGGACGGCAGGTCGTGCTTCTGGAAGAAAACGCCCTTGCTGGTGCCGCCCCGCATGTAGACGGCCGGAATTCGAAGCTGCTTCATGCTCCGATGTTCGCGCGAAATCAGCGCCGGCGCCACGCCTGCAGTTTGTTCAGCAGGAAGCGGTCGGCCAGCAGGTGGGCGGCCTTCACGGCGGCTGAGGTCAGCACGATCACGACGCAGAGCGCCGCTGCCGCCGCGGTGGTCCCCGCCTCCTCGATATTCACGGCCGCCACCGAGGCGAGCTTGGTGTCGGGCGCATAGAGGAAGATGACCGACGACACCGTCGTCATGGCGTTCACGAACAGGTAGATGGCGATGTCGAGGATGGCCGGCAGGCAGATCGGCGCCGTCACCCGCGTGAAGGTGCGCCAGACCGGCACCTTGAGCGAGGCCGAGACCGCCTCGAACTCCGGGTCGATCTGCTTCAGCGCCGTCGTCGCCGTGAGATGGCCCACCGTGTAGAAGTGCGCCACCGTGTTGACCACCAGGATGCCCATGGTGGCGTAGAGGAAGTTGAGCGGGTTGTTGGGCGCGTTGAAGAAGAAGATGTAACCCAGGCCCAGCACGAGGCCGGGCACCGCCATCGGCAGGAAAGCCAGGAACTGCACGACGCCGCGCATCGCCCCGAAGCCGCGCGTCTTCTCGTTCAGCCAGGCGCCGGTGAACATCAGCACGGTGCCGAAAATCGCCGCGCCCACCGCCATGCGCACCGAGTTCCAGTAGGAATCCCAGCCGTTGGCGTCGAACTTGGCGAAGTCGTAGTTGTCCAGGGTGAGGCTGAGATTGTACGGCCAGTACTTGATCAGCGAACCCCAGATCGCCATGCCGAGGATGGCCAGGATCGCCGCCGACACCAGCAGGCAGAACAGGGTGAAGAAAAGGTCTCGAGCGAACTTGGGCCGCGGCACCAGCGGCACGGCGCGCGCCGTCAGCAGCGCGACCTGTTTCCTCTGCACCAGCCGGTCGACCAGGAAGGCGAGCGCGGCCGGCGCCAGCAGCACCATCCCCACCACCGCGCCCATCGAGAAGTCCTGCTGGCCGATCACCTTCTTGTAGACGTCGGTCGCCAGCACATTGAAGTTGCCGCCGATCACCTTGGCGATGCCGAAATCGGTGATGACCAGGGTAAACACGACCAGCGCGGCACTGATCAGGCCGTACTTCGCTCCGGGCAGGGTCACGGTGAAGAAGATGCGGCGCTTGGAGGTGCCCAGCACGTCCGCCGCCTCGTAGAGGCGTGCGTCGGCGGTGGCGAGCGCAGTCGTCAGGATCAGCGTGGCGTGCGGGAAGCAGTAGAAGACCTGGGCGATCACGATGCCGTCGACACCGTAGATCGAGCCGCCACCCAACAGCGCCTTGAAGAAGCCCTGCGTGCCGAACAGGTAGATCAGCGCCAGGCCCGGCAGCAGCGACGGCGCGAAGATCGGGATCAGCGAGATGCCCTGGAACAGCCAGCGCATGGGCAGCACGGTTCGCGTCAGCGCATAGGCGTAGAGAAAGGCCAACGGCACGACGATCACGGTGGTGATCGACGCGACCTGCAGGCTGTTCAGCGCCGACTGGAAGAGCGCCGGCGTCGAGAAGTACGAGACGTAGTTGGCGAGGCCGATAAACTTGCCGTCACGGTCCTCGAAGCCCTTGGCCAGCAGGGCCCAGAGCGGCAGGCCCAGCATCACCAGCAACATGCCGGCCAGCACGACCACGCCGGCGCGCATCATCAGGTCGTCGCGCGACAGGCCGGGCTTCACAAGCGGGGCAGTTAGACTCACGAGTGAGCTCCCCTCACGCGAAGACCCTGAGACGGTCAGGCGGCAGGGCGATGTCGAGCTTCGTTCCGATGTCGACGCCGAGGTCACGGATCAGGTTGCTGGAGAAGTCGGCCGTTACCGCGACCTCGCTCGCGGCCCTCGCCTTGAGGGTTGCCCGGCAGAAGGCCCCGACGAAATCCAGCTCCGCCACCTCGACCGGCACGCGGTTGGCGATGTCGGCCGGCAGGTCGCGCACCCGCACATCCTCTGGTCGGATACAGAGGCTGACCTTCTGGCCGGGCGCCAGCCCGTCCTGGACCGGGCAGGCGAAATCGACGCCGGCCACCCGCACCTTGTCCGGCGCCATCAGGGTCCCGGCGAGGAAGTTCATCGAGCCCACGAAATCGGCCACGAAGGCGGTCGCCGGCCGGCGGTAGATCTCCTGCGGCGTGCCGACCTGCTCGATGGCCCCGTGGTTCATGACCACGATACGATCGGCCATGGTCAGCGCCTCTTCCTGATCGTGGGTGACCATGATGGTGGTGACACCGAGCGTCCGCTGCAGCGCCTTGATCTCGTGGCGCAGCCGCAGCCGCACGCGGGCATCGAGCGCCGACAGCGGCTCGTCGAGCAGTAGCAGGCCGGGCGAAGTCGCGAGCGCGCGAGCCAACGCCACGCGCTGCTGTTGGCCGCCCGAGAGCTGGGCGGGATATTTCGGGCCGGCATCGGGCAGGCCGACCAGCGCCAACAGCTCGGCGACGCGCTTGGCGATCGCCCCCTTGTTCTGGCGGCGGTTCACCAGCCCGTAGCCGACATTGTCGGTCACGCTCAGGTTGGGGAACAGCGCGTAGGACTGGAAGACGATTCCGAAGTCGCGTTGCGCCGGCGGCAGCGCCGACACGTCCCGCCCCTTCTGATGGATCGTGCCGGAAGTCTGCGGATCGAGCCCGGCAATGGCGCGCAGGAGAGTGGTCTTTCCGCAGCCCGACGGGCCGAGGAAGCACACGAACTCGCCCTCGAGGACGTCAAGCGAGACGTCCCCAAGAGCAGTGAAGGTGCCGAACTGCTTCGAGAGGTTTCGGACTTCGAGATAGTTGGTCATGGCAGTCACTGTCATCCTGAGCGAAGCGAAGGATCCTTCGGCTCCGCCGCAGGATGACAACAAGGCCTCGATGCCGTGAGGCGTTACCTGGCCTTCGGTGCCGACTTGCCGTCGTAGCGCTTGGTCCACTCCGCCAGGATGCGGTCGCGGTTCTTGGCCATCCACTCGACGTCGTTCTTCACCATCACCTTCTCGAGGTTCGGCGGATAGTTCGGCGGCGTGATCGCGACGCCCGGATAGGCGACGATCGGATAGGTCTTGGCGTAGAGCTCGTTGGCCTTCTTCGAGGAGGCCCAGTCGGCGAGCTTCTTGGCGGCGTCGAGGTTCTTGGTGCCCTTGACGATCGCCGTGGCCTCGAGCTCCCAGCCCAGCCCTTCCTTCGGGATCACCAGTTCGAGCGGCGCGCCCTTGGTCTTCTCCGAAGCGCCGCGGGTGTCGAGGCCGATGCCGATCAGTCGCTCGCCCTTGGCCGCCTGCACGCACGGTGCCGAGCCCGAATGGATGTACTGCGCGATGTTCTGGTGGAGCGCGTCCATGTACTTCCAGCCCGCTTCCTCACCCATGATCTGCAGCCAGGCCGCGATGGTGAGGTAGCCGGTGCCCGACGAGGCCGGGTTCGGCATCACGATCGAGTCCTTGTATTCCGGCTTGATCAGGTCGGCCCAGCTGGTCGGGACCGGCTTGTTGCCCTTCTTGCCTTCCGCCGTGTTGAAGCAGACCAGCGAGAGATAGGCGTCCATGCCGACCCAGGTCTGGGGCTGCTTGCCGCTCAGGAACATCGGGTTGAGCGCGGACGCGCCGGCCGGCGTGTAGGGCTCGAGCATGCCCATCGAGGCCATCAGGCCGACGTTCGATGCGGCGAGGCCCCAGATGATGTCGGCGCGGGGATTGTCCTTCTCGGCCATCAGCTTGGCCGCGACCACGCCCGTCGAGTCACGCACCCAGGCGATCTCGATGGTGGGATTGTCGGCCTCGAAGGCCTTCTTGAACGGGTCGAGCTGGTCGTTTTCCAGCGCGGTATAGACGGTGAGTTTGGTCTTTTGCGCGAAGGCCGGCGACGCCAGGCCGAACATCGCGAGCGCGGCGGCGCCCGCCAGCGTGGCACGCCTCAGGATGGTCCGATCGATCATTTGTGAGTCCCCCTCTTTTCCCCTGTCGAACGCCTGCAGCTACAGGCCGTTCATGACCTTTATGTTACAACACTGGGGAAGAGGTGCACTCAAGGTTCTTCGGTCAATTTCTCGCCAACTGCAGCGAGCCATCGCCGAACCACCCGCTCCTCGTCCCGCCCCAATAGTCCCGAAAGCCGCTCCTCGATCTCCATGACCCGGGCCCGGCAGCGCTTCAGCAGCGCCTCGCCCCGGGGCGTCGCATGGAGCCGCAGGATGCGGCCGTGCACGGCGTCGGCCGACTTCCCGACCAGCTCCGCCCTGACCAGGTTGCGGACGATCACGTTGATCGTCTGCGGTGTCAGGAACGTAAGCCTAGCAAGCTCCGCGCCAGAGATGCCGGGATAGTTCACCACCATGGTCAGCACCGCGAACTGCGGCGGCGTGACGTCGAGATCGGCCAGCGCCTTGTCCATCGCCCCGCGCACTGCCGCATGGGCCTGCCGCACCAGGTAGCCGAGATGGCCTTCGGGCCCGCGCTTGCCCTCGCCCGGGCCGGGGACCGTGGTCTTGCGACTCATATCAGCACTCTTATATATTATCAGTACTCGAATATTATAGGAGGATTCCCATGGACCCCAAGCTCGCCGAACTCGCCCGCCGCCACCTCGTGGCCGAGAACGAACAGAATCTCGAAGCCACGCTCGCCACCCTTCATCCCGACTGCCGCTTCGACGATCTCGCGACCGGCCAGACCTGGCATGGCCGCGACGGCGCCGCCGCGCATTACCGGCAATGGTGGACCACCTTCGACGTCGAGGTAAAGCGCGGGCCGGGCCAGGTCTCGGCCTGGACCGCCGACGATGTCTGCATGGCCGAGGCGACCTGGCACGGCCGCCATATCGGCCGCTTCCTGGGCATCGAGCCGACCGGCCGTTCGATCGTACAGCCCTTCGTCGTGGTCCTGGGCTTCCGCGACGGTCTCATGGTCAGCGAGCGCTTCCACTACGATCTCGGCGCCCTGCTGCGCCAGATCGGCGGCCCCGCTTTGCCCGCCCTCGACGAGCTGCCGTATCGTCGGGCGGCCTAAAGCACCCCGTCGTCCCGAGCGGAGCGCAGCGAAGTCGAGGGACCTCTTTTCGCTTCGACACACCGTGCGCCGGAAAAGAGGTCCCTCGACTGCGCCGCCCTGCGGGCGGCTTCGCTCGGGACGACGGGGTGGGGGTTAATCGCGGAAGACCTTTTTGAGCTCGCTGGTCGGCATGGTGTCGCGCATCCACTGGAAGCTGCCGTCCTTCATCGCTCGCGCGCCGTTCATGAAGGCGGCCAGCGCCAGCCGTGAGAGCGAGCCGCCGATGCTGATGCGCTTCACGCCCGTCGCGGCGATCTGCTCGGCCGTGAGGTTGGGATCGGCGCCGGTCATCACTGCGTTCAGCGGCTTGGTCACTTCCGAGGCCACCGTGCGCATGGTCGCGAGATCGAGCAGGCCGGGCGCGTAGAGCACGTCAGCGCCGGCCTTCTCGAAGGCCTGCAGGCGGCGGATCGTATCGTCGAGGTCCTTCACGCCGCGGATCAGGTTCTCGGCCCGCGCCGTGAAGGTGAACGGCACGGAAAGCGAACGCGCCATCTCGGCGCCCGCCGCGACGCGCTCGACCGCATGGTTGAAGTCGTAGATCTTCTCGCCGCTCCAATCCTCGATCGAACCGCCGACGATGCCGACCGCCGCCGCATCGCGCAGGATGGTGGCGGCTTCCTTCGGATCGTCGGCATAGCCGTTCTCGAGATCGGCATTGACCGGCAGGTCGGTCGCACCTGCGATGACACGGCAATTCTCCAGCAGCTCGTCGCGGCTTACCGCATTGTCGCCATCGACGCGGCCCAGCGCGTTCGACATGCCGAGGCTGGTCGTTGCCAGCGCCTCGAAGCCCAGCGACTGCAACAGCTTGGCGGTACCGGCATCCCACGGATTGGGCAACAGGATGAGGCCCGGCCGCTCATGCAACTCGCGAAACGCCTGTCCTTTTTCCGCCTGCGTGCGCATCTCGTCTCCTCCGCTTTCTGCTAAGGAACACCCATGGACCAGACAGCGCAACGGGAACTCGCCCGCCTCCTCGCCTCGCTTCGCCGCGAACATCGTGGCCAGAGCGGCCTCGCCTCGCATCTCGTGCCGCCGGACAAGGCGACGGCCTACAGGATCGCCGGCATGGTCGCCGAGGAGTTGGGCTGGCCGGTGCTGGGCTGGAAGATCGCGGCGATGAAGGAGGAGATGCAGCAGGCGCTGCGGACCGATTCGCCGATCTACGGCCGCGTCTATTTCCTGAAGGAAACGCCGCACAGCGCCGTGCATGCAACGCTGGCAAGCCCCATCCCCGAGGTCGAGTACCAGGCGAAGCTCGGCCGCGATCTGCCGCCGCGCGACAAGCCCTATACGGTCGAGGAAGTGACCGACGCCGTGGCGTCGCTGCATCCGGGGCTCGAACTGGCGGAATGCCGCTTCATCCACGACGCGTCGTTCCCGCCGCTGCCCGCCATCCTGGCCGACGGGGCCGGCTCCGGTACGATCGTCTACGGCGCGGCAATCGACGACTGGCGGAACCGCGACATCCCCGGCCAGGAAGCGACGCTCTCGTCCAACGGCCGCCTGCGCCGCAAGGGCACGGCGGCCGCGGCGCTCGACCATCCGATGGTGCCGCTCACCTGGCTCGCCAACGAACTGTCGCGCACCGGCGTCGGCATGAAGGATGGCCAGATGGTGAGCACGGGCACGCTCACCGGCATGCTGGCGCCCAAGCCCGGCGAGACCTTCCTCGCCGATTTCGGCCCGTTCGGTTCGGTGACCGTCTCGATTATTTGAACGAACCGAATCACGTCGCGCTTCCCCAACAACCTCACCCTGAGGAGCGGTCCGCAGGACCGCGTCTCGAAGGGTGGGCACGAGCACCACATCTGTAACCCATCCTTCGAGACGACGTGCTTCGCACGTCTCCTCAGGATGAGGGTGGGTGGTCGATTCGAGGCGAAGAAGAATCTACTTCGTGAAGACCATCGCCTTGTCCTTCACCGAGCCATGGCGAAGGGTCAGCAGGTCGAGCACGTAGTTCTGATAGAGCTTCCACGGCCGCTTGCTGCCCTGCTTGGGCTGGTGCGGCAGCGCGCGCTGGATGTAGCCGGAAGAGAAGTTGACCCAGGGCTCCTCGGTGAGCGTCGGGTCGCTGTTGTGCGGTGTCGCCTGCCTGAAGCCCTTGCGGTCCATGAAGTTCAGCAGGCGGCAGACATATTCGCAGACGAGGTCGGCCTTCAGCGTCCACGAGGCGTTGGTGTAACCGAAGATCGAGGCGAGGTTGGGCACGTCGGAATACATCATGCCCTTGTAGATCATGGTATCGGACGGCTTCACCGGCTTGCCGTCGACTACCAGCTTCGCGCCGCCCAGAGGCTGCACGACCAGGCCCGTCGCCGTCACCACCACATCGGCCTCCAGTTCGGTGCCGGACTTCAGGCGAATGCCCTTCTCCGTAAAAGTCTCGATCGTGTCGGTGACGACAGACGCCTTCTTCTTGCGCAGCGCACGGAAGAGATCGGCGTCGGGTACCAGGCAGAGCCGCTGGTCCCACGGATTGTATTTCGGCGTGAAGTGCGTGCCGACATCGAAGTCCGGCCCCAGCATCTGGCGCACGCCGCCCAGGATCAGGCCCTTCACCTTGTCCGGCTTGCGCTTGCACATCTGGTAGAAATACATGCCGAGCAGCACGTTCTTCCAGCGCGTCAGCATGTAGGCGAGCTTGAGCGGCAGGCGGCGGCGCAGCTTGTTGGCGATCGGATCCTGTGCCGGCCGCGCCACGACATAGGTGGGCGAGCGCTGCAGCATGGTGACGTGGCTGGCCGTCTCGGCCATCGCCGGCACCACGGTCACGGCGGTGGCGCCGCTGCCGATGACCACGACCTTCTTGCCGGCATAGTCGAGATCCTGCGGCCAGTGCTGCGGATGCACGACCCGGCCCTTGAAACCGTCGATGCCGGGAAACTCCGGCAGGTAGCCGGCCTCGTAGCGATAGTAGCCGCTGCACATCCAGAGGAAGTTGCAGGAGATGAACACGCGCTCCGGGCCACGCTCGATCTCGACCGTCCATTTGGCGTCCGGCGTCGACCACGAGGCGCCGATGACGCGATGGCCGTAACGGATATGGCGGTCGATATCGTGGTCGCTCGCGACCTCGCGGATGTAGCTCAGGATCGACGGACCGTCGGCAATCGCCTTGGGGTCCTTCCACGGTCGGAAGCGGTAGCCCAGCGTGTACATGTCGGAGTCCGAGCGCACGCCGGGGTAACGGAAGAGATCCCACGTACCGCCGCTCGCGCCACGTCCCTCGAGGACGGCGTAGCTCTTGCCCGGACAGTTCTTCTGCAGATGCCAGGCGGCGCCGATGCCCGAAAGCCCGGCGCCGACGATCAGCACGTCGAAATGTTCAGATGCCGTGCGGCTCTGCGCTGCCGGGGCGATGATCGTGTCCATCCCGACTTCATTGCGGAAAGAATTCCGACTGGCAACTCGCCTTTCCGCAAGTCTCCGGCGGCGGCTACAGCGCCGCCGTGATGATGATCTCGATCAGGTCGCCCTCGGGCATGACCGACTGCACGAAGGAGCGCACCGGGCCGTGGTTCGCCGGCATCCAGGTCGCCCAGGCCTCGTCGAAGGCGGGCTTGTTGTCGTGGTCGGTGACGACGATCTCGGCCTTCACGATGCGCGTCCTGTCGAGACCGGCATCCTTCAGGTAGCCATCGATGACGCCCAGCGCACCCAATGTCTGGACGCGGATGTCCTGCGTGCGATCCGGTGACACCGCGACGCCCCACAGGAAGCCGCCGCCGCCCGGCAGGCGGTAGATGGCGACCGAGGATTTGGCCGGCACCCTCGGGTTGGGAACGCGCGTGATGTCGCTGGTACTCATGTTTTCACTCCTGACGAACCGGCCGGCACTATGCCTCCAACACGGCCACCGATGAACAGGGATGCGCAGCCGATCAGAGTGATGACAGCGGCGATGACGAAGCCCGGCCCGTAGCCGCCGAACCCGTCACGCAGGAAGCCGAACAGGGCAGGTCCCAGGGCCGAGGTGAGTTGGATGACGGTGGCGGCCGTGCCGTAAGTCGTGCCGAACGCGGCTGCGCCGAACTCCCGGCGCACCACGACCGGACCAAGGGTCGTCACATGGCCGATGCCGTAGCCATAGACGAGGCTCGCCACGACGAGCACCGGCACGGTCGGCCACAGGGCAATGGCGAGCAGCGAGGCAGCCTGCGCGATCATGACGATACAGCCCAGCCGTCGCGCGTTCACATGGTCGACGATGCGCGCCAGGATCAGACGGCCGATGAAGGCCGTGACGCCCGCTGCGCTGACGAGCATCCCGGCCCCTGCCCGCCCCAGCAGCGGTTCGGCCAGCGCCACGTGATGGGTGATGAAGCCGATCTGGATGGTGAGTCCCAGAGCAAAGGCTGCCGTGGCGCTCCATAGCAGCAGGCGACGATTGTCCGGCGTGGCGATCGGCGCGAGGTGGATCTTCGGCGGAGCATCGCCCCGGATTGCCTCACCGTCACGCTGCAGGCCGAGATCGGCCGGCCCGCGATAGCGCAGCACGATCGCGATCAGAGGCCCCAGCAGAAGAACGGCGGTCAAACCGGCGGCCATCAGTCCGCGCCCGAGGCCCAGTTCGCCGATGGACAGCAGCAGCAGCGGCACGCCGGCGATGGCGCCGACGCTGGCGCCCATGATGGCCAGGGTCATCGAGCGACCCTGATGGCGCTCGAACCACGGCGCCACCGTCGTGGTGATGCCGGTCATCGAAAGCGACGACCAGCCGAAGCCCAGAAGCACGAAACAGGGATAGAGCTGCCAGGGCGCCGCGACCTGGCCGATCAGCGTCACGCCTGTTGCCATGCAAGCGAGGCCAAACAGCAACACCGGCCGCGGCCCCCAGCGGTCGATGCTGCGGCCGACGATGCGCTGGATGCTCGCGCTCACGAGGAAAAACACGGTGATGGCCGATGCCACCTCGGCGATCGGCCAGCCATGCGCCGACGTCACCGCCTGCAGGTAGACGCTCGATCCGAAGAGGCCCAGCGACCAGGCAACGGCTGCAATGACGAAGCAGGCCGCGACCACCCGCCAACCGTGGAACACGCGGATCAACCCAGCCCGACCCGGTGCGGTACAAGCGCCATGCCGTTTCCTCGCAACTTTCGTTTTGCAGCCCTCGTTACGAGAGACCACTCTGGCCGAACGATCAAGCCATCCGGCCGGACGATCAAACAACCTTCACCGTGTCCGTGCTACGTCGCGTTCGCCCAACAATCGCAAGGAGGAATTCATGCCCACGAGCGTCAAGCAGATGATGGAAGCGGCCAATGCCGTCGTGCCGAAGATTTCCCCGGCCGATGCGAAGGAGATGATCGCCAAGGGCAATACGCTCGTGGTCGACGTGCGCGACTCGGCCGAGGTCGCGAACAGCGGCAAGGTGCCGGGTGCCGTCAACGTCTCGCGCGGCATGCTGGAATTCCGCGCCGATCCCGAGTCGCCCTACCACGACAAGGCCTTCGACAAGACGAAGACCGTGATCGTCTACTGCGCCTCGGGCGGCCGCTCGGCCCTCAGCGGCAAGGTCCTGAAGGACTTCGGCTACGCCAACGTCTTCAACCTCGGCGGCTTCAAGGACTGGGTCGACAGCGGCGGCGCCGTCGACAAGGCCTGACGCCTACTTCGTGTCGAACTTGAGCTGCTGGATCGCGTTCATCAGCTTGTTGATGTGATTGCGCTGCGCGTCGTTCAGCGGCTCGGCGTCGGGCTTCGGCTGCAGCAGCAGCTCGACTTCCTCCAGCTCCTTGACGAGCTTGTAGGCCTTGTCGGTCCGCTCCTTTTCGGTGCCGGCCAGCATCGGGTAGATCGTGAGGTAGAGCGAGGCGAGGCTGCGATTCTGCAGCTCCGGCGTGAGCGGGATGGCGCTCTTGTAGATGCCGTTCAGGGCCGCCTTGGCGTCGCCCACCGTCTGGGCCCGCCGCAGCAGGAAGCCCATCCCGTCCAGCCGGTGCTCGATCTCGAAGCGGTGGCTGATCAGGTCGGTACGGTTCTTCTGCGAAATCTCGTGGTCGTGCTGGACCTGCTGCAGGAAGGCCGCACCGCCGGTCAGCACGACCGACGACAGCAGCCACATGCCCACGGAGCTGTTGAAGAATTCGAAGGCCTTGGAGCCCAGTCCCTTCTTCGCCGGAGGAGCCGGCGGTGCCGGCTCGGGCGCGGGCGCCGCAGACTCCTCTTCCAGTGACTTGCGGATCGAATGGCGATAGCGCTCCTCAGCGGCGATGCGCTTCATCTCGTCTTCGGTCAGCATTACCCGCTACTACTCCTTCATGAACGCGTTGAGATCCGGCGTCGGGATCGAATGGTCGAGATAGGTGAAGGTGCCCTTTTCCTTCACTTCCTTCGCCGCATCGACAAGGCCGGTCATGGCCGCGCGATAGAGCGAGGTGGCAAGGCTGATGCGCTTCACGCCGGCGGCTTCCAGCTCGGCCTTGCTGAACGACTTGCCCTTGATGCCGACCATGAAGTTGAACGGCTTGCGCAGCGCGCCGCAGACCTTCTTGACCGAGGCGAGATCGGGCAGGCCCGGCGCGAACAGCACGTCGGCGCCTGCCGCCTCGTAGGCCTGCAGGCGCTTGATGACGTCGCCGAGATCCGGCTTACCGCGCAGGAAGCCCTCGGCCCGCGCCGCCAGGATGAACGGCACCGGCAGCGACCGCGCCGCCTCGACCGCCGCTTTGATGCGTGTCGTGGCCGTGTCGATGTCGAACAGCGGCTGGTCGGGATTGCCCGTCGCGTCCTCGATCGAGCCGCCGACCAGGCCGACGCCCGCGGCCTGGCGGATCGTCTCGGCCGCATCGTTGGGGGAATCGCCGAAGCCCTTCTCGAGGTCGGCCGCCACCGGAAGGTCGGTCGCATTCACGATCAGCCGCGCATTGGCCAGTGCCTCGTCGCGCGTCACGCGACCGTCACGCTTGCCCAGCACGCCGGCCTTGGCGCCGCTCGAGCTCGCCAGCGCCTCGAAGCCGAGGCCGGCCAGTACGCGCGCGGAGCCTGCGTCCCACGGATTGGCGATGACGAAGGCACCCGGAGCGTCATGCAACGCACGGAACTTACGGGCCTTTTCGGCCTGGCTGACACTCATGGACGTTCCCCTGCTCGAAATTCGGGACGCAGTTTGTCTCCCCCGTTCTCTGCAGGGCAATCGAGATTATTTCAACTGCGTCCCTTGCCGCGCCGTACGTGTCGTCATCTTCCGGCGCCAGCGCATGTAGGGCAGCGTGACCGCGACCGAGACGGCGATATAGACCGAGATCACCACGGCGGCGCGCACGCCGGGCATCGCCGTCGCCACGACCACGGCGACGCCGATATGCCGGGTCGCGCAGGCCACGGCGAGCGCCGTGCGATCCTCCTCGTTGGGACCGCCGACCAAATGGCCTATGACCAGCGATATCAGGATCAGGACGGTGAGGGCTGCGATGCCGGGCCACCTGACTTCCAACGCCACATGCCAGTTCACCGCCAGCAAAGCGAGCGCGGTGACTGTCAGCGCAAGCCCCCCAAGGCCGACCACGCGCCCGCCGGTCCAGGCCGCGAATTTCGGGAAGATCCAGCGGATGAACATTCCCGCCAATAAGGGCAGGAAGAACGACTGACCCAGGACCAAGGCGGCGTGGTGTGGCGCGAGATGCGGCAGCCGCGGAAACAGCGGGATCAGGACCTCCAGCCACAGCGGGACGAGGATGACGGCCAGTACCGAGGAGACCACGACCAGGCTGAAGATATAGGCGCCGTCACCGATGCCCAGCAGCTTGCGCGGGAGCAGCGGCGCCCCGGCCGAGACCGCGAGCACCAGCAGGCCCGCCTCCACGCCCGCCGGCAGGTCCAGCAGCTTGACCAGTGCGAGCGCGGCCAGCGGCACCAGCACGTACATCGCCAGCAGCGAGCGCAGCAGCAGCGCGGGATGCCGGAACAGGCGCACGGCGTCGCGTGGCGTCGAATCGAGGCCGATGCCGAAGATGATGATCGTGACGAAGAGCTTCAGGAGGACGAGGAGCGCGACGGTCATGGCACGCCGCCGTTCACCGCATGGGCAGCGGATACATGAGCCCGCCCTTGCTCGACAGCGCGTTCTGCCCGCGCTCAAGCTTGAGTGGAGAGCGGGCGCCGACGTTGCGGTCGAAGCTTTCGCCGTAATTCCCGACCTGACGGATGATGTTGTAGGCCCAGTCCTCCTCCAGGCCCAGCGCCTTGCCGTTGCCGGGGATCGTACCCAGCAGCTGACGCACTTCGGGATCGGCCGACTGACGCTCGCCCGCGACGTTGTCGCGAGTCAGTCCCAGCTCTTCCGCCGAGAGCATCGCCTGGAACGACCAGCGCACGATATCCCCCCACGCATCGTCGCCGCGCTTCACGAAGGGTCCGAGCGGCTCGCGCGAGATAACCTGCGGCAGGACCACGAAATCGTTCTGCTTGTTGCGCGCCAGGATGACGGAGGCGAGCGCCGTGGCGTCCTGGGTCATGGCCGTGCACCGGCTGGCAAAGAAGGCATCGTACATCGCTTCGGCGGTGTCGAATGGCACCGGCTGCACCGTGTAGCGGCGGGCCTTGAACCAGTTGACCATGTTGGCCTCGTGCGTCGTGCCCTTGACGACGCAGATCCTGGACGAGCCCAGGCCCGACGGCGCGGTCACGCCGATCTTCTTCGATACGGCGAAGGACTGGCCGTCGTAGAAATTCACCGACGTGAAATCGACCCCGGTGCCGACATCCCGCTGCAAGGTGATGGTCGAGTTGCGGGCCAGCATGTCGACCTTGCCCGCCTGCAGCTCGGTGAAGCGTTGCTGCGCCGTCAGCGGCACGTAGGTGACCTTGCCGGCATCGCCCAGGACCGCGGCGGCAACGGCCTTGCACATGTCGACATCGAGACCGGCCCAACCCTGCGCCGTCTTCGAGGAGAAACCCGGCAGCTCCCCGTTCGTGCCGCACAGGAGCTGGCCGCGCTTCTGCACGACCTCCAGCGTCGACTGGGCGGCGGCCGGCAGCGTGCCCAGTGCCAGCGCCAGGCCGGCCAGGCCCAGCGCGCGTACGATCGTTCCGTTCTTCATCCAACTCCCCCGAGCTGTCCCGTGCTTCCGCTACCACACAATTCGCGGCAAGGCTTGAAACACAGTTTGCAGTCGCAGGAGTGCAAATTGGCGATGTTTACTTGCTGCGACCGTCCCACGGCTTGGGATCAAGCGCCTCGACATCGAGGCCCTCGATGCAGCGGAGGTTGATACCGACAGTCGGCGTGCCGTCGGGCATCGCGCCTTCTGCATAGCTCTCGATTCCGCACCGGGTACAGAAGCGGTGATGCAGCGACTTCTTGCCGAACTGGTAGTCGCCCTGCTCCTTCGCTCCTGATTTGAGCTTGAAGCTCGCCTTGGGCGCAAAGGCCCAGACGGCGCCGAGCCGGCTGCAGATCGAGCAGTTGCACTTCAGTGCGCCTGAAACGTCGAGATCGACGTCGAAGGCGACAGCGCCGCAATGGCAGCTTCCGGAATAGTGCTTGGCTTCGGACATGCGCGGCTCCCGTCTGGCTGGTCTCGCCTCTGAACGCGCCAGCCTATCGACGGATGCCTAGCCCGGCCAGGGAAGTGACCAGGTCTTCACGTTGGTGAAGCTCTTCATCGCTTCCAGCACGCCTTCCTTGTAGCCCAGCCCTGAATCCTTGATGCCGCCGAACGGCGACATCTCGATGCGATAGCCCGGCACTTCCCAGATGTTCACCGTGCCGACCTGAAGCTCGTCGACGAACTTCGTGATGTACTCCAGCCGATCGGTGCAGACGCCCGACGACAGGCCATAGGCCGTGCCGTTAGAGACCTGGATCGCGTGGTTGATGTCCTTCACGCGGATGATCGGAATCGCCGGGCCGAACGTCTCCTCGCGCACCAGCTCGGCCCGCGGGTCGACATGGTCGACCACCGTCGGAGGAAACAGTGCGCCCTGGCGGTCGTTGCCATGCAGCAGCTTCGCACCGTGATTGGCGACGGCCTCGCTGACGCGGTTCTGGAACAGCGTGGCGGCGCGTTCATGGATAACCGTGCCGACATCGGTCTCGGGATCGAGCGGATCGCCGGCCTTCAGCTTCTTCGCCTTGGCCAGCACGCGCTCGACGAAGGCGTCGGCCACCTTGTCGACGACCAGGATGCGCTTCACGGCGGTGCAGCGCTGGCCGGAGTTCTTGGTGGCGCCGGCGACGGCGAGCTCGGCCGCCTTGTCGAGGTCGGCATCCTCCATGACGATCAGCGGGTCGTTGCCGCCCAGCTCCAGCACGATGCGCTTGTAGCCCGCCTTCTCGGCGATGTACTTGCCGACGCGGACGGAGCCCGTGAAGGTCACGAGATCGGCGCGCGGATCGACGATCATCGCATCGCCGATGTCGGACGGATTGCCGGTGATCACCGACAGCATCTCCGGCGGCAGGCCGGCTTCATAGAGCGTGTCGGCGAGGAACAGCGCGGTGAGCGGCGTCAGCTCGGTCGGCTTCAGCACGACGCAGTTGTTGGTCGCGAAGGCCGGCGCCAGCTTGTGCGCCACCATGTTGAGCGGATGGTTGAACGGCGTGATCGCCGAGATGGCGTTCAGCGGCTGGCGCAGGGTGAAGATCTTGCGCGACTTGCCGTGCGGGGTGAGGTCGCAGGAGAAGGTCTGGCCGTCGTCCTGCATGCAGAGCTGGCCGGCGAAGGTGAAGACGTCGTAGGCACGGCCCACTTCGTAGAGCGAATCCTTGAGGCAGAGGCCAGATTCCAGCGTGATCAGGCGCGACAGCTCTTCCTTGCGCGCGACCAGAAGATCGGCGGTCTTCAGCAGGATCTGCTGGCGCTGATAGCGCGTCAGCTTCGGCTTGTAGTCGTGCGCGATCTGGAAGGCCTCGGCCACCAGCTCCGGCGTGGCGCGCGGCACGGAGCCGACCAGCCGGTTGTCCCAGGGGAAGCGCACTTCAAGGCGCGCCTTGGTCTCGACATTCTTGCCGGCGATGCGGAGATATTCGTGCCGGACGTCGGAGCCCGTGCGGGTAATGGTGTCCATCGGGGCGATCTCTCAGGCGACGAGGTTGAGGGCGAGGTCGAAGGCATCGAAGTTGCGCCAACGGTGCGAGCCGGCATCGCCCGCGAGCTTGCGGTTGCAGAGCAGCGGCACGCGCTGCTCGGAGATGCCGCCATGGCTGCGCAGCGGCTCGGTGAGGCCAGAGAGATCATGCCGCGAGGCCGAGGTGCCCAGCACCTTGTGCTGCGTCGAGACGACGATGAGGTCGCCGAGGCGATCGGCCGGCAGCTCGAACTTCGCGGCCGCCTCTTCCTTGGTGAGCGCCGCTTCAATACCCGGCATCGCCTTCAGCTTGGCGGCCCATTCCTGCGGCTTGTCGCAGTAGACGACCGCGAAGGAGCCCAGCGCGCCGTGATGCACGACATAGGGATCGGTGATCGGCAGGATGACGCGGGCCTTGTCCTTGCCCATCCAGCCGTCGAAGACGTCCTGCAGGTAGATGACGTCCGGCTGGCCGTCGCTGCCGAACTTGGCGTTCATGCCATGGTCGGCGGTGACGACGATGGTGCAGCCCATGGCGTCGAGCTTGGCCAGGTAGCCGTCCATCATGGCGTAGAAGGCGTTGGCGACCGGCGTGCCCGGCGCGTGCTTGTGCTGGATGTAGTCCGTCGTCGACAGGTACATGATCTGCGGCCGGTCGCGCTCCATCAGCTTGACGCCGGCGGCGAACACGAACTCCGAGAGGCCGGCGCTGTAGACGTCCGGCACGCCCATGCCGACCAGCTCGTTCACACCCTCGATGCCGTTCTCCGCGAGGGTCGCCTTGTCCGACTTCTCCGACGAGAAGGAGCAGGCCTTGCCGGCGCCCAGTTCGAGGCCCTTGCCCAGAAGGCCGCGCAGCTTGTCCTTGGCGGTGACGACGGCGATGCGGCAGCCGGCGCGCTGGAAGGCCGGGAACAGGGTCTCGACCCGCAGGAACTTCGGATCGTTCATCATCACTTCCTTGCCCGTGTCGGGGTCGAGGAAGTAGTTGCCGCAGATGCCATGGACCGCCGGCGGACGGCCGGTGACGATCGACAGGTTGTTGGGATTTGTGAAGCTCGGCACCACGCAGTCGCCGATCAGGTTGGTGCCTTCCTTCAGGACCTTACCGAACCACGGTGCCTGGCCCGCCTCGACGGCGCGCTCGATATAGCCCGGTTCCGAACCGTCGACGCAGACCACGACGACGGGCTGCTTGGGCAGACGGTAGCTGCGGCCGTTGACGGAGATGTCGCCGCCGCTGACGTTCATGCTGTCGGGTGCCATGTCCTGTTCCCCTATTCTGCCGCCAGAGCCGGGCCGCCGTTGGTGACCCGCATCTCGTCGAGGACTTCGCGTACCGCCGCCAGGGCGCCGCGCATGTGATCGGCATTCAGCCGGCCGATGCAGCCCATGCGGAAGGAATCCGCCACCGTGAGCTTGCCCGGATAGATCACGTAGCCGCGGTCCTTGAGCCCGTCATAGAAATCCTGGAAGACGAACTTGGGATCGGTCGGCATGTGGAAGGTGACGATGATCGGCGCCTGCAGCGCGTTGGGCAGCAGGGTGCGGAAGCCCATGGCGCGCATGCCGTCGATCAGCACCTTGGCATTCTCGCGGTAACGCTTGCCGCGGCCCTCGACACCGCCCTCTTCAGCGTGCTCCTCGATCGCCTTGCCTAGCGCCACGATCACATGGATCGGCGGGGTGAAGCGGTACTGGCCGGTCTTGGCGAAACCTTCGGCCTGGTCGTGCAGGTCGAGCACCAGGGTCGTGGCGTTGCCCTTGCACTCGGCCAGCGCCGAATTGCGGCAGACGACGAAGCCCAGGCCCGGCACGCCTTCGAGGCACTTGTTCGAGGAGGCCGCGAGCGCGTCGTAATGGACGGTGCGCGCATCGATCTCGATCGCGCCGAAGGCCGACATCGAGTCGACCAACAGGAGGCGGCCCTGCTTCTTCACCAAAGCGGCGAGATCGGCGATCGGGTTGAGGATGCCGGACGTGGTCTCGCAATGGACGGCGAAGACGTGGGTGATGGCCGGATCGGCGACCAGCATCGCTTCCAGCTTCGCGAGATCCGGCGGCGTATCCTCGGGCGTCTCGTAGGTCGCGACGGCGCGGCCGGCGATCTCGGCGATCTTCCTGGCGCGCTGGCCGTAGGCGCCGTTGATCACGACCAGCAGCTTGCCCGACTTCGGCACGAAGCTGGTGATCATCGCCTCGACGGCGAAGGTGCCGGAGCCCTGCACCGGCACGGTGACGTGCGTGCCTTGAGCACCCGCCAGCTCGACGATCTTCTCCAGCACCATCTTGTTGATGGCGATGAAGCCCTGATCGCGGGAACCCCAGTCGTGGACCATGGCCTGCTTCACGCTGGCCGAGGTGGTGAGCGGGCCGGGCGTCAGCAGCAGCGGATCGCCGGTTTCGGAGGCAGCAGGCTTGTTCGTCATGGCGCGGATGATCGGCTCGCGATGTCTATCCGTCCAGTATATAATCCATATGTTAACTATTGGTTTCCTATATATGACCCCGACCCAGCTCCGCGCCTTCCACCTCGTGGCCGAGGCCGGCTCCTTCTCCGCCGCCGCCCGCGCCTCCGGCCTCAGCCAGCCCAACCTGTCGGGCCAGGTGACGGCGCTGGAGAAGACCTATGGCGTGCACCTGTTCGACCGGCGCGGCCGCAGCGTGACGCCCACCGAGACCGGCCGGCAGCTGCACGGCGTCACGACGCGCCTGTTCGCCCTCCAGGACGAGGCGCAGGCGCTGCTGCAGGGCGAGCGGGCGCTGACGCGCGGCCATCTCCGCATCGCCGCCGACTCCGCGCACCATGTCGTGCCGATCATGGCCGCCCTGCGCAAACGCGCCGGCGGCCTCACCTTTGCGCTCTCCATCGATAATTCCGCCGTCGTCCTCGAGCGGCTGCTGCGTCACGAGGCCGACGTCGCGGTGATGGCCAAAAGCCTGTCCGATCCGCGCCTGCACGCCGTGCGCCTGCGAACCGACCGGCTGGTCCTGTTCGCGCCCGCCGCTCACGCTCTTGCCAAACGAGGCCGAACGCCCCTCTCGGCGCTGGGCGGCCAGGAGCTGGTGCTGCGCGAACGTGGTTCGATCACGCGCGAAGTGCTTGAACAGGCGATGGCAACGGCCGATATCAGGCCCGCGTCGATCGTCGAGGTGCAGACCCGCGAGGGCGTGCGCGAGGCGGTGGCGGCCGGGTTCGGCGTCGGCGCGGTGTTTGCGAGCGAACTCGGCGAGGATCGCCGGTTCCGCCGCATCACCATCACCGATCAGGATCTGGCGGTCGCTGAATATGCCGTGTGCCTGCAGGAGCGTCGTCGCGTTGCGCTCGTTCGTGCGTTCATGGACGAAGCGACCCGATTAGCCTCCTGAGTCCATGAACGTAACAAAACTGTCAAAAAACTTTCGTCACTGAAGAACGAGGCGTAGGATTCTGAAATCATGCATGGCGTCGACACGATCCTGAACATTCTCGGCAGCGTCTGCCTGCTGCTGTGGGGCGTGCGCATGGTGCGCACGGGATTGACGCGCGCCTTCGGAGCCACCCTGCGCCGCGCCATCGGCGCCTGCTCGCGCAATCGCGTCTCGGCCTTCACCGGCGGCATGGTTTTGACCGGCGTCCTGCAATCCAGCACCGCGACCGCCCTGCTGCTCGCCTCCTTCGCCGGCCGAGGCCTGATCTCGCTCTCGATCGGCCTCGCGGTGATGCTGGGCGCCAATGTCGGCACGACACTGACGGCGCAGATCCTGTCCTTCCCGCTCGGCTGGGTCTCGCCGCTGATGATCGCCGGCGGCGTCATCGCCTTCCTGTCGAACAGCTCGGACCGGGCGCGCCATCTCGGCCGCGTCGCCATCGGCCTCGGCCTGATGCTGCTGTCCCTGCACCTGCTGGAAGCCGCCGCCCTGCCGCTGCGCAACGCCCCGGCTTTCGTTGCCGTACTGGAAGGCCTGCAGGACGAATATGTCATGGCCGTCCTGGTGGCGACGGGCGCCACCTGGCTGATCCATTCCAGCCTGTCGACCGTGCTGCTGATCATGTCGTTTGCCGCCAGCGGCATCATCGACCCGAAGCTCGGCATGGCGATGGTGATCGGCGCCAATATCGGCGGCGCGGTCGCCCCCTACTTCGACCAGGCCTCGACCGACGTCGAGGCGCGGCGCCTGCCGCTCGGCAACCTGATCACGCGCGTGCTGGTCGGCCTCGCGCTGCTGCCGTTCCTCGGCCACCTCCATCAGTGGCTGCTGATGCTCGATCCCGCCCCCGGGCGTCTGCTGGTCAACTTCCACACGGCGTTCAGCGTCGTGGCCGCGATCGTCTTCCTGCCGCTGATCGATCCCATGGCAGCACTTTGCCGCCGTTTGGTGCCCGACCGCCCGCAGACCGACGATCCCGGCAAGCCGCGCAATCTCGACCCCAACGTGCTCGACACGCCGGCCGAGGCGCTGGCCTGCGCCATGCGCGAGACGCTCAATCTCGGCGACAAGGTCGCCGACATGCTGCGCCAGACGATGGATGTGTTCGAGAAGAACGACGCCCGCGCCATGAAGGCGATCGAGGCGGCGGACGATGCCGTCGACAGCCTCTACGAGGCGATCAAGCTGTACCTGATCCAGACCTCGCGCACGGAACTGGGCGAAGACGACGGCAAGCGCTACGTCGAGATCCTGACCTTCGTGACCAACCTCGAACATGCCGGCGACATCATCGACAAGAACCTGATGGAACTGGCCGCCAAGAAGATCAAGAACCGCTATTCCTTCTCGGCCGAAGGCACGGCCGAGTTGCGCGCCTTCCATGCCCGCGTGCTCGACAATCTGCGACTGGCGCTGAACGTGTTCACGACCCGCGACATCACCCTGGCCCGCCGCCTGGTCGCCGAGAAGACCGCGATCCGCGAGGCCGAGGCCCATGCCGCCGACAGCCACTATGCCCGGCTGCGTGAAGGCCGGCCGGAATCGATCGAGACCAGCTCGATCCACATGGACGTGATCCGCGACCTGAAACGCATCAACGGCCACCTGACCACGGTGGCCTACCCGATCCTCGAGGCCGCCGGCGAACTGGCCGAGACGCGCCTCAAGACGACCGATCAGCCCTTGGTGCGCAACCCGCTGGGATCGTAGGGCGGGCGCAACGAGACCTTTGCCGCGAACCGCGTGCCGGCCAGGTCGACTTCGAAGCGGCCACTCTCCAGCCAGGCGACATCGATCGCTGCGCCATCGCCGCGCTTCAGGTAGCCGAGGCCGACCGACGCGCGGAGCGTATGGCCGTAGCCAGCAGAGGTGAGATCGCCGACCGGCTTGCCGTCACGCAACAACGCCTCGCCGCCCCACAGCAGCGGCTCGCTATCCTCCAGCACGACCGAGACGAGCCGCCGGGTCAGCGGCTTGGCCTTGGCCTCGACCAGCGCCTTCTGGCCAATGAACCCGCCCGGCTTGTCGAGCTTCACCGCCCAGCCGAGGCCCGCCTGGAACGGCGTGTCGTCCGGCGTCAGCTCGCGGCCCCAGGCGCGATAGCCCTTCTCAAGCCGCAGCGTCTCGATGGCGTAGTAACCCATGTCACGCAGGCCGACTTCGGCGCCCGCCTCGTGCAGCGTCTCGAACACGGTGACGGCGAACTCGACCGGCACATAGAGCTCCCAGCCCAGCTCGCCCATATAGGTGCGGCGTGACGCGAGCACCGTGGCGTAGCCGACGCCGATCTCGCGGATCGTCGCGAACGGAAAGCCCTCGTTCGAGAGATCGGCCTTGCTCACCTTCTGCAGCAGCTCGCGGCTCTTCGGGCCCATGATCGACAAGACCGTCCAGCCCGACGTGACATCGGTCAGAACAGCGTTCGCATCGGCCGGCATGTGGCGACCGAGCCAATCCATGTCGCGCATCGGCTGGGCCGAGCCGGTGATGACCAGGAACTTGTCGCGCGCCAGCCGGGCGATGGTGAGGTCGCTCTCGAAAGTGCCACGCTCGTTCAGCACGCCTGTGTAGACCGTGCGGCCGACCGGCACGGCGATGTCGTTGGCGCAGATGCGCTGCAGCGCGGCTTCCGCGTCGCGTCCCTGGACCAGCAGCTTGCCGAACGAGGTCTCGTCGGCGACCGTGACGCCCTCGCGCGTCGCGCGATGCTCGGCCGCGACGGCATCGAACCAACCGCCGGGGGCGCCGCGGCCCCAGCCATATTCCATCTCCGGCGTCTTGCCCGTGCCCGCGAACCAGTTGGGCCGTTCCCAGCCCATCTTGTTGCCGAACCAGGCGCCGCGCGCCTTGAGGCGGTCGTAGAGCGGCGAGCGGCGGAAGGGACGGCCGCTCTCCTGCTCGCGCTGCGGCCACGGCATCTTGTAGTGCAGGCCAAGGGTCTCGGCGACGCGGCTGCGCAGCCAGGCGTCGTTGCCGTGGAAGCCCGCGAAGCGCCGGATGTCGACCGGCCACAGGTCCATCGTCGGCTCGCCGGCGACGATCCATTCCGCCAGCGCCATGCCGGCGCCGCCGGAACTGGCGATGCCCATCGAGTTGAAGCCGGCACCGACATAGAAGCCGCGCAACTGCGGCGCCTCGCCCAGAATGTAGTTCAGGTCGGGCGTGAAGCTTTCCGGCCCGTTCATGAAGGTCTTGATGCCGGTCTTCTCCAGCGACGGCACGCGGATCAGCGCGTTGTCCATCAGGATCTGGAACTGCTCCCAGTCGTCCGGCAGAATCCCGAACTCGAAATCGTCGGGAATGACGTCCTTGTTCCACGGCTTGGCGTCGGGCTCGAAGCCGCCCATCAGCAGGCCGCCGACCTCTTCCTTGAAGTAGATGTAGCCGTCGGGGTCGCGCATCACCGGCAGGTCGCGCGGCACGTCCTCCATCTTCTCGGTGACGATGTACATGTGCTCGCAGGAATAGAGCGGCACCGTCACGCCGACCATGCGGCCCAACTGGCGCGCCCACTGGCCGCCGCAGTTGACGACGATCTCGGCCTTGATCGGCCCCTCGGTCGTCTGCACGCCGGTAACGCGAGGACCGCTCGGCCCCTCCTCGGTGTCGATCGCGGTGACGCGAGTCTTCTCGAAGATGCGGACGCCGCCGTTGCGCGCGCCCTTGGCCAGGGCCTGCGTGATGTCGGTGGGATTGGCCTTGCCGTCTCCCGGCAGCCAGACGGCGCCGACGAGATCGTCGGTGCGCATGATCGGATATTTGTCGCCGGCCTGTTGCGGCGTCAGCGGCTCGCAGACGACGCCCTGCGCGTTCGCCATGGCGGCGGAGCGGCGCAGCAGGGTCATGCGCTCCTCGCTGCGCGCCACCGTGAGCGAACCGCACTGCTTCCAGCCCGTGGCGAGTCCGGTCTCGGCCTCCAGCTTCGAATAGAGCTCGGTGCTGTAGCGGATCAGGCGCGTCAGGTTCTGGTAGCTGCGCAACTGGCCCACGAGACCGGCCGCATGCCAGGTCGTGCCGCCGCTGAGGCGCCCCTGCTCCAGCAGGACGATGTCCTTCCAGCCATGCTTGGCGAGGTGATAGGCGGTCGAGCAGCCCATGATGCCGCCGCCGACGATGACGACGCGGGCCTGGGTTGGAAAATTGGCGGCCATCAGAGCCTCCCTGCGACGGCTGCTTCGTACATCTTGCGCATCTCCGGCACGCCGGCCTTGACCGGGTTGCTGCCGGCCGTCGGATCGACCGCGGCCATCTCCGAGAAATTGTCGAGATGCTCGGCCTTCACGCCGAGCTCGGACAGCGTATGGGGAATGCCGATCTCGCGCCGCAGATCGAGCACCCACTGCATGAAGCCCTCGAAGGTCGGCGTGCGCAGGTTCAGCCAGCGCGCGAGACGCACGATCTTGTTCTCGATGGCCGCCCGATTGAACTGCATCACGTAGGGCATGACGACCGCGTTGGTCAGGCCGTGATGCGTATCGAGCACGGCGCCCACCGGATGCGATAGCGAATGGATGGCGCCCAGCCCCTTCTGGAAGGCCGTCGAGCCCATCTGCGAGGCCGCCAGCATGTGCCCGCGCGCCTCGATGTCCCGCCCGTCCCTGACGGCACGCGCGAGGTTCTCCTTCACCAGCCGCATGCCTTCGATCGCGATGCCCTCGGCATAAGGGTGATAGCCCGGCGCGCAGTAGGCCTCGAAACAGTGGCAGAAGGCATCCATGCCGGTGCCGGCCGTCAGCTTCGGTGGGAGGCCGACCGTCAGTTCGGTATCGGCGATCACGAGCTGCGGCATCATCTTCGGATGAAAGATGATCTTCTTCGTCTTGGTCGCGGCATCGGTGATCACGGCGGCACGGCCGGTCTCCGAGCCGGTGCCGGCCGTGGTCGGCACGGCGATCGACGGAAGGATGCCGGCCGGATTGGCGCGCGTGTGCCAGTCGCCGATATCCTCGAAATCCCACAATGCCCGCGTTTGGCCTGCCATGAAGGCGATGGCCTTGCCCGCGTCGATGCCCGAGCCGCCGCCCCAGGCGATGACCCCATCATGCTTGCCGGCGCGCAGCACGCGGACACCGGCCTCGACATTGGCCAGCACCGGATTGGGCTTCACCTCGCTGAACACCGCCACCTCGATGCCGGCCTTGCGCAGCGACAGGGTCGCGCTGGAGATCATCGGGAGCTTCGCCAGGCCCGGATCGGTGACGAGCAGAGGCCGCTTCAAGCCGACCGCCTTGCAGGCGTCGGGCAGTTCACGAATGCGGCCGGCGCCGAAGCGGATCGAGGTCGGGAAGTTCCAGTTGCCGATGAGCGGCGTCGGTGACGACATCAGATGATTTCCATGTAGCGGTCGAGCTCCCAGTCCGTGATGGCCTTGCGGAACTCCCGCTCTTCCCACTCGCGTGTTGCGGAATAATGATCGACGAAGGCGTCACCGAAGAGGTCGCGCGCCGGCTTCGAGGCCTTGAGGCGGCCGGCCGCCTCCATCAGTGTCCGTGGAAGCTGCGACTTGGCCGGATGCTTCTTCTCGTAGGAATTGCCCATCACCGGCTCGCCGGGATCGATGTCGTTCTCGATGCCCCACAGGCCCGAGCCGATGGCCGCGGCAAGGGCCAGGTAGGGATTGGCGTCGGCGGCGGCGACGCGATACTCGACCCGCGTCGACTTGGCCGAGCCTGGGATCACGCGAAGCGAGGTGGTGCGGTTCTCGACGCCCCAGGTCGAGGCGGTCGGCGCCCAGAAGCCCGGGATCAGACGGCGGTAGGAATTCACGTTCGAGGCGACCATGCCCAGCAATTCGGGCATCAGCGCCGCCTGGCCGCCGACGAACTGGCGCATCGTCTTGCTCATGCGGTGCGGCGCCTTCTCGTCGAAGAAGACCGGCTTGCCGCCCTTCCACAGCGACATGTGCATGTGGCCGCCGCAGCCCGGCCAGTCCTTCGACCACTTGGCCATGAAGGTCGCGAGCCAGCCGCGCTTCTGCGCCAGCACCTTGGTGAAGATCTTGAACAGCGCGGCCTTGTCGGCGGCGGCCAGGCCATCGTCGACGCGAAGCGCTGCTTCGAGCACGCCGGCTCCGGTCTCCGTGTGCAGACCCTCGATGCCCATATCCATCGCCTCGCACATGGCGAGCAGGTCCTTGTACCAGTCGGACAGGACGGAGTTGCGCAGGACCGAGTAGCCAAAGAAGCCGGGCGAGATCGGCTTCAGGTTGCGATAGCCCTTCTCGCGGATCGATTCGGGCGTCTCGGCGAAGACGAAGAACTCGTATTCGAAGCCGACCTTCACGTCGAAGCCGAGCTTCTTCGCGCGCGCCAGCACCCGGCGCAAGGTACCGCGCGGACAGATCTCCTCGGCCTTGTCCACGAACTCGCAGAGGAACATCAGGTTGCCGGGCTCGGTCGCGATCTCGCGGCAGGTCTCCGGCAGGATGCGGACGTTGGCGTCGGGATAGCCCGAGTGCCAGCCCGTGTAGGTGACGTTGTCGTAGAGCTGGTCGTTCATGTCCCAACCCAGCACCACGTCGCAGAAGCCGAAGCCTCCTTCGAGGGCCGAGCGGAACTTGTCGGCGTGGATGTACTTGCCGCGCAGGATACCGTCGATGTCGTGGACGCCCACTTTCACGTGGGTGAGCCCGCGCTGCTTGACGATCTTCAGCGCGTCAGCCGCCGTCTTGACCTGCCGCGGTTCCATTCAGCTCCCCCGTTGCCCGAGGCAGACTAGCTGCTGAGATAGCGCGGAAGCCAGAGGGCAATGTCGGGGAAAACGGCGATGAGCATGGTGAACAGGATCATGATCAGCAGGTAAGGCAGGGTCACACGCGCGATGTAACCCAGCCCGTCCTCCGTCAGCCCCTGGATCACGAACAGGTTGAAGCCGACGGGCGGCGTGATCTGCGCCATCTCCACCACCAGCACCAGGAAGACGCCGAACCAGATCGGATCGAAGCCGGCCCCCTTCACGATCGGCATGACGATCGGCAGGGTCATCACGATCATGCTGAACCCGTCGAGGAAGCAGCCGAGGATCAGGTAGAAGACGATGAGGGCCACGATCAGCATGAACGACGACAGACCGAGGCTCTTCACGAACTCCGCGACGGCTGCCGGGATGCCCAGGAAAGCCGCCGCGCTGCCGAGGATCGAGGCGCCGAGCACGATCAGCGCGATCATGGCGCAGGTCTGCACCGAGCCGATCGCAATTGCCTTCAGCGCGGCGCGTGACAGCTCCCGCTGGACACCGGCCACGACCAGGGCGCCCAGGACGCCTACCGCGGCGGCCTCAGAGGGCGTCGCCAGTCCGCCGTACATCGAACCCAGCACGCACAGGATCAGGAAGACGGCCGGTCCGAGTTCCCGGAGCGAGGTCAGGAATTCCGCCGCCGTCGCGACCCGGATCTTGCGCTCGGAAGCGGGCACGAACTCGGGCCTGAGGGCGGTGTGGATCATGATCCAGCCGATGAAGCAACTGGCCAGCAGGGCGCCGGGAATGAAGCCCGCCGTGAAGAGCTTGGCGATCGAGACATCCCCCAGCACGCCATAGATGATCATGATGTTGGAGGGCGGGATCAGGAACCCCAGGGTGCCGGCGCCGGCGAGCGAGCCCACGGCGACATCCTTTGAGTAGCCGCGCTTCAGGAGTTCCGACAGCGAGATGCGGCCCACGACCTGGGTCGTCGCGGCCGAGGAGCCCGAGATGGCGGCGAAGATCGTGCAGCCGATGACGTTCACATGCAGCAGCCGCCCCGGCAGCAACGCGGCCCACGGCGAGAGGCCGCGGAACAGTGTCTGCGACAGGCGGGTGCGGAACAGGATCTCGCCCATGATGATGAACAGCGGCAACGCCAGCAGTTCCTGCGTCGTCAGGATGTTCCAGGTGTACTGCGCCAGCAGCTTGTCGAGCGGGATGTCGCGGAAGATCGCGAGAAGGACGGTGCCGGTAACGGCGAGCGTCCAGCCGATCCACAGGCCGCCCGCCAGGAAGGCGAACAGCACGACGAACATGACGGTGACGATTTCGAGCATCGCAGCCTAACTCAAACGCAGGATCATTCGGTGACCGACCCGGCCCGCATGTTGACGTCCTCGAGCGGCAGGCCGAACAGGGCCTGGAAGAAGCGTGCGACGAACTGCATGACCAGCAGAAGGATGCCGAAGGTCACGAGGGTCTGCGGGATCCAGAGCGGCGTGGCGCTGGAAATCGACACCTGGTCCGAGGTGAAGCTGCGCCAGGTGAAGTTCACCATCGCCACCGCCAGATATCCGGAGAAGGCGACGCCGAGTGCCGCCAGAACCGTCTCCAGCCAACGCCGCACCTGCGGCGAGACCCGCGCCACGACCAGGGTGACGCGGATATGGCCACCGGCCCGAAGCGTCATGGCAGCGCCGAAGGTGAACGCCGCCGCCATGAGGTAGGAGCTGTATTCCCAGGCCACCGGAATGTCGGACGGTACCCACGGGAAAATGTCCGAGAGGGCGCGGAGCAGCACCTCGGCCAGCATCAGGCAGGTGAGCGCCGCCAGGCAGGCGGCACCCAACCAGCCGTCGAGACGGCCCATCATGTCGATCCCGTCGAGGAAGGCGCGCAGCGGCGGCGGCGCGCCCGCGTTGGGATTGGGCCCGTGACCACTCACGTGGCCGCTCACCCGCGCTTCATCTCGGCGAGGTAGGCCTTGATCGGCTTCTCGGCCGCCGGCACGCGCTTGTAGAACTCCGCGATCATCGGCGCCGTCTTCTTCTGGAGCTCGGCCGTCATCGCCGCGGAGGGGATCACGAGCTGCATGCCGCCCGCGATCAGCTTGGCGTTGCTGTCCTTGTCGGCCTGCAGCGAGGACTGCCAGAACTCCGGCTCTAGCTTCTTGGCCAGATCGACGATGATCTTCTGGTTGGCCGGCGAGACTTTCTTCCACGTGTCGTTGTTGATCGTGACGATCTCGGACGACCAGGCATGGTTGGTCTGGTGGAAGAACTTCAGGAACTCCCAGAACTTCCCATCAACAGCCGAAACCGAAGAGGTCGACACGCCCGAGACGGCGCCCGACGACAGCGCCGCGATCGTCTCGCCCCACGGGATCAGCGCCGGCGCCATGCCGATGGCGCTGCACATCTCCTGCGCGTTCTTGTCGGGCACGCGGATCTTCACGCCCTTGAGGGCATCCAGCGACTCTGCCTTGATCTTGAGATGCAGGTACTGCGTCGGCCACGGCACCGTGTAGAGCATGGTCTGGTTGTTCTTCAGCAGCACCTTCTCGAACTCGGGGCGCACATATTTGTGCAGCACCTTCAGCTCTTCGATGTTGTTGCTGATGAAGGGGATGCCTTCGACGCCGAAGATTGGCTCATCGCCGATCTGCTGGATGTTCAGGATATCGGCCATCGGCACCAGGCCGTCGCGCACGGCGCGCATCTGCTCGGGGCCCTTGAAGCCCAACTGACCGCCCGCCTTCACGTCGATGTCGACGGCGCCGTTCGTCTCCTTCTTCACCTCTTCGGCGAAGCGCTTGACGTTGACCGTGTGGAAGTTTCCGTCCGGCCACACCGTCGCCAGCGGCAGCTTGAGCGCCGCCTGTCCCATCACCACGGCCGGCGCACCGACCATCGCCATCGCACCGACACCCACGCCCGCCTTCAAGGCCTTCCTGCGTCCCAGCTTCATCGAAGCCCCCATCGTGTTCAGGTTGAAAACTTTCCCCGTATCCAGCCGTCGCCGCTCTACTCTGCTGCCTGCGGCGGCTTGAATTCATAGACCTTCTCGGCCGTCTCCTCGGAGATCAGACCGTCGGCCAGGTCGTTGGCGACCTGCGTGCGATCGCGATCCGTCGGTGCGCCGATGCCCGCGCCGCCTGGCGTCAGGATCATCAGCCGCTCGCCCGGCGGGATCATCTGGAAGCCCTTGCCCTTCAGGGTCTGGCCCGACTTCAGCGCCACCACACCCGCCTCGCCGTCCCCGCCGCCGTCACGACCACGGGCCGGATAGTCGATGCGGTCGAACGCAGCGAGCAGGTCGAACGGCTCGTCGATGCCGCTCTCGATCTCCATGATCTGCCCGAGGCCGCCGCGCGTGCGGCCGGCGCCACCCGAGTCGGGTCGGAATTCCTTGCGCCAGAAGATGAGCGGCGTCTGCGTCTCGGCGATCTCGACCGGCGTGCCGCGCACGCCGCTGGGATAGGCCGTAGCCGACAGCCCGTCCTTGTCGGGACGCGCGCCGGTACCGCCATTGGAGGTGATGGCCATGCCGAAGCCGTAGTTGCCGCCCTCGCCGCCCTTCACCCGGCCACGCACGTTGATGTTCCACAGGCACGAAGTGCCCTCGGCCGGCACGCGCTCCGGCACGACCTGGCGCAGGCAGCCGAAGGTCACGTCCGGCAGCATCTGGCCGATGACATGGCGTGAGGCGACCGCGGTCGGCTTGGGTGCGTTCAGGATGCAGCCCTCGGGCGCCGACACGGTGAGCGGCTCCAGCGAACCGGCATTGTTGGGGATGTTCGTCGAGACCACGCAGCCCAGGCCGAACACCGTGTAGGCCGTCGTATAGGCATGCGGAACATTGATGCCACGACGCGACACGCCGGTCGTGCCGCTGAAATCGACATGGATGCCGGTGTCGGAAATGGTCAGCGTCGCCTTCAGGGTCACAGGCTCGTCGTAGCCGTCGACCGTCATGCTGTTGTGCCAGGTGCCCTTGGGCAGCTTGGCGATCTCCGCCAGCACAGCTTCGCGCGAGCGCGCGATGACGTGGTCGCCGAGCTGGTCCAGCGAGTCGATTCCGAACTCGTCCATCATCTCGACCAAGCGGCGCGCGCCGACATCGTTGCAGGCGGCCAGGGAATAGACGTCGCCCTCGGTGTCGACCGGCTGGCGCGTGTTGGCGCGGATCATCGCGAACAGGGTCTCGTTCGCCTTGCCCTGGTCGAACAGCTTCAGCATGGGGATGTAGAGCCCCTCCATGAACACGTCGGTCGCGTCAGGGCCGAAGCCGATGCCGCCGATGTCCATCAGATGGCTGGTGCAGGAGAACAGCGCCACCAGCTTGCCGTTTCGGAAGCACGGCGTGGTGATGACGAAGTCGTTGAGATGGCCGGTACCCATCCACGGATCGTTGGTGATGTAGGCATCGCCCGGCTTCATCGTCTCGACCGGGAAATAGCGCAGGAAGTGCTTCACCGATTCGGCCATCGAGTTCACATGGCCCGGCGTGCCGGTCACGGCCTGGGCCAGCATGCGGCCCTGCAGGTCGAAGACGCCGGCGGAGAGGTCGCCGCATTCGCGCACGATCGGGCTGAAGGCGGTGCGCATCAGGGTCTGCGCCTGCTCTTCCACCACCGCGATCAGGCGGTTCCACATGATCTGCAGATCGATCAGGCCGACGCTGTTGGACTGGCTCATCGGTTACTCCTCACGCGTCCTTGCGATCCATGACGATACAGCCTGAGGCATCGATATGCGCGGCAAAACTGGCCGAGATATAAGTCGAAGTCTCGTCCTCCGCGACGATGGCCGGGCCGGCGAAGACACTGCCTGGCGGCAGCTTCTCGCGGCGATAGACCGGCACATCGGCCGTCTTGCCGCTGCGGCCGTCGAACACCGGCCGGCGGCCGACCGGCTGCGGCGCCGCGGCGCTGCCCGCCTGGCCCTGCACCTCGGGCCGCTTGGCCTCGGTGGAAACCTGGACGGACCAGCTCAGGATCTCGATGGCCGCATTCGGTATGTGACGCTCAAAGAGCACGCCATAGTCGCGCTCGTAGGCCTCGCGCAGGGCGTCGGTGTCGGCCGACGTCAGCGCTCGCTGCGGCAGGGTCACCATGATCTCGTGGCCCTGGCCGACATAACGCATGAAGGCGACGCGCCGCTCGAAGGTCGGCAGGCCGCGCGCGCCCGGCGCCACCAGCGCCGTCGCCTCCCGGCTCATCTCTTCCAGCAGTTCGCTTGCCCCGGCCGCATCGAATGTGTCCAGGCGCATGTAGCGGCTGCGCACCAGCTCGAACGACACGGGCGCCGCCAGGAAGCCGACCGCCGAGCCGACGCCGGCGTTGGGCGGCACGATCACGCGCTGCACGCCGATCTTCTCGGCCACGCGCGCAGCATGAAGCGGCGCGCCGCCGCCGAAGGCGATCAGCGTGTACTGGTTGACGACGGCGCCGCGCTCCACGCCGTGCACACGCGCTGCACTGGCCATGTTCTCCGACACCATCTCATAGACGGCGTAAGCACCCATCTCGGTCGAGAGGCCGATGCCCTCCGCCACGTCGCGCTCGATGGCGCCGCGCGCGGCATCGATATCGAGGGCGATTGAGCCGCCCGCGAAATGCGCCGGGTCGATGGTGCCCAGCACGACGTTGGCGTCGGTCACCGCGGGATGGCGGCCGCCGCGACCGTAACAGGCCGGGCCGGGCTCGGCGCCCGCGCTCTCCGGGCCGACCGTGACGCGCTTCAGCGCATCGAGCCGGGCGATCGAGCCGCCGCCCGCGCCGATCTCGACCATCTCGATCACCGGGATGCGGACCGGCAGGCCCGAGCCCTTGAGGAAGCGGGCCGCGCGGTCGACCTCGAACAGCCGCGCGGTGTGCGGCTGGTAATCGTCGATCAGGCAGATCTTGGCCGTGGTGCCACCCATGTCGTAGCTGAGCGCGCGCGCTTCGCCGGCGCGCGACGCCACGCCCGCAGCAAAAATCGCGCCGCCTGCAGGGCCGGATTCGACCAGGCGAACCGGGAAGCGCCGCGCCGTCTCGATGGCGGTGAGGCCGCCGCCGGAGGTCACGAGATAGATCGTGCCGGTGAACTTCTCGGCCGCGAGCGCCGCCTGCATGCGCGCCAGGTAGGAGTCCATCAAGGGCTGCACATAGGCATTGGCCACGGCGGTCGAGGTGCGCTCGTACTCGCGGACCTCGGGGCAGACCTCGCTCGACAAGGTCACCCGGAGATCGGGCAATTCGGCCTTCAGGATCTCGGCGACCCGTCGCTCATGCGCAGGGTTCACGTAGGAGTGCATGAAGGCCACGGCCACGCTTTCGATGCCTTCGGCCTTGAGCGTCGCGGCCAGCGCCTTCACGGCGCCTTCGTCGAGCGCCAGACGCACCTTGCCGTGGACGTCCATTCGTTCGGGGATGGTGAACCGCAACGCGCGCGGCACCAGCGGCCGGGGCTTCTCGATGGAGAGGTCGTACTGGTCGTAGCGGCTCTCGTTGGCGATATCGAGCACGTCGCGGAAGCCTTCCGTGGCGATCAGCGCCGTGCGCGCACCGCGCCGCTCGATGACGGCATTCGTTGCCAGGGTCGTGCCGTGGACGAAGACCGTCACGTCGCCGAAGCCCTTGCCCGCATCCTGGAGAATGAGGCGCATTCCTTCGAGGACCGCCTCCTCGGGCCGCTGCGGCGTCGTCAGCAGCTTGCGCGTGATCCGCCGGCCCCCTTCTTCCAACACCACATCCGTGAACGTGCCGCCGATATCGACGGCAATGCGCAAATCGCTGACCACCTTGATTACAAACCTCTGCATCGGGAGAAGGACGGACCGTAAACTGGGGTACCGCGCGTTGCAATTCGCAGGCCAGCACGACTATGGTCGCCCTGTGACGGCTGCACAGAAGACATTCCGCTCGCAGGTTTACGAGGTCCTGCGCCCCAGCGACCCGACGCCCGGCGCCCGGCGCTGGCGGAAGATCCATCTGACCGTTCTCGGGATCGGCCTGCTCGCCGTGATCCTGCTCTCGATCGACGAAGTGCTGGGCCCCCATCGCGCGTTCCTGCGTGGGGCGATCTGGTGCGTGACGATCTTCTTTCTCGTCGAGTATGCGGCCCGGCTGTGGGTGGCTCCGGAATGGCCGCAGATGGCCGACATGTCGCCCACGATGGCACGGCTGCGCTGGGCAGCCAGCCTGTCCGGCCTGATCGGCCTGCTGGCGGTCATGCCCGCCGTCATGCTGGCGGGTGGCTACAGCATCATAGGCGCCGACGCGGCGTCCGTTTTCTGCATCCTGTGGATCCTGAAACTGGGCCTTCATGCGCCCGCCTTCGGTACCCTGGCGCGCGTGATCTCCAACGAACGCGCACCGATCGCCAGCGTGCTGATCGTGTTCGCGATCCTGCTGATGTCCGCGGCCACCGGTGCCCACATCGTGGAGCGCGCCGGCCAGCCGCAGCAGTTCGGCAGCCTGCCCAACGCCATGTGGTGGTCGGTCGTCACCCTGACGACGACCGGCTATGGCGATGTGGTGCCGTTGACCCCGGCGGGCCGCATCATCGGCTCGCTGCTGATGATCAGCGGCATCGCGGTGCTGGCGCTGATGACCGGCGTGCTCGCCACCGGCTTCGCGCAGGAGGAGCGCCGGCGCGAATATCTCCGCGTCTGGGACCAGGTGACGCGCGTGCCAATCTTCGCCTCGCTGGGCATCGTCACGCTCTCCGAGATCGTGGGCAAGTTGCGCACCCGCTACTATCCCGCCCGCGTCACGGTGCTGCGGCGCGGCGATCCCGGCGACTCGATGTTCTTCATCTCGAGCGGCGAGGTCGAGGTGCGCCTGCCGACCGGCGGCACCGTCCGCCTGGGCGACGGCGCCTTCTTCGGAGAGATGGCGCTGCTCAATCGGCAGCCACGGGCCGCAACCATCGCCACGACCGCACCGACGACCCTGCTGGTCCTGTATGCCAGCGACTTCTACGAGATCGCTTCCCACATTCCGGCCCTTGCCGAGGCGGTGGAGAACGAAGCCCGGCGCCGGCGCGAGGAAAATCTCGAGCGCCAGACGAGCACCCACCCAGGCGGTTCGAAGCCATGATCGAGACCGACCTGCTGGTGATCGGTTCCGGAGCCGCCGGTTTCTCGGCTGCCCTCACGGCCTCACATGCCGGGCTCGACGTGCTGATGGTCGAGAAGGAGAAGCTGTTCGGCGGGACCACGGCCTATTCGGCCGGCGTCATCTGGATTCCCGGCAACCGGCACGGCCGCGCGCTGGGCATTGCCGATTCGAAAGAAGACGCGCTCACCTATCTACAGCACGAGGCGGGCAACCGCCTGAACCTCGAACTGGCCAACGCCTTCCTCGACAACTGCAACCCCGCGGTCGAGTTCATCGAGAACAACACGCACGTGCGTTACGAGGCCGTGCCGATCTGGGCCGACTATCACCCGACCAAGCCGGGCGCCGCCCAGGGCGGCCGTTCACTGCTGCCGCTGCCGTTCGACGGGCGGCGGCTCGGCAAGCGTTTCGACCAGTTGCGCGCGCCATTGCGGACCATGATGGCGTTCGGCGGCATGATGCTCGGGCGCAACGACCTGCCGCACGTCTTCAAGATGACGCGCTCCGCCCGCTCGGCGCTCCACGTCGCGGGCATGACGGCGCGCTATGCCGTCGACCGACTGAACCACGATCGCGGCACGCGCCTCACCAACGGCAATGGCCTGATCGCCGCCCTCGCCCTCTCGGCCGAGGAACGCGGCATCGATCTCTGGCTGGACAGCCCGGTCGTCGAGCTGGTCCAGCGCGACGGCGTCGTCACCGGCGCGATCGTCCAACGCGAAGGCAAGCGCGAGGAAGTTCGCGCGCGGCGCGGCGTCGTGCTGGCCTGCGGCGGCTTTCCCGCCAACGACGAACTCAAGAGCCGCTACTACGGCCATGTGCGGGACGGTCACTTTCATCGCTCCGCGCCACCGCCCGGCAATCGCGGCGACGGCATCCGGCTCGGCCAGTCGGTCGGCGGGGCGATGGCCGAGGACGTCGCCTATCCCGCCGCGTGGGTCCCGGTCTCGCTGGTGCCGCAGCCGGGCGGATCGACCCTGCCGTTCCCGCATTTCTACGAGCGCGGCAAGCCCGGCTATATCGCCGTCGATCCGACCGGCCGGCGCTTCGCCAACGAATCGGCCTCCTATCATGACTTCGTGCCGGCCATGGTCGAGGCCTGCCGCGGCCGGACCGAGACGAACGCCTGGCTGCTCTGCGACCACCGCGCCATCCGGCGTTACGGCATGGGCGCCATCGGCCCCGCCCCCCTGCCGCTCGGCCCCCATATCCGCAATGGCTACCTGCAGACTGCGGGAAGCTGGGCGGAGCTGGCGGCTAAAATCGGTGTCGATTCAGCCACTCTGCAATCGACGATTGCCCACTTCAATGCGAATGCCGCGCGCGGCGAGGACCCCGATTTCGGCAAGGGCACCGATGCCTATCACCGGTTCAACGGCGATCCCACACACGGGCCCAACCCCTGCCTGGCACCGCTCCAGCAGGGGCCGTTCTACGCCATGAAAATGGTGCCCGGAGACATCGGGACCTTCCTCGGCCTGCGGGTGGACGGAAATGCCCGCGTTCTCGATGCCGCGGGAGCCCCGATCCGCGGCCTCTATGCCGCCGGGAACGACATGACCAGCGTCATGGGGGGCACCTATCCAGGGGCCGGCATCACCATTGGCCCGGCCCTCACCTTCGGCTATATCGCCGCCAGGCACGCGGCCGCAGAAGCCGCCGTTTAGGCCCCCGAAAGCAACGAAAGCCGTCGTCATGTCGTTCATCACGCCCGTTATCCTGGTCGGTGGCTCCGGCAAGCGCCTGTGGCCGCTGTCGCGCGAGAGCATGCCCAAGCAGTTCGTGCCGCTGCTGGGCAAGCAATCGACCTTCCAGCAGACGCTGCTGCGCGTGGCCGACCGCAGCCTGTTCGGCAAGCCGGTGATCGCGACCAACGACGCCTACCGCTTCATGTGCGAGAGCCAGGCGCGGGAGATCGGAGTCGAGATCGACATCCTGGTCGAGCCGTCGCGCCGCGACTCAGGCCCCGCCATGGCCGCCGCCGCTGCCTATACGCGCGGACTGGGCGCCAAGGCGGTGCTGGCGCTGGCGTCGGATCATCTGGTGATCGGCGCCGAGGAATTCCTCGCCGGCTGCCGCGAAGGCCTCACCGCCGTCGAGCAAGGCGGCATCGTCACCTTCGGCATCCCGCCGACGGAACCCAAGACCGACTACGGCTACATCCGCCCCGGCGCCGAGACGATCGGTCCGGTGATGAAGGTCGCGGCCTTCGTCGAGAAGCCCAATGCGCAGAAGGCGATGCAGTACATCGCCGAGGGCCTGCTGTGGAACAGCGGCAACTTCCTGTTCCCGCCCGAACTGCTGCTCTCGGAGATGAAGCGCTTCGAGCCGGCCATGGCTGCCGCCGCCGAGGAAGCCGTCGCCAAGGCCCGGAAGACCTATGCAACCGTCTTCCTCGACGCCGAGGCCTTCGGCAAAGCGCCGGCCAAGTCGATCGACTATGCCGTGATGGAACGCACCGACAAGTGCTGGGTCGTGCCCGCCCGCTTCCGCTGGTCCGACCTCGGCACCTGGGATGCGCTGCTCGATGTCGGCGACGCCGACAGCGCGGGCAATGTCACCGAAGGGCCGGTCGAGATCGACCATGTGCGCAATTCCTACATCCGCTCGGACGGCCCCCTGACCGCCGTGATCGGCGTCGAGGACGTCGTCGTGGTGTCGATGAACGACGCGGTCCTGGTCGGCCATCGCGACAACCTCCCGCGCCTCAAGGACGTGGTGCAGCGCATGTCGGACGGCAAGCACCGCGCCGCGACCGAGCATGCGGTGATGCATCGTCCGTGGGGCAGCTACCAGGACATCGACCGCGGCGAGCGGTTCCGCGCCAAGCGCCTGACGGTCAAGCCCGGCGGCAAGCTCAGCCTGCAGAGCCACAATCGCCGCGCCGAGCACTGGGTCGTCGTGAAGGGCATCGCCGAGGTCACGCTCGACGGCAAGGTCATGACGCTGCACGAGAACGAATCGACCTACATCCCGATCGGCGGCGTCCATCGCCTCGCCAATCCCGGCACGGAACTGCTGGAGGTGGTCGAGGTGCAGACCGGCGACTATGTCGAGGAAGACGACATCGTCCGCTACGAGGACATCTACGCGCGGGTCTGAGCATGCTGTTCGGCGCACACCACGAATGGGGCAAGCTTCGCGAAGTGGTGATCGGGCTCTCGCCGGCCGAAGACTTCGTTGTCTTTTATGAAGAATCCTGCCGCTGGCTGACGCCGGAGGGGCTCGAATTCAGCCGCGCCCATACCGGGAAGCGCCTGATCGAGATTGATCCCGAGTGGGCACAGCGGATCGAGCGCCAGGTCGATGCGCTGGCCGAGCTCGTGGCCCGCGAGGGCGTCACGGTTCATCGCCCGCAACGCCTCAAGGGTGAGGAACGCACCTTCCTCGCGCCCAACGGCGAAGGTGCGCAACTCTTTCCGCGCGATGGCATGATCGTCGTCGGCAAGCACGTCATCGACGCCTCGCTCCGCCTGAAGTGCCGCCAGCGCGAACGCTATGGCCTGCGACCGCTGATCCAGAAGGCCGTTGCGGCGAAGGGCGCACATTGGTCGAGCGTGCCGCTGGGCTCGCCGGCCTGCGTCGACGGTCCCTTCCTCGAAGGCGGCGACACGCTGCTCAACGGCCGCGAGATCTATGTCGGCATCTCGGGTTGCGCCTCCGATCTCGCCGGTGCCGACTGGCTGCAGGCCCTGCTCGGCGACACCTATCGAGTGATCCCGGTCGCGCTCAAGTCGCATGTCCTCCATCTCGACTGCGCCATGGCGCTGATCCAGCCGGGCCTGGTGATCCACTGCCCGCAGAAGCTGATCGACGGCCTGCCGATGTCACTGCGCGACTGGGACAAGATCGAGGTCTCGCCCGAGGAAGCCACGCTTCTCGCGACCAACGGCCTCGTCCTCGAGCCGGGGCGGGTCATCATCGATGCCGACAACCGGCGCGTGATCGACGAGCTGCGCAAGCGCAAGGTCGACGTCATCCCGCTCCCGTTCGACGGACCGATCCGGACCGGCGGCGGCCTGCGCTGCGCCCACCATCCGCTGCTGCGCGAGAGCGTGCTGGCTTAGAACGGAACGAAAGCAATCATTGGAGCGCGCCACTCCAGTGGCGCAATCATGAGCTTGAGC